>Ga0209800_10000019_pt1 | contig 512430 bp, 500 predicted proteins | sample Higcelweek8metaG_FD_187174 | JGI IMG/M metagenome (GOLD analysis project Ga0209800, IMG submission 187174) | Freshwater pond sediment microbial communities from the University of Edinburgh, under environmental carbon perturbations - High... | ecosystem: Environmental > Aquatic > Freshwater >...
TGATCTCCAGTACCAATGAAGACTTCCGACGCGCGGTCCAACGCTTGATCTCTTCTTCCATCACTGCACTCATGGGTGGCTCCTTTTCCAAGGTTACACCTGAGCAGGTTTTCACTGGGTCATTACATAGGCGCTATGGAACATATCATCGCGGAACTCAAAGAGCCAGACCTCGCTGACCTTGAAGCCAAACGCGACTGGGTTCGCAATCACTACGAACACCATGCAGTCCACAAGTACGCTGACTTGCAGGGCAAGCTGAGTCTTTTAGACGCTATTCTTTCTAACGGCTGGGTCAATGCAGAGGAGACGCTGAAACTCCAATGCCTCGGCATCACTTTTGGTGACGCACTCTCGCAACACTTGGGTCTGTCTTGGGTGATCGTTGAGGACTCATACGGTCGTGACCCGGCATTGAGCCTGACCGGAACCACGGTGTTGATCTTCCCGCAGACAATGATCTCCAAACGCGTAGAGTACGGGGAGGCCGTTGACGTGTTTGACCTATTCAATGGCACATGCACGGCGGTGAAGGAGGCTGCGGGAAATAGCGCCTAACAATTCGTTCAAGCCGACCCCGTGTCGTGACGTCGGCCACGTGCTTTTGCGCTACGCTTGCACGTGTCCGCCGCCCCGCCACAGGGCGGCTTAACTCAAGCGTTAGGCCCCATGAGAAATTTTTTTATCCGCCTAGCATTGCTAATCTTTTATCTTCTAGCTTCAGTAATTAACTTTACTCTACTTCCTCCTAGCTACGACATATGGAGCTGTGGCTTAGCGGCGACGTTCGCCGCTGCTACAGTTTTCCTAACTGGCCGCGCCAGCAAATTTGTGCTCTTACCTGTCTTTTTCATCACCTGCATTTTTCCAATATCTGCACTAAGCAGGCTTACTCGACCGCTTTATGGCTCTTGGACGGAATCTTTTTTCGGCATAATCTCCAGCATTGTCTCTGAAAGCCCACTGCATGGGCTTGAGCTCATCCTGCCGCTTTGCTCTGCATCGATTGCCGCATTCTTGACACTACGCTGGTCATCTAGAAGCGATCGGCATGGGGCTTAACAATTCGTTCAAGCCGACCCCGCATCGTGGCGTCGGCCATATGCATACACTACGCTGGCACGCGCGTACCGGTCCTTCCCGGGGCGGCTTACTTCAGGTATCGAAATCGATGAAAGCCCATCTCCACTTCGCGTTATTGCTTCTGATCGCCAACACTGCATGGGCCGGAGAGCCTTCGCTGGTCAAGGAGCGGGAGCTTTCGCTCGGCGGTGTCGCGATCGGCGATACGGAAGCCTCCGTCTTGCGCAGGCTTGGACAACCGGTCCGCCGCATCGATACCGGCGATGTTCTCGATATACGGCTGGAGTACGATGGACTGACTGTATGGCTGGGAGAGCACCGCCGGGTTGGCGAGGTTCTCAGCGTTTCCAAGCGGCATTGCACGCCTTCTGGCGTTTGCCCGGGGATGTCTTTCGATCAGGCGACGAAGAAATATGGGCAACCGCTTGCCGCATCCCGTGAGGATGGCGCTTTCATGGAATACCCCAGCTCCGGGTCGTCCTGCTGGCTCCAGTTCGCTGTTGATGAAGGCAAGATCGCGTCCGTGCGTGCGGAGTGTCAACCGTAATCTCCCCTCACCACTGATTGAAGAAAACCGACACGGCGTCAAGTGCGTCCAACTCGGCGATACGATTCTTTGAGGAACCGATTCTGATACTTGCGCCGATGTTCGACGCCACTCGCCCGCCAGAGCGGAACCATCTCACCGGCATTCTTGGTGACGCAGCACCACTGTGGGATGCCGTCATCGATTCCGTCCGCATGCGTGCCCCGCAACTGATCGAGCATTGGCACTTTGCCGGCCAGAAGATCGGCTGGTCGCTGCGCCTTGTCGAAAAATCGAGGATTCTGATCTATCTCACGCCTGAGGCAGGCAGATTTCGAGTCGGACTGGTGCTTGGCGGCAAGGCTGTCGCAACCGCCCGTGCTTCGGGCCTTTCGGCTGAAGCCGCTTCGATTCTCGAGAGCGCGCCCAAGTACGCTGAGGGCCATGGCGTGCGCTTCCACGTCATGTCGCGTGAGGATATGGCGCCACTGGAAGAGCTGCTGGATATAAAATTCGCTGCTTCAGGAAAGAAGCCCAAGCCGCGGGAGCACGGCTGACAACGCTTCCCGCTGCAAGACCAGGTCGCGGCTCGATCTGCGTGGCCGTCACGCTTCGAGCGGATCGAGGATGAGCGCTTCGATGCGATCCGCCGCGCTCACCCCTGTTCGCGAATGACATCCAGAACGTCCGCGCCATAGCGCTCGAGCTTGGCGCCGCCGATACCGCCAACCTGGCCGAGTTCGCCCATCGAGTCGGGCCGCTTCTCGGCGATGTTGCGCAGGGTGCTGTCGTGGAAGATCACGTAGGCCGGCACGTTCTGCTCGCGTGCGAGGCGCGCGCGAAGGTCGCGCAGTGCGCGGAACAGATGCAGATCCTGCGATTGCACCGGCACGCCCGTCCGCGGGCCGCCGTCGCGTTCGCGTTTTTTGCTGGGCAATTCCTTGCGCAGGGTAACCGTCTGCGCGCCGGTGAGCACCGCGCGGCTGGCGTCGGTCAGGCGCAGGCCGCCGAAGCCTTCGGAATCGACTTCCAATAGCCCGGCCGCGACCAACTGGCGGAACACGCCGCGCCATGCCTTGACGTCCAGGTCGGCACCGATGCCGTAGGTGCTGAGTTTGTCGTGACCGAACTGGCGGATGCGCTCGTTATCGCTTCCGCGCAGCACTTCGATGAGATGGACCACGCCGAACCGCTGGCCTGTGCGATAGACGCAGCTGAGCGCCTTGCGCGCGGCCTGGGTCGCATCCCAACTGTCGGCCGGTTGCAGGCAGTTGTCGCAATTGCCGCAGGCGTGCGGGTAGGTTTCGCCGAAGCCCGCCAGCAATACCTGCCTCCGGCACTGCATCGATTCGCAATAACCGAGCAGTTGATCGAGCTTGCGTCGCTCCAACTGTTTGCGTTCTTCGCCGGCCTCGGACTGTTCGATCATCTGCTTGAGCAGCACCATGTCGCCCAGGCCATAGCAGAGCCAGGCTTCGGCGGGCTCGCCGTCGCGGCCGGCACGGCCGGTTTCCTGGTAGTAACCTTCCAGCGATTTCGGCAGATCCATGTGCGCGACGAAACGCACGTCGGGCTTGTCGATGCCCATGCCGAAGGCGATGGTGGCGACCATCACCACGCCGTCCTCGCGCAAAAAACGGCGCTGGTTGGTCGCGCGCACCTCGGCATCCAGACCCGCGTGATACGGCAGCGCCTTGAAACCAAGACCGGCGAGCGTTTCCGCGGTCTGGTCGACCTTGCGCCGCGACAGGCAGTAGACGATGCCTGCCTCGTCGCGATGCGCGCGCAGGAAGTCCAGCAACTGGCGTTTGCCGTTGTCCTTCTGTACGACGTTGTAGCGGATGTTGGGGCGATCGAAGGAGCTGACGAACCAGCGCGCCTCGTCCAACTGCAGGCGTTCGGCGATCTCGCGCTGGGTCGGCGGATCGGCGGTCGCGGTCAGCGCGATGCGCGGCACGTCGGGCCAGCGCTCGTGCAACACAGTGAGCTCGCGGTACTCGCGGCGGAAGTCGTGGCCCCACTGCGAGACGCAGTGCGCTTCGTCGATGGCGAACAGCGCGATGCGGGCGCGATCTAGCAGCGACAGGAAGCGCGAGGTCAGCAGCCGTTCCGGGGCCACGTACAGCAGGTCCAGCTCGCCAGCCAGCATCGCGCGCTCGATGCGCGACGCGGTTTCGGCGTCGAGCGTGGAATTGAGGAATTCGGCGCGTACGCCGACCTGGCGCAGCGCTTCCACCTGGTCCTGCATCAGCGCGATCAGCGGCGAAACCACCACGCCGACACCGTCGCGCAGCAGCGCGGGCACCTGATAGCACAGCGACTTGCCGCCGCCGGTGGGCATCAGCACCAGCGCGTCGCCGCCGTCGGAGATATGTTCGATGATGGCCTGCTGCGGGCCGCGGAAATCGGCATGGCCGAAGACGCGGTGCAGCAGGTTCTGTGGGGATTCCTGCATGGCGATAGGGTATCAGCTGCCGCAACCCGGCTTGTAGGGAAATGCCGCATGCCTGCGTCGGACGAAGGCGCGAGCGACTCGAAAAGTGCCGGGATGGATCACCTTGCGAAGCGAGCAGGACTGGCCCGCATAGAGGCAAGGACTGAGGGCTGGATGAACGCATCGAGCCACGATGGAGGGGAACCGGAAGGATTCAGCTGCGCGTTACCTACCCGGCCCTAGCGTGCCCGTCGCCATCCCGGCGCCCGGAGTCCACCATGCATCGCATCGCCGCCTCGATCCTCGCCGCCGGCCTGATCGCCGCCACCGGCGCCGCTTCCGCGCAGAACGCAGGCTACGCCTCGCCCGTCGACGACCGCTACGCGGAAGCGGATGCCCCTTACTACGACTATGCCCGCGTGCTGCGCGTGGATCCGGTGCTGCCCTCGGGCTACCGCCCGACGCGCACCTCTTCGAACGAGTGCTACAGCGAAGACGGTTATTACACCGACAACGGCAACGATGGTCGCTACGACGACCGTTACAGCGATCGCAATGACGAAAGTGGCAGCCGTTACGAAAGCCGCGATGGCCGCGATGGCCGTTACGACAACGAATACGGCACCCGGACCGGACGCAATGTCGCGACCGTGATCGGCGGCATCGTCGGTGCGGCGCTGGGCAGCAAGGTCGGCGGCGGTTCTGCACGCTACGCCACCGCGGCGGTGGGTTCGATGGTCGGCGGCATGGCCGGTCGCGAGGTGTACGAGACCTCACAGCGCAGCCGCCAGCCGCAGCATGCGCGGGTCACCGTATGCGACCCGATCAGCGAAGGCGACTATTCCCGCTACCCGACGGCCAACGAAGTCACCGCTTACGACGTGACCTACGAATACGCCAACCGCCAGTACGTGACCCGCACCACGTATCACCCCGGCGATCGCATCCGCGTCCGCGTGGATGTCCGCCCGGAATAATCCCGACGCGCACGCCAACGAAAACGGGGCCTGCTGGCCCCGTTTTTTTTGCGTGCGGAAAAGCCTCAGCCCGACGCCGCGCCCGCGGTCGGATATTCGCTCGGATAAGGCGACAACAACTGCAGTTCCTGTTTCGCCAGCTCGGCGCGCAGATCATTGGCGACCTCGGCGATGCGTTCGGCGATCAAGCCATCCGGCAAGGATGCGATCACGGTCGGAAACGCACCGTCGTAGATCAGCAGGTTGACGGCTTCCACCGGATCGATACGCAGGTTGTACAGCTCCCACTGGTCCGGCACCGGCCGTTCGCTCCACGGGTCGCAATAGCGCACCAGTTTCCATTCGCCGGAGCGCAGCGCGCGGATGTGCGCGGGCTGTACCACCGCCCCCGGCGCCAACTCGGGCACGTAGGGATGCGGCGAATCCGCGGTTGGCGGCGTGCGCAGCATCTCCACCGTCGCCGCGAAGACCGCGTACTGCTGCCACGACGACTTGTTGTGCGGGTCATCGTCTCGCGGCAGGGGCTCGGTGATCATGTCGTCGGTCGCGAACAGCACGCCGGTGCGCGGCGCACCGTCGGGGCCGATCACCTGGCCGCCACCGGCCGCGATCACCGGCAGCAGATCCGCACCCGGCAGCGGCGCGGCCAGATGCGTCTTCGACAGCGAACGCCGCGCGCGCTCGATCTGCTCCGGCTTCGCGCCGGTCAACGACAGCAGGGTCGGCAGGATGTCGATATGACTGGTCTGCGAATCGATCGCGACCGGCGCGTCGGTAGCGGTGTTGTAGGTCGGCGAACTGATCAGGAACGGCACGTGCACCACTTCCTGATAGGCGCCGTGCCATTTCTCGATCTGCATGCCATGCGCCGCGCCGAATTCGCCGTGGTCCGATGCGAACACGACGACGGTGGTCTCGCGCAGCCCCGCGTCCTCCAGCGAGGTCAGCACGCTGAGGATGTGGCGGTCCACCATCGAAATCATGTAGGCGTAGTACTGCAGGAAGCCGACCGACGCCGCATCGGCATCCTGCTGCAACTGGAACGGGATCGTCGCGGCCATCGTCGCCTTCACCGCATTGGCCAGCACCGTCTGCGGGTCGCCACCGATCGCCTGAGCCGCGCCGAGGCCGGTCTTCGCGGCCAGGCCCAGCGCGACCTTGTACGACGCGTCGAACTGCGCGCGCGGCTTGTTGTCGAGCAGATTCTCGTTCTGGGTGGGCGACGCGGTGGCGCAGGCCTGCGGCAGGCCGGTCGGATTCAGCGGCACCTGATAGGTGCCGTCCTGCGGAACGGCACTGACCGTGCCCTGCGCCGGAATCGGCACCGAACCGCCGGGGCCGATCAGCGCCTGCGGCGTGACGGTTGCGCCCGGCGCAGCTGGCATCAGCGCGCGCGGCAGCGCGGGATAGGTGGCGATGTCGTGCGGATTGGTGAACGAGCACACCGCGAAGAACGGTGGCGGCGTGGGCACGAAGCTGTTGTTCGGATGACGATCGCCCGCGGTGCTGCTGGCGCGCGAGTACGGCACACCCAGACCGCGGCGGCGCAGGAACGCACAGGCCAGATCGGCGAACTGGTAATCGCGATACAGGCCCATGTTGTTGGTGAGCGATCCGTGCGGCTCCGGCCACGACAACTCCCAGTCGCCGAAGCCGTACGCCTGCAGCGTGTGCTCCGGCGGGTCGCTGACGTGCCATTTGCCGAAGTAATGCGTGGAATAGCCGAGTTCGCGGAAATAATCGCCGGCGGTGGGCGCACCGTCCGCGCACAGCCACGGGAAATTGGACGAGTCGCCGTTCTTGAATAGCCCGTCGGTCTGGGTCACCCCGCTGCGCGGGCCGTACTGCCCGGTCATGATGCTGGCGCGACTGGGAATGCAAGCCGATTCGGCGATGGTGTGGTCGGTGAACACCGTCGCGTACTCGCGCAGCTTGCAGAAGCCGGGGTAGTGCTTGGCGTATTGGTTGCCTTCGAGGCTGCCGACGAACGAGAGGATCTTCTTGATGTCGTTGGCGAAGCCTGCGTCGCCGTAACCCGAACTCGGGTAATACAGCTGGTCGACCATGATCATCAGGATGTTGGGGCGGGCGTCGCGTTGGGTGGCGATGTCCTGGAGTGTTTCGAGTGGGGTGTTGTCGTCTGTGTCCGTGTCGCCTGCCGCACCCTGCCCCGTGTTCTGTGCCGTCATGACCGCTCCCTTGTCGATTGAATCGTGTCCTGCCGGCGTTGCGCCGGATCGAGCCGGCATGGTGCCGGAATCGTATTGGCGGAACCGTATCATGCAGGCGCAGCGTGGCGCACGCAGCCTTCGGCGGCGGATGAAAGGATCGCGCTGAGAGATCCCGACCGAAGCGATTCGACGGAACATCGGCGTAGGAGGGCCTTCAGGCCCGAGCTCTTCGTACTGCGCCACGAGAATGAAACGGCTCGGCCCTCAAGGGCCTCCTATGAAGAGCTAGACCCTATGAAGAGCTCGGCCTCCTGCGAAGAGCTCGGCCCTGAAGGGCCTCCTACGAAGGGCCTTCTACAAGGCATCGGCAGCGCAGGGACTTCCGGGGGTGCCGGGCTCCGCCCAAGCCTGCGATAATTCCGGCCTTGGCCCCGTAGCTCAGCTGGATAGAGCGGTCCCCTCCTAAGGGACAGGTCGCACGTTCGAATCGTGTCGGGGCCGCCAGTTTTCCGTCTTTATCCCCACTCGAACGATGCCGGCGCCCGCTTTCCGGGCGCTCCGGCCAGCCCCAGGAGTTTCCGATGACCCATCCCGTCCTCACTGCCCTCGGCCTCGGCGCCAGCGAATCCGGCACCTATCTCGGCCATGGCGAGTGGTCCACCACCGCCGACGCCGGGGTGATCGAGCCGGTCAATCCGACCACGGGCGAGGTGCTGGGCCGGGTGCAGGCCTCGTCGCAGGCCGATTACGACCTGATCGTCGAGCGCGCCCAGGCGGCGTTCAGGATCTGGCGCACCACCCCCGCGCCGCGCCGCGGCGAGGCGATCCGCCTGTGCGCGGACGCGCTGCGGACGCACAAGGACGCGCTGGGTTCGCTGGTCGCGCTGGAGATGGGCAAGTCCAAGCCGGAAGGCGACGGCGAAGTGCAGGAGATGATCGATATCGGCGAGTTCGCGGTAGGTCTGTCGCGCCAGCTCTACGGCCTGACCATGCACAGCGAGCGCCCGGGTCACCGCATGTACGAGCAGTGGCACCCGATCGGCATCGTCGGCGTGATCTCGGCGTTCAACTTCCCGGTCGCGGTGTGGGCGTGGAACTCCTTCGTGGCCGCGATCTGCGGCGACATCACCATCTGGAAGCCGTCGCCGAAGACCCCGCTCTCGGCCATCGCGTCGATGAAGATCTGCAACGAGGCGCTGAAGAAGGCCGGCTTCCCGGACATCTTCTTCCTCTTCAACGATGCCGGCAGCGACATCGCCCAGCAGTTCGTCGACGACAAGCGCATCCCGCTGATCAGCTTCACCGGTTCCACCAAGATCGGACGCATGGTCGGCGAGCGCGTCGCGCGCCGCATGGGTCGTTCGCTGCTGGAACTGGGCGGCAACAACGCGATCATCGTCGACGCCAGCGCCGACCTGAAACTGGCGATCCCGGCGATCGTGTTCGGCGCGGTCGGCACCGCCGGCCAGCGCTGCACCACCACCCGCCGTCTGCTGGTGGAAGAATCGATCTACGACGACGTGCTGGCCAAGCTGATCACCGCCTACAAACAGGTGGAAACCAAGATCGGCGACCCGACCGACCCGAAGAACCTGATGGGTCCGCTCAACAGCCGCGATGCGGTCGATGCCTACCTCGATTCCATCGCCAAGGCCAAGGCCAGCGGCGGCAAGGTCGAGACCGGCGGCGCGGCGATCGAGGGCAAGGGCAACTTCGTGCTGCCGGCCATCGTCACCGGGCTGACCAACGACGCCGAGATCGTCCAGCACGAGACCTTCGCGCCGATCCTGTACGTGATGAAGTTCAAGACCCTCGACGAAGCCATCGACATGCAGAATGCGGTGCCGCAGGGACTGTCGTCGTCGATCTTCACCGCCAATCTGAAGGCCGCGGAAGCCTTCCTCGCGGCGTCCGGCAGCGACTGCGGCATCGCCAACGTCAACATCGGCACCAGCGGCGCGGAAATCGGCGGCGCGTTCGGCGGCGAGAAGGAAACCGGCGGCGGCCGCGAATCGGGTTCGGACGCGTGGAAGGTCTACATGCGCCGCCAGACCAACACCATCAACTATTCGGATTCGCTGCCGCTGGCGCAGGGCATCAAGTTCGATCTCTGAGGTTCCGCCGCGCCGCCCGGGACAGGCCAGCGCCGCCCGGGTGGTACCGTTCGCGTTCCATCCGCAGGAGATGCCATCCATGAACGACCCATCCATGAACGGCTCGCTTTCCAACAGCCGCAAGACCAGCACGCTCGCCATCGTCAGCCTCGTCGCCGGCCTGCTCGGCTGGACCCTGCTGCCCTGGCTGGGCAGCTTCGGCGCGATCATCACCGGACACATGGCGCGCGCCGAGATCCGCCGCTCCGCCGGCTCGATCGACGGCAACGGCCTCGCCATCGCCGGCCTGGTGCTCGGCTGGGGCTCGATCATCATCACCATCCTGGGCATCCTGATCGCGGTGATGTTCTTCGGCGGGATCGCCGCCCTGCTCGCCTGGTTGGGTTTTTCCGGCCAGTTGGGCTGAGGCGCGGCGGCGCATGTACGGACTCGCCCGCCCCTTCCTGTTCCATCTCGATGCCGAGCGCGCGCACGGCATCGGGCTGTCGATGATGGAAGCGGCATACCGCACCGGGCTGAATCCGCTACTCACCCGGGGCACGCCGTCGTTTCCGGTGAAAGTGCTGGGCCTGACGTTCCCCAACCCGGTCGGCCTAGCCGCCGGGCTGGACAAGAACGGCGAGCACATCGACGCGCTGTTCGCGCTGGGCTTCGGTTTCGTCGAAGTGGGGACGGTCACCCCGAAACCGCAGGTCGGCAATCCGAAGCCGCGGATGTTCCGGCTGCCGGAAAACCGGGCGATCATCAACCGTCTGGGCTTCAACAACGACGGCGTGGACGCGCTGGTGCGCAACGTCGAGAAAGCGCGGCGCAAGGGCGACGGCATCCTCGGCATCAATATCGGCAAGAACAAGGACACGCCGAACGAATCGGCATCGCTGGACTACGTCCACTGTCTGGAAAAGGTCTACCCGCTGGCCGATTACGTCACCATCAACATCTCCTCACCGAATACCGCCGGCCTGCGCGAGCTGCAGGAAGAACAGGCGCTGCGGCGGCTGCTCGGCGAGCTGAAGGAAGCGCAGGAGCGGCTGTGGACGCGTCATGGCCGGCGCGTGCCGATGCTGGTGAAAGTGGCGCCGGACCTGGCCGACGAGGACATCGACGTCACCGCCCGCGTGCTCGGCGAGCTGCAGGTCGATGGCGTGGTCGCCACCAACACCACGGTGTCGCGGATCGCCGTCCATCAGCACCCGCTCGCGAAGGAAGCCGGCGGCCTGTCCGGCGAACCGCTGATGGCGAAGTCCACCGCAGTGCTGCGGATGTTGCGCACGCGGCTGCCGGAACAGATCCCGATCGTCGGCGTCGGCGGCATCCTGACCGGCGCCGACGCGGTGAAGAAAATGGCCGCGGGCGCCAGTCTGATGCAGTGCTACACCGGTCTGATCTATCGCGGCCCGGCGCTGATCCACGAATGCGTGGACGCGATCCGTCGCCGCAAGGAAGCGCCCAGCCGCGGGCATCTGCCCAACAACACATGAGCGTGCGCCGGATCGAACGCGCGCCGCTGCGCACCCGCAATACCTTCGGCGTCGAAGCGAGCGCCGGGCTGCTGATCGAAACCGACGACGCCGACGATCTGCCCGCGCTGTTCGCGGATGAACTGCACGCCGCATCGCCGTTGATCATCGGCGGCGGCAGCAATCTGCTGATCGTCGAAGGCCCGGCGCTGGCGCTGAATCTCGACACGCAGGCGATCCGCACGCTCGACGTCCACGACGACCGCGCCATCATCCACGCCGATGCCGGCGTGGCATGGCATCGCCTGGTCATGTGGACGCTCGAACAGGGCTACGCCGGGCTGGAAAATCTGGCGCTGATCCCGGGCACCGTCGGCGCCGCGCCGATCCAGAACATCGGCGCCTACGGCGTGGAAGTGGGCGAACGCATCCGCGCGGTCGAGGTGTTCGAGCGCGCCACCGGTGCATTCCATCGTTTCGACGCCGCGGCCTGCGCCTTCGCCTACCGCGACAGCGCGTTCAAGCGCGAACTCGACCGCTGGCTGATCGTGGCGGTGGAATTCGAACTGCCGCTGGCGCGCGCGCTCGATGCCGGCAGCCTTAAGATCGATTACGCCGGCATCCGCGAGGAAATGGGCCTCGCCGCCGACGCGCGCAGCGGCTATGGCGCGCACGATGTCGCCGACGCGGTGATCCGCCTGCGCCGACGCAAGCTGCCCGATCCGGCGGTGGTCGGCAACGCCGGCAGTTTCTTCAAGAATCCGATCCTCCCGGCGGCGCAGGCCGACGCGCTGCTGGCGGAATACCGGCAGCTTCCGGCCTTCCGCGGCGACAGCGACGCCACCCGCAAACTGTCGGCGGCGTGGTTGATCGATGCCTGCGGCTGGAAAGGCCGGCGCGCGGCCATCGGCAGCGGCGATGCCGGCGTCGCCGCACAGCACGCCCTGGTGCTGGTGAATCACGGTCGCGCGACCGGCGCCGAGCTGCTGGCGTTGGCGCGCGACATCGCCGCGGATGTGCAGGCGCGTTTCGGCGTGGCCATCGAACCCGAGCCGCGGATCGTCGGCGCGCGGTGGTGACCGCTGCGCCCGCGACGGATCGCTTCAACGCCATCGTCAGGCGCCCGTCGCGGGTGCAGGCCGAATGCCGCGCATGAACGCGCCGCGTTCGCAGCACATGCGCGCTGCCCTGCTGATGCTGGGCAGCACCGTGCTCTTCGGGCTGATGTCGGTGACGATCAAGCTCGCTTCGGAAACCCTGCACACTTTCGAGATCGCGTTCTTCCGCAATTTCTTCGGGCTGGTGGCGGCGCTGCCGCTGCTGCTGCGCCATGGCCCGGGGCTGCTGAAGACCACGCAGCTGCCGCGCTACGTGTTCCGCTGCCTGATCGGCGTGGTGTCGATGATGGCGGGCTTCTGGGCCATCGGCCATCTGCCGCTGGCGCAGGCGGTGGCGCTGTCGTATTCCACGCCGATCTTCGTGACCATCGCCGCGGTGATCTTCCTGCACGAGCAGGTGCGCGCGCGACGCTGGACGGCGGTGGCGCTGGGGTTCGTCGGCGTGACCATCATCGTCCGCCCGGGTACCGACAGTTTCACGATGGGCACGCTGGTCGCGCTGGCGGCGGCGGTGCTCAGCGGCATCGTCTCGATCCAGATCAAGCTGTTGTCGAAGGTGGAGCCGGCAGATCGCATCGTGCTCATCACCACCCTGCTGTGGGTGCCGATGTCGCTGCTGCCGGCGCTGATGGTGTGGGAATGGCCGCGCGGCATCGTCTGGGTCTGGGTGATCGCCGCCGGGTTCCTGGGCACCGGCGGGCACATGCTGTGGACGCGGGCACTGAAGCTGGGCGATGTCTCGGCGCTGACGCCGATCAGCTTCATGCAGTTGCCGATCGTGGCGGTCGCCGGCTGGCTGCTGTTCCGGGAGCCGCTGGACCGCTGGACCGCGGTCGGCGCCGGGGTAATCTTCGCCGCCAACGCCTACATGGCGCACCGCGAGGCGCAGCTCGCGCGTCGCGCGGGCACCAGCGCGCCGATCGAGGCGGCGAAGCCGGGCGAGTGATCGGCCGGAGCCTGCGCGGCAACGCGCTCAGGCTTTGGCGAACGTCAGACCGCAGATCCGGAAGCGCTGCGATTCATCGATGATCGCGATCCGGACGTCGACACAATGGATGGACAGCCCGTTCGGCGTGCTGACCGATACCAGTTCGAATCGCCCTTCGCCGCGACGCTGCGCGCGCTTGATGCCTTTCGGCAACTTCATCTGGTTGAGGATGTTCACACCGGCCTGGTCGCCGCAATACACCCCTTCGACCTCGATGCGGTCGAAACACTCGAATTCGCCATAGTCCTTCTCGAGCGACTCGATCTTCAGACGCAGCCCTTCCGCCGTCCATGTCTCCCGGATCGATCCGGAGATCAGCCCGGCCGCCGCCTCGAATCGCCTGCACGCCAGCAGCCAAGCGAAGCGATGCGTGAACGCGCGTATGCGCTCGACCATCGGCATCGCCATCCCGGGGTCGCCGACGATCTTCACGAAATTCCGTGCCTCGACGCTGGCCCAGCGGTACTTGTCCTCGATGACGTCGACCTTGTCCGCGATGATCCGCGGCGCATGCTCGCGTGCCATCAGGCATTCCTTTTCCTCGATACCCAGCAGATGCAGCGCATGCCGATCCGCTTGCGCGAACACAGCCTCGTCCAGCGCGACTTCCTGCCCGGTCTCCACATGGACGATCCGGAACAAGCCCTCGTTGCGAAGGAATTCCAATGCCTGCGCGAGCGCTGCGAACGCCGGCGGTTTGCCGCGACGCCCCAGCAGCAGCACGACGTCTTCGAACGGCAGCGCACCACGCGCGAACAAGGCATCCAGAAAGGCTTTCTGCTCGGCGGGACTGACCATCGTTGAGGCTCCTGGGCGGGAGCGACACGATACCGGAAGCGCTGAATGCCGGCAGTTTCGCCCGCCTGCATCGAAGACCTGACGCGCCCGGGAAGCCGGCGATCCGTCCGAACGCGTCGAAACCATTCAATCCGCTGTACCGGACCATCGGTGAGCTGTTCTAATCGGCGGTGCATGCTCCCCGACCGGCGCGATGGATTCGCCGACCCTCATCCACCAGGCCCACGGAACCCCACGCTGCGATGAAAATGAGATTGGTCTCGATCGGACTGGTCGTCTCCGCCGTCCTCATGCTGGCGATGTGGATCGCCGCGCAGCAGCGCCAGGACTCGGTCGCGAGGATGATCGCCCAGCCGGACCCGGCGGCGACGGATCCGGCGGATCCGGACCCGGCAGCGGCCGCCACGCCCGAAGCCCGTGCGAATCAGGGCCGGCTCGCGTTCGAGCGCCAGGCCCGCGCCTTCGTGCGCGACGCGCCGGGACTGGACGACACGACGCGCATGGCCCGCGCGCGCGCGCTGAGCCAGGACATCGACCGCCGCGAGCAGAACCGCGAGCTGTCCGGGGACGAGGCGATGATGATGCGCGTCGGGCTGATCCAGGTGGCGGTGAAGGATCCCCGCGAGCGCGTCGTTCAGATCAGGGAAGTGATCGACCGCCACACCCAGCAGACCGCCGCACGGCAACGGGCGCTGCTCGCCCAGCAGCAGCGCGACGCGAAGCTCAAGGATTACAAGGCGCAGGAAGCCAGGATCGTCTCCGAGGTGCTGGCGATGCAGAGCTACCCCAACGGGATGAGTCGGGACGATTATCTGCGCCAACGCCTCCAGGACGCGCGCGACACCATCAACCGGACCCCGGCGCCCGCGCCCGTTTCGACGCCCTGACCGTACCCCGGCCCCTACCTTCGGCACATGCCGGATCGGCGGTGTGGGCTAGTCTGCCGGTCTGCCCGTCATTCCGGATCGTTCAATGAACAAGACCCTCCTCGCCCTGGGCCTCGCGCTCGTATTCGCCGCGCCTGCGGCTTTCGCCGGCGACACCGCCGGCACCGTCGCCAAGCCGCAGCTCGGCAGTTTCGGCATCGACCTGGGCAACCGCGACCTCTCGGTGAAGCCCGGCGACGATTTCGACCGCTACGCCAACGGCCGCTGGTTCGACAACTATCAGCTCCGCGACTACGACACCCGCTTCGGTTCGTTCAACGCATTGAGCGATCAGGCCGAGGAACAGGTCCACGCGATCGTCGAGGAACTGCAGGCGCGCAAGGATCTGAAGCCCGGCAGCGACGAACAGAAAGTCCGCGACCTCTACGCCAGCTACATGGACACCGCGGCGCGCGATGCCGCCGGTATCGCGCCGCTGAAGCCGACCCTGGCGCGGATCGCCGGCATCGACTCCATCGCCGCGCTGACCGCGGCGTTCGGGCGCGCCGGTATCGACGGCACCAGCAGCCCGGTGGGCGGCGGCGTGACGCTCGATCGCAAGAATCCCGACCGCTATCTGGTCAGCATCGGCGTCGGCGGCCTGGGACTGCCCGACAAGGACTACTACCTCAACGCCGAGCCGCGCTTCGCCCAGATCCGCGCCGCCTATCTCGACCACGTCGCCACCATGCTCGGCTTCGCAGGCGTTGCCGACGCCAGGCCGCGCGCCGAGGCGGTCATCGCGCTGGAAACCGAACTGGCGAAGCGGATGTGGGATCGCGCCCAGCTGCGCGACCGCGACAAGACCTACAACCTGCGCACCTTCGCCCAGCTGCGCGAGGAATTCCCCGGCTACGACTGGGCCGCGCATTTCGCCGCGCAGGGTCTGCAGACGCCCGCCGAGGTGAATGTGTCCACGCCGAGCGCGGTCGGCCCGATCCTGGCTGAGGTGGTCGCGAAGACCCCGCTGAACGTGTGGCGCGACTATCTGACCTATCACGCCGTGCGCAATCACGCGCCGATGCTCAGCACCGAAATCGACCGGGCGGCGTTCGCGTTCACCGGCACCGTGCTGCAGGGCCAGAAGACCCAGCGCGAACTGTGGAAGCGCGGCGTCGCCACCGTCGGCGGCAGCGGCGGACTGGGCGATGCGGTCGGCCGGATCTACGTGGCCCGGCACTTCAAGCCCGAAGCCAAGGCGGCAATGGACGATCTGGTCGAAAACCTGCGCACCGCGCTGCGCCAGAACATCGAAACCCTGGACTGGATGGGCGATGCGACCAAGGCCGAGGCCTACAAGAAACTGGGCACCTTCCTGCCGAAGATCGGCTACACGAAGAAATGGCGCGACTACGGCAGCGTGACGATCGTGCCCGGCGACCTGATCGCGAACGTGCAGTCGCTGCGTCGCTATTTCGTCGACGACCAGAATCGCCGCCTCGGCACCAGGCCCGACCGCGACGAATGGTTCATGACCCCGCATACGGTCAACGCCTACTACAACGCGTCGTTCAACGAGATCGTGTTCCCGGCCGGCATCCTGCAGCCGCCGTTCTTCGACGTGAGCGCCGATCCGGCGGTGAACTACGGCGCGATCGGCGGCGTGATCGGCCACGAAATGGGCCACGGCTTCGACGACCAGGGCTCGAAGTCGGATTCCGCCGGCATCCAGCGCAACTGGTGGACCGACGAGGACCGCGCGCGCTTCGATACCCGCACCAAGGCGCTGGGCGCTCAGTACGCGACGTATTGCCCGCTGGAAGGCCAGTGCGTAAACGGCCAGCTGACGATGGGCGAGAACATCGGCGATCTCGGCGGCCTGTCGATGGCGTACACCGCCTACAAGCTGAGCCTCAAGGGCAAGGAAGCGCCGGTGATCGACGGCCTGACCGGCGACCAGCGCTTCTTCCTGGCGTGGGCGCAGGTGTGGAAGTCGAAGGCGCGCGAGGAAACCATCCTCAACCGGCTCAAGACCGATTCGCATTCGCCGCCGCAGTACCGGATCAACGGCCCGCTGCGCAATCTGAACGAATGGTACAAGGCCTTCGACGTGAAGCCGGGCGACAAGCTCTATCTGCCGCCGGAGCAGCGCGTGCGGATCTGGTAAGGGCTTCGTTGAAGCCGTCGACAGCAAGATCGACGACAAGATCGGCAAACGGCCACCGCGAGGTGGCCGTTTCCGTTTGCGCCGTACTTTACCGAGCGATGCCGGGCATCAATCCGGCGACAGGCTGTTCGCAAACATCGCCGCTTCCTGCGACTTCACCATCTCGCGCAGCTGCTGGTGCGCCAGCGCCTTGTTGGTCCACAGCGCGCGGTAGGTCTCGCGCAGCGCGACGATATGGCGGGAGATCTGGAACGACATCAGGGCGCTGTCGTAATTGACGAGCGCGCCGCGCGCATTGCCCTCCCTCAGGCAGTCGTTGCCGCGATCGAGGCGCTCGCGCAGGAACGCGAGGGCGTCGGCATGGGTTGCGGAAGGATCCTGTTCGGACATCGGTGCACTCTGCGATGGACATTGCGACGCCCGGCGGCGCCGTACGTATCCGCAGTCAACGCCAATGCGGGCAACAACCGGCCATCGAACATGACGGCGATCACGGTTCCGCCGTCGCCGTACCGCCCGGCGGCGGAGGCGCATGCTTCGGGAGGAAGACCGAAATCGCCGTCGCCGCGGCCACCATGCCCGCCGACACCGTCAGGCACATCGCGATGCCCCAGCGCTGGAACACCCATCCCGACAGCACCGTGCCCAGCAGCCGGCCCATCGCATTGGCCATGTAGTAGAAGCCGACATCCAGCGACACGCCGTCCTCGGCGGCGTAGCTCACGATCAGATAACTGTGCAGCGAGGAGTTGATCGCGAACAGCACGCCGAACAGCATCAGTCCGCCCACCAGCACGGTCTGCGGCGGATAACCGGACCACAGCAGCGCCGCCATTCCGGCAGGCACCACCGTCAATCCTGCGGCCCATGCGAAGGCCGCGCGACCGTCCGGCGTCCGGCCACTGCGTTTACCGGTCACATACGGCGCGACCGACTGCACCGCGCCGTAGCCGATGATCCACGCGGCGAGAAAACCGCCGATCTGCCAGAAATCCCAGCCCAGTGTCTGCGCGAGGAAGACCGGCAGCGCGACCACGAACCACACGTCGCGCGCCCCGAACAGGAACATCCGCGCCGTGGACAGCAGATTGATCGCGCGGCTCTTGGAAAAGATGTCGCGGAATTTAGGCTTGGCGCTGGCCTTGCCCAGATCGCGCCGCAGCATCCACAGACTCAGCGCCCAGACCAGCGCTAATCCGACCGCCATCACCGCGATGGCAGGCGCAAAGCCCAGCCAGGTCAACAGCGCACCGCCGAGGAAGAAACCGACGCCCTTCAATGCGTTCTTCGAACCGGTCAACGCCGCGACCCAGCGATACAGCGCGTCCTGTCGATCCGACGGCACCAGCAGCTTGATGCTGCTCTTGGCGCTCATCTTGTTCAAATCCTTGGCGATGCCCGACAGCGCCTGCGCGGCCATCACCCACGGCACCGTCAACAGCGCGGCCGGCACCAGCAGCATCGACAGCGCTGCGACCTGCAATCCAAGACCGATGTTCATGGTGCGGTTGAGCCCGATCCGCGCGCCCAGCCAGCCGCCCACCAGATTGGTCGCCACGCCGAACAGTTCGTAGAACAGGAACAGCATCGCCACCTGCAGCGGGCTGTAGCCCAGGCGGTGGAAATGCAGCACCACCAGCATCCGCAGCGCGCCGTCAGTGAGCGTGAAGGCCCAGTAATTGCCGGTGATCGCGAGGTACTGGCGGATCTCGGGCGACAGCTGTCTGAACATGGCCGCCTATCGGTCCGCGCCGCCGACCAGCCGCACCAGTTCGGCGGTGCGATTCACGTAACCCCACTCGTTGTCGTACCAGGCGTAGATCTTCACCTGAGTGCCGTTGGTGACCATGGTCGACAGCGCATCGACGATGCCGGAGCGCGGGTCGTGCAGGAAATCGATCGAGACCAGCGGCCGCGTTTCGTAGCCGAGAATGCCGGCGAGTTCGCCCTCGGCCGCGATGCGCAGCAGATCGTTGACCTCTTCCACCGTCGTCGCGCGCTCAACCTCGAAGACGCAGTCGGTTAGCGACGCATTGGTCAGCGGCACGCGCACGGCGTGGCCGTTGAGGCGGCCCTTCAGCTCCGGAAAGATTTCGGCGATGGCGGTGGCCGAGCCGGTGGAGGTCGGGATCAGGCTGCTGCCGCAGGCGCGCGCGCGGCGCAGATCCTTGTGCGGCGCATCGACGATGACCTGGGTGTTGGTCAGGCTGTGGATGGTGGTCAGGCTGCCGTGGCGGATGCCCAACCCCTCGTGGATCGCCTTCACCACCGGCGCCAGACAATTGGTGGTGCAGGATGCGGCCGAGACGATGCGGTGCGTCGCCGGGTCGAAACGATGGTGGTTCACGCCCATCACCACATCCAGCGCGCCCGCGGATTTCACCGGCGCGGTCACCACCACCCGCTTCACGCCCTGGTCGAGATAGGGCTGCAGCACATCGGGTTTGCGGAATTTGCCGGAGGCTTCGATCGCGACATCGCAGTCCGACCAGCCGGTCGCGGCGATCTCGCGGTTGCGCGTCAGCGGGATGCGCACGCCGTCGATCGCGATGGCGTCGCCATCGGCCACCGCTTCGTGTGCCCAGCGGCCGTGGATGGAGTCGAAATTCAGCAGATGGGCGAAGGTGGCCGCATCGCCGCCGGGATCGTTGATGCGGACGAAGTCGATATCGGGATCGCCCCAGGCGGCGCGCAGGGTGAGACGTCCCATGCGGCCGAAGCCGTTGATGCCGGTGCGGATGGTCATGCGGAGTGGTCCGGAAGTTCGAGGGGAATGACGGTGGGCGTGCAGACGGAAGCGCTTGCGGCGGCCGGCGTGCAGGCCGCCGGGTTGCCGCCACAGCAGTGATGGGTCAGGAAGGCCACCAGCGCGTTCATGGCATCGAAATCGGCGCGGTAGCAGATGGAGCGGCCACGCGGTTCGCCATGGATCAGACCGGCGGCGACCAGCTCCTTGAGATGGAATGACAGCGTTGCGCCGGGCAGCGACAGGTGCTCGGCGAGTTCGCCGGGGCTGCTGCCGTCGTGACCGGCTTCCACGAGTCGCCGGTAGATCGACAGGCGCGTGGTCTGGCCGAGCGCCGCCAGCGCAAGGGTAGCTTCTTTGATTTCCATATTTCCAGAATACTCGAAGTATTGTGGCGAACGAATGACAGCCTGCGGGCCGCAGCGAGGCGGTGCTCACCCGTGGTTTTCCGGGCAAGAAAAAGGCCCGGGTTTCCCCGGGCCTTTCCTGATTCGCTGTCCCTGTCTTGCGACAGGCGCTATCGCTTTACGGCGTGACCGTCAGATCGACCGGCAGTGCGACCGAAGGCCGGACCGGGTCGTTGCTGTTCACGCACAGGTAGGCGCGGTAGCTGGCCGCAGCCAACGCGCTGCTGTTGAGCGTCAGCGAGGTCGACTGTGCGCCCGCAGGAGCGACCGAACCGGACGCTGGCGTCAACGTGCCCAGCCACGGCGCACCGCAAGTGACGGAGCCACGGACAACCATGTTCAATCCAACAGACGTGGTGTTCGTAGTCCAAGTTCCGGCATTGGAGTTGTCGACAACAATGGTTCTGAAGGAACCGTTACCCGTTGCGGAAGCGAACTGCGCCCAACTGTTGGCGAAGGTTCCTGAGGTATTGACCACCAGCCAGTATTTGCCAGGCGGCAACACCACATTCTGACCGGCAGCGGCCAGATTCAGGCTAAGGACACCGCCTGTAGTGGACACACCCACCGCTGTCGGAGAAGCGCTGTAGGTCCACACGGCCGCACCCGGCGCAGACTGCGGGTTACCTGCCGGCACACCTGCCGCATCCGGATAGATGCTCCAGCGAAGGCTGGTGGCAGCTCCCGGAAAAGCCGCACCGCTGACTACGAAACCTTCGGCCGAGAGCGAAGTGATCTGGATGGATTCGGCCACATCGAAATCATCGGCAGCGAAGACAGCAGCAGCACCTATAGTCGCCGAGTCGCTGAAGATGGTGTTGCGGAAGCCGTTATTGAGCGCTCCGCGCAACGCGTTGTACACGGTGTAGGCACCATTGCCCGTCGTGCTTACGGTGTAGTTGAGAGTCGAGCCACCGGTATTGCCGATATTGAAGCTGGTACTGCCGTTGTTGCCTGCAGCCACGCTGGCGCCGACCGATGCCGGCAGCGCAATGATCGGCGGCTGCACGGCCACGGCGACCGGCAAACGCAAATTGGCCACTTCGTTGCTGCCGGCGCCGCTCTGGACAAGCTCCATCAGCACTTCACCGAAGTTCCAGCTGCCGTTGGCCGGCAGGCTCGAGCTGTTGACGGTGAAGGTGATCGCGCGGGTCGCACCCGGCACGATCCAGGCCAGCGCCGGATTGGCCGTGCCCGGCACGCCGTTGACACTGATGCGCCACAGGCCGCCGCTCGTACCCGGATTGCGGAAGGTACGCGTGAAGCTGCAGCTCGGCGGGGTGCAGCGACGGTTGGCCATGCTGGCGAGGTTCAAGGTCGCGGGATTGCCGCCGGTCGCCGGATTGGCGGCGTTGTAGTTGGCGGTGGTCTCGTCCAGGACCAGACCGGCCCGGATCGCGCGTTCGATGCGCAGACGGCCGGAGCCGCGGGCGAAGGCGTTTGCCGGGGTGACCTGATCTTCGGTGTAGACCTGCGTGGTGGCGGTCATCATCAGTGCCGACTTGATTTCCGCAACGCTCCAGGTCGGGCGCGCCTGACGGATCAGCGCGGCAGCGCCGGCCTGATGCGGGGACGCCATCGAGGTACCGCTGATCGTGCCGATCAACTGCTCGAAACCGGTGATCGAGGTCCCGGCGAGGGTCGCCAGGATGTCCACGCCCGGCGCGGTCACGTCCGGCTTCACCAGATCGAAACTACCGGCAGGGCCACGCGAACTGAAGGACGCCAGCGCATCGGCGACGTTCGGCAGACCGACGTACTGGAGCGCGATCTGAGCGGTGGTCGTGGTCGGATTGGCAGCACCGAAGGCAGCCAGCGCGTTGCCATCGGTCTGGACTACGCTGAACACCGGAATGGTGGCGCCGGATACCGACGGCAAGATGATACCGGTCTGATTGTTAGCAATGACAACGGCGATCGCACCTGCGGCGGCGGCGTTGCCGACCTTCTCCGTAAAGGCGCAGGTGCCGCGACGGATCACCACGATCGCGCCGGTCAAGGAGTTCGCCGCGTATGGCGACGGATTGCACCCATCACTGACACCATTGATACCGGCGCTGATGATGACGGGCGTGGTGGGCGGCAGCGACGCGGAGAGCGACACGCCACCGGTACCCAAGTAGAGCGCAAGAGGCTGCAAGCTTGCCGGCACCGGCGCCGGGCCGGTCACCTGCATCAACAAACCGAACGAGCCACGGCCGTGCTGTGAAGCGGCGGTCGCGGAAGTCCACGGCTCAAGATGGCTGAGGGTGTTGGCGGTCGGACCGCTGTTGCCTGCCGAGGCAGCGACGAAAATGCCGGCATCGGTCGCGCCGAGGAAGGCCAGCGAGGTCGCTTCGGTCCACGGCGAGACACCGCCGCCGATCGAATAGTTGATGACATCGACGCCGTCGGCGATCGCCTGGTTGATCGACGCCACGGTCGAGACGTTCGGACACAGGCCCTGACCGGTCGCGGTATTGGTGTAGCAGGCGTCGTAGGCGATGATGTTGGCGCGCGGGGCGACGCCGGAGATGCGTAGCGACGCGCCATTGAACACCACGTCGCGGCGGTTGCCGACGGTGGTGGAGGCAGTGTGGCTGCCGTGGCCGTTGGTATCGCCGAACCCCGGTTCTTCAGCCACGTTGGCGGCGCCGCACTGGTTGCCCGGCGCCGCGCAGACGAAGTCGTAGCCGCCGATCAACTTTTCGTTGCAGCGGCCGGCATCGACGTCGCCCGCGGCGCAGGTGCCGAGATAGACGCCGGCGCCCAGCGGATTGGCGTGGACATAGCCATCGACCGGATCGATCCCGGCGAACGACGGGCTGCCGAAATTGATGCCCGAGTCGATCAGGCCGGCGATGATGCCCTCGCCCTGCACGGCAGGCGCGCCGCCCGGCAGGGTGGCGCTACCGGCCCACGCGGCGGGGGCGCCGATCAGGGTCGGACCGACGTCGGTCTCGAGGATGTACTCGCGATATGCCTCGACCAGACGGACGCCGCCCATGCGCGAGATGCGCGCGGCTTCGGCGACGCTCATGTCGGTGACGATGCCGTTGACCGCGTGCTGCATGCGGCGACGCACCTGCAACGGACGCTGGATCATGCCCGACATCCGGCGCTCCATCTGCCGCTGCTTGCCCTGCAGGTAGGAGATGTAGGTCAGCGCTTCGGGGCTGCGGCTGTCGAGACGCGGGGCGCCGTATGCACCCGATTTCCGCTGCGGAGCGGAAATGCCGGCAGTGCCGCCTTTATAGGTTGCGAGCGAGTCTTCGCTGAAGAGGACGATATAGGTGGCGCGGCCGGTACGGCCTGCGGCCTTGACCGAAACCGCGGGGGCACGGACACCGGTGCCCGCGTTGAACGTCTCCATGGCCTGATTGCGTTCGGCACGCGACGCCAGCGACATGCGTGGCGTATCGCGCACGGCCCTGGTCTGCTGCACGACGCGATGCTCGCGTTCGATCCGTGCGGACAAGTATTGATAGGACGCGGCACTGGCGGCCACGGCGATCGCGCATAACGCGACGACGCCGCCCCACTTTTTCGGATTTGACATTTGGAGTTCCCCAGAGACTGATCGGCAAGCGAGTGTGTAAGAGTGCATCGCTTCTTGCGATGGTAAGGGCTTCCATGAATGGCCCACAACCGGTGACACCGTACTTCTAAGCCCCCCGAGTGTACTGCCTTGCGCAGCGCAACATCGAGACAATCGCGATACGACCGATCGGGAGCATCCTCATGATCGTCCGCCGGCCGGTCGCTATCGCCCGGCGTTCCGATTCCCTTCCGCCCACCATGGCCGGGCGCGGAAACGGAACACCAGCAGATACGCCGACACCGCCCATGCGGACGCCGCCGTCCAGCCGGCGAGGATGTCGGACGGGTAATGCACGCCCAGATAGATCCGCGAGAACGCCACCGCCACGGCGAACGCTGTCACGAAGATGGCCACCGGCCAGCGCCAGCGCGTATGCCAGGCCAACAGCAGCAGCACCCAGGCCAGCGTGGCCGAACCCATCGCATGGCCGCTGGGAAAACTGAATGTGGTTTCCGGTGAGATCGACGCCCACAGGCTGGGCCGGTCGCGCGCGAAGATCTGCTTGGTCGCCATGTTCAGCAAGGCGGAACCGATGATCGCGATCCCGGCGAACAGCCCTTCGCGCAGACGGCCGCGCCAGGCCAACGCTGTGATCAACAGGATGTCGAACGGCACCACGCCGTACGCGTAGCCGATGTCGGAGATGAACACGAACGCGCGATCGAGGTCATCGCCGTGCAACGACTCGGCGAAGCGCAGGATCGGTTCGTCGAACGGAAACGTTTCGTGCTCGCCCACTTCGTCGGCGAGTTCGGCGAATCCCCACAGCGGCAGCAGCAGGCCCACGAACAGCAGCGCCAGCCGCAGCAGGCGACCGCGCAGGAAGTCGACGACGAAGCGCAGTTCCCCGCGCAGCATCGCGAAGATATCAGCCGGCGTGCGCGTCACGCCCGAACTTGCGATCGACGTAGCCGTCGATGATGCCGATGAACTCCTGGGCGATGTGGTCGCCGCGCAGGGTTACGCTTTTTTCGCCGTCCACGAAGACCGGCGCAGCCGGGGTTTCGCCGGTGCCCGGCAGCGAGATGCCGATGTTGGCGTGACGCGACTCGCCGGGGCCATTGACGATGCAGCCCATCACCGCCAAGGTGAGATTCTCGGCGCCCGGATGGGTGATCTTCCACTCCGGCATCTTTTCGCGGACGTGTTCCTGCACCACCTTCGCCAGCTCCTGGAAGAACTCCGACGTGGTGCGGCCGCAGCCCGGGCAGGCGGTGACCATCGGCGTGAACGCGCGCAGGCCCATGGTCTGCAGCAGTTCCTGGGCGACGATCACTTCCTGGGTGCGCGACGCGCCCGGATCGGGCGTCAGCGAAATGCGGATGGTGTCGCCGATGCCTTCCTGCATCAGCACCGCCAGCGCCGCGCTGGACGCGACGATGCCCTTGCTGCCGATCCCGGCCTCGGTGAGTCCGAGGTGCAGCGCGAAATCCGAGCGCTGGGCGAGATCGCGATACACCGCGATCAATTCCTGCACGCCGCTGACCTTCGCGCTGAGGATGATGCGTTCGCGCGCAAGACCGATCTCCACCGCGCGTTCGGCCGAATCCAGCGCCGAGCGGATCAGCGCCTCGCGCAGCACGCGTCCCGCATCCCAGGGCGTGGCGCGCTGCGCGTTCTCGTCCATCAGTTGCGCGGCCAGCGACTGGTCCAGCGAGCCCCAGTTGGCGCCGATGCGCACAGGCTTGTCGTAGCGGATCGCGAATTCGATCAGCTGCGCGAACTGGGTGTCGCGCTTCCGGCCGAACCCGACATTGCCCGGGTTGATGCGGTACTTCGCCAGCGCCTCGGCGCAGGCCGGTTCGGCGGCGAGCAGTTGATGCCCGTTGTAGTGGAAGTCGCCGATGATCGGTACCGCGATGCCCATCATCGCCAGCTTCTCGACGATGCGCGGTATCGCAGCGGCGGATTCGGCGTTGTTCACCGTCACCCGCACCAGCTCCGAACCCGCACGCCACAGTTCGGCGACCTGTTTCGTGGTGCCGGCGACATCGGCGGTGTCGGTATTGGTCATCGACTGCACCACCACCGGCGCATCGCCGCCGACGGCGATGCCGCCGATGCGGACCTGGCGGGTGGCGCGGCGCGGCGCTGGGCCGAAGATCGGCGCGGCGGCTTCGGACTGGCAGGGCAAGGGTTGTGCGGACATGGCGTACATTCTACCCGCGCCCCATGACCTTCGTAGGAGGGCCTTCAGGCCGGCCCAGGCAGATCGGGAAGCGCGACGTCGTTTGCGCCGCGCACGCGGCTGGTAGCGGTGAATCGGCTGAGCCATCTTGGTAGGAGGGCCTTCAGGCCCGAGCTCTCGCTTGCCATGCCAGAACAGAGAGCTCGGGCCTGAAGGCCCTCCTACAGAAAGGCCCTCCTACAGAAACTGTAGTGTCCCGTATCCTGTACCGATGTCCGCATTACCCCCCACCGACGACCGCAAGGCGTTGACTCCCAGCCAGCTGAACGCCCTCGCCCGCAATCTTCTGGAAGACGCCTTTCCGCTGATCTGGGTCGAAGGCGAGCTCGGCAATCTATCGCGGCCCTCGTCGGGCCATCTGTATTTCACGCTGAAGGACGAACGCGCCCAGGTCCGCTGCGCGCTGTTCAAACCCAAGAGCCAGTGGCTGAAATTCACGCCGCGCGAGGGCCTGCGGGTGCTCGCACGCGGTCGCCTGACCCTCTACGAGGCGCGCGGCGACTATCAACTGATCCTCGACACCATGGAGGAAGCCGGCGAAGGCGCGCTGCGCCGGGCGTTCGAGCAGCTCAAGACGAAACTGCAGGCCGAGGGCCTGTTCGACCAGGGCCGCAAACGGCCGCTACCCGCTCATGTCCGCCGGCTCGGCGTGTTGACCTCGCCCAGCGGCGCCGCGGTGCGCGACGTACTGAGCGTGCTGCGCCGGCGTTTCCCGCTGGTCGAAGTCGACATCCTGCCGGTACCGGTGCAGGGCGACACCGCGGCGGCGCAGATCGTGCGCATGCTGCAGGCCGCCGGGCGCAGCGGTCGCTACGACGCGCTGCTGATCACCCGCGGCGGCGGTTCGCTGGAAGATCTGTGGGCGTTCAACGATGAAGCCCTGGCGCGGGCGATCGCCGCCTCGCCGTTGCCGGTAGTGTCGGCGGTCGGTCACGAAGTGGATGTCAGCCTCGCCGATTTCGCCGCAGACCTGCGCGCGCCGACGCCCTCGGTCGCCGCGGAGCTGCTGGTGCCGGATCGCGCCGATCTGGCCGCGCATCTGCGCGCCCAGGCGCGTCGCCTGCATGCCATCCACGAGCGCCTGCTTCGGCACGCAGCGCAGCGCACCGACCGCGCCGCGCTGCGCCTGCAGGCATTGCAGCCGCAGGCGCGCCTCGACGCCCTGAGTCGGCGCCAAGCGGACGCGCTGCGCCGGTTGCATGCGGTGTGGGCACAGGCCGATGAGCGCCGTCGGGCGCGACTGCGACATGCGGCCGCGGTGCTGCACGCATCGCGCCCGCAGCGACGGCTGGCGCTGCTGCGCGACCGCCTGCAGTCGCTGGCGCCGCGGCCGCAGTCGGCGACGGTGCGCGGGTTGCAGCGACGCGCGCTGCAACTGCAGGGTCTGGCGCGCTCGCTCGAAGCGGTGAGTCCGCTGGCGACGGTCGCGCGCGGCTATTCGATCCTGCAACACGACGACGGCCGCATCGTGCGCAGCACGAACGATGCGCAGGCGGGCGAAGCGTTGAATGCGCGGCTGCGGGACGGGGTGCTGCGGGTGCGCGTCGAGCGCGACACCTGAAATAGACGTCCGGTAAAGCGGGCTTGTAGAGCGGACTTCAGTCCGCCGCTCACTCCTGACAAAAGCAGCGGACTGAAGTCCGCTCTACAGTCCGCTCTACAGTCCGCTCTACGGTTCGTTCTTCCGGCGCGCATATTCCACTTCCACCGCCCTGACCTCATCGCCGTCGGGCGAGATGTTGGTCATCGTGATCAACAGGCGATCGTCGTCCGGCTGTTCGATCTCGGTACGCCAGCCCCAGCGCGGGCCCGGCGGCGTCTGACCATCGCCGTAGCTGCCCAATACCGCGAAGTGAGCGGGCTCGGTCTGGCCGGCGCTGTGCGAAAACATGATCGAACTACCGCTGTGGAAGCTGTCGACCCAGGCGCATTCCCAGCGCCGTTCGTCGATGTGATAGCCATAAAGCGCGATGCCCGCATAGCTGCGGCCGTCGAATTCCCAGCCGTATTCGTGCAGCAGGAAGCGCCCGCCGAGCACCGCGCGCAGACTTCCGCGCTGGCTGGATTCCGCCGCCAGCATGTCGCGCTCGAACCACAGCCGATAAACGCCCTCCCACTCGCCGGCCATCCGCGCCAGCCGGCGGTGCGGCGCGTCCTGCATCGGCTGCGCACCGGGCGAAACGGCACCCGGCGACAGGCTGGAATCGTTGGGACTGATGGTCGCGGCTTCGCTGTTGCTCATCGGTATCGCCTCCCCCTGTGGATCAGCCAGCGTACTCCTGGGAGGCCATTGCCGGAAGCACGGCTGCCGACGTCGACTGCGTCGCATATCCCGCGTCCGAGCCGGCCGGAATGCTAAAAAAATGTTATCAATGCCGCCCTGCCGCCAGGCCCTCGCCGGCTGGCGGGGCGCTGAGGGGAGCGTCGAGGAATCATCCCGCAGTTTCCACACTTCTCAAGGATCAGGAGGTCCCATGCCATACACGTTATCCAGCCGACGCCATCGCCGCGTCGCACCCGCCCTCACCGCCCTCGCCCTCGCGCTTGCCGTCGCGATGCCCGCCCTCGCCCAGGACGCGCCCGCCGAGGCCCAGGCCGGCGACCTCGACGAAATCCAGGTACTCGGCAGTCGCGCCAAGAACCGTACCGCCGCCGAAACCGCCGCGCCGGTCGACATCATCCGCGTCGAACAGATCGAACGCACCGGCGCGCGCGAACTCGGCCAACTGCTGCAGATGCTGGAGCCCAGCTTCAACTTCTCGCGCACCACCATCTCCGACGGCACCGACATCCTGCGTCCGGCCACGCTGCGCGCGCTCGGTCCCGATCAGGTGCTGGTGCTGATCAACGGCAAGCGCCGCCATCAGCAGGCACTGGTCAACGTGCAGCAGACCGTCGCCCGCGGCTCCGCCGGCACCGACATCAACGCGATTCCGGTCACCGCGATCGAGCGCATCGAAGTGCTGCGCGACGGCGCGTCCGCACAGTACGGCTCCGACGCCATCGCCGGCGTGATCAACATCGTGCTGAAGCGCCAGACCAAGGAAACCCAGCTGTTCTTCGAAGCCGGCGAAACCCGCAAGGGCGACGGCGAAGTGCTGCACGGCGGCCTCAACACCGGTTTCGAACTCGGCGACGATGGCTTCGTCAACCTCAGCGTCGAATACCGCGACCGCGGCGAGACCAACCGCGCCGGCAAGGACACCCTGCGCGTGAATCCGCCTCGCGTCACCCAGCGCATCGGCGACGCCGACGCCACCGACGCCTACCTGTGGGTCAACGGCGGCCTCGGCCTCGGCGCGGGCGAACTGTACTGGTTCGGCGGCCTGTCGCAGCGCAAGGGCGATTCCTCGGGCTTCTTCCGCAGCGCCGGCGACGGCCGCACCGTGCCGGATCTCTACCCCGACGGGTTCCTGCCCAACCTGATCACCACGGTCGAGGACGCTTCGCTTGCGGTCGGTTACCGCGCGCCGCTCAGCGACACCTGGGACTGGGACGTGTCGATCAATCACGGCCGCAGCAAGTTCGGCTTCCACGAACGCAACTCGGTCAACGTGAGCTGGTGGTACGAGCCGCTGGGCGCCGGCATCTACGGCCAGTCGCCGACGTCCGCCGATACCGGCACGCTGAAATTCGACCAGACCACGGTCAACCTCGACTTCCGCGGCACCATCGACATCGGCAACAGCGAGCCGCTCAGCCTCGCCGTCGGCGGCGAATACCGCAGCGAGAACTACGCGATCGAAGCCGGCGACCCGGTGTCCTACACCTACGGCCGCACCAACAATCCGGCGATCGTGATCCGCGACCAGAACGGCGGTTTCGCCGCGCCCGGCATCCAGGGTTTCCCGGGCTTCTCGCCGAACGAGGAAGTGGACGACGGCCGCCACAACTACGCGCTGTACGCCGACGCCGAAACCCGCTTCGGCGGCAAGTTCCTGGTCGGCGGCGCGGTGCGCTTCGAGGACTATTCGGACTTCGGCAACACCGCCACCGGCAAACTGTCGCTGCGCTACGACTTTACCGAGACCTTCGCGGTGCGCGGCACCGTCTCCACCGGCTTCCGCGCGCCGGGCGTGCAGCAGTTGTTCTACAGCCAGCGCTCGACCAACATCGATCCGACCACCGGCCTGCTCGCCGACACGCTCACCGCGCGCCAGAACAGCAGCGTCACCCGCGCGTTCGGCATCGATCCGCTGAAGGAAGAGGAATCCACCAGCGCCACCCTCGGCTTCAGCTGGCGCCCGAACGAGAAGTTCAGCTTCACCGTAGACGTGTTCCGCATCGATATCGACGACCGCATCATCTTCTCCAGCAACATCGCCCCGGAAACCGTCGGCACCGACGGCCTGCCGTGCACGGCGACCAACACCAACTGCCCGATCCGCGCGATCCTGGCGCCGTTCGGCGTCGCCCAGGCGCAGTTCTTCACCAACGCCATCGACACCGAAACCACCGGCATCGATATCGTCGGCGAATACAGCACCGAAGCGGCCGGCGGCACGCTCGACCTCACCGCCCTGCTGCACTGGAACAAGACCGAAGTCACCTCGCGCCGTTCGCAGTCGGCGATCCTCTCGCCCACGCAGTTGTTCGACGACAGCCAGGTCACGCTGATCGAAGAAGGCCAGCCGGGCGCGCACCACGTTCTGCAGGGCGTATGGACCCGCGGCAACTGGGACTGGACCCTGCGCGCGAACTACTACGGCGAAGTGGCCGGCGAAGGCTTCACCCCCGGCTTCAAGCAGACCTGGGACGGCGCCACCCTGTTCGACGCCGCGCTCGGCTGGAACGTCAGCGAGAAACTCCGCATCAGCATCGGCGGCAACAACATCTTCGACACCTACCCGGACAAATGGGATGCGGTCAACGCGGCGCCGTTCCCGCAGCTCGGCTTCGTCTACGGCTGGGAAACCCTGCCCTTCGGCATCAACGGGTCGTACTTCTACGCCAAGGTGGATTACCGCTTCTGACCGCTCACGCGCTTCGAAGCCACGACACGGACGGACGGCGAAAGCCGTCCGTCCTTTGTTTTTGTAGGAGGGCCTTCAGGCCGGCCCAGGCAAGCACTGGAAGCGCGACGACATGTGCGCCGCGCCCGCGGCTGGCAGAAACGAATCGGAGGTGCACACTCGCGATGAGGTCTGCAGGCTCGATCTTTTCTCTCGCCCAAGCATCGGGCCTGAAGCCCCCCCTACAAATCATCAACCCCATACCCTGACATGGCGCGTTTGCAGGTCTGTCCACTCACGGAGACCCGCCATGCACCGCACCGCCGCCCGTCCGCTGTCCCGCCCGTTCCAGGGCACCTTCACGAAGCACACCCTCACCGCCGCGGTGCTCTGCGCGCTCGCACTGGCCGGCTGCCAGCGTACGACCACGCTGGACGAATCCAGGGCCGGCACCCGCGTCGATGCGCCGCGCGGCAAACCACAGGTCGCCGATGCCCGCAGTGCGGATACCGAAGTCCTCGCCGAAGCCGCGCCGGTCGCCGATGCCGCGGCCGCCCGCGAGGAAGTCGACAAGGTCGTCGTCACCGGCTCGCGCCTCACGCGATCGCAGCAGCAGGTCGCCAAACGCGCCGTCGGCAATGTGTCGGGTGGCCACGCGTTCGCACCGGCCGCACCGCCTCCGCCCCCGGCGCCGATGATGATCGCGCCGTCGGACCCCATGCCGATGGACGGGCTCGCCAATACCGAAAAATACGAAACCCGCGACGAAAACCCGATCCGTCGCGCCAGCGAAGAACCGGTGTCCACCTTCTCGATCGACGTCGACACCGGCAGTTACGCCAATGTCCGCAGCCTGCTGCGCAACGGCCAGCGCCCGCCCGCCGATGCGGTGCGCGCGGAGGAAATGATCAATTACTTCGATTACGGCCATCCCGCGCCGACATCGCTGAACACGCCGTTCCGGGTCACCACCGAACTGGCGCCGGCGCCGTGGAACGGCAAACGCCAGTTGCTGATGATCGGCATCAAGGGCTACGACGTGCCGAAAGCCGAACTGCCGCCGGCGAACCTGGTGTTCCTGATCGACACCTCCGGCTCGATGAGCGACGAGAACAAACTGCCGTTACTCAAGCAATCCTTCGCGCAGCTGGTCGAACAACTGCGGCCGCAGGACCGGGTGTCAATGGTGGTCTACGCCGGCTCGGCCGGTCTGGTGCTGGAACCCACGCCCGGCGACCAGCGCGACAAGATCCTCGCCGCGCTGGACAACCTCGGCGCCGGCGGCAGCACCAACGGCGGTGCAGGCATCCAGCTGGCCTATGCGATGGCGAAACAGGCCTACGTCAAGAACGGCGTGAACCGGGTGATCCTGGCCACCGACGGCGATTTCAACGTCGGCACCACCAGCCAGAAAACCCTGGAAACGTTGGTCGGCGATCAGCGCAAGCATGGCATCGCGCTGACCACGCTCGGCTTCGGTCGCGGCAACTACAACGATGCCATGGCCGAGCGCCTGGCCGATGTCGGCGACGGCAACCACGCCTATATCGACACCCTGCAGGAAGCGCGCAAGGTGCTGGTACAGGAAATGCAGTCGACCCTTCTCACCATCGCCAAGGACGTGAAGATCCAGATCGAATTCAATCCGGCGAAGGTCGCGGAATATCGCCTGATCGGCTATGAGAACCGCATGCTGCGTCGCGAGGACTTCGCCAACGACAAGGTCGATGCCGGCGACATCGGCGCGGGTCACGAAGTGACGGCCCTCTACGAGATCACTCTGGTCGGCTCGGGCGCGGAACGCCTGCCCGCGCTGCGCTACGGCGACGACAAGCCCAAAGCGGCGAACGGCACCGCAGCCGGCGAACTGGCGCATCTGCGCCTGCGCTACAAGCGTCCCGGCGAAGACACCAGCCGGCTGATCGAGCGGCCGATCCAGCCGGTGCACGAGCCGCGCCGCTATGCGCCCAGCGCGTCGATGCGCTTCGCGTCCGCGGTCGCGGCGTATGCCGATGCGCTGCGCGGCGGCAAGCATCTGGAGCAGTGGACGTGGGAAGACATCGCCCGCGCTGCGCGCCAGGCCACCGGCAGCGATCCGTGGCGGCAGCGCGCCGAGTTCATCGAACTGGTGGACAACGCGCGTCGCCTCACCGCAGGCGATACCGCGCAGATCGGGATGATCGCCGACTGATTCCGCGCGCGACGGCGGCCTCGCGGCCGTCGTCGCCCGGAGCGGTCCCGCCGCCATGACCCTCGCGCTTCGCCAATCGATGCACTGCCCCGCTGAGACAGGCTCTGCCGGGCAATGTTTTTCCAGGCTGCAAAACGCGACAGGCTTCACGCAGCGTGCCGCAAGCCTTAACCTGATGCACATGAATGATGTGGCGGAGGTCAGCGACGAAAGCCTCATGCTCGCCTATGCGGCGGGCGATGTGGCTGCGTTCGAGCGCCTCTACCAGCGCCATCGCGGCAAGCTCTACCGCTTCCTGGCCCGGCAACTGCACGGCAACGGTGCGCTGGCCGACGAATTCTTCCAGGACGTGTGGCAGCGTGTGATCACCGCCCGCCAGAACTGGAAACCCGACGCGGCGTTCTCCACCTGGCTTTACCGGATCGCGCACAACCGCCTTACCGATCACTGGCGCTCGCTGCAGCACCGGCCGCCGGCGCCCGCCGACGCCGACGAACGCACCGAACGCATGCCCGACCACGACACCCCGGAACGGCAGTTGTCCGAGTTCGAGGAACGCCGCCGGCTGCAGATGGCGCTGGACGAATTGCCGGACGAACAGCGCGAAGTGGTCCTGCTGCGGCTGGAGCAGGAACTGAGCCTGGAGGAAATCGGCGAAATGACCGGCGTCGGCCGGGAAACGGTGAAATCCCGGCTGCGTTACGCGATGGACAAACTCCGCCAGAGACTGAATCAATGAGCCGCCCGAGCGAACCCTTCAACGCGGAAGAACGCGACCTTGCCCAGCGCCTCGCGCGCCTGGGCGGTCCGCGCGAACCCGTGGCTGCGCTCGATGCGATGATCCTGGCCGCGGCGCGCGCCGCGGTGTCCGACACCGCAACACCCGCCGCCGCCGCACCCGCCGAGCCTCAAGCGGAGCCGCTGCCGGTCGATCCGAAGGTCGCGCCGCTGCGTCCGCGCAAGCCCGCACCTCGCTGGCCGGTGGGTTTCGGCTTGGCCGCCTCGGTCGTGCTGGCCGCCGGCATCGGCTGGCGCCTGCAGATCGACGGCAACACCCATTCCGAAGCCGCCAGCGCGCCCGCCGCAGTCTTCCACGACGAGGCGACCGAAGCGGTGATCCTGGAACCGCCGCTGCAGCGGACTCCGCCGCCTCCGCCGCCGCCGTTGGAAGCGACGGAGATGACCACGCGACGCGCCGACATGGCCCGAGCGCCCGCCGCGAAGGCTGCGCCTGCACCGCGCGAACAGGAGTTCGTCGCGGATGCGGTCGCGCCGCAGAGCGTGATGGCCGAAACGTCACCACCGCCCCCCCCGCCGGCTCCTGTCGCCTCAACCGTCGGCGGCAGTCCGGCTGCCGATGCCGGCCTCGACGAGATCACCGTCACCGGCTCGCGTATTCCACGCACGACCGGCGCCGCCGAATACACCCGTACGCCCCTCAACGAACGCCGCGAGCAGGCCGCACAGGCGGCCAAGTCTTCGCCGCCTGCCGCGGTAAGCCCGGGCCGCGCGGCGGCAAGCGCGCCAGCGGCGGCGCCCGCCTCGAGCGAGCGGGCGCGCAGCCTGATCGGCAACGTCGAAAGCGATGTCGAAGAACACAAATTCCAGGACAAGGCCCGCAAGAGCGACGGCTACGACGACCGGCCGCCGGTGTCGGCGGATTCGCCCGAATTCCGTCAGGCCTGGCTGCAGCGCATCCGCGTCCAGATCGCCAAGGGCGACATCGACGCCGCACGCGATGGCCTGCAGGAATTCCGCCGTCGTTACCCCGACATCGAACTGCCGGAAGACCTGCGCAAGCTGGCGGCGACGCTGCCGCCGCCCGCGCCCTGACAGCGGCGCCCCTCACCATGGCAGGGCCGCTGCACACGCCGACTGCGCCCGCAGCGCACGTCATCGAAGTCAAACACAGCCGCTTCCTCGCCCAGGCGCTGTCCGTCGATTCTGCCGACGCGGCGCAGGCCGCACTGGTCACGCTCAGCGACCCCGCCGCCACCCACAACTGCTGGGCGTGGCGGGTCGGCGACCATTACCGCTCCAACGACGACGGCGAACCCGCGGGCACCGCCGGCCGCCCGATCCTCGCTGCCATCGACGGCCAGGGATGCGACCAGGTGCTGGTGGTGATTACCCGCTGGTATGGCGGCATCAAGCTCGGCGCCGGCGGGCTGGTGCGCGCGTACGGCGGCGCCGCGGCCGAATGCCTGCGTCGCGCCGACAAGCGCCCGCTGATCGCCTACGCCGAACTGGAATTCGCTTGCCCGTTCGCGCACCTCGGCGATGCCCACGCGGCGCTCAATGCGGCGGGCGCGAGCAAATCCGCCGAATCCTTCGATGCCGATGGCGTGACGCTGCGGGTGCGCCTGCCCGCGGATCGCGTCGACGACTTGAAAACCCGCCTGCGCGACGCCACCCGTGACCGGGTGCGGTTCGCAGCGCTTGGCTGAACGCGACGTCCTCCGGGGGCGGCGCCGGCGAGGTGTGATGGTCCGATCACCTCCCTTTCCTACCGGCCGCCGCATGAGCTCTCCAGATCCGAACCCGCCCAAAGCCCCCATCGGCAACCTGCGCACGCTCTGGCCCTTCGTCCGCACGCATCGGCCGCTGCTGGTCGCGTGGCTGCTGGCGCTGGCGATCTCGTCGGCCGCATCGCTCAGCCTGCCGCTCGCGATCAAGACCATGATCGACGAGGGTTTCCGCAGCAGCAGCGGCAGCGACATCGATCGCGCCTTCCTGTTGATGTTCATCGTCGCGCTGGTGCTGGCGCTGGGCACCGCGGCGCGCTTCTTTTTCGTCTCGCTGCTGGGCGAACGCGTGGTCGCCGATCTGCGCGAAAAACTCTATGCCCATCTGATCGGCCTCGACCTCGGCTTCCACGACCGCAACCGCAGCGGGGAACTGGTCTCGCGGCTCACCGCCGACGTCGAACTGGTGCGCAACGTGGTCGGCAGCAGCATGTCGGTGGCGCTGCGCAGCGTCATTACCCTGATCGGCGCGCTGGCGATGCTGTTCGCGACCAGCCCGCGGCTCGCTGCCTGGGCGCTGGTGGGCATTCCGCTGGCGGTGCTGCCGGTGATGATCGGCGCGCACTACCTGCAGAAGATCTCGCGCAACAGCCAGGACCGCATCGCCGACGCCAACACCCTCGCCACCGAAACCCTCGGCGCGGTGCGTACCGTGCAGGCGCACGCGCGCGAGTCCTACGAACGCGGCCGTTTCGATAATGCGGTCCAGATCGCCGTGAGCACCGCGCTGAAGCGCATCGGCGCGCAGTCGTTGATGACCGCGACCGTCATCGTGCTGTTCTTCGGCGCGATCACGCTGGTGCTGTGGTCGGGCGCGCACGATGTGCTCGCAGGCCGGATGACCGCCGGCACCCTCATCCAGTTCGTGCTGTACGCGATCTTCGCCGGCGGCTCGGTCGCGGCACTGACCGAAACCTGGAACGAACTGCAGCGCGCGGCCGGCGGCATGAGCCGGATCGGCGAGCTGATGCAGGAAACCGCGGGAATCGTCGCACCCGCGCAGCCGACGCGACTGCCGCAGCCGCTGCGCGGCGAGATCGCGCTGGATGCGGTGAGCTTCCACTATCCGATGCGCCCGGACCTGCCGGCGCTGGAGGATTTCCAACTGCGCGTGATGCCGGGCGAGACCGTGGCCCTGGTCGGGCCGTCCGGCGCCGGCAAGAGCACGGTGTTTTCGCTGCTGCTGCGCTTCCACGACCCGCAGGGCGGAAAGATCGCAATCGACGGCATCGACGTGCGCGAATGCGACCCGGTCGAGCTGCGCGAACGCATCGCACTGGTGCCGCAGCAGCCGACGCTGTTCGCGACCAGCGCGCGCGAGAACATCCGCTACGGGCGACTGGAAGCGACCGATGCCGAAGTCGAAGCTGCGGCTCGCTCGGCCGAAGCGCACGAATTCCTGAGCGAATTGCCGAAAGGCTACGATGAGGAACTCGGCGAACGCGGCGTACGTCTCTCGGGCGGCCAGCAGCAGCGCATCGCCATCGCCCGAGCGCTGTTGAAGGACGCACCGATCCTGCTGCTGGACGAAGCCACCTCGGCGCTCGACGCGCAGAGCGAGCGCGCGGTCCAGCACGCGCTTGAAAACCTGATGCGCGGCCGTACGACGCTGGTCATCGCGCATCGCCTCGCCACCATCCTCAAGGCCGACCGCATCGTGGTGATGGATCGCGGCCGGATCGTGGCCGAAGGCACGCATGAGGCGCTGCTGGCGGAAGGCGGGCTGTACGCCGAGCTGGCGAGGCTTCAGTTCCTCGATTGAGCAGCAGCGCGGGCGCAGACTTTCTGTCGCTGCGATGTTGGATCCGTTGCGCATCCCGCATCGCATTCGCGGGGCGGGGCTGCCCCGCGCGGATCGAAACGTTCCTGTCTTGGCGATCGCGACCATTGCGAAACGTAAGGAAATCGCGCAACACAGTGAAGATCGCGATTCGCCCATGAACCGGAGTGCGCCGTGCCGTGCCTTGCGGTCGATAAATCTGCAACGAGCGCCGGCTTTTCCGCGACCAGTAAAAAGCCGACAACAAGTGCCGGCTTGGATAACCAATAAAAAAAAACCGGCAACAAGTGCCGGCTTTTTCAAAGTATGGTGCGCCCGGAGAGATTCGAACTCCCGACCCCCAAGTTCGTAGCCTGGTGCTCTATCCAACTGAGCTACGGGCGCGTGTTGCGTGACATCTTGTACAGCGGTGTTGCAGAAGCGGAATTGTGCCAATCCTGATCGACTTGGTCAATCCTTGCGCTGGATTCGATGCATCAAATCCTTCGCTTTCGACGTTACGCCACGCTGCGGATCATTCTGTCGCGCGATCGGATCGTGCGCGATGGAATCATGGGCAACTAATGGCGGAGAGTGAGGGATTCGAACCCTCGATGGAGCTTTTGACCCCATACTCCCTTAGCAGGGGAGCCCCTTCGGCCTCTCGGGCAACTCTCCGTCGACGCGTTGTGCGCGTGATGAAAGGATACCGGCTCAGTCGTCCTGCGGCAAACCCGAATTCGGGCCGCGGCCGGTTTCACCGCGCTGGATGCGCTGATAAATCTCTTCGCGATGCACGGCCACGTCTTTCGGGGCCGTAATGCCGATACGCACCTGGTTGCCTTTCACTCCGAGCACAGTGACGGTGACTTCGTCGCCGATCATCAGAGTTTCGCCAACCCGGCGAGTCAAAATAAGCATTGCATGTCTCCATTGGCCGATGTCCCCTCATCGGTACCCTGTCGTTGGCTTCGCGACTGAATCAAGCGGGGATGTAACGTGGTCGCGAACGCAAGTGAGTAAGAATAACCGGATCGGCGGAAATACGGAAAGCGCCTGAAGTCATGCTTCAGGTCGCAGTCGTACTTCCACCCAATCCCGAACGCCGTCCAAAGCCATGCCTAATTGAGGGACGTCGTCTCCGCCCCCTTGCGCCATGTCGGGGCGGCCACCGCCTTTACCCCCGATCTGACCGGCCACGTGCCCCAGCAGTTCTCCAGCCTTGACTCGCCCGAGAGCTGCGCCGCTCACGCCCGCAATGAGCGCCACTTTACCACCCGAAGCCCCCGCCAGCACTACCACAGCATCGCGAAGTTGCTGTTTCAATCCGTCGACAGCGTCGCGTAGGGCCTTGACATCCAGACCTTCGATCCGGGCGGCCAGCACCCGGATCCCGCCAACGTCGGCTGCCGAGGCGGCCAGATCCGCCACCGCGGCGTTCGCAGCCTTGGCTTTCAGGCCTTCCAGCTCCCGTTCCAGCTTCTTCTGGCGGTCCAGCAGCGCCCGCAACTTATCGCCGATCTCGGCGGAATTGCCGCCCAGCAGTTCGGCGGCTTCGTCCAGACGGCGCTCCTCGCCGGCGATGTAGTCCAGCGCACCCTGCCCGGTCACGGCTTCGATCCGACGCACGCCGGCCTGGATGCCGCCTTCGGAGAAGATCTTGAACACCCCGATGTCGCCGGTGCGGCCGACATGGGTACCGCCGCACAGTTCGGTGGACGTCTCGCCCATGCGCAGAACGCGGACGTTCTCGCCGTATTTCTCGCCGAACAGCGCCATTGCGCCGAAATCCAGGGCTTCCTGCATGCCCATGTGGCGGATTTCTGCCTCGTGATTGGCGCGGATCTCGGCGTTGACCCGACGCTCGATCTCGGCGAGCTCGGCCGCGGTCAGCGCCTGGAAATGCGCGAAATCGAAGCGCAGGCGGTCCGGGGCCACCAGCGAGCCCTTCTGTGTCACGTGGGTGCCGAGCACGCCGCGCAGGGCCGCATGCAGCAGGTGGGTGGCACTGTGGTTGAGCACCACCGCGCGGCGACGGCCCTGATCGACCTGGCCCATCACGCGGTCGCCGCGCTTCAGCGTGCCGGCCGTCAACGTGCCGACATGGCCGAAGAACTGACCGGCCAGCTTCTGGGTGTCGGACACCTCGAACAGCACATCCTTCTCCGCCAACTGGCCGGTGTCGCCGACCTGGCCGCCGGATTCGGCATAGAACGCACTCTTGTCGAGCAGGACGATGGCCTGGTCTCCAGCCTCGATGCGGTCGACCGGTTTGCCGTCCTTGAGAATCGCGACGACTTCCAGACCGCCGGCCATGAGACCGTCGTAGCCGAGGAATTCGGTCGGCGACAGTTGTGCGATCAGGTCGGCCGGGAGTGCAACGCCACCACCGAATTTGCCGCCCTTGCGTGACTGCTCGCGCTGCTCTTCCATCAGACGGTCGTAGTCTGCGGTCACTGCCTCCGGCAGTTCCGGCAGGCCCTTCTCGCGCAGGATGTCGAAGATCAGATCCGGCGGGCAACCATAGGTGTCGTGGAGCAGGAACAATTGCTCGCCGTCGATCGCACCATTGCCCTGCGAAAGATAGCCTTCGAGGCGCATCATGCCGGCGTCGAGCGTCTGCGCGAACGCGGCTTCTTCGGCCTTCAGCGCGCGTTCGATCAGCGCGCGCTTTTCGATCAGTTCCGGATAGGCGTCGCCCATCACGTCGATCAACGGCTGCAACATGCGCCAGAAATTGCCTTCGGCACTGAGCGCGCCGAGCTTCCAGAGATGACGGATGGCGCGACGGATGATCCGTCGCAGCACATAGCCGCGACCTTCGTTGCTGGGCAGCACGCCGTCGACGATCAGGAAGCTGCAGGCGCGGGTGTGATCGGCGATCACGCGCAGCGATTTGTGTTCGAGGTCGGTCGTATTCGTGATCGTGGCGGCCGCCTTGATCAGATGCTGGAACAGGTCGATCTCGTAGTTGCTGTGAACGTGCTGCAGGACTGCGGCGAGGCGCTCCAGGCCCATGCCGGTGTCGACGCACGGCGCCGGCAGCGGCAGCAGCGTGCCGTCGGGCTGACGGTCGAACTGCATGAACACATTGTTCCAGATTTCGATGTAACGATCGCCGTCCTCGTCGGGCGAACCCGGCGGCCCGCCGGCGATATGCGCGCCGTGGTCGTAAAAGATCTCGCTGCAGGGGCCGCAGGGGCCGGTGTCGGCCATCTGCCAGAAGTTGTCCGAAGCGTACGGCGCGCCCTTGTTGTCGCCGATGCGGATGATGCGCTCGGCCGGCAGCCCGATGTCCTTGTGCCAGATGTCGAAGGCTTCGTCGTCGGTGTGGTAGATCGTGACCAGCAGCTTGTCTTTCGGCAGCGCCCACACGCCGGTCAGCAGCTCCCAGGCGTAGGCGATGGCGTCGCGCTTGAAGTAGTCGCCGAAGCTGAAATTGCCGAGCATTTCGAAGAACGTGTGGTGCCGAGCGGTGTAGCCGACCTGATCGAGATCGTTGTGCTTGCCGCCGGCGCGCACACAGCGCTGGCTGGATACGGCACGGGTGTAGCTGCGCTTCTCCGCGCCCAGGAACACATCCTTGAACTGGACCATGCCGGCGTTGGTGAACAGCAGGGTCGGATCGTTGCCCGGCACCAGCGGGCTCGACGGCACCACGGTGTGGCCCTTCGAGCGGAAGAATTCGAGGAAGTCCTGGCGGATCTTCGATGTGGATGGCGTGGCTGTGGTCGTCATGGCGTCGGCAGTGTGACGGGCGCAGTTCGCGCGCCGCAGGCGCGGCACGCTGCCGGCGCGGGATCGAGCGAACAACCCAGGACTGGCTAGATTAACAGGCGATGGGCGCCGGACGCGGCTTCAAGGCGCGATTTCCCCCTGTGGGAGCGGCGGAAGCCGCGCTGGGCTGCGGAAGGATGTTACGCAGCCCAGCGCGGCTTCCGTCGCTCCCACAGACGGATCAGAAGTCGTCATCGAGCCGCACCGCCGCGCGGACCTGATCGCCGCTGAAGCCGCGGCGCAGCAGGAAATCGGCGGCCTTGCGCTGGATCGCGCGGTCGTCCAGCCGGCCGGGAAACCGGCGCCGGGCCAGATCGCGGGCGTTTTCGGTCCAGTCGCCGTCGTAGGCCTCCATCGCGGCGACGACGGTGTCGCGGTCCAGACCGTGCATGCCGAGCTCGGCGCGGATCCGCAGCGGCCCGTAACCATTGTTGGCCCGGCTACGGACCAGCAACTCGGCGAACCGGGCGTCGTCCTGCCAGCCTTCGGCGGTCATCCGCTCGACCGCGGCCTGCGCGTCTTCGGCTTCAATGCCGCGCGCGGTCAGTTTTCGGGTCAGTTCCTTGCGCGAGTGTTCGCGACGGACCAGCAGCCCGAGCGCACGCTGGGCCGGGGTGAGTTCCGGGCGGCGGCGCTTGCCGGGTGCGGCGGTCGCGGCGGGCTTGTCGTCGTCCGGTGGAGGTTCGATTTCGTGCATGGGGCGATTTTATCGATTCGGCCCGGAAGCGTTCGCATTCTCCGTAAGAGGGTCTTCAGGCCCGAGCTCTACCAAGGATCGCGGCGATCGTTCGGAAAAAATCGGGCCTGAAGGCCCTCCTACATGTACCTCGCGAGTCATCAAAACGGCTGCCACTGCCCGTCGCGCAGTACGAACAGCCGGTCGGTCAGCGCGTAGCTCGCTTCGGCGCGCATCTTCGCGGCCAGTTGCCTCAGCTGGGCGATGGCATCGGCATTGGCGGAATCGGCGAACAGCAGCAGGTCGCGCGCGGGTACGGCCGCGACCGGTTCGCCACGCAGTCTGTCGCGCTCGCGTTCCCACAGATCGGCGAACAGCAGCAGCGAGGCTTCGTAATTGCCGTCGGCGGTGACCATGTTCACCAGCTCGCCGCGATGCACTTCGATCCCCGGCAGCAGGCCGCGCAGATTGCGCACCGCGAGCGCGCGCAGGTCTTCGCGCTGCACGCCCAGCCCTTCCAGCTCGTCCGGATTGAGGTAGGCGATATTGCTGGGCGTGTCGATGGCGTAGACCACCACCAGATCGTCGTTGAGGTCTTCGTACAGATTGTCCTGCACCTTCTCGTTGCCCATCCGCCGCATCGATTCGCGGATCTCTTCCAGCCAGCCGCGATCCTTGACGATCGGGATGATCGCGTCGCTGCTGCGTTCCAGCCCTTTCGTCGCCTCCGCGAAAGAACGCACGAAACGGTCGATCAGGTCATCTCGGTCGCGCTCCGATGCGCCGAGGTACATCTGATAGGCGTTGTCGAGGAACGCCCGGTTGCCGCCGTCGGCGGTGGCGTCGATGCCGAGTTCCAGTTCGCCGGCGACCTGGACATCGACCCCGGGCGCCGCGATCCGGACGCGACGGGCCACTTCCTCGGTGAATTCGGCGCGGGTCATGCCCGGAGCGGATCGCGCGCCGCCGAACAGCGAACGCAGGAAAGAGAAGAGTCGTTGCATCGAACCGGTCCCAGGTGGCGACCGGAGAGCATAAACGAGCTTTCCGGGCCTCCGCCTGGCGCCGTGCCCGGCGCCCGGGCATCGAAATGTGATCAGCGTATAACTTGCGCTGGATATATTTGCATTGACAACTATTGCATGCAGAAAGAAAATGCCCGCCATGAACGATTCAACCCGAAACTCCCAGCCCGCTGCCGATGGCCCGGACCAGCCCCATCCCGGCAACGCGTCCGGCTCGCAGTTGGGCCTGCTGTTCAAGCAGGTCCGCGACGCGATGTGGGCGCGGATGGCGCATGAGCTCTCGCTCGCCGGCCACGAATTGACCTTCAGCCAGTACATCGCGCTGAAACGGCTGTCGGAAGGCGAAGCCAGCGCCACCGAACTGGCGCGCGCCACCGAACTCAACCCCGGCGCGATCACCCGCCTGCTGGATCGGCTGGAGGAAAAGGGCTTCACCCAGCGGATCGCGGATCCCGGGGACCGCCGCGCGCTGCGCGTGACCCTCACCGACAGCGGCCGGCTGATGTGGGCCGATATCCACCGCTGCGGACTGCGCGTCCGCGCACGCGCGCTCGAAGGCATGTCGGACGACGAGCAGCAGCGACTGCTGCGCCAGCTCGCGCAGGTGCGCGACAACCTCAACCGCGGAGACGACTGAATGCGCCGGCTCATCACTCTATTGATCGTGTCCGCGATCGCCACCGGCTGCGCCAGCACCCACGGGCTGGGGCCGGCTTCTGCGCCGCGGGACCCGGACACGCTGGCCACCGCGCGGAGTTTCACCGGCACGCTGTCGCCGGCCGCCTGGCCGCAGCAGGACTGGTGGACGCGCTGGGGCGATCCGCAGCTGGACGCGCTGATCGCCGAAGCCCTCTCCGGGACGCCCACGCTGGATGCCGCCGATGCCCGCGCACGCAAGGCGCGCGCGCTGGCCGGACTCGCCGATGAGGCGCGGAAACCGGCCCTCGGCGCTTCGGCTCGCTATTCCGGCGCGTATCTGCCGGAAAGTCTGCTGCCCTCGCCGATCGGCGGCGAATACAAGGGGGTGACGCTGGCGACGCTCGACGTGCAGTACGCACCGGATCTGTGGGGCGGCAAACGCGCGCACTGGGAATCCGCGTTGGGCACGCTGCGCGCCGCCGAAGTCGACGCGCAGCAGGCGCGGCTGACGCTGGCGGCGAACATCGTCCACGCCTACGTCGCGCTGGCGCAGGCGCACGAGGCGAAAACCGTCGCAGGCGAAGAATCCGCCCGCGCCGAACGTCTGCTCGGCCTTTCGCGCCAGCGCGTGCGCGCCGGGCTCGACAACGATCTGCAGGTGCGCCAGGCGGAAAGCGCGCTGGCGTCGGCCAGCCAGCAGGGCCAGGCTGCGCAGCAGCAGATCGACGCGTTGCGCAATGCGCTGGCCGCCCTGCTCGGTCAGGGACCGGACCGCGGGCTGATGCTCGCGGCGCCGAAACTGCTGGCCACCGACGCTCCGGAGTTACCCTCCGCGCTGCCGAGCGAGTTGCTCGGCCACCGCCCCGACGTGGTCGCGGCGCGCTGGCGCGTGGAAGCCGCGTCGCGCGGCATCGACGCAACAAAAGCCGAGTTCTATCCCAGCATCAATCTGACCGCGATGGTCGGCATCGCCTCCGGCAAATTGTCGGATCTGTTCACCAGCGATTCGCTGCTCGCCACCGCCGGTCCGGCCATCTCGCTGCCGTTCTTCCGCGGCGAACGCCTGCGCCAGCAGCTCGCGTCGAGCGACGCCGATTACGACCTGGCGGTCGCGCAGTACGACCAGAGCGTGATCGGCGCGGTACGCGAAGTCGCCGATGCGCTGCAGTCCGCGCGCACGCTCGATGCGCAGATCGCATCGGCAACCCAGGCCCGCGATGCGACACGCAAAGCGCTGACGCTGGCCGACAGCCGCTATCGCGCCGGCATCGGCACGCAACTCGATGTGCTCGGCGCGCAACGTCCGCTGCTGCAGCTCGATACGCAACTTGCCGCGCTGCGCGCGCAGCGCCGCAACGTCGCGGTCGATCTCGCCGTCGCTCTCGGCGGCGGCACCGCGCCCTCCTCTCCTGCCGCTTTCTCCACGGTCGCGCCATGACAACCGAAAATCCCGGTCCAGCTTCAAACTCCGCTTCCACTCCGCTTCCAGCGCCGGCACCGGTCGCACCAACGCCACCAGCGCAGAAGAACGGCAAGCGCCGCCGCGCGCTGCTGGCGCTGGCCGCGGTCCTCGTCGTCGCCGGTAGCACGTTCCTCGCCTATCACTTCATGGTCGGCCGCTGGCATGAAGACACCGACGACGCCTACGTGCAGGGCAACGTCGTTACGATCAGTCCGCAGACCGCGGGCACCGTGGTCAGCATCGGCGCCGACGACGGCATGAAGGTGAGCGCCGGTCAGGTATTGGTGCAACTGGACCCGAACGACGCCAAGGTCGCCTACGAACAGGCGGAAGCGAATCTCGCCTCCACCGTGCGCCAGGTGCGCGGACTGTTCAACGCGGTCGACGCCGGCCAGGCCGATCTCGCCGCACGCGAAGTCGCGGTGCGTCAGGCGCGCGCCGATGTCGCGCGTCGCACGGGACTGGTCGCCAGCGGCGCGGTGTCGGCGGAAGAACTCGCCCACGCACGCGCGCAGTTGGATGCCGCGCAAGCCACGCTCGGCTCCGCCCGCGGCCAGTTGTCGCGCAACCGCGCGCTGGTCGACGACACCACGCTCGCGCGCCAGCCGCAGGTGCAGGCCGCGGCTGCGCAACTACGTCAGGCGTATCTCAATCTGCAGCGCGGCGCGATCGTCTCGCCGATCTCCGGCTACGTCGCAAAACGCAGCGTGCAGCTCGGCCAGCGCGTGCAGCCCGGCGCCACACTGATGACCGTAGTGCCGCTGGAACAGGTGTGGGTGGACGCGAATTTCAAGGAGACGCAGCTCGCGAATATGCGCCTCGGCCAGCCGGTGGAACTCACCTCCGACCTGTACGGCGACGACGTGCGCTACACCGGCAAGGTGACCAGCATCGGCCTCGGCACCGGCAGCGCGTTCGCGCTGCTGCCGGCGCAGAACGCCAGCGGCAACTGGATCAAGATCGTGCAGCGCGTGCCGGTGCGGATCGAACTCGATCCGAAGCAGGTCGTCGCGCATCCGTTGCGCCTGGGCATGAGCATGTCGGTCGATGTATCGCTGCGCAAACAGGACGGCCGCATGTTGCCGGACGTGTCGCCGACGGAACCGGTGCTCAGCACCACCGCATACGCCAAGCAGTTGGGCGACGCCGATGCGCTGATCGAACGCGTGATCCGCGAAAACCGCCCGCGCGGCCGCGGCTGATCTCCACCGACCGGACCCGCACATGAGCGCGATTTCTTCCAGCGACGCGGCACCCGGCGCGCCCGCAGCACAGCCGGCCCCGGCCGCCTCCGGCTTCCGGCCGCCCAATCTGGCGCTGACCACCGTCGGTCTGGCGCTGGCGTCGTTCATGCAGGTGCTCGACACCACCATCGCCAACGTGTCGCTGCCGACCATCTCCGGCAATCTCGGCGGCAGCGCCAATCAGGCGACGTGGGTCATCACCTCGTTCGCGGTCAGCAACGCCATCGCGCTGCCGCTGACCGGCTGGCTCGCGCGCCGCTTCGGCGAACGCAAGCTGTTCATGTGGTCGACGCTGGCCTTCGTGTTCGCGTCGTTCCTGTGCGGCATCGCCCACAGCATGGGCCTGCTGGTCGCCGCGCGCGCGCTGCAGGGCTTCGTCGCCGGACCGATGTATCCGGTCACACAGGCGCTGCTGCTGTCGATCTATCCGCCGGCCAAGCGCGGGCAAGCCATCGCGCTGCTGGCGATGGTGACCGTGGTCGCGCCCATCGCCGGGCCGATCCTCGGCGGCTGGATCACCGACAACTACAGCTGGGAATGGATCTTCTTCATCAACATTCCCATCGGCATCTTCGCCAGCGTCGTCGTCGGCCGGCAGCTCAAGGGCCGCCCGGAACGGCTGGAAATGCCGAAGATGGACTACATCGGCCTGGCCACGCTGGTGCTGGGCGTGGGCGCACTGCAGATCCTGCTGGACCTGGGCAACGACGAGGACTGGTTCCATTCCACGACCATCGTCGTGCTTGCGATCACCGCCGCCATCGCGTTGACGGTGTTCGTGATCTGGGAACTCACCGACAAGGATCCGATCGTCGATCTGCGCCTGTTCCGGCACCGCAATTTCAGCGCCGGCACCGCGGCGATGGTGATCGCCTACGCGGCGTTCTTCAGCGTCGGCATCCTGGTGCCGCTGTGGCTGCAGCGCAACCTGGGCTACACCGCGATCTGGGCGGGCTTCGCCACCGCGCCCATCGGCATCCTGCCGGTGCTGCTCACGCCGTTCGTGGGCAAATACGCGCATCGTTTCGATCTGCGGCTGATCGCCAGCCTCGCGTTCGTGGCGATGGCGATGACCAGTTTCGCGCGGTCGTATTTCAATCTCGACGTGGACTTCCAGTCCATCGCGACCATCCAACTGTTGCAGGGATTGGGCGTCGCGCTGTTCTTCATGCCGGTGCTGAGCATCCTGCTGTCGGATCTGGAGCCGCACGAGATCGCGGCGGGCTCGGGCCTCGCCACATTCATGCGCACGCTCGGCGGCAGTTTCGCCGCGTCGATCACCACCTACGCGTGGAGCGAGCGCGACGCGGTGCATCACGCGCACCTGACCGAGAAAGTGTCGGCCTACGATCCTTCGGCGGTGGCGGCAGTGACCCGGATCGGCGGCGGCGATCTCCAGACCGGCGCCGCCACGCTCGAACGGATGATCACCAACCAGGCGGCGCAGATCGGTTTCAACGAGATCTTCCACATGCTCGGCATCATTTTCCTGGTGGTGATCGCGTTCGTGTGGATCGCGAAACCGCCGTTCGCGGCGAAGATGGGGCAGGCCGCGGGTGGGCATTGACCGAACCGCAACCGCACTAGGCCGTCGCCTTACTCGGCGGCGGCTTCCAGCGCATCGGCAAGCCGCTCGACCGCGATCACCTCCATGCCCTTGTACGCACCGGCCTTGGGCGCGTTAGCCTTCGGCACGATGGCGCGCTTGAAGCCGTGGGTCGCGGCTTCCTTCAGCCGTTCTTCTCCGTTGGGCACCGGACGGATCTCGCCGGAAAGACCAATCTCGCCGAAGGCGATGGTCTTCTCCGCCAGCGGCCGGTCGCGCAGCGACGACAGCACCGCCAGCAGCACCGGCAGATCGGCGGCGGTTTCCTGCACGCGTATGCCGCCGACCACGTTAACGAACACGTCCTGATCGCCAACGACGATCCCACCGTGGCGGTGCAGCACCGCCAGCAGCATCGCCAAGCGATTCTGTTCGAGACCCACCGCGACGCGGCGCGGATTCGACAGCGGCGATGAATCCACCAGCGCCTGCACTTCCACCAGCAGCGGGCGCGTGCCCTCGCGGGTGACCATCACGCAGCTGCCGGGCTGCGGCGTGCTACCGCCGGAGAGGAAGATCGCCGAGGGATTCGGCACTTCGCGCAGGCCCTTGTCGCTCATCGCGAACACGCCCAGTTCGTTGACCGCGCCGAAGCGGTTCTTGAACGCGCGCAACACCCGGAACCGGCTGCCGCTGTCGCCTTCGAAATACAGCACCGCATCGACCATGTGTTCGAGCACGCGCGGGCCGGCGATGCCGCCCTCTTTCGTGACGTGGCCGACGAGGAAGATCGCGGTACCGGTCTCCTTCGCGTAGCGGACGAGACGCGCGGCGCTCTCGCGCACCTGACTGACCGAGCCCGGGGCGGCGGTCAGCGATTCGGTCCACAGCGTCTGCACCGAGTCGGCGACCAGCAGTTTTGGCCGCATCTGCGAGGCCTGTTCGAGGATGCGCTCGACGCCGGTTTCGGCCAGCGCGCTCAGGCCGTCCAGCGGCAGCCCGAGCCGCGAAGCGCGGCCCGCCACCTGCGCCAGCGATTCCTCGCCGGTGACGTACAACGCCGGCAACCGGCCGGCCATGCTCGCCAGCGCCTGCAGCAGCAGCGTGGACTTGCCGATGCCCGGATCGCCACCGATCAGGATCACCGCGCCTTCGACCAGGCCGCCGCCGAGCACGCGGTCGAACTCGCTGATGCCGGTGCTGGTACGCGCGTCCTCGTGATGCAACACATCCTTCAGCGGCGTGACCTTGGGCGGATCGACCTTGCCGGCCCAACTGCTGCGCCGCGCGGCCGGCGATGCGACCGACGCCGCGGATTCCAGCACGATCTGGGTGAGCGAATTCCACGCCCCGCATTCGCCGCACTGCCCCTGCCATTTGTTGGACTCGGCGCCGCATTCGCCGCAGACGAAGGCGGTACGGGCTTTGGGGGACGCTTTGCTCATCGGGATGCTCGTGCGGTGCGAGCGCGTACTGTAGCCGCCCTCGGTCGCAGGCGGCGAGACGCCCGCGCGTTCAATGCGCCGCGCGGGCCTGCAACGTCGCCGTGCCCCACCACGCCCAGATCACCGCCGGCAGGCTGACTAGTCCCACCGCCATGAAGGTTTCGCGCAGATTCATCGCGAACCAGAGGTGTCCGGGCCAGCGCGCGGTCAGCATCGGCCAGACCCCAAGCCACAGCAGCCGCGGCGCTTCGATCGCCAATGCCCATGCGCGCCCTTCCAGCAGCAAACCCAGCGATATCAGCCCGGACAGCAGGAAGCCGGCGTACATCGCCGTCGCCGCGGCATTCAACGTCGACGCGCTCGCGAGGAAGTCCACGCCCAGCGCCAACAGCAGCAGGAAGTGCAGCAGACAGTAGATCCGCATCGGCGGCGACAGCAGCGGGTCATATTCGGCGCGGGCGATGTCGAACGCCGGTTTCGGAAAACGTTCCGCCACATCCGCGGGCCGCCAGCCGGGCCGCGCGACCCACACCCGCAGCTTGTCGCGCCAGCGACGCGCATGTCGGGCGTCGTGCGCCAGCGCCCAGTACACCTCCAGGTTCGCCCACAGCGGGTTCCAGCTGCGCAGCGGCGCGCGGGTGCCGAAGACCGGTGGCTCCGCCGGATCCTCCTCGATGAACGTGCCGAACAAGCGGTCCCACAGCATCAGCAGGCCGCCGTAGTTCTTGTCGAGATACCGGTCGTTGACCGCGTGATGCACGCGATGATTGGACGGCGACGCGAAGATGCGATCGAACCAGCCCAGCTTCGGCACCAGTTCTGTGTGGATCCAGTACTGGTAGATCAAATCGATCACCGCCACCACCGCGAACACTTCCACCGGATAACCCAGCACCGCCATCGGCAGATAAAACATCCAGCCGAGCAGCACGCCGCTGCTGGTCTGGCGCAGCGCAGTGGCGAGGTTGTAGCGCTCGCTCTGGTGATGCACCGCATGCGCGGCCCAGAGCACGCCCACTTCGTGTCCGCAGCGATGCAGCCAGTAGTAGCAGAAGTCGTACAGCAGCAGACCACTGATCCACACCCAGACGCCGTCCGCGGGCAGCGCGAACAGCGCCACGTGCTCGACGACCCAGGCGTACACGCCGATAGTCAGCAGTTTGGTGAACACGCCGACGATCTGCGAGAACGTGCCCAGGCCGATGCTGTTGATCGCGTCGTTGAGCCGATACACCCTGCGGCGCATCAGCCGCGCCGCCACCAGTTCCACCGCCATCAACACGAAGAACGCGGGGATGGCGACCATCATGATCTGTTCCGCGCTGGGCATGGCTCAATCGCTCCGCACCGACCGCGCGATGCACCACTGCGCGGCGTAATACGTACCCAGCACCAGCAGCGCGCGCGCCGGCACGCCGCCGGCGAAACGATCCCACGCCAGCAGGCTGTCGCTGACCATGAACAGCACCGCGCCGATCGCCGCCAGCCGCGCGCTGCGCGGCAGCGCGTGCGCGACCGCCGGTGTCCACATGCGCGCCAGCGCGAACGCCGCCATCGTCGCCAGCACCGCGACATAGGCCAGCACCGGAATCCTCAGCGCCTCATCAACGCGCGGCAGCAACCCGGCGAGATTGCCGCCCGCAACCACCGCGACCACCAAAAAACCCACCGCCCTCGCCTTCCCGCTCGACCCGGGCGCGAACGCGACGATGTAGCAGACATGCGCCAGCAGGAACGCGACGAGCCCCGGCACGAAGTGGTCACCGGGCAGCATCAGGAAGACATCGCCGATGAGCGATAGCACCAGGCCGGCCAGCACTGCGTGTCGATAGCGCGCGCCGACCGCCAGCCGCGTCGAATACGCCAGATGGAAAATCAGCACCGTGGTCAGGGGTTTGGCGATGTAGTGCAGCCAAAGCCACGGACCGCCGAACGAAGCGCCGACGATGGCGGCGAGCGCGGACAGTGCGACGAGGACATCCATGAGTCGGTTCGGCATTCCGTTCACCGGCGATCGGGAGGCGCGTACATTACCTCACCCCGGCGACGATGGCCGGTCACGAGGCCCATTGTGCGTTGTAGCGGCAAGGGGCGACGCAGCGGGATCATCCGCGCGCCGTTAGGGAAAGAAACATCCCGGGCACGATGCCCGGCCGAACGCATTCCGCTCCGGTGCGTCCCGATACGAGACAGGGGAAGAGCCATGGCGGAAAAAGACGCACTGTCGACCAAGCTCGACGCATGGGAAAAGGAAATGATCCGCGACAACCGGGTCATCCACGTGCTCAACGAATACAAAAAACAGGCCTACGATGAGATCGACGGCGACCCGGCGCGCAAGGGAGGCCCCGTCAAGCGGGAGTATCTGCAAGAAAGCATCGAGAACAGCAGAATGTATGCGGGCATGGTGCGCGGCGGCACCGAAGCGGCGATCCGCTCATCGGAGGAGTTGCAAAGCAAGTATCTCGGGGAAATCAAGGCCGACAGGCTGACCGGCCTGGAGCTCGCGCCGCTCAAGATGCGCGTCGAAGGTGCCTACGATCCCAACGAGGCCTTGTTGTACATCAATCCGCAGACCGCGATGGCAGCCCGCCAATACGACAAAGGGCAAGAGAAGTTCGCCCCCCAGTTCAGGGAACTCGTCGGCACCCTCGGGCACGAGGGCGATCATTCCAAAGACAGGGAAGGGCTCATCAAGGAAACCCGTGCGTTCGGCCTGAAAGCCGAGGCCGTCCTGAACAACGGGAAGCCCGTGCATGATTTCACCGGCGTCGTGCGCGGCTACGTCTCGATGCGTGGCTCGAGCGAAGCCAGAGCGCACCTGGAGTACTACAACAGCATCGTCCGTTCCATCGATGGCGATCTCACTGAAGCGAAGATCCGCGACAGCATCCCGCCCGAACGCCGCGCGGACTTCTTCGATCCCAGGACCGGCGCACTGCGCGCAGGATTGACCCCCGAGGCCTCCGGCAGCCATCTGCTGCCGCAAACGGAGAAGAACACCGAAGCCCTGCGTGAGACGTATTTCAACCGCAAACAGTTCGGCGCGAACGATTCGGAATCCTACGCCTCGCGGGAAACGGGCCGCGTGATCGCCGGCATTCTGAATGCGGACACGAATGCCCAGAAGACCGTCGTCAACCTCAAAGCGCTCGGCATCGACTACAACACCATCCAGCCGCACCTGGCCGCGCAAGCACCCAACCGCACTTTTTACGACAACAGCAGCGGCCAGATGGTCAAGCTGGAGACGAACAAACCGCTCGAGACACCGGCACGGAGCGCGCCGACGCACCACGCCACGCCGCCCCCGGACGCCGCGCCGCGCCGCCCGGCCCTGGAGGACGGGGATGCGGAACAGGCCCACCCGCTCTATGCGCAGGCGATGCAGCACCTACGCGACCTCGGGCCGCAGGCCGCCGGCTACGCCAACGCCGAAGAACTGCAGCGCATGGCGGGAAGTCTGGCCGACGCCGCGCAGCAGCGGAACCTGCGCTCGATCGAATCGGTGGTGCCCAGTACCGACGGCAAGGGTCTGATCGCTACGTGGTCGAATCCCGGCAATCCCCTGGACAACGATCGCGTCTACATGGACAAGACTGCCGGCGCGAACCAGCCGATCGAGCAGAGTCTGCAACGGTTGAGCGCATCCACACCGGAACGCGAACAGCGGCAGGAGCTGGCGGCGCCGCAGCAGAATGCGCCGCAAATCCAGGGATTTTTGCGCTGAAGAAGCAAAAAGCCCCGGAGTCCGGGGCTTTTGCATGTGCATTGTGCAGAAGAGAGAAAAGCCCGCGCTTCAAGGCTTCCCCTCGTGACGACTCGTTGATCGTCGTCGTTGCCGCAGTGCTGCCTGGCGTGGTGCCGGAAATAGGCTCGCTATACCCGGCTCAGACGCCCTATTTGCGCGAACTCGCCGTGCCGCCGTCTGGAGTTACCGTCAAAGTTACCGTCTAAGCTCGGCGCTCGCGCCTCCACGCAAACATGCTAAGGATCATCCGCCAGGATTCCGCTCAGCTTTCACTCGTGACGGCCGCCAATACAGGTTGAACCACCAGCGCGTGCTTTTCTCGGAGCTGGGCGATTTTCTTTTGAGTCCAGTCGCGATTCGGCTTTGGCCTGGGGGTTGGCTTGCGTTTCGCGGGCACCACAGCTGTCAGATCCGCAAACCGCGCCGCGTGGATAGCGTCCAGGCGTTCTTGAATCGGCTTGGCTCTCTCGCGAGAACCGCGCTGTAGTCGTTCGCCCTCGCGGTACTGACCTAACAACGTGCGCCCCAAAAGAGCAACGTCGTCCGGCAACTTGGTACGTGCGAAAGCCTCCTCAAATATCCGAATGCGCTTCTGCCGCTTGTACGGTATTGAGATGCCAGCAGGCCCCACGGCGACGCCGGTAATGACTCGGATCTGGCCAGGTCGAAAGTGCGCAACCTTGTGCCCTTTGAAACCATTGGCTGCAAGCTCACGCAGCACCGCAGTTGAAACGACGCGTGACGCCTTGGCGCCCGAGAACACCATGTCATCCACGTAGAGAGTAAAAACGAGTTCGTTTTGTTTTGCGATTTCCGCCATGCGCAGAAATACGGGCGCGCATGCGAAGTACGACAGCACTGGGCTAATCGGGCTGCCCGTTGGCAGCATTCCGCCGACGCAGCAAAGTTTGGCCAAGAAGTGCGCGACATCGGATTCGCACTTCAAATCCCTTTCGAAGAATCGCTTCACCCACTTGAGCTTGACCGACGGGTAGAAGCTCTTAATGTCCACCTTGAAGGCGGCGTGCTCATTCTTATGTTGGAGCGCGTTATCAAGGTACGAACGCCCCTTCGTCGCGGAATACACGAAAGGGGGTTTTTCGATTCTGGAAAAGATAAGGGCGAGCTGATCGTGGACTGCTCGTAGCAACGGCATGGGCTGCTGGATATATCTTGCATCTTTCGCCGGTATTCCCGCCAACACATCGCGACGCTTCTGCGTGAGCGGCCACGATTGATAATTGGTGTCTTTAAGCGAGGCCAGGAACAGTAAATCGTTCAGCGGCATTTTCAACAGGGTCGCAAGCCGTCGCTTCGACGTTAAGCGGTACAAAGACGATTGGTCAATCGCATGTGGTTTGTACCGCTCCATAAGTTACGCAGCATTCCTTGTGTCGGACTTCTTTTCGATCCATTGAAGGATTGCGATCGCTTTCCTTCCCAGCATGGATTTAACGTTCATGTCGCGCTGCGACTCGCCCGTATTTTCCGAGAACAAGATTAGCGACGAAAGTGGAATATCGAAATGCGAAGAATAGCGTTGCAGCAAGTCAAGGCTTGGCACCTTCTTGCCGGATTCGATTTCGGAAAGGTACGAGCGCGAAATTCCCAGGGCATCAGCCAATTCGGTCTGATTCACATCGTGAAACGCTCGCACAAGCCTGAGGGCTTCACCAAACATATCTGTCTCCTAAGTTGAATGAATGGAGATGAGGGGTTAGTCCGCGAACTCCTTAAAGAAGTCGATCAACTTGGATACGGCCTTGTAGCTGGCGTAGAGCCACGATGCGCACCGGAATACGGCTTTCAGGATTAGCTCCCGGCGGCGGCGTTTCTCGGCTTTGGACGGCTTACAGTTGGGATCAGTCTTGCGTTTCTTGATGTCTAGCACTTGATGTCCTCCTCTGGACGTAGGCGGGTTTCCTTCTCCGAACATTCGAAGAGCTAATTACCGCTGTCGGCCATGCCCACAGGAAAGTGTTTTGACAGGTTGAAACTGCTAGCTTTTCCCCCTCATTACCAACCCCGTCTGTCTGTCGGACGACGGTCTAAGTCGCTATATCCATTCCTCATCGTTCGCCGTCGGCTCGAGACTCGTCATGTGTTTAGCGGGGTTAGAGGTCTTTCGACCCCCACAGGCATCGCGAACGACACCCCTTGGTACAACGGCCCAAATCAACCTGTACCTGATCACCGGAGCCCATTATCCACACTGTTCGCTGGAAGTCAACATTCTGTCGTACGTCAGCGAACTATGTTCGTTCAGGTTCAGCCGAGCATCTGGACGTTGCAGCGACAGGAAGAGCTACACCCCCCCCTTACCAATTACGCGGGTGCGGGATAAACACTAGGGGCGCGTGTCGTGACGATCGGCACTGCGACTTTCGACCTCCCCCTACCCTGCACGTGCTTTACGGCGAGGTGGTGAGCGCCTGATGGGCCGGCCCATGGGTGACGTAGCGCCCATGGTGAGGCCCTGTCAGGCCGGCCCTTGGACTGCGGGTACAGGGGCGGGAAGCGCACCCCGGCGAGTCAGCTCCGCGCGTACCACGTCCTCCATCTCGATCAGCCGCTCGGCCTTAATCACGTAGCCGAGATGCATCATGGTGGGCACATTCGCCAGAACCCGATTTGTGGTCGGCACCGTTTGCACTGTCACTTCGCCGGTTGCCGTGATTTGCGGGCCCGCATACAGAAGGCCGAGCAAAATGAGTCGCTCGCCACCGATGTTCGCGCCCTGGGCTGATTGCCACACGCCTTGATTGAAGATCACCACAGGTGACCCACTCGAACCCGGGTAGCAGGCGGCATCAATAACGAATTCCTTCCGCCCGAGATAGTCTCGTCCTGGGTGTGTCGCGCACACACCTTGCCGCATTAGCGGCATGTTGTTAACTGAGTCCCATAGCCCATTGGGATATCCGATCATCGTTATCTGCTGCAAAGCGCCTAGGTCTTCCAACTGCTCAGCGTTGGGTATCAGAGTCCTCGCAAACCTCTGGACGAATACCGGTTGCCCTTCGTTTCGGAGCTGCTCAATAACCCCACCGATAGGCATAACGCAAAGATCCACATCGCCTGACGGATGTGGAATCCATTGCTGTTCAAAATTCGGAACCGTTACGACCACGTGCTGACCGATGATTGGTTGACCGTCATCACCGGCCCTTGTCATTTGCAGGCGACCTTCAGCCATGCCCTGGACCACGTGCTTGTTTGTGGCAATAACCGGCACATGCTGCTCACCGTCATCGAGCATTCCGTAGTAGAACCCGCTGCCAGTCGAAACGCCGCCGACGACGGGACATTCGATTCTGACGGTACTTAGTGCCAGTAAATCTGGCGTACTCAATGGCATATCCCTATCCCCCCGAAATCAACTTATAGAGAGCGGCATGATGCCAAGGTATGTGGTGAAAGGGCAGGTGTTGGAGGTGGGCCTACAGCAAGGCGCCGTGACGCAAAGCAGCTCCGAACTGGAAATTACGGCAGGTGAGGAATGCCTTGCCCTTGTCGGGATAGAACTCGAGCGCCTGGGCATCGGTAAACAAGACGGGTGAAGCGTTGGCCACGGTCACCACGCCGCCGTTGAATAGCGTCAGGCGTGCGCGGCTACCGGGCGTAGCGCGGAAGGCCAGGTGCGCGTTGTTGGCCCACTGGTACGGGCTGGCGACACCGCAGAGATAGAACAGGTCGCCGGCCGCGGCTTCGAATTGCAGGTCGACGCCGGCCGGCATGTCCACACCGACCACTCCCTCCACATAGCTACCCTTCAAGCAGCCGGCGCAGTGCTGGCTCGGGTAGAAGCCCACCACCCGTTTCATCCAGAAGTGTCGGAAGCCAGTGAGCCGCGGGGCATGGTTCGGCATTTCCAGCCGTACGGTGATTGCGGCGTCGATCGGCGGCGCGGATGTCATCGGTGGGACTCTACCGCGGCGAGTGATAGGAGTGGGACTGGAGCCTGTATGACGACTGTAGACATACGCTCACTCGAAACAGGGCGCGCCTAGCGTTACAAGCGCCAGCATGCGCTCCCAAGGCGCCGCCGCCGATTCGGGCATGGGCGTAGCCTCGTATTGCTTGCGAATGCTTGCCCTAAGTGCTTGTTGGTCTGCGAATGCGGCCATTTGGCGCTCGGCTTGTCCGGGACGCATTGCCGACTTATCCAGCCCAAGGAAATTCTGCAGCGCCCCCATTGCAAAAACCATCTGCGTAGTTGAATTCATCATGCGTGTGCCTGCCTACTCTGGTCGTATGGGGGCGTATGACGCCCCCAGGTTCGAATTTAGGTCGGCGGGGACAAGGAACGCCCCTTGTGGATCCCGCCTAGCGATCACTGCGTCGAGGGCGCCATGAACAGGCGCAAGACGCAGCTCGCTTTGCCGGTGTTGTTTCGGACACCGCCGGCTGGTCCGTGGGGCCAGGCAGCGCGCGGAGCGCGCGCGCGCCCGTACCTCAATCGTTAAGCCTTGACGCCGGTAATCAGCGCGAAGGCCGCCGGGTAGAGCACTGCGACATCGATGCGCGTGTGGCAGACAAAGCCGATCTGGCCCGTTTCCGCGTAGAGCTCCGAGACAAGCTGGATGCTCACGCCTTCACGCATGAAGAGCACCATCTTGGAGAAGTCGCCGACGTAGATCTCCGAGCAGTCCGTGGAGCTGCCAACCGTGAGGTTGACCGGAATCTGCGAGGTGGTGAGCAGCTTCCAGGGCTCAAGAGCAGGCGGGCGGCGAAGGGGCTGGTTCGTGGTGTCGACCAGGCCGGCCAGCTTCGCACCGCTGCGCGGATGCATGATGGCCGCTGTGGGGTCCGGAGCGTCGACGGTCTTCACTGCCTGCATAGCGCTGATGAAGTTCGCGTAGCTGGTGAGCGATGCACCATTTGCGCCGTTCGTTACGGCCTGGATGCCTGCGGTGTTCAAGAGGCCGCGAATTTCCGGAGCAGTACCCGTGCCCCGCAGACCAGCGCGGTCGATTTCCTTGGCGAAGGCCGCGGCCACGACGGTGCGCAACGCTTCGTCGATGTCCGGCGAGTCCGCCAGCAGCTCGCGGGAAACCTTGAAGCGGAACGCCAAGCTACGGGGCGTGACTGCAATGGAGCGGAACGCCGGGTCACTTTCCGCAACGGCGCCAGCTTCCGAACGCCAGCCCGGGGTCGGGATCGTGCTGATACCAGCGATGTTGAACGAGGACGCTTGCTGCGTGTCCAGTACGCCAATGCTCACGCCTGCATTGAGCAGCGAGGAAGCGGGCACCAGGGCGTTGAGGATTCCCGGCAGCAGGACCGTTGGGACCGTATAGCCGCCGGCGGTGTTCGTGCCCTCGCTCAGAGCGTTTCGCACGTGCTGCGGGGTCTTCATGTTGGCGATGCCGCGGAAGAACTCGCCCAGGCTCGGGTCTTCCCCGGTCGAGTGGGCCCCGAGCTGGCTTGCAATCTGCGACTGACTACGGAGCGTCTCGTTCGAGAGCAAGATACCTACCCGGTTGCCGTCAACGTCCCTTAAGGCTGCCGAGGGACTACGGCCCAGCATGTGGTCGCGGCCGTCCTCTTCGGCTTCCAGGAACTCAGTGGTGAGGTTGATCACCGCGCTGGCCCATTGGTTGGCCTGGGTGTATGCCTTGTAGCGAGCATCGTTTGCGGCAGTGCCTTTGGGATCCTTCTGGACGGAGTCCTGCAAGGCGTTCACCGCGCGACGCAGACTGGCGCGCTGGGTTTTCTTTTCGCTATCGGAGCGCGCATCGCCCTGCATGACTTCTTCGACATCGAAGCCGACTTTGGCGAATTCCGCACGTGCGGAGTTCAGCAGTTCGGGGTCGTTGATCTTCTCACGCCAGTACTTGAGGCCCTCACCTGCTGCCTTTGCATTGCGGTAGGCATTGAGCCCGGAGCCCGAGTTATTGCGGTCATTGGTGTACATGTCATCGTTCCTATTGGTTGGTAGGCCCGGGCAACAAAAAAGCGCGCCCGGATCAAGAAAATTGATCTCAGAGCGCGCCTTGGCGTGGCTTCGGCCGCAACTTGCGGAACGGTGTCGGTATTGCCCGTGGGGCATACCGTCCTGGACCACGCAAGCCTATCGCGCGCGTGCTCTGAGTCAATGGGTTTCGTCGCAAGTCGTGGGCATCTCCTGACTAACTTTTTTGTTTATCCCCTGCAGCAATTCGATCGTTGAGCGAATCCGCCAGGCCCTTTTTCTGCATGAGTCCTTGCAGAAGTGCTTCGGTCGGCCCGTAGCAGCCTTAACAAACGTTCGCCGGCAGTGCTCACAAACTGCGGTGTCGTGCTTTGTCACGACTAGTCCTCTTCCACCATGGGCCACACGTCCCACCATCCATTAATCCATGCCTGTTCCAAGCACTGGCTGGGGTCATGGCCGTCAGCACGTAGCCACTCCAACCGATCCAAAAGCCGCCTCGCGTCGAATGCGGTCACCGGATACCGCGAATGCGTTTTGAAATATTGGTTCCAGGTCGCGAGGTCCACCCATTCCGGTGGCGCTTCCGAAGGCGAAGTTGCTTCGTGATGACGCTGTTGCTCTTTGATAGGTATTGGATAGGTACTGGATAGGTCAGTGGGCACCACGCCCGTACCATCGGGACACAATGTCCGTACCTCATGGACGGAATGTCCATACGTTGGGTCACTTGCACCGGGCGCAGTGTCCGTACCACGCTCGGGAGGTACGGGCGTAGTGTCCGTACCATCCTCAGGACGTACGCGCGAAATGTCCGCACCTTCCGGTATGGGCAGCTCATAGCGGTGTGCCTTCCACCCCTTTGAGGTGCCCAGTGCTATCTGCACGATGAAACCAGCCTTCACTACGAGTGCGAGGTTACGGCGCACGGTCTTTTCGTTGAGGCCGGTCACGTGGGCAATCGTCGGCAGCGATGGGAAGCATTTCGACCCGTCGGAGTTGGCAAACTCAGACAGGCAGATGCACGCCAGCTTTGCCGACGACGGCAGGGTCGAGTTCCAAATCGCCGAACGCCATTTGAGGATAAAGGCGCGCTCCTTGACTTCACCGGCCATCACCGGCGCCCTCGGCAATCAGCTGCTCGCGCAGTCTCAGCACTGCGCGGCGCGCCCCATCGAGGTTAATGGCCAAGTCTTCACACTCGCGGGCTGTGGGATTGCGCTGTAGGGCCGCACAGCGCGCGGCCAGGTGTTCGCCTATGTCCGCCATGCTGTTAGTGAGGGTCGTCGCTGACTGCGCGTATAGCGCGCCCGCCTGCCCGCTCATTCGCCCGCCTTCGCGCTCGCGGCGCTCTCCAGCAGGGCCCTGATATCTTCGGCGCGCCAGGCGGTAATTCGTGGCCCCAGCGCGCGGGTGGGCTGCGGATAGCGGCCAGTGCGGACGCCTTTCCACCAAGTGCTGGCACATACCGGAATGATGGCCGGGACGGCAGGTCTTGATTTGCTGGCCGGCTTACCTACGATCTGGAAGAGGCGCAGGTAACCAGTTTCAGGGATTGTGTGCATTGCGGTTCATTCCTGTCCAATAAGGGGCAGGTTGATACTTGCAACGCAGTAAGAGTTGCTGGCGCTATAGCCGAAGCGTCTTGCGCTATAGCGCTTTGTCCGGCTCGAGCGCGCGAGCCTCATTTATCAGTCTGAGGATGGCCTTTTCCCCAGGCTTGGTGAATCCAAGTCTCTGCAACTCCGCTTCAACGGATGTCGCAGCACCTTGCGAGGGTAGTCCAACCATACCGTCCAATGCCCTAATGATGCGCAGTAGGCTCGCGCGCTCACGCGGATCCAAAGGCTTAGCATCCTTGGCCTGCCGCTGCGCGGCAGCACGCGATACCTTAAGCGCCTCAATATCAGCAATCTTGAACTGCAGATCTTCAAGCGCGGGTAGCTCTGCGTAGCCCGGTTGATTTGTCGAAATCAGCAACAGGCTAATCGCGGGCGCGCCGCTCTCGGCTTTAGGAACCGGCGACTTTATCGCCCACCATGATTCAGGAGTTACACGGGCCATACCAACATGCTGGTCCCGCGCTGCAGCCTCTAACTCGTGAGGCGAGACGCGGAAGTAACCGCGCAATTTCAAGGTGAAGGGAAGCCCGGTAACTGATTGAGGCAATCCGCTTGGAGTGAGCTCTCCGAGCCCATCGCCGATGCTGTGGAATTCTTCCTGATCCATATTCCCGAGGCCCGCCCCAATCGGTCGAGCCAAGAATGGCTGATACATCGCAACTACATAGGCGGGCAACTCGGCGCCTAGCCCCAGGTTAAATGCTTGGCGCAGACCTGTGTAGTCGCTTCCAAGCATCGCGGCAGCTTCAACAAATCCGACGAACTGCCTAATTTCCGGCGAGCCCTTCAAATCGATTCCCGGGTTGCTATTAGAAATGGCCATTGCCTGCCTCCAACGTAGCGCAAGCGCGGCGCTCTACTTCTACCAATACAAGTTCATTTCGATGTTTTTTGCATTCGTCCTCGAGGAGAAAAGCCGCCCGCTTGATTCGCGCCCAACGTTCGGGTTGGACATCCTTGTAAGAGAGTATCCAATTGACGACTCTTTCCTCGCCGGCAGTTGGCAAAAAACGAGCGGTGAATTGCAGCACATTCGTAGTCATTTCGACTTCTTCCTGATTGGAACAACGGTGCCGGTCTCGGCCTTCAAAGTGTCTAGGTGATCGGCCCACGCCTGCATCATCTTGCGGCGCTCTGCCAGGTAGCCCGCACGGTTGTATGCGGCCCTCACCTTGTCGCGTTCGACGTGGGACAACTGCCGCTCGATGGCATCGGGATTCCAGCCCAGCTCATTGAGCAGGGTCGACGCCATGGCGCGGAATCCATGTCCGGTCATCGTGTCGCGATCGAATCCCATCCTGCGGAGCGCGGCATTTATGGTCATGCTCGACATTGGCACTTTGTGGTTGCGCACGCCCGGAAACAGGTAGCGGCTGCGTCCGGTCAGTGCAGACAGCTCTCGAATGACAGCCAGCGCTTGGGATGCGAGCGGGACCACGTGCGCGGGAGTCTGTGGGTTCTCCTTCTGCGCGCGCTTGAGCTTCCTGCGGGACGCCGGGATGGTCCAGGTCGGTTCCTTTCCATCAAGGTCGAACTCCGCCCATTCCGCGGCCCGTAGCTCTCCAGGACGCGAGAAGAACAGTGGGGCCAGCTTCAGCGCGCTCGCAGTGACGAAGGTGCCAGTAAAGCCATCGATCGCACGCAGCAGCTCCCCCACCCGCGTCGCATCGGTAATTGCGGCGCGCGGAACAGGGACGATGGGCAGCAGCGCACCCCTCATTTCACTGGCTGGATTGATTTCAGCCAGACCGTGGACGATGGCGTAGCGATATATCTGGGCAATACGCTGCTTCAACCGATGCGCTGTTTCATGGGCGCCGCGGGTCTCTACCCGCTTTAGCACCTGGAGCACGTCCATCGGCTTGACCTCGGTCACCGGCATCTTCCCAATCCATGGAAAGGCCCAAAGCTCAAGCATCCGCTCCGCCTTTGTGAGGGTCACTGGTTCAAGGGTGCGCTGCTGGGTCTTCAGCCACGCGCGCGCCACTACCTCGAAGCTGCTTGCGGCACGCTGGGCCCCAGCGAATTTCTCCGACTTACGGCGTATACCCGGATCCGCTCCGCTGGCCAGCAACTTGCGCGCCTCGTCCCGCTTGACACGCGCTTCGGCCAGGCCGGTATCGGGATAGGTGCCTAGGCTCAGCGTGTTGCGTTTGCTGGTGGTCGGCCGGCGGTAGTCCCAGCGCCACCAGCGCGAACCCGTGGGCGTCAGAAGGAGGTAGAGGCCATCACCGTCGGTGAGCTTGATGGGTTTGTCGGCCGGCTTGGCCTTCTTGATTGCGGTATCTGATAGCGGCATGACGGTAACTGGCCTAGTGCCAGGGCCGTAATGGCCCGTTACCGTCATAGTTACCGCCTGTTATCAGCGGATTGCAATACCCTTCGTTGCACCGTAACGCACACTAAAAAGGCCGAAATCCTTGCTAACGCTGGATATTTCGGCCTTTATTGCACTTCGATGCACATGTTCTTGGTGCCGGAAATAGGAATCGAACCTACGACCTACGCATTACGAATGCGCCGCTCTACCAACTGAGCTATTCCGGCGTTTGAAGCTTCTGTCCCGGGCCATCAGTCCGGGGCGGGAGGTGAATTCTAGGTTTCGCGGGGGTGGCGGTCAATCGATCCGTCAATCGACCAGTTGCAGGCGCAGTTCCTTGGGCAGCGCGAAGATCATGTCCTCGGGCTTGCCGTCCAGTTCGCGCAGCTCGCCGGCGCCCAGTTCGCGCAGGCGGGCGATCACGCCGCGCACCAGCACGTCCGGAGCCGAGGCGCCGGCGGTGACGCCGATGTGGCGGCGGCCTTCGACCCAGCGCGGGTCGATCTCGTCGGCGCCGTCGATCAGGTAGGCCTCCACCCCTTCGCGCTCGGCCAGTTCGCGCAGGCGGTTGGAGTTGGAGCTGTTCGGCGAGCCCACCACCAGCAGCAGGTCGCACTGCTCGGACAGCTCGCGCACGGCGTCCTGGCGGTTCTGGGTGGCATAGCAGATGTCGTCGTTGCGCGGGCCCAGCATTTCCGGGTAGCGCTCGCGCAGGGCCTGGATGATGCCGCGGGTGTCGTCCACCGACAGCGTGGTCTGGGTGGTGTAGGCCAGATTGGCGGGCTGGGCGACCTCCAGCCGCGACACGTCGTCGATGTCCTCGACCAGATAGATGCGGCCGGTGCCGGCCTCGGACAGCCACTGGCCCATGGTGCCCTCGACCTCGGGGTGCCCCGCGTGGCCGATCAGCACCACGTCGCGGCCGGCGCGACAGTGGCGGGCCACTTCCAGATGCACCTTGGTCACCAGCGGACAGGTGGCGTCGAACACCTTCAGGCCGCGGCGGGTGGCCTCGGCGCGCACCGCCTGCGAGACGCCGTGGGCGCTGAAGATGACGGTGGCGTTGTCCGGCACTTCGTCCAGTTCCTCCACGAACACCGCGCCGCGCTGGCGCAGGTCTTCGACCACGAAGCGGTTGTGCACCACCTCGTGGCGGACGTAGATCGGGGCGCCGAGGGTCTCGATGGCGCGCTTGACGATCTCGATGGCGCGGTCGACGCCGGCGCAGAAACCGCGGGGGTTGGCGAGGATGATTTCCATGCGGGGATTATCCCCCTTCCGCCGGCTTCTTGCCGCGCGCGCCGAACACCCCGAACACCACCAGGGCGATGGCGCCGCCGACGATGGCCGAATCGGCGATGTTGAACGACGGGTAGTAGTAGACGTCTTTCCAGTGCCACTGGATGAAATCGATCACGTGCCCGTGCAGCAGCCGGTCGATCAGGTTGCCCAGCGCCCCGCCGATCACCAGCGAGAACGGCAACGCCTCGCGCCAGTGGCCGCGCGCGGTACGCGAGAGCCAGTACGTCAGCAGGCCGCTGATACCGATCGCCAGCACGGCGAAGAAGTATTTCTGCCAGCCGCCAGCATCGGCGAGGAAGCTGAACGCGGCGCCGGGGTTGTAGGTGCGATACCAGTTCCAGTAGCCCTCGATCACGGGCACCGGCTGGAACTCGGGCAGCCTGGTCAGCACCCATTGCTTGGACCACTGGTCGAGGCCGATCACCACCGCGGACAGCAGCAGCCAAATGAGTGCGTTGGGTTTGGGGGCTTGGGTCATTGCGACATTCTGCTCGTGTAGAGCGGGCTTCAGCCCGCTGGATGTTGCGCCGCACGGATCAGCGGCCTGAAGGCCGCTCTACGGAATCAAAACCAATGGCGCTCTTCGCCCGGGCCGTCGACGTTGCTGACGCAACGGCCGCAGATCTCGGGATGATCGGGATGGGCGCCGACATCTTCGCGGTGATGCCAGCAGCGGATGCACTTCCGCTTGGCGCTGACGACCGCGGACACCGCATCGCCGCCCTGCACTACCGTCACGTCGCCGCTGATGAAGTAGAACCGCAGCTCGTCGGCGATCGGCGACAGCCACGCGAACTCTTCCGCACCGCAATGAATGGCGATCTCGGCATCGAGCGCAGCGCCGATCTCGCCGCTGGCGCGCATCGGCTCCAGCGTCTTCGCGACCTGTTCGCGCAGCGCGAGCAGACGGTCGAAACGTTCGCGATCGAGTACGACCTCCTTCGACACCGCGCCCTCCGACGCCGCATCGCCCAGCAGCGCATTCGTGGTCAACGGCGCCAGGCCCTCGTACCACGTGGCGAACAAAACGTTCTCCTCGCGCTCGCCCGGCAGGTGCTGCCACATCTCGTCGGCGGTGAAGCTGAGGATCGGCGCTATCCAGCGCACGAAGGCTTCGCTGATCCGGTACATCGCGCTCTGCGCGCTGCGCCGGCCGCGCGAATCCTCGCGCATCGTGTAGAGGCGGTCCTTGGTCACGTCGAGGTACAGCGAGCCCAGATCGACGCTGCAGAAGTTGATCAGCGCCTGCACGATCTCGGCGAAGTCGTAGCGGGCGTAGGCGTTCGCGATCTGGTGCTGCAGCGCGTCGGCGCGATGCACGATCCAGCGGTCGAGCGCCAGCATGTCATCGTGCGCCAGCAGATGCGCGGCCGGGTCGAAGCCGTGCAGGTTGCCCAGCAGGAAGCGTGCGGTGTTGCGCAGGCGGCGGTAAACGTCGGCGTTGCGCTTGAGGATCTCCTGCGACAGCGTCATCTCGTTGGTGTAGTCGGCGGACGCGATCCACAGGCGCAGGATGTCGGCGCCGAGCGTCTTCATGATGTCCTGCGGATCGATACCGTTGCCCAGCGACTTCGACATCTTGCGGCCGTGTTGATCGACCGTGAAACCATGGGTGAGGCACTGCCGGTACGGCGCGGCCTTGTCGATCGCGACGCCGGTCAACAGCGCGCTCTGGAACCAGCCGCGGTGCTGGTCGGAACCCTCCAGATACAGGTCGGCCGGCTTGCGCAGCCCGTCCTCCGGCCGCTGCGCGAGCACGCAGTCGTGGGTGACGCCGGAGTCGAACCACACGTCGAGGATGTCGGTGACCTTGTCGTAGTCGCCCGCCAGTTCGCCGAGCAGTTCGGCGGCGTCCAGCGCGTACCAGGCATCGACGCCTTCGCGTTCGACGCGCTCGGCGACCTGACGCATCAGCGACGGCGAGTTGGGATGCGGCTCGCCGGTTTCGCGATGCACGAACAGCGCGATCGGCACGCCCCAGGTGCGCTGGCGCGAGATCGTCCAGTCCGGGCGGCCTTCGATCATGCCGGCGATGCGCGCTTCGCCCCAGCCGGGGAACCATTCGACCTGCTTGATCGCGTCCAGCGCGTCGGCGCACAGATTCGCCTGGGTCATCGAAATGAACCACTGCGGCGTGGCGCGGAACGCCACCGGCTTGTGGTGGCGCCAGCAGTGCGGATAGCTGTGATTGATGTCGTGATGCGCGAGCAGCGCGCCGATGCCGCGCAGCGCTTCGACGATGACCTCGTTGGCCTTCCAGATGTGCAGACCGGCCAGCACGATGTCGCCAAGCGGCGGCGTCGACGGCAGATACACGCCGCGACCGTCGACCGGGTTCAGCTGCGCCGCGATGTAGCGCTCGATCAGCCCGTATTTCAGGCCGACAGCGAAGTCTTCCTGGCCGTGGCCAGGCGCGGTGTGGACCGCGCCGGTGCCGTCTTCGGCGGACACATGGTCGCCGAGGATCAGCGGGATATCGCGCTCCGCGTAGAACGGATGCGCAAGGGCGATGCCTTCCAGCGCGGCGCCCTGCGCGCGGCCCAGCAGCGTCGCTTCTTCGATGCCGTAACGCTTCGTCGCTTTCTCCACCAGCGCTTCGGCCAGCACCAGCAGTTGACGCTTGCCGTTGCGCGCCGGGCCTTCGACCAGCGCGTACTCCAGATCCGGGCCCAGCGACACCGCCAGCGAGGCCGGCAACGTCCACGGCGTGGTGGTCCAGATCGGCACCGCGACCTCGGTGTCGCCGTCGATGCCGACGCCGAACTTCGCCGCCAGCGCATGCGCGTCGCGCGCGGCGTAAGCCACGTCGACCGCAGGCGACTCCTTGTTTTCGTATTCGATCTCGGCCTCGGCCAGCGCCGAGCCGCAGTCGAAGCACCAGTACACCGGCTTCACGCCGCGCAGCAGGTGACCGTTCTCGATCACTTTCGCGAGCGCGCGCATTTCGTTGGCTTCGAAGCTGAAATCGAGCGTACGGTAGGGGTTTTCCCAGTCGCCGAGCACGCCCAGGCGTTTGAAGTCGCGACGCTGGATGTCGATCTGCTCGTTGGCGAATTCGCGGCACTTGGCGCGGAACTGCGCGGCGTCGAGCTTCACCCCGACCTTGCCGTGCTTCTTCTCGACCGCCAGTTCGATCGGCAGGCCGTGGCAGTCCCAGCCCGGGACGTACGGCGCGTCGAAGCCGGCCATCGTCTTCGACTTGACGATGATGTCCTTGAGGATCTTGTTGACCGCGTGGCCGAGATGGATCGAGCCGTTGGCGTACGGCGGGCCGTCGTGCAGCACGAACGTCGGCCGGCCCTTGGCCTTCGCGCGGATGCGCGCGTACAGGCCATCGGCTTCCCAGCGCGCCAGGGTGTCCGGCTCGCGTTTGGGCAGATCGCCGCGCATCGGGAAGTCCGTCGCGGGCAGATGGATGGTGGATTTGTAGCGCTGGTTGTCCAATGGCTTGTCTTGGTCGCTCACGCGGGGGCTCGTTCGGTCGTCTGTATCGATTGCGGCGACCCCAACAGGCGGCGCGCCTGTTCGGCATCGCGGTCCATCTGCACGACCAGGGTCGGCAGGTCGGGGAATTTTTCCTCGTCGCGCAGGCGGGCGACGAATTCGACTTCGATATGGCGGCCGTAGAGATCGCCGTCGAAATCGAACAGATGCGCTTCCAGCAGCGGCTCCTTGCCGTACACGGTGGGTCGGGTGCCGAAGCTGGACACCGACGGCCACGGCGCATCGGCGACGCCGTGCACGCGGGTGGCGTAGATGCCGCGCAGTGCCGGGGTCTTGCCACCGAAGCGCAGATTGGCGGTGGGATAGCCCAGCGTACGGCCCAGTTGCTTGCCGCGCACCACCCGTCCAGCGATGGAATAGGGTTGCCCCAGCAGACGCGTGGCGCCGGCGAAGTCGCCGCTCTGCAGCGCGGCGCGGATGCGGGTGCTGGACACCGGCACGCCGCCCAGTTCGACCGGCGCGATGGTTTCCGCCGCGAAACCCAGCTCGGCGCCCATCCGCTGCAGCACCGTGAGATTGCCGGCGCGGGCGCGGCCGAAGCGGAAATCCGGGCCGACCCAGACTTCGCGCGCCTGCAGCCGCGCGACCAGCAGGCGCTGCACGAACTCTTCCGGCGACAGGCTGGCGAGCGCCGCGTTGAAGCGCAGCAGGCCGACGCGATCGACGCCCAGCGCCGCGAATCCGCGCAGCTTCATCCGCGGCAGTTGCAGCCGCGGCGGCGGCGAACCGCCGGCGAAGAATTCGCGCGGCAGCGGTTCAAAACTCAGCGCGACCGCAGGCACGCCGAGGTCGCGGGCGCGCGCCACCGCGCGGCCCACCAGCGCGCGATGACCGATGTGCAGGCCATCGAAGGCGCCGATGCAGACCACGCTGCCGTCCGGGCACAGCGGCCCGCCGTCGAGGTCGCGGAACAATTCAGTCATTCGGGTCCGGGCTGTCCGGCCATGACGCCCGGACAAGCTAAAGTTCAATGAATTCCGGAGTATAGCGAGCGCGGCCGATTCTGGCCGCAATGACCGCGCCTGGATCGGCCCGCATCAGTGACGCAGGTCGCGCGGCCGCAGTCCCAGCGCGATCAGGGCAACGCCGTACGTCCCGGCGCCCGCCGCCACCACCGCCAGCAGCCAGCCGACGCGATGCCACGGGTTGGCGATCGCGGTCCAGTCGCCGACCCACTGCGAGATCGCCAGCACCACGGCCGCCATCGCCGCGCAGCCCAGCGCGATCCGCAGCAGGTGCTTGCCCCAACCCGGCTGCGGGCGCAGCAGGCCGTCGCGGCGCAGGTAGCGCCACAGCAGCCAGGCGTTGAAGATGCCGGCCAAGCCCGTCGCCAGCGCGATGCCGCCGTGGGCGCCGTCGATATCGTTCAGCCACAGCGGCAGGGTGAAGGCGATGGTCATCAGCACGTTGGCGATGACGGTGTAGATCGCCGCGCGCATCGGGGTTTTGGTGTCCTGGCGGGCGTAGAACGCCGGCGACAGAACCTTGCTGAGCATGAACGCGGGAATGCCGATGCTCATCGCGCTGAGGCTGATCGCCGCCATCCGGGTGTCGTGGGCGGTGAATTTGCCGCCCTGGTAGACCACGGAGGTCAGCGGTTCGGCCAGCAGCAGCAGCCCCAGCGCCGCCGGCACACCGGCCAGCAGCGCCAGCCGCAGGCCCCAGTCCAGCGCCGTCGAGTATCCGTCGGCATCCGCCGCGGCGTGGCGGCGCGACAGATGCGGCAGGATCACCGTGCCGATCGCCACCCCGAACAGCCCCAGCGGGAATTCGACCAGCCGGTCGGACAGATACAGCCAGGTCTGGCTGCCGGTGACCAGCACCGAGGCGAACATCGTGCCCACCAACAGGTTGAGCTGGGCCACCGAGGACGAGAACAGCGTCGGCACCATCAGCTTGGCGACCCGGCGCACGTCCGGATGGCCGAAGCCGGGCTTGAAGGTCGGCCGAATCCCCAGCCGCCCCAGCGCCGGCCACAGCACCAGCAATTGCAGAATGCCCGCGGCCAGCACGCCCCAGGCCAGCGCCTTGGCCGGTTCCTCGAAGCGAGGCGCCAGCCACAGCATCGCCGCGATCATCACCAGGTTGTGCAGCACCGGCGTCACCGCCGGCAGCGCGAACTTGCCGAAGCTGTTCAGCACCGAGGCGACCAGCGCCATCATCGAGATGAACAAGAGGTACGGGAAGGTGATCCGCAGCATCTCCGCGATCAGACCGAATTTCTCCGGTTCATCGACGGATCCGGGCGCGAACAGCCCGGCGATGAGCGGGGCCGCCAGCATGCCGATGCCCGAGACCACGAACACCACCGAGAACAGCGCGCCGGCCATGCGGTCGACGAACTCCTTCAGCGCCGCATCGTCGCCGCGCTCGCGGATCTCGTTCAGCACGGGCACGAAGGCCATCTGCATCGAGCCCTCGGCGAAGATCCGCCGCAGGTAGTTCGGGATGCGATAGGCGATGACGAAGGCGTCCATCGCCGCCGAGCTGCCGAAGATCCGCGACTGCAGGGCATCGCGGGCGAAGCCGGCGATACGCGACAACAGGGTCATGGCGCTGAAGATGGAGGTGGAGCGCAGCAGCCCGCCGCGGCGCGCCGGCTTGGGGTCCGAACCGCTCATGCCGCCGTCCTTCGTACTGCCCGGTTGACCCAACCCACTGAATCCCCCATAATTTTCTGTCTAGCTGTCCGCATAGCGGCGGCCTGCCCTCTCAAATTCATGTTGCTTCTTCAAATCATGCGATTTGGCAGTGAAGGAACCGCTCGGTTCCATACCTTCCGACCCAACCGATAACCCCAGGATTCCGCCGTGGCCAACATCAAGTCCGCCAAGAAGCGCGCCAAGCAGACCGTCGTGCGCAATGCGCGCAACACCGCTCAGCGCTCCATGCTCCGCACCGCCGTCAAGAAAGTGTTGAAGGCGCTCGACGCCAACGACGCCGCCGGCGCCGAAGCCGCTTTCGCAGTCGCCCAGCCGATCCTCGACCGTTTCAGCGCGCGCGGCCTGATCCACAAGAACAAGGCTGCCCGCCACAAGAGCCGCCTCACCGCCCGCATCAAGGCCATCAAAGCCGCCGCCTGATCGCGTCGATGTAGCTGCAGCCAAAAACCCGGCCTTGGCCGGGTTTTTTGTTGTCGGCGAGTCGCCGTTCAAGAACAGAACTGTAGAGCGGCCTTCAGGCCGCCGCCCCATCATCCAGCGGCCTGAAGGCCGCTCTACGTGGACCGGCTCAGCCCGCATCGGTCGCATTGCCGGCCGCAGCGGCTTCGGCATCGGCTTCCAACTGGTCTTCGCGCAGGCGATCGAAGAAATGCTGGATTTCCAGCATGATCGGCCAGGTACCTTCGCGCGACAGCGCCGACACCAGGAACCACGGCTGGGTCCAGCCCAGCTCGGTCACGATCTCTTCGGCCAGCGCGCGCGCCTCGTCCTCGAACATCAGGTCGGCCTTGTTCAAGACCAGCCAGCGCGGTTTTTCCAGCATCGCCGGGTCGTACTTCCGCAGCTCATGCTCGATCGCGCGGACCTGCTCGGCGGGCGTCGCTTCCACCCCGCCTTCCATCGGCACCATATCGACCAGATGCAGCAGTAACCGCGTGCGCTGCACATGGCGCAGGAAGAGGCTGCCGAGACCGGCGCCGTCGGCGGCGCCTTCGATCAGACCCGGGATATCGGCGATCACGAAACTGCGGTGCGGCTCGACGCTGACGACACCCAGATTCGGATACAGCGTGGTGAACGGGTAATCCGCAACCTTGGGCGTCGCCGCCGACACTGCGCGGATGAAGGTGCTCTTGCCCGCGTTCGGAAAACCGAGCAGACCGACATCGGCCAGCAGCTTCAGCTCGAACTTCAACGTGCGCTCTTCGCCCGGCAGACCCGGCAGCGCCTTGCGCGGCGAGCGGTTCACCGAACTCTTGAAGTGCATGTTGCCCAGACCGCCCTTGCCGCCGCGCGCCACCAGCAGGCGTTCGCCGTGGCGGGTCAGATCGCCGATGGTCTCGTCGGTCTGGACATTGATGATGACGGTGCCGACCGGCACGGTGATGGTGAGATCCTCGCCGCCCTTGCCGTAGCGCTGGGCACCCATGCCATTCTCGCCGCGCTGGGCGCGGAACGAGCGCTGGTGGCGGAAATCGACCAGGGTATTGAGGTTTTCGTCGGCTTCGACCCAGACGCTGCCGCCGTCGCCGCCATCGCCGCCGTCGGGGCCGCCCAGAGGGATGAATTTTTCGCGTCGGAAACCGACGCAGCCGTTGCCGCCGTTGCCGGCAGTGACGTTGATTTCGGCTTCGTCGACGAGTTTCATTGGATAAGCGACTTCGATAGGAGCGGCATCAGCCGCGAACAAAATCTGCGATGGGCAGAATAGACCACTCTGGTTTTTGCCGCTGATCGCCAGCCGCTTACGCCAGAAACGAAAAGCCCCGCCGAAGCGGGGCCTCTCGCGGATGCGGAGAACGAATCAGACGACGCTGACCGTGCGGCGCTTCTTCAGACCCTTGACCGAGAACTCGACCTTGCCGTCGACCAGCGCGAACAGGGTGTGGTCGCGGCCGAGGCCGACGCCCGGACCCGGATGGAACTGGGTGCCGCGCTGACGGACGATGATGTTGCCGGCGTCGACGGCCTGGCCGCCGAACAGCTTCACGCCCAGGTATTTCGGGTTGGAGTCGCGGCCGTTGCGCGAGGAACCTACGCCCTTCTTATGTGCCATGGCGGCTTCTCCTTACTTGTTGCCACCGGCAATGCCGGTGATCTGGATTTCGGTGTAGTGCTGACGATGGCCCATCTGCTTGCGATGGTGCTTACGACGGCGGAATTTGACGATGCGGATCTTGTCGGCGCGGCCATGACCGATGACGGTCGCGGTGACGCTGGCGCCCTTGAGCGCGTCGCCGAGGGTCACGCCCTCGCCGTCGCCCAGCATCAGGACATTGTCGAATTTGATCTCGCTGCCGGCTTCGGCTTCGAGCAGCTCGACGCGGAGCGTCTCGCCTTGCATCACGCGGTATTGCTTACCGCCGGTGACCAGAACTGCGTACATGAACGGGATTCCTCTGTAGTTATTTGATGGAACGTGTTGCGCTTGCGCCCGTCCAAGCGGACGGAAAGAGGCGGGATTTTAATGACTTGCGGCGCCCATCGCAAGCGGCAGCCAGTGGCGCCGGTATGCCCCACCCCACCCCCTATCACCGGGCCAGGGCAGGGACACGCCAGGCAGCCTGTCGAAAACGCACATCCTCCGCGATTTCAAACCGCCAACCCAGGGACAGATCCGGACTGATCCACAGCGAATCAATCGCTTACGCGGCTTGTTACGGTGTCGCGGGCATCCCTGATCGCGACAGCAGGCGGTTTTCCGACAGTCTGCCGGGATACGTACGAGAAGGCCGGATCCCTCCTTTCCATTCCGATCGAAAGAGGCACTTGCCACACGCGAACTGTGAAGCTAGCCTCGGTTCAGGTTGCAGAAGTCATGCAGGGCGGCTCAGGGGGAGCCACCGCGGTTGATGCCGGTCCACATCCGTGGGCGACGTCGGCTGTCCAGGTCACTCGCGCAGGAAGGAGCTGTGAATAGATGTCCCAGTGTCGTTCGGAAGCCCACGCCGCTCTCTTACTCGAAAATTCCGCTGGCGGACCTTCGCAGCGTGCGCGACAGGCGGCCCGCAGGCCCTGTGGCACCTCATGGCGGACATGCGCACAGCCTGTGCGCCGCCCCCGATCCGAATCGAACGCCTCGTCGGCACCCGCCGGCGAGGTACATCTCTGTCCCATGGTTGGCCCTTGCGCCCGCCGGGGGACGGCGTCCCCCACCGTCAGAACACCGTCGGTGTAATCCAGAAGGTCAGTTTCAACATCAGTCCGCGCATCAAACGCAGACAAGCACGCATGAAGGAGCTATGCAACATGATTCGACCCCAGAAAAACAACGTCCTCAAACTGAGCGCTCTCGCGCTCGCCGCCGCCGCCATCGTCGCGCCGGCCGCCTGGTCGGGAGGCCGTGTTCCGCTCGTCGACCGCAGCCAGATCAACACCACGCGCGCGGCCGCGCAGGAAGAGCAGCACGACCGCTTCATCATCACCTACCGCGATAGCAGCCGCGCCGCCAAACTGGGCACGCTGAGCAAGCTGCCGAACGCCTCCAACCGGCTGAACATGGGCATCAACGCCATGCGCACCCTGTCGACCGGCGCCGACGTGATCCGCACCGACCGCAAGCTCGGCAAAGCCGAAAGCAAGCAACTGATGGTCGAACTGCTCCAGGATCCGAACGTGCTCGCGGTCGAGCCCGACATCCGCCTCAAGGCGAAATTCGTGCCGAACGACCCGCTGTATGCCCAGCAGTGGCATTACAAGAACGGCGCCGGCGGCATCAACCTCGAACCGGCATGGGACATCACCCGCGGTTCGGGCGTGGTGGTCGGCGTGATCGATACCGGCATCACCCCCCACAGTGAATTCGCTGGCCAGCTGGTTCCGGGCTACGACTTCATCGGCGATCTCGACACCGCCGTGGACGGCGACGGCCGCGACGCCGATCCGAACGATCCGGGCGATTGGCACGACGGCGAGTGCGACATCTTCGGCACCCCCGCGGACAGCAGTTGGCACGGCACCCACGTCGCCGGCACCATCGCGGCGCTGACCGACAACGGCGCTGGCGTGGCCGGCGTCGCGCCGAACGCCAAGATCCTGCCGCTGCGCGCTTTGGGCAAGTGCGGCGGCTTCCTGTCCGACATCGCCGACGCGATCACCTGGGGCTCCGGCGGCACGGTCACCGGCTTGCCGGCCAACGCCAATCCGGCCGAAGTGCTGAATCTGAGCCTTGGCGGCGGCGGTGCGTGCAGCGTCGCGTTCCAGACCGCGATCGACGGAGCCGTCGCGCGCGGCACGACCGTCGTCGTGGCTGCCGGCAACTCCGGCGGCGATGCCGCTGCCGAACAGCCCGCGAGCTGCAACAACGTCATCAGCGTTTCCGCGGTCGGTCCGAGCGGCACGCTCGCGTCCTACTCCAACTTCGGCCCAGTGGTGGATGTGGCCGCTCCGGGCGGCACGGGCTCCAATCCGGCGGCGGACAATGTGCTGTCGGCGCTCAACCTCGGTCTGACCACTCAGGGCACGGAAGGCTACGCCTGGTCCGCCGGCACCTCGATGGCGGCGCCGCACGTCGCCGGCGTGGCCGCGCTGATCCAGTCCGCGTCGACCACGCCGCAGACGCCCGCGCAGGTGAAGAAGATCATCGAGAACACCGCCTACGCCAACGGCGGCTTCCCGGGTGGCTGCGGCTACGACAACCCCTGCGGCACCGGCATCGTCGATGCCACCGCTGCGGTCCGCGTCGCCAACGGCACCGATCCGCTGCCGTCCGATCCGCCGCCGCCGCCGCCGCCGCCGCCGGCCACCGAGCTTGTGAACGGCGTCACCGTGACCAACATCTCCGTCGGCGCCAGCGGCGAGATCAAGTACCAGCTCACGGTGCCGAACGGTGCGACCAACCTGCTGTTCGCGATGTACGGCGGTACCGGCGATGCCGATATCTACGTCAAGCGCGGCACGCCGCCGACCAACACCTCGTACGACTGCCGTCCGTTCTCGTTCGGCAACAACGAGACGTGCTTCTTCCCGGCACCGGCTTCGGGCGTGTGGTACGTCACCGTCAAGGGCTTCTCCGCGGCGACGGGCGTGTCGCTGTACCCGAGCTTCGTCGACGCCAACTATCCGTACAAGGAACAGGCGACCGTCGAACAGCTGACCAACCATCGCACCCGCGTCGTGCTGACCTGGGAACATGGCAAGAAGCAGGTGGACATCTACCGCAACGGCATGATCTACAACAGCCGCCGCAACAACTACACGTTCACCGACAACTTCCGCATCGTCGGCAGCGGCACCATGACCTACAAGATCTGCAACCAGGGCACCACCGAGTGCTCGAACGACGTCACGGTCAACTACACGTCGGCCAAGACGGCAGGCGCGTCGGTCAGGACGGCCGCAACGGCCATGTCGTCCAGGCGGTAATCGCAGCAAGGCAAGCGCTCCACCCTCCCCCTGCGCAATGCAGGGGGAGGTTCTTCGCGAAACGAACGTCCACGAGTGCCATACATGTCCCACACCCCCATTTCCAGAGGCGGCCGCGCGCTCGCGCTGTCGCTCATCGTCGCTGCCGCCGCCGTTTCCGGCGCCTGTCAGCGCACGCCTTCGCCCGACGCCGCCACCGACGCCACCGATACCGCGCCGATCGCCGTACGCGCGCCGTTCGACGCCATGCTCAGTGTGGTCAACAACAGCGGCGCGATCCGCTTCGACGGCACCATCGGCGACGACCCCACCAAAGCGCGGATCGAACAGAGCCTGTTGTCCGCGTACGGCCCCGGCCGCGCGACCGGCGACATCGTCGTCGACAAGGCCGCCCGCCCGCCGAAATGGATCGAGGGCCTCGCCGGATTCCTGAAGATATTCGAACCCTCGGTCGGCGCCGCAGTGCGCTTCGAGGGCGACCGCATCGTGCTCAGCGGCCAAGTCGCGCTCGATCAGCGCCGCGCGCTGCGCGCAGCCGCCGAAAGCGCCTTTCCCGGCGCGCGTCTGCAGGGACTGTTCGAAATCCCCGCCGAAACGCCCGCCGCCGGCACCATCGCGCCCGAGGTGCTGGCCAAAAGCCTGAACCAGATGCCGGTAAAATTCGACAGCGGCGGCGGCAACGTCAGCGTCGACAGCCTGGATCTGGTCGCGCAGGCTGCGGACTCGATCCGCGCCGCGCCGTCCGGCACCAGACTGTTGATCGTCGGCCCGGTGGTCGCTACCGCGGACGCCGGCAACGACATGTTCCTGTCCAAACAGCGCGCCGAGGCGCTGAAAGTGCAGTTGATCCTGAACGGCGTCAGCCCGGCGTCGATCGAGACCCGCGGCTGGGGCCAGAATCCCGACGGCACGCAGATCGAAGGCGCGACACCCCCGCCAGAAGGCGCGGCGATGCGTTTCGAGCTTGTGAAATAAGCCGCACCGGAGTTTCGGGCGTCGTTGAACCGCTTGTTCATCCGATCGGTTCGCAAACTGCCGCAAACGGGCGAACAACTCCCATACATCGCCGGATTTGCTCTGCGCAGGGGGGCTCGGTAGGCTTGCGGGTTGCTTCTCGCCGTGCCCGGCACCATCTCCGGGCGTGCGACGGCTTCCCCCCTCAAGCCCGGACCCCCATTCGATGGCCATGGACACCATCCGCATCCGCGGAGCGCGTACCCACAACCTGAAAAACATCGATCTCGATCTGCCTCGCGACAAGCTGATCGTGATCACCGGACTGTCCGGATCGGGCAAGTCGTCGCTGGCGTTCGACACCATCTACGCCGAAGGCCAGCGTCGCTACGTCGAATCGCTGTCGGCCTACGCGCGCCAGTTCCTGAGCGTGATGGAGAAGCCCGATGTCGACCACATCGAAGGCCTGAGCCCGGCGATCTCGATCGAACAGAAATCGACCTCGCACAACCCGCGCTCGACCGTCGGCACCATCACCGAGATCTACGACTACCTGCGCCTGCTCTACGCACGCGTCGGCTCACCGCGCTGCCCGGACCATCATTTTCCGCTGGAAGCGCAGACCGTCAGCCAGATGGTCGACCAGGTACTGGCGCTGGAGCAGGATCCGAAGACCGCCGAACAGCGCTACATGCTGCTGGCGCCGGTGATCCGCGAACGCAAGGGCGAGCACGCGCAGGTGTTCGAGCAACTGCGCGCGCAGGGCTACGTGCGCGTTCGCGTGGACGGGGTGCTCTACGAGATCGACGCCGTGCCGGCGCTCACCCTGCGCCAGAAGCACACCATCGAAGCGGTGATCGACCGCTTCAAGTCGCGCGCCGACATCAAACAGCGGCTCGCCGAATCCTTCGAAACCGCGCTGAAGCTCGGCGACGGCATGGCGCTGGTGCAGTCGATCGACGACGCCAACGCCGCGCCGCTGCTGTTCTCGTCCAAATACAGTTGCCCGGTCTGCGATTACTCGCTGCCGGAGCTGGAACCGCGGCTGTTCTCGTTCAACTCGCCGGTGGGCGCCTGCCCGAGCTGCGACGGTCTGGGCGTGAGCCAGTTCTTCGATCCTGTGCGGGTGGTCGTGCATCCTGAATTGTCGATGGCGGCCGGTGCGGTGCGCGGCTGGGACCGGCGCAACGTCTACTACTTCCAGTTGATCCAGTCGCTGGCCAAGCATTACGGCTTCAGCGTGGACACGCACTGGAACGAGCTGGATCCGGCCACCCAGCACGCCGTGCTGCACGGCAGCGGCGGCGAAGTGATCGCCTTCACCTATCTCACCGACACCGGCGGCCGCAGCCAGCGCAAACACAAGTTCGAGGGCATCATCCCCAACCTGGAGCGCCGCTACCGCGAAACCGAGTCGGCTGCGGTGCGCGAAGAACTGGCGAAATACATCAGCGAACGTCCGTGCCCCGACTGCGGCGGCGCGCGCCTGAACCGTGCGGCGCGCAATGTATTCGTGGCCGACCGCGCGCTGCCGTCGATCGTGGTGCTGCCGATCGACGAAGCCCTGGATTTCTTCGGCAATCTCACCCTGAGCGGCTGGCGCGGCGAGATCGCGACCAAGATCGTCAAGGAGATCCGCGAACGCCTCAACTTCCTGGTCGATGTCGGCCTCGATTACCTCACCCTCGAACGCAAGGCCGATACGCTGTCCGGCGGCGAAGCGCAGCGCATCCGCCTGGCGTCGCAGATCGGCGCCGGCCTGGTCGGGGTGATGTATGTGCTGGACGAGCCGTCCATCGGCCTGCACCAGCGCGACAACGAGCGCCTGCTCGGCACCCTCACCCGCCTGCGCGACCTCGGCAACACCGTGATCGTGGTCGAGCACGACGAGGACGCGATCCGTTTGGCCGACCACGTCGTCGACATCGGCCCCGGCGCCGGCATCCACGGCGGCGAAGTCGTCGCCCAGGGCAGCTTCGACGATCTGCTGAAGGCGCCGCGCTCGCTCACCGGCCAGTATCTCAGCGGCAAGCGCCGCATCGAGATCCCGGCGCATCGCCACAAGCCCAATCCGAAGATGAAGCTCACGCTGCACGGCGCATCGGGCAACAATCTGAAGAATGTCGACCTGACCCTGCATGCGGGCCTGTTCACCGCGGTGACCGGCGTGTCCGGTTCCGGCAAATCGACGCTCATCAACGACACGCTGTACGCGCTGGCCGCGAACGAGATCAACGGCGCCTCGCACAAGCCGGCGCCGTACAAGGACGTGAAAGGGCTGGACCTGTTCGACAAGGTCGTCGACATCGACCAGTCGCCGATCGGGCGTACGCCGCGCAGCAATCCGGCGACCTACACCGGCCTGTTCACGCCGCTGCGCGAGCTGTACGCACAGGTGCCGGAATCGCGCGCGCGCGGTTATTCGCCTGGTCGTTTCAGTTTCAACGTGCGCGGCGGCCGCTGCGAAGCCTGCCAGGGCGACGGCCTGATCAAGGTCGAGATGCACTTCCTGCCGGATGTGTACGTGCCTTGCGACGTCTGCCACGGCAAACGCTACAACCGCGAGACGCTGGAGATCCTCTACAAGGGTTACAGCATCCATGACGTGCTGGACATGACGGTCGAAGATGCGCTGAAGCTGTTCGAGCCGGTGCCCAGCATCGCGCGCAAACTCGAAACCCTGATCGACGTCGGCCTCAGCTATATCCGTCTCGGCCAGCCGGCCACCACGCTGTCGGGCGGCGAAGCGCAGCGCGTGAAGCTGTCGAAGGAACTGTCCAGACGGGACACCGGGCGCACGCTGTACATCCTCGACGAACCGACCACCGGCCTGCATTTCCACGACATCGAGCATTTGCTGGCGGTGCTGCACAAGCTGCGCGACGAAGGCAATACGATCGTGGTGATCGAACACAATCTCGACGTGATCAAGACCGCCGACTGGGTGATCGATCTCGGCCCCGAGGGCGGCCATCGCGGCGGCGGCATCATCGCCGAAGGCACGCCGGAGGAACTGGTCGCGGTCGCTGAATCGCACACCGGGCGTTTCCTCGCGCACGTGCTGGATCCGTCGCTGGCCGCGCGCAAATCGACCTCCTCGAAAGCGTCGATGACCTCGAAAGGCGAGCGCGCGCTGCCGCCGAAGTCGAACAAGGCCACCAGGGCTGCGGCCAAGAAGGCGGCTGCAAAACCTGTCGGCAAGGCGCCCGCTAAAACCGCCATCAAGACCAAACCCCGGAAGACCCCGGCATGACCGAACGCACCCCGGATCCGACCCAGGACACACCCGCGATGCTGTTCCGCATGCCCATCGATCTGCGCTGGCGCGATCTGGACGCGTTCAACCACGTCAACAACGCCAATTTCATGACCTACGTGGAAGAGGCGCGGATCCGCTGGTTCGAGAGCGCAGGCAACGACTGGCTTTCGAACGGGCGCATCCCGCTGCTGGCCGCGGTGCAGATGAACTACCGATTGCCGATTCCCTACCCGGCCCGCGTCTTCGTCGAATTGCTGACCGAACGCGTGGGCAACTCCAGCCTAACCCTGGGCCATCGCATCGTCGGCGAGGACGATCGCCTGTACGCCGATGGCCACTCGGTGCTGGTCTGGATCGAAATGGCCAGCGGCCGCCCGGTACCGCTGCCGGATGCGGTGCGTGCGGCGGCGGAGACGGGTTGAAGACAACGCCCGCTGGAACGCTGTAGAGCGTGCTTCAGCGCGCTGCTTTATTTCTTCGCGCCATCAACTCGCTGATCCCGGCCTCATGTGTTGCCTGTTGTCGAACCATGTCGCTCGCGTATTCGGGGCAGCGCGCTGAAGCACGCTCTACGCGGCAACAGCACGGTGTTCTCAAATCTCGGGCTTGCGCACTTCGAACTCGCCCAGCAGCGTGCCGCCGCCGGCGAGTTCGAATTCGACCACGATCCTGCTGCCGGGCTTCAGCGTCGCGCCCGGCCGCATCAGCATCAGATGCATGCCGCCGGGCTTGAATACCGCCGCGCCATCGGGCGCAAGGCGCAGCTGCGGCACCGGCCGCATCCTGCTCACGCCGTCGACCACGCGGGTCTCGTGCAGTTCGACGCTGCCGAACGACGGGCTGCGCGCGGAGACGATGGTCGCCGGCGTCGGGCAACGATTCACGATGCGGCCGAAGCCGGCCATCATCGGCATCCTGTTCGGCGGCATCCGCACCCACCCCTCAAGCACCTGCGGGCGGCACTCGCGCGCCGCGACCGGCGCGGACAGGACGAAAACGAAGGCGACGGCGGCGGCGAGGCGGTAGGCAATGGCGTGCATGCGAATATGATAGCCCCTCACTTCAAGGAAGCCTCGACGCGATGACCGCACCTATCGAAACGCCTCTGATCCGTTCCCGGGATTTCGGCGTGATCCGTTGTCTGGAACTGGCGCGCCCGCCGGTGAATGCCCTCGACCCCGACCTGTGCCGCGCACTGATCGCGTCGCTGGAAAACGCCTACAGCGATGGCGTGCTGGGCGTGGTGATCGCCGGCAGTCCGAAGATCTTCTCCGCCGGCCTCGACGTGCCCTATCTGCTCTCGCTCGGCGACGACCGCCGCGGCGTGCTGGAGTGCTGGCAGGCCTTTTTCGGCGTCGCCCGCCTGCTCGCGGAATCGCGGGTGCCGGTGGTCGCGGCGATAACCGGTCATGCGCCGGCCGGCGGTTGCGTGCTGGCGCTGTGCTGCGACTACCGGGTGATGGCGCGCAGCGTCGATGGCGACCGCCCGTTCGCGATCGGCTTGAACGAAACCCAGGTCGGCCTGGTGGTGCCCGAGGGCATCCAGCGCCTCCTGCGCCGGGTGGTCGGTGAGTATCGCGCCGAACGGCTGGTGGTCGCCGGCGACATGGTGACTGCCGAACGCGCGCTGGAGCTCGGCCTGGTCGACGAACTGGTCGATGCCGACCATGTCGTGCCGCGCGCCGTGACATGGCTGGAAGCCCTGTTGAAGCTGCCGCATCAGCCGATGTTGCAGACCCGCGCGATTGCCCGTCGGGCCGTCGTCGAAGCGCTGTCGCCGGACGTCATCCATCTGGAAGCGTTCGTCGAACAGTGGTGGGAACCGGAAACGCAGGCGGCGCTCAATGCGCTGGTAGCGAAGCTGAAGAAATGACGGGTAAGACGCCGTTCCTGCAGGAGGGCCTGCAGGAGGGCCTTCAGGCCGACCCGGACGGTACCTGACGGGCGAAGGCATTGAGGCCGTGCCAACGGCTGAAGGACTTCAACATCCCTGAAAGCCCTCCTCCAGAATCAGAGCGTTGGAGACGGCAGCAGATCGAGCACGCGTTCCGGCGGCCGGCACAGGCGCGTGCCTACCGGGGTCATCACGAACGGCCGATTGATCAGGATCGGGTGGGCGACCATCGCTTCGAGCAGCGCATCGTCGGACACGCCCGGTTCCGCGAGGCCCAGCTCTACGAACAGCGCATCCTTTTCACGGATCGCTTCGCGCATGCTCAAACCCGCAGCGGCGACGACCTCGGCGATGCGCGCTTTCGACAGCGAAGCCGCGGCGTATTCCACGATCCGCGGCTCGATGCCTGCATCGCGGATCAGCGCAAGCGCATTGCGCGACTGGCTACAGCGCGGGTTGTGCCAGATTTCGATCGGCATGGTTTCGGCGGACATACGGAGCGTCGCGCGGTCGATCAGACGGTTGCGACCGGACGCGACGGATCTTCGATCCAGCCGCTCCAAGAGCCGGTGAACAGGCGCGCGCCGGGCAGGCCGGCATGGGTCATCGCCAACAGATGGTGGCAGGCGGTCACGCCCGAGCCGCACATCGCGATGACCTGCTGCGGCGAACGATCGCCCAGCAACGCGGCGAACTCCTCCGCCAATCGAGCCGAGGGCTTGAATCGACCCGCATCGAGATTCATCGCGTACGGACGGTTGATCGCGCCGGGAACATGACCGGCGACGCGATCGATGGGTTCCATTTCGCCGCGATAACGCTCGCCTGCGCGCGCATCGACCAGCGCATCGCCGGCCTCCAGCCGTGCGGCGATTTCGCCGGCATCGAACAGCAGGCTGCGATCGAATCCGCCGGAACAGGTCGTGGCCTGGATGACCGGCACATTGGCATCGATCGGCAGTCCAAGCGCCGTCCAGCGCGCCCAGCCGCCGTCGAGCACCGCGACGCGGCGATGCCCGAACGCGCGCAGCAGGAACCACAGGCGCGCGGCATACGCACCGTCGCCGCCGTCGTAGGCGACCACCTGCGTTTCGGGCGTCACCCCGCAGCGGCCGAGCCATGCGCCGAAGGCGTCGGCCTCTGGCCAGGGATGGCGTCCGGCGCCATGACGATGCGGGCCGGACAGGTCGCGATCCAGATGCGCATACTGCGAGCCTGGCAGATGCGCCTCGCGCCAGGCGGCTTCGCCGGCGCCGGCATCGTTCAGCGCGAAGCGGCAATCGAACAGGCGCATATCCGCGGCGCCGAGCCGGACGGCCAGCGCCTCCGCATCGACCAGCGTTGTCCAGTCACTGTGGCCGGTGACGGTCGTCATGGCAGCTCCGCTCGCGCAAGACGTTCGCGCAGATTGAACAGGATGGAGGCGGTCACGCCCCAGATGCGCTGCTGCGGCGCCTGCGGCGGACTGCGGAACTGCAGCACGTGGCGGGAGCGCCCGCGATAATCGACGTCGACGTGTTCAAGATTGTCCGGATGCATCAGGAAATCGAGATCGACCTCGAACACTTCGGCGACTTCGCCCGGATCGGGCACCGCGACGAATCGGGGATCGATGCGCGCCACCACCGGCAGCACGCGGAAACCGGTGATCGTGATCAGCGGATCAAGAAAGCCCAGCGGCGTGGCAAGATCCAGCGCGAGGCCGATTTCCTCGCGTGCCTCGCGCAGCGCCGCGGACACGACATCGACATCATCCGCTTCGATCCGGCCACCGGGGAAACTCACCTGCCCAGCGTGGTGGCGCAGGCTGTCGGTGCGCCGGGTCAACAATACCTGCAGGCCACTGTCGCGCGGCACCAGACCGACCAGCACCGCTGCGTCCACCGCCGGCGCATCGCCGAGCAGATCGGCGAGTTCGTCGTAATTCCACGGCGCGCCCGACGGCATCGCAGCGAGCGGATGCAGGGCATCGTGCAGCGCGGGCAACGCGGCGATCATGCGCGGGTAACTTGGATGGAGGCGGCCTGGGTCAACCGAGCTTCCCGCGCGGGCAGCACCACATCCATCATGTGCAGCCGCTGGGCGTCGCTCATCGACATCCAGCCGGCGATCTCATTGCCGGTGCGCAGGCAGCCGTCGCAATACCCGACAGGGTCGAGCGTGCAGACGCCGATGCACGGCGTAAGGACTGGGCGGACAGTGGTCATGCGTCGGGGTCTGAAAACATCACGCCGGCAAGCGCCGGCGTGAGGGTGGATCATGCGAACGAGCCGGCCGGTGCGAACACCGTCGGAATGGATCAGTTGCGCGGAGGCTGTTGCGGCTGCTGCTGCGGTGCGGCAACCACCGGACCGACGTTGGCCAGCTTGATGTTGAAGATCACCACCTGATTGGCCATTTCGCCCGCGCGATCGACCGTGGTGCCATGGGCGGCACTACCCGGCAGGGCCACTTCCCAGCGTGCGCCGGTCGGCATCAATTGCAGCGCTTCGCGCAGACCCGGCAGCGGGATCTCGCTCAGACGCACGGTGACCGGACCGGCCGGCTGGCCTTCGCTCGGCACGCTGGTGTCGGCGATCACGGTACCGTCGGGCAGCGTGCTCTTGAATTCGACCGAGATCTGGTTGGCCTGGGTCGGCTTTGCGCCGTTGCCGGATTCGATCACGCGGTACTGCACGCCGCTGGGGAGCACTTTCACGCCGGACTTGCCCTTGTTCTGGGCCAGATAGGCATCGCCCTTGGTCTTGTTCTCGGCAGCGCGCTTCTCGAGTTCGGCCTTGGCCTTGGCGACCATGCGACCCTGCAGCGCCTGCATGGCAGGACCCAACAGTTCGGGAGACACGGCAGGATCCTTGCGACCGGTGGCGTCCTGGAAAGCCTTCATCACGGTGGCCATGTCCAATTGTTCGCCGCTACCGATGACGCGGGCGATATCCAGACCGGCGCGATAGCCGAGGGCATAGCTGACTTTGCCTTTCTCGGACGTGGTGTCCTGGGCCGAGGCCGCACCCGCGGTCAGAGCCAGGGCCGCGAAGGTGGCGGCGGCGAGCAGACGCAACTTCATTCAGTAACTCTCCAAGAGTGGATTTGCCGGGGCTTCCGGCATGGAACGGGGCGGCCAGGCCGCCCCGGTGTGGACTGTTCGAACGACAGGCTAGGATACTGTCCGCAGCACTTAACCGCCACTGAGGACAGCGGTCCGACCCGTTCCGGCGCACGCAAGTTCCCGTCCGGATCATGCGCCGCGGCCCTTTTTCCCCACCGATTCCCTCGACAGATCCCGACATGACCCAAGACTCTGCACCGCCCCCACCCGCTTCCGTGCTGCTCATCGAAGACCGCCCGGTCGAGGGTCACGGCACGATCCGCCGCATCGCCATCGACCGTCCCAAACGCCTGAACGCGCTGAACGCCGCCACCCTCGATGCCCTGCAGGCGGCCTTCGACGACGCCGCCGCCGACCCCGCAGTGCGGGTGGTCGTATTGACCGGCAGCGGTCCCAAGGCGTTCGTCGCCGGCGCCGATATCGCCGAGATGAGCGGATTGAGCCCGGTCGAAGGCCGCGATTTCTCGCTGCGCGGCACCCGCATGATGCGGCGGATGGAAACCATGCCCAAGCCAGTGATCGCGATGATCAACGGCTTTGCGCTGGGCGGCGGCCTGGAACTGGCGATGGCCTGCCACCTGCGCATCGCCGCCGATACCGCCAAGGTCGGACAGCCCGAGATCAACCTCGGCCTGATCCCGGGTTTCGGAGGCACCCAGCGCCTGCTGCGCCTCGCCGGCCGCGCCGCGACCCTGGAACTGTGCCTGCTCGGTGCGCCGATCGATGCCGCCCGCGCGCATGCGCTGGGCATCGTCAACCGCGTGGTGCCGTCCGCCGATCTCGAAGCCGAAACCATGAAGATCGCCGAACAACTGGCCGCCTCCGCCCCGCTGGCCCTGCGCGGCATGCTCGACTGCGTGAACGTCGGCGGCGAGTGCGGCATCGAGGAAGGTCTCGAATACGAAAGCGCGCAGTTCGGCCTGATCTTCTCGACCGAAGACATGCGCGAAGGCACGCAGGCATTCCTGGAACGGCGCAAACCGGTGTTCGGCGGCCGATGAGCGCAGCGGCCTGCCCCGCTTGCAACGACGCCGCAGTGCGCGCGATCGCCGGTGCGCTGGCGGTGGACGATCTGGATCGGGCGATGACGCTCGGCCTGCTCGATGCGCGCCCGGAGGACATTCCCGGGCGCTGCGACGCTTGCATCGCATGCGCGCGCATCGTGATCGCCGCGCGCGACGAACGCCTGCGCGCGCTCGCCGCGCGCGAACGCTATCGCGCCCGGCAGGACAGGCTCGCCGAACGCGCAGCGGCACGAGCGCGCAAGCGCGAAGCCGCTGCGCCACGAACGTCCATCGCGGCGCCCTCGCTGCCGGCAGCCGCCGCCGCGGCGCTGGCGCGCGCGAAGGCTCGCGTCGCCGCGAAACGACTGCCGGAATAGATCGAATGGCGACGAAGAAGAAAGCCGCACGCGCGCCTCGCGGCGGTATGCCGGCGGCCGACATCGAAACGATGTTCGGGCGCCTGCGCGAACTCAATCCGCATCCGACCACCGAACTCGAATATTCGACACCGTTCGAACTGCTGGTGGCGGTGATCCTGTCCGCGCAGGCCACCGATGTCGGCGTCAACAAGGCCATGCGCCGGCTGTTTCCGGTCGCGAATACGCCGCAGGCGATCGTCGCGCTGGACGTCGAAGGTCTGAAGCCGTACATCGCCACCATCGGACTGTTCAATACCAAAGCCGCGAACGTGGTCGCCATGTGCCGGCAACTGCTCGAGAAGCATGAGGGAGAAGTGCCGCGCGACCGCGCATCGCTCGAAGCCCTGCCCGGCGTCGGCCGCAAGACCGCGAACGTGGTGATGAATACCGCATTCGGCGAGGCGACGATGGCGGTCGACACGCATATCTTCCGCGTCTCCAACCGTACGGGGCTGGCACCGGGCAAGACCGTGCTGGCGGTGGAACAGGCGCTGATGAAGCGCGTTCCCGCGGAATTCCTCAAGGATGCGCATCACTGGCTGATCCTGCACGGCCGCTACACCTGCAAGGCGCGCAGACCGGAATGCTGGCGCTGCCCGATCCGCGATGTGTGTCGATTCAAGGACAAGACCACCGACGGCGAGCGGTAACGCCGATCGGCATTGCGGCCTGTAGAGCGACCTTCAGGTCGCTGCTTTTCCGTGACGGCGCAGCGCGCTGAAGCACGCTCTACGAGGCATAAAAAAAGCCCCGGCGAACCGGGGCTGAAAGTGAATCGACTGGGAGAGAGTCGTATTTCGATCGAGCTGTGTCGAACCGGAACGGTTGGATCAGAACGCGAACTGCGTGCGCAGTGCGTACTGCCCGGTTTCGTCGCCGTTGACTTCGTTGTCGCCCTTCGTGTAGTTGAACATGAAGCGCAGGTTCGAGTTGACGTAGTAATTCACGCCGAGCAGCACACTGTTGACTTCGCGGTTGGCGATGTCCTTGTTCTCGATGTTGTCGTAGCGTGCGGTGAGTTCCCAGAGGCCCTTGTCGCCGACCTTCGGCGAACCGAACACGCCGGCGGCGCTCTTGTACGGCTTGTGCCCGCCGTTGAGCATCCAGCTGCCCTGCAGGTACCACGCGGTCACGTCCTGATCGCTGAAAAACGGCTGTTCGAACGTCGACTGCACGTACTCGCCCTGGAAGAACGCAGGACCGAAGGAGCCCGCGACTTCAGCCGCGTATGCGGTGATCTTGTCGCCCGCGACACCGTTGACGGCGGCGATGGTCTGCGACGGGCCACGGCGCCCGGCGTAGGACACGGATGCCGAGGTATTGGCGGAACCGGCGTTCAGATCTTCAACGCTGAACCAGCCGCCCAGATGCAGCGTACCTGTTTCGCTGTTGATCGGTGCGTAGGTGAAGCGGCCGGCAGCGCCGACGCCTTCGTTACGCACGCCCGCGGCACCGCGCAGATTGAACACGGACAAACCGGCGGTGTAGTTCGCGCCGGAACGCATATAGCCGACGCCCTGCTGGAATTGGCGGCCGTTGAACAGGCCGCTGGCCGAGGCGAATGGGCGTTCCATCATCAGAACCTCATTCGAGCTGGTCAATTCCTCCATCGAGCGGTACGGCTTGAAGTGACCGACGGTGACCTTGCCGCCCCACACGCTCTTGGCGATGTAGAGATCGCGCAGGCCGTCGAGATTGCTGCCGGCGCCGAAGTCCTGTTCCATCTTGTAGTCCCAGCCCAGCGCCTTGCCCGAGAGGGTCAGACGTGCGCGGCGGAACTCGGTGGTGCCGGTGGTGCTGGCGATATCGCGATCGAAGGCATAGGCATCGAAATGGATGCGGCCGCCGACGGTGGCTTCGAACTTTCCGTCGGCCGAGGTCACCTTGATGCCGCCCTTGGTGTCGACCTTGACCGACTTGTTGGCGATGGTGTCGAGCTGGGTCGCGGTATCGACGTTGACGTCGGACTGCGCGTCGGTACGCTCTTCGAGCGACTCGACCTTCTGCATCAGCTCGGCGATCTGGGCCTTGAGCGTTTCGATCTCGCTGTCTCTGGACTGTGCGGAGGCGGAGGCGCTGGTGCCCGCGAGGGCGGCGCCGATGGCGATGGCGAGAATGGCATGACGCATGGTGATGTCCCCGGAGGTTGGATGCTGCAAGTGGTGGCTGGAGCCGGATTCCCGCATCGACGCGCCCAACGGCGCGCAGCGACAGAAGCCGTTAAGACGATGTAAACGGCCGCTAGAGTGCGACCCGAATCTGACACCGGGATGTTCCAAAGGTGACGATATTGTGACAAAAGCACCCACGCAGCTGCAGTCGGATTGTCTTATTCCGCGGCCAGACTCGATGCCGACAGGGCCGAAAACCGCGGATAAGCATCCCTCTCCGGCGAAAGGATTTCCCGGCAATTACCGATGGAATCGCAAATCCGTCGCGCACCTCGCCATTCGATACGGAGCTGTCACATTTCTGTCATCTGACACACATGCCGCTGTCATCCGACTCCGCTCCAATGTGACGCATTCGGGACAACCCGAACCGCAACCCAAATGAGGAGCACCTCCGTGTTCAAGTCGATCAAATCGCAGGCCGCCGTACTCGTCATCGCCGGCAGCGCCATCTTCAACGCCCAAGCCGCAGACATCACCGGCGCCGGCGCCACCTTCATCTACCCGCTGCTGTCGAAATGGTCCGCCGACTACTCGCAGGCCACCGGCAACAAGATCAACTACCAGTCGATCGGTTCGGGCGGCGGCATCGCCCAGATCAAGGCCAAGACGGTCGATTTCGGCTCCTCGGACAAACCCCTGCCGCCGGAAGAGCTCAAGGCTTCGGGCCTGGTGCAGTTCCCCTCGGCGATCGGCGGCGTGGTGCCGGTGGTCAACATCGTCGGCGTGAAGGCCGGCGCGATGAAGTTCGACGGTCCGCTGCTGGCCGACATCTTCCTCGGCAAGATCACCATGTGGAACGATCCGCGCATCGTCGCCCTGAACGGCGGCGTCACCCTGCCGTCGCAGAAGATCACCGTGGTGCATCGCTCGGACGGTTCCGGCACCACTTTCAACTGGGTGAATTACCTGTCCAAGGTCAGCCCGGAATGGAAGTCGAAAGTCGGCGAAGGCACCTCGGTCAAGTGGCCGACCGGCGTGGGCGGCAAGGGCAATGAAGGCGTCGCCGCGTACGTGAAGCAGATCAAGGGCGGTATCGGCTACGTCGAACTGTCCTACGCGCTGCAGAACAAGATGGCCTACACCCGCGTGAAGAACGCCGCCGGCAACTTCGTGCTGCCCAGCGACGAAACCTTCCAGGCCGCGGCCGCCAGCGCCGAATGGACGAAGTCGAAGGACTTCTTCCTTGTGATGACCGACGCGCCGGGCCAGAACTCCTGGCCGATCGCCGCCACCAACTTCATCCTGATGCAGCGCAAGCCGAAGGACGTCAACCGCTCGAAGGAAGCGCTCGCTTTCTTCCGCTGGGCCTATGCCAACGGCGATGCGCAGGCGAAGGCGCTCGACTACGTGGCGCTGCCGGATGCGCTGGTCCAGCAGATCCAGGCGTACTGGGCCAAGGAACTGAAGTTCTGAGCATGAAGCCGGCCGACGGTGGTTCGTACGCCGCGGCCTGGCTGGCTCCCGAAAGACCACGCGCTTCCGGCGCGTGGTCTTCTTCGCGACAGGCACCTGCTCCAATCGCCTCCGCAGAGCAGGCCATCGCAAGATCCGCCTTCCCGACATCGACAGAACGAAACCAGCTTCCGACATGAGCACAACCGTCTCCACTCCCCTTCCGAAAACGAGTCGCGACGTTCTGGACTCGCGCGCCGACCGGGGCTTCCGCTGGCTGGTGACAGGCGCCGGCATCGTGGTGCTGATCTCGCTCGCAGCCGCCGCGTTCTCGATGCTGTGGGGCGGTATCGCCGCCTTCGAAAAATTCGGCCTCGCCTTCCTGTGGCGCGACGCCTGGGATCCGGTGCTGCAGGATTTCGGCGCGCGCGTGCCGATCTTCGGCACCCTGGTGACTGCATTCATCGCCCTGTCGATCGCCGTGCCCATCAGCTTCGGCATCGCGATGTTCCTCACCGAAATCTCGCCGCGCTGGCTGCGTACGCCCGTCGGCACCGCGATCGAACTGCTCGCGGGCATTCCATCGATCATCTACGGCATGTGGGGCCTGTTCGTGCTGGTGCCCTTCCTGTCGCTGCACGTCTATCCCTGGGTCGACGAAAACCTGGGCCAGATACCCTTCATCGGCACGCTGTTCTCGGGTCCGCCGCTCGGGCTCGGCATGGGTACCGCCGGCCTGGTGCTGGCGATCATGGTGATCCCGTTCATCAGCTCGATCATGCGCGAAGTGTTCCTGACCGTGCCCGGCCAGCTGAAGGAATCCGCCTACGCATTGGGCTCCACGCGCTGGGAAGTGCTCTGGGACATCGTGCTGCCCTACACCCGCTCGGCGGTGATCGGCGGCATCTTCCTGGGTTTGGGCCGCGCGCTCGGCGAAACCATGGCGGTGACCTTCGTGCTGGGCAACGCGCACCGCCTGAGCTTTTCGCTGCTGGAACCCGGCAACTCCATCGCCGCCAGCATCGCCAACGAATTCGCCGAAGCCGATTCGCCGATGTATCTGTCGTCGCTGATCGCGCTGGGCTTCGTGCTGTTCCTCGTCACCTTCGTGGTGCTGACCATCGCGCGGCTGATGCTGCGCCAATTGAAAAAGCGCGAGGGCAACTGATGTCCACTGCTCCCAACACGCCCGCCGCAACGGCCCGCAAGGTTTCCAGAGCGCAGAATTCGCTGTATCTGCAGCGCAGGATCAAGAATGTCGCGGCCCAGACGCTTGCGATCCTGGCGACGCTGTTCGGTCTGTTCTGGCTGGGCTGGATCATGTGGACGACGCTGAGCAAAGGCATCAGTTCGCTCAATGTGGCGCTGTTCACCGAAATGACGCCGCCGCCGGGCGACAGCGGCGGCATGGCCAACGCGTTCATGGGCAGCGTCATCATGAGTCTGCTCGGCGTCGTCATCGGCGCGCCCATCGGCGTGCTGGCGGGCACTTTCCTCGCCGAATATTCGCGCAGCACATGGGCGTCGCGGCTGGGCGAAACCGTCCGCTTCGTCAACGACATCCTGCTGTCGGCGCCGTCGATCGTGCTCGGACTGTTCGTCTACACCCTGGTGGTCGCGCAGATGGGCCACTTCTCCGCGCTGGCCGGCGCGATCGCGCTCGCATTCATCGTGCTGCCGGTGGTGGTCCGCACCACCGACGAAATGCTGCGTCTGGTGCCGGCACAGATGCGCGAAGCCGCGCTGTCGCTGGGCGTGCCGCAGTGGAAGGTCACGGTGCAGGTGCTGTATCGCAGCGCCTCGGCCGGAATCGTCACCGGCATTCTGCTCGCGCTGGCGCGCATCTCCGGCGAGACCGCGCCGCTGCTGTTCACGGCGCTCAACAACCAGTACTGGAGCACCGATCTGATGTCGCCGATGGCCAACGTGCCGGTGGTGATCTTCCAGTTCGCGATGAGCCCGTTCGAGAACTGGCACACGCTCGCATGGGCGGGTGCGTTCATCCTGACCATGTTCGTGCTCGCGATCAGCCTCATCGCGCGCGCCATCCTGTTGCGCAACAAGATTTCCCATGACTGACTTCACCCGGGACACGCTCATGACCACCGCTACCAACGCCGACGGCACCCACGCGGACAGCCTCCATATCGACAGCCGCACCTCAGCCGCGCAGCACAACAATGCGCCGCGCATCGCCGTCGCGCATCGCGACGCCGCGCCCGATGCGCCGGTGAAACTCAGCGCACGCGGCTTGGATTTCTACTACGACAAATTCCTGGCGTTGAAGAAGATCGATCTGGATATTCCGGAAAAGCGCGTCACCGCGCTGATCGGCCCGTCCGGCTGCGGCAAGTCCACGCTGTTGCGCATCTTCAACCGCATCTATTCGCTGTATCCGAAGATGACGGCCACCGGCGAAGTCCTGCTGGACGGCGAGAACATCCTCGACCCGAAGTACCCGATGAATCGGCTGCGCAGCAAGGTCGGCATGGTGTTCCAGAAGCCGGTGCCATTCCCGATGACGATCTTCGAGAACGTCGCCTATGGCATCCGCCACCACGAGCGGTTGTCCAAGGCCGACATGGCCGTGCGCGTCGAGGAAGCCCTGCGCCAGGCGGCGCTGTGGGAAGAAGTGAAGGACAAGCTCGGCCAGAGCGCGTTGGGCCTGTCCGGCGGGCAGCAACAGCGGCTGTGCATCGCGCGCGCGGTCGCGCTGCGCCCGGACGTGCTGCTGCTGGACGAACCGACCTCGGCGCTGGACCCGATCTCCACCAGCCGCATCGAGCAACTGATCGAAGAGCTGAAGCAGAACTACACGATCGCGATCGTCACCCACAACATGCAGCAGGCGGCGCGCGTCTCCGACTACACCGCCTTCATGTACCTCGGCGATCTGATCGAGCACGACGTCACCGAAAAGATCTTCTCGAAACCTTCGAAGCAGCAGACCGAGGACTACATCACCGGCCGGTTCGGGTGAGGCCTTGCGTGCGATGCCCTATCGGCATCGCACGCATGCCGAACGCCCGGCCATGGATGGCCGGGACGGACGATCCCCGCCGACGACGTTGCGCCATGGACGGCCGCATCGATGCCCTGCCGTTATTCGCCCTGCCGTTATCAGCGCCCTCTTTCCACGAGATATCACCATGAACACCCAACCGCACAACCACATCGTCAAGAGCCACGACGAAGAACGCCGGATCCTGCTGGACGAGATCCTGCGGATGGGCGAAATGGCGGCCGCGCAGCTGGAAGCCGCGCTGGACGTGATCGACCGCCGCGACGGCAAGGCCGCAGAGCGCATTGTCGCCAACGACGAGGCGATCGATGCGCTGGAGCTGCAGGTCAGCCACGACGCAATGAAACTCGCCCTGCGCGGCCCGCTCGCCCGCGACCTGCGCGAAATCCTGGCGGCGCTGCGGATCGCGTCGGACATCGAACGCATCGGCGACTACGCTTCCAACATCGCCAAGCGTTCGATGGCGCTGAACCTCTCGCCGCCGTTGCCCCACACCCGCGGCCTGGGCAGCCTCGGTCGCTTGGTGGTGAGCCAGGTCCGCAAGGTGCTGGCCGCCTACCGCGACGGCGATATCGACGCCGCCCAGCAGGTCCGCGCCGAGGATGCCGAGATCGACACCCAGTACACCGGCCTGTTCCGCGAACTGCTGACCTACATGATGGAAGACCCGCGGGTGATCACCCCCTGCACCCATCTGCTGTTCATGGCCAAGAATCTGGAACGCGTGGGCGACCATGCCACCAACATCGCCGAAAACATCTGGTTCCAGGAATACGGCGAAGGCCCGATGGCGCCGCGCGAGAAGCGCGACGAGACCAGTTCGACCGGCTGAGCGCGCGCGCCATCGCGTCGTGCGCCCTTCCGCACCGGGTGATTCACCCGCCTTCGGCGCGACGGGACTGGCCGCACGCTTTTCCCTAAACGCAACCTGAACCGGACCGCCGGTCCGCCGAATCCGCGCACCGTTACCCCCGCGTCGTAACTCTTTGTGCACAAACGCAAACGCCATGCCGCGTAGATTGCGACCACCAAGGAGAGTGCGGTGCAGGATTCCATGTTCCAGACTTTGCTGACCGACGCCCGCCGGGGAGATCTCCCGGCGCTGGAGCGCGTATTGACGCGTTCTCGCCAGGATCTGCGTCGCTACGCCGAATACCACTGCGCGGTGAACGACGTGGAAGATGCCGTGCAGGAAAGCCTGCTGCTGGTGTCGCGCAAACTCTCGACCCTGCGCGAACTCGACGCCTATGCCTCGTGGCTGTTCCGCATCGTCAAGCGTGAATGCACGCGCATGAAACGCGCCGCCCGCCATCTGTTGATGCAGCCTTCGGACCTGGAAGAACTCGACGGGCCGCATTACCCCGCACCCACCGGGCTGATCCGCGATGTCGCCAACGCGCTCGCCGCGCTGCCGCTGCACTACCGCGACATCATCCTGATGCGCGATCTGGAAGGCCGGTCCATCGCCGAGATCGCCTCCGGACTCGGCCTGCACCCGGAAGCCGCCAAAGCCCGCCTGCACCGTGCCCGCAGTCTGGCCCGACAATATCTTTCGCCGGAACCCGTCTGCCCGCTCCCGCTGGCGACCACGGGTTAACATTCGTCCCTCCCCCCGATCATCGTTCGATCGCAACCCCAACCCACCTCTCAGGAGAGAACCCATGTCCAATACCAAGAAACCCGTCGCGATCGCCGTCTCCGCTGCCCTGGCCGGCGGCCTGCTGTTGTCCGGTTCGGCCTTCGCGTCGACCCATCTCGCCCAGGGCTACCTGCTCGGCGCCGATGCCGCCACCGGCGAAAAGGCCGCTGAAGGCAAATGCGGCGAAGGCAAGTGCGGCATGGCGAAGATGGACACCGACAAGGACGGCAAGCTGTCGCGCGCCGAGTACGCTGCGGCCCACGGCGGCAAGGACGACAAGTTCGCCGCCCACGACGGCAACAAGGACGGCTCCATCAGCGCCGACGAATTCAAGGCCGCCCATGAAGGCAAGTGTGGCGAAGGCAAGTGCGGTGGCGACAAGGCTGCCGAAGCCAAGTGCGGCGCAGACAAGAAGGCCACCGAAGGCAAGTGCGGTGAAGGCAAGTGCGGCGGCGACGCCAAGCCTGCCGCCGCTCCGGCCGAAAAGAAGGCCTCCGAAGGCAAGTGCGGCGAGGGCAAGTGCGGCGGCGCGATGTAATTCGGCCCCGTGCCGACGGTCCCCCCGGAACGTCGGCATCCTCCTCCGGGCGGTCGCATTGCGGCCGCCCGGTTCGTTTCGGCGATGCCCACTGCGATCCGATTCCAGCCCCACGCCCATGACCCCGCTTTCCACGCTCCCGCCGAACGCAGCAGGTCTCGGCCTGCGCCGCCCGCTGATGGCCCAGATGCGCAACGCGGCCGCCGGCAGCTTCGATTTCCTCGAAACCGCACCGGAAAACTGGATCGGCGTCGGCGGCGCGCTGGGCGACGGCTTCGCCGATCTCGCCTCGCGTTATCCGGTGGTCTGTCATGGCCTGTCGCTGTCGGTCGGCGGCCCCGCGCCGCTGGACGAGACTTTCCTGGTCAAGGTGCGCAGATTCATGGAGACGCACCGCTGCCCGCTGTACAGCGAACACCTCAGCGCCTGCGGCGACAGCCGCGGCCAGCTCTACGATCTGTTGCCGCTACCGTTCAGTGAGGAATCGGCGCACCACGTCGCCGCGCGCATCCGCCGCACCCAGGACATCCTCGGCCAGCGGATCGCGATCGAGAACATTTCCTACTACGCCGCACCCTTTCAACACATGCCCGAAATCGACTTCATCAACGCAGTGCTCGCCGAAGCGGACTGCCTGATGTTGCTCGACGTGAACAACATCATCGTCAACGCCACCAACCACCGCTACGACCCGTCGGCATTCCTCGCCGCCCTGCCCGGCGAGCGCGTGGCCTACATCCACGTCGCCGGCCATTACGACGAGGCCGAAGACCTGAAGATCGACACCCACGGCAGCGCGGTCAATGCGCAGGTCTGGGCGCTGCTGGAAGAAGCCTACCGGCGGTTCGGCCCGCGCCCGACCCTGCTCGAGCGCGACTTCAACCTGCCGCCGTTCGCGGATCTGCTGGACGAACTGGGCCAGGTCCGCCGCCGCATCGCCGGAACGCCCGCGCATGACCAGCGCCGCGCCGCCTGACATGAGCGCCACCCTCGTCGCGCAGCAGGACGCGCTCGCCGCGCATATCCGCGACCCGGAGCGCGTACCGCCGCCGCCCGGCATCGAAGAGCGCCGGCTGAAGATCTATCGCGAATTGTTCTTCAATAATGTCGAAAACATGCTCGCCGGCAATTTCCCGGTGCTGCGCCGGATCTACGGCGACGACGGCTGGCCCACGCTGATCCGCGCCTTCTACCGCGACCACGACTGCCAGACCCCGCTGTTCACCGAGCTGGCGCGCGAATTCCTGCGCTATCTGCAAGTGCGCGCCGAGGACGATGCCGGCAGCGACGACCCGCCGTGGCTGCAGGAACTGGCGCATTACGAATGGGTGGAGCTGGCGCTGCAGATCAGCGAGGCGCGCAACGACGACATTCCGCACGATCCCGATGGCGATCTGCTCGACGGTCGCCCGCTGGTGTCGCCGCTGGCGTGGCCGCTGGCCTATGTCTGGCCGGTGCATCGGATCGGTCCGGACTACCGGCCGGACACGCCGCCCGCGGCGCCGACCCTGCTGATGCTGCGTCGCGAAGCCGACGGCACGGTGAGCTTCCACGCGCTGACGCCGCTGTCGTTCCGCCTGCTGCAACGCCTGGATGCCGAACCTGAGCTCAGCGGCCTCGATCAGTTGCGTGCGCTGGCCGCGGAAGCCGGCGCCGCCGATGCAGAGGCGTTCGCCCGCGAAGGCGCGGCCATGCTCGCGCACATGCGCGCGGAAGGCACCATTCTCGGCATCCGGCAAGATTGACCGGCAGGACCGATACGCCGCAACGGGACTCGCAGGGGCCATCTGTTACGCTTTCGCGCATGAGCGATGTCACTGCAGCCCCCGTGCAATTCAAAAAGATGTCGGAGCGTTTCCGCGGCTACCTGCCGGTCGTGGTCGACGTCGAGACCGGCGGCTTCGACTGGAACCGTCACGCCCTGCTCGAAATCGCCGTACAGCCGGTCGAACTCGACGAGAACGGCCTGCTGGTGCCCGGCGAAACCGCCAGCGCGCACCTGATCCCGGCCCCGGGCACGGAGATCGATCCGAAATCGCTGCAGATCACCGGCATCGATCTGGATCATCCGTTCCGCCTCGCCAAGGAAGAGCGCGACGCGCTGGAGCATATCTTCGTCGCCGTGCGCGCAGCGGTGCGCAAACACGACTGCCAACGCGCGATCCTGGTCGGCCACAACGCCCATTTCGACCTGAATTTCCTCAACGCCGCGGTCGCGCGGACCCAGCACAAACGCAATCCGTTCCACCCATTCAGCGTGTTCGACACCGTGAGCCTGGCCGGCGTGGCCTACGGCCAGACCGTGCTCGCCCGCGCTGTGCATGCCGCCGGGCTGTCGTGGAACGGCGAGGAAGCGCATTCCGCGGTGTACGACACCGAGCGCACCGCGGAGCTGTTCTGCAAGATCGTGAATGCCTGGCCACTGATGAAATGACGGCAGAGGATCGATAAAGAAACTGTCATCCCGAGCGCAGCGAGGGACCTGATTTGCGATAGCGGAAGCAGAAAAGCAGGTCCCTCGCTGCGCTCGGGATGACAGCGATCTCCATCACGCGAATCAAGGCCACGCGAATCAACGCCACGCGGATCAATGCAGTGCCGACTTTCCATCCGCTTGCGACGACAGTGCCCGCCGCGCAAAGATTCCTCTGGCGATTCCGTACGCACTGATCGCGATCCACGTGCACTGCAGCATCGCGACCGAGAGATTGAAACCGCCGAACAGCGACACCAGGAGGCAGCCCGATCCAGCGATATTACTCAGCTGATACGGCAATGAAGTGCCGGAAAGCCGGCCGCTCTGCAGCAGAAAATAACTGGCGACGATCAGGGCGCTGCCGATCAGACCGACGATGTCGTACCAGGCAAGGTTCACTTCGCCGACGCTTGTGCGGCAGGAACCGATTTTCGCAGCTGACGGAACCGCGTCTTGACGGACGTTCCCGCGAATTGGCCATCCTCGCCGAAACCATCGACGGCGCTTCTCGCGAACCGCACTGTATCGCCTGGCTCCGGGGTGCGACCGCGCGGAAAGACCACCACCGCATCGAGCGGGGGCATGGCGAGGTGTTCAGTGCAATCGGTATAGGCATCGTTGCGCATGGCGTGAGTGACTTCGGCCTTGTTGACCAGAACGCCGATCCGGTAGGCGCCCACGCCGTTGACGCGATCGCGCTCGGCCCTCACGATTTGGCCCTCAAGCTCGCAGGATTCGAACCACGAAGCCTGCGCGGCCATCGGCGCCAAGAGGCAGAACAGCCCGATAGCCAGTCGCACGCGCATCAGCCCACGCGCTGCCGCACGGCCTCGAACAACACCACGCCGCTGGCGACCGACACGTTGAGGCTTTCCACGCCCGGCGACGTCGATGCGATGCCCGGCATCGGGATATTGACCAGCTGGTCGCAGTGCTCGCGGGTGAGCCGGCGCAGGCCGTCGGCTTCGCCGCCGAGCGCCAGCGCGACGTTGCCGCGCAGGTCGAGTTTGTAGAGGGAAGCCGTGGCTTCGCCGGCCAGGCCGTAGATCCAGACCCCGAGCTGCTGGATCTCGCGCATCGTGCGCGCGAGGTTGGTCACCCGCACTACCGGGATGCTGTCGGCGGCGCCGGCCGAGGTCTTGCGCACGGTGGCATTGATCTGCACCGCCTTGTCCTTCGGGATCACCACCGCGGTCACGCCCGCCGCCGCCGCGCTGCGCAGGCAGGCGCCGAGATTGTGTGGGTCCTGCACGCCGTCGAGGATCAGCAGCAGCGCCTTGCCGGCGGCGGCTTCGATCAGTTCGGGCAGATCGTCTTCGTTATAGGTCTTGGCCGCGGCATAGCGCGCCACCACGCCCTGGTGGCGCAGACCACCGGCGACGCCGTCCAGCGCATTGGTGGCCACGCGGCGCACGTCGATGTCCTTGCGGCGCGCGTTTTCCTCGATTTCGGTGAGGCGCGGATTCTTGGCGCCGGCTTCGATCAGGACTTCGCGGACATGCTCGGCGTCGTGTTCGACCGCGGAGGCGACCGCATTGATGCCGACGATCCAGGGAGATGATTGGTTGCTCATGGCGCTATTGTGCCGGGAACAGCCGGCTTTTGCCTCAATCGATGCGCCTGCGCCGCGCTATCATCCGCCGCCCTGCCCGCCGCACGCACCCGGTCCTCATCGATGTCGCATGCCGTTCCCGCCACCACGCAGATCGCCATCGTCGGCGGCGGCCCCGCCGGGCTGATGGCGGCCGAGGTCGCGAACGCGGCCGGGCTGGCGGTGGATCTGTTCGAGGCGAAGGGCTCGGTGGGACGCAAATTCCTGATCGCCGGCAAGGGCGGGCTGAATCTCACCCACAGCGAACCGCGACCGGGTTTCGATGCGCGCTACCGCGAGCGCACGCCTGATGTCTCACGCTGGCTCGACGTCTTCGACGGCGAAGCGCTGCGCGCTTGGGCGCGGGAGTACGGCGTCGACACCTACGTCGGCAGCTCCGGCCGGGTGTTCCCGATGGACCGCAAGGCCGCGCCGCTGCTGCGCGGCTGGGTGCGCCGGCTGCGCGAGCGCGGCGTGCGTTTCCACGTGCAGCATCGCTGGCTCGGCTGGGACGACGACAACCGGCTGCGCTTCGATACGCCCGACGGCGAACGCTGCATCCGCGCGCAGGCGAGCGTGCTCGCGCTCGGCGGTGCGAGCTGGCCGCAGTTGGGCTCGGACGGCGCCTGGGTGCCGGCGCTGGCCGAACGCGGTATCGATATCGCACCGCTGCGCCCGTCGAACTGCGGTTTCGACATCCGCTGGAGCGCACATCTTGCCGACAAACACGCCGGCGCACCGCTGAAACCGGTGATCGCGCACTGGCGGGATCCCGAAGGCGCGATGCACGCGCTGCAGGGCGAATGCGTGATCACCGCAACCGGCATCGAAGGCAGCGTGATCTATGCGATCTCGGCCGATCTGCGCGAATGCATCCTGCGCGATGGCGAAACGACGCTGTGGCTGGACCTGGCGCCGGGTCGCGACGCGGAACGCCTTCGCAATGAGCTGGATAAACCGCGCGGCAAACGCAGCCTTGGCGAACTTGTGCGTCGGCAGACGGGACTGGATGCGGTGAAAGTCGCACTGTTGCATGAAGTGCTGCCGCGCGAAGCGATGATCGATACCGCGCGCGTCGCGGACACCATCAAACGCCTGCCGCTGAGACTGCGCAGCACGCGGCCGGTGGCAGAAGCGATCAGCACCGCTGGCGGCGTGCGTCTGGAAGTCCTGGACGACAGCCTGCAATCGAAGGCCGTGCCGGGCGTGTTCTTCGCCGGCGAAATGCTGGACTGGGAAGCGCCGACCGGCGGCTATCTGCTCACCGCCTGTTTCGCCAGCGGTGCGATTGCCGGGCGCGGCGCAGCGACGTACATCGAAGCATCGTCGTAGGGCGGGCCCAGGCCCGCCATTACGAGGTATCCGATCGCTTCGAACGATGATCGAAGCGGCTTCGCTCATCGTAACCTTCAACGGCATTGTCGCAATGGCGGGCCAAGGCCCGCCCTACGACAGCCTCGTCAATATTTTTTCTTCGGACGCTTCGCCGGCTGCCCGCGCGGCGGTAGCGGCGCCACACCGCGTTCTTCCGCAAGACGGAAATCGATCTTGCGCTCTTCCAGGCTGGCCTTGAGCACGATGATCGTCACCCGGTCGCCGAGCCGGAACACGCGACCGGCGCGTTCGCCGCTGAGCGTCTTGCGGATCGGGTCGAAGTGATAGAAATCGTTCGGCAGCTGGGTGACATGGATCAGGCCGTTGACCTTGGAATCGTCCAGTTCCACGAACAGGCCGAAGCTGGTGACGCCGCTGATGATGCCGTCGAACTTGCCGCCGATGTGTTTTTCCATCCACGCCGCGCGGTAGCGTTCGTCGACTTCGCGTTCGGCCTCGTCGGCGCGACGCTCGCGTTCCGAACACTGCAGCGCCAGCGCCGCCATGCCGCTCTGCGAATACGTGAACGCCGCCGGCTTCGCATCGGTCAGTGCATGCTTGATCGCGCGATGCACAAGCAGATCCGGATAGCGGCGGATCGGCGAGGTGAAATGCGCATAAGCCTGCAGCGCAAGACCGAAGTGGCCGATGTTCTCGGGGGCATACACCGCCAGCGACTGACTGCGCAGCAACACCGACTCCAGCAGCGCCGCGTCGGGACGCTCGCGGATCTTGGTCAGCAACGCGGTGAAATCGCGCGGCTCCACGGTCGCCCACGGCGGCATCCGCAGTTTGAATTCCTTGAGGAATTCAAGCAGATCGGTGTACTTCGATTCCGGCGGCTTGTCGTGGATGCGATACGGCGCGGGCACCTGTTTCTTCAGCAGGAAGCGCGCGGCTTCGACGTTCGCGGCGATCATGCATTCTTCGATCAGCTTGTGCGCATCGTTGCGCTGGAGCATGCCGGCCTGCACCACTTCGCCCTGCGGACCCAGCACGAAACGCACTTCGGACGATTCGAACTCGATGGCGCCGCGCGCCTTGCGGGCTTTCGCCAGCACTTGGTACAGCTGATGCAGGCGCTGCACCTGCGGCAACAGCGAACCGATCTTCGCGATGGCGTCGGCATCGTTTTCGCCGACCGCCTGCCAGACCTGGGTATAGGTCAGGCGCGCATGCGAATGCATCACCGCTTCGTAGAACTTGGACTTGCTGACTTCGCCGTCGAAACCGACCTGCATGTCGCAGACGAAGCACAAACGGTCGAGCTTCGGATTCAGCGAACAGATGCCGTTCGACAGCGTTTCCGGCAGCATCGGTACGACGAAGCCCGGGAAGTACACCGAGGTCGCGCGCTTCTGCGCTTCGTCGTCGAGCGGCGCACCCGGACGCACGTAATGCGAGACATCGGCGATCGCGACGATCAGCCGGAAACCGTTCCGGTTCGGTTCGCACCACACCGCGTCGTCGAAATCCTTGGCGTCCTCACCGTCGATGGTCACCAGCGGCAGCTGCCGCAGATCGACGCGGCCGGCGATATCGCGTTCGGTCACCTGCAGCGGCACCGCGGTGGCTTCGGCGATCACCTCCGGCGGGAATTCATGCGGCAGATCGTGGCCATGGATCGCGGCTTCGACCACCAGCGAGGGCGTGAGCTTGTCGCCCAGCACCGCGAGCACGCGGCCGATCGGCGGGCGGTAGGCGTCGGGCGCATGCACGATCTCGCACACCACCAACTGGCCGTTCTGCGCATCCAGGCGCGCGTCGGCAGGAATCTGCACGTTGCGCTGGATGCGGGCGTCGTCGGGCTGCACGAAGCTGATGCCGGCTTCAAGCGTGAAACGGCCGATCAGCCGGCTCAGGCGGCGCTCAAGCACTTCGACGATGACACCTTCGCGGCGGCCACGACGGTCGATGCCGGTGACGCTGGCCATCACCCGGTCGCCATGCAGCACCTTGCGCATTTCCAACGGCGGCAGGAACAGGTCGTCGCTCTTGCCGGTGCCGCTCTCGGGGCGCAGGAAACCGAACCCGTCCGGATTGGCGATCACGGTCCCGGCGATCAGGTCCATGCGTGCGGCCGGCAGATAGCCGCCGCGGCGGTTCTGCAGCAGTTGGCCGTCGCGCAGCATCGCACCGAGGCGCTTGCCCAGCGCGTCGCGGCGCTCAGGCGTGTCCAAGCCGAGACGTTCGGCCACGTTTTCGGCCAGCATCGGGCCGTCGGCTTCGCCGAGCAGCTTGAGGATGGCTTCGCGGCTGGGGATGGGATCGGCGTAACGCGAGGCTTCGCGGGCGGCATGCGGATCGCTGATGGACGACGAGGCGCCTGCGTCGGCTTGCCGTCGGGCCTGGGGCCTGGAACCGCCCTGGGTCGTAAAGGTATCGGGTAACCATGGCGCGGCTTTGGCCGGCTTGCCGGAAGCCTTGCCCGCATTGCGGGGATTGCCGGATTTGGGAGGACCACCGGATTTCGGTGGTCTGGCTGAAGGCTGCGGCGCCTTCGCTCCGGGGGCTTTACCCGGTGCGCCCGATGCGGCGTTGCGCGGTTCGGTGCGGGAAGCGGGTTTGGGGGAAGCGCCATCGGAGGCGCGCGTGGCGCGAGGGCCAGTTTTCTTGGTGGTTTTTGACATTGGCCGCAAGTATACGCCCGCATGCACGGTGCGGGAGGTCGCCGCGAACCCGCCATGAATCCATCAACGTCCCTGTGGCAGCCGCCCCCGCCATCAATGGAAAGGCGAAAAAATTCGGCCGGCAGACCGTTGACATCGTGCGCGCCGCAACGCACCATACGCGCCCACCTGCCCAGGTGGCGGAATTGGTAGACGCACTAGTTTCAGGTACTAGCGGGTAAAACCGTGGAGGTTCGAGTCCTCTCCTGGGCACCAGACAGAACGTCCGCAGACATCGCTTCTCGAGTCCGCAGACGAATACGAAAACCCCGCGAAAGCGGGGTTTTTTGTTGCCGGCTCTCCGCTGAACGGCAACAAGGCAGAAAGACGCCGTCAGTCCTGCGCTGAAGGCACCGTCTACCCGCGCTCCGACGGGATATCGCACCCGTCATCCGGAAACGATGTGCCGAAGAATCGCGACCGGCTCACGAGAAGCCGCATCTTGATCTTCCCGACTACTACGCCCCCATCGCTGGCGATGGCCGGAAAGACTGCGGCATGACGCCGCAGCGGGGCATTCGCCGATGACCGATAAAAACCGTGTCGCGTGGGACGCCGCAGGCCTTTACCACCCGGCCCTGTCCGTCAAACAGGAATGAGATCAACTTGTATTCAATAATGATTATCATTTAAGATGCGCGCATCACGGCCGCCAAATCCAGCTCGCCGCCAACGCTTGCATCCCGAAAGCCCCCCATGAATCACTCGACCCTGCCTCTGAAGCCGCTCGTCGCGGCGCTCTCGCTCGCCCTCTGCGCCAACGCCCATGCGGAAACGCCCGCCGATGCCGGTGCCGGCCTCCAGGAACTCGACAAGGTCGAAGTCGTCGGAGAAGGCCAGCAGAAGCCCAGTTCCGTCAAATACACCGAGCCGCTGCTCGACACGCCGCAGACCATTACGGTCGTGACCAAGGCAGTGATGGACCAGCAGAATCTGCTCGGCCTGCGCGACGTGCTCAGCACCCTGCCGGGCATCACGTTCGGCGCCGGCGAAGGCGGCGGCGGTTACGGCGACAGCATCAATCTGCGCGGCTTCACCGCCAGCAGCGACATCACCACCGACGGCATCCGCGACAGCGCCCAGTACACGCGCAGCGATACCTTCAATCTGGAATCGATCGAACTGATCAACGGCGCGAATTCGGCCGTCTCCGGCGCCGGCTCGGTCGGTGGCAACATCAATCTGGTCAGCAAGACCGCGCACGAAGGCGATGCCCATGCCTTCGCGCTGGGCCTCGGCAGCGACGGATACGGGCGCGTCACCGCCGACAGCAACTTCGATTTCGAGAACGGCACCGCGCTGCGCCTCAACGCGATGGCGCACCAGAACGACGTGCCGGGCCGCGACCACGAGAACTTCCAGCGCTGGGGCTTCGCGCCGTCGCTGGCGATCGGCTTGGGCTCGGATACGCGGGTCACGCTGTCCTACCTGCACCAGAGCGACGACAACCTGCCGCAGTACGGCGTGCCGTTCGCGCTGAACACCTACAACGATGGTCCGCTGCCGGGCGTCGACCCGGAGACCTATTTCGGCTACCGCAACGTCTCCGGACAGCAGATCGACGTGGACATGCTGACGGCGGTGTTCGAGCACGACTTCAACGACAACGTGTCGGTGCGCACCCTCGGCCGCGTGCAGCGCGTGGACCAGCTGTCGAACGTGACCGCGCTGCAGGGCAACTGGTGTCTGGAGAACGGCACCAACCCGTACACCGGTCAGGCCTGCGCCAACGGACAGCCGGCGGGCACCTGGTCGCCGGTCGGTGGGCCGCGCGGTCTGGTCCGCGACACCCGCAACGGCATCGCGATCAGCCAGACCGATCTCACCGCGAATTTCTCGACCGGCAGCGTCGAGCACGCGCTGGTGGCCGGCGTCTCGTTCAGCACCGAATCCTTCGAGCTTGAATCCGGCGGCGTGTTCTTCAACGCCGACGGCAGCCCGATGCCCAGCACCAGCGCCGGCTATCCCTACCAGACGTTCCGCAACCCCTACAACATCTGGACCGGGCCGCAGAATTATTTCCGTAGCGGCAAGAGCGAGGGCGAACTCGACTCCCGCTCGTTCTACGTCTTCGACACGCTCAAGTTCGGCGACCGCTGGCTTCTGAACCTCGGCGCGCGTCAGGACCACAACGAGGGCTCGACCAGGACCTGGATCGTCGATACGGTCAACAATGCGACCCGAGGCCAGCTGATCGGCGTGAATCCGATCGCCCGCAACGAAGAGGATCTGTTCTCCTACCGCGCCGGCCTGGTGTTCAAGCCGACCACCAACAGCAGCCTCTATCTGTCCTACGCCAACAGCAAGACGCCCTCCAAGGCCTCGGTCAACGGCAGTTGCACCCTGACCAGCGCCACCGGCACCGCCAACTGCAACGTCGATGCCGAGACCGCGGTCAACATCGAGCTGGGCGGCAAATGGGACGTGATCGAGAACCGCCTGGCGCTGACCGCTGCGCTGTTCCGCAACGAGCGCGAAAACTACCGCGTCAACGATCCCGATCCGAGCAACATCAGCGGAGAACAGACGCTCGATGGCCGTGCGCACGTCGACGGCATCGCACTGGGCGCCGCCGGCAACATCACCCGCGAATGGGCGGTATACGCCAACTACACCTATCTCGACAGCGAAGTCGTGCGCGGCGTGTCGCAGAACTGCTTCGACAACCCGGGCACGGCCTGCGGCAATTCCGCGACCGACCGCGACCCCTTCGACGGCAATCCGCTGACCAACACGCCGAAGCACTCAGGCAGCGTCTGGACCACCTATGACCTGAGCGACTGGACCTTCGGCTACGGCGCGACCTACCAGGGCGAGTTCGTGGTCCAGAACAACAGCCTCAACGGCCAGCCGCTGTTCTACACCGACGACTACTGGGTGCATCGCGCGATGGTCGGCTACCAGCTCAACGACAACCTCAGCCTGCAGCTCAATATCAACAATCTGCTGGACGAGGAGTACTACACGCGGATCCGCAACAACGTCACCTTCACCGGTGGTGTCGTGACTGCAGGCAACGGCTGGGCCACGCCGGGCGAAGGCCGCTCGGCGGTGCTCACCGCGACCTATCGCTTCTGAAGCGGAACACAGGGAAGCAGAACATGCCGAAGCGGGGCATGCCGATGCGAATCATCCGATAATCACCTTTCGCATTGCCCCGTCCCGCCCGGGCGGGGCAGCCACCCGGACACCTGCATGCTCCTGCCCATTCCCGACGTGCTCGATGCCGACCAGATCGTCAGGTTCCGGGCGGCGCTGGACGCGGCGGACTGGGCGGACGGAAAGGTCACCGCCGGCCATCAATCGGCCAAGGCGAAAGACAACGCGCAGTTGCCGGAAACCTCAGCGGTGGCGCGCGAACTGGGTGCGCTGATCCTCGACGCGCTGTCGCGCAACAGCACGTTCTTCTCGGCGGCGCTGCCGAAGCGCATCTATCCGCCGCTGTTCAACCGCTATGCCGATGGGCAGTCGTTCGGCTTCCACGTCGACAACGCACTGCGCTACGACCGCAGCCGCGGTGGCGCCGAACCGGTGCGCACCGATCTGTCGGCGACGCTGTTCCTCAGCGCGCCCGACGAGTACGACGGCGGCGAACTTGAGATCGAGGACACCTACGGCACGCAGCGGGTGAAACTGCCCGCCGGCCACATGGTGCTGTATCCCGGCACCAGCCTGCATCGCGTGCTGCCGGTGACCCGCGGCGCGCGTGTGGCCTCGTTCTTCTGGATGCAGAGCATGATCCGCGATGACGGCCATCGCCGGCTGTTGTTCGAACTCGATGTCTCGATCCGCCGGCTGACGCTGGACGTGGCCGATCACCCGGCGCTGGTGCAGTTGACCGGCGTGTATCACAACCTGCTGCGGCAATGGGCCGAGGTCTGATCGTGGCCATGCTTCACTCGGCGATGCTTGATCCGGCAATGCTTGATCCGAACATGCTTGATCCGGACATGCTCGACATCATGCCGCGGTTCCCGTTCCTTCGATGAGGTCGACCGTTTTGTCGCGCAGCAGCACCGACACCGACATCGCCCACGGCCAGCAACGGCGCGGCTTCTGGCTGCGTACGCTGCACAACTGGCACTGGATCAGTTCGGCGGTGTCGCTGATCGGCATGCTGTTGTTCGCGCTGAGCGGCATCACCTTGAACCACGCTGCACGGATCGAAGCCGAACCGCAGACGGTGCAGCGCACCGCCACGCTGCCGGCGCCGCTGCTCAAAGCGCTCGGCACGCGCGCCGACGGCGAAGCCCCGCTGCCGCAGGCCGTTGCCGATTGGCTCGATACGCAGTTAGGCATCGCGCTGCGCGGGCGCAAGGCCGAGTGGTCGGCGGAAGAGCTGTATCTGTCGCTGCCCTCGCCCGGCGCCGATGCGTGGCTCAGCATCGATCGTGCTACCGGCGCAGTGGAATACGAGCGCACCGACCGCGGCTGGATCGCCTATTTCAACGATCTGCACAAGGGCCGCAATTCCGGCCCGGCGTGGAGCTGGTTCATCGACATCTTCGCGGTGGCCTGCGTGGTGTTCTGCGTCACCGGCCTGTTCCTGCTGCAGATGCACGCCCGCCAGCGACGCATGACCTGGCCGTATGTCGGTCTCGGTCTGGTGGTGCCGGTACTGATCGCGCTGCTGTTCATCCATTAGATTTCCGCTCCGATTCCTTTCCACATCTCCGCCACCGGACCCGACGCCCTCACGCCATGAACAAGACCCGACTTCCCGTCACCGTCACTCTCGTCGTCGGCGCGCTGTTCGCGCTGCCGGCCTACACGGCCGAGCTGCAGATCAGCGTGGAAATCCCGCAGCTGAAAGTCGCCGAATACCATCGTCCCTACGTCGCGGTGTGGATCGAAGGCGCGGACCAGAAGGTCGCTGCGAACCTCTCGGTCTGGTACCAGCAGCGCGGCAACAGTGAAGGCCACGGCACCAAATGGCTGCCGGATCTGCGCCAGTGGTGGCGCAAGAGCGGCCGCACGCTGAAAGTGCCGGTGGACGGCGTAACCGGGCCGACCAAGCCGGCCGGCAAACACATGCTCGCATTCAACGACCGCCAGCCGCAGCTCGCCGGCCTGGCCGCAGGCGAATACACCCTCGTGGTGGAAGCCGCGCGCGAAGTGGGCGGCCGCGAACTGCTGAAGATTCCATTCCGCTGGGCCGCGAAGCCCGCCGCGCAAAAAGGCAGCGCGCAGGGCGGCAGCGAACTCGGCGCGATCGCGTTGACCGTCAAGCCTTGATCCCGACGCCCCCCTTTTTCCACTGCCGCAGGAATTCCCGATGAAATCCAGACTCATGCTCGCGCTGGCGCTCGCCGCCGCCATTCCGTTCGCCGCCTCCGCCCACAAGGCGTGGCTGCTGCCGTCGCAGACGGTCGTCGCCGGCGAAAACGCCTGGGTGACGGTGGACGCTGCGGTGTCCAACGATCTGTTCTACTTCAATCACGTGCCGATCGCGCTGGATCGCCTGGCGATCACCGCACCGGACGGCAGTCGTGCCGAGAGCGTCAACGGCGCCACCGGCAAATTCCGCAGCGTGTTCGATGTCGAACTCAAGCAGTCGGGCACCTATCGCATCGCCATGCTCAACAGCGGCCTGTTCGCCAACTGGGAAGACGCGGACGGCAAGCCCAAGCGCTGGCGCGGCACCGCTGCCGCCTTCGCGACCGAAGTGCCGAAGGATGCGAAGAACCTGCAGGTGTCGCAGTCGCTCGGCCGGGTCGAAACCTTCGTGACCCGCGGCGCCCCCAACGACACCGCGCTCAAGCCGTCCGGCGAAGGCCTGGAACTGGTGGCGGTCACCCATCCGAACGATCTGTTCGCCGGCGAAGCAGCCACTTTCTCGCTGCAGATCGACGGCAAACCCGCGGCCGATCTCGACATCGAGATCGTGAGCGGCGGCACCCGCTACCGCAACGCCCAGAACGAGATCAAGGTGAAGACCGGCGCCGACGGCAAGTTCAACGTCACCTGGCCCGACGCCGGCATGTACTGGCTGGAAGTCGCCACCGAAGACGACAAGACCAGCGTGGCGCAGGCGAAGAAGCGGCGCCTGAGCTATGTCGCCACCTTCGAGGTGCTGCCGCAGTAAGCGGCAACGGGCGATCGCATCCAGATGCAGGCGGAATTGAGCGTCGCCACCCTCGGAGGGGCGACGATGGGCACCACCTGGTCGGTGAAGGCGGCGTGCGCATCGCGTGTCGACCTGCACGCGCTGCATGGCGTCGTACAGTCGGCGCTGGACACCGTGGTCGCGCAGATGAGCACATGGCGCGACGACAGCGATATCAGCCGCTACAACCGCAGCGCGGCCGGCACCGTTCACGCGCTGCCGGTCGAATTCCATACCGTGCTGCGCTGTGCGCTGGAGATCGCCGAAGCCAGCGGCGGTGCTTACGACCCGACCCTCGGCGCGCTGGTCGATGCCTGGGGATTCGGGCCGGCGCAGCGGCCGCGCCGCGTGCCGGATGCGACCACAATCGATGCCGCATGCGCAGGCGTGGGCTGGCGGAGGCCCAGGCTTGAACACGACCCGCCGCGGCTGTCGCAGCCCGGCGGCGTCGTGCTGGATCTGTCGGCGATCGCCAAAGGCTACGGTGCCGATCTCGTCGCCGCCCGACTGTGCGCGCATGGCATCGCGAGTGCGCTGATCGAAGTGGGCGGCGAACTCTACGGCTACGGCCGCAAGCCCGACGGCGAACCCTGGGGGGTGCTGGTGGAAGCGGCGGCGGAAGACGGCGACGCCGCGACCGCGGCCGATAGCGAAGATCGCGCACGCGTGCATGTGGTCGCACTCGACGGGCTGGCGGTCGCGACCTCCGGCGACCGCTGGCATGCGTTCGAGCAGAACGACGAACGACATTCGCATACCTTCGATCCGCACACAGGCCGCCCTGTGCGCCACGCGCCAGCGGGCGTGACCGTGATCGCCGATAGCGCGATGCGCGCGGACGCCTGGGCCACGGCGCTGACGGTGATGGGCGCGGAAGGTGGACATGCGTTCGCGACGGAAAACGGCCTCGCCGCGCGCTTCCTGCTGCGCGATCGCGACGGTCTGCGCGAACGGCTCACGCCGCGCTTCGTCGAACTGAGCACGGTGGCCGACGCATGAGCCTTCGACGCATCCCCTTGCAGAGCCGGCCCGAAACCCGGCAGCGGCTGGGCAATGCGCTGGTGTTGCTGACGCTGGCGGCGCTGGCGTGGCTGCTGTTCGGCCTGCACGACAGCGGCTGGCCGGCTGGCCTTCCGGTCCGCGAGCGCAGCCTGTCGGCGCTGATCATTGCCTTCGTCTATCTCGGCGCCTGCGCAGCGCTGCTGTGGCGCCCGCGGTCGCGCGACGACGCCGCGCCGACCGATGCCGAAGATCCATCGACGCTGCTGGTGGTGCATGCCAGCCAGACCGGGTTCGCCCAGCGTCTCGCCGGAATGAGCGCCGACAGCCTGCGCGCCAGCGGCGTGGCGGTGCGGCTGTGCGCGATCGATCGCCTCGACGCCGCGACGCTGACCCGCACGCAGCGCGTGTTGTTCGTGGCCAGCACCACCGGCGAAGGCGATCCGCCCGATCCGGCGCTGCGCTTCGTGCGCGATGTCATGAACTCGCCTCCGACGCGGCTCGACCACCTGCATTACGCGGTGCTGGCCCTGGGCGATCGCGAATACGCGCATTTCTGCGCCTTCGGCCACGCACTGGACGAATGGCTGCGCGGTCGCGGCGCCAGGCCGATCTTCGATCTGGTCGAAGTGGACAACGCCGACGACAGCGCGCTGCGGCATTGGCAGCACGGGCTCGGGCAACTCGCGGGCGTCACCGACCTGCCCGACTGGACGCCGCCGCATTACGACGCGTGGCGGCTCGACGAACGCACGCGGCTGAACCCGGGCAGCGTGGGCGGGCCGGCGTTCCATCTCGCCCTGCAGCCCATCGGCGCCGCACTGCCGGACTGGAAGGCCGGCGATATCGCCGAAGTCGGGCCGTGCCATGCCGCGTCTGCGGTGGACGCCTGGCTGCAGGAACACGGTCTGGATGGCGAGGTCGTCATCGACAACGATCCGGACGACGAATCGCGAACGCTGGCCGAACGGCTGGCGCGCTCGCAGTGGCCCGCGGCGGAAGACATCGCAGGTTCGACCGCAGTCGAAATCGCGACCCGGCTCAAACCGCTGCCGCACCGCGAATATTCCATCGCCTCGATCCCCGCCGATGGCCGCTTGCAACTGCTGGTCCGGCGGATGGCGCGTCCCGACGGTACGCCCGGGCTGGGCAGCGGCTGGCTGTGCGAATCCGCCGCGCCCGGCGAAAGGATCCGACTGCGCATCCGCAGCAATCCCGGCTTCCATCCCCCTGCCGTCGAACGCCCGCTGATCCTGATCGGCAACGGCACCGGCATCGCCGGGCTGCGCGCGCATTTGCGCGCACGCGTCGAAGCCGGCGCGCGCCGCAACTGGCTGCTGTTCGGGGAGCGCCAGCAGGCGCACGACTTCTTCTATGAAAACGAATTGCGCGACTGGCAGCGCGACGGCTGGCTGGCGCGGCTGGATCTCGCCTTCTCGCGCGATCCATCGAAACCGCAGTACGTGCAGGACCTGCTGGATGGCGCTGCGGACGAACTCCACACATGGACTGCGGATGGCGCATGCGTGCTGGTCTGCGGCAGTGTCGCCGGCATGGCGCCGGGCGTGGACGCCGCACTGCGCGACATCCTCGGCGATGCGCAGGTCGAGCGCATGCGCGTGGAAGGGCGCTATCGACGGGATATCTACTGACACGGGGAAGATGAAAGCGCTGGAGCGGGGATCCTGACTCCGGATAACGCGGATCGCTAACCGGACGACGCCAGCTCAAAACCGTCATCCCCGCGCAGGCGGGGATCCATGCCTGCAAGTATTCAGGGCAGGTCGCCAATGATTTCCTGGTTCCCGGGCATGGATCCCCGGCTGCGCGGGGATGACGGCCGGTTTCTCGTGGATGACCAACCACGGCGCCGTGCACTTCGGCCGATCGGCGCGGCTTGCGAAAAACCGTGGAAGCTGTCGGCCCATCCACGCGCCCCAGCGCCGCCAACACCAACCCCGGAAACACGGCCAAGACGCTTACAATGCCGCTTTGCCGTTTTCTGCAGACCCCATGAGCGATACCGCACGCCCCGCTTTCCACGGTTTCGAACAGATTCCGCTGCGCGAATACGCCGAACGCGCGTATCTCGACTACTCGATGTACGTGGTCCTGGACCGCGCCCTACCCTTCCTCGGCGACGGCCTGAAGCCGGTGCAGCGCCGGATCATCTTCGCGATGAGCGAGCTGGGCCTGAACGCCGGCGCCAAACCGAAGAAATCCGCGCGCACCGTCGGCGACGTCATCGGCAAATACCATCCGCACGGCGACAGTGCCTGCTACGAAGCGCTGGTGCTGATGGCGCAGCCGTTCTCGTACCGCTATCCGCTGATCGACGGCCAGGGCAACTTCGGGTCCAGCGACGATCCGAAATCGTTCGCGGCAATGCGTTACACCGAATCCAAACTCACGCCCATCGCCGAAGTGCTGCTGGGCGAAATCGGCCACGGCACGGTCGACTGGGATCCGAACTTCGACGGCACCCTGGAAGAACCCACGTGGCTGCCGGCGCGGCTGCCGCATCTGCTGCTCAACGGCACCACCGGCATCGCGGTGGGCATGGCCACCGACGTGCCGCCGCACAACCTCAACGAAGTCGTCAGCGCTTGCGTGCGCCTGCTCGACGACCCCGACGCCACCGTGCGCGACCTCTGCGAACACGTGCGCGGCCCGGATTATCCGACCACCGCCGAGATCATCACCCCCATCGCCGATCTGCAGGCGATGTACGAAACCGGCCACGGCAGCGTCCGCGCCCGCGCGACCTATCTGCGCGAGCAGAACAACATCGTCATCACCGCCCTGCCGTACCAGGTCAGCCCGAGCAAAGTGATCGAGCAGATCGCGCAGCAGATGCGCGCCAAGAAACTGCCGTGGCTGGAAGACCTGCGCGACGAATCCGATCACGAAAACCCGACCCGGATCGTGATGATTCCGCGCAGCAATCGCGTCGATGTCGAACAGCTGATGGGGCACCTGTTCGTCACCACCGATCTGGAAAAGAGCTATCGCGTCAACATGAACGTGATCGGCCTGGACGGCCGTCCGCAGGTCAAGAACCTGAAGATGCTGCTCAGCGAGTGGCTGGTGTTCCGCAGCGACACTGTGACCCGACGCCTGAAGCATCGCCTCGAGAAAGTGGAACGCAGGCTGCACCTGTTGGAAGGCCTGCTGGTCGCGTTCCTCAATCTCGATGAAGTCATCCGCATCATCCGCACCGAGGACGAGCCGAAACCCGCCTTGATCGCGCGCTTCGGGCTGAGCGAGGACCAGGCCGACTACATCCTCGACACCAGGCTGAAACAGTTGGCGCGGCTGGAGGAAATGAAGATCCGCGGCGAGCAGGACGAACTCGCCGCCGAGCGCGACAAGCTGATGTCGATCCTCGACAGCAAGTCGAAGCTGAAGAAGCTGGTGAAGGACGAACTGCTCGCGGACGCGAAGAAATTCGGCGACGCGCGCATGTCGCCGCTGGTCTCGCGCGTCGCCGCGCAGGCCATCGACGAAACCGAGCTGGTGCCCAGTGAACCGATGACGATCGTGCTCAGCGAAAAAGGCTGGATCCGCGCGGCCAAGGGTCACGACATCGATGCGGCGGGGCTGAGCTATCGCGACGGCGACGGCCTGCTGTGCGCGGTGCGCGGACGCAGCACCCAGCAGGTCGCGTTCCTCGACAGCACCGGCCGCAGCTATTCGTCGCTGGCGCATTCGCTGCCCTCGGCGCGCGGCAACGGCGAACCGCTGAGCGGCCGGTTCTCGCTGCCGGCGGGCGCCGCGTTCCAGACGATGGCCAGCGGCACCGACGACGCGCGCTTCGTGCTGGCGTCCTCGCACGGCTACGGCTTCGTGACGAAGTTCGAGAACCTCACCGGCCGCAACAAGGCCGGCAAGGCGATGCTCTCGCTCACCCCGGGATCGACGGTGCTGCAGCCGACGGCCGTCGGCAACGTGCAGACCGACCGGATCGTCGCGGTCACCAGCGCGGGTCATCTGCTGGCGTTCCCGATCGCCGAACTGCCGGAACTCGACAAGGGCAAGGGCAACAAGATCATCGAGATCCCGAAAGCCAAGCGCAGCACCGAGCGCGTGATCGCGATCGCGGTCGTGCCGCCCGGCGGCACGCTGTCGGTGAAGTCCGGCGCACGCACGATGTCGCTGTCGTTCAGGGATCTCGAACCCTACATCGGCGCCCGCGGCAGCCGCGGCGGCCTGCTGTCGCGCGGCTGGCAGAAAGTCGACGCGCTGGCGGTGGAATGATGGACGCGGAGTTCTGGCGCCAGCGCTGGCAGGACAACCAGATCGGCTTCCATCAGGACCAGCCGACGCCGCTGATGCAGAAGCATTGGCCGTCGATTGGCGCACCGCCCGGCTGCCGGGTGTTCGTGCCGCTGGCCGGCAAATCGCGCGACATGCTGTGGCTCGCGGCGCAGGGCCATCGGGTGCTGGGCGTGGAACTGTCGCAGCTCGCGGTCGAGCAGTTCTTCGCCGAACACGGCCTGCAGCCCAGGATCGACGAAACCCGGTACGGCCGGCATTACCGCGCGGGCGGCCCTCAGACAGGCGATATCGAACTGATCTGCGGCGACGCCTTCGCGCTGGACGCCGCAGCCCTCGCCGACTGCGCCGCGGTGTTCGATCGCGCCGCGCTGATCGCGCTGCCGCCGGCGCTGCGCCTGCGTTACGTGGACGAACTCTATGCCTGCCTGCCCGCGCGATGCCGCGGGCTGCTGATCACCCTGGAATATCCGCAGGACGAGAAGGAAGGCCCGCCGTTTTCGGTCAGCGAATCCGAAGTCCGCACGCGTTTCGGCTCGCGCTGGGACGTGGATCTGCTGGAACGCCGCGACATCCTGGCGACCCAGCAGAATTTCATCGACGAAGGCGTGACCGCGCTGGACACCTGCGTCTATCGGCTGCAGCGACACGCCTGACCTGCAGTCCGATCGCGGCGCGGTGTGGATTCATCGGGCCGGCCCAGACGATACTCAACGGGCGACGCTAATGAGGCCGTGCCAACGGCTGATCACATCGAATGATGTCGTTGGGACTGAAGCCCCTCCCCCGCAACCGCAGCCACGCAACACAGACCGGGTAACATCCCCCGACCGCGACAGCCCGCAGGACGCCATGAGACCGGTTGCACCGCTTCCCCCCGTTGATCCTTCGCCGCCGCCCGCGTGCGGCATCTGCTGCGGCGCACAGCCCTCGCCGATCGGCAGCAAGGAATTCTCGCGTTCCGGCAACGATCATTTCGCGGGCGAACGCCAGTTCGCGGACACCGGCATCCACATCCCGTATCACCGCTGCCGCAACTGCGGCGCGGTGTTCACCGCCGCGTTCGATGGCTGGTCCGCGCAGGATTTTTCGCGGCACATCTACAACGACGACTATGTTTTTTCCGATCCGCCGTTCGACAGCGAACGACCGGCGCGCAACGCCGCCATCGTCGCCGGCATCTGGCATTACGAACAGGACAGCCGCAGCGTGCTGGACTACGGCGGCGGCAACGGCCGGCTGGCCGCGGAACTGCGTGCGCGCGGCTTCGACGCGGTGAGTCACGACGCCTTCTACGACCCGCAGCCGCTGCCCGACCGCCGCTTCGGCCTGGTCTGCAGTTTCGAAGTGATCGAACACGTGCCGCACCGCGACCAGGCCGCGTGGGTGGCCGGCTTCGCGGCGATGATGGCGCCGTCGGCGGTCGGCCTGCTGGGCACCGAACTGGTGACCGAGCCGGTGGATCTCGAACACTGGTATTTTTCCCCACGCAACGGCCACATCACCGTGCATACGGTGGACAGCCTGCAGCGGCTGCTCGCCCCGCATCGGCTTGAAGCCGTGACCATCGTCAACGGCCTGCACCTCGTACGACGGACCGGCTGATAGCCATCCAATCCAGCAAAGAACCCGGCAGTGAACTCAGGACACCCCATGTTGAAGTGGCTCAAACGCATCTCGATCCTCGTTCTGATACTGATCGTCGCCGGTGCCGGCATCGGTTGGTGGCTGATGCGCGGCAGCGTGCCGACGCTCGACGGCGAACTCGCGCTCGATGGCCTGACCGCGCCAGTGACGGTACAGCGCGATGCGCTGGGCGTGGCGACCATCGATGCGGCGAACGAAGTCGACGCGATGCGCGCGCTCGGCTACGTCCACGCGCAGGAGCGCTATTTCGAGATGGATCTGATGCGCCGCGTGTCCGCAGGCGAACTGTCGGAATTGTTCGGACCGATCGCAATCGAGAAGGACAAGGCGCAGCGCGTGCATCGCATCCGCGCGCGGGTCGAAGCCGATCTCGCCGCGATGGCCGCGGACAAACGCCCGCAGCTCGAAGCGTATACCGCAGGCGTCAATGCAGGGCTTGCTGCGCTGCGCGTGCGTCCGTGGCCTTACCTGCTGCTGCGACAGGAGCCGAAGCCCTGGGAACTCGGCGACGCCGCGCTCACCGGTTTCGCGATGTATTTCGATCTGCAGGACGCGGGCAATCGTCGCGAACTGGCGATGTGGAAGATCAAGCCGCACCTGCCGCCCGCGCTTTACGACCTGCTCGCGCACGACGGCAGCCGATGGGACGCACCGCTCTACGGCGCCGCGCGCGGCGACGCACCGCTGCCGACCGCCGATCAGGTCGACCTGCGCAAGCTTTCGGCGCCGCCGGGCGAGCGGCACGACGTCGCGGCCGACGACATCGTGCCCGGCAGCAACAATTTCGCGGTCGCGGGTGCGTTGACGGAAGACGGCCGCGCGATCGTCGCCGACGACATGCATCTGGGCCTGCGCGCGCCGAGCATCTGGTTCCGCGCGCGCCTGCGCTACGCCGACCCGCGCGCGCCGGGCGGCAAGGTCGACATCACCGGCTTCACCCTGCCCGGCCTGCCCACCGTTGTGGTGGGCAGCAACACCCACGTCGCCTGGGCGTTCACCAACAGCTACGTCGACACCGCCGACTGGAAGATCGAAGCCGCCTGCGGCAGCGGTACAACCGCCGCGAACGGCTGCATCAAGCCGACAACGCATCGCGAAACCATCCGCGTCGCCGGCGGCGCGCCGGTGGAATTCGATGTGCAGGAAACCGCATGGGGCCCGGTGCTGCACCGCGATGGCGACAGGCTGTTCGCGCTGCGCTGGAACGCGCACCTCAAGGGCGCGCTGGGATTCGGCCTGACCGACTTCGCGATCGCGCGCGATCTCGATCACGCGATGGCGATCACCGACCGCAGCGCGATGCCGACCCAGAATCTGCTGATCGGCGACTCGAAGGGCCGCATCGCCTGGCGCCTGATCGGCCCGCTGGCAGCGCGCAGCGCAGGCTGCGACGGCGCGCTGCCGATCGTCGCGTCGCCATCGCCGAACGACTGTCCGGGCTGGCAGATCGCTACCGACCGCTCGCCGACGATGATCGATCCCGGCTACCACCGGCTGTGGAGTGCGAACCACCGCACGACCGACGGCGCGGTGCTGGCGCAGCTCGGCGACGGCGGCTATGCGTTCGGCGCGCGCGCGCGGCAGATCCGCAACGATCTGTTCGCGCGGGAAACATTCACCGAACGCGACCTGCTCGCAATCCAGCTCGACGATCGCGCGGTGTTCCAGACCTCATGGCATGCGCTGTTGCGCGACACCGCCGCGCGCGCGAAAACGCCGGCGCTGACCGAACTGGCCGAAGCGTCGAAACGCTGGGAAGGCCGCGCCAGCGTGGATTCGGTGAGTTACCGGATCGTGCGCGCATGGCGGCTGGCGGTGCACGCGCGCGTGGCCGAAGGCCTGACCGCACCGGCGCATGCGAAGCTCGGCGAGGACTTCAAGATGCCCGCCTTCCAGCAACTGGAAGGCGTGGTGTGGCCGCTGCTCGCGCAGCGCCCGGCGCATCTGCTGTCGCGCAAGTTCGCCGGTTGGGATGCGCTGCTGGAAGACGCCGCGAAGGAAGTGCGCGACGAACTCAAGACGCAGGGCCCGCTCGCCGAACGCACCTGGGGCGAGCGCAATACCGCCGCGATCTGTCATCCGCTTGCGAAAGCGATTCCGCTGGTCGGCAAGCGCCTGCTGTGCATGCCGCCGGATCAGCTGTCAGGCGACGGCGGCATGCCGCGCGTGGTCGGCCCCGACTTCGGCGCGTCCGAACGCATGGTGGTGTCGCCGGGCCGCGAGGCCGAAGGCATCACCCACATGCCCGGCGGCCAGAGCGGGCACCCGCTGTCGCCCTTCTGGGGCGCCGGTCACGACGACTGGGTGCACGGCCGGCCGACGCCGTTTCTTCCGGGCAAGACGGCGTACACCCTGAAGCTCGCGCCGAAACCGTAGGGCGGGCTCAAGCCCGCCGCTTTTTACGCTTTTGATCGATATTGCGGAACTCAGGAATACCGCAATGGCGGGCTTGAGCCCGCCCTACAACGCGGCCTGATGCACGCCCGCCACCGCGCGGCCCGACGGGTCCGCGGCATTCGCGAACGAAGCGTCCCACGCGATCGCGGCCGGCGACGAGCACGCGATCGACTTGCCGCCGGGCACCGTGTTCGCGCAGCCGTCGCCCGGAAACGCTTCGTCGAAAATCCGCCGATAAAAGAACGCTTCTTTGGTCTGTGGCGTGTTGATCGGGAAACGCTGTTCGGCCTGCGCGAAATCGGCGTCGCTGACCTGCGCCTCGGCGTGCGCCTTCAGACCGTCGATCCAGCCGTAACCCACGCCATCGCTGAACTGTTCCTTCTGCCGCCACAGGATTTCGTCGGGCAGATAACCTTCGAAGGCTTCGCGCAACACCGCTTTTTCCATGCGCCTGGTGGGCGACGATGGATCGACCCCGCTCCTGTTGACCATTTTCGCCTGCGCGTCCATCCGCATCGCCACGTCGAGGAATTCGGTGTCGAGGAACGGCACCCGCGCTTCCACACCCCAGGCCATCATCGATTTGTTCGCGCGCAGGCAGTCGTAGTTGTATAGCGCATCCAGCTTACGGATGGTTTCGGCGTGGAATTCGCGCGCGTTCGGCGCCTTGTGGAAATACAGATAGCCGCCGAACACTTCATCGCTGCCCTCGCCGGACAGCACCATCTTCACGCCCATCGCCTTGATCCGGCGCGCAAGCAGGAACATCGGCGTGGACGCGCGGATCGTGGTCACGTCGTAGGTTTCGACGTGCTTGATGACTTCCGGCAGCGCGTCGAGACCTTCCTCGAAACTGTAGGTAAAACCATGATGCACGGTACCCAGCGCCTTGGCCGCGACTTCGGCGGCGGCGAGGTCGGGCGACCCCTTGAGGCCGATGGCGAAGGAATGCAGTCGCGGCCACCAGGCTTCGCTCTCATCGCCGTCCTCGATACGGCGGCGGGCGAAACGCGCGGCGCAGGCCGCGACCAGCGAGGAGTCCAGCCCACCCGACAGCAGCACGCCGTAGGGCACGTCGCTCATCAGCTGGCGATGCACCGCTGCTTCGAAGGCCTCGCGCAGTTCGCGCGCCTGCACCTGCACGCCAGCGGTGGCGTCGTAATCGCGCCATGCGCGTTCGTAGTAGCGATGCAACTGGCCGTCGGCGCTGTCGAAATAATGCCCCGGCGGGAACTGGGCCACGTCGTCGCAGACCCGCACCAGCGCCTTCATTTCCGACGCCACCCACACGCGGCCGTCGGCATCGTGGCCCCAGTACAGCGGACACACGCCGATGGGGTCGCGGGCGATGACGAAACGGGCCGCGGCGCGATCCCACAGCACGAAGGCGAAAATACCGTTGAGGCGATCGAGCCACGTGCCGATGTCGCTGCCCTCGCGGGTCCTGCTTTCCGCATACAGCGCATTGATGACTTCGCAGTCGGAACCGGACTGGAACGCGTACGGCTTGCGCAATGCGCCTTCCAGCGCGCGATGGTTGTAGATCTCGCCGTTCACCGCGAGGGTGAGATCGCCGTCCTCGGAATGCAGCGGCTGCGCGCCGCCGGAGGGATCGACGATCGCGAGGCGCTCATGCACCAGCAGCGCGTTCGGCTCCACGTGCACACCGGACCAGTCGGGGCCGCGATGTCGCTGCCGCGCGGAAAGCGACAGCGCGAGCGGTCGCAGCGGGCCGAGATCGGCGCCGGGACGAAGATCGAAAACGCCGAGAATCGAACACATCGGTATATCTCCTGGAGGATTGTCTGGCGCCGAAAGCAAAAAACCCGCGCTTCCGGCGCGGGTTTCTGGGAACTGGGCTTGATTCGATCCGCTATGCCTGTTCGCCGACCCGCATCGTGCATGCACGATTATTCGCAATATTATTGTTGCGATTGAGGGTACGGCCGGTGGCAGAACGCGAGGTCATGGATCAACCCTAACCCGGATCCGGCGGCGTTTGCAAGCACGGCGCCGGATCGCCTTGTAGAGCGGACTTCAGTCCGCTGCTCCTGTCATCCCGAACGCATGTGAGGGATCTGCTGTTCTTCCAGCGGCCTGGTGTTCAACAGCCGAATGGCTGGTCAGGCCGCTCTACAAAGAACCGCTTTACCGGCTGACCAGCATCTTTTCGATCAGCGTGAAATACAGATCCGGTAAGCGCTCCAGATCCGCCACTGACACATGTTCATCGACCTTGTGGATGCTGGCATTGACCGGCCCGATCTCGACGCAGTGCGCGCCCAACGGCGCGATGAAACGCGCGTCGGACGTGCCGCCCGCGGTGTTCTCTTCCGGCGCCGCGCCCGAGAACGCGGTCAGCACCTCGCGCGCGGCTGCGCGCAGCGGACCTTCCGGCGTGTAGAACGGCTCGCCGCCGCGGTGCCAGCGGATCGTGTATTCCAGTCCATGCGCCGCGAGCGTCGACTCGCATTCGCGTTCCAGTTGTTCGGCGCGCCAGGTCGGGTTGTAGCGCAGATTGAACAGCACCTGCAGTTCGCCCGGGATCACGTTGTTGGCGCCGGTGCCAGCATGCACATTGCTGATCTGGAAACTGGTCGGCGGGAAATTCTCGTAGCCCTCGTCCCAGCGCCGCGCCGCGAGTTCGAGCAAGGCCGGCATCGCCTGGTGGATCGGATTGCGCGCCTTTTCGGGATAGGCCACATGACCCTGTACGCCCTTGATGGTCAGAACCGCCGACACGGTGCCGCGACGACCGACGCGGAGCAGATCGCCGAGCGCCGCTTTCGACGACGGCTCGCCGGTGATGCACCAGTCGATGCGCTGCCCGCGTTCGCGAAACAGCTGCGCGACCTTCGGCACGCCGTCGATGGCGTCACCTTCTTCGTCCGACGTCAGCAGCATGCCCACCGTGCCCGGGTGATCCGGATGAGCGGCGACGAAACGCTCCAGCGCGATCACGAACGCGGCCACGCTGGCCTTCATGTCGGCGGCGCCGCGGCCATACAGCAGGCCGTCGCGGATCTCCGGCTCGAAGGGATCGCTGGCCCACGCCTCGCGCGGACCCGGCGGCACCACATCGGTGTGACCGAGGAGCATGAGCACCGGACCACCGTCGCCGTGCGTCGCCCACAGATTGTCGGTCTGGCCGTAGCGCAGATGTTCGCAGCGGAAACCGGCGCGTTCCAACCGCGCGGCGAGCATCGCCTGGCAGCCCGCGTCTTCGGTGGTGATCGAGCGACGCGCGATCAGATCGCAGGTGAGATCGAGCACGTCCGACATCATCCGACTCCGAACCGCTTCTTGAAACCGTTGTCGCTGAAACCCTGGCTCACGACGCCATCGTCGGTCACCACCACCGGCCGGCGGATCAGCTGCGGATATTCCTTCAGCAGCAACTTCCACTCGGCGTCGGAGGCAGGCGATTTTCGATTCTCCGGCAACGTGCGCCACGTGGTCGAGGATTTGTTGATCATCGACTCCCAGCCGCCAACCGCGTCCTTCCACACGATCAGCGTTTCCGGCGCCTGCCGGTTGTCGCGGTAATCGACGAAGTCGTGCGCGATCTCGAAGCGCTTCAGCCAGTTGCGGGCCTTTTTGCAGGTATCGCAGTTGTTCAAGCCGTAGAGAGTGGTCATGGCATGGGAATCGTGATGAAGGGAAGCGCCAGCGGGTGTCGCGACTATACCGTCGCCGGCCGGTCGTCGGCGGATGTGCCGGCCTTTTGAAGCGCGCGGATCAATGCGCTTCCAGCATCGGGCAGGCGATCTCGTCGCGAAGCGGATTACCGTCCTTCGCAACGCCGTGTTGCCGACACTTTCACGGGCAAAGCCCGGGCCATCTTTCAGGCTTTGCCGCTGATCGTGGAAAGCGCGGTGTAAGGATCGCCCAGTCCCCACTGCTCGAACTCCCGGTCTATACGGGGGAAGAAACAGAACCGTACGAGGTTGCCGTCGACGCGGCATCTCAGCGCGACAGGGTATCGAACCCAGATACCTGGACGTACCCAGAGGCGGGAGATCCCTACGACATCGCCCGACGGCACCGCAATCTCGTGGCCATCGCGAACGAGCACGATGCGATCATGATAAAGCAGTGCGGTTTCGCACAGCCAGCCATCGCCCCACCGGGAAATGTCCCACCGGAATCGGAAGTACTGCACAACTCCAATGCATACTGCCATGCCAAAACCGCTGAGCAAGAATGCGAGAGCTTCCGCGAGCCCGAGCCGCACCGCCGACACCAGTCCCACGATCAAGCTCGCGGCCAGGATCACCGACGGCAGCAACGCCCACGAAATGCGCAGCCAGCGCAACTCCCTCGCCGGCACGGAGAGCCGGATCGGCGCGACGGGCCAGGCCGCCGCGTTCAATTTTCCAACCTGCATAGCAGTTCACTGATCGAGGTCGTGCTGGGGCTCCTGCCGATCTGCGCGCAGCTGCCGCTCGCGGCCCAGGCGACTAAGTCGTGCGCGATCCCGAATCGCCTCAGCCTGTTTCGGGCTTTCTTGCAGGGGCCGTAATTGCCGACGCAGTAGAGGATCGTCATAGGTTCTTCACTCGTTCTCACGAGGCATCTAGAGGCGGAATTCAGGAGATGCATCTCCACCCGCCGCCTGCTGCTCCAGCTTGGCTGCCTGCACGGCGCGCAGCAAGTCGTCCACAATTGGCGATCCATGCGCTGACCGGCGAACATCGTGGGCGGGACTGAACAGCAGTTCGTTCGCCTGGCCCGGTAACTTGTAGAGCACGACGACCGCGTAATAACCAAATTTGAAGTAGCGGTATTCAACGCTATAGATCGAAGTAAGCGGGATTTGTGTACGGAGACGGTTCCGCGTCACATACAACGCATCTTCGTGCAGCATGACTGTGTCCGCGAGTGGTTTTTCGAAAAGATACCGGCTGTACACAAGATGGCACCAGACCACGACGAGCGTGAGTGCCATACCCATCAACAAGCGATCGATGCTGACGCCGGCGAACAGGAAGATCACGCCATGCAGCACGACGAGACCCGCCAGCACCTGCAGCAACTCCACCCGTCTCTCTTTTCGTGTCGCGGACAGCAGGATCGGTCTGAATGGGAAGTCTTGCTTGCGCGCAAAGGGCGCTGTCATCGCCTCGCGGGAAAAGTCGCCAGCGTTCATTCGGCAAGCCCACGCAGCAGCTCATTGATCGACGTTTTGCTGCGGGTCTTCTCGTCCACCTGCTTCACGATCACCGCGCAGTACAGCGAATGCGTACCGTCGGCGGCCGGCAATTGTCCGGAGACGACGACGCTGCCCGGCGGCACCGAGCCATAGGAGACTTCGCCGGTAGCGCGGTTGTAGACGCGGGTGCTCTGGCCGAGGAACACGCCCATGCCGATCACGCTGTGATGGCCGACGACGAAGCCTTCCACCACTTCGGATCGCGCGCCGATGAAACAATGGTCTTCGATGATGGTCGGCGAAGCCTGCAGCGGTTCGAGCACGCCGCCGATGCCGGCGCCGCCCGAGAGATGGCAGTGCTTGCCGATCTGCGCGCAGCTGCCGACGGTGGCCCAGGTATCGACCATCGTGCCTTCGCCGACGTAGGCGCCGATATTGACGAAGCTCGGCATCAGCACGACGTCCTTGGCGATGTGCGCGCCGCGACGCGCGATGGCGCCCGGCACCACGCGCACCCCGAGCGCGCGGAACCGCGCTTCGTCGAAGCCTTCGAACCGCGACGGTACCTTGTCCCAGAACGGCGCCGGCTGCGCGTCGATCAGCGCCATTTCCTGGGTGCGGAAGAACAGCAACACCGCTTTTTTCAGCCATTCGTTGACGGTCCAGCCGCCCTGGCCGTCCGGCGCGGCGACCCGGAACTCGCCGGCTTCCAGACCGGCGATCACGCGATCGACAGCGGGACGGACGCTGGCAGAGATCTCATCGGCGCCGAGTTCGGCGCGACGATCCCAGGCATTGTCGATAAGGGGCTGCAGTTCGGTGGCGGAAGCGATATTCATGCGGTGGGGGAATCTTCGTCGTCGGAGGAGAATGAGTTAGCGGCAACCGGAATCGGATCGATCCGGGCCGAGGGGATGGATCACGCAGGCACTGCGCTGTCGAGCGCGGCGCGCAGCGCGATGCGCAGATCTTCGCATTGCGTTTCGTCCAACGGGCGATCATCCGCATCGGCGATGAGGAACAGATCCTCGGCGCGCTCGCCGAACGTAGCGATGCGCGCATCGTGCACGCGCACGCGCTGCTGGCGCAGCACATCGGTCACGTCGGCAAGCAGCCCCGGGCGGTCGGTACAGATCAGGCTCATCCGCGTGCACAGCCCGTTGATGGATGGCTCGAGGCCGATGCGTGGCGCGATCCGGAAATGTTTGAGGTGCCGCGGCTGCGTGCGCCGCGAGGGCAGCAGAAGGTCGAGATCGCCGGCCAGCGCGCGCTGCAGCGCCGCTTCGACGTATTCCACCGACAGCGCGTGCTGCGGGTCGCTAGGCAGGACATGGAACGTGTCGAAAATGCTGTGATGCGGGCCATCCAGCGCGCGTGCCTGCTGGATCGCGAACCCCAGGCGGTCAAGGGTGATCACGATCGCCGCGAACAGGCCGTCGCGATCATGGGTATGCACGAACACCTCGTAACCGCCGGTTTCGCCGCGCAGCAGTCGCGCCCGCACCACGGTCGCGCCCGCCGCTGCGCCGCGCAGCGCCGTGGCCTGCCACGCGATCTGGTCCGGGCGGCTGCGCAGGAAATTCTCGCGCGGCATCCGCGCGAACAGCGCTTCGATGGTCATGGTGTCGAAGCCGTCGTCGATCAGCAGCACGCGCGCAGCGGCCTGGTTTTCGACGATGCGTTCCTCGGCGGCGACCGGATGTTCCAGACCGCGACGCAGCGCGAAGCGGGTGGCGGTATGCAGATCGGCCAGCAGTCGGTCCTTCCAAGCGTTCCATAGTTTCGGCGACGTGCCTGCGATATCGGCGCAGGTCAGCAGATAGAGATGATCCAGACGCTGGCGGTCGGCGACTTCACCGGCGAAACGATGGATCACGTCGGGATCGGTGATGTCCTGTTTCTGCGCGGTCACCGACATCAGCAGATGCTTGCGCACCAGCCATTCGATCAGCGCGGTATCGGCTTCGGACAAGCCATGCGCAAGGCAGAATTCGCGCGCATCCACCGCGCCGAGTTCGGAATGATCGCCGCCGCGTCCCTTGCCGATGTCGTGAAACAGGCCCGCGAGCAGCAGCAGCTCGGGCTTGCGCAGCGACGGCCACACGGTATGCGCGGTGGAGAAACGCTCGTCCGGCGTCGCGCTGGCGAAGATCGCGAGATTGCGCAGCACCGCCAGCGTGTGCTGATCCACGGTGTAGACGTGGAAGAGATCGAACTGCATGCGCCCGGAGACCTGCGCGAACGCGGGAATCCAGCGCCCCAGCACGCCCAGCCGCGCCATGCGTTCCAGCACTTTCACCGGCTGCGGCCCGCGCAGCAGCTGCAGGAAGCGTTCGCGCAGTTCCGGTTGCGCGTCCTGGTACGCAGGAATCTTCACCAGGGTTTCGGCCAGCGCCCATGCGGTCATCGAATGCAGGCCGCGGCTTTCCGGATGCGCGGCCCACGCGGCGAACAGCTCGAACACCTGCGCCGCGCCCTGCTGCAGCCAGGCGCGGTCGCGCGCGGCGAGATAACCGCGGCGCAGTTCGAAATGCGCGTCCAGCGTCCGGACTTCGCCCTCGCCTTCGAGCTGTTCCTCGAAACGCTGCAGCAGGCGGTCGTTGATGCGCAGCACCCGGCCGGCGCTGCGGTAGAAGCCCTGCATCATCTGTTCGACCGCGAGATTGTCGGCGTCGTCGGTGTGTCCCAGACGCGCGGCGAGCAGTTTCTGGTAATCGAAACGCAGCCGTTCCTCGCGCCGCTTCGCGACCAAGTGCAGGCCGAAGCGCAGACGGGTCAGCGCCTTGCGTTCGCGTTCGAGCGTATCGAACTCGACCGCGCCGATCTGGCCGAAGGCCAGCATCGATTCGAGATCGCCGCTGCCCAGCAGCCGCTGCGCCATCCAGCGCAGGGTCTGGATATCGCGCAGGCCGCCGGGGCCATCCTTCAGATTCGGTTCGAGATTGTCGGCGGTGTCGCCGAACCGCGCGTGGCGCTGCGCCTGCTCCGCGCGCTTGGCCTGGAAATACTCGCGCGCCGGCCAGACTTTTTCGGGTGCGACCGCGGCGCGCAGCGCATCGGACGCGGAAACGTCGGCCACCAGCGCGCGCGATTCGATCATCGCCGTCAGCGCGGTCTGATCGGCCGCAGCTTCGGTGCATTGCGCCGGCGAACGAACCGCCTGGCTCGCCTGCAGGCCGGCATCCCACAGCAGCGCCAGGAACCGCGCCAACGCGTCGCGATGCGCCTGCTGCATCGCGTCGTCTGCCACCACCAGCACGTCGATATCGGATTGCGGAAACAATTCGCCGCGGCCGTAGCCGCCGACCGCGAACAGCGCGAGCCCGGCCTCGCCCGGCACGCACCGCATCCAAGCGGCGCGGATCAGACCATCGACCGCCGCCGCGCGTGCGGCGACCAGCGCATCCACATCGTCGCCGCGGTCGAAACGCGCCGCCAGATCGGCGTCTGCCTGCGCCAGCGCCGACCGCGTGGCGGCCGCCCATGCGGCATCGCCATCCGGGCCGTCGGGCATCGAAGCAGCGGAACCGCCGGCCGGGCTCGTGGAGGCGGCGACAGGCATGGGCTCAGAGGTCGTTGTCGTCGCCGGGCAGGCGGGTGAGGATCTCGACGCCGGTCTCGGTCACGGTGACCGTATGTTCCCACTGCGCCGAGAGCTTGCGGTCCTTGGTGACCACGGTCCAGCCGTCGGGCATCAATCGGGTGTGCCGGGCGCCCTCGTTGATCATCGGTTCGATGGTGAAGGTCATGCCAGGCTTCAGCACCAGCCCCTCGCCCGGGCGGCCGTAGTGCAGCACCTGCGGGTCTTCGTGATAGATCCGGCCGATGCCGTGGCCGCAGTATTCGCGCACCACCGAGAAGCGTTCGCCCTCGGCGTAGGTCTGGATGGCGTGACCGATATCGCCAAGGGTCGCGCCAGGTTTGACCACGCGGATGCCGCGGAACATGGCCTCGCGGGTCGCTTCGACCAGGCGTTTCGCCATGACCGACGGCGTGCCGACGTAGTACATACGGCTGGTGTCGCCGTGCCAGCCGTCCTTGATCACGGTGACGTCGATATTGATGATGTCGCCGTCCTTCAGCACCTTGGTCGGCCCGGGAATGCCGTGGCAGATCACGTTGTTGACCGAGGTGCAGATGGTGGCCGGGAAGCCGCGATAGCCGACGTTGGCGGGAATCGCCTGTTGCACGCCGACGATATGGTCGTGGCAGATGCGGTCCAGTTCGGCCGTGGTCACGCCGGGCTGCACGTGGGGGGCGACGATTTGCAGCACCTCGGCGGCCAGGCGGCCAGCGACGCGCATGCGCTCGATGTCTTCGGGGGTCTTGATGGTCATGGCCATGGCGGCATTATTGCCCATCCGGCCCGGCTTTGCCTCAATGGCCTGTCGCTGCGACTTGCCTGCAAGTGCCTGTTCCGGCTAGAATCCCGCGGCTCGACACCGGGTTTACCCGCTGGAGACCGCCCACGACGGGCGCAGCATCCGACCGGAATCATCCGTTCGCGACGCAGTCGAATCCACACCCGCCGCAATCCCCCGTCCCGGGGTGTCCCCGAAAGCCGTTCGCGGCCCGCCTTCACCGGCACGAGGATCTGGAGACGGCGCAGCGGGGAGGCCCAACCCCGGAACCACGCGACCCGCTTCGACGCGGGCGCACCGTCATCACCCGATCCGACAGGATCACGGCGGCCGGTTCCACTACTCGGAGTTTCGCAATGCCCCAGATCACCATGCGCCAGATGCTGGAAGCCGGCGTCCATTTCGGCCACCAGACCCGTTACTGGAACCCGAAGATGGGTCCGTACATCTTCGGCGCCCGCGGCAAGATCCACATCATCAATCTCGAGAAGACGGTTCCGCTGTTCAACGACGCGATGAACTTCATCTCGGGCATCGCCCAGAAGCGCGGCGTCATCCTGTTCCTCGGCACCAAGCGCAGCGCGCGCGATTCGGTGAAGGAAGAAGCCGAGCGTTGCGGCATGCCGTACATGACCCAGCGCTGGCTGGGCGGCACGCTCACCAACTTCCGTACCGTGAAGCAGTCGGTCGCCCGCCTGAAGGAACTGGAAGCCGCCGAAACCGACGGTACGTTCCAGAAGATCGTCAAGCACGAAGTGCTGAGCCTGCGTCGCGAACGCGAGAAGCTGCTTGCCTCGCTGGGCGGCATCAAGGAAATGAACCGTCTGCCCGATGCGCTGTTCGTGATCGATATCGGCCACGAAGACATCGCGATCAAGGAAGCCAAGAAGCTCGGCATCCCGGTCATCGCCGTCGTCGACACCAACTACGATCCCAACCTCGTCGACTACGCCATCCCGGGCAACGACGACGCCATCCGCGCGGTGCAGCTGTACGCCCGCGCCGCCGCCGACGCGGTGCTGGAAGGCAAGGCCGCCGCGCCGCAGGCCGCGACCGTGCGCGAGGAAGAGTTCGCTGAAGGCGACAACAACGGCAAGCGCGGTCCGCGTGGCGCGGGCAAGAAGCCGGAAGGCAAGAAGCCCGAAGCGGCCGCTCCGGTCGAGGCTGCCGCGGCGACCGAAGCCGCAGCGGGCGAAGCGCCGGCCGCCGAGTAATCGGCCCCGCGTCATCGGCAAGTCATGCGGTCGCGCGACACTGCGCGGCCGCACTCATCACAGCGTCGCGTTTCGAGCTGCATCGCATGCTTGAGAAGTCGGCGTTTCTATGGCGGGCCTGGGCCCGCCCTACATTGATTCATATCGAGGTTTGCAATGGCTGAAATCACCGCCTCCCTGGTCAAGGAACTGCGCGAGCGCACCGGCGCCGGCATGATGGAGTGCAAGAAAGCGCTCACCGAAAACAACGGCGACCTTGAAGTCTCCGCCGAATGGCTGCGCAAGCAGGGCATCATCAAGGTGGGCAAGAAGGCCGATCGCGTCACCGCCGAAGGCCGCATCGCGGTCGCCCAGGACGGCGGCAAGGCCGTGCTGGTCGAGATCAACTCCGAAACCGATTTCGTGGCCAAGGACGAGAATTTCCTGGCCTTCATCGATGCCGTCGCCAAGGCCGCACTGGCCTCCGGCGCAGCCGACATCGAAGCGCTGAAGTCGGCGAAGGTCGCTTCGGGCGAAACCGTCGAGGAAGCCCGCGCCGCCATCGTCGCCAAGGTCGGCGAGAACGTGCAGGTCCGCCGCATGGCCCGCGTCGACAGCGCCGAGAACGTCGCTGCCTACGTCCACAGCGGCAAGATCGGCGTGCTGGTCGAACTGAAGGGCGGCAATGCCGACCTCGCCCGCGGCATCGCCATGCACGTGGCCGCGATGAACCCGCCGCACAACAAGGCCAGCGACGTCCCGGCCGAATTCATCGCCAAGGAAAAGGAAATCGAACTGGCGAAGATGACCGACAAGGACAAGAACAAGCCGGCCGATATCCTCGAGAAGATCATCGGCGGCAAGATCGCCAAGATCGTCAACGAGAACACCCTGTACGGCCAGGCGTACGTGCTGAACACCGAGCAGACGGTCGAAGCCGCGGTCAAGGCCGCCGGCGCCGACGTCGTCGGTTTCCAGCGCCTCGCGGTCGGCGAAGGCATCGAGAAGGTGGTGGAAGACTACGCCGCCGAAGTGATGAAGCAGGCCGGTCTGGCGTAAGCCATCCTGCTGCCGCAGTACGCAGAGAACCCGCGGTTGCCCGCGGGTTTTTTGTTGCCTCCGTATCGGCACGGGATGGCCCTGGGATCGCCATCGTGACCGGGGCTTCCGCAGCGGTGCCGCGGATGCTATTCATGGCCATCAAGGCGTCGCCCATGGATCGGAGCGAAGGATCGCGGACGGCACGCACCGGAATCAGGCCATACACCAGGGGAAAAAGATGAAGCACCATGCGCGAAAAGGGATTCGTGCCGTTATTTCGATGGCGATGTTGATGACGATTCTGCCCGGCTGCGCGGCGCTGAAATCCACGCGCCACAGCGACGATTCGCTCGCGCCGGGGCTGGGTTACTACCTGCCGAACGGCGACCTCAAGATCACCATGACCGTTTCGAACGACGGCGGCGGCCCCATGCGGGTATTCAAGGTCGAAACGCTGTATTACCCCGATGTCACCGAACGTTTCAGCGTGACCGTCCCGAAGAACATCCTCGGCGCGACCGAAGCGGACATCCAGGTCTCCGAGGCGGGACTGCTTGAATCGGTCACCTACACCTACGAGCCCAAGATCCTGCAGGCGATCGATGCGATCCCGCCAGTCGCGCCCGCGCAGGCGCTCACCGCTACGGACGCCGAAGGGCCCTGCAGCCTACCGGGCGATTATGTCGCCATCATCGCGCCTGCCGACGGCAAGGGCGAACTCTGCGGTTACACGATCAGGATCACCTCGCTCGGCACCACCGCCCGCACCACCGCGGCGATCGCCCAGCCGGATGCGTCCTACGGGCGCACCGTCGCCGGCGCGCGCATGGCGAACAATGGCCTGTATTTCCGCATGAACCTGCCCTACCGCGTCGACATCTTCGGCAATAGCGGCGATGCGCTGCTGTACTCCGACATCGCGCTCAGTCCCACCGGCGCATCGACGCTGTTCGTGCAGACCCATCGCAGCCTGTTCGCGACCATCAGCGGTTCGATCACCTTCGACAACGGCGTGCTCACCGCGTTCGCACCGAAGAGCAGCAGCGAAATCGAAACCGCATTCAAACTGCCGGCGACGATCATCAAGGCGTATTTCAATTCGGTCAACGCACTGTTCGTGCTGCGCAAAGGCGCTGCCGACAGCGAAACCGAGTATCTGGGCGCGCTGGAAAACATGCGCAAGGCAAAGGCGGACCTCGAAGCCTGCCAGGCGGCTTACGCATCGGGTAATCAAGCCAGTATCGCCAGCGCCTGCGGTACGCAGCCCTGACACCAACAGGCGTACTCAGCCCCGGGCACTGATCGCCGCGCGGAAATCCGCCAGCAGCGGCGCAAGGATATCGCCGCCGCGCAATGCTGTACGCCAACGCTCTGGAATACCGCCGACGCCATGAACAATGCCAGCAAGGCCGCCGACGATGCAGGCAGTGGTGTCGGTATCGTTGCCGAGCTTGATCGCGCGTCGCACTGCCGATTCGTAGTCCGGGTCGTCCTGCAGGCAAGCGCGCGCGCTCCACAACGAGTCGAGCACATAGCCGGAGCCGCGAACGCGACCAGCATGCGCCGGATCGAGGATGAACTCGAGCTCGCGGCGCTCTGCGGAATCAACAGCGTAGTGATCGCGCAGGGCTTCCCCCGAGCGTTCCCACGCGATAGCGAAAGGCTCCCCCTGCCCCAACCCACACGCGATGAAACACAGCAACGCGCAGCACACGCGCGACCGTGCATGCCCATGGGTCACGCGCGACTGTGCGTCGGCATCTTCGACCAGTGCGGCGGTGCGCGCGCCATGCCACAACGCCATCGGCAGCACACGCATCAAAGAACCATTGCCATTGTCGGCTTCGCCGGAAGGGCCTGCCTGTAATGGAGGAGAACCCGAGGCGAGATTCTGCAGCGCACGTTGGGTTTGCATTCCGATGTCGAAAACATGCCCGTCAACCGCGAGATACCCCCAACTGGCCCAGTTCCCGATCCGGTTGGCGAAATCCTGTGCGTGGAAGCCGCCGCGTTCCGCCAACGTTGCCACAAGGCACAGCGCCTGCGAACCATCGTCGGACCACGTGCCCGGTGACACGCTGTGGGCAGCGCGAAAACCTGCTGGCGGCGACATCTCGATCACGGAGATCGACGGCAACGCTTCCGGCAAGGAAAATTCGTAAGGCACGCCCAGCGCATCCCCGACCAGAAGGCCGAGGATGCCGCCGGCAACGATGTCGTGATCGATCATCGGGTCGCGTCGCTGCTTACTGCTGTTGCTGGAACACCACTTCCTCGTAAGGCTGCACCACCACCCAGCCTTCGCCCGCGAAGCGCAACTGGATGCTTTCGCCGGAGCCACGGCCGATGAAGGTGCGCAGGCTGATATCGGTGACGATGTCCGGCGACAGGCCGCCCGACCACGCGACCGTGGCATTGGGGTCGGTGAACACCGGGCCGGTCGAAGCATTGACCGGCAGCGTCAACGGTTCGTAATGCGCGGTGATGGCGATCAGGCCGTGACCGCTCAGCTTCACGTTGAACAGGCCTCCGGCCATCATCCCGGCCACTTTGCGCATCATCGTGATATCGCTGGAAATCGTCGACTCGATCGCGAGCACATCGTTGCCGTTGACGAAGATCGATTCGCCGTCGAGGCGCAGCAACATGATCTTCTTGCCGCTGTCGGCCAGATAGACCCGGCCCTGGCCCTCGATCTTCATCAGCGATGCGCCTTCGCCGGTGAGGGTTTTCTTGAGCAAACCGCTCAAGCCCTGGTCGAGCAGGCCCTGGCGGGTGAATTTGATGTTGCCCTTGCGCGCGATCATCGATCCGGCCTTGGCCCAGATCATGCCGTCGACGCGGGCTTCGAGCATATGCGAGCTTTCCAGCTCGAACGCCTCTCCGGACAGGTCTTTCTCCTTCGATGCTGACAGGAATTCCTGCAGGGTCTTGACGGCCATGGCGATATTCTCCGAGTGGTATGCGAATGGTGGCGCCATTGTCGGCGTCGGAGGGCTCCGGCACCATCCCCGGACATCACGAACCCATCGCCCCTGCACCTCACGCCTGCAATTCAAATCCGGAGCCGTCATGTCGTCCATCGTCGCCATCCCCCACTCCACCGCCGGCGCATCGCGCACCCCGGTGGCCGCGGACCGGTTGATCTCCGGTCAGCCCATGCAGGCGGTCGCCAACGCCTATTCCGACCCCGGTGAAGCCTTCCATTGCGGGGTCTGGGAGGGCGATGTCGGCGCCTGGCGCGTGCATTACACCGAGCACGAGTTCTGCCACATGCTCGCGGGGCGTGTGCGCATCATCGACGACGAAGGTGGCGAACGCATCGTCGCGGCCGGCGACAGCTTCGTGATTCCGGCCGGGTTTTCGGGGATCTGGGAGGTATTGGAGCCGGCGCGCAAGCTCTACGCGGTGTACGAATCCGTGAGCTGAGTCCGAACTCCTGCCGGAGCGCGTTAGAATTCACCGGTTTGTCACACCTCCGGAGTCCACCATGTCCCAGCTTGCCTATCGCCGCGTCCTGCTCAAACTTTCCGGCGAGGCCCTGATGGGCGATGAGGACTACGGCATCGACCCCAAAGTCATCGGCCGCCTCGCCCGCGAGGTCATCGAAGTCCGCGACGCCGGCGCCGAAATCGCCCTGGTCATCGGCGGCGGCAACATCTTCCGCGGCGCGGGTCTGGCGGCCGGGGGCATGGACCGGGTGACCGGCGACCAGATGGGCATGCTGGCCACCGTCATCAACGCCCTGGCGATGCAGGATTCGCTGGAAAAACTCGGCGCCAAATGCCGGGTGATGAGCGCGTTGAAGATCAACGACGTCTGCGAGGACTACATCCGCCGCCGCGCCGTGCGCCATCTGGAAAAAGGCCGCATCACCATCTTCGCCGCCGGCACCGGCAACCCCTTCTTCACCACCGACTCCGGCGCCGCGCTGCGCGCGATCGAGATCGGCGCCGATCTGCTGCTCAAAGCGACCAAGGTCGACGGCGTCTACGATAAGGATCCCAAGAAGCACGCCGACGCCGTGCTCTACGACACGCTCACCTACGACGAAGTGATTTCGCGCGATCTGCAGGTCATGGACACCGCGGCCTTCGCCCTGTGCCGCGACAGCCGCCTGCCGCTGCGCATCTTCGACATGAGCCAGCCCGGCGTGCTGCTGCGCATCCTGCGCGGCGAAAGCATCGGCACGCTGGTGACGCCGGGGCGTTGATCGGCTTCGCTCGGCGCATCGATGCCCGGACACGAAAAAACCGACGCCTAGCAGCGTCGGTTTTTGTTTGCGCGAAAAGTGAACGGGCCGCTCAGTTCTTCTTGGCCGGAGGCACGACCGGCGCACGTCCGCCGATGTGGCGCTCGAAGAACTGGAACAGCTTGCCGTAATACGCGATCTGGTTCTCGTCCTTGACAAAGCCGTGGCCTTCGGTCGAGTAATACATGGTCTCGACCGGCTTGCCCTGCGCCTTCAGCGCTTTGGCCATCGCTTCGGAATGCGACTGCGGCGCGCGCACGTCGGCGCCGCCCGCGGCCAGGAACACCGGCACCTTGATCCGCGACGCGAGCTTGTTCGGGGAGGACGCGTCGAGATTTTCCTTGCCGACATGATCGGTCAGAAAATCCTTGCCGTATGACGACTGGCTGATGTCGCCGCGGCCCCACAGCATGTTCAGGTCGTAGACGCCGACATAACCGACCGCGCACTTGTAGAGATCGGGCTCCTTGGCGACGCCCATCAGCGAGGCATAGCCGCCGTAGCTGGCGCCGTAGATGCAGATGCGGTTTTTGTCGGCGACGCCTTCGCGGATCGCCCATTGCGTGGCGTCGGTCAGGTCGTCCTGCATGGTCAGGCCCCATTGCTTCCTGCCGAGCTCGCGGAACTGCTTGCCGTAACCGCCCGAGCCGCGGAAATTCACCTGCAGCACCGCATAACCGTGCGCCGCCATCATCTGCACGTCGCGGTTGTAGCCCCACATGTCCTGGACGCCGAACGGACCACCGTGCGGATGCACGATCAACGGCAGGTTCTTGCCGCTGCTGCCCGCGGGGGTGGTCAACAGCGCATCGATATCGATGCCGTCGCGGCTCTTGAAATACACCGGCCGCATGCTGGAGAGGCGCCTGGATTCCAACCATTCGGCCCGGCTCATGAAGCGATTGGCCTTCTTCGCCTGGGTATCGAAAATGAACAACTCGCCGGGGTTGCGATCATCGTAAACGGACAACATCGCATAGCGCCCGTCGTCGGTGGCCGAGCTCACGCTCACCACAGCGCCGTCGAAATTGTCCTGCAACGCGCGATGCAGCTTCGCGTCGGCCGAGTTCGGATCGAAATACTCGAACTGCGGGCGACGGCCGCCCCAGAACAGCACGCCGATCGGATAGCGCTTGCCGACCGCGCGGAACAGACCGGCAGGGTCGACGATTTCATCGCGCGCCACCTGCTTCATGGTTTCCGTGGCGGTATCGAACGCACGGACCGAATCGGGGCCGGTCGCTTCTTCCGCCTGGAGGTAGGCGGTCGCATTGTCGGCGCTGAACCCGAGCGCCGACATCTTCCTGCCGGTCTCCGATTCGTCGTTGATCAACTTCCATTCGGACTTGTCGTCCTTGCGGTAGTACAGCACTTCCTTGAAGTCGCGGTTCAGTCCGGACGCGAATCGCGCCTGACCATCGAAATCGGTAAGAAACGAAGCACCACGCGCCGGCGCGCGCGCCAGGGGTTTGCGCGTCCCGGTAAAGACGTTCATGCGCTCGAGCGAGGTGTACGGAATCTCGCCCGCCGCGAATGGCGTCACCGCCACAAGCACTTCGGTGTCGTTGCCCACCAGGGTATCGACCATCTGGATGGAGGCGGATTCCGCGCGGGCCTTGCCGCTGGACCGCGAACCGGTGACTGCCCGGACGCCAGCGATGATGCCCTGTTTGGAACCATCCGCGTTCGTACCCCAGATCTCGCCGAAGCTTACGGGTTGTTCCAGACCACCGGCGCGTTCGCCGACCGTGAACAGCAGACGGTCATCGCTCACCCACCAGAACTGGGCGACATGGGTATTGCGATCCTTGAGCGTCACATGGCCATAGGGTTCTTTCTGGCCGGGCTTCAGGATCACCATCACCGTCTTGTCGTCGGCGTTGAGCGGAATAGTGGCAGCGACGTAGGTGCCATTCGGCGAGATCTTCACATCGACGAAACGGTCGTCGCGGATGAAATCGCCGAGGTTGTAGGGCGCGGCTTCAACGGGCGCAGCGGCAGTCTGTGCGGACGCGAACACCGGAAACAACAACAGCACTGAAAGGAGTAAAAAACGGTGGTTCATGGCATCGCTCCGGTTGGATATTCACCGGGGAATTCTACGGGGGAAATTACCAGAAAAGGCTGGATCCCCCGACCGTCGGCCGCAAGCGGCCGGCACTTGCGGGTGCCGGCCGATCTTGCCTTGCCTTTCACTTCGCCGCGGCGGCGGCAACCACGGGCGCACGGCCGCCAAGATGCTTCTGGAAGAAGGACAGCAGTTTGGCGTAGAACTCGCGCTCGTTTTCCAGCTTGTAGAACCCGTGCCCTTCGGTCGGGTAATACACGGCTTCGACCGGAACACCGGCATTGCGCAATGCTTTTTCCATCATTTCCGTATGCTGGATCGGGGCGCGCTCGTCCTCGCCGCCAGCGGCGAGGAACACCGGCACCTTGATGCGGCTCGCGAGGCGTGTCGGCGACACCGACGCCACATCGTCTTTCGGTCCGATCCAGTCGTTGATGTAGGTCCTGCCGGATGCCCTGTCGCGCACATCGCCATCCGTGTGCATGGTCGGCAGGTCGTACACGCCGACATAACCGGCCGCGCAGCGGTAAAGGTCGGGCTCCTTCGCGACGCCCATCAGCGAGGCATAGCCGCCATAGCTGGCGCCGTAGAGACAGATGCGCTTCGGATCGGCGATGCCCTGCTGGATGGCCCAGCGGGTCGCATCGGTGATGTCGTCCTGCATCTTGCCGCCCCATTCGCGCCTGCCGGCCAATTGGAATGCCCGGCCATGATTGCCCGAGCCGCGGAAGTTCACCTGCAGCACTGCATAACCGTGCGCCGCGAGGATCTGCGTATCCTGATCGAAGCCCCAGGTATCGTAGATGCCGAACGGGCCGCCGTGGATGTAAACGATCAGCGGCGCATTCTTCGCCTCGCCGCCGACCGGCACGGTCAGGTAGCCGTGTATGTCCAGCCCGTCGCGAGACTTGAAGCTCACCGGTTTCAATTCGGCCACGTTTTGCGGATCGAGCCAATCCTTTCGGCCGAGCAAACGCTCGGCCTTGTTGCTGGCAGAATCGAAGATGAAGAAATCACCGGGATTGCGATCGCCGTGCGCGAGCACCAACGCGGTCTTACCGTCGCCGGTCATCGAGGTGACGTCCACACGCTGGCCATCGAAAGCTTGCTCCAACTTACGGTAAAGCTTGGCGACTGCGGACTGCGGGTCGAAAAAATGCGTGCGCGGCAAGCCATCCATCAGCCTTACGCCATAAAGCTCGCCTTCCACATAGATCGGGGTTGGATCGGTGTCGTCGTCGCGAAACACCTCAGTCTTCTTGTCGGCGGCGATATCCCAGGCGACGATCGCGTCTGGGCCCTGCGCATGTTCGACCTGCAGATACACGATTTTATCGTCGGCGGAAAATCCCAATGGGTACTGCGCAAGCCCACTCTGGCGAGTATCGTTGACCAGCTTCCACTGTTTGCCATCCGGTTCGCGGTAATAGACGCTTTGCGACAAATCGGTATCGTTGCCCTGCGCGAACCGCACGATTCCGGCGTTATCGGTAAGGAATGTGGCATTACGGACAGGCGCTTGCGTGATTGGCACACGACGACCGGTATACACGTCCATTCTCTCGACCCGCGTGTAAGGATCGCTTGAAAATGGACTCACAGAAATCACGACATTCTTGTCGTCGTACAGAAGGGCATCGACGAGCTCTGCGGCTACCATTTCCGCTTTTTTTGTCCGGATGAGAGTACTGGCTCCCGAGTCCTGAAGCCGCTGCCCGACCAGCATTTCGCCTTTCTTTCCATCGACATTCACGGCGTACAGCTCGCCCGTAGGCTGAGGCTCTTCCAATTCTCCTATCTTTTCTGCGGCGCTTATCAACACTCGCTCGTTGTTGACCCACCAGAAATCAGCAACATGCGTACGAGCGCCCGGAATCGACATCGAGGCCATCAATTTCTTATCGGCGCGGCGCAGGATGATGAGGGCCGTCTTGCGTTCGACGCGGACCGTAGCGGCGTAGTATTGGCCGGTCGGCGAGATCTTGATGTCTTCGAATTCCTGCTTGCGAATGAAATCTTCGATGTCGTATGGCTTGATGGCCTGCGCCGGAGCGATGATCGGCGACAACAACAGGAGAACGGTTAGAGCGCTCGCTATGACTTTCATGACGTACCCTTCCGGTTATTCCTTCTTGCTTCTTCAGACCGTGGATTTCGACTCGAATCCGCCAAGCGTTCGCACCAGACCTTGCGACCAATCCGGCAGATCGATTCCGAAATCCGACCGCAATCCACTGGTATCCAATACCGAATAACCCGGCCGCTTCGCCGGAGTCGGATAGTCCGCGGTCGCGATCGGCACGACGCGCGGCACGCGTGCGATCAATCCGCGCGCATGCGCGGCTTCGAAGATGGCCTCGGCGAAGCCGTGCCACGTGGTTTCGCCGCCGGCCGTCAGATGCCAGACACCGCTGCGAGCGAAAGGACGCGAGATCGCCGATGCGGTCGCGTCGGCGATCAATGCAGCAGGCGTCGGCGTGCCGATCTGATCGGCCACCACACGCAGTTCGTCGCGCTCCGCGGCCAGACGCAGCATGGTGCGCATGAAGTTCTTGCCGTGCGCGGCGTAGACCCATGCGGTGCGGAAGATGAGATGCCGCGCGCCGCTGGCCTGGATCGCTTGTTCGCCCGCAAGTTTGCTTTCGCCGTAGACGCCCAGCGGCGCAGTGGCATCGTCTGGGCGATACGGTCGCGTGCCGGTGCCGTCGAACACGTAATCCGTGGAGTAATGCACCAGCAGCGCATCGCGTGCGGCGCAGGCTTCGGCGATGCATTGCGGCGCTTCGGCGTTGGCGCGGAAGGCTGCGTCGCGGTCGGACTCGGCGCGGTCGACAGCGGTGTAAGCCGCCGCGTTCACGACAACATCGGGCGCGATCCGTTCGATCAGGGCAGGCAGCGATTGCGGCATGTCGAAGTCCGCGGTTTCGCACGGCGTGCCGTCTTCCAGCATGCCGCTGCGCGTCGTCGCGACCACTTCGCCCAGCGATGCGAGGCTGCGGCGCAGTTCGTGGCCGACCTGACCGTTCGCGCCGAACAGCAGGATCCTCATGCGCCGGCGCTCATCGAACGCGTTGTCACGCAGCGAACACCGGCAGCCGTTCGGGCGCCACATCGGCGAGGAACGGTGCCTTCGCGTCCTTGTCGGACAGCGACGGTTCCGATACCGGCCAGTCGATCGACAGGGCCGCATCGTTCCAGCGGATGCCGGCATCGGCGTCGCGGTCGTAGGTTTCGGTGCAGAGATAGCTGAAGACCGCGCGTTCGCTGAGGGTCACGAATCCGTGGGCGAAGCCCGCCGGTATCCAGAAATGACGTTTGTTCTCGGCGCTGAGCAGGACCGCGGCCCAACGACCGAACGTCGGCGAGCCGCGGCGGATATCGACGGCGACATCCCACACTTCGCCTTCGATCACCGACACGTATTTGCCCTGCGGTTTCGGCCACTGGTAGTGCAGGCCGCGCAGCACGCCGCGCGACGACGACGAGACATTGCCCTGCACGAAATCGGGAACGATCAGTCCGTGCGCGACGAGTTTGTCGCGGTTGAACGATTCGTAGAAAAATCCGCGGCTGTCGCCGAACACCTGCGGTTCGATGACGATGCAGCCGGGAAGATCGGTTTCGATGATTTTCATGCGGTTGCCGCGCCCGTGGACGTCGCGTTCATTGAAATCATGCTCATGGAACGAACCCGCGCTCGGCCAGGCCCAGCAGGTATTGGCCGTAGCCGTTCTTGGCCAGCGGCCTGGCCAGCGTCTCCAACTGCGCGGCGTCGATCCAGCCGTTGTTCCAGGCGATTTCTTCGGGGCAGCACACGCGCAGGCCCTGACGCGCTTCGATGGTCTCGATGTAATTCGAGGCTTCGAGCAGCGACTGATGGGTGCCGGTATCCAACCAGGCGTAACCACGGCCAAGCTGTTGCAGATGCAGCGAACCTTCTTCGAGATAGCGACGGTTGAGATCGGTGATCTCCAGCTCGCCGCGCGGCGACGGTTTGAGATCCGCAGCGAAATCGCTGGCGCGGCCGTCGTAGAAGTACAGGCCGGTGACGGCGTAATTCGATTTGGGTTTGGCGGGCTTTTCTTCGAGCCCGATGACTTTGCCGCCGGCGTCGAATTCGGCCACGCCGTAACGCTCCGGATCGCTCACCCAATAGCCGAATACGGTCGCGCCGTGCTGCAACTTGTCGGCTTCCTTCAGCATGTTGGTCAGGCCCGGGCCGTGGAAGATGTTGTCGCCCAGCACCAGACAGCTTGGCTGGCCATCCACGAATTCACGACCGATCAGATACGCCTGCGCCAGCCCGTCCGGGCTCGGCTGCGCGGCGTATTCGATGCGCATGCCCCACTGCGAGCCGTCGCCCAGCAGCGTCTTGAACAGCGCCTGCTCGTGCGGCGTGTTGATCACCAGCACTTCGCGAATGCCCGCCAGCATCAGCACGCTGAGCGGGTAGTAGATCATCGGCTTGTCGTACACCGGCAGCAGTTGCTTGCTGATCGCCTGGGTGATCGGATACAGCCGCGTGCCGGAACCGCCGGCGAGGATGATGCCCTTGCGCGCGGTCATGCGGCGCTCCCGATACGTTCCAGCCGATAGCTGCCGTCGAGCACGCGCTGCACCCACGGCTGCTGGTCGAGATACCAGTCGACGGTGCGCGCGATGCCCTGTTCGAAGGTCATCGACGGCGCCCAGCCAAGTTCGCCGTGCAGTTTGGATGCATCGATGGCGTAGCGGCGGTCGTGGCCGGGGCGATCCTTGACGTAGGTGATCAGCGATTCGCGCGCGCGGCCGTCGGCGAGCGGACGGCGCTGGTCGAGCAGCGCACAGATCGTCTTCACCACGGTGATGTTCTCGCGCTCGGCTTCGCCGCCGACGTTGTAGGTTTCGCCCGGACGGCCCCGTTCTAGGACGGTGCGGATCGCGCTGCAGTGGTCGCCTACGTACAGCCAATCGCGGACGTTGCGGCCGTCGCCGTACACCGGCAGCGGCTCACCGGCGAGCGCCTTGGCGATGATCAGCGGAATGAGTTTCTCGGGAAACTGGTACGGGCCGTAGTTGTTCGAGCAGTTGGTGGTGAGTACCGGCAGCCCGTAGGTGTGGTGGAAGGCGCGGACCAGATGGTCGGATGCGGCCTTCGACGCGGAATACGGCGAGTTCGGCGCGTAGGGCGTGGTCTCGGTGAACTTGCCCGTGTCGCCGAGCGAACCGTAGACCTCGTCGGTGGACACGTGCAGGAAACGGAAGCCGTCGCGGCTCGCGCCTCCGAGCCCTTTCCAGTAGTCGCGGACGCATTCCAGCAGGCCAAGGGTGCCGACGACGTTGGTCTGCACGAAGGCGGCCGGGCCGTCGATGGATCGGTCGACATGGCTCTCGGCGGCGAAATTCACCACCGCGTCGGGCCGGTGCTCGGCAAGCAGCGCGGCGACCAGTGCGCGGTCGCCGATGTCGCCCTTGACGAACAGATGGCCGGGGTTGCCTTCGAGCGAGGCCAGCGTATCGAGATTGCCGGCGTAGGTCAGTGCATCCAGATTGATGACCCGGACGCCGCTTGCGACGGCGTCCAGAACGAAGTTACCACCGATGAAACCGGCGCCGCCGGTCACAAGCCATGTCTGCACTCGAATGCTCCCGATAAGCGAAATAACCGGCGGATTGTACAGTCACGCCGACGATGCACCGGCCCGGCGAACGCATCTCGCCCCTTCGATGGCGAGCCGGAACTGAACGGATTTTCAGGTTCGTTCCGTCTGTCTCAGCCCAGCTCCCACACGCAGCGCCCGGCCTTCTTGCGGATCGCATCGAGCCGGGCGGCATGGGCCTCCAGTTCATCGGCGGTCGCGCGCACCCGCGGGCGCAGCGCGGCGTCCACCAGCGTCGCGGTGAACGCCGCAGCGGCGACCTCGGCCGCGCTATCGCTGCCCGCCGGGTTGCCGAAGCCGATCTCGCTCTGTCCCGAGGTCAGGGCCAGATAAACCTCGGCCAGCAGTTGCGAGTCGAGCAGCGCGCCGTGCAGCTGACGGTGGGCGTTGTTCACGTCGAGGCGCTTGCAAAGCGCGTCCAGCGAGTTGCGCTGGCCCGGATAGCGCTTGCGCGCCATGTCCAGCGAGTCCTCGATGCCGCTGACCCGGTCGCGCAGGCGGCCGTATTGCGGACCGAGCATCGAAAGCTCGTTGTCGAGGAAACCGACGTCGAAGGCCGCGTTGTGGATGATCAGCTCGGCGCCATCGATGAATTCGAGGAAGGCGTCGGCGATTTCCGCGAACCGCGGCTTGTCGGCGAGGAATTCGAGGGTCAGGCCGGTGACTTCCTGGGCGCCGGGCTCGAATTCGCGGTCGGGGTGGATGTACTGCTGGTAGGTGCGGCCGGTGGGGCGGCGCTCCATCAACTCCACGCAGCCGATTTCGACGACGCGATTGCCCTTCTTCCATTCGAGGCCGGTGGTTTCGGTATCGAGGACGATCTGTCTCATGCGCGGGCCGTGTCCTTCTGCTTGTAGATGACCGCCTGATCGCGGGCCAGGACATCGACGCGCTCGTTGTCGGGATCGCCGGAGTGACCCTTCACCCAGCGCCAGTCGATGCGATGGCGCTGGGCCGCGGCATGCAGGCGTTCCCAGAGATCGCGGTTCTTCACCGGGTCGCCGCCGGCGGTTTTCCACTTGCGGCGCACCCAGTTCGGCATCCATTCGGTGATCCCCTGGCGCACGTACTGCGAGTCGGTGAACAGGGTAACCACGCAGGTCTCGGTCAGGGTTTCCAGCCCCATGATCGCCGCCATCAGCTCCATCCGGTTGTTGGTGGTCAGCACCTCGCCGCCGGCGATTTCGCGTTCGCGCGCCTTGTAGCGCAGCAGCGCGGCCCAGCCGCCGGGACCCGGATTGCCGAGGCAGGCGCCGTCGGTATGGATTTCGATGCGTTTGACGTCGTTGGACGCTGTTTCGTCGTGCTTCAAGGAAGATTGCTCAAGTCGAAGGGCTCAAATAGGAATGTCTGATCGCGATGCTTCAAGCGGCAGAGACGCCATCCGACAACGCCAGCGGTTTGCGCAGCCGCATCGGGGTCATCGGGAACGCGCGTTTTTCGGCGCGCAGCAAATAAGCCGCACGCAACCCAAGGCCAGCCTGCAGGCTGGGCGAAGCAGTCGGCGACCACTGCGGCCCGATCCCCTGCGCGGCCGTATCCGGCGCAAGGCCCGCATCGGTCAGCAGACGGCGCCAGGTGGATGGATCGTGCCCCGTCAGACCGGCGCGATGCCAGCGCAGGCGATAGGGGGACAGCGGATTCATGCCCAGCAACGACAGTCGCCCACCGGGCACAAGCAGCCGGGCGCATTCCTCGATCAGGGCCGCAGCATCGACCGGCCCATTGATCGGGGCATCGCCGACGTGCTGCAACACTACTGCGCCCAGGGATTCACTGGCCAGCGGCAGCGGCAGACGGCAGCGGATCGGGCCCTGCCAGCCGTCGCCCGCCGGGCTGAGACGCAGACCGCGGCCTGCAGGCGCTTCGGCGGCAGCGATCGGCGCCAGCCAAAGCCACGGCAGCCCCACCACCGGATGCGCCGCCAACGCATCGGCGACGATGGTGTGTTCGCTGTCGAGAACCGCCTGCCCGGCCGGCAGCAGGAACCACTGCATCGCGGATTCGGACTGTGCGGGAGAGGACAAAGCAGGCATCGTGTCATTGTAAGCCGCTGTCCCGCCTCCCCGCCGCCTCGATGCCCATGCGCCTGCACCCCCTTCCCGCCTTCGACGACAACTACATCTGGACCCTGGCCGGAGACGATGGCCGTGCGCTGGTGGTCGATCCCGGCGATGCCGGCCCCGTACTGGCCGCAGCTGCGGACGGGCTTCGGCCGATCGCGGTGCTGGTCACGCACCATCATCCCGACCATATCGGCGGCCTGGCCGCACTGAAAGAACGGTGGCCGGAAATCGAAATCCATGCGCCGCACGATCCGCGCATCGACATCGCGACCCATCGGGTGGGCCAGGGCGACAGCGTGGCCCACGCGGATTGGCGCTTCGACATCATCGAAGTGCCCGGTCACACGCGCAGCCACATCGCCTTCCACAGCCCGCGCAACCACAGGGCCACGGGGCCCGGTCTATTGTTCTGTGGGGACACCCTCTTCAGCCTCGGCTGCGGCCGGCTGTTCGAAGGTACGCCGGCGCAGATGCTGGCGTCGCTGGATGCGCTGGCCGCCCTGCCCGGCGACACCCTGGTCTGCTGCACGCACGAATACACCCTGAGCAACGCCGCGTTTGCGCTGACGGTCGACCCCCACAATCCGGCGCTGCAGTCGCGTGCGGAGACGGTGCACATGCTGCGCGCGGCCTCGCAACCGACATTGCCCAGCACCATCGCGCAGGAAATCGCGACCAATCCGTTCCTGCGCTGCGACACGCCGGGCGTGCGCGACGCCATCGCCGCGCGCCTCGAACGCGCACCCGCGGACCGCCTCGAAACCTTCGCCGAACTGCGCCGCTGGAAGGACGTGTTCCGGGCCTGAAAACCAGCGTCCACGAACGCACGCCCGAACCATACGGCAGCCCACGGCCCGCCGCCCATGGCACACTGAACGCCCCGACGGAAACACGAGACGACCATGGGTTTTCTGCAAGGCAAACGCGCCCTCATCACCGGCATCGCCAGCGAACGTTCGATCGCGTCCGGCATCGCCGAAGCCATGCACCGCGAGGGTGCGGAACTGGCGTTTACTTACCAGAACGAAAAGCTGAAATCGCGCGTCGAAAACGCGGCCGCCGAGTACGGTTCCAGCATCGTGCTGCCGTTGGATGTCTCCGACGACGCCCAGATCGCCGCCTGCTTCGAGGAACTCGGCAAGCACTGGGACGGTTTCGACATCCTGATCCATGCCATCGCCTTCGCCCCGCGCGAAGCGATCGCCGGCCAGTTCCTCGACGGCCTGACCCGCGAGAACTTCGCCATCGCCCACGACATCTCGGCGTACTCGCTGGCGGCGATGGCCAAGGCAGCGCGCCCGATGATGGCGGGCCGCAACGGCGCGGTGCTGACGCTGTCGTATCTCGGCGCCGAACGCGCGCTGGCGGGGTACAACCTGATGGGCGTGGCCAAGGCGAGCCTGGAATCGACCGTGCGCTATCTGGCCTACAACCTCGGCCCGGAAGGCACCCGTGTCAACGCGATCTCGGCCGGTCCGATCAAGACCCTGGCTGCGGCCGGTATCGCCGGATTCCGCAAGATCCTCAGCCATGTCGAACAGAACGCACCGCTGCGCCGCACGGTCACCATTGAGGATGTCGGCAATGTCGCCGCCTTCATGTGCTCGGATTTGGCCTCGGGCGTGACCGGCGAAATCACCTATGTCGATGCCGGATACAACATCATCGGCATGACCGGAATCGGCAACGAATAAACGCGTCTCTCCAATTGTCTGCAAAAAATAAGCCCGGCGATGCCGGGCTTATTTCATCAGGTCGATTCCGAAGACGTTACAGGCGGTCTTCGGCGATCTCGACCTTCATCCGCTTGCGCTCGGCCTTGCCGACCGCCAGCGCGTCCTGTTCGCCGATCCGCGGCGCCAGTTCGCGCAGGAAACCCGCGCGCATTTCCGGGGTCACTTCATCGGCGCTGCCCTTGCCGACCTTGGTCACCTCGAAGACGATCATCTGGCCGTTCTGGCCGCGCACCTTGCCGGGCGAGGTCTTGCCTGCGGCAGGCGGCGGCACCTGGAAGTAGGCCTCGGACGCAAGGGCATCGGGCACAGGCGCGTTGCGCGGCACCGCCGGCACACTGGCGACCACCCACTGCTTCGCCGCAGCGATCATGGCCAGCGACTCGCCCTTCCTGATGCGCGCGAGCGCGGCTTCGGCCTCGGCTTCGGCCGCCTTGGCCGCGCGATCGGCACGCACTGCGGCCACGACCTGCGGCCCGACCTTGTCCAGCGGCTGCACGCGTTCCGGCGTATGTTCGACCACCCGGATCAGCACGCTGTGGTTCGGCGCGATCTCGATCGCATCGCTGACCATGCGGCTCTCGATCAGCGCCTCCGAGAACGCAGCGCGCAACACCGCCGGATTCGCAGCGATGCCCGTGCCCTGTCCTCGCGCGAATGGACCCAGCTTCTGCACCTGCAGGTTCGCGCTGCGGGCGGCCGGCGCCAGCGACGCCGGGCTCTTCAGCACTTCGTCGACCAGCTTGCCGCTCAATTCGTTGTAGGCACGCTCGCGAGCGCTTTCGGCCAGCATGCGCTCCAGTTCCGGACGGGCCTGCTCGAACGGCATTTCGCGCCCGGCCTTGATCTCGCGCACCTGGATGATGTGCCAGCCGAAGTCGCTCTTGATCGGACCGGAGATCGTGCCTGTCGGGGTGGCGAATACCGCATCCTCGAACGCCTTGACCATCTGTCCGTTCTTGAGGATCCAGCCCAGATCGCCCCCGGCATCCTTCGAACCGCCATCTTCGGAATCCTGGCGCGCGAGCGCCGCGAAATCCGCGCCGGGCGCTTTCGCCCGCACCGACAGCGCCTTGGCTTTTTCTTCCGCCGCTTTCTGCGCGGCGGGATCTGCGCCGGCCTCGACCTTCACCAGAATGTGCGAGGTGAGGCGCTGCTCGGGTTCGATGAAGCGCGCCTTGTCCTGCTCGTACTGGCTCTTCAGCGCATTTTCGTCGGCGACCACAGGCGGCGCCATCGCCGCAGCGTCGATATCGATGTACTCGATCGTCACCATCTCCGGCGAACGGAAGTCGTCCGGGTGCGCCTTGTACCAGCTCGCGATCTCGGCCGCCGTCACCGGCGCGGTATCGACCGATACCGGCAGCATCGCGTAGGACACATCGCGCGTTTCGCTGAGCAGCGAGATCAGACGCTGGCCTTCGGTATTGGTGACGAATGCGGAGTCGCGCAGCCGCGATGCGAGCAATTGTTGCTTGAGCGTGTCGCGCACCTGCTGATCGAATTCGGCCGGCGTTCTCGCCGGAACGCCGGAGGCCAGCGACATGCGATAACGCTGCAGGTCGAATTTACCGTCGATCTGGAATTCGGGGATGGATTCGATGGTATCGCGCACCTGCGCATCGCCGATCGCGATGCCTTCGCGTTCGGTGGCCAGACGCATCACGCTCTCGTCGATCAGGCTCTCGAGGATCCTGCGCTTGTTGTCGACGCTTTCGAACTCGCGCACATCGAAGTTCTCGCCGGCGGCCTGACGCTGCTGCTGGCGTACATCCTCGAACTTTGCGCGGAACTGATCGGTGCTGATCTCTTCCTTCTGCCAGAACGCCTTGCGCACCAGCCACCAGTCCGGCGCGGACGACCACCAGGCCGGCGGCGCCTCGATCTTGGCCACGAACGTGTCGTTGCGCTGGAACAGGTACTGTTCCATGCCGAAAAAGGCGAACGGGATCATCAGCATCCCGAGAATGATGGTGGCGATCCAGCCGGATGATTTTTCGCGTAGGGCTTGCAGCATTGGCGAGGCGTGCCGAATGAGGAGCCGCTAAGTGTAGCCGGAGCGAAGTGCCGCAGCATGCCCGATGGGTACGAAATACGCCGAAAAGCGCCTTTGCTGCGGTATTCCCTAGCTTATTCATAAGGGCCGGAAACAACAAAGGCACCGTTTCCGGTGCCTTTGGAGCCCTGCCCGAGAGCAGAAACTGAATCTGAAGGGATTGGCGGAGTGGACGGGACTCGAACCCGCGACCTCCGGCGTGACAGGCCAGCATTCTAACCGACTGAACTACCACTCCGCATTTTACCCTGCAACACCGCGGATTTTACCGCAGTTCGATGATCGAACGGAATACCTTTCGACTCTCTTGCGCCTCTGGTGGGTGCTGAGGGTTTCGAACCCCCGACCCTCTCCGTGTAAAGGAGACGCTCTACCGCTGAGCTAAGCACCCCAACGAGAAGAGCTGATTAGTTTACGGCATCCTTCAGCGCTTTGCCAGCCTTGAAGACCGGATTCTTGGAAGCCGCGATCTGCAGTTCTTCGCCCGTCTTCGGGTTGCGGCCGGTACGCGCCGCGCGCTCGCGGACAACGAAAGAACCGAAGCCGATCACAGTCACGGTATCGCCTTTCTGCAGCGCTTTGGTGATGGCGGCAACGGTCGCGTCGAGCGCGCGACCGGCATCGGCCTTGGACAATTCTGCGGCACCAGCGATCGCGTCGATGAGCTCGGCTTTGTTCATATTGAGACTCCCATATCGGTTGAGAAGAAGAGGTTGTCGACAGACAGCGACAGGAACGCGGCTCCGCACGTTCGACCCAGGAAACGACGCGGGCGATGCCGCGGCGACAGGCGACCGTTATACCAGCGGGGTTACCCCCACGCAACAAAAAACCCTCTAAAAAGCGTGAAAACACGGTGAAAACGCGAAAGATGCCGTCATCAGGCCAGCATCTTCCGATCAGTGCAGGTTCAGTGTTTTCTTTCTTCGCGGCGGTTCGACGTAGCGGGCTTCGCGCGTTTGCGCGCAGCGGGACGCGCGTCCTTCTTCGCATCCTTGTCGGACGCGGCCGGCGCGATCGGATGTTCGAGCGCGAGATCCAGCACTTCGTCGATCCAGCGCACGGGTACGATCCTGATCTGATCGGTCACGGCCTTCGGGATGTCGGCAAGATCTTTCCGGTTCTCTTCCGGAATCAGGACGGTGCGGATGCCGCCGCGCAGCGCGGCCAGCAATTTCTCTTTCAACCCACCGATCGCAGTGACCTTGCCGCGCAGCGTGATTTCGCCGGTCATCGCGATGTCCGAACGCACCGGCACCTTGGTCAGCGCCGACACCAGCGCCGTGGTCATCGCGGCGCCTGCGCTTGGACCATCCTTCGGCGTCGCGCCGTCCGGCACGTGCAGATGGACATCGATCTTCTGCAGGAAATCGACGTCGATCCCCAGCCGCTCTGCGCGCGAACGCACGACCGACAGCGCAGCCGATGCGGATTCCTTCATCACATCACCCAGCTGGCCGGTGAGAATCAACTGGCCCTTGCCCGGCATCAGCGTGGATTCGATCTGCAGGAGATCGCCGCCGACTTCGGTCCAGGCCAGTCCCGTGACCATGCCGATTTCGTTGTCGCTTTCGGCGCGACCGAAATCGAAGCGTCGCACGCCCAGATACCTGTCGAGGTTCTTCGACGAGACGGAGACCGTTTTCACGCCCTTGCCCGATTTCTGCGCACCGGCCAGCGCAATCTCCTTGACCACCTTGCGGCAGATCTTCGAAATCTCGCGCTCCAGGTTGCGCACGCCGGATTCGCGCGTGTAATAGCGCACGATGTCGCGGATCGCGTCCTGGGCGATCTTCAACTCGCCGGCTTTCAGACCGTTCGCTTTCAGCTGTTTCGGCAGCAGATAACGCTCGGCGATATTGAGCTTTTCTTCCTCGGTGTAACCCGGGATGCGGATCACTTCCATGCGGTCGAGCAGCGGGCCGGGAATGTTCAGCGAATTGGAGGTCGCGACGAACATCACTTCGGACAGATCGAAATCGACTTCCAGATAATGGTCGTTGAATGCGTTGTTCTGCTCGGGGTCCAGCACTTCCAGCAGGGCGGACGACGGGTCGCCGCGGAAATCCATCGACATCTTGTCGATCTCGTCCAGCACGAACAGCGGATTCTTGGTGCCGGCCTTGGTGAGGTTCTGGACGATGCGGCCCGGCATCGAACCGACATAGGTCCGGCGATGGCCGCGGATCTCGGCTTCATCGCGCACGCCGCCCAGCGACATCCGCACGAACTTGCGATTCGTCGCTTTGGCGATGCTCTGCCCGAGCGAAGTCTTGCCCACGCCCGGCGGGCCGACCAGGCAGAGGATCGCGCCCTTCATGTGTTTCACGCGGGTCTGCACCGCGAGATATTCGAGGATGCGCTCTTTGACTTTTTCGAGACCGTAATGATCGGCGTCCAGGGTTTCCTGCGCGACCTTCAGATCCTTGCGGATCTTGGTGCGCTTCTTCCACGGCACGCCGAGCAGCCAGTCCAGATAATTGCGCACGACCGCGGCTTCCGCGGACATCGGTGACATCTGCTTGAGCTTGTTGAGCTCGGCCTTGGCCTTGGTTTCCACCGGCTTGGGCATACCGGCTTCGGCGATCTTGCGGGTGATGTCCTCGATATCGTTCGGCGCGTCGTCGAGGTCGCCCAGCTCTTTCTGGATCGCCTTCATCTGCTCGTTGAGGTAGTACTCGCGCTGGCTCTTCTCCATCTGCGACTTCACGCGGCCACGGATGCGCTTTTCGAGCTGCTGCACATCGATTTCCCCGTCGACCAGACCGACCAGCAGTTCCAGGCGCTGGGCGACGTCGACCGCTTCGAGCAACCGCTGTTTTTCGGCGAGGCGCACGCTCAGATGCGCGGAAATGGTGTCGGCCAGCCGGTTCGGTTCATCGATGCCGGACAGCGTCTGCATCAGTTCCGGCGGAAGCTTCCGATTGGTCTTGATGTACTGCTCGAACAGTCCCATCAGCGAGCGGACGATCGCCTCGACCTCGCGCGGGTCGCGCTGTTCCGCGGTTTCCAGCAGATCCGCCTTGCCGGCGAGCGCGCCGTCGAACTCGCGCACCTGTTTCACCCGCACACGCGAGACGCCTTCAACCAGCACCTTGATGGTGCCATCGGGCAGTTTCAGCAATTGCAGAACCTGGGCTAGCGTGCCGACTTCGTAGAGATCGGCCGCGCCCGGGTCGTCGGTCTCGGGCGATTTCTGCGCGACCAGCAGGATCCGCTTGTCGAGATCCATCGCGATATCGAGTGCCTTGATCGATTTCTCGCGACCGACGAACAATGGGATGACCATGCTGGGAAACACCACGACATCGCGCAGCGGCAGCACAGGCAATTCGGGGAGGACGCTGACGGCAAGATCGGTGGTCATGGATGGGGCTCCGGTCGATATTCGCGGCCGCCGCCATGGTGGGCGAACGACCTTCGGCACCGTTATGGGGTCATGCGCCGCTGGATGCAAGCGCACGCCGCCAAGCGGACGAGGAGGCCCGAATTCGACGTTCTTTATAAGAATATGTGCGACGGACCGCCCAAAGCGAACGGGCACTCCAACGATGTTGGAATGCCCGTCTGCGCAACACGATCAACGCATGTCTCAAGCCACCTGCTTATTCGGCGGATGCGACCTTGTTCGGTGGCGTCTCGTAGATCAGGTAAGGCTCGGACTTGTGTTCGATCACGGATTCGTCGACCACTACCTTGCTGACGCTTTCCAGCGACGGCAGCTCGTACATGGTGTCGAGCAGCACCGATTCGACGATGGTGCGCAGGCCACGGGCGCCGGTCTTGCGCTTGAGCGCCTTGCGCGCGATCGCGGCGAGCGCGTCCGGGCGGAACTCCAATTCCACGCCTTCCATCTCGAACAGCTTCTTGAACTGCTTGCTGATCGCGTTCTTCGGCTCGGTGAGGATCTTCACCAGCGCGGTTTCATCCAGTTCTTCCAGGGTCGCGACCACCGGCAGACGGCCGACGAACTCCGGAATCAGGCCGAACTTGATGAGATCTTCAGGCTCGACATCGAACAGCACCTTGCTGACGTCGGCCTTGCGCTCGGAACTCTTCAGCTTGGCGCCGAAACCGATGCCGCCGGCTTCGGTGCTGCGCTGCTGGATGATCTTATCGAGGCCGGCGAACGCACCGCCGACGATGAACAGGATATTGCGGGTGTCGACCTGCAGGAATTCCTGCTGCGGATGCTTGCGCCCGCCCTGCGGCGGCACGCTGGCGACGGTGCCTTCGATCAGCTTGAGCAGCGCCTGCTGCACGCCTTCGCCGGACACGTCGCGGGTGATCGACGGGTTCTCGCTCTTGCGCGAGATCTTGTCGATTTCGTCGATGTAGACGATGCCCTGCTGCGCCTTCTCGACATCGTAGTCGCACTTCTGCAGCAGCTTCTGGATGATGTTCTCGACGTCCTCACCGACGTAACCCGCTTCGGTGAGCGTGGTGGCGTCTGCAATGGTGAACGGGACATTGAGCAGACGGGCCAGAGTCTCGGCCAAGAGCGTCTTGCCCGAACCGGTCGGACCGATCAGCAGGATGTTGGACTTGGCCAACTCGATGTCGTCGTTCTTCTGCCGACTCTCGATCCGCTTGTAGTGGTTGTAGACCGCCACCGCGAGGGTCTTCTTGGCGCGGGGCTGGCCGATCACGTACTGGTCGAGGACCTCGAGAATCTCGCGCGGCTTGGGCAGATGACTGCGCGTTGCCTGCGCCTTCTCTTCCAACTCCTCGCGGATGATGTCGTTGCACAACTCGACGCATTCGTCGCAGATGAACACGCTCGGGCCCGCAATCAGTTTGCGGACTTCATGTTGGCTTTTCCCGCAGAACGAGCAATACAGGATCTTGTTGCTGTCGCCGCTGCGGCCTTGCCGGTCTTCGCTCATGCTGCTGTCGGTATCTGCGCTGGATGGTGGGAGGATAGCATCCAAGTCCCCTGCCGCAAGCGCGTCGCGGCGGGAACCTGGATTCTGATGAAAATCAGTTGCTTATGCCGGCTGGATCGAATCTTCCGGGCGGCGTTCGAGAACGTGATCCACCAGACCGTAGTCGCGGGAGGCTTCGGCGCTCTTGAAATTGTCGCGTTCGGTGTCTTTGGCAATGGTGTCGAGCGACTGGCCGGTGTGGTGTGACAGGATCTCGTTCAGCCGCTGCTTCATGCCCAGGATTTCGCGGGCATGGATGTCGATATCGGTCGCCTGACCCTGGAAGCCGCCCAGAGGCTGGTGGATCATGACCCGCGAATTCGGCAGGGCGTAACGCTTGCCCTTGGCGCCCGCGGTGAGCAGCAGCGCGCCCATGCTGGCCGCCTGACCGACGCAGATCGTGCTCACGTCCGGCTTGATGAACTGCATGGTGTCGTAGATCGCCATGCCCGAGGTGACGATGCCGCCCGGCGAATTGATGTAGAGGCTGATGTCCTTCTCGGGATTTTCCGCCTCGAGGAACAGCAACTGGGCGACGATCACGTTCGCCATGTAGTCGTCGATGCCGCCGACGAGGAAGATCACCCGCTCCTTCAACAGCCGGGAGTAGATGTCGTAGGCGCGCTCGCCGCGACTGGTCTGTTCGACCACCATCGGTACGAGGTTCAGGGCTCTGGTCTCAAGGCTGTTCATGCGTCACGGCACCTGTGGTCGGCAGGTCATGCATCTCTGCACGACCCATTGCAAGGGGGAAACTGGGATCGCCGCGCAGGTTACTGCGGGGCGATCGCTTCCTGGAAGCTGAGCGGTTTGTCGGTATGCACGGCACGCTCGGCGATCCAGTCGATGACCTGTTCTTCCATCACACGGTTCTGCAGGCCAGACATGAGCTGGCGGTCGTTGCGGTACAAATCAATGACCTGCTGCGGTTCTTCGTAAGTGGAAGCGATGAGACGCAGTGTTTCGTTCAGACGCTTCGGGTCGAGGGTGAGCTCGTTTCGACGGGCGATTTCGCCGACCAGCAGGGCCACGGTGACGCGTTTGCGGGCGGAATCGATGAAATCGAGGTAAGCCTCGGCCGGCGCTTCGACCTGACGTCCCTGGCGACGCGACTGCTCGACGGCCTGGGCGAGCATCGCGCGGGCTTCGCTTTCGACGACCCGCGCCGGCATCTCGATATGCGCATAGGTGGCGATGAGCTGCTCGCCGACTTCGCGACGGAGACGGCTCATCAGCGCACCCTTGAGCTCGCGCTCGAGGTTGTTGCGGATTTCGGTGCGGAACTGGGCCATTTCGCCCGACTTCACGCCGAAGCTCTTGATGAACTCGGGATCGACCTCCGGCAGGACGGGCTCGGAGATCTGTTCGACCTTGATGTTGACCACGACCTGCTTGCCGGCCAGCTGCGGCACGCGCCAGCCTTCCGGGAAATCGACGGTCAGCGTCTTGTCTTCGCCTGCGCTCATGCCGATCAGCGCATTTTCGATGTCGGCGAACATGGCGCCCGAACCGATCATGGTCACGCCGCGCTCGGCGCCTTCGGCGGGCAGTCGCTCGCCGTCGACCATCGACCAGGTTTCCACGTCGGCGGCGTCGCCGGCCTGGGCCGGGCGGTTCACCAGGGTCCAGCTACGGCGCTGGAGACGGAGATTCTCGATCATGCGATCGATGTCGTCTTCGCCGATCTCAGCGGTGTGGCGCACCACCTGCAGCGCGCCCACGTCGATATCGCCGAAGTCCGGGACTACCTCGAAGGTGGCAACATAAGCCAGCTCGCCCTCGCCCGCTTCGGACGGCTCGATGCGCGGCGCGCCGGCGAGACGCAGCGCGTTATCGCGGATTGCCTGATCGAAGCCCTGCTGCAGGAGATCGTCGACGACTTCGCCGCGCACTTGGGCGCCGTAGCGCTGCTCGATGACCTTGGCTGGCACCTTGCCGGGGCGGAAACCCTTGATCCTGGCGGTCCGCGCGATTTCGCGCAGGCGGCCGCCGATCTGGCTCTCGACGCTGTCGGTCGGCACGCGCAGGGTCATCCGGCGCTCGAGGTTACCCACGGATTCGACTGAAACTTGCATTGCTGACGACTCCTGCTGCCGCGCGTTCGCCCGCGGCCGGTGTTGTTGGTGTGATGGAAGGCTGGGTGGCCGGATCGGACCGTCGCGACGCTCTGACGGACCATTCCGGCGGAACGGAGTAGTTTGGCCGATTACGTCGTTTCCCGCCAGTTTCGTGGAATCCCATCATGCCCGGAGGCAGGACGAGCCGATCAGGCCGGACCTGGGCCGAATGGCTGGCGCTGCAAAAACCGGAACGAATGCCGGTGCGAAGCGCGCCTCCTTGCGGCTTTTCGTTCAGCTCCGTGCAGCGGATATTGCACTGCACCTTGTGCGAGAGGGGGGACTCGAACCCCCACACCTTTCGGCGACAGAACCTAAATCTGTTGCGTCTACCAATTTCGCCACCCTCGCATGGGCTGCATTCTAAGGCAGGGAGTCGACCTGCTGCGCGACCCAAAAAAACGCCCGGCGAGCGCCGGGCGTTTCGTGGAACTGGTGGGCCGTCAAGGATTCGAACCTTGGACCTATTGATTAAGAGTCAACTGCTCTACCAACTGAGCTAACGGCCCGATGCAACTAGTCTAGCAAAAAGCATCTACAACAAGAAGCTGGGGTGGAAGACGGGATTTGAACCCGCGACCCCCGGAATCACAATCCGGTGCTCTAACCAACTGAGCTACATCCACCATTGAAAAAAATACAACTGAAACCCGAAATTTCGTGGGATCGCCTCCGAGGCTCCCACCGCCCGACCATCCTGTCGAGCCGTTGTCGCACTGTCGCATTGGCGCGCCCGGCAGGACTCGAACCTGCAACCGCCGGCTTAGAAGGCCGGTGCTCTATCCGATTGAGCTACGGGCGCATCTGCGCATGATAGCCGGACGGATGGAGTGGAGCATGCCCGCGAGAGCTTTTGGAATGGTCGGGGTAGAGGGATTCGAACCCCCGACATCCTGCTCCCAAAGCAGGCGCGCTACCAGACTGCGCTATACCCCGCCGAAGAGCGGCGGCCGGGGTGAAATGCGACCCGGACCCCGGCAGGTCGGGTATTGTCCGAACCCGGGGCCTCGCTGTCAACGCGTACGACCGGCCGTCCGTGGAGGTATGCTTTGTCCCTGACACGATTCCATACGCCAACCGTCTTCGAAGGAGACACCATGCGCAGCGGCAACCCGGTCCTCAAGGACTCCACTTTCCTCGATCTCAGCAGCGGCGTCGCGTATCCCGGCAAGACCGGCACGATGACCCTCAACGGGACGGTCAACAAGACCGGCATGCTGCTGTTGATGACGGTCCTCACCGCAGCTTTCGCCTGGTCGCAGACGATGACGCCGACCGGCGAAGTCGCTCCCGGCGCGGCCATCTATCTGTGGGGCGGCCTCATCGGCGGTTTCGTACTGGCGCTGGTCACGATGTTCAAGAAGGAATGGTCGCCGGTCACCGCGCCGCTGTACGCGCTGGTCGAAGGGTTTTTCCTGGGCTCGATCTCGGCGATCTACAACGCCCAGTTCCAGGGCATCGTACTGCAGGCGGTGATGCTGACCTTCGGCATCATGTTCGCCCTGCTCTTCGCCTACCGCTCCGGCCTGATCAAGGCGACCGAGAACTTCAAGCTCGGCGTGACCGCGGCGACCGGCGGCATCATGCTGATCTATCTGGCCACGATCGTACTGCGCCTGTTCGACATCAACATTCCCTACATTCATGAGTCCGGCCTGATCGGCATCGGCTTCAGCCTGTTCGTGGTGGTGATCGCTTCGCTGAATCTGGTCCTCGACTTCGATTTCATCGAAAGCGGCGTCGAAGCCGGCGCACCGAAATACATGGAATGGTTCGGCGCTTTCGGCCTGATGGTCACCCTGGTGTGGCTGTACCTCGAACTGCTGCGCCTGCTTTCGAAACTGCAGTCGCGCGACTGATCCAGAACCGGCGGACACCAAAGAAAACGGGGCGCTCAGAGCGCCCCGTTTTTTTATGCATCGCGAACCACCGGAACGCCCGGTCGCAGCCTCAAAGCCGGCTTGCGATCGCCTTGGCGAATGACATGGTGTTGCCTGTGCCGCCGAGATCCGGGGTGAGCGAATCCCTGGCTTCCAGCGTAGCGACGATGGCATGGCGCAGACGGGTGGCGTTGTCCGGCTGACCCACGTGGTCAAGCATCTGACCGATCGCCAGCAGCAGCGCGCAGGGATTGGCGACGCCCTTGCCGGCGATGTCCGGCGCCGAACCGTGGACGGCCTCGAAAATCGCGGCTTCGGTGCCGATGTTGGCGCCCGGCGCCAGACCCAGGCCACCGACGAGGCCCGCGCACAGGTCGGAAATGATGTCGCCGAACAGGTTGGTCGTCACGATGATGTCGAACTGTTCCGGGCGCATCACCAGTTGCATGCAGGTGTTGTCCACGATCATCTCGTTGCAGAGGATGTCGGGATATTCCGCGGCGACGACGCGCGCGGTGCGCAGGAACAGGCCCGACGTCGACTTCAGGATGTTGGCCTTGTGGACCACGGTGACTTTCTTGCGGCCCGTCCTGCGCGCCAGTTCGAAGGCGTAGCGGACGATGCGCTCGGAGCCGCTGCGGGTGATCTTCTGGGTCAGCATCGCGGTTTCGCCGTCTTCCGACAGCGTCTGGCCTTCGCCGATGTAGGCGCCTTCGGTGTTCTCGCGGACCGTGATCAGATCCACGCCGGTCGGGAAACGCGACTTGGTGTTCGGGAACGACTTCGCCGGACGGACGTTGGCGTAGAGATCGAAACGCTTGCGCAGTTCGACGTTGATCGAGCTGAAGCCTTCGCCGACCGGCGTGGTCAGGGGGCTCTTGAGGGCAATGCGGTTGCGGCGGATCGAGTCCAGGGTCGACTGCGGCAGCAGTTCGCCGTGCTTCTCCAGCGCGACCATGCCGGCATCGGCTTCTTCGTACTGCAGGCCGGTATTCATGGTGTCCAGCACGGACAGCGCGGCCTCCATGATTTCAGGGCCGATGCCATCGCCACGGATGACGGTAATCGTTTGGGTCATGATCTGGTTCCAGACAGGCCCGCACAGAAAGACCTGTGCAGGCAGGCCCGGCGCAGCGCGCAGGGCCGGGATTCGGGATGGTGACTCGTGAGCGTGATCGGGTAGCGTTCTGCACGCAGAACCGGCGAATTATGACGTAACGGCGCTCATCCTGCTCGAACGCCGCATTCAGACCATGGTCGTAGGCATCGCACCGACAGGCGGCCGGACTCAGCCGTGGTCGTGGCCCGGCACGACGGCGGTGGCGTCGCCCTGTTCGAGTTTGTCGAGGAAATCGACCGCACGACGCAGGTGCGGGATGACGATGGAGCCGCCGACCACCAGCCCGACCGAGAAGGTTTCGAACATCTCGTCGCGGCTCACGCCGGCTTCCCTGCACTGGGCGACGTGGTAACTGATGCAGTCGTCGCAGCGCAGCACCAGCGACGCCACCAGGCCCAGCAACTCCTTGGTCTTCACGTCGAGCGCGCCGGCCTGGTAGGTCTGGGTGTCGAGGGCGAAGAAGCGGCGAACGACCTGATTGGGTTCGGAAAGGATCCGTTCGTTCATGCGTTTGCGGAAGTCGGTGAACGTGCCGACAGGGTCGCTGTCGCTCCGGGCAATACGGTCGTTTTCGCTACTGCCGCTCATGCGCCCTCTCCGTTCAGCAGCGGCTCGAATTTGCCGGCGCGGTGCAGCGCCATCATGTCGTCGAAACCACCGACGTGAACATCGCCGACGAAGATCTGCGGCACGCTGGTGCGTTTGGCCCGCGCCATCATCCGCTCGCGCTCGGCCGGGTCGATATCGATCCGTATCTCGGACCAGCTCAAGCCCTTGCTTTTCAGGAAGTTCTTGGCCGAGACGCAATACGGGCAGATCGCAGAGGTATAGATCACGATCGGCGTCTGGGGGGCTGTGTCGCTCAAAGCGGTCTCCTCGCTGCGCGGTCGCGCGGGCTGTCGGGAAGAGGGAAGAAGTACGAGGTAGTCATGATGGGGGGCGCACGCGGGCTTTTCCAGCGCTTGCGCGCAACGCTGCGATGCCCGCGACGACGCACGAACCAAGCCCGCACGATGTGGTCGAAGCGCCCGTGAGATCCGGCTTAACAACGCATTCACGCCCGCCATGCCCAGAAGCGGCATGCTGTTCCATTGATCCATACCCGAGAATCCTGCCCATGCGTTTGCCGGCCGCCATCGCTGCCCTCACCTTCACGCTTGCGGCGTTCATGGCCCCGGCACAGGACAACCGGCTACCCGACATCGGTTCTTCGGCCAATGAACTGCTCAATCCCGCGAAGCAGGCGGAGTACGGCAGCATGCTGCTCAGCCAGCTGCGGCATTACGGCTACGTGCTCGACGATCCGCTGATCGACGGCTGGCTGCAATCGGTGGGCCATCGTCTGGCGTCGGCCAGCGACAAACCCCGGCAACCGTTCACGTTCTTCATGCTGAAGGACCGGCAGTTCAACGCGTTCGCCACCCTCGGCGGCTACATCGGCACCAACGCCGGCCTGGTGCTGGCGGCGGAAAGCGAGGACGAAGTGGCGGGCGTGCTGTCGCACGAGGTCGCCCACGTCACCCAGACCCATGTGCTTCGCAGCGTCGAACGCGCGCAGAAGGACAGCGTCCCGATCCTGCTGGCGATGCTGGGGGCAATCGCGATTGCCCAGTCCGCGGGCGGCAATTCTTCGGACGACGCGTCGATGGCGGCGCTGGCGTCAGCGCAGGCGTTGATGATGCAGCGACAGATCGACTACACCCGCTCCAACGAATCCGAGGCCGACCGGCTCGGCATCCAGACCCTCGCCCGCGGCGGTTACGACCCGAATGCGATGGCGAGCATGTTCACCCGCATGCAGACGATCTCGCGGGTGAATCAGGGCGGCGAGCGCGAGCGCACCCCGGACTATCTCCGCTCACACCCGGTCAATACCACCCGGATCAGCGAAGCCAAACAGCGCGCCGCGGATCTGGCAACCAGGACACCGGCCTTCGACCCGGGCAGCACCATCACCAGCGAGAATCCGCTGCTTCCGTCCAGCCTGCGCGTGGCCGGCCCGGTGCGCACCAACGACAACGTGCAGTTCGGCTGGGCCCGGGAACGCATCCGCGTCTTCAGCGCCAACACTTCGACCGATGCGATCCGCGAATACGAACAGCAAGGCAGGTCCAAGCCGTTGACCGACGCGCAACGGTATGGCTTGGCGGTAGCGCACTACCGCAACGGCGATTACACCCTTGCCGCGAAGGAGCTGACGCTATTGCTCGCGAAATATCCCGCGGACCCGTGGATCGTCATCGCCATGGCCGAAACCGAGGCCCGCAGCGGCAATCTGGCCGGGGCCGATACCCGCCTGGAAGCCTTCCTCCAGCGCAGTCCCAATCACCGCGCTGCCGTACTCAGTTATGCGCAGCTATTGGCCGAACGCGACGACGCCGACGCAGGCAAACGCGCACAAGCGGTACTACGGCCCTTGCTGGTCACGGCGAAGGAAGACCCGGTCTTCCAGCAGACCTTCGCGCGTGCCAGCGAAGTCGCCGGCGACCCCGACCGGGCCGGCGAAGCCTATGCCGAGGCCGAATACCTGAACGGACGGCCGGAGCGTGCCCTGATCCAGCTCAACACACTGCTCAAGCGGCCTCAACTCGACTATTACGCTCGGGCCAGGATCGAGGCTCGCATCGCTGCCATCACCCCGACCGTACTGGAATTGCGCCGTCAGGGTGTACGCGACGAGGTTCTCGACCGGCGCTGACACCGGATTCTGTCGAAACAGGCATTGCATCGCCCGGTTGACATCATCGCATCACGACATCACGATGCGGGAATGCGAACCACCATCGACCTCCCCGAAGATCTGCACCGGATCGCGACCAGCCTTGCGCATCACACCGGGCGCAGCCTCGGCCAGACCGTGGCAGAACTGATGCGCCGCGGCTTGGCGGCCGACGCCGGCCGGGTCGCCGATACGCCCGCAAGCTATGTCGTCCATCCCCAGACCGGGTTGCCGGTCGTGGCGTCGCTGCAGCCGATCACCAGCGACGACGTCAAAGCGCTGGACGACGAGACATGACCCATCTTCTCGACGGCAATGTGCTGGTTGCGCTGATCGATCGCGCGCACGTGCATCACCCGGCGGCGGTGCGCTGGTTCGAATCGCGCGTCGACGCATTCGCGACCTGCCCCATCACCCAGGGCACATTGATGCGCATGCTGCTGCGGTTCGGCGCCGTGGCCGACGCGCCGTCCGCGGTCGCGGTACTGGTCCGGCTGACCAGCCACACCCGGCACACGTTCTGGCCCGACGATCTCGGCTACGCCAGGATCTCGTGGGCCGGCGTGCTGGGCCATCGCCAGGTCACCGACAGCTATCTCGCCGCACTGGCGCGCCATCGCAACGGGCGTCTGGCGACGTTCGACCGCGGACTGGCCGCCTTGCATGCGGACGTGGCCGATCTGATCGAGCCCTGACGCGCGACGCTTCCTGCGTCGCACGCTTCTTGGATAGCACGCCTCTTGAACAGCAGGCTCTGCTGCAGTGTCAGCCGCGCGCCGCATTTCGCACGATTCCGCGGTCGTGCGCGGGATACGACAGACATGTCCGTCGTCATGGTTCAGTCATAAAAATGTCGTCTACTGTGTCCGCTCCCCGGAATGGCCGCAGCCGGCCCGCCGAGCCGCCCGCTCCGGGCATCACGCAGAGCCACCGTCATGCAGAAGCGCATCCTGATCGTCGACGACGAACCCGCGATCCGCGACATGGTCGCCTTCGCCCTCCGCAAGGGCGAATACGAACCGATCCACGCCGGCGACGCCCGCGAGGCCCAGGCAGCCATCGCCGAGCGCGTCCCCGATCTGATCCTGCTCGACTGGATGCTGCCCGGCACCAGCGGTCTTGAGCTGGCCCGCCGCTGGCGCCGCGATGCGCTCACCCGCGACATCCCGATCATCATGCTCACCGCGCGCGGCGAAGAGAACGACCGCGTCGGCGGCCTCGAAGCCGGCGTCGACGACTACGTCGTGAAACCCTTCTCCGCCCGCGAACTGCTCGCGCGCATCCGCGCGGTGCTGCGCCGCTCCCGCGAGGACGACGAGGATGGCAGCGTCCAGGTCGGCGGGCTGCGCATCGACGGCGCTTCGCACCGGGTCTATGCCGGCGACGCGCAGATCCAGATCGGTCCGACCGAATACCGGCTGCTGCATTTCTTCATGACCCACGCCGAACGCGTCTACACCCGCAATCAGCTGCTGGACCACGTCTGGGGCGGCAATACCTACGTCGAGGAGCGCACCGTGGACGTGCATATCCGCCGGCTGCGTCGCGCGCTGGAACCGGTGGTGCTCGATGGCATGGTCCAGACCGTGCGCGGCGCCGGCTATCGCTTCTCGGCCACGCTCTGAGCGCGATGCTCTGAGCGCCACGCTGCCCGCGCGGACCCCGCATCGCGGATCATCGGCCCGGCGATCTTCGACCTGCCCTTCCTTGACCCACCATCTTTGACCCAGCGAATCCCATAGACTCAGCGGATGCCGAACGACGCTCGATCCGCATGGTTCAAGACTCTCGGCCAGCTCGCGCTGGCGCTTGCCGTCGCGCTTGCGCTCGGCTTCGCCGTCGGCCAGGTCTGGCCCGTCATCACCGTCGCCGCGCTCGGCGTGGTCGCCTGGCACTACTGGAAACTGCGCAAGCTGCTGCTCCGCCTCACCGCGCGACAGCGGCTCACGCCATCGACAGGCCCGGGGGTCTGGAATGAACTGGACCGCCTGCTCTATCGCGGCCAGAACGAGATGCGCGCGCGCAAGCGCCGGCTCATCGACATGCTGCGCGCCTACCGCGCCGCCACCGCCGCGCTGCCCGACGCGATCGTTGTGGTCGAGCGCAACAGCCAGCGCATCCAGTGGTTCAACGAAGCCGCGACCCGGCTGCTGGGCCTGCACTATCCGAGCGACCTCGGCGCGGCGCTGAGCGACCGCCTGCAGCCGCTGCCGATCGCGCACTGGCTGACCGGCGGACGCCACGCGGAACCGCTGCTCGATGCCGCATCGCCGGTGCAGCCCGACCTGCGCCTGAGCCTGCGCCTGATTCCGTATTCCGACGAGTTGTGGCTGCTCATCGCGCGCGATGTCAGCAAACTCATGCATCTGGAACAGATGCGCCGCGATTTCGTCGCAAACTTGTCGCACGAATTACGCACCCCGCTGACCGTCGTCCACGGCTATCTCGACATGCTCGATCCGGCGGAACAGCCGGAATGGGCGCCGATGCTCAACGAGATGCAGCGCCAGTCGCAGCGCATGACCCAACTGGTCGAGGATCTGCTGATGCTGTCGCGGCTGGAAGCCCAGGAAGAGCTGCCGGAGGAAATCGTCTCGATGGCGCCGATGCTGACGACGCTGAAACGCGAAGCCGATGCGCTGAGCCAGCGCCGGCATACGATCACCGCCGAAGACCTCGCAGGCGTCGATCTGTGGGGCTCGACCAAGGAGCTGCACAGCGCATTCTCGAATCTGGTCGGCAACGCGATCCGCTACACGCCGGCCGGCGGCAGCATCCATATCCGCTTCGCCTCGGAACGCGACGGCGGCGTGAGCCTGTCGGTGGAAGACACCGGCTACGGCATCCCCGCCGCGCATCTGCCGCGCATCACCGAACGCTTCTACCGCGTGTCCACCAGCCGTTCCCGCGAAAGCGGCGGAACCGGCCTCGGCCTGTCGATCGTCAAGCACGTGCTGAATCTGCACCAGGCGCGGCTGGAGATCGAAAGCGAAGTGGGCCGCGGCAGTCGGTTCGCCTGCCGTTTCGGACGCGAGCGCATCCGCGCGCGCGACCTCGACTCTTATCCAGAAGATCACGAATGAGCACACGCCCACCCGCACGCCCTGCGAAACGTTCCAGCGCCGGCAAGTCCGCGCGCGCTTCCGGGCGCGTGCCGACGCAGCCCCAGCAGCATCCCGATCCGTCCCAGGACGCCGATCCGCAGCGCGACCCCGCGCTGTATCTCAACCGCGAACTGTCCCAGCTCGACTTCAACTTCCGGGTACTGGCGCACGCGCAGGACGCTGCGGTGCCGCTGCTCGAGCGATTGAGATACCTGTGCATTTCCTGCACGAATCTGGACGAATTCTTCGAGATCCGCGCCGCCACCGTGCGTCAGGCGCAGGATTTCGGAATGCCGCTGGCGCCCGACGGCATGCCCCACGCGACGCTGCTCAAACGCATCCACGATCGCGCCGCCGAACTGGTGGACGGGCAGTACCGCTGCTGGAACGAAGTGCTGCGCCCGGCGCTGAACGAGGCGGGCGTGCGCGTGCTGCATCGCCAGGACTGGAACGCGCGGCAGACGCGCTGGCTGCGCGCTTATTTCCGCGACGAGATCATGCCGGTGCTGTCGCCGCTGGGCCTGGACCCCGCGCACCCGTTCCCGAAGATCCTCAACAAGTCGCTGAACATCGTGGTGGTGCTGAAAGGCAAGGATGCGTTCGGCCGCGCCGGCCATCTCGCCATCGTGCGCGCGCCGCGATCGCTGCCGCGCATCATCCAGTTGCCCGAGCGCGCGTCGGGCGGAGAACACGACTTCGTGTTCCTGTCCGCTGTGCTGTCCGCCTTCGTGGATGAACTGTTTCCCGGCATGGAGGTCAAGGGCGCCTACCAGTTCCGCGTCACCCGCAACTCCGAACTGATCGTCGACGAGGAAGAAGTCGAGAACCTCGCGCTTGCGCTGCGCGACGAACTGGTCGGCCGCGGCTATCTGCGCGCGATGCGTCTGGAGATCGCTGCCGATTGTCCGAATCCGATCGTGCGCACGCTGCTGGAGAACTTCGAACTGCCGGAAAATGCGGTCTATCGCATCCAGGGGCCGGTGAACCTCAATCGCGCCGCGCAGATCTACGACATGGTGCAGCGCCCCGACCTGAAGTTCGTGCCGTACCAGCAGCGCAAGCTGCAGGACATGGAAACGATCTTCGAGCGCGCCTCCGCGGACGACGTGCTGCTGCATCATCCTTTCGACGCCTTCGCGCCGGTGCTGGAGCTGATCAAGCAGGCGGCGGAAGACCCGAACGTACTGGCGATCAAGCAAACCCTGTATCGCGCCGGCAAGGATTCGCCGATCGTCGAGCATCTGATCCAGGCCGCGCGCAACGGCAAGGACGTGACCGTGGTGATCGAACTGCGCGCGCGCTTCGACGAGGAGGCGAATCTGCGCCTCGCCGACCGGCTGCAGGACGCCGGCGTGCAGGTGGTCTACGGCGTGGTCGGCTACAAGACCCACGCCAAGATGCTGCTGATCGTGCGCCGCGAGGGCCGCAAACTCGTCCGCTACACCCATCTGGGCACCGGCAACTATCACGCCGGCACGTCGCGCGCCTACACCGATTTCGGCCTGATCACCGCCGACCCCGACATCGGCAGCGACGTGCACCAGATCTTCCAGCAGATCTCGGGCCTCGCGCCGGCGATCAAGCTCAAGAAACTGCTGCAATCGCCATTCACCCTGCACGCGGGCGTGCTCAAGCGGATCGAACGCGAAGCCAGGCACGCGAGCGCGGGCAAGGAGGGACGGATCGTCGCCAAGATGAACGCCCTGAACGAACCGCAGGTGATCCGCGCGCTGTACGAAGCCTCGCAGGCCGGCGCGAAGATCGATCTGCTGGTGCGCGGCGCCTGCACGCTGCGACCGGGCATTCCCGGCGTGTCCGAGAACATCCGCGTGCGTTCCATCGTCGGCCGCTTCCTCGAACACAGCCGGATCTGGTGGTTCGGCAACGATGGCGACCCGGAGCTGTTCTGCTCCAGCGCCGATTGGCTGGAGCGCAATCTCCTGCGCCGGGTCGAGATCGGCTTCCCGATCCTCGATCCCGACCTGGCCGCGCGGGTGAAGGAAGAATCGCTGGACAACTATCTGCTGGACAACCTCGACGCATGGGAATTGCAGGCCGACGGCAGCTACCTGCGACTCGCGCCCGAAGGCGATGCGATGCCGCATTCCGCGCAGGCGACGCTGCTGGCCAAGCTCTGCGGGTGACCGTCGATAGCCGTGGAGCGCGCTTCAGCGCGCCGAGTCGCGGTCTCGCATAACGTTATAAAAACTTGCCGTTTCATTCACACCAGCCGCGGGCGCGGCCTCGGCTGCAGCCGCGAACCATTGTCGACCTTGGCCGGGCTGAAGCCCGCTCTACCGGCGTTCTACGGATCTCCGCACCGCTATCGCACCGGAACGCCGCGAGAACCGTTCCGTTTGCGGGTCCATGTTGTTAGGCTGCGCGGGCATCGCCGCCGCATCGCCCGACCCGCGACAGGAACATCGCTTGAACCGATCCGCTTCCCTGCACCACTTGCCCGCCGCTCCCCTGCAGGACGGCGAATCGCTGGCCGCCATCGACATCGGTTCTAACAGCTTCCATATGGTCGTGGCGCGCAATGTGCTGGGCCAGTTACGGGTCATCGACCGGCTGCGCGAAACCGTTCGTCTCGCCGATGGCCTGGACGGCAAGGGTGGCCTGAACGACGCCGCGCGCGAGCGCGCGCTGGAGTGCCTGTCGCGTTTCGGTCAGCGCATCCGCGACCTGCCGCCGCATCGCGTGCGCGCCATCGCCACCAATACCGTCCGCGCGCTGCGCGACCCTCAAGCTTTTTTGTCGTCCGCCGAATCCGCGCTGGGCCACGGCATCGAAGTGGTGTCCGGACGCGAGGAAGCGCGACTGATCTATCTCGGCGTCGCCCACGCACAGCCGCCGAAACCGCAGCAGCGTCGGCTGGTGATCGACATCGGCGGCGGCTCAACCGAATGCATCATCGGTTCCGGTTTCGACACCATCGAACGCGAAAGCCTTCAGATCGGCTGCGTCGCCAGCACACGACGCTTCTTTCCCAACGGCAAACTCTCGAAAAAACGCTGGAAGGAAGCGTTGACCGAGATCGAAGCCGAATTCCAGCAGTTCGCCGGCCTGTATCGCGGGCTCGGCTGGCAGGAAGCCATCGGTTCGTCCGGCACCAACAAGGCCATCGGCGAGATCTGCGGCGCGATGAAGTTGACCAAGGGCGCGGTGACCGCCGAAGCCCTGCCGATCGTGCGCGACCGCCTGCTTACGGCCGATCGCATCGACGCCATCGATCTGCCAGGATTGCCCGACGACCGCAGACCGATCATCGCCGGCGGCATCCTCATCCTCGAAGCTGCGTTCGAAACCCTCGGCCTGAAACGGATGATGGTCAGCAAGGCCGCGATGCGCGAAGGCGTGCTCTACGACATGCTCGGCCGCGGCGGCGTGGACGATCCACGCGACATTTCCATCGATGCGCTGATGCTTCGTTATGGCGTCGATCGCGCGCAGGCGAAGCGCGTGGAAGACACCGTGCTGCGGCTGTTCGGCCAGATCGCCGCGCGATGGAGCCTCGGCGACGACGAACGCCGGATGCTGATGTGGGCCGCGCGCGTACACGAACTCGGCCTGGCCATCGCGCACAGTCAGTATCACGTGCACGGCGCCTACATCCTCGAACATTCCGACATCGCGGGTTTTTCGCGTCAGGAGCAGTCGTTCCTGGCCGCGCTGGTGCGCAACCACCGCCGCAACATCTCCAACAAATCGCTGGACGCCCTGCCCGACCGCCTGCAGGCGCCGGTCAGGCGCTGCGCCGCGCTGCTGCGTCTGGCGGTGCTGCTGCATCGTTCGCACGAGGCCGAGACCATCCCGAAACTCGAGCTGCGACTGGCCGGCAATACCATCGCCGTATCGATGTCCAAAAGCTGGCTCGACCGGCGCCCGCTGCTGCGCTCGGACCTGGAGCACGAGCCGGAAGGTTTCGCAGGACTCGGAATCGAGCTGCATCTCGCGCTGTGACGCCGTACAGCGCATCCGCGAACTGAAATCGCTGCCATTGCTCGCGCGTCATCGCGCTGTCACCGCCGCGCCACCGCTGTTTCATCTGCCATCGTCATCCTTCTTCAAACCGAAGAGCGATGCCGATGCGCTACGCGATCGTCACAGAGACCTACCCGCCGGAAATCAACGGCGTCGCGCTCACCGTGCAGAGTCTCGAACAGGGTCTGCGCGAACGCGGCCATACCGTTGGCCTGATCCGACCGAGACAGTCGCATAACACCGCATCGGTGGCCCACGAACATCTCGTCGCAAGCCTGCCGCTGCCACGCTACCCCGGTCTGCGTTTCGGTATGCCGGCGACGCGAAAACTGATCTCCCTGTGGAACCTGCACCGCCCGGATGCGATTTATGTGGCCACGGAAGGCCCATTGGGGTGGTCGGCGCTGCGCGCGGCGCGCGCGCTGCGCATCCCCGCCGCGACCGGCTTCCACACCCGTTTCGACCTGTACATGCGCGACTACGGCGCGCCCTTCCTGCAGTCTACGGCCCTGCGCTGGATGCGCCGCTTCCACAACGGCGCCCACGCGACACTGGTGCCGACCGAAGCGCTGCGCGCAGAGCTGCAGGGCATGGGGTTCCAACATGCGACGCGGCTGCCGCGGGCCGTGGACAACGCACTCTTTCACCCTGCGCGCCGCGACGATGCGCTGCGTGCATCCTGGGGGCTACGCGCCGAAAACCTCGCCGTGATCCATCTTGGCAGGATCGCGCCGGAGAAGAATCTCGCCCTGGCGGTGCGCGCCTTCCGCAACATCCAGCAGCGCTGCCCGGACGCGCGCTTCGTCTGGGTCGGCGACGGCCCGGCGCGCGAGCAACTGGCGAAAGACAATCCGGATTTCGTGTTCTGCGGCATCCAGCGCGGCGAAGCGCTGGCGCGACATTTCGCGAGCAGCGACCTGTTCCTGTTTCCCAGTCGCAGCGAAACCTACGGCAACGTAACGCTCGAGGCGATGGCCAGCGGCGTGCCCACCGTCGCCTTCGATTACGGCGCGGCGCACGAATGCCTGCGCGACGGCGAACACGGCGCAGCGGTGACCGACGGCACCGCCGACAGCGACGACGCCTTCGTCCGCGCCGCGGTGCGCATCGGCGCGGATGCGGATCTGCGCGCACACATGCGCATCGCCGCGCGCGATGCGGTGTCCGAGCTGCGCCCTCAGCAGGTCGCCGCCGATTTCGACGCCATCCTCCAACGCCTTGCCTTCGCGGGGAAACGCCATGAACAGCCGATTGCTGCGTCGCCGGTTACGCACGAATGAATCGGCGTGGTGCCTGCGCGCGAACGCGCTGTGCGGGCGGATCGCGACGCGGCGCTTCTTCGCATTGATCAGCCGGCTCGGCGATGGCGCGTTCTGGTATGCGCTGATGGCCGCGCTCGTGCTGTTCGGCGGGCGTAACGGCGCCGCCGCGGCGCTGCATCTCGCGGCGATCGGTCTGGTGTCGCTGATCCTGTACAAAGCCATCAAACGCTGGACGCGGCGCCCGCGCCCCTGCGCCGCGGACCTGCGCATCCGCGCCTGGGTGGCGCCGCTGGACGAATTCAGTTTCCCGTCGGGCCACACGCTGCATGCGGTGGGCTTCACCATCGTGACGCTGTCGTACGTGCCCTCGCTGGCATGGCTGTTGATCCCGTTTGCCGCCAGCATCGCGGTCTCGCGGGTCGTGCTGGGCCTGCATTATCCCAGCGATGTGCTGGCGGCCACCGGGATCGGCAGCGCGTTGGCGTTGGGTTCGATCTGGGCGAGGAACATGGCGAGCGCTCTGCCGTTGTAGGAGGCGCTTCAGCGCCGACGAATGCTCCCGGAAAAGATCGGGCCTAAAGGCCCTCCTACAGGCAGGTTTCGACCGTCGCCTGCTGCAGCGCCGGCGCCCATTGCCCCGACCAGTCGCGATCGTTCGCCACCTGCGCGTGCGCACGACTGTCGCGCAGACGCTGCGCATCGAAGTCGGCGTACGCCCAGCCCGAAGCTGCGGAGGTGGCAGCCGCGATGCCGTCGGCCGGCAGCCCGACATCCATCGGCGCGTACACCGTCGCATCGCCGGTGTTGATGTCGAGCATGGGGCTCCACTGCGCCTCGCCGGCAGTCACCGCCTTCGCAACGAAGCAGCGGTTCTCCAGCGCCCGCGCGAGGCAGCCCACGCGCACGCGGGTGGCGCCGGCCGCAGTGTCGGTGCAGCTCGGCACCAGCAGCAACTGCGCGCCGGCCTCGCACTGCGCGCGCACCGGCAGCGGAAATTCGATGTCGTAACAGATCGCGATGCCGGCGCGCACGCCATCGAACTCGAATACCTTCAACGCATCGCCGGCTTCGAGGACGCCGGTCTTCTTCTCGAATCCGGTGAGCTGCAGCTTGTCCTGCCAGACATGGCCGCCTTCGGGCGAAAACAGATCCGCACGATTGCGGTACAAGCCGTTGCCGACATCGAGCAGGAACGTCCCGGCAACGATGCGCAGGCCGCAATCGCGCGCCAATCCCGCGTACAGATCGAGCCAGGCCTTGCGATACGGTTGGATCGCAGCCAGCGATGCGTGCAGATCGCCGCGGATCTCCGCCGCGAACGTCGCGCCCAGCTCCAGCGACAGGTATTCCGGCAGCACCGCGATATCGGCGCCGGCCGACGACGCCTCGTGCAGCCAGCGCGACTGCTTGTCGGCGAAATCGTCGAATCGCAGCGGCGCATCGATCGGATACTTCGCGACTGCGATCTTCATGGCGCATCCCCTTCCGCCAGCGGACGCAGCCAGAACGTCAGCGCATGTTCGATCTCGCCATGACCGACCTCGTTCCAGCGCAGACGCATGGTCATGCCGGTCTGACGCGCATAGCCGCGCTTGAGCCAGAAGGCGTTGTTGCCGCGATGCGCTTCGGGGCGACGCGGATCGTCGGCATCGCGATCCACCGCGCAGAAAGCGGTGGTATCGAAGCGGCCGAGCGAACGCGCATGCGCTTCGCGATGATCGAAGAAGGCGTGACCGATACCATGGCCGCGATATTGCGGCAGCAGCACGGATTCGCCGAGATAGAACACCTTGCCGGCATCGATACCGCGGGCTTCGAACGGCGCACGGAATTCGGCGGAGTCGTCGGCCAGCGGCAAACCGGTGGATGCGCCGATCACCGCATCGCCGTCGAAGGCGAGCACGAATACGCTGTCGTCCGAACCGGCATAGGCATCCAGGTATTCGCGCTCGTAGGCGATATCCCCGTCGTAGAGATACGGCCAGTCGCGGAACACGTCGATGCGCAGCGCGGCGACCGCATCGGCGTGTCGACGGATCTCGTCGGCGCCGGTACAGCGGCGGATCTGGATGCGGGGAAAGGCGGCGGCGCGTGCGGTCATCGGTCGAGTCTAAAGCAAAGAAAACGCCGCAGGCACAAGGCCTGCGGCGTTCCGGGCCCACCGGAACCGTCAACCCTTCGGCAGCGGCGGCGGCGCGACGGCGCCGACGCTGTACCAGTCGATCCTGCGGGTGACGATCATGATCGCGGCCAGGATCAGGAACAGCAGGCCGGCGCCGAGCACCATCGCGTTGTCTTCCGAGATCAGCAGACCGTAAAGCGCGCCGTAGAGGGTCGACAGCATCGCCGCGAAGCCGATGCCGCGCAGCCACGACCGCAGCACATGGCTCACGTAATAGCCGAGCAGACCGATGCAGGCGACGCTGGCGGCGAGGTAAGCCATGCCGAACTCGATGTGTTCGGACAGCGCGACCAGCAGCAGGAAGAAGATCGCCAGCGCCAGACCGACCAGGCCGTACTGGATCGGGTGGATCCGCAGTTGCTTGATCAGTTCGAACATGAAGAAGCCGACGAAGGTCAGGACCACGAACAGGATGCCGTATTTGCTGGCGCGATCGGCCTGGGTGTAGATGTTGACCGGTTCGACCAGCGATACGCCGATCGCGTCGAGCCCCGTCACCGCCTGGTCCATGTGTTCGACATCGACCGAACCGGCCGGCGCCATGCCCGGCACGCGCGCACCGCCGAGGTACTGGGCCTGCGCATTGCTGGCCAGCGACGAGATTTCCCACTCGGCGCGGAAACCCTTGTCGTCGATGCTGCGTTTGCGCGGCAGGAAGTCGCCGTTGAACAGCGGATGCGGCCACGGCGAGGCGATCCTGATGACGTTGCGTTTCGCCAGCGGTGCGATCGCGAGCGATTCGGTGCCTTCGAGCGTGAATGCCAAGCGCGTGTCGAGGACGATCGTCGCGCCGGCTGCGGTCGCCGGCAGACGCGCATGCAGACCGCCGCCATCGCCGCTGCCAGGTCCCTGCAACAATTCGGGTTTCTGGCCGTTGACCGTCAACGTTTGCAGGCCGACCACGCCGCGGACATCGGCGATGGCATAACTCAGGTAAGGCTGACCGATCTTGCGCGGCGCGATGGCGTTGGCATCACCGGGCACGTTGACGCGGAATTGCGCGTCGAGCGTCGTATCGAACTCGTACTTGCGCACTTCATGCAGACCGATCTTGCGCACGACCGGCTTCATGGTGCCGTCGGTTTCCAGTGTTTCGGGAAAGAACATCCACAGCCCGGCTTCCTCGCGCTGCACCTTGCGGGTAAACCCGGCATTGTCCTTTTCTTCGACTTCGACCAGTTCCGAGTAGGGCACCATCAGCACCGGACCGGAAAAGGCCTGCGCGCCCGCCGAACTGCGCGCCACGGTCTGCACCGCTTCGCGGCGATACATCTGCCGTTCCTGGATGGTGCCGCGGATCATCATCAGTGGAACGAGGATGGCGATGGTCAACCCGACCATCATCATGATTTTCAAAAGCAGGCGCATATCGGACTCCGGCGTTGTGGATGGCGCCAGTGTCGACAGGGCTTGCGGGGCGGCGATGGCGGCTGTGTGAAGCCGGGGTGAAGCGGCCCGAGTTTCCGTAGAGCGCGCTTCAGCGCGCTGTCTCTGTGGTCCGCAAAAAAAACGCGGCGGCTTGGCTCTCAACAGCCCAAAGGCTGTCAACCCGCTCTACACGATGATGGGCAGCACCATGCTCGCCACCGCGCCGCCATCCTCGCGATTGCCCAACGCAACGCGACCGCCGTGCAATTCCACCGCTTCGGCGACGAAACACAGGCCCAGACCGCTGCTGCGGCTGCCGCCGTCCGGACGCGGCAGCGAATAGAAACGTTCGAACGTACGATCCAATGCGTAGTCCGGCACGCCAAGGCCGCGGTCCAGCACTTCGACGACCAGACTGGCCGCATCGCGTCGCAGCCGCAGTTCTACGTCGCTGCCTGCGGGCGCGAAATCCGCGGCGTTGTCGAGCAGGTTGAGCAACGACTGGCGCAGCAGGAAGGGATCGCCCGAGACGCGCAGGCCGCGCGCGTCGCCGTCTTCGATAATGCGCAGCCGCAGCGCGGTCTGCGCATACTTCGGCGCGATCCGTTCGGCGGCCTCGTCGGCGATGACGCGCAGATCGACCGGCTGCGGCTGTTCGATGCGCTGGCGGTGCTCCACCGCTGCCAGCGCCAGCAGTTTGTCGATCATTTCCGACATCCGCTCGCTCTGGGCGCGGATGGTCGCGACGAAACGCGCACGATCGGCCTCGGGCATTGGCGCGGCGCCGTGCGCGGGCTGCAGCAGCTCGGCGCTGCCGCGGATCGCGGCCAATGGGCTTTTCAGTTCGTGGGTCAGCGCATGCACGTATTGTTCGACGTACTGCTTGCCTTCCAGCTTCGCGCGCATGGTCTCCAGCGCGCGGCCGAGGTCGCCGAACTCGCCGGCGCTGTCGGGCGGGCTGACGCGTTCGCCGGCGGCGACGGCATCGGCATAACGGCGCAGCGCGCCGAGCTGGCGCGACAGCCACCATGCCGCCAGCAGGCCGATCATCAGCGCCGCGCCCAGCAGCACGAACCCCCAGCGCAGGATCACGCTCTGGCTGCGGGCGATGAACGGCGCGATCGCCTGATTGGGTTTGGCGACGGTCAGCACGCCGATGATCCGCGACGTATCGCCATCGCGCACGGTGATCGGCGCGGCCACATGCATCACCGAGCTGGCCTCGTCGTCCGGATCACTACGCGACGAACGCGCGCCGTAGCGACCTTGCAGCGTCAGATAGACATCGTTCCAGCGCGAATAATCCTTGCCGAGATCCTGGCCGCCGGAATCGAACACCACGATGCCGCGCGCGTCGGTCACGTAGATGCGGGTGCTGACCTTGCGCTTGGTGAAGCCCCAGATTTCGGCGCCGAGATCGCGGTCGGTCAGCGCGCGCACGTGGGCGGCGAAGCGGCCATCGTCGATGCGCCCGGCCAGCAGATCGTCCTTGGCCTGTTCCGCCAGCAGATTGGCGGTGTCGACCAGGGTGTCTTCCATCGCTTGGCGCACGCCCGGCTTCACTTCCTGCAGGAACACCCGGCCCAGCAGCAGCGCGGCCAGCGCCACGATCAGGAAATAGCCGAGCAGGATGCGCAGACCGATCTTCATGCGCGACGCTTCATGCGCGACTCAACGGCCATCGATGTCGAGCGAATAGCCCAGTCCGCGATGGGTCCTGATCGGGTCATGCGGGTCGTGCCCGTCATTGCGTTCGTCCACTGCGCGCAGCTTCGCGCGCAACGTCTTGATGTGGGTGTCGACCGTGCGGTCGCTGCTCTCCAACGCATCGGCCCAGACCCGATCCATCAACTGCGTGCGCGACAGCACCGCGCCCGGACGCTGCATCAGCGCGTCCAGCAGCCCGTATTCGTACCGCGTGAGATCGAGCGCGCGGCCGCGGTAGCGGATGCGCTTGCCGTCGCGGTCGATCTCGAACACCCCGTGGCGCTGCCAGTTCGCGGCATCGGCCTGGCTGCGCCGACGCAGCCGCGCGCGAACCCGCGCCACCAGTTCGCGGGGGGAAAAAGGCTTCACCACGTAGTCGTCGGCGCCCAGCTCCAGCCCGACCACGCGGTCGATCTCGCCGTCGCGCGCGGTCAGGAAGATCACCGGCACTTCGCTGAAAGCGCGCAGCGCGCGGCAGACCTCGAAGCCGGTGATGTCCGGCAATCCGACATCCAGCACCACCAGATCGACGCCGCCCGCGCGCACCCGCGGCACCACGTCGCCGCCCAGCAGCACGTGATCGGCCATGAAGCCCTCGCTGCGCAGCGCATACAGCACGGTCTCGGCGATCGCGGTTTCGTCTTCGGCGATGAGGATCGCGGGCGTGGCGGCCATGGCGGGCGTCGGAAAGGCGGCGTCGTGCATTGTAGGCGGTCCGCGACCTGGGATTCGCATACCATGACGGTCCCGCGCCCGCGACGCCGTAATGAAAGACGCTGCATGAATTACCGCCACGCCTTCCATGCCGGCAATCACGCCGACGTCCTCAAGCATGTCGCCCTGCTGGCGCTGTGCGATGCGCTGACCGCGAAGCCGGCGCCGCTGTTCGCAATGGACACTCATGCAGGCGCGGGCGTGTACCTGCTCGATGGCGACGAAGCGCAGAAGACCGACGAAGCGGCAGGCGGCATCGGCCGGCTGCTGGTCAGGCCGCCGCAGGATCCCGCGATCGCGCGCTATCTCGCCGCGGTCGCCAGGTGTCGCGCGGAGACCGGCCAGCCGCTCGCCTATCCGGGCTCGCCCTGGCTGCTGGCGGACGCGCTGCGCGATCAGGACCGCATCGCCTGCTGCGAACTGCGCGAGGAAGAAGCCGTTCTGCTGAAGCACAACCTCGGCCGCGACATGCGCATCTCGGTGCAGGCCCGCGACGGCTATGCCGCGATGCACGCGCTGTTGCCGCCGAAGATCGGCGACACGAAATTCGCGCGCGGGCTGGTGCTGATCGATCCGCCCTACGAAGCCCAGCTCGAAGAATTCGACATCGCGCTGTCGGCATTGCGCGACGCCATGACCCGATGGCCGCAGGCGGTCTACGTGCTGTGGTATCCGATCAAGCGCCGCGTGGCGCTGATGCCGTTCTACCGCAAGCTCAATCATCTGCAGGCGAAATCCAGCCTGATCTGCGAACTGCTGGTGCGACCCGACGACTCGCCGCTGCGCATGAACGGCAGCGGCCTGCTGATCCTCAATGCGCCGTGGCAGTTCGATCTGCGGCTCCAGGCCAGCCTCGCGGGGCTGCGCAAGGCGCTGGGCGAACCCGGCGCCTCTTCGCGGCTGGAATGGCTGCAGAAACCGGCCTGAACCTGCGCAGCGCAGCGCACCGGCCTGCGCCTGCGCCCCCGGCCGATCGAACGCACCGGCGACGCGGCATCCATGCGAAAATCCGCATCCCCATTGCCCCGAACGCTCCCATGGCCGGTTCCAACCTGCTCGCCCTGATCGACGATATCGCCACGCTGCTCGACGACGTGTCGGTGATGACCAAGGTCGCCACCAAGAAAACCGCCGGCGTGCTCGGCGACGATCTGGCGCTGAATGCGCAGCAGGTCGCAGGCGTCAAGCCAGACCGCGAGTTGCCGGTGGTCTGGGCGGTCGCGAAGGGATCGGTGGTCAACAAGGCGATCCTGGTACCGGCCGCGCTGGCGATCAGCTGGTTCGAGAGCTGGTTGCGGGGTCACGGCATCGACCTGCCGATCATCATCGTGCTGATGATGATCGGCGGCGCCTTCCTCTGCTTCGAGGGCGTCGAGAAGCTGGCGCACAAGTTCCTGCACGACTCGAAGGAAGACGAGGCCCATCACAAGGAACTCGTCGAGGCGGTCGTCAACGAAAACGTGGATCTGGTCGCCTTCGAGAAGGAGAAGATCAAGGGCGCGATCCGCACCGATTTCATCCTGTCCGCCGAAATCATCGTGCTCTCGCTCGGCGCCGCCGCCGGCAAGCCTTTCTCGGTGCAGATCGGCACGCTGATCGCGATCGCGATCATCATGACCGTGGGCGTTTACGGCCTGGTCGCCGGCATCGTGAAGCTCGACGATGCCGGGCTGCACCTCAGCAAACGCGCGAACGGCGGCGCCCGGGCGCTGGGCCGCGGCATCCTGCTCGCAGCGCCATGGCTGATGAAGTTCCTGTCGATCGCCGGCACCGCGGCCATGTTCCTGGTCGGCGGCAGCATCCTCGTCCACGGCATCGCGCCGCTGCATCACTTCATCGAGCCCTTCAAGGCCGGCGGTTTCGGCTGGCTGGTGTCGATGCTGTTCGACGCCGCGGTGGGCATCGTTGCCGGCGCGATCATCGTAGCCGTAGTCACCCTGGTGTCCAGGTTGCGCAAGCCGAAGCCGGTCAAGGCCGGCTGACATCCGCGACGCGCGGTCTCAACCGCCCGCCGGTTAGCGCCTGGGCCGTTCGGGCTCTTTCGACAGCGCCACCCATCGCTGGCGCGCAGCAGGGCAACGCGCTATTCGCCGGAACACGCATCCGTCCTGTGCAAAGACGGATCCATGAGCACGGACCAGGGATGAAGCGGGCAAAGTGCCCGACCATTTCGCACAACGCTACGGGCCTGATAGCCCGAGCATACCCTCTACTTGCCTGTGCGAAGATGCGCCGGTGAGACGCGAACGACTATCGCCCTGGCACGAATACAAACGGCTGCTCGATGGCCGTGAGGTGCTGATTCGTCCGATCCGGCCGGAAGATGCCGAGCCGCTGCGGGCGGGATTCAGCCTGTTGCGCCCCGAGGAAATCCGTCAGCGCTTTCTGTATGCGATCAAGGAACTCACTCCAGAGGCCGCGGCACGGCTGACCCGCCCCGATCCCGAGCAGGAATTCGCATTGGTGGTCGCCGAACCACAGCCGCCGGGCGAAGCCCTGATCGGCGCGGTCGCGCGGATCGCGATCACGCCCGGCACCCGTGAAGCGGAATTCGCCATCCTGGTGAGCCATTTCATCAGCGGCATGGGCCTTGGGCGGTTGCTGATGCTGCGTCTGGTGCGTTGGGCGCGTCGCAAACAGCTCACGAAACTCTACGGCGACGTGCTGGAACACAACACAGCGATGCTGGGTCTCGCGCATTCGCTGGGCTTCCACCGCGAAACGTCGGATAGCGCGGGGCTGGCACGGATCACGCTGGACCTGGCGTCGGCACCGTACATCGAATGAGCGGCGATACCGCCGACATGCCCTGGCATGCGCCGGTATCGCCGCCCTTGCACGATCAGAACGGCATTTCGATCTCATTGAGCTGATCGCAGCTGTACATCCGCTGGATCGTACTCGCGCCGGTCTCGCCGACCAGCGGAAAACCACAGGCGCCCACGGCTTCGACGCCGACGAGCGAGCCGTTGGCATCGTAATGACTGGTCACGGATATCGATTCCCAAGGCCAATATGCCCAGGCGGACAGCGACACGACCATACCGGCCACCAACCCTGCGAACGGCCGCCAGATGTTTCGCCCAGATGTCGATTCATGCTTCATGGCGCGTTTTCTCCTTGATGAACGTGTGGAATGTGGGCTGCATGCCCACCGTCCGAGTATCGGCCCACGTCCAACGGCTGGCAATCGTCCCGCGAACGCCCGCCGTTCGATGCGGGGCCGTTAAAATGAGCCCCATGACTTCCCCAACCGCTTTCGATCTCCTGCCCAAGCGCGGGCAGCTGCGCGCCTGGTGGCGTGCCCCCGCGAGCGCGAGCGCACTGGCCTGGGCGATCTCGCGCCTTGCGCGCACGCACGACGGCCCACTGCTTGCGGTGGTACGCGACAACCAGTCCGCGCATCAGCTTGAGCACGATCTCCGCACCCTGATCGGCGCCGATCCCGCACTGCCGGTCGTGCCGTTTCCCGACTGGGAGACCCTGTCCTACGATCGGTTCAGCCCGCATCCGGACATCGTCTCGCAGCGACTGGCCGCATTGCACCGCCTGCCGTCGCTGCGACGCGGCGTGGTGGTGGTGCCGGTGCAGACGCTGATGCAGCGACTGGCGCCGCTGTCGCACATCGTCGGCGGCAGTTTCGACGTGAGCGTCGGCCAGCGGCTGGACATGGACGAGGAAAAGCGCCGTCTCGAAAGCGCGGGTTATCGCAACGTGCCGCAGGTGTTCGACCCCGGCGACTTCGCGGTGCGCGGCGGTCTGCTGGATATCTATCCGATGGGTTCGGACGAACCCTATCGCATCGAACTGCTCGACGACGAAATCGACACCATCCGCGCGTTCGATCCGGAATCGCAGCGGTCGCTGGAAAAATACCAGTCGGTGCAGTTGCTGCCCGGCCGTGAAGTGCCGCTGGAAGGCGAATCCCTGCAGCGTGCGCTCGACACGCTGCGGGACCGATTCGATATCGACACCCGGCGCAGCGGGCTGTTCCAGGACCTCAAGGCCGGCCACGCGCCAGCCGGCATCGAGTACTACCTGCCGCTGTTCTTCGCGGAAACCGCGACGCTGTTCGACTACCTCGGCACCGAAAGCCTGCCGATCCTCGGCGAAGGCGTGCAGGAGGCTGCCGATCATTTCTGGCGCACCACGGGAGAGCGCTACGAGCAGCGGCGGCACGATATCGAGCGGCCGCTGCTGCCGCCGGACGAACTGTATCTGCCGCCGGACGCACTGCGCACGCAGTTGAATCTCGGCCAGCGTATCGAAGTCTGCGGCGAAGGGCATCCGCGTCGCGACGAGGCGCTGTCGATCGGCACGCAGCCAGCACCCGATCTGCCGCTGATGGCGAAAGACGCGGAACCCGCGGCGGCGGCCAAAGCCTTCATGACCTCGTATCCGGGCCGGCTGCTGATCGCCGCCGATTCCGCCGGGCGTCGCGAGGCGCTGCTGGAAGTGCTGCATGCGGCCGGGGTCCATCCGCGCGTGGTCGCGTCGTTCCCCGAATTCCTCGATGCGGCGAACGACGATGCACCCGACCGCGTGTTCATCGCCGTGGCGCCGCTGGACAACGGTTTCGGCATCGACGGCGCCACGCCCTGGGTCGTCGTTACCGAACGCCAGCTGTTTCCGGAACGCGCCGCGCAGCCGCGTCGACGCAAACGCGCGGGCCGCGAACCCGAAGCGATCATCCGCGACCTCGGCGAGCTCAGCGAGGGCGCGCCGGTCGTACACGAAGACCACGGCGTGGGCCGTTACCGCGGACTGGTGACGCTGGAAGCCGGCGGCCAGGCCGGCGAATATCTCGACATCGAATACGCCAAGGGCGACCGGCTGTACGTGCCGGTTACGCAACTGCATCTGGTCAGCCGCTATTCCGGCGCATCGCCGGACACCGCGCCGCTGCACTCGCTGGGCGGCGAAGCCTGGGGCAAGGCCAAACGCAAAGCCGCTGAGAAAGTACGCGACGTGGCTGCGGAACTGCTGGAAATCCAGGCCAAGCGTCACGCCCGCGCCGGGCTCGCGCTGGATATCGATCGCGCCCTGTACGAACCCTTCGCCGCGACCTTCCCGTTCGAGGAAACGCCCGACCAGCTCGCGTCGATCGAAGCGGTGCTGCGCGACCTGGCGTCGTCGCGTCCGATGGATCGCGTGGTCTGCGGCGACGTGGGTTTCGGCAAGACCGAAGTCGCGGTGCGTGCAGCGTTCGGCGCCGCCATCGCCGGCAAGCAGGTCGCGGTGCTGGTGCCCACCACCCTGCTCGCCGAACAACATTACCGCAATTTCCGCGACCGCTTCGCCGATTGGCCGCTCAAGGTCGAAGTGCTGTCGCGCTTCAAATCGACCAAGGAAATCAAGGCCGAGCTGGAAAAACTCACAGAAGGCAAGATCGACGTGATCGTCGGCACCCATCGCCTGCTGCAGGCCGACGTGAAGTTCAAGGATCTGGGACTGGTCATCGTCGACGAGGAACAGCGTTTCGGCGTGCGCCAGAAGGAAGCGTTGAAGGCGCTGCGCGCCGACGTGCATCTGCTGACGCTCACCGCCACGCCGATTCCACGCACGCTGAACATGGCGATGACCGGGCTGCGCGATCTGTCGATCATCGCCACGCCGCCCGCGCATCGCCTCGCGGTGCAGACCTTCGTGGTGCCGTGGGACGATGCGCAACTGCGCGAAGCTTTCCAGCGCGAACTGTCGCGCGGCGGTCAGGTGTACTTCCTGCACAACGATGTCGAAAGCATCGGCCGCATGCAGCGCGAACTCGAAGCGCTGGTGCCGGAGGCGCGGATCGGCATCGCCCACGGCCAGATGCCGGAGCGCGAGCTCGAACGGGTGATGCTGGATTTCCACAAGCAGCGCTTCAATGTGCTGCTGTGTTCGACCATCATCGAATCGGGCATCGATATCCCGAACGCCAATACCATCGTCATCAACCGCGCCGACAAATTCGGCCTCGCGCAGTTGCACCAGCTGCGCGGTCGCGTCGGCCGCTCGCACCATCGCGCCTATGCCTATCTGGTGATTCCGGACAACCGCAGCATCACGTCGGACGCGCGCAAACGGCTGGAAGCGATCGCATCGATGGACGAGCTCGGCGCCGGCTTCACGCTGTCGACGCACGATCTGGAAATCCGCGGCGCTGGCGAACTGCTGGGCGAAGACCAGAGCGGACAGATGGCCGAGGTCGGATTCTCGCTGTATACCGAACTGCTGGACCGCGCGGTGCGCAGCATCAAGCAGGGCAAACTGCCTGGCGTGGATGCGCTCGGCCTCGATCTGCACGACCATCGCGGCGCCGATGTCGACCTGCACATCCCGGTCCTGATCCCCGAGGATTACCTGCCCGACGTGCATACGCGCCTGACCCTCTACAAGCGCGTCAGCAGCGCACGCAATGTCGACGATCTTCGCGAACTTCAGGTGGAGATGATCGACCGCTTCGGTCTGCTGCCCGATCCGGCGAAGCATCTGTTCGCCACCGCCGAGCTCAAGCTGGACGCGACCGCGCTGGGCATCCGCAAACTCGATCTCGGCGCAGCAGGCGGCCGCATCCAGTTCACGGAGAAACCCCACGTCGATCCGATGTCGGTGATCCGCCTGATCCAGGGGCAGCCCAGGCACTACCAGATGGACGGGCCGGACAAACTGCGTATCAAGCTCGAACTTCCCGACGCCATCGCGCGGCTGCAAGCGGCGCGCGGCCTGCTGGCGACGCTGAAACTGACGACATGACGATGATGTATCCCCTACGCGGCCTGCTGCTGATCGCTACGCTTTCCGCGATCGCCTGCGGTTGCGCGACGCGCGATGCAAGGATCGGTCGATCAGCTTCCGCGACGACGATGACGTCGACGTTCGTGATTATCCGTCATGCCGAGAAATCCGCGGACGACCCGAAGGACCCATCGCTGAGCGAAGCGGGCCATGCGCGCGCGGAACGCGCGAGCGAGCGTCTCGCCGACGAGCGCGTGACCGCCGCCTACGCCACCCGCTATCGTCGCACGCAGATGACTGCGGCGAAGACCGCACAGGCGTATGGTCTGGAAGTCTCGACCTACGACGCCGCGCAGCCTGCCGCCGATTTCGCGGCGCAACTGCGCCGTACGCATCCTGCAGGCATCGTGCTGGTCGTCGGCCACAGCAATACGGTCGCCGACATCGCCGGCGCCCTGTGCGGATGCACGGTGTCGTCGGTGCGCGAAGACGAATACGATCGGTGGATCGTAGTAAAGATCGGCCGGAACGGCGCGGTGGAATTCGAAGAAAGTCGTTACTGAAGACGCATCGAGAGAGCGAGCGGACGATGCGCTCGCATCAAAGACCGAGCATTCGTTTCGGGTCGTAGTCGATGCCGGTGATGTAGCGGCGGCCGGCGTGGGCCTTGATGTGCACGACGATATCGATGGTCAGCATCAACAGACGCTTGATCACCGCGAACTCCAGACCGGAACCTTCGTTCGATGCCTTGACCATCAGCGCGAGCTGATCCCAGGTCTGCGAGGTGCTGCCGGCGTGACAGCTGGTGATGGAACCCGGATGGCCGGACGCGCAGTTGCGGATGAAATAGAACGCCTCGTCGCCGCGAAGCTCGGCGAGGATGATCCGGTCCGGCTTCATGCGCAGACAGGCTTCCATGCAGGTCTTGGCGGTGACGTTGCTCGCGCTCTGGCCGCCTTTCGAATAGAGCAGGTGCACGATGTTCGGCTGCTCGATGAACAGTTCGCGGGCGTCCTCGATGGTGACCAGTCGCTCTTCGTGCGGAATATGGCCGACCAGCGATTTCATGAACGTGGTCTTGCCGCTACCGGTCGCGCCGGCAACCACCACATTCTTCTTGTACATCACGGATTTCTTGAAGAATTCCGCGTAATTGCGCTCGGCGCGCAGTTCGAGCAATTCCTTGTCGTGATCGCTGATTTCCGGATCGCCCTCGAGGATCTGCTTGAAGAAGCCGCTTTCCTCGTAACTCTGGAGCGTGAAATTGCGCTTCGCCGGCAAACGGATGGTGATCGAGGTCTTGCCGGCGTCGCAGGCCGGGGGAATCACGAACTGGGCGCGCTGCCCGGTCGGAAAGGTCAGCGACACCACCGGATCGACGTCGGTGATGCGCTGGCCGGTATTGCTCTCGTTGACAACCGCGGTACAGAACTGCCGCGCCCGCTCGAAAGTGAGCGACGGTACTTCGATGTGCTGCCAACCCTTGCTGGTCTCCAGATACAACTCACCGGGCCGATTGATACAGATTTCCGTGACTTCAGGAGAGCTCATGAACTCGAGAATGCCGAGAACGCTGTACTGATACTCAAGGAAATCGTTGGAAACGTTGGCGATCGGTGAGTTGTCGATATCCATGGAGACGGGTGTCGGAGGTGGGTCGGTTCGGCGGTTGAGTCAGTCGGTCGGGATCAGCGACGCGTAACCGAGATGACACCGGAGAAATCGACGTCCTGGGCCACGTAGATATTCAGCACGGTGCCCTGATTGATGGTGACCGTCGCCGGCCGCCCCAACGATTTGCTCAGCGCCTGGTTCGCGACGCGCTCCATCGTTTTCGCAGTGTTGCTCTCGAAGGGCTGGGCCGTAACCAGACCGCCGGTGGTGATCGATGCGGTCTCCGGGCCGTTCTTGGCGGCTGCGTATTTGAACGCGTCGCTGACCAGACTGATCATCAGCGCAGCGCTCATCTTGCTGGCCCAGTGGGCGTTGTAGTCGCCCGGATGGCCCGCGCCACCCAGATTGTCGATGCCAGGACCTTCGAGCTTGACGTCCAGACCGGTCGGCGTGGTGATGCGGTCCCAGATCACTGCGACGCGCGGGCCCTGGGGCTCACCTTCGTATCGGCCCAGGGCTTTCGAACCCTTGGGGAGCAGCAGTTTGCGGCCGTTGATCGAATATACCGGCTCGGTGACGATACAGGAGGTGTAGCCTGGCACATCGGTGATGATGCGGGTTTCCAGCACGCAGCGGATGTAGGTACCGCGCACGAGCAGCGCATCCGGAGTGCTCAGGTACTGTGCGATGCTGGCTTTGTTGCCAGCATTGCGCGCCGCTCCTCCCGCCTGCGCAGGACCACCGGCAGCCTGCTGCTGCGCGCTCTGCAGGTTACCGAGCATGGCGTTGAGTACGGGATCGTTGCTCTGTCCGCCGCCGGCGCCAGCGCCGCCACCCTGCATGCCATCGACCATGCCCATGCGACGCTGGGCCAGGGTCGGACCCTGGGGTTCCTGCGGGCCGCTGTCGCGGTAATCGTCGCGCTGCTGCGGTTGACGGTTGTCGCCCCCGCCGCGCGACGGTTCTTCCGGCGGCAACGGCGGCAATTCCTGCACCGGAACCGGCTGTGGTTCCTGCAGTTCCGCGAAGTCCGGTCCGCCGGGCTGGCCAGCACCCTTCGGCAGGTCGGGAATGACGACCTTCTCTTCTCTCGGCTTCTTGACCTCGTCTTCCTTGTTGGAGGACGCGTTCTTGATGACGATGAAGGTCATCAGGACCAGCAGCGCCACGATACCGGCAAGGAACATGAGCGCCTTGCGGTTCATGCGCTGCGAGTCGGACGACTTCAGCTGCGGCGCGCCCGCGTCCAGATCGGTCGGCTGCTGCGGCTGCTGCTGTGCGGCGTAATAAGGATTGTTCCCCTGACCCTGATTGTCGTCATAGGGATAGTCACCGGACTGCCCGGGCGGATTCGGCGGTAGATTCTGGTTCACTTTTGCTTGTTCCTACGCAGACCGACGACGTTCTTCCCGTGACGGATGACCAGGAAGGGATATGTACCATGGACGACGAGGGTATTGTCCTCGACGGTGGTATTGACCAGGAAATCTTCTCCGCCTTCCCGTTGACGCGCATACACGGACGGGAAATCGCCGGAGGGAAAGCGATTGACGTTGTTGAGCCGGATGTAAGTGAACTGCCCGTCGTCGTAAGTGTTGACCGGAATCAGCCACTTGTTCTTCGTGCGGGTCGAGTACGAATAGTCGAAGTAGTAGGCCCGGGTCTTGTCGAGCTCGGTATCGAGCTCGCTGTTCCTCGGCTTCGGCGCGCCCTTGGCATCGGCCGCGGCCGACGGCGAGAACACCGCATTGTTCGGATAACTGAACGTGATCTTGTAGTGCACGCCGGCCCGTTTGGCCTGCTCCAGCGCCGTCCAGTCCGTGGCGACCACCTTGAGCTCGAAGAGATAGGAATGCGTCGCCGTGCGCACCATCATGTTGGTGTCCACGTCGACGTTCTTCGGCTTGAGGTAGAACACGTTGTCGCGACGGTTGAGCTCCCAGCCCGAATTGAAGCCGGTGCTGTAGTCGAGGATATCCTCGCTCGGATTCAACTCGATCTGGGTGGTGATGCCCAGACCGGTGCGGACTTCGTAGATTCTGTCAGGCTCGTATTCGTACTCGACGATGACCTGCGCGAATGCCGGCATCGCCAGCGTCATCGACGCCAGAACGCACAGCAGGACTGCATAGCAAGAGCGATGCAAGCGGCTCATCTGTTGCCTACTCCATTGACTTGATTGGGGGCCGCCTGGACGGGAGCCTGGGGCTGACCAGCCGGCACCGTGCCGGCGGGGACTGCTTGTTGTGGGTACGGCGGCTGACCTGCGGGTGCCGGACCCGCCGGTGCACCGAAATCGGGAGCGGCCGGATATGGCTGGCCCGGAGCGACGGGCTGACCCGGAACGGCTGGCTGGCCCGGCACCGGCTGGCCCGGAATGGGCTGACCGGGATACGGCTGCGCACCTGGCTGCGCGGGATAGGCCGCAGGTGCCTGCGGTTGCGCTTGCACAAGGTTCTCGACCGGGGGCGAAGCCGCGAAATCGTTGTCGACCATGTATTCCGTCACCTGGAAGCCGAGCGGGTTGTTGTACCGCTGCTTCTCGTCCATCTCGAGATTCGCTTTGTAGGTGTACTCCAGTCGCGCGATCTTGCTGTCGATCGGCTTCGTCTCGCCGGTCTTTTTATCGTAGAGGACGCGCTGAAAGCGGACGGTGGCGCTGTTGCGGGCGCCTTCGCCCTGGCCGGTCTTGGCGAGCTGGATACTGAGGATCTTCACCCGGACAGCACGCTCTTTGCCGTACTGCTTGTAAGGACTCTCGGGATTGTTGCCCGCATGGATGGCACCGTAACCGGCACGCACGTCCGGCCCCGACATGACATTCACCAGATCCCAGTCGCGCAGGTTCATCTGCGCCACATCGAACGACTCGCGGGCGATGATGTACTGGGCGACGTTGCTGCGGTTGAGCGCTTCGCTCTGGGTGATGCTGTTCTTGCTGCTGAAATCGCCTTTCAGCGTTGCGACGGTCGCTTGGCCGGTGAAAGCGTCGGCCATGATCAGATACGGCACTTCCTTCTTCAACGGAAGGATGTAGGCGAAACCGCCGAGCATGACGAGGACGATGAAAATGCATGTCCAGGCGATCATCCACGCGCGCTTCTCGCTGCGCCGTGCGATGTCCGCGATGCTGACTTCGAAATTGATGCCTTTCGCGGACGCGTTGTCGATTTGTGGAGAATCTTTCTTCTTGCCTAACATGCTGGAGCCTGTATTCCGGAAGTTGTGGTAGGGGCGAAGCCTGGCGCGTGAGGTCCGGTCCTGCGTCCGGCTGCGACGCCGGAACGACAGGCCGGAACCGTCAGCGGCCGGAGCCCCCGCCGGCATCGCCGGACGAAATGCGTACGACGATCTCGTTGCCGCTCACCGCGATGGCGACCTGCTGAGTGGAATACGCCGCATTCAGCTGCGACAGCGCTTCCTGCAGACTCGGCGTGCGGATCTCGGCCACCGCTGTATGTAGGGTGTAATCCATCGGATGACGATAGGTCAGCACCATGTTGGAATCGTCCGCCCAGCGTTCGAGCATGTTCTTGAGCGTACGATCCATCGGCGAAGCGTAGAACAGGTACGCATCCTGCAACGGAAGGGCCTGGGTCTCTTCCGCGAAACGGTTGACGGCCTTCCAGCGGCCGCCGAAATCCGGGGCCGGACGCGAGGCACAACTGGACAGCACCATCGCGAGTGCGGCGCCGAGCAGGAACTTGGACAGAATCGAGATTGGATATTTCACACGCCACCCGGAGAAAGATCGGAGAAATTGAGTGAAACGGACGCCGCCCCGCGGCTGGAGCCGGTCGGAGCGAGCGCATGCTGGATACGGATGCAGACGCATACATGCCCGGAGCCACCAGGCGCCGTAGGTAAAGTCTGCCTCGAAAAATAGCACCGGTTACGGTGTGGCCGAGTTCGGCCAGTGGAAATCCTTGTTGTCACGACAGATCAGGCCCCCTCCTCGCACCGATCGTCGTCGTCAGCCATTCGTAGATGATTCGAACCGCTGCGACGTCCTTTGATTGAACACGGTGAACTTCCCCGACACCCGCGACCGACATTCGGACCGCTCGCGGCGCCTGCAACCCGGAACACGTCCCTAGGCTGCGTTTGGTGAACATAGCCTGATCACCTGCAACTGGTCAAGAAAACCGGAACGATTCTTGCGGGCCAGCGCCGAAAATCCGTTCAGGCCGACCGGTTCATCCGCAAACGCGACATGTAACGCGGATTGCAACTGTCATCGATTGCCCGGGATTGTTTTCCGGGACGCGCGGCGAAACTCACTCGAGAGGACGCAGACGGCCTTCGTGCAACTCCAGAACCCGGTCGAGCCGCCCCGCCAGACCGCGGTCATGGGTCACCACGACAAGACTGGTCCGATGTTCGCGGTTCAATTCCAGCATCAGCTCGAATACGGTCGCCGCGGTCTTTTCGTCGAGATTTCCGGTGGGTTCGTCGCCGAGCACGCAGGCCGGACGGTTGACCAGCGCACGCGCGACGGCGGCGCGCTGACGCTCGCCGCCGGACAGTTCGCCCGGCTTGTGTTCGAGCCGATGCCCAAGTCCGACCGACTCCAGCAGGACCCGTGCACGGGTCGTGGCCTCCGCCACCGACGCCCCGTACAGCAACACCGGCAGCATCACATTTTCCAGCGCGGTGAATTCGGGCAAGAGGTGATGGAACTGATAGACGAACCCGAGCGCGCGGTTGCGAAGCCGCCCGCGCTCGGCGTCGGACAGCGCGCTCATCCTGTGGCCGGCGACATACACCTCGCCGTCGGTCGGCATGTCCAGGCCCCCGAGGAGGTGCAGAAGCGTGCTTTTGCCGGCGCCGGAAGCGCCGACGATGGCAACGGTTTCGCCCGCCCTTACCTGCAGATGCAGGCCGGCGAACACCGGTGTGTGCAGCTTGCCCTCGGCATAGGTCATCGCCAGACCTTCGGCGCGCAGCACGATCTCATCGGCCGCATCCTGTCCAACGATGCCATGTCCCGGTGCGCGGAGATCATTCATAGCGGAGGGCCTCCGCAGGTGCGGTCCGCGCCGCGCGCCACGCCGGATACAGCGTGGCCACGAAAGCCATCGCGAGCGCGACAAGTGCGATCACCGTCACATCGAAGGCCCTCAGTTCGGTCGGCAGACCGGTGATGTAGTAGACGTCGGCCGGCATCAGCACCACGTCGAAGATGCGTTCGATCAGCTTCAGGATGCGCTCGAGATTCAGGGTCAGCAGGATGCCGCTGGCCACGCCGGTCAGGGTGCCGATGATGCCGATCAGCGAGCCCTGCACCATGAAGACCTGCATCACCCCGCGCGGAGTCAGGCCGAGCGTGCGCAGGATCGCGATATCGGCCTGTTTGTCGGTGACCAGCATCACCTGCGAATTCACCAGAGTGAACGCGCCCATCAGGATGATCAGCGACAGCAGGATCGCGATCATGGTTTTTTCCAGCTTCAGGGCCCGGAACATGTTGGCGTTGTCGCCGGTCCAGTCGCTGACCCGGAAATTCTCGCGCATGCGCTCGGCCAGCCGTTTGCCGAGGTCGTGCGACACCTGCCAGGCCAGGTCCATGTCGTGCAGTTTCAGGCGCACGCCGGTGACGCCCTCGCCCATCCGCAGCAGGCGCTGGGCATCCTGGAGATGGATCACCGCGAGGTTGCGATCGAATTCCTGATGACCGACCTCGAACAGGCCGGTGACCGTGAACCGCTTCATCTGCGGCACCGCCCCCAACGGCGTGCTCTGGAATTCAGGGGTGTAGACGATGACCGTATCGCCGACAGAAACGCCCAGCCACAGGGCGAGTTCGCGGCCGAGGACGATATTGAACTTGCCGGGCGCCAGCGATTTCAGCGAAGCACCGTCGACCATCTTCTCGGCGAGCACCGACACCTCGCCCTCGCGAACCGGGTCGACGCCGCGCAGCAGCGCACCTTCTTCGCGCGGCCCCTGCAGCATGACCGGCCGCTCGACGTACGGCGCCGCGCCGGCGACGCGAGGATCCTTGCGCGCTTCGTCGATGGCGTACGCCCAGTTCTGCAGCGGCTCGCCGTCGGCGCTGACCGTGGCGTGAGCCGCCATCTGCAGCATGCGGTCGCGGATCTCGCGCTGGAACCCGCTCATCACCGCCAGGGTGGTGATCAGCGCGGCCACGCCCAGCGCGATGCCCAGCATCGACGCCAGCGAAATGAAAGAGATGAAACCATTACGGCGCTTGGCGCGGAGATAGCGCAGGCCGATGGCGACAGGGATGGGTTTGAACATGACGGCCCAGGCAACGAATGCCGGCTATGGTGACATCGAGTCGGTGCCGCGGACAGCGCCGGAAGCCGGCACGGCCAGCCGCAGTTCACGACGCAGGGCCGGGCTGAGGGTATCCGGCCACAGGCTGCGGCGGTGGATGCGGCCGGCGGCATCGCGCCAGGACACGAATCCCAGCGTGCCGCGCCAATCGATCCGCAGCGCTTCGACGGTCTGGCCGTCGACGGTCGCAGCGCCCGAAGCATCGATCACCACCGCCTGCGTGCTCCGACGCAGCTCGCGCACCGCCAGGGCCAGTGCGAAACAGGCCGCCAGAACTGCCGCAATTCCGCCGACCCGGACCGGCAGATCCGAAGACAGCGCCGCCCACGGCACCAGCACCGCCAGCGTCACCATCGCGCCGGCCAACGCGCGCGAAGGCCGCAGCTCAAACCGGCAGGGCGCGGATGCGTTCGACGAGCGCATGCAGTTCGGCGTCTTCAGGGGTTTCGTAACCGAGGAACCAGCGCCATAGCCGGTCGTCCTCGCAGCCGAGCAGGCGTTCGAACACCATGCGTTGTTCTGCGGAGGCGTCGGCCCAGCTGCGGTCGAGGTAACGTCCGAACAACTGGTCGAGCTCGCGCATCCCGCGCCTGCAGCGCCAGCGCAACCGCTGCAGTTCGGCGGCTTCGGAGGCCGGCTCTGTCATCCCGCGATCAATCCGTAGCCCAGCACCGTCCACAGCACCAGCAGGACGAACATGCCGAGCGCGAACGCGCGGAAGCGATGCATGACCTTGTTGTAGCTGCAATGGATCGCGCTGTGCATGACGCGCGCTGCGACATAAGTCCAAGCGAGTCCCAGCACCAGCGGCGTGACCTGTGCGGTCAGCGCCGCGACCACCAGCGCCAGATAGAACAGCACCGGCGTCTCGAACAGATTGCGGAAATTGTCGGCGGGCGCGACATCGGTATACAGCGCCGAGGCCTGGATCGACGTCGACACCTTCTGCGGATGGATGCGGTCGCGCTTCATCTGCGCGACCCGGCGACTGAACATCACGCCGAGCACCACGAAGGTCAGCGCCACCATGGCGAGTGCGGGCAGGAAGATCGCTGTATTGGTCATTGTCTTTCCGTTGCATCCGCACTCGACCGGCACGCCGGGTTCATGCGATCGATGAGAAGCGGACCATCAGTCGATGGCTTTGAATTTTTCGCTCAATTCGTTCGCAAGCGCCATGTACTGGATGATCGACTCCGGGGACGGCCGGAAAGACTGGTCGTGCACGGATTTGTTACGGAGAGTCTGCAACTCCCTGAAGACCATCAGATCCTGCTCGACCAGACCGCCGGACTGCTTCACGAATTCATCGAGGCTTCTGCTGATCGGCGCATGGGCGGCACCAGCATCGATCACGCCTTTTCTGTGCAAGGCGCTTCTGGCCTGCGACTCGACCCGCAGCCATGCCCTGATGACCGCGCCCCTCGGGTCCGCTTCGGCCAGCTCGCGATCTTCGACCCGTGCGGGGACATGCGCAGCCCTTCTGGCGCCGCGTTTCTCCTGGACCATCTCTTCAACAACGGCGACCGCCGCTTCGAACTCGACCGTGGCGTCCCCGAACTGGCCTTTCCTGATTCGTCCGAAAAGAGCGGACAGCTCTTTCCTGAAAAGCGCCAGCACGATCAGGACCGTCACCGGCCAAGCGAGTGCTTCGACGATATTGGACGCAAGCGTATTGTTATCCATGCATCCACCGCTGCCTTATCGAGGTCGACATTCCGTTGCGCGGCGCGCGGTCTTCAGACCTGGCGCGCCAGCATGAGTTTCTTGATTTCGCCGATGGCCTGCGCCGGATTGAGGCCTTTGGGACAGGTCCGCGCGCAGTTCATGATGGTGTGGCAGCGATACAGCTTGAACGGATCTTCCAGATCGTCCAGACGCGCGCCGGTGTCCTCGTCGCGGCTGTCGATGATCCAGCGATACGCCTGCAGCAACACCGCCGGACCGAGATAACGATCGCCGTTCCACCAGTAACTCGGGCAACTCGTGCTGCAGCAGGCGCAGAGAATGCACTCGTACAGTCCGTCGAGCTTGGCGCGATCTTCCTTCGACTGCAGCCGCTCCTTGTCCGGCGGCGGCGCGCTCTGGGTGCGGATCCACGGTTTGATCGATGCGTACTGCGCATAGAAATGGGTCAGGTCGGGAACCAGATCCTTGATCACCGGCATGTGCGGCAGCGGATAGATCGGCACTTCCTGCTTGCTGCAGTCGTCGATCGCCTTGGTGCAGGCCAGCGTGTTGGTGCCGTCGATGTTCATCGCGCAGCTGCCGCAGATGCCTTCACGGCAGCTGCGACGGAAGGTCAGCGTCGGATCGATCTCGTTCTTGATCTTGATCAGGGCGTCCAGAACCATCGGTCCGCAGCTGTCGAGATCGACCTCATACGTATCGGTATGCGGGTTTTCGTCGTCGTCCGGATTCCAGCGATAGACCTTGAACTCGCGCGTACGCCTGGCGCCGGCCGGCGCGGAGAAGCGCTTGCCCTTGTGGATCTTCGAATTCTTGGGGAGCGAAAACTCAGCCATCGTTACAGTCCGTCAGTGGCGATCGATTGATACATACCGAATGGATACGCACTTGTTTCACACGCGTTGGTCCGGATACAGCATGGATCAGTACACGCGCGGCTTCGCGGGAACCACCGCGACTTCATCGCTCAGCGTGTACATGTGCACCGGGCGGTAGTCGATGCGGGTGTTGCCTGCGTCGTCGACCCAGCACAGCGTGTGCTTCTGCCAATTCGCATCGTCGCGATCCGGGAAGTCCTCGCGTGCGTGCGCGCCGCGCGACTCCTTGCGGTTCTCGGCCGACACGATCGTGGCCACTGCCTGGCCCAGCAGGTTCTGCAACTCGAAGGTCTCGACCAGATCCGAGTTCCAGATCATCGAGCGGTCGCTGACCTTCACGTCGGCGAACGAATCATGGATCTCGCGGATCTTGCGCACACCGTCGGCCAACGTTTCGCCGGTGCGGAACACCGCGGCGTCGTTCTGCATCGTGCGCTGCATCTTGTCGCGGATCACCGCCGTCGGCGTGCCGCCGTTGGCGTTGCGCAGTTTGTCGAGATTGGCCAGCGCCTTGTCGCAGGCGTCGCCCGGCAGGGTCTTGTGCGGCGCGCCCACCTTGATCGTCTCGGCGCAGCGGTTGGCGACCGCGCGACCGAACACCACCAGATCGAGCAGCGAGTTCGAGCCCAGACGATTCGCCCCGTGCACCGACACGCATGCGGCTTCGCCGATGGCGTACAGGCCGGGGACGACCGCATCCGGGTTGCCGTCCTTCAGCTGCACGACTTCGCCGTGATAATTGGTGGGAATGCCGCCCATGTTGTAGTGGACGGTCGGCAGCACCGGAATCGGCTGTTTCTCCACGTCGACGCCGGCGAAGATCCGCGCGCTCTCGGCGATGCCGGGCAGCTTTTCGTGGATGTCCTTCGGGTCGAGGTGGGTGAGGTCGAGATGGATGTGATCCGCATGCTCGCCGACGCCGCGACCTTCGCGGATTTCGATGGTCATCGAGCGCGAAACGACGTCGCGCGAGGCAAGATCCTTCGCGTTCGGCGCGTAGCGCTCCATGAAACGCTCGCCCTTGCTGTTGCGCAGGATGCCGCCTTCGCCGCGCACGCCTTCGGTAATCAGGCAGCCGGCGCCGTAGATACCGGTCGGATGGAACTGCACGAATTCCATGTCCTGCAAACCGATACCGGCGCGCAGCGCCATGCCGCCGCCGTCGCCGGTGCAGGTGTGCGCCGAAGTGGCCGAGAAGTACGCGCGTCCGTAGCCGCCGGAGGCCAGCACCACGCCCTGGGCGCGGAACAGATGCAATGTGCCCTCGGCCATGTCCAGCGCGAGCACGCCGCGGCAGACGCCCTCTTCGTCCATGATCAGGTCGAGTGCGAAGTATTCGATGAAGAAGCGCGCGTTGTGCGCCAGCGACTGCTGGTACAGCGTGTGCAGGATGGCGTGACCCGTACGGTCGGCGGCTGCGCAGGTGCGCTGCGCTGCGGGGCCTTCGCCGTAATGGGTGGTCATGCCGCCGAACGGGCGCTGGTAGATCTTGCCCTCTTCGGTCCGCGAGAACGGCACGCCCTGGTGTTCGAGTTCGATGATCGCCGGAATGGCTTCGCGGCACATGTATTCGATCGCATCCTGGTCGCCCAGCCAGTCCGAGCCCTTGATGGTGTCGTAGAAATGGAAGCGCCAGTCGTCTTCGCTCATGTTGCCGAGCGCGGCGGAAATGCCGCCCTGCGCCGCGACCGTGTGCGAACGGGTCGGGAAGACCTTGGTGATACACGCGGTCTGCAGACCCTTGTGGGCCAGGCCGAAGGTCGCGCGCAGGCCGGCACCGCCGGCGCCGACCACGACCATGTCGTACTTGTGTTCGGTGATCTTGTATGCGGAAGTCATGGCTGCTCGTGGAAGAAGTGCTTCAGGCCAGAAGGGCGATCCGGCCGATCGCGTAGAGAGAAGCCAGAGCGCCCAGCGCGCAGGCGAAAGTGACCAGCAACTGCAGGAAGATTTCGGTCGGGCGATGGTGGATGTAGTCCTCGACCACCACCTGCAGACCGAGCCGTGAGTGCCAGAACAGGCTGATCGCGAACAGCGCCAGCGCGATCGCGTTCGCCGGTTTCGCCAGCGCCGCCTGCACCTGGGCGTGATCCGCCCCAGCCAGCGCGACCAGCATGCCGAGGATCCATGGCGACAACACCAGCAGGAAGACGGCGGTGACCCGCTGCCACCAGAAATGACCTGTGCCGGACTTCGCCGAGCCCAGACCGTAGGCGCGGCCGACGGGCGTACGGTAATCGGGGGCTGAGGACTTGCTCATGCGCCACCCCGCATCGCGAAGAACCAGATCGCCGCGGTGAAGACAAAGGTCAAGGCGACCACGGTATAACCGGAGCGATAGACCTGCGGCAGCGAAAAACCCCAGCCGATATCCCACAGCAGATGGCGGATGCCGTTGAGCAGGTGATACATCAGCGCGAACGAGAACCCGAACAGCGCCAGCTTGCCGAACGGCGACGCGAGGCATTCCGCGGCAGTGGCGTAGGCATCGCCGCCCTGCGCGACCGCCAGCAGCCACCAGGCCAGAACGAAAGCACCGAACGAAAGGATGATGCCGGTGATGCGATGCAGGATCGACATCACGCTGGTGATCTGCGGGCGGTAGACCTGCAGATGCGGCGACAGGGGACGTGCGCGGTTGTTCATGGTCTTGTTGCGCCCAGATCGAAAAGGAGTGACATCAGAAATCGATACAGCGGCCGTTCTTTTCCCAATCGCCGTAACGCGTCGGATCGAGGCCTTCACGGCCCCCGATTTCCCTGGCGTCGCTGCGCGGCTCCGATGCCGACGACGCGATAGGCGCAGCCTCGGGAGAAAGGCCGGGAAGATCAGGCTCGGGAATGAGAACGGTTTCGCTTATCATGACTGGAATCCTGAACTCGGTAGTTTAAGTCCCACCCCCATGCCGGACAACCCGCAAACACCGATGGCGCCGTGGTTTCCGCTCTCAGACCATCGTCTGATAGCGTTGAACGGCCGCGATGCCGTGGCATTCGCGCATGCCCAGACGATGAACGATGTGGCCGCACTGGCCGACGGGGAATGGCACTGGAATGGCTGGTTGACGCCGAAAGGCCGCGTGATCGCCCTGTTCGCCCTGCTGCGTCTCGACACGGATACGGTGTGGCTGGTGCTCCCGGATGCAGATGCAGACGCATTCGTCGCGCAGCTGCGCCGATTCGTCTTCCGCAGCAAGGTAACGATCGCCATTCGAGACGATCTGCGCGTGACCGGCAGGCTGCAGGCCTCGGATCTGGCTTCCGGCAATCACTTCGTCCGCGACTTTTCGACGGGTCGTGCCATCGAAACCGGCCCGGAAACCATCGAGCTGGACATGAGCGGCGAACTCGGCCCCGACCACCGTGGGCGCAGCCTGCGGATTGGGCCTGCGGGCGAAATACCGCGGGACGACATCGATATGGAACAGTCCGATCTGAAAAAATCCGGCCCGGAACAGTGGCGTCGCGCCGATCTGGAACACGGTTGGCCGCGTCTGGATGCGTCCCAGATCGAACAATGGACCCCACAGCAACTGTCGCTGGAGCGCCTGCGCGCCTACAGCGTCAAGAAAGGCTGCTACCCGGGGCAGGAGATCGTCGCCCGCACCCATTTCCTCGGTCAGGCCAAGCGCGGACTCGTACTGGTGCGTTCGGCGGCACCGCTGGCGCCCGGTGCCGATCTGATGTCGCCCGGTTCGAACGGCGATACGAAAGCCGGCACGGTCGTGAGTACCGCCGGCGACATCGCGCTTGCGGTGGTATCGCTCGATCTGCTGGACGCCACCCTGCAGACGAACGAAAGCCCCGCTGCAGGCGGGGCTTCGTGGAATACATCTGCGTGGAGCATCCTGCCGCTGCGCAGCGGGCTGGCGCGCTGAACGACCTCCGTCAGAGCGAACGCGACCCCATGCTCGGCTGATCCTGGTCCTGGGCCTGCTGTCGGGCCTGGACCTGTTGCTGGGTCTGCTGCCGTTCCTGGGTCTGACCAAGCTGACGCTGGTCGTTGATGCGGTTCACTTCCTCGAAGTTCCGCTCGGCCGGCTGGATCAATTCGTGGGTCGGCACCGCGAGCGTGCGCACGGTCGGATTGTTCGGGTCGCCCTGATACATGATCGCGTAGCGGCCGCCGACCTCATCGAAACGATCGTTGTTGCGACTGAGCACCACGCCGTCGATGCGTTCCTTCGGATCCAGCGATGCGTTGTCGCGAACCGCTTCGGTCTTGTAGGCGCGGAGCATCGCTGCGGACGCACGGTGGCTGATGTCGGCGTCCATTTCGATGCCGTTCTCGCCGTGCATCGTGTTGACCATGTTTTTCATGGTCATGTACTGGTCGTAGTCGGGGTGCCCGGGTTCGGACGCGTATTTCGGCTCGTACTTCATCACTGCACTCCTTTGGATACTGGCGGGTCTTCGCGCCCGGCGAACCGGGTTTCGGGCCTGTCGGCCAGACCGATACTACACCCGACCGGCCTGAACGGTCATCGCCAGAGGATCGCGGGGACTGTTCTGGCCCGATCAGCCCGCCAATGCATCGGCTGCCGCGACGATATCGTCGTCGCCCGGAATCACCAGAAAGGCGGCGCCGGCCAGCGGGGTGAAGGTGTCCGCTCCGACCACCCTGCGCAGCGGTTTGTCGCCATGCCCGCCCTCGACCAGCGCGGTGATGACGCCCTCCCCCACGCCGGCGCTGCGGCGGCCCTCGTCGACCACGATCACCCTCCGGGCTGCGGCGGCCTGCGCCTGGATAAAGGCGTCGTTGAGCGGCACCAGCCAGCGCAGGTCGACCACCCGGGTCTTCCAGCCGTGCTTCTGTTCGATGCGGCGCGCGGCGCGCAGGCTCATCGGCACGCCGTTGCCGAAGCTGAAGATGACCAGGTCGTCGTCGCCCTGCCCGCCTTGCTCGGACGAATAGACCCGGCCTTCGCCCAGCGTCATCGCCTGTTCCGGCGACGGATACTCGGTCAGCCACAGGCCGTCGCCGGCCTCGTACAGATCCTTGGCCATGTACAGCGCGATCGGTTCGAGAAAGGCGCAGACGCGGCCGTCCACTTTCGCCAGCGCCATCAGCGTGCGCAACATGGTCACGGCGTCGTCGCCCCGCGACGGGCAGCCGACCACCAGCCCCGGGATGTCGCGCAGCGCGGTGATCGAATTGTCGTTGTGGAAATGACCGCCGAAGCCGCGCTGGTATCCCAGCGACGCGATGCGCATCACCATCGGGTTGCGGTACTGGCCGTTGCTGAAGAACTGCAGGCTCGCCGCCTCGCCGCGGATCTGGTCGCAGGCGTTGTGGAAATAGGCGAGGTACTGGATTTCCGGCATCGGCAGCATGCCGACGTTGGCGTAACCCTGGGCCAGACCGAGGATGATGGTTTCGTCCAGCAGCGTATTGAACACGCGCTTGTTGCCGAAGGCCTTGTGCAGGCCCTTGGTGACCGTGTAAACGCCGCCCTTCTGCGCCACGTCCTCTCCGAACAGCAGGGTTTCCGGGTATTTGCAGAACAGATCGTGCAGCGCCTGGTTGATCTGGATCGCCAGATGTTTCGCCGGCTGCTTCTCGGGCAGTTTCGTCTCACCACCGAACGCGGCGATGCGCCTGTCGGCGTAATCGAAGCGCGCAGCCTCGGCCTGCACCTTGTCGGGCGTGTACGGCGCCAGCGGCCGCATCACGTCTTCCAGCGAGGTCAGGCGCGGACGGCTGTCGGCATCCTCGGCGGCGGCGAAACACTTCACGCGGGTTTCTTCGTACAGCGCGAGGATGTCGTCCTTGGACATCAACCCGGACTCCAGCGCGATCGCGGCGCTGCGCAGCAGCGGATCGCCGGCCTCGACCGCGCACAGCTCGTCGATGTTGCGCCATTCGATCTCGAAGTCGGTGCCGGCGTGGCCCATGATCCGCATCGTGCGCAGGTGCAGGAAGGTCGGGCGCCGGGTGCGGCGGCAGTGCTCCACCGCGGCCTGCACCTGGCCGTAGCCGGCTGCGAGATCGAGACCATCGGCATAGAAATAATCGAGATCGGGGCGGCTGCCGAAATTGCGCGCGACCCAGCCTTCCGGGGTCTTCACCGAAATACCGATGCCGTTGTCCTCGCACACGTACAGCACCGGCGCGGGCAGCTTCTGGTAGGCCGTCCACGCGGCGGCGTTGAACGCGGTCTGCGCGGTGGCATGATTGCTGGACGCGTCGCCGAAGGAACAGATCGCGATGCTGTCGTCGGGGATGGGCAGCGCGTGGCCGATGCGGCGGGCGTGATCGATCGCGATCGCGGTGCCCAGCGCCTTCGGCAGATGCGAGGCGATGGTCGAAGTCTGCGGCAACACCCACAGCGGCTTGCTGCCCCAGACCTTGTGGCGGCCGCCGCTGGCCGGATCTTCCGCGCTGGCCGCGAACGACAGCGCCGAATCCATGATCGGGTCCATCCCCGGGATCTTGCGGAAACGTTCGGCCATGAAAGCGCCGGAACGGTAGTGCAGGAACGCCGGATCGGTGTGACGGGTCAGCCGCGCGACCATGGCATTGCCTTCGTGGCCGCTGCTGCCGATGGTGTAGAAGACCTTGTTCTGCACGCGCAGCACGCGCGCCATCAGGTCGAGGTGGCGACTGATCAACTGCGATGCGAACAATTCGCGGAAGCCCTGCGCATCCAGCGCGCTGCCTTCGAGAACGCTTCCGCTCGGCGCAGGTGTCGACCGCACGGTGCCATTCCAGTCGCGCACGAACGCCTGGAAGTTCACGTCGCAGATCTCGGCGCGGTTCAGGCCCTTCATGCGGGCGGGAATCGGATTGGGTACGACGGCGAACATTGCGGGTGGTCTCCCCTGCCCTCGCACGCGAGAGCCGGCTGGATGAATGGAAGATCGGGATCGGTCGGCCAAGCGTCGGCCGGCCGGCATCAATCGGGCATTGGATCGGATGCCGGATCGCGCATCGGCACGAAACCCGGTTGCATCCGCACGCGCTTGATCCAGCGTTCGACGTGCGGATACGCGCCGAGGTCGAAACCGCCGTCTTCGGCGATATGCGTGTAGGCGAACAGCGCGATATCGGCGATGGTGTAGCGCTCGCCGCCGAACCAAGGCAGCCTGCCCAGATGCCGCTCCATCGCCGCCAGGGCTTCGTCCCCGAACGGTTTGAGCGTCGCCAGCGAGGCGCGGCGCGGGTGATCGGCCGGCAGGAACCTGTGGATGAAACGCGAGACCGCGATGTAGGGCTCGTGGCTGTACTGCTCGAAGAACATCCACTGCATGGTCTTGGCGCGTTCCCAGGCGTCGTCCGGCAACAGCGGCGTGCCCTGCGCGAGATAATTCAGGATCGCGTTCGATTCCGCCATCGTGCGGCCGTCGTCGAGCTTCATCACCGGCACCTTGCCGCGGTCGTTCATCGCCAGGAATTCGGGCGACAGATTCTCGCCGCGGGTGACGTCGATCTCTTCCCACTCGTATTCGCGCCCGAGCTGCGCCATCAACAACTGCAGCTTGTAGCAATTGCCCGAAGAAGACATCCCGTACAGGGTGATCATGTCGACGCCTCCGCGCGCCGCGCGCGCCATTCTTCGCGGGTCTGGCCCCAGATGTCGATGGCATGCGCATCAAGCGGCGGCGGCAACGCGCCCGGGCCGAGATTGCGCGATCCCAGACGCCTGGCGACATTCTGCGACGCGGTGTTCGCAGGCGAAATGCAGTGGATCACTTCGGTCCAGCCGAGCGTGTCGAAGGCCCAATCGATCGCGGCGACGCAGGCTTCTGTGCAATAGCCTTTGCCGTGCGCACCCTGATGAAAGGCATAGCCGACTTCGGTGCCCGGCCAGCCGTCGGGGCGCCATGGTCCCGCTTGTCCGACCCACTGGCCGCTGCTTTTTTCGATCACCGAAAACATCGCGAATCCCTGCAGGGCCCATGCGCCAGGCATCTGCAGGAAGCGTCGCCACGCGTCGCCTCGCGGATGCGGGCCGCCGATGCTCCGCGAAGATTCGTGGGCGAGGAATTCGGCATAGCGCTCGAAGTCCTCGATCCGCGGGATGCGCAGGATGAGGCGTTCGGTTTCCAGTTGCAGATCGGAAATGCTCACATTGGGATGTCCTGAGCCCTCTCAGGGAGAGGGGTTGGGGAGAAGGTCCGGCCGGACGACGCGTGTCACTTCGTGTCGACAACGGGATTCGGTGACCCCGATGACGATTCACTACCCGTCGCTCCGTCGTACCCTCATCCGCCCTTCGGGCACCCCCGCCTTCGCGGGGGCAGGCTCTTCTTCCGATGAGAAGGAGAACGGTCAGAACGCGTTGATGCCGGTCAGCTCGCGACCGACCACCAGTTGATGCACCGTCTCGGTGCCTTCGTAGGTGATGACCGATTCGAGATTCAGCGCGTGACGGATCGGGCAATGCTCGGTGGTGATGCCGGCGCCGCCCAGGATGTCGCGCGCTTCGCGGGCGATGTCGATCGCCATGCGTACGTTGTTCCACTTCGCGAGGCTGACCTGGGTGGGCTGCATGTTGCCGGCGTCCTTGAGGCGGCCGAGCTGCAGCGACAGCAGCTGCGCCATGGTGATCCGGCGGGCCATGTCGGCAAGCTTGAGCTGCACGGCCTGATTGGCGGTGAGCGGGCGATTGAAGAGGATCCGGTCCTTGCCGTAGCGCAGCGCTTCGTCGAGGCAGGCGATGGCCGCGCCGATCGGGCCCCAGGTGATGCCGTAACGGGCCTGGGTGAGGCAGCCGAGCGGACCCTTCAGACCCTTCACGTTCGGCAGGCGGTTGCTGTCGGGCACGCGCACGTTGTCGAAGAACAGCGCGCTGGTGACCGAGGCGCGCAGACTCATCTTGTGCTTGATTTCCTGCGCGGTGAAACCCGGCATGTCCTTCTCGATCAGGAAGCCCTGGATGCCCTCGTCGGTCATCGCCCAGACGATCGCGACATCGGCGAGGTTGCCGTTGGTGATCCACATCTTCGAGCCGTTGATGACCCAGTCGCCGCCGTCGCGCTTGGCGTGGGTCTTCATGTTCGCCGGGTCCGAGCCGCCGTGCGGTTCGGTCAGGCCGAAGCAGCCGATCTTTTTGCCTGCCGCCATGTCCGGCAGCCAACGCTGGCGCTGTTCTTCCGACCCGTAGGCATAGATCGGATACATGCACAGCGACGACTGCACGCTGACGAAACTACGGATGCCCGAGTCGCCGCGCTCCAGTTCCTGGCAGATCAGGCCGTAGCTGACCGAATTGAGGCCGGCGCAGCCGTACTGTTCCGGCAGCGACGAACCGAGCAGGCCCAGTTCGGCGATTTCGGGCACCAGTTCATGGGGGAAACGGCCATCGTCGAAGGCCTTGCCGATGATCGGCAGCACCCGTTCGTCGGTGAAGCGTGCGACGGTGTCCTGCACCGCGCGCTCTTCTTCGCTGAGCATGGAACGGATGTCGTACAGATCGTAGGGGTGCAGCGCCATGGTTTAGGGACCGATTTGGGCAATGCGCCATTGTAAGGGGGCATCCTGCCCAGACGGTACCTGCAAACTGCGTAGCCCAGTCCGGCGAAACGACGATTTCCCGCCGGAAGGACGCGATTTCGCCCAACCCATAAAAAGAAGGGGCCGGATCGCTCCGGCCCCGCCATGAATCGTCGCCAGCCGAGGGGCCGGCCGCGACGCACTGTCGAACATCAGCCCCGGTCGGGACCACCCGCGGCGGCGACCTGGGTCACCACCTGACCGTCGATTATGGGCAGTCGCGCGCCCGGCTTCTCGTCCATCCGCAGTTGCTGTTCCTGACCCTTGTAGCGGTAGGTCACGTCGTAGCCGATCACGGTCTTTTCGGTACCCAACGGAATCCGGCTGCCCGGCTTGCGGTCGGTACGCATGGTGTCGGTGCTGCCGTCCGGATTGCGGTAGGTCACGTTCCACGCCACCGTCCGGCTGCTGCTGGTAGCTTCGGAAACCGTACGGCACTGGCGCTCGGTGCGGGTCACGACCTGCCCGCCTACATGCCTGCGGTCGACGCGATTGCCGATATACCCGCCGGCCGCAGCGCCGGCCACGGTCGCGGCCTTGCGGCCATTGCCGTCGCCGACCTGATTGCCCACCAGGCCACCGATCAGCGCGCCGGCCACGGTGCCGCCGACATTGCCGTCGCGCTCGGGCAAACGGTCCTGCACGGCGACGTCTTCGCAGATTTCACGCGGCGCGGTGCCGTTGACGGTCTCGCGGACCGGGTCGGTGCCGATCACCGTGGCGTAGAGCTGTTCGCTGGTGGTCACCGGCTTCGCGGCGAGCACCTCGGCGTATTCGAGCCTGCCGGACGCGGGAATGACCGAATCGTCGATGCGCCGGTCGTCCTCGATCATGTCGGAAGACGCAGGCTTGGCGAGATCGGCATCGGCCAGCGAATAGGCGGATGCGGGCGTACGGTTGTTGAAGTAGGCCGCGGTGGCGACACCGCCCACCAGCAGCGAAGCGAGTGCGATGGCCAATGTGTTGTTGTTCATGGTGAAACCTCCGTTGGACGAATCCAGCTTGCGGCAGCGATTGCAGCATCGCCAAGCTGAACAAGGCCCCATCCCGGCCGGTGGGCATGACGAAAGCCTGAACCGCACCCCGCACAGCGCGCGGTGCATGCTAGCGTTCGCACATTCTTCAATGCCGGAACTGATGCCATGGCCAACCCACTCGTCGCACCGATCATCGGATTCCTGGGCCGCCTGAGCTTTCCGCGCCTGTTCATTCTGGCCGCGTCGCTGTGGGCGCTGGACATGGTGATCCCCGATTTCATCCCGTTCATCGATGAACTGCTGCTGGGCATCGGAACGCTGCTGCTGGCGAGCTTCCGCAAGCGCAAGGATCCTGCGGTGAATGCACAGGATCCACTCCGCAAACCGCCGATCGAAGGCGAACGCGTACAATAACCCGCGCACGCCGTCCGCATCATGCTCTTCGACAGCCACTCGCATTTCGACGCCCCCGAATTCGACGCCGATCGCGATGCGGTGCTGGCGCGTGCGCATGCCGCGGGTGTGATGCGGCAGGTCGTGCCGGCGGTGAGTGCTGCGGCCTGGCCGAAACTGCGTGAAGTCTGCGCCGCGGATGCCGGTCTACACGCGGCTTACGGGCTGCATCCGATGTATCTGGCCGAGCATCGCCCGGAACATCTGACCGCACTGCGCGAGTGGATCGAACGCGAGCGCCCGGTGGCGGTTGGCGAATGCGGGCTGGATTTCTTCGTCGATGATCTCGATGTCGAACAACAATCGTTCTATTTCGATGGCCAACTGCGTATCGCCCGCGACTTCGACCTGCCGGTGATCGTGCATGCGCGGCGCGCGGTGGATCAGGTGATGGCGGCGGTCCGCCGCTTTGGCCCGCTGCGCGGCGTGGTGCACAGTTTTTCCGGCAGCGCCGATCAGGCGAAACGGCTGTACGACCTCGGTTTCCTGGTCGGTCTGGGCGGCCCGGTTACCTACGAACGCGCCAACCGGCTGCGCACGCTCGCCGCGCAGCTTCCGATCGATCATCTGCTGCTGGAAACCGACGCGCCCGATCAGCCCGACAGCGGCCATCGCGGGCAGCGCAACGAGCCGGCGCGATTGACGACGGTCTGCAGGACCATCGCGGCGCTGCGCGGCGTCGAGCCGGAGGTCGTCGCCCTGGCAACCTCCAAAAATGCAGAGCAGTTGTTCGGGTTGATCCGCAATCGATGATTCGAGGCGACGATTGAAAACCGTCGTCCCGGCGCAGGCCGGGATCACGCTCTCTGCTTTTGATATTCAGCGTCGAATCAAAGACTGGGTCCCGGCCTGCGCCGGGATGACGGATTTTTTGAACGATCACAGTCGGCGTTGAACACATCACGGCTCACTTTCCGACCGTTCGCCCCTTCAACAACATCTCCAACGCCTTCCCCGCCGCCACGAACGCGAACGCGCCGGTGATGTGGGTCGCGGCACCGAGGCCTGCGCCGCAGTCGAGTTTCAGCGCCGCGTCCGCGCCCAGCTTCGGGCGCAACCCGCATACGCTGCCATCGGGCTGCGGATACTGCACGTTTTCCAGCGAATAGATCGCGGGCACGCCGAAGTAACGCTGGTGATTCTTCGGGAAATTGAATTCGCCGCGCAGCTTCCTGCGGATCAGCGCCAGCATCGCGTCGTGCTCGGTGCGCGAAAGATCGCGCACGCGCACGAGCGTCGGATCAAGACGACCGCCGGCGGCACCGACGGTGATCATCGGAATCTTGCGGCGCCGGCACCAGGCGATGGCTTCGACCTTGGTGCGGAAACTGTCGCAGGCGTCGATGACGAGGTCGTAACCGCGGCCGAGCAACTCTTCCAGATTCGATGGGGTGAGGAAACCCAGGACCGGATCGACCGTCATCCCGGGGTTGATGGCGCGGCAGCGCTCGGCCATGGCCTCGGCCTTGTTGCGGCCGTATTGCCCTTCGAGCGCCGGCAGTTGGCGGTTGGTGTTGGAGACGCACAGGTCGTCGGCATCGATCATCGTCAACCGGCCCACACCGCTGCGCGCCAGGGCTTCGACCAGCCAGGAACCCACCCCGCCCAGACCGACCACTGCGACGTGGCAGCCGGCGAAGCGCGCAAGGGCACCTGCGCCGTAAAGCCGGTCGATGCCGCCGAATCGTTCGGTCCAGCGCACGTCGAGCACACGTTCTTCGGTCAGGCTTTCGTTCATCCGGACAGTTTAGCGGAGCGCCCCGCCACGACGGACGAAAGTGGCTGCATCACCCGGCGTGGTATGTTTTCGCCAACCCGCCAGGAGCCGCCGCATGTCGACCACGCCCGAGCAAGCCCGCCTCAAGTCTTCCGCTTTCGGGCGCTACTTCTTCGTCTTCATCCTCGGCCTCGTGCTGGGCGCGATCGCGGTGGTGATGCTGATGCGCACCCTGGACGAGCGCCGCGACCATTTCCCCGACAGCGTGATGCACGTGCAGGCCTGGCATCTGAAACAGTTGGGATCGAAGGCCGCCGAGAACCGCTGCAACGCCACCGACGTCATCCCGCACCTCAAAGGCCTGCGGACCATGGCCGACGATCTGGAGCGGGCCTTCCCGGACCTGAGCGACGACGAACGCTTCGTCAAGCAGGCCAGCGGCATGCGCGCCGCGCTCGACGGCGCCCTGTCGGCACCGCCGCTCAACTGCGAAGGCGTGAATGCGGTCGCGGCCAAGATCGGCGAGAGCTGCAAAGGCTGTCACCAGGACTTCCGCTGACGGACCGGGCGCTGTCCGGGCGCGCCCGGACGGCGTCGCCCATCGGTCGTGGGCGCCGTTGCTGCACAGCAGCGTGCGGCCAGATACCGCGCCGCCTATGCTCGGAATCGCCCGCATCCGCGGGCTTTTCTATTGGGGCAAAGGAATGAATCGAAATATCTTGATCACCATCGGTACCGCCACGGTCCTCGCCGCCGGCATCGCCAGCGTGTTCGCCGCGGCCGAAGCCGCGGCGCGCGTGGAGAGAGCCAACCCGCTGCGCGTCAGCATGCTGTCGCTTGGCGACGGCCTCGTCGAAGTCGTGGTGACCAACACCAGCCACAAGACCGCGCGGATCCCGAAATGGCAGCTGCCATCGACGGTCGCCGAATCCAACCTGTTCGCGATCAGCCGCGACGGTGAGGAAGTGCGTTATGAAGGCCGCATGATCAAACGCGCCACGCCGACCGCGGCGGATTTCGCGATCCTGCGCCCCGGCCAGAGCCACAAGGCGACGGTCGATCTCGGCGAGGCCTACGATCTGTCGCAGAAGGGCGCCTACAACATCGCCTTCGGCGCGCCGCTGCAATTCGCGTCGATGTCGGGCGGCGCGATGCTGAGGCAGGCCAACGGCCTGCCGATGATCGCCCAGAGCGCACCGCTGCAGATCTGGGTGGAAGGCGGCGAAGCGACGCCGACGCAGCGACTGCGGCTCTCCGCCGCCGCCAAACCGATCGGAACGACGGCTGTCGTCAACGGCGTGAATTATGTCGGCTGCACCAGCGCGCGCACGACGACGGCCGGCACCGCCGTGAACTCGGCCCGGACCTACTCCGAGAACGCCAAGGGCTATCTCAACGCCAACAAGACCGGCCCTCGCTACACCAGCTGGTTCGGCGCCTATACCTCCAGCCGTTACGCCACCGCGAAGCAGCATTTCGCGGCGATCGACAGCGCGATGGACCAGAGCGGCGGCCAGATCACCATCAACTGCGGCTGCAACCAGAATTACTACGCGTATGTCTACCCGACCCAGCCGTATCAGATCTACGTCTGCAAAGCATTCTGGAGCGCGCCGAACACGGGCACCGATTCCAAGGCCGGCACGCTGATCCACGAGATGAGCCACTTCAACGTGGTCGCGGGCACCGACGACTGGGCCTATGGCCAGAGCGCCGCCCGGAGCCTGGCGACCAGCAACCCGACCCGCGCCCTGGACAACGCCGACAACCACGAGTATTTCGCCGAAAACACCCCGGCGCAGAACTGATCCATCGAAATCGCGCGTCAACCACGCGTCACCGGACGGCCCGCTTCGGCGGGCCGTTCGTGTTTCCGCGGGCCATCCCGGCCAGCGGCCATTTTCCTGAACGCGCTGCTGGATTTCCGGCAGATGCCTCGGCGGGCCCGCCCCGATATGATGCCGGTCTGTCACTGCGGACCCATGTCCGCGCAGGGGAAATCATCATGTCGCTCAAATCCACCCGGCTTGCCGGCAGCGTCCTCGCCATCAGTGCGCTCGCCGCCGGCGTTTTCGCCGTGGCTCTGGCCAGGCCGACGCTCAAACACAGGCCGCAGGCGAATCCGCTGCGGGTCAGCGTGCTCTCGCTCGGTGCGGACAAGGTCGAAGTCACGGTCACCAATACCAGCAGCAGGACGCTGCGCATCCCCAAATGGCAATTACCCACCGACGTGCAGCGCTCGAACCTGTTCCGGATCACCCGCGACGGCGTCGAAGTGGGTTTCGAAGGCGCGATGATCAAGCGCGGCGTACCCACCGCGGAGGATTTCGCGATCCTGCGCGCGGGCCGCAGCTACCGCAGCGTCGTCAAGCTGGGCGCCGCGTACGATCTGTCGAAGGCCGGTCACTACACCGTGACCTACGCGGCGCCGTTGCAGTACGCCTCGCTGTCCGGCCGCATCCGCCTGCAGCAGCGCAACGGGCTGCCGATGATGGCGCAGGGCGCGCCGATCCGGATCGTGCTGAATCAAGGCATGCCGGACCAGCGCGCCACATTCCCCAACGGCCGCCGCATCAGCCCGGTATTGCCGGCCAATCCGGAACTGTCCGATGTCATCGGCATCAGCACCGTCGCCTGCAGCGCTTCGCAGATCGCCACCGTCGGCAACGCCGTGCTGTCGGCGCGCGCGTATTCCGAGCGCGCGAAAGGCTATCTCAACGCCGGCAGCACCGGCGCGCGCTACACCACCTGGTTCGGCGCCTACACCTCCAGCCGCTATGCCACCGCGCAGCAGCATTTCGTGGCCATCGATAACGCGTTGGACCAGACCGGCGGCCAGGTCACCATCAACTGCGGCTGCAACGACAATTATTACGCCTACGTCATCAAGAACCAGCCCTATCAGATCTTCGTCTGCAACGCGTTCTGGTCCGCGCCGCTGATCGGCACCGACTCCAAGGCCGGCACCCTGATCCACGAGATGAGCCACTTCACGGTGGTGGCCGACACCGACGATCACGCCTATGGCCAGGGTCTGGCGCAGAGTCTGGCGATCAGCAATCCGACTCTCGCCATCGACAACGCCGACAGCCACGAGTACTTCGCCGAGAACACGCCGGCGCAGAACTGATCGCTGCGGTTTACCCGGACAGTGTGGGTGGGATGCCTGCTCGACGGCCCGCTTAGGCGGGCCGTCCTCGTTCGAGCCCGCGGATGCGGTCGCCCGCATCGGCATGCCATCATGCCGCGCACGCGCCCCGACTCTCCCACGCCCGGATACTCCATGGATTACACCGTTCTTCTTTATATTCTCGCCGCCGTCCTGATCGTGATCGGCGTCGCCGGCGTGATCCTGCCCGCATTGCCGGGCCTGCCGCTGGTGTTCGGCGGCATGTTGCTGGCCGCCTGGGTCGATGGTTTCGAGCGGATCAGCGTGCTGACGCTGGTCATTCTGGGCGTGCTGACCGTGCTCTCGCTCGGGATCGATTTCGCGGCCACCGCGATGGGCGCCAAACGTGTCGGCGCCAGCCGCCACGCCGTCGTCGGCGCCATGCTCGGCACGGTCGCCGGGCTGTTCTTCGGCTTCGTCGGCGTGTTCGTGGCGCCTTTCATCGGTGCGGTGATCGGCGAACTGATGTACCGGCGCAAGCTCGATCGCACCGAGGTCGGCCAGGCCGCGAAGATCGGGCTTGGCACTTGGCTCGGCATCCTTTTCGGCGTGGTCTCGAAACTCGCGCTGGCATTCGCCATGATCGGCCTGTTCTTCTTCGCCTGGTATTTCTGAACGTATGACAGCATCCGCTTCCCTCTTCCGGCATTTCGCAACCTGGTGCCTGGTCGCACTGCTGACGCTCTGCAGCGCCAGCGCCGCCGCGGCGCTGGCTCCGGTCGTCGCCGATACCAAGCCGGCCGCGGCGAACGCAGCGCCCGCGTCCCCGGCCACGCTGGCGCCGAGCCTCTGCAGTATCCGCAACTTCGGCGACTGCTTCGACTCGATGATCGACAACGCCAACGATGCCCTGGTGCGCCTGCTCGAACGCATCCCGTTGCTGATCCTCGCCCTGCTGGTGTTGTTGATCGCGAACTGGACCTCGCGGTTCGTCGGCAATCGCCTGCATCTGGTCAAGCTGCGTTCGCAGAATCCGTACATGAGCGGACTGCTGCGGATGATCGTGCGCACCGTGATCATCCTGATCGGCATACTGATCGCACTGGATCTGATCGGCCTGACCTCGGTGGTGGGCGCGGTACTGGGTTCCGCAGGCGTCGTCGGCCTGGTGCTGGGTTTCGCGTTCCGCGACATCGCCGAGAACTACATCGCCGGCATCCTGCTGAGCGTGCGCCGGCCGTTCGAGCCGGGCGAGCACGTAGTGATCGACAATCGCGAAGGCAAGGTGATTTCGGTCAACTCGCGCGCGACCGTGCTGATGACCCTCGACGGCAACCACCTGCAGTTGCCGAACAGCCTGGTGTTCAAATCGGTGGTGCTGAACTACAGCAAGAATCCGAAACGCCGCTTCGATTTCAGCATGTTCATCGATGGCAGCCAGTCGATTCGCGAGGCCCAGACCATGGCGATGGCGGCGATCGCGAAAGTCGAAGGCGTGCTCGAAGAGCCGGCGCCGGCATGGACGGTCGTCGAATTCGGCACCACCGGCATTCAACTCCGTTTCTACGGCTGGGTGGACCAACACCAGAGCGACCTGGGCAAAGTCCGCAGCGAGGCGGTTCGCCAGGTCAAGGCCACGTTCGCGAATGCCGGTATCGAGGCCCCGCGCACGACCTATCACGTCGTAACCTCGCGCGAACGCGATGTGCCGGAAATGGAAACGACGACCGAAACGCTGCACAACGGCGTGGACACCTCGGTCAATCGCGAAATCGATGTACAGGTCGCCGAAGCGAGGGCGGACGCCGCCGGGGCGAATCTGCTGCAGCCGGACGTCCGCACGCCTTGATCGCGGGCTCCGCGCAGCGCTGACGTGCGACGCGGCATTTCATCTTCGAACATCAACAGGATTATCCGACATGCGTCATGCAAACAGATTCGCGCTCGGCCTGTTCCTAGCTGGTTTGTCCCTCGCCGGCCTCTGCTCACTGTCGTTCGCCGCGACTTCGAGCAACGGCCTGGACGCCGCCGCACGTGCAAGGCTGGTGGGCGATCACGCCCTGACCCTGCAGTGGCTGGGCTGGGGCGATCTGAGCCGCGCCGGCAAGGTCGTGGTCGAAGATCGCGGCGACACGCTGTCGCTGAGCGGCGAACAGAACGGCGAAGGCGAAAATGCCGGCGACTATCTGCGCCTTTCGGGGAAGATCGTGTCCGCGAGCCGCGATGGCTTCGTGTTCGTCGGCGACATTACGACCCGAGTCAGCCACATCGCCGATGGCGCCGAATGCAAACGCAGCGGCACTTTCACGTTCAAGGCCAAGGGCGTCCGCAAATATTGGCGCATGCAGGAGATGACCAATCCCTGCGACCCGGTGACCGACTATGTGGATGTGTATTTCCGCGGCATCTGAAATACGGGCGAGACCCGCGTGGCTGGGCGCGGGACTGCGTTGCTGAACGCGAACCGCCGTGCATCGCACACGGTTCCGGGGTATTCATCCAGCGCGGCATAGGGTTCGGCCACGGAGCGAACGGCTCCCTCCCATCCTGTTCCGGAGGTCGATATGAAAACCCAGCTTCTTGTTGCTGCCATGGCAGTGTCCGCGCTCTCGCTTGCCGGCTGCGCCACCGGCCCGTCCGGTGGTTACTCCAGCGGCAGCGGTTCCGCATACGGCAATTCGCAGGCGTCCTGCTACGACTGCGGCACGGTGACGCGCATCGAAGAAGGCGCCGGCAGCCGCACCCCGAATGCGACCGGCGCCGTCGTCGGCGCGGTGATCGGCGGCCTGGCCGCACGCGAACTTGCCAAGAACCGCACCGACAGCGACGGCAAGCAGAACACCGCCACCGTCGGCGGCGCGGTGGCGGGCGGCGTCGTCGGCAATGCCATCCAGAACCGCGCCGGCACCGGCTACAACATCTTCGTGCGCATGCGCGACGGTCGCGAGGTGGTGGTGTCCCAGGACGATCTGAAGGGTATCCGCGAGGGTTCCAGCGTCCGCATCGCCAATAATCGCGCGACGCTGTATTGAGCGCATTCACGTCGCCTTGATTGATATACGAAAAAGCCCGCATGGACTGCGGGCTTTTTCGATGGCTGGAATCTTCAGGCGGATTTCGTCTGAAGTGGGAGAACAAAAATTCTCCCGCACAGAAATGCATTGCGCTGGAATGTCTGTACGCAATATCGGAACCAGACCCACGGCGCCGCGGCATCGAGGCCTGCGGCGCGCCAGCGAACCTCAACCGAAGCGGATGCCATGCCGCTGCATCTTGCGCTGGACATACTCGGTGCCGATTTCCCCGAACTTCCGCTGCGCATCGTCGCGCCGATCCTGTTGATCAGACGAGAGATCGGGCAGCAATGGTTTGATCCGGCTGTCGTAATTGGATGCCCACCACTTGCCGCCGGTGATCTTGCCCTGCTCGATGCCGCCGATCTTGTGCGCGAACATCTGCGATGCCGCATTCTGGGCATCGGTGTGCGCCGTCGCGATGCGCTGTTTCTGCTCCGCCCACGAAAACGTATCGCCACCGTCCTCCCAGTGCTTCTTCAAGGCCGCGATGCCGGTGTGGTCCAGCCCGGCGCCCTTGACCTTGGCTTTGCCGATCTGCGGGAAATTTTCGAGCATCGTCGACTGGAAACCCTTGCCGGGATCGTCCGACTTCTGCATCTGCATCTGCCATTTCGTCGCCATGACCCGTGCGCGCATGCCTGAGCCGACATCCTCGAGTCCGGTCGCCCGCTTCGCGGTGATGTCTTCCAGATGCGATGTGAGGGCGAAGGTGCCCAGCGTATTGCTGAGCGGAAACCTGGAGTTGTCTTCCTTCCGCTTCGTCCCTATGGGCGTCAATTCATCGAGCCGCGAAACCTTGGCGTCCGCCTTGTAATCGACGCCCGAATCCGACAATTGCTTGATGCCCCTCGCTTCCAGCGTCGCCCTCTGGCGCGACAGGTTCTTCGGGAACACCACATTGTTGTAGCCGCCATCGCCCGTGTACGTGGTGTTGCTGGGTGTCTGCAGCATGCCCTGGACCAACCCGGTCCTGCCCTGATCGTGCACGCTGTAATCGCCGCTCACGGTAACCTTGCGCGTCTCGCCTGCGCCCTTGACGTTCAGATCGAAGCGCGTGCTGACCTGGGTCATGCCGTTGTCGCGCAGTTGCTGGATGGCCGTGTGGAAGGCGCTACCCGTCAACACATTGGGCTGCGTCGACGGCTGTGGCGCTAGCGACGCCTGCGGCGTGAAGGTCGGAACGAAAACGGGCACTGTGCTGGGATCGAACAGCTTGCGGTTCTTGACGGCGGGCGCAAGCTTGTCGCTTCCGGGTGAAGTCTTCCGTTTCTTGTCCGAACTCATGGCATGCGTTTCCTCGGCGACAGGTCATCGGGCAACGCGTAGCAATCCGTGTGCCATGACATCGACGCACGCCTATGGGCGCGTGGGCGCCATGCGTCGAACTTCGATGCGCGCATGTTTATCGGGGAAATGCGCGCGTCCGGCCGACAGCGACGCTGCCGGCTTCACGTGATCCGCATGGGCGGACGCACGCCTGCACAACAGGAAACGGGTGATTTCCGACCCGAAGCCGGGGAGGAATCCACCCGCCTTCGCGGCGACAGCCCAGGATCAAACCAGGGAGCTCAACCGGGAAGTGCAGGCAAAGGGATCAGGTGAGAATGGCGCTAACTTGAGCGCGGCATCAGATTCTCGTCATTCCCGCCTACGCGGGGATGACGGTGCTCAAGTAAGCGCCATTCGGATCAGGTAACGTCTTCGCGATGCATCGCCCGGCGGGATGACTACGCCACCACCACGGGAATCCTGCCGATCCTCGCCTGCCATTCGCGCGGGCCGGTCTTGTGGACCGACTCGCCGGTGGAATCGACGGCGACGGTGACCGGCATGTCCTCGACGGTGAATTCGTAGATCGCTTCCATGCCGAGATCGGCGAAACCGACGACGCGCGAGGCCTTGATCGCCTTCGACACCAGGTATGCGGCGCCGCCGACGGCCATGAGGTAGACCGACTTGTGCTTCTTGATCGCGTCGATGCCGGCCGGTCCGCGCTCGGCCTTGCCGACCATGCCCAGCAGCCCGGTCTGCGCCAGCACCTGCTCGGTGAACTTGTCCATGCGCGTGGCGGTGGTGGGGCCGGCGGGGCCGACCACCTCGTCGCGCACCGGATCGACCGGGCCGACGTAATAGATGAAACGTCCCTTGAAATCGACCGGCAGCGGTTCGCCCTTGTCGAGCATGTCGACCATGCGCTTGTGCGCGGCGTCGCGGCCGGTGAGCAGCTTGCCGTTGAGCAGCAGCACGTCGCCGGGCTTCCAGTTGGCCACGTCTTCGGGCGTGACCGTGTCGAGATCCACGCGGCGGCCCTTGCTGGCGTCGTAGGTCAGTTCGGGCCAGTCGGCGAGCGACGGCGGATCCAGCATCACCGGGCCGCTGCCGTCGAGAGTGAAATGCGCGTGGCGCGTGGCCGCGCAGTTCGGAATCATCGCCACCGGCAGATTGGCGGCATGGGTCGGGTAATCCTTGACCTTGATATCGAGCACCGTGGTCAAACCGCCCAGGCCCTGCGCGCCGATGCCCAGCGCGTTGACCTTGTCGTACAGCTCCAGCCGCAGTTCCTCGGCGCGGTTGGACGCGCCTCGGGCCTGCAGATCGACGATATCGATCGGTTCCATCAGCGCTTCCTTCGCCAGCAGCATCGCCTTTTCGGCGGTGCCGCCGATGCCGATGCCCAGCATGCCCGGCGGGCACCAGCCGGCGCCCATGGTCGGCACGGTCTTCAGCACCCAGTCGACGATGGAATCGGACGGATTGAGCATCGCGAACTTCGATTTGGCTTCCGAGCCGCCGCCCTTCGCGGCGACGATCACGTCGACGGTGTTGCCGGGCACGATCTTCACGTTGACCACGCCGGGCGTGTTGTCCTTCGTGTTGGTGCGCTTGCCGGCCGGGTCGGCCAGCACGCTGGCGCGCAGCTTGTTGTCGGGGTGGTTGTAGGCGCGACGCACGCCCTCGTGGACCATGTCTTCGACGCCCATGGTGGCGTCATCCCAGCGCACGTCCATGCCGACTTCGAGGAACACGGTGACGATGCCGGTGTCCTGGCAGATCGGGCGGTGGCCTTCGGCGCACATCCGCGAGTTGATCAGGATCTGCGCGATGGCGTCCTTGGCCGCGGCGCTTTCCTCGCGCTCGTAGGCGGCGGCGAGGTTCTTGATGTAGTCGACCGGATGGTAGTAGCTGATGTACTGCAGGCCGTCGGCGATGGACTGGATCAGATCTTCCTGGCGAATCGACACAGGGTGGCGCTCGGCGGGCATGGCATGGGCTGCGGACGTACTGGCTGCGGACACGGAGAGAACCGTCGTGGCGTGTTGGGGCCGCGATTTTACCGCGCGCCGGGCGGGCGGCGCTTGCGGATGCCACAAATCGGCAGACAATGCCCGGGCATCCATGTCCAGGAGAAGACCATGCTCAAGAAAATCCTCATCGTGCTGTTGATCGCGATCGTGGGCGTGCTGGGCTATGCCGCGACCAGACCCGACACCTTCCAGGTGCAGCGCAAGGCGGTGATCGCCGCGCCGCCGGAAAAGGTCTTCGCGATGATCGACGATTTCCGTCGCTGGAACGAATGGTCTCCGTGGGACAAACTCGACCCTGCCATGACCCGCACGTTCGGCGGCCCCGCCACGGGCGTCGGCGCGACCTACGCCTGGGCCGGCAACAGCGCGGTCGGCGAAGGCCGCATGGAAATCCTCGAATCGACGGCGCCGTCGAAGATCCGGATCAAGCTGGATTTCATCAAACCCTTCGAATCGAACAACGTCACCGAATTCGTACTGGTGCCCATGGACGGCGGCACCGATGTGACGTGGACGATGCAGGGCCCGAATCTCTATGTCTCCAAGCTGATGGACATCTTCGTGGACATGGACGCGATGATCGGCAAGGACTTCGAGAAGGGGCTGGCCGACATGGGCGCCGCCGCCGCTCGCTGACCCGCGCCGATACCCGAACCCATGCCCGGCCCCGCCGTCGCCCGTCCCTCGCCCAGCCTGCGCCAGCGCATGGGCGCGCTGCGCAACCTGCCGCCGTTCCTGCGCGAGATCTGGGCGACCAGCCGCGCGCTGACCTGCGTCAGCCTGGGGCTGCGCCTGATCCGCGCGCTGCTGCCGGTGATCACGCTGTACGTGGGCAAGCTGATCATCGACGAGGCGATCCGCATCGCCGGCACCGATCTGCCGGCGGGGCTGGTCGCCGCGTGGCGCGGCGGTCACCTCGACCCGATCCTGTGGCTGCTGTTGCTGGAGCTGGGCCTGGCGGTGCTGTCGGACGTGCTGGGCCGGGTCATCGCCTACGCCGACGCGCTGCTGTCGGAGCGCTACACCAACGCCACCAGCATCCGCCTGATGGAGCATGCGGCGAAGCTCGATCTGGAGGATTTCGAGGATCCGGATCTGCAGGACAAGCTGGACCGCGCGCGTCGCCAGACGATGGGGCGGATGAACCTGCTGAGCATGCTGTTCGGGCAGGCGCAGGACATGGTGACGGTCATCAGTTTCGCCATCGGGCTGATGGTCTACGCGCCCTGGCTCATCCTGCTGCTGGCGGTGGCGCTGATCCCGGCGTTCGTCGGCGAGTCGCACTTCAACGCGCTCAACTACTCGCTGAATTTCCAGTGGACCGCCGAGCGCCGCCAGCTCGAATACATCCGCCAGATGGGCGCGAGCCTGGAGACGGCGAAAGAGGTGAAGATCTTCAACCTCAACCGCTTCTTCATCGATCGCTTCCGCACGATGTCGGCGAAGTTCTACGAGGCCAACCGCGCGCTGGCGCGGCGGCGCGCGTTCTGGGGCAGCCTGTTGGCGGCGCTGGGCACGCTGGGCTATTACGTCGCCTACGGCTACATCGCATGGCGCACCGTGAGCGGCGACTTCACCATCGGCGATCTGACCTTTCTCGCCGGCAGCTTCCGGCGCCTGCGGCAGATGCTGGAAAGCCTGCTCTCCGGCCTGTCGCAGGTCGCCGGGCAGGCGCTGTATCTCGACGACCTCTACTCCTTCTTCGAGATCGAACCGGAAATCGCCTCGAAGCCGGAGGCCATCGCGGTGCCGAAGCCGATCGCACAGGGCTTCGTGTTCGAGGACGTGGGCTTCCGCTACCCCGACGCCGACAACTGGGCGCTGCGCGGGCTGTCGTTCGAGCTGCGCGCCGGCGAAGTGCTGGCGCTGGTTGGCGAGAACGGCGCCGGCAAGACCACGCTGGTGAAGCTGCTGGCGCGGCTGTACGAACCGGACGAGGGCAGGATCCTGCTCGACGGCCGCGACCTGCGCGATTACGACCTGGACGATCTGCGCGCGAACATCGGCGTGATCTTCCAGGATTTCGTGCGCTATCACCTCAGCGCTGCCGAGAATATCGGCGTAGGCAGCATCGACGATCTGGGCAACCGCGCGCGGATCGAATGGGCCGCGCAGCGGGCGATGGCCGACGGCCTGATCGAGTCGCTGCCGCTGGGCTACGACCAGATGATCGGCCGGCGCTTCAAGACCGGCGTGGATCTGTCCGGCGGCCAGTGGCAGAAGATCGCCATCGCCCGCGCCTACATGCGCGACGCGCAGGTGATGATCCTCGACGAACCGACCGCCGCGCTGGACGCGCGCAGCGAGTTCGAGGTGTTCCAGCGCTTCAAGGATCTGTCCGACGACCGCACCGCGGTGCTGATCTCGCACCGTTTCAGCAGCGTGCGCATGGCCGATCGCATCCTGGTCCTGGCCGGCGGGCGCGTGGAGGCCAGCGGCACCCACGAAGAGCTGATGGCGCAGGACGGGCGCTATGCCGAGCTGTTCGAGTTGCAGGCCGCCGGCTATCGGTGACGCGCCGAGATCGACGCCGGCATGCGACGCGGCGATATGCCCGCAATCTGATCCGGATCAGTATCGAGCGGGCGCCGCGGCACGACACTGGACGCATCCTCCACGGAATGCCGCCATGACCGCCGCGAATGCCGAACTGCAGACCCCGTTCCTGCCCTACACCACGGCCGTCCTCACCGACGGCCGCGAAGTGCTGATCCGCCCGATGCATCCCGGCGACGCCGAAGCCGAACGCGCCTTCATCATCGGCCTGTCGCCGCAGACGCGCCGCTATCGTTTCCAGGAACAGTTCTCCGCACCCAGCGACGCGCTGGTGGCGCAGCTGGTCGATATCGATCACGCCAACGACGAGGCCTTCGCCGCACTCGCCACCGTCGATGGGTGCGAGCAGATCGTCGGCGTGTCCCGCTATGCCGTAGGCAGCCTTCCAGAGGAATGCGAGATCGCGGTGACCGTGCTCGACGCGTGGCAGGGCCAGGGGCTGGGCACCGCGCTGATGGGCACGCTCATCGATGCCGCCCGCAAACGCGGGATCAAACGCATGGTGTCGCTCGATTTCGCGGAGAACAGCGAGATGACCCACCTCGCGCACCACCTCGGATTCACGACGACGCCGGATCCGGACGACCGCACCCAGGTCGTGCACCGCCTGACGCTCTGAGCGCCCATCCCCGGGACCGCACCGGCCCGCGGCCCGCCCCGGGCCGTCCAGCGCGGCCTGCCGGTACAATACCCGCCCACTGCATCACCCAGCCCCGAATTCCCCATGGCCTCTCCCTACGGCACCGAAACCGTGCTGGACGTCCGTCACTGGACGGACGCTTATTTCAGCTTCACCACCACCCGCGACGACGGCTTCCGTTTCGACAACGGCCAGTTCGTGATGATCGGACTGGAGGTGCCGCAGGACGACGGCAGCACGAAGCCGCTGATGCGCGCGTACTCCATCGCCAGCGCCAACTGGGAAGAACAGCTCGAATTCTTCAGCATCAAGGTCCAGAACGGGCCGCTGACCTCGCGCCTGCAGCACATCAAACCCGGCGACACGATCCTGATCGGACGCAAGCCCACCGGCACCCTGCTGATCTCGGACGTGCACCCCGGCCGCAACCTCTATCTGCTGTCCACCGGCACCGGCCTGGCGCCGTGGATGGCGGTGGTGAAGGATCCGGCCACGTACGAACGCTTCGAGCGCGTGATCATCGTCCACGGCGTGCGCGGCGAACCGGACCTGGCGTATCGCGATTACATCGTCCACGAACTGCCGCGGCATGAATTCCTCGGCGACGAGATCCGCCGGAAGCTGCTGTATTACCCGGCGGTGAGCCGCGAGGAGTTCTACTGGCACGGGCGCCTGCAGCGCGGCCGCGTGACCGATCTGCTGGAAAGCGGCCGCATGGCCGCGGATCTCTGCATCGAGCCGCTGGACGCGAAGCACGACCGCGCGATGATCTGCGGCAGCCCGCAGATGCTGGCCGATTTCCGGCGGATCCTCGACGGCCGCGGCTTCGTCGCGTCGCCGCGGATCGGCACCGCCGGCGAGTACGTGTTCGAGCGCGCCTTCGTCGAAAAGTGATCGCGCCTGCAAACGTGCACAGTTAAAAACGAGCGCATCTGCAAATGAACGCGCCCCCGGCATAGACTGGCCGGCCGCATATCGAACGCCGACGAACCCAGACATGCCGATCTTCACGCGCAGCGCCACCCGCCACGCATCACCCCGCGCCGCCTTCATCTGGGCCATGACCGCACTGCTGTCGGTCGCGATGCTGGCGACCGCCGCCGAACCCCGGAAACAGCCCGCAGTCGGCGAGTATCCGCCGGACGCCCTGGGCAAGGACCGCTGCGGCACCGAGCAGACGGTCGGCATGCATCGCGGCAAGGTGGTGATCGTGACGTTCTGGGCGTCCTGGTGCGTTCCGTGCCGTCGCGAACTACCGGTACTCGGCAAATTCCAGAGCGTGGTCGGCAAGGATCATCTGGAAATCATCGCGGTCAACGTCAAGGAACCCAGAAGCGACTACAACGCGGTGGTGCGCGCCAACAAGGACATCGCCCTGACCTGGGTCCATGATGTCAGCGGCGCGACCAGCGCACGCTATGGCGTGGAAGCGTTGCCGAACATGTTCATCATCGATCGCGAGGGCCGCGTCGCCCACGTGCATCGCGGCTACAGCGAAGAGCAGATCAAGGTCTTCGTCAGGGAGATCATGGACCTGCTGCCGCCGGAAGTACTGCAGCGCCCGGCCGGCGGTTGAGACGCTGCGGCGACGCTGCATCCGCGGCCCCGCCGCCTGCGTAGACCGGTTGTCCGGTCCGGAGAACGTCATGCGCTTCACGCTCACGCCCCGCAGTTTCATGCCTCGCAACGTCATGGCCCATCGCCTCGCACGCCTCGCGTTCGCCGCCGCCGCGCTGCTCGCCCTCGGCGGCTGCCTCCCCACCCGCGATGCGGGCGAACCCATCGCCACCCAGCTCATTGCGGCACAGCAGCCGGGACAACGCCTGGTCGTGGTGCTGCCGGGACGCGCCGACGATCTCGACGCCCTGCGCCGCAGCGGCATGGCCGAAGGGATCCAGGGCGCGTGGCCCGATGCCGACGTGCTGCTGGCCGAAGTCACGCTCGGCGATTACATGCGCGGCGATGCGCCCGAACGCCTGCATGCCGAAGTGATCGTGCCGGCGCGCGAACGCGGCCGCTATCGCGAAGTCTGGCTGGCCGGCGCCTCGATGGGCGGCATGGGCACGCTGATGTACGACCGCCTGTATCCGGGCGAGATGGACGGGCTGGTGCTGCTGGCGCCGTATCTGGGCGACGCCAAGCTCGTGAAGGAGATCGCGGACGCCGGCGGCGTCGCGCAGTGGCAGGCCGGACCACCGCAGGCGGCGGACACCGATGGCTGGCAGCGCGAACTCTGGCGCCATATCCAGCGCATGTCGCGCGACCCCGGACAGGCCGGCCGGATCTGGCTGGCCTATGGCGATCGCGACCGCCTGCGCAAGGCGTTCCCGCAGCTGATCCCGGCGCTGCCGCAGGACCAGGTGCTGGTGCGCGAGGGCGGGCATATGTGGACAGTGTGGTCGCCGCTCATGGGCGAGGTGTTGCGGAAGGTGGATGCGAAGCGTGGCTCGTCGACTCGGCAGGTGAAGTAGCGGCCTGAAGGCCGCTCTACGGCCGCTCTACGGTCGCATCATTCGCCGTAATGCAGCCAGATGCGGGCGCGGGATTCGTTGTCGAAGACGCGGCATTCGTAGCCGTGTTCGCGGCCGATGATCTCGCCCAACTCCATCCGGCTGATCGCGGTGCCGCGCGCGTCGACATACGCCACCCGTGCGTCTGCAAAGCCCTGCCCGCCCACCGAATCGACCAGTCGCTTCAACTGGTCCTCGGGCGGCACCACGCCGAAGGTGTGATCGATCACCAGCACCTGGCGCAGACCGGTGCGGCGCAGCTCCGCGGCGATCCGCATGAACATCGCGATCAAGGCCTCGATGCCGTCGATCCTGCCGGTGACGTTCGCCACCAGCCCGCTGCTCTCGAGATCCAGTCTCAGTTCGAAACCGGGATTCGCCGGATCGAAATGCGCGGCGCCGGCTTCGACATCCATGTCGGCGCCGCTCAGCCCAACGCCGCTTCGATATCCCGGGTCAGCGACTCCGGCTTGTCGGTCGGCGCATAGCGCTTGATGACCTTGCCGTCGCGGCCGACCAGGAATTTGCTGAAATTCCATTTGATCGCGCCGATGCCCAGCAGACCGCTCTTCTCGTCCTTCAGCCACTTCCACAGCGGATGCGCATCGCTGCCGTTGACGTCGACCTTCGAGAACATCGGAAAGTCGACATCGTAGGTGAGCGAACAGAAATTCTTGATTTCCGCTTCGTTGCCGGGTTCCTGGTGACCGAACTGGTCGCTGGGAAAGCCCAGCACCACCAGGCCGCGGTCCCGATAGGTCTCCCACAGCGACTGCAGCCCGGTGTACTGCGGCGTGAAGCCGCACTTGGACGCGACGTTGACCACCAGCAGCACCTTGCCGCTGTAGTCGGTGAGCGATTTGTCGTGGCCGTCGATATCGATGGCGGAAAAATCGTAGGCGGTGGTCATGTCGGCGTCTCCGTGCGGATGTGTAGGCGAATGCGTGGGCGGATGCGATCAGGGCTGCGTCGGCGAGGCGGCAACGGCCGGGGCAGCGCCAGCCGCCGCGACCTTGAGCGGCGCGGCGAACGGCTTGATGCCGAACGCTTCGTAGATGTCGCTGGGGTAGTAGGCGGTGCCGTTCTTGATCACCAGCGCGACGTTGCGGATGTCGGCGATGTTCGCGGTGGGGTCGCCGTCGACCAGGATCAGGTCGGCGCGCTTGCCCACGTCGATCGAACCGCGGTCCGGCAGCGTGCGCGAATGCTTGGCGCCGGTCCATGTCGCGATCTGCAGCGCCTGCGCCGGGGTCATGCCGGCCTGCACGTACAGTTCGAGTTCGCGCTGCAGCGTGAAGCCGGGCATGCCGTCGGTACCGGCGAGGATCGGCACGCCGGCGCGATACATCCGGCCCACGAAATCGATCATCTTTTCGTAGGACTTCTCGTAGCGTGCGGCGGTAGCGTCGTCGGGAATATCGAATTCGGCGACCGTCAGCCCGCGCTGCACGTCCGGCGGCAGATGCGTGGCCACCGCCGCGAATGCCTTCGACATCTGGCCCGGACGCTGGCGGATGAAATCGAAGGTCGCCAGCGTGGGATCCACCGCGATCTGGTCCTTCGCCAGCCGGGCGATGAAATCCTGCACCGGCTTGGCGTCGAAGTTCATGTCGGCGACGCGCTTGGCCGGCAGGTAGAAGCGTTCGAGCGTGCGGGTATCGGTGGTGTCTTCCACCAGGAAGTTCAGCAGCACCTGATTGATGTGCTGGATCTCGTCGTAACCGGCGTCCAGCGCATCCTGCGCGCGCAGGAACACCGGGATATGGCCGCTCACGCGCAGATCGCGGCTGTGCGCGTAGGACACGGTGTCGCGCAGGATCTCTTTCGGGAACGAGTTGTAGATCTTGATCTGCGGATAGCCATTGGCCGCATACCAGTCCACCGCTTTCTTCGACGCGGCCAGATCGGCCACCACGAAACCGTTACGGGCGGACATCGGGCTTTCGCCTTCCAGGAAACCCGCGGCGACGATGGCCGGCGACAGTGCGCGGCCGGCGCGCTCATCGGCCATCAGTTCCTGCAGGCTCGCGTTGTCGTTGCCCATGTCGCGGACCGTGGTCACGCCCGCGGCCAGATGCAGGCCGCCCTGCCAGTCGTTGATGTGGCCATGCATGTCGAACAGGCCCGGCAGCAGCATGCGCCCGCCGGCATCGACGACCTGATCGGCGGATGCGCGCCCCTGGCCGGCACCCGAGATCGACGCGATCCTGCCGTTCTCGATCAGCACATCGGACGCCGCGCCGACAATCGCGTTCTCGCTGTCGAACAGGCGCGCGTTGCGGATCAGGGTCGTGCCGCGCAGCGGATGCGACAGCCGGCGCTGCAGATCGGTCAGCGCCTCGCCTTCGGCCTCTTTCTGCCGCGCTTCCAGCGTGTCGGCGTTGCCCTGCCAGCCCTTTTCGATCAGCTGCAGATAACCGGGGAAGATGAAAGCGAAGAACCGCGGCTGGGCGTCCACCGTAGTCCAGACGAACGTGGGCGTGAAGCCGACGCCGGTCACCACCATCAGCTGGACCTTGCGCGTCTCGGCACCGTTGATCACGTCCGCCTGCGCGACGGAGCGCATGCTCAGCGCCCCGCTGGGGATCAGCGGCAGCTTGCCGTCCTCGCGACGGGCCAGCGCGGACAAGGCGGCGGACATGCTCTGCGGCGTACCGCCCAGCGCCCAGTAGGAGGCGCCCGGGGTCGCAGGCTGCTCTCCGGCGTCGGAGGTCGACTTCCAGCGCGCGATGCCGTTCTCGATCGCGAAGTTCTCGTCCACCGGCGCGCCGAACGTCGACTGGCCCTTCACCGAATAGGTCGCGAAGGTGCCGTCGGCGGCGAGCGTGTATTCCTCCTTCAACTCGGGCCCGCGGCCGTTGTCCTTGAACAGAAAGTCGACCCGGGTGACCCCATCGTCGCCGTGGACGACGATCTGGTGGCCGGCTTGTTTGCCGCCATCGACCAGAGCGACGTATTCGATCGTCTCTGCCGCGTGCGCCGCGCCCGGCGGTAACGCCAGCGCCAACAGAAGGCCAAGGAAACCACTGCGGTTCATATCCATCTCCCGTACGTATGTAGTGTTGCCCCCTGTTGCCCCGACCGGGTCGCGATGCGTCTCCGGCCAGAGCCGAAGTCTAGCCCGTTTGCCCGCATCCGGTCGCCACCGGCGATGGCGGCCGGCGACATCACGCCGATGCGGAACCGGCGCATACCGCTCGGCAGGACATCGATCCCGACTAAAGCGATTCCAGCACCAGCAACGTCAACACCACGTATCGCCCGGTCTTCGCGATGCCGACCAGCAGCAGGAAGACCAGCAGGCGCTCGCGCAGGAAACCCGCGGCCAAGGTGAGGGGATCGCCCACCACGGGTACCCAGCTCAGCAACAACGACCATCGTCCATAGCGGCGATACCATCCCGACGCGCGTTCGATCTGCAGAGGTTTGAGCGGAAACCAGCGGCGATGCCCGAATTGGGACGCCTGCGTTCCCAGCCACCAATTGATGACCGAGCCGAGGACATTTCCCACGCTGGCGACGCCGATCACCGCCAAAGGTCGATGCCCGGACAACAGCATGCCGGCGACAGCAACCTCCGACTGCGCGGGGAGGATGGTCGCGGCCAGCAAAGCAGTCAGGAACAGACCCAGGTAGAGCATCGTGAAACTCGCGGCGGCTGTTGCCGGAATGGACGAGTCTAGTCTTTACCCGACAGTCCACCCTGTTTCGTGGACGCAGGCCTGCGCAGCGTCCTGCTCGCACCTTCGCGAACGTGACTGAGCCGGTTCATGCCGTCACAGGTATCGCCGCGGCGCGGCGGATCGAGTTGACTGGCATGCCGCAGGATTGCGAGGTTGCCGACTTCATCGAAGCCATACCCTTCGCTGATGCCGCCCGGCGACGTGTCCTTGCGCTGGTCGGCGGTCAGCGAGATCAGCCCCGGCAGGGCCGCTTCCAATGCGGTCAAGGCATTGTCCACGGCGAGCAGTTGTTCGTCGGTGAAATTCAAGGACAGCAGGTTCTGGCTGATAGAGTCCCTTTTCGATCGAGATGTCGCCCGGATCGGGCGCTCCGAGCTTGAAAAGGCGACGGCATGTTGCCGACTGTCATCTTCAACAGGATGCGGTGATGTCTGGCGCGACGATGCGACGCACGACATCAGCCGTCGCGGTGTTTCATGCGGCGTCGCCATGAGCAGCGTGCGATGCGATGTCGCCGACGTTCGCTTGGCGACGTCGCTACTTGCGTCGCTCCCACAAGACTTGTGTCGCTCACACAAGAAGCAGTAACGCGCCATCAGGAGTTGCGTCGTTCTCGCGAGCACCGCGCTGTCTTTCATCTGTGGGAGCGACGCGAGTCGCGACAGGGCTTCCCGCGGGATCGACGCGCATGGGCGGGACAACATCGCATGCCAAGACTTGAATGCACGCGCTCGCACAGTGGTCCATCGATGAACAGGCCGCACGATGGATTCGCAGCCTGCATCATTCGCGGCGCGCGATTTGATCGCAAGTCACTGATTCATATGAAATCCGCAGCTGGCACGGTTGATGCGTGGATTACATGTGCGTAATCCACGCATCCCCCACAAGGAAATACTCGTGAACCAGACCACCAATCAGAACGACAAGAAAGATACCCAGAACGCGCCGTCCAAGGATCCGAACGCCAATCCGTCGCAGCAGAACCAGAAGATGGGCGAGAAGCACGACGACCAGAAGACCGGCGGCGACAAGACCGGCAGCGACAAGCGCTGAGTCGATGCGTGTCGCGGTGAACGCTGCTTTCCCCAAGAAATAGCGGGCACGTTCGGCATGCGATGAAAAAACCCGGCCTGCATCGCTGCAGGCCGGGTTTTGTTTTGCGCGCGTCGGTTGCGGCCGAACGCTAGGTCGCGATCAGAACTTCGCCTTGAACTCCACGCCCCACGTGCGCGGCTCGTTGAGGAAGCCGGTGAGGTTGTTGAAGTCGATGGCGCCGACGATGGCTTGCTCGTCGGTGATGTTGCGGCCGAACACGGCCATTTCGTAATTGCCGTCGTTCCAGTTGTAGCCGGCGCGCAGGCCGCCTTCCAGCAGCGGATCGCCGGTGAATTCGGTCGATTCGTACAGGAAGAAGTTGACCTTGCTGCGATACGCCCAGTCGGTGTACGCGAAGAATTCGCCGTGGCTGGTGGGGATGCCGTAGCGCGCGGTGACGTTGTAGACGTGCTTCGGCGCCTGCGGCAATGCGTTGCCGTCAATCAGGAAAGTACCGGCAACAGCGCCGGCGGGATCGCGCATGGTGCAACCGCCGCCGCAGCCGAACACCGCCAGGCTGCTGTCCTGGATTTCGGTGTCGTTGTAGCTGGCGCCGAGAGTGACGAACAGACGGTCGGTCAGCCACGCCTGCACATCGAGTTCCGCACCCTGGCCGACGGTGCGGTCGGCGTTGACCAGACGCGCGACGTTGGCATTGCCGCCCACGGCGGTGAGCTGCTGGTCGTCGACGGTGTAGCGATACAGCGCGAAACCCAGGCGCAGGCGGTTGTCCCATACGGTCGCCTTCACGCCGGCCTCGTACGACAGCACGGTTTCGGTGTCGGCGACGGTCACCAGCTCATCGGCCGGCAGCGTGGCGTCGGCGAACATCAGGCGGCCCTGCACGCTCGGCGCGCGGAAGCCGCGGGCGACGCGGCCATAGACGTTGACGTTGTCGTTGATCGCATAGACGGCGCTGAGGTCCCAGCTGACGTCGGTATCGCTGGGGCTGACTTCGATCGGCGCGATGGGCGGGCCGAACGGGCCGGTCACGCGCTGCGCGGAGAAGGTCTTGCTGTCGTCGGTGTAACGCACGCCGCCGCGTAGTTTCAGTTTGTCGGTCACGTCGAAATCGCCGGAGGCGAACACCGCCCACGCGGTGTTTTCCTGGCGCTGGGTGGCATAGCCGTTGCGGGGATTGCCGGGCGCCAGCGTGTCGTAGCTGACGCTGTCGATGTCGATGGTTTCGTCGAACCAGAACAGGCCGGCCTGCCAGTCGAAGCGGCCCCACTCGTTGGATTCGATGCGGAATTCCTGGCTGTACTGGCGATGGTTGGGCAGGCCGTCGGCGGACTCGGCCGGGAACAGCGCTTCGCCGGGCACGGAGGGCGGGAACACGTAGCTGGAGCCGCCGTCGATATCGCCGCGGCTGAAGGCGTCGACGCTTTCGTAGCCGGTGATCGAGTACAGGCTGACGCGACCCAGATCCCAGCGCATGCGCAGGTTGGCGCCGAGCTGGTCGAGCTTCTGTTCGTTGACGCCGTCGATCGACACTTCGTCGCGATCGAAACCGTCGACCAGTTCGTTGGTGCCGGGCTGGATGATGCTGGAGCGGAACAGGCGCGCGGTGCCTTCCAGCTGGCGCGCATGCACGTTGAACAGCATTTCGAACGTGTCGCTGGGCTGGAACAGCAACTGCACGCGGGCTGCGGTTTCTTCGTAGCCTTCGAGGTCGTCGCCACTGCCGTTGAAGGTGTTGTCGACGTAGTCGTCGCGCTGCTGGTGCAGCACCGACACGCGCGCGGAGACGGTGTCGCTGAGCGCGCCGGTGATCGCGCCTTCGGCGTTGATGGTGTTGTACGAGCCGTAGCCCAGCCGGCCGTAGCCGCCGAAGTCTTCTTCCGGACGCGCGGACTCGAACTTGAGCACGCCGGCCGGCGAGTTGCGGCCGAACAGCGTGCCCTGCGGACCGCGGGCCATTTCGATCTGGTCCAGATCGAACAGCGGGAAGCCCTTGAGGATCGGGTTCTCCTGGACCACGCCGTCGTACACCAGCGAGACCGGCTGCGAGGCGTTGACGTCGAAGTCGGTGTTGCCGAGGCCGCGGATGTAGAAACGCGGGAACGCGCGGCCGAACGAGGATTCGATGTTCAGGCTGGGCAGGCGGCCGGAGAGCAGGCGGATGTCGTCGCCGCTGGCGGTCAGCACTTCGAGTTTCTCGCGGTCGATGGTGGTGATGGCCATCGGCACGTCCTGGATGTTCTCGACCCGGCGCTGTGCGGTGACGGTGATGGCGTCCAGCTCGGGGGCGTCCGGTGCGGCAGTCGCTTCCTGGGCCTGTGCCATGGTCGGCAGCGCGAGCACGACAGCGATGGCAAGGGCGCCGATGCGCGGAGTGCGGCGACCGGGACGGTGGGAATGGGACATGACGATGTTCCTGGCAGTGGGGAAAGGGGGGCGTGAGGGCGATGATCGGCGGGCATCCCGCGGGGCCGACGGGGCGAGCGCTCCGTACCGCACCGAATCTCGGCCGAATTGTAAACAATTCGTGATCCGCCCGGTCCGGCCTGTCGATACGGCAGGAACGGCACAGCCGGACCGGCCGATGGTTGGCCAGAGCATGCCTTTCGTCATGGGCCGTGGCCGCCCCCATCCGCTACCCTGATGCCCGCCTGACATCCGCAACACGCACCCGCTCCGTCCCTGCCGAGGAATACTTCATGAATCGCCCTCTCGCCTGCGCCCTGGCGCTGGCCATCTCCGCGACCGCGCTTGTCGGCTGCGACAAGAATTCCGCGCCCGCACCGACCACTTCCGACAAGGCCGCCATGCCCGCAGACGCCGCCCAGGACAATCCCCTCTTCGTCGAAAGCCCGCTGCAGCTGAAATTCCCGCAGTTCGACAAGATCAAGGACAGCCATTTCGGTCCCGCGTTCGACCGCGGCATGGCCGAGCAGGTCAAGGACATGCAGGCGATCGCGAACAGCGCCGAACCGGCGACGTTCGAGAACACCATCCTCGCGATGGAACGCACCGGCCAGTTGCTCTCGCGCGCCGTCTCGGTATTCGGCAATCTCACCAGCGCCAACACCAACGATGCCCTGGACAAGCTCGACGAGGAATACTCGCCGAAGTTCGCCGCGCATTTCGACGGCATCTACCTCGATCCCAAGCTGTTCGAGCGGATCAAGTCGCTTTACGACAAGCGCGACACGCTGGGTCTGGACGCCGAAGGCGTGCGTCTGATCGAGCGCTACTACACCGATTTCGTCCGCGCCGGCGCCAACCTCACCGAAGAACAGAAGACCCGGGTCAAGGCCATCAACAGCGAGATGGCGACGCTGACGACCAAGTTCAGCCAGAACACGCTGGACGAGGTCAACGATTCGGCCGTAGTGGTCGATTCGCGCGATGAACTGAAGGGTCTCAGCGACGAACAGATCGAAGTGCTCGCCGAAGCCGCCAAGACCAACAAACAGGACGGCAAATTCCGTATCGCCCTGCTCAACACCACCGGCCAGCCGCTGGTGGCGCAGCTCGAGAACCGTGCGCTGCGCGAGCGCATCTACAAGGCATCGATGGCGCGCGGCAGTCGCGGCAACCAGTGGGATACCACCGACATCGTGTCCCGGGTGACCAAACTTCGTGCCGAGCGCGCCAAGATCATGGGCTTCCCGAACTACTCTGCATTCAGTCTGGCCGAGGAAACCGCGAAGTCGCCGGAAGCGGTGAACAAGCTGCTCACGCAGCTGGCGCCGCCCGCCGTCGCCAACGCCAAACGCGAGGCCGTCGAATTGCAGGCGATGATCGACCAGGAGCAGAAGGCCAAGGGCGAGCCCACCTTCCCGCTGGAAGCCTGGGACTGGGCCTACTACACCGAGAAAGTGCGCGCAGCGAAGTACGATTTCGACGAAGCCCAGCTCAAGCCCTACCTCGAAATGGACAACGTCCTCGAGAACGGCATGTTCTTCGCCGCGGAGAAACTGTACGGCCTGAAGTTCAAGCGCCGCACCGACCTGCCGACCTATCACGAAGACGTGCGCGTCTACGAGATCTCCAACGAGGACGGCTCGCTGCTGTCGCTGGTGCTGGTGGATCCGTACGCGCGTCCGTCGAAGCGCGGCGGCGCCTGGATGAGCTCCTACGTCAATCAGTCCGAACTGATGGGCGACAAGCCGGTGGTCGCGCTGCACCTTAACGTCACCAAGCCGGCCGCGGGCAAGCCGGCGCTGATGACCTGGGACGACGTGAACACCACGTTCCACGAATACGGCCACGTGCTGCACGGCATGTTCTCGAACGTGAAGTACCCGTACTTCAGCGGCACCAACGTGCCGCGCGATTTCGTCGAATACCCGTCGCAGGTCAACGAGATGTGGGCGACCTGGCCGGAAGTGCTGGCGAACTACGCCAAGCATCACCAGACCGGCGAGCCGATGCCGAAAGCGCTGCTGGACAAGGTGCTGGCCGCCGACAGGTTCAATCAGGGCTTCGCCACCACCGAATACCTGGGCTCGGCGATGCTGGATCAGCGCTGGCACCAGGTGGCCGCGGACCAGTTGCCCGACGCCAAGGGCGTGATGGCGTACGAAGCCAAGGCGCTGAAGGACATCGGCGTGGATTACGCCCCGGTGCCGCCGCGCTATCGCACCCCCTACTTCAGCCACATCATGGGCGGGTACGCGGCCGGCTATTACGCTTACATCTGGTCGGAAGTGCTGGATGCGGAAAGCGTGAAGTGGTTCGAGGAGAACGGCGGCCTGACCCGCAAGAACGGCGACTGGTTCCGCGACAAGCTGCTCAGCCGCGGCGGCTCGAAGGACGCGATGCAACTGTTCCGCGATTTCCGCGGCCGCGATCCGCAGATCCAGCCGCTGCTGGAACGTCGCGGCCTGACCGCGAAGTAAGTTCCTCGCACCATCATTGCTGCACCGACACCGCCCGGCATGCCCGGGCGGTGTCGTATCCGGACATCGCCGACGCACGACATGCGCTATCCGCATGCACGGAAAGTCTGCGATCGCATAAGCTGTATCGATGCCGCAATCGCATCCATCGGAAGACAACGCCGCGATCGCGCACAGCCTGCGCGCCTGGGTCGATCGTTTCGAGCGCGTCTTCGTACTCACCGGCGCCGGCATCAGCACCGGCTCGGGCATTCCCGACTATCGCGATACCGCCGGCGCCTGGAAACGTCCGCCGCCGGTCACTTATCAGGCGTTCGTCGGCGACACCGCCACCTATCGCCGCTATTGGGCACGCAGTTTCGTCGGTTGGCCGATGTTTTCGAGCGCGCTGCCCAATGCCGGGCATCGCGCGCTCGCCGCATTCGAGCGACAGCGGCGCATCACGTCATTGATCACCCAGAACGTCGACACGCTGCACCAGCGCGCCGGCAGCCGCGAGGTGATCGATCTGCACGGTCGACTGGACGGCACGGTCTGCCTAGGCTGCGGCGATGCGCGTCCTCGCGATGAATTGCAGACGCGGATGGCCGCGAACAACATCGGCTGGCGGCCGCGCGATACGGTGGCCGCTCCGGATGGCGATGCCGATATCGATCCGGCGGCAGTGGCGGCGTTCGAGCCGCCGCACTGCATGCTCTGCGGCGGCATGCTCAAACCGGATGTGGTGTTCTTCGGCGAAAACGTGCCGGCTGCGCGTTATGCGCAGGCGCTCGCGGCGCTGCACGCGGCCGATGCGGTGCTGGTCGTGGGTTCGTCGCTGATGGTGTATTCGGGATTCCGCTTCGCGCGCATGGGCCATGAGCGCGGCATGCCGGTGGCGATCCTCAATCGTGGACAGACCCGCGCGGACGCGCTGGTCGACCTGAAACTGGAAGGCGACTGCGGCGAAGTGCTTGCGGCTGCCTTCCCTGCGGCCTGAGGTTACTGGCTCGGCTGCACCGCAGGCGCGACGGTTTCGTCGAGCGGCGGCGCCGGCGCCGGCTTGGCGACCACGAACATCGCGCGGTAGGCCGGGGCGAGATTCGGCAACAGCACCGCGGTCGGCACTTCGACCGTGCGCACGCCGTCGACATACGGCCCGACCTGATACGGCGGAAACACGAAACGCAGGCCCATGAGCTTGTCGCTGTCGGGGGCCAGCACCGGCTCGAACGCCGCGAACGATGTCGGCACGGGTTCGGTGCCCTCGTCGATCATCCGACCGACCGAACGCATGACTTCGGCGCGCTCGCCCGCGGGCAACTCGTCGGCATCGACCCGCTGCGACAGCGATGCATGCAACTGCTCGCGCGCGTAATCGGAAATCGTGTTCCAGCCTTTCGGATCGGGCAACAGATCGTTCGCTGTCAACAGCTTGTCCTGCTGCGGCAGCCACACGAAGCGCGCGACCAGCGGCGCGCCGTGGGCGCCGCCGGTGAACGCGGCGCCGTCGGCGGCCACCGCCACCAGCTCGGGCGTTTCCGCCAGCAGCGTGAAATTGAGGGTGAGATCGTAGGGACCGGGCTGCTTGGCCGCATCGGTGGTCTGCACCGCCTTGAGCAATTCGGCGCGCGCGCCTTCTGCGTAGCGGCGAAGCGCTTCGGCCAGACCCGGATATTTGTTCGCCTCGCGCGGATAACTGATGCCGATGATGTAACGGGCATCCTGTTCGATGACGTCCTTCAGCTCGACCGGCGCCGCCTCGGGCGCAGCGACCGCGGCAGGCGCCTCGGCTGGAGGAGGTACCGCATCCTCATCTTTCTTGCATGCGGCCAGCAACAATGCGGGAACAAGCACGGCCAAGACCATGAAAGGAGGAAACGCGCGGGGTGAATTCGAATGCTTGAACATGAGTGAACGCATGGCGGGCCTCCTTACCCGACCCGGATCGGGTGTGCGATCAGGATAACGGATCGACGGCGGCGGAAACGTGGGATAAAGATGCGCTAGGCAAACGACGCGCAATAAAAACCCCGGGCGCGAACGCCCGGGGTCTTGTTCCGGAAGCGCTGGTTCAGAGCGCCTGGACTTCGTCGGCCTGCAGGCCCTTCTGGCCCTGCACGACTTTGAAGGTGACCTGCTGGCCTTCCTTCAGCGACTTGAAGCCGTTGCCCTGGATCGAACGGAAGTGGACGAAGAGGTCCTGACCGCTTTCCGGGGTGATGAAGCCGAAGCCCTTGGCATCATTGAACCACTTGACGGTACCGCTCTGACGATCTGACATTTGAATTACTCCTGGAAAATTGTTGGATGGATCCGCGCCCGGTAAGGGTGAATGCAGGATCCGGTGGAACAGGAAACTGACCAATAGCTAGGGCCCCGGCGCTTGCGCCCAGGGCCCAGTCATGATGGTTTTACTGCGGCTGCACTTCATCGGCTTGCAGGCCCTTCTGGCCCTGCACGACCTTGAAGGAGACCGCTTGGCCTTCCTGCAAGGACTTGAAACCGGTGCCTTGGATCGAACGGAAATGGACAAACAGGTCCTGGCCGCTTTCCGGGGTGATGAAGCCGAAGCCCTTTGCATCGTTGAACCACTTCACGACGCCGTTTTGACGATCGGACATGGGGTGTTACTCCTCAAATAAACAGTTGGGTGGATACACGGGGCCTTTCGGCACCGCGACTGTCTAGCCAGGGGTAACGCGAACGATGAGCGGATCGTCTGGGCTTGACCGAGTGTAACCCCGCCTGCAAAGCCCTCCGGAGAGGATCTCGCAGGGCAGGCCGCTGCCGGCTTGCAACCTTGGATCTACCGCATCGGGCCACGATGTACCGTGATCCCGCTTGGAACAGTAAGCGCACCATACACCACAACGTCATCATTTTGGGAAGTGGGAGGCGGAACTTTTTTTGTTCCCCCGGGTCGAGCGGCCTGCTCCAGCCCCACACCCGGCGATGCCGGATCGGGAACCTGCATGAATACAGTGGTTTTACCTGAACGGAGCGGCGATGGCACGGTCTGCGGGAAGCCCCGTCGAGAGGTGCGACCCAGCGGGTCAGCAGCGGCCAGCGACCGGCGGGGAGTGACGCATTGCGGCAGATCCGTCCCCGCTGCAGAGCGCCCAAGGCGCTGGCACGCTTCATGCTTAGGCATTCTTCAAACACCCGTGCAGCGTGTTCCCAAGCCCCATCTTCGTTCCATGCAAGAGGAGTTCCCAATGCAGCTCGATGCTCCTGCCAACAATGCCAGCGACGATGTGGTCGTCGCCCGGATCTATGACCTCTCCCGCGAGGGCGACACCACGAACCGAGAGTACCAACTGCTGGATTATGTGATCCAGAAACGCCTGCAGCAGACCTACGGCGGAGAGATCACCCGCGGCGCCTACGCCGCATAGGCTGCCAATCGCGTCTGGTCAGCCGAAGTCGGGGCTGACCAGACGCTGCAGGAAATGCGGCGCCAGCGCAGGCTGCTGCAACAGGGTGAACATCACGCCATACAGGGCGCCCCACAGATGGGCGCTGTGATTGATGTTGTCGCCGCCACGCTTGTCCATCCAGATGCTGTACCAGATATACAGACCGGCGAAAATGAACGCCGGCACCGGAATCGGGATGAAGAACAGATAGATCCCCGACCACGGGTCGAGCAGGATCGACGCGAACAGGACGGCCGATACCGCCCCCGATGCCCCGAGACTGCGATAGCGGGCGTCATGGCGGTGGCGCATGAATGTCGGCAGGATCGCCATCACCACTGCGGACAGATAGAACAGCAGGAAGCCGACCGGCCCGATCCTCCCGCCGAAATAGCCTTCCATCAGTCCGCCGAACGAATACAGCGTGACCATGTTGAAGATGAGGTGCATGCCGTCGGCGTGGATGAAGCCATGCGTCAGCAGACGGTCGTACTGCTGCTGGCGATCGATCGCCGGCGGCCAGAGGATCAGACGATCCATCAGCTTCGGACGTTCCCAGGCCTGCCAGGACACCACCACGGTGACCGCGACCAGCGCCAGGGTGATGTAGCCGTTCATGCGCGCCTCCGCGCGCCCTGCCGCCCGCGACGATCAGGTCGCACGGTAGTAATCCTGCAGCGGATAGCGTCTGGCGTACCACGCGAAGATCAAGGCCGCCAGGAACGCGAAGCCCGCGAAGAAGAACATCAGGAACGCCTCCTCACTCAAACCCGTACCGGCGATCTGTGCTGTCACCGTTTCGTTGCGCACCGCGGCATTGGTCAGCAGCACCCAGACGTTGCCGAAGGTCACCGACAGCATCCAGAAACTCATGATCACGCCCTTCATCGGCGGCGGCGACTGGCTGTAGGCGAATTCCAGGCCGGTGGCGGACACCAATACCTCGCCGAAGGTCAGCAGCGCATAGGGCAGGATCTGCCACGCCAGCGACACCGGGTCGCCGCCGTCGATCGACAGCTGGATCATGCCCGCGACCACCCAGGCCAGGCCCGAGAATCCGATGCCGAAGCCCATCCGACGCAGCGCGGTGACCTTGAAGCCGAGCTTCGTCAACAGCGGATACAGCACGATGTTGTTGAACGGGATCAGCGCCATCACCATCAGCGGGTTCAGCGCCTGCATCTGCCCGGCGTCGTTGACCAGCCAGCTCGGCCACCACCACATGTCGTGCGGCACCATCATGGTCTTGCCCTGCAGCACCCAGGTGGAGGCCTTCTGGTCGAACAGCGACCAGAACGGGCTGACGATCGCGAAGATGATCAGGATGCGCAGCACTGCACGCACGCCGTCGACCGCCGCATCCGGATGCGCGCCGCGCGCGCGATCCAACTGCATGGCCGTTCCGATGCCGCCGAACAGCAGCACCGCGCCCAGCGCGAGACAGAACGAAATCACGAAGCCGAAGCCCTCGGGCCACCAGGCGGGCGATAGCGCCCATCCCACCAGCAGCGCCACCGCGATCGCCACGCCGGCCATCGCGACCAGACTGCCCGCGCCCTTGCCGTCGCTGCCGCCGCGCAGCGCGGTCTTGACCACATTCATGAACGAATGCGGATCCGCCGGCGCCGGCGGCATGTTCACGTACTTCGCGCGGCCCATCCAGAAGATGACGGTAGCGATGAACATCAGTACGCCGGGAATGCCGAACGCGATCGCGGGGCCGTATTCGCGCAGGAAAATCGGCATCAGCAGCGAAGCGAAGAACGAACCGAAGTTGATCGTCCAGTAGAACGCGTCGTAGACGATCTTCGCCAGATGCTTGTTGGCCTGGGTGAACTGGTCGCCGACGAAGGACGACACAAGCGGTTTGATGCCGCCGGAACCCAGCGCGATCAGCAGCAGGCCCGTGTAGAAACCGGTTCGATTGGTCTCGAACAGGGCCAGGAACGCGTGGCCGACGCAGTACACCAGCGAAAGCCAGAGGATGGTGTTGTATTTGCCGAAAAAGCGATCCGACAGCCAACCGCCCAGCAGCGGGAAGAAATACACGCCGATGACGAAACTGTGGAAGACCTCTTTGGCCATGCCCTCGCGTTCGGCAGCGGGCAGATAGGCCAGGATCACGCTGCTGACCAGGAACTGCACCAGGATGTTGCGCATCCCGTAAAAACTGAAGCGTTCGCAGGCCTCGTTGCCGATGATGTAGGGAATCTGGCGGGGCAGCTTTGCCGGATCTCCGGCGTACTTCGCTTCAGCGGCTGCAGTCATGGACGGGTCTCGTATGGATGAACGGGGCCGCCGCGGGCGCGACGGGCTCGGATTCGCGTTGCGATCAGGGAGTGTAGTGCGGAACACGCCGCGGGCGCATCGCCCCGGGTATTCCGTCGGCGGCAGCGCCGTTCAGCACGCGCCGCCCGGGGCTGCGTGATCGGGGCGCGGTGAGGCCCGACGGGTCAGGCCCACTCGGTCAGCCCTTCGCGCTCGTACAACACTGCGAACGAAGGCCGCGCCTTCAGGCGCGATGCCAGCACCGAGAGATGCGGCCATTCGGTGGCCGGCTTGGGCATGTTCCGCGACCACCGCATCAGCATCGCCAGATAGAAATCGGCGGCGGTCAGGCGCTCGCCCAGCAGATGCGGGCCGTGCTCGGCCAGATGCCGGTCGATCCGCTGCCATTCCGCCTCGATCCGCCGCTGCACATGCTGCTGCACTGCTGCTGCGTTGCCCTCGCCCGCCGGCTCATGCGGATACCACCACTGCCGGAACAGCGGCTGCACCATGTTGGCGAGATTGAACATCCATTGGGTGTAGTCCATCCGCTGCGGTTCCGACAGCGCCGGGGCCAGCGCCGCCGCCGGAAAAGCATCGGCCAGATGCATCGACAGCGCTGCGGCTTCGTAGTGCGGCGCACCGTCGATCACCAGCGTCGGCACCACGCCGTTCGGATTGAGCGCCAGATATTCCGGGCGTTTCTGCGCGCCGGCAGCGGTATCGACCAGCGCCAGCGCATGCGGCGCCTCCACTTCCAGCAGCAACCAGTGCACGATCAGACTGGCTGCGCCCGGGGCGTAATACAGCGTGTATTTCGAGGCGGACATGGCGGCTCCGGAATCCAAAACGCCAATCTTCGCATGGTGCCCGAGGTGCCGCGCGTGACCATCGACATGTCCGCCGCGGGATCAATGACGGCACAATGCGGGGTCGCCCCGGAAACCGTGCCCATGCGCCCTGCCCTGCTGTCCTTTTCGCTGATATTGGCCGTCCTCGCACCCGCTTTCGTCGCCCCCGCGCACGCTGCATCCGATCTCTCGACCACTGCCGAACGCAGCGGCTACGCCCGCACCGGCCGCTACGACGAAGTGATCGCACTGTGCGATGCATTCGCGCAGCGCTACCCGGATGCCGTGCGCTGCATCGAGTTCGGCACCACGCCGGAAGGCCGGCCGATGAAGGCGCTGGTGGTGACCCGCAGCGGCGCGCGCACACCGGAGCAGGCCCGCAGCGCCGGCCTGCCGGTGGTGCTGATCCAGGGCGGCATCCACGCCGGCGAGATCGACGGAAAGGACGCCGGCTTTCTCGCACTTCGCGAAGTGCTGGACGGCAAGGCCGCACAGGGCGCGCTCGACAAGCTGGTGCTGATCTTCGTGCCGGTGTTCAACATCGACGGTCACGAACGTTTCGGCGCATGGAACCGGCCGAACCAGAACGGCCCGGCCGAGATGGGCTGGCGCGTCACCGCGCAGAACTACAATCTCAACCGCGATTACGCCAAGGCCGATGCGCCGGAAATGCAGGCGATGCTGGCGCTGGAAAATGACTGGGACCCGATCGCGACCATCGATCTGCATGTCACCAACGGCGCCAAGTTCGAACACGATATTGCGATCCAGGTCGAACCGCTGCACGCCGGCGACGAATCGATGCGCGCGGCCGGCCTGGCGCTGCGCGACGGCACCATCGCACGCCTGCGCGCGCAGGGTTCGCTGCCGGTGCCCTTCTACCCGTCGTTCCTCGAACACGACAACCCGGCCTCGGGTTTCTACGACAACGTGTCGCCGCCGCGCTTTTCCACCGGCTACTTCCTGATGCGCAATCGTCTGGCGATGCTGGTCGAAACCCATGCGTGGAAGGATTATCCGACCCGGGTACGGATCACCCGCAATACCGTGATCGCCGTATTGGAACTTGCCGCCAGACATGGCGCGGACTGGCGTCGGGCCGCACAGGCGGCCGATCTACGCGCCCGGAACCTCGGCGGCCAGCCGGTGACGTTGACTTGGAAAGCAAGCGACAAGGTGCGCACCATCGATTTCCGCGGTTATGCCTATACCCGCACGCCGTCCGACGTATCGGGCGCGCTCATGACGCGCTACGACGATACGAAACCGCAGGTCTGGACAGTGCCGATGCGCGACGAGATGGTGCCCGGGCTGAGCGTCGTCGCGCCCGCAGGCGGATATTTCGTGTCGCCGGCCTACGCCGCATCGGTCGGCGCGAAACTCCAGCAGCACGGTATCGTTTTCGAGCGGCTCGAACGCGCGATGCGGGACATCACCGTCGAAGCGTTTCGCGACGAAACGCCGACCTTCGCCTCAGCATCGTCGGAAGGCCATCAGCGGCTGACGGTGGAAGGCGAATGGAAACGCGAAACGCAGGACATCGCTTCCGGCACGCTGTTCGTACCGATCGCGCAGCCGAAGGCGCGCCTGATCATGGCGCTGCTCGAACCGCTGGCGCCCGATTCGCTGCTGGCCTGGGGCCACTTCAATAATGCGTTCGAACGCAAGGAATACATGGAGGATTACGTCGCCGAGGACGTCGCCCGCGACATGCTGTCGCGCGACCCTGCACTGCGCGAGCGTTTCGAGAAAAAGGTGAAGGAAGATGCGGCGTTCGCCGCCGACCCGCAGGCGCGGCTGGACTTCTTCTACCGCCTGCACACCGCCTGGGATCAACGCTACGGACTGTATCCGGTGCTGCGCACCGATGAAACGGAGCCTGCAACGCGTTGAGGCATGCGCCGCATCTTCGGCTGTCCCGGTATTTCACGTTCCCGCGGTCGTGATTCACCTGCGAAATGCGCCATGCAGGCCTCGATCCGGGAATCTCAGGATGCAACCGGCGCCTTCGAGATCAACGCATTCGTCGCAGGCGCGGTTTGATCGTCAGAGTATCGGCGCCAGGAACCAGTACGCGCCGAACAGCACCGCACCCCACAGGATCAACTTGAACACGAACTTCACCACCTTGATGGCGAAATAGGCCGCAACGATAGCCAACACCAGACCGATCCAACCCATCTCCGCCACCGCCTCTTGATCGTATAAGCGCCGCAGGTGCGACGCGCAAAATCGATACGCCCCATGAATACCGCGCTCAACGCAGGACCGGACCGGTAGCGGATTCTGCCTCTTCTGTCTGCGGAATGGGAGCCGCCATGGGCATGAGCGCGGGATCCAGGGCGATGCGCCCGTCGAAGACGAAGCAATTCCCGACATACCCCGATCCGCCGACCGCCTCGAAGTAGCCGAGAATGCCGCCGTCGAGCTGCAGGACATTGTCCATCCCCTGCGCACGCATCCACAGTGCCACCTTTTCGCAGCGGATGCCGCCGGTGCAGAAGCTCACCACCGTCGCATCCGCCAGCGACTCGCGCCGATCGAGCACGGCCTCCGGCAGCTCGGTGAAATTGTCGATTGGCAGCACCATCGCGTCGACGAAAGTGCCGTAGGCGACTTCTTCGCGATTGCGCGTGTCCAGCAGCACCAGTCGCCGTCCCCGATCGTCGGCGCCGCGTTCGATCCAGCGCGCCAGATCCTGCGGCGAAACCGCCGGCGCGCGCCCGGATTCCGGCGAGGACTGCGGCTGTCGGAAGCTGATGATCTCCGATTTCACCTTCACTTTCAGCCGCGAAAACGGCACCGCGTCGGACACGCTGACCTTCGCCGTCAGGTCCGCGAACCTCGCGTCTTCGCGCAACAGCGTGAGGAAATCGTCGATGGCCGGCGCTTCACCGGCGAGGAACAGATTGATGCCCTCGGCCGCGACCAGTACGGTGCCGCGGAGTTCGCCCGCCTCCGCGCGTGATTGAAGCTGCGTGGCCAGCAGATCAGGATCGGCCACCCGCACGAAATGATAGGCGGCGATGTTCTTGATCGGAGCATCCGGGATCGGAGCATTCTTGATCGAAGCGTTCGTATTCATGCCGCGATTTTAGCCGGCCAGCGCAGCCTGGAGATTATCCCGCGCCCGCGCCTCGAAACGGTCGCGGAAGAAATCGCTGAGATAGATCCGCTCCGAAGCGAGCAGTTTCCTGAAGAACCGGCGGCGTTTGACCCGGTACAACCAGCGCGGCACTGCGCGATACTCCTCGGCGATGGCGCGGTCGTATTCCGCGAAGACCTTCGGCTCCGCACCAAGGATCGCCATGTCGCAATCGAGAAAATGCCGGGTATCTTCGGCGGCCGCGTCGTGGCCGAAATCCGCACCACTCAGCGCGCCGTGGCGCGCTGTCAACAGGATCAGATCGGAAACCCGTGCGCTGTCGATCCCCGCGTGCGACCACCAGTGGGCGATATGTTCGATCGCAAGACGCGCCGACTCGGCTTCGTTGTCGCGACGCCCGGGCATATAGATCGCATCGTGGTACAGGACAGCGAGTCCGACTTCGCGCGGTTGATGCCAGCCCGGCCCTTCGGCGACGGTCCGGTAATGCGCCAGCACGTCTTCGACATGACCGAAGTGATGATAGGCGCGGGGTGGAGACGCGTAGGCATGCCGCAACGCGATCAACTGCTCGTCCGGTAGCGACGAGAGCGCTGGAATGTCGATGCCTGCGATCAAACCGGGATCCTGCGGAAACAGCGCCGACCGTCGATGCGCACTGTTGTGAGGCGGACTGTCGTCGTAGAGCGGGCTTCAGCCCGCTCTACGACCGCCACCCCATGCATCAATTGTTGATCACCGTCAGCGTCGGCGATCGCTTCGGCGATTTCTGGTCGACGGCGGCCTCCGCCGTGTAGGCGCAGACGCGGTTGCGACCTTCGTTCTTGGCGCGATACAGCATCTGATCGGCGTGCGAGAGCAGACGCGACAGGTCGTAACCCGATAGTGCCGTCGAACTTACGCCGAAGCTGGCGGTCACCACGAACGAATACCCGCACTCGCGCGTATCGATCTGGGCCAACTGCGACCGGCAGTCCTCGGCAAGACGCGCAGCGGCGGCAAGATCGAAACCGCGCAACAGGATGGCGAATTCCTCGCCACCGATGCGGCCGATGTAATCGATCTTCCGGCAGTGCGCACTGCAGGTCTTGCCGACCTGTTTCAGCACCCAGTCGCCGGCGCCGTGGCCGTAGGTGTCGTTGATCGCCTTGAAGTGATCGAGATCGAACATGACCAGCGCCGCGGAATCTCCCGCACGCGCGGCCTCGACCAGCGTGCGCTCGGAATTCTGGGTGAAGAAATGGCGATTGCCCAGCGCCGTCAGCGTGTCGGTCTGCGCCAGACGCTGCAGCTGTCCCTGATGACGCTTGATCTGGATCACCCAGAAAACGATGGCGCCCAACATCACCAGCAGGAACCCCGCAACGAGTCGCGCCTTCTGCGTGCTCGCGCGCTCCAGCTCGAGCTGCTGTTCTTTCTGTTTGGTCTGATGGCGTACGATTTCGTAAGCCAGCTCTTTCGCCTTCACATCGTCCTGATGCGCCATTTCCGATTCGGCGTAGCGCTTGTAGAGCTCCAACGCCACCGACGGCTTCTCGCGCGTGGCAGCGATCTGATACAGGGTGTTGTAGGCGCTCACCAGGGTCGAGGACGACTTGATCTGTTCGCCCATGGCGACCGTCATGCGCGCATGCGCTTCCGCCGCCGGTACGTCGCCGAGTTTCAGCTTCAGATCGGCAAGCAGCGCGTGAAGCCCCGCGATGAGCCGCGGATAGCGGGTGGCCTGGACTTCGGGAAGCGTCGCTTCGAGCAGCTCGACCGCTTTTTCAGGGTTGCCGTCGCTTGCGAGCTTGCGGGCGAGGATGCCGCGCGTCACGTTCGCTGGTATGTATTCCTTCAACTGCGAGCACCGGGTAATGACCGCTTCGATCGGCGCGCTGTCTTTCGGAAGCAAACCCAGTTCGAACTGGGATACCACTTTGAAATTACCGGCGAAACACTCGATCCGCGGCGCGGGATTCCCATCGAGCATCTGCTGGGCGTAGCTCAATGCGATCCGGTGCTGCCCGATCTCGCTGTAAAGCAGCGCACCGGCGGAAAGGCCTTCATCGTGGATCGCCTTGTCCGTCACGTCCTTGCGGATGGCTTGGGCGTTCTGCAGATAGCGCAACCCGGTGGTGAAATCGCGGGTGAGCGCCGAAAAACTCGCGACCAGGCCGCCGGCCCGATACTTCAGATCGGGGTCTTTGGTTTCATCGAAGAGTTGTTGAGCCAGTTTCGAGCCCTGGCTCAACTGGTCGCGATAGATCGCCGTTTCGTAGGCTTGCAGGTATTTCAGGCGCTGCTTCTGCAGCAGGGTCGTCTTCTGCTTGCCGTTACGGAGCTGCTCGAGCAGCTCCGTGAATCGCTTGGGGTCCGAGCTTCTGGCCGCATCCGCTTCCTTCAACAAGGAATCGAAGGAATTCTGCGCACGGGCATCCTGGATATTCGCCGCGCAAAAGAACACGACGAGAAGTGTGATGAGCTTCCACTGCATAAGACCCTTACCCCTTAGATTGACGACCCGGCCCTCATTCGGCCTGCTTTTTCTCGTCGTCCCCTTCCCCTTCGATCGGACCTTCTTCCTCGGCAGGCCTTTCTTCGGGGGCAGCGACGGCGAACATCATTTTCTGGCGACCATTCAACAGGTCGTTCAACTTCGAATGGTCGCGGAGCTTGAGCGCCTTTCGGGACTCCTCATCCGCATCCAACATCGCAATTGCGGCTTCGTAATCGGCGGTTGTCATCCGCGCCATCACGGCATTGCCGCCCATCGATTCGAGAAACTGGATCACATTCGACATTGATTCCCCCATTGTGCTTGATGATTCAACGTGGCTTCAGCCGTTTGTCGGCCAATACCATCGCGATTTATTGCAGGTACAAGTTGCGCAAAGCATTGAAATCGAACGTGTTTCCCCGAAACAACAAGCCCTGCACCCCTGCCCGCAGTCTCAGGCTATGCGAAAAAACCATCCATATCAATCACTTCTGCCGCTCTTGGGTAGGCCGGAGCCGTTCATTTTCTGGATCTCACTGACGCAGGAGACAGGGTGTTCAGAATCCTGTACATGCGGCCCCCGCCAGCGATCATCGCCCCGACATCCGCGAGATGTGTCCGCATGACCTCCAGCCATGCGGCCGACTGCCCACCGACCGTCAGATTCAGGCCTGCGGGTCTTTCAGAGCCGCATCGATTTCGGCGATGCGCTTGAGCATCGCCTCGTTGCGCTGCATCGGCCGCGCAGGCGGGAGCACCAGCGTGCTCTGCACGGACAGCGTAGCGTCGACCAGGGCGCTCAGCGGCATGCGCTCCATTCGCGGCGTCGAGATCGGCAGGGTCGCTGCCTCATAAACGATGACCTCATGCTCCGGCGGGTAACCCTCTTCGGCCAGCAGTTCCAGCAGCAGCCGGCGATACGGCGCACCGGTGCCGTAGCGCGCGAGGGTGCGGTCGCCCGCCAAGCCGATCTGCCAGAGGATCAGATAGGCGGAAGGATCGATCCGCCGTCGAAAAAACATCATCTGGCTGGTTTCGTGATGCTGGCAGCCATAGGTGCCGGGGTCGATGCCGAGATCTGCATACAGGCAATCTTCGGCCGAGATGCCCGGATGCATCTGGGCGTCGAAGCCCTCGGCGCGGGCCTGGGCGATGGCGTGGTGCGGCACCTGCGCGAACACGCCTGGGTGACCGTAGAACACCCCGCAGACGCGCTTGCCGGCGCGGACTTCGCCGAGCATCGCGTCGATCATCTCGCGGTAGCTCTCGGTGCGGCGTTTGCCTTCGGCGTAATACGGCTGGAGGCTGCGCATGTCCGGCCGCATGTCCTGCAGCCACAGTTCGACGATGGCATCCGAGACCAGGCAGAACACCACATCCGCCTGTTCGATCTCGCTGCGCGCACGCGGGCTGATATGCGCCCCCAACATCATGCCCGGCCCCACACACACGAAACTGCCGCCTTGCTGCATTGCCGGACACTCTGTGATTGCGTGCGCGCAATGTATCAGTTCGCCTGCGCGCCCAGCGCCGGCATCAGCGCGCCATGCCGCGGAGAACCCGCCATTCCTCTCTGCTCAGGCGCCATTCCTCGGGCGGCGCAGCGGGCCGCTCGATCGGCTGCTCGGCAGGCCGGTCTACGTGGCCGAAACCGAGCGTCGCGCCGAGACGGGCGACCCGCGCGTTCGTCTCGGCATGGCGGGCGAAAACGGTTTCGATATCGAGCCCCCAGTGGTTGCCCAGCAACAGATCGACGAATCGCTGCGAGGCTTCTATTCCCAAGCCTTGGCCTTGGCTCTGCGGCAACAGCATCATCCCGAGCTCCAGGCTCGCCGGATCCGCCAGGGGACGGATGAACGACTGTATTCCGATCGCGTCGTCCGTCCCTGGATCCGACAATCGCCAATACCTTGCCCGGACCGGCGTTTCCGCGTTGTAACCGAGCACTTTCCCGAAGACGGCATCCGCTTCCGCTTCGCCCATCACCGCGCCGATATGCGCCATGACCGCAGGGTCGGTGTAGAGACTGCGGTACAGATCGCGATCCCGGCTGTCGACCAGACGCGCCTGCAGTCGTGCTGTCTCGAAACGCCAGTCGATGACGGCGGCCGCATGCATGTCCATCGCGATCACAGGAAACTCGCGTAGGCATCCAGCGGCAGTCGCTGGATGTCCGGGACGCGGCAGCCGGGCGCGGGGTGCCCGACCACCAGCAGCAGATAGGCCATTTCGTTCTTCGGCCGCCCCATGATCCCGTTGAGGAAGCCCATCGGGCTGGGGGTATGGGTCAACGTGGCAAGACCGGCGCGGTGCAGTGCGGCGATCAGCAGGCCGCTGGCGATACCGACGGATTCGTGCGGGTAATAGCGCTTCACCTTGTTGCCGTCGGCGTCGAAGGCGAAGCGTTCGTAGAAGATGCCGATCAGCCACGGCGCGATGTCGAGGAAGGGCTTGTCGGCGTCGGTGCCGAACGGCGCCAAGGCTTCGAGCCATTCTTCCGGCGCCCGATGGTTGTAGAACTCGCGTTCCTCGGCCTCGGCGGCTTCGCGGATGCGGTGTTTGATCTCGGCGTCCTGCACCGCGACGAAGCGCCAAGGCTGCTGGTTCGCACCGCTGGGCGCGGTGCCGGCAGCGCGCAGGCAGTGTTCGATCACCGCGCGCGGTACCGGCGTGGCGGCATAGTCGCGAACGGTGCGGCGACGGGCGAGTTCGTCGGCGAAATCGCGGGCCGCGGCGATGCGCGCCTCGTCGGACGGCTGCGGCATCGGCGGCAATGGCACGGTCTGGTGCGGCATCGTTCGGATCCTGTCCCGTGAACCGGAAGAGCGCAGCGCGCCCGGGCGGGCGAACCATAGCAGGCCGTTGGCGGGTCCGCGCGGCCGGTTGAGGGCGCCGCGACGGCTGACTACACTCGTCGGCTGCGCGCAGGCGCCGTAACCGGCCGGGGGGCCGTCATGCATCCATTGCTCATCCTGTCGTTGGCGCTGCAGATCGGCTGCGCCGTGCATGCGGTACGTACCGGTCGTCCCAGCTATTGGCTGTTCGTGCTGCTGGCGGGGTCGTACATCGGCGTCGCCGTCTATGTGATCGCCGAAGTGTTGCCGGAACTGCGCCACAGCCGCGCTGCGCGGCAGGCGCTGCGCAGCGCGCACGACCGCATCGACCCGGAGCGCCGCAAGCGCGAGGCCACGCGCCAGCTCGATGTCGCCGACACGCTCGACAACCGCCGTCGTCTGGCCAAGGAAAGCTTCGACAGCGGCGACTACCAGCAGGCGGCGGAGCTGTACCGGTCCGGCCTGCGCGGCCTGTACGCGACCGATCCGGAACTGATGCTGGGTCTCGCCCGCTCGCAGTTCGCGCTGAATCTGCACGCCGAAGCGCGGCAAACCCTCGACGCGCTGATCGCCGCCAACCCGACGTTCCGATCGAGCGACGGCCACCTGTTGTATGCGCGCTGTCTGGAGGCGTCGGGCGACACCGCCGCCGCCATCCACGAATACGAAGCGCTGGTGGAAGGTTTCCTGGGCGAAGAGGCGCGGGTGCGTTTCGGCCTGCTGCTCAAGCGCGAGGGCCGCGCCGCGCAGGCGACGGATGTGTTCAACACGGTGCTCAAGCGCTCGCGAGTGGCGCCCGCTTACTACCAGCGCGAACAGCGCGAGTGGATCGAAATCGCGAACCGTGAAGCCGCAGCCAGCCCAGGCTGAGCACTGACGCGGCCGCGTCCGGCCCGCAACCGTTAGCATGACCGGATGTCCGCGGCCCCCGTCATTCGTCTGATTCCTCCCGGGGCCGGTCCGTCCGGTGCGCAACCATCGGGAACTACCACGCAAACGCTTTCCCCGGTGCTCGTCGCTTTCAGCGGCGGGCTGGACTCCACCGCCCTGCTCCACCTGCTCGCCCACGATCCGGCGATCCGCGAACGCGGGCTGCGGGCAATCCATGTCCATCACGGTCTGCACGCCCACGCCGACGCCTGGGCCGAACACTGCGCCGAACGCTGTCTTGCCTGGGACATCGCACTCGATGTGGCGAAGGTCGCGGTGCGCCGCGACAGCGGGCTCGGACCGGAAGCCGCGGCGCGTCAGTCACGGCGGCAGGCGTTCGCGGAGGCGCTGCGCAGCGGCGAGACGCTCGCGCTGGCGCAGCATCGCGACGACCAGGCGGAAACCTTCCTGCTGCGCGCCCTGCGCGCGTCCGGACCCGACGGTCTGGGCTCGATGCGTCCCTGGCGGCGCTTCGCTGGCGGATGGATGTGGCGACCGCTGCTGGACACGCCGCGCGATGCGCTCGCGGCCTACGCTGCGCATCACGGCCTGGACTGGATCGAGGATCCGAGCAACGCCGACATCGCCCTGGACCGCAATTTCCTGCGCCATCGGGTGCTGCCGCTGCTGCGCGAGCGCTGGCCGCATGCCGACGACGCGTTCGCCCGCGCCGCAGCGCTGGCTGCGGACGCGAGCGGGCTTCTCGCGGAGCAGGACGCAACACTGCTGGCATCGGTACGCGAAGCGAGCGGCGACAGGCTTTCGGTGCCGGCGCTGCTCGCCTTGCCGGTCGCGCAGCGCGCCCGCGTGCTGCGGCACTGGGTCGTCGCGACCCTCGGATGGCCGCCGCTGCCGGCGGAAGGCGTCGCCCGGATCGAAGCCGATCTGCTGGGCGCGCCTTGCGCGGGCGCCTGCGACGGACGCACGCCCCGTTTCGCCTGGCGCAGCGTGGAGATCCGCCGCTGGCGCGATGCGCTGCATGCGATCGACGCCGACCGCGCGCTTCCGCCGGCGTGGTCGTGTCCGTGGGATGGCCGTCAGCCGTTGATCCTGCCCAACAGCGATACGTGGACGCTCGCGGGCGCCAGCGAGTTTCCCTCACCGCTGCTCGCCCATGCGCGACGCGGCGGCGAACGCATCCTGTTACCGGGGCGCGCCCAGCATCACACCCTCAAACACGTGCTGCAGGAACTGGGTATCGCCCCTTGGGAGCGCGCGCGTATGCCGCTGCTCAGCGCCGAGGACGGCACTTTGCTCGCCGCGGGCAACCGCATCCGGTCTGCCGGCTTCGGGGAATGGCTGGAATCGCAGGGCGCGCGGCTGGTGTGGAGCGGCGAAGACCGACCGATCATCACAATCCACACCGCAGCCCCTGTCGGCTGAAACTTCGAAGGCTTACACTGCCGCCATGGCCCGAAAGACCGCATCCGACACGCAAGACACCGCTCCGGGCGCATCGCCCGTGGCCGACTTCGAACAGTCGCTCGACGCACTCGAGCATCTGGTCGAGAAGATGGAACTGGGGCAGATGAGTCTGGAAGATTCGCTCGCCGCCTACGAACGCGGTGTCGGTCTGTATCGCCGCTGCCAGCAGGCGCTGGAACAGGCCGAACTGCGCGTGCGCCTGCTCAGCGACCCGGAGCAGCCGGACAGCGCCGAACCCTTCGGCGATACCGCCAACGGCAATGGTTGATCCGCAGTCGGCGGATCGCATCGCGACCCACGCCGCGACACACGCAGAAACGTTTGCCCGCTGGCGACAGCGCGTCGACGACGCGCTCGAACTTGCCCTGGCACATCGCACCCTGCCCGGTTCGCGCCTGCAGGTGTCGATGCGCCATGCCGCGCTGCTGGGCGGCAAGCGCATGCGTCCGCTGCTGGTCTACGCCACCGGCGAGCTGCTCGCCGCCGACATCGCTGCGCTGGACGCGCCAGCGAGCGCGATCGAACTCATCCATGCCTACTCGCTGGTCCACGACGATCTGCCGGCGATGGACGACGACGCCCTGCGTCGCGGCCAGCCGACGGTGCACGTGGCCTTCGACGAAGCCACCGCGATCCTCGCGGGCGACGCGCTGCAGTCGCTGGCGTTCCAGCAACTGGCCGAAGCGCCGCTGCCGGCCGACGCACGCATCGCGATGGTGCGCGAACTGGCCATCGCCAGCGGCGCCGCCGGCATGTGCGGCGGCCAGGCCTTCGATATCGACGCCACCGGCCGCGGCGGCGATATTTCGCTGGGCGAACTCGAACGATTGCATGCATTGAAGACCGGGGCGCTGCTGCGCTGCGCGGTGCGCTTGGGCGCGATCGCCGGCAACGCCGATCGCGACGCGCACGCCGCGCTGGACCGCTACGCCGAAGCGCTCGGGCTGGCGTTCCAGATCCGCGACGATCTGCTGGATATCGAAAGCGACAGCGCGACGCTCGGCAAGACCGCCGGCAAGGATCTGGCGCAGAACAAGGCCACGTTTCCGGCACTGCTCGGCGTGGAGGCGTCGCGCGCGAAACTCGTGCAACTCGCCGACGCGATGCGCGAGTCGCTGGTCCCGTTCAGCGATCGCGCCGACCTGCTCGCCACATTGGCGAGACAGGTCGTCGAACGCGACCGTTGAATCAAAAACGTAGGAGGGCCTTCAGGCCCGAGCTCTACGCTTTTGCTTCGATTCGATCGCGTAAAGCAAGAGCTCGGGCCTGAAGGCCCTCCTACGCGCGGTGCGGGCTCAGAACAACCGGATCGTCAGCGGATAGCGGTATTCCTCGCCGTCGTAGGCCTTGACCGTGGCGACGATGGTCAGCACCACCCAGGCGATGGCCAGCGCGATCCACAGCGGCACCGCGACCAGCAGACCCAGGCCCAGCGTGAAGATCACCAGCGCGATGCTGGCGACGGCGTACAGGAACATGCTGACGTTGAAGTTGATGGCTTCCTTCGCATGCGCGGCGGCGAAAGCGGAGCGGTCGCGGATCAACAGCCAGACCACCAGTGCGGCGATGGCGCCGGCGATGCCCGCGAACCACGAGGTCGCGAAGGCGGCGACCAGCGCGGCCAGGTGCGCGCCCGCAGCCCAGGTGCGGTCGCTGGAATCGCTCGAAGCGGTGTCGACGGTCGGAAGCGTGTCGTTCATGGCTCAGTCCTCGCGGGGGAAACTCCCGCCTTGCGCATCCGGAAACGTCCGGCGCCCCTACAAGATGAGGCCTGCAGCGGCGCGCGCAAGCCAACCAAAGACATACGCCGACCTGCTGCCACGCCCTCAACCGCGCAGCAATCCTTCCAGCGGTCGCACTCCTCGGCTGTCGGGAAAGATCCGCGTCTCCAGCGCCGATTCCGGCACCGACAGATGCCCGGCGAGCAGGCCTTTGAACACCGCCCGCAGATCAGTGGTCGGGCGCAGGTCGCGGCCATCGAGCAGCGCGCCCGGCGCCAGCCCGGGCCAGTCGCCGCCGATCCGACCGCCGCGCACCGCGCCGCCCGCGAGCAGGGCCATGCCGCCGACGCCGTGATCGGTGCCGGCGCTGCCGTTGGTGGCGACGGTGCGTCCGAACTCGGTGACCACCACCACCGCGGTCCGCGCCCATTCGTCCGCCAGACCTTCGCGGATCGCGCGCAGACCGGTGTCGAGCTCGGCGAATTTGCGGTCGAGCGCCAGCTGTTGGCCGCGGTGGGTATCCCAGCCGCTGTCTTCGACGAAAGCGATTCGCGCGGCGTCCGGCCCGCGCATGCGCCTGGCCGCGGCGGCCATGGCCTCGGGCAGCCGGAAGGCGCCGCGCTGTGAACCCATTTCGGTGACAGCCGCTTCCATCGCATCCGCGAACACCGGCGCCAGGCGCGCGTCGGCCGCGTACAGCGGCTGCAACTGCTGCATCAGCGCATCCGGAAGCTCGCGCGGAAGCGGCGGCGACCAGATCTCCGCGCGTGCGGAGCCGCGCATCGCCAAGGGCATCACTTGGGCGATGGCGACGCCCTCGGCCGCGGCCATCGCCTCGATGCAGCGGCCGATCCAGCCGTCGCGCGCGCCGCCCGGCGCAGCGGTTCCGTTCTCCAGGCAATCCTGCGCATCGAAATGCGAGCGCTGCCGGTACGGCGGCGCCACCGCGACCAGCGGCAGCAAATGTTTGTCGGCATACAACGCGTGCGCAAAGGTCATCTTCGGATGCAAGCCGAAGCTGCCATCCAAGGCCAGCGCATCGCGCACGGCGAGCTGGCCGCGCGCGCGCAGGTAATCGGCGTCGCCCTGCGGCGGCAACAGATGCAGGCCGTCCATCGCGCCGCGCAGCAGCACGACTACCAGCCGCGTCTGTCCACCCGAGGCTGCCGGCGACAGGCCGGGCCAGAGGGTGAGCATCGCGGTGCCGCCTAGCGCGGCGAGGAAACGACGGCGGGTGAGATCGGTATCGCGACGGGTCATCACACTCTCCACTGGAAGGCGGGGCTGGAGAACAGCAGCGCGAAGCCTTCCTGCGGCGAACCGGCGCGACGCAGCAGCTCCGCGAAAGGTCCCTGCACAGCCTCTGCGCCCAGCACATCGGCCGCGAGTTCGACCGGCTTGCGCGCGACCGACACCTGCCCGGCCAGCGCAGCCGCCGCCTGCAGACGTTTGCGCAACGCATCGCCGCTGGCCCAATCGGCGGCGGTATCGGGGAAACCGGCAGGCGAGCGCGGTGTGAAGGTCGGCTGGCCCAGTCCCTGCAGCAACCGGGTCAACGCGCGCGGCTGGCGGTCCAGAGCGATCGCGCCCGCACGCATCGCCGAGACCACGAAATCGTCCGGCGTCTTGAATTTGCGGGCATCGGCCGACCACGCGTCATCGTCGTCGATCATCGCCCGGTACAGCGCCGGCAGCGATCCGCCGCTGCGCAGGAACGCCGCGGACATGCGTTCCACCAAGGCCAGCGGCGGCGTGTCGGAGACGAAATGCCGCGCGAGCTTCAGGCTGAGATGGCGCGCGGTAGCGGGATGCACGGCGAGATCGCGCAGGATCGCGCGGCCCTGCGCTTCGCCGCCTTCGGCATAGCGCTTACCCAACACGCTGCGCGCGCCGGGTTCGTGCGCGCCGGGACGGAAGACGAAGGCCGAACTCGCGCCGTTCTGCGCGTCGCGACGCAGCGGCGTGCCCCAGCCGGTGATCGCGCGCGCCAGTTCGACGACATCCTGCTGCGCGTAGCCACCGTCGACGCCGAGCGTATGCAGTTCGAGGATTTCGCGCGCCAGATTCTCGTTGAGGCCGAGCTTGCGCTTCGCATCGCGACGTTCGACGCGGCGCGCGAGCATCGAGTCGTCGCCCACCGATGCGGCATTGTCCAGATACAGCAGCATCCCGGGATGGGTTTCCACCGCCTGCAGCAGATCAGCGAAATGGCCGGTGACGTGCGGACGGATCGCCTCGCGTTCCATCGGCGCGGCGAGCAGGCGCGCGCTGTTCTTGTCGATCGAGATCGCGAAATGGTTCGACCAGAACCGCACCAGGCGTTCGACGAACGGCGTGGTGGTGGTTGCGGCGACGCGATAGCGCACGCCGATGTCGGCGATGGCGTCGCGACGGATCGCCTGCTGCAGCGGCGTGCGCTCGATGTTGTCGATCATGGAGGCGGCTGCGGGTTCCGCCGACGCATCGGCGGCGCGCGCGCGACGGCGCTGCATGCGGTATTCGGCTTCGCGCTGCATGATGTCGAGGCTGTCGGGCAGGCCCGCGAACGGCGCGGGATCGGGTTTCGCCAGAAGTTGCGCGTGCAGCCAGCGGCGTGGATCGCCCGCCTGCGCGAGTTCCCCCGGCATGGCGCCCAGGCCGAAACGATTGACCGCTGCGGTTGCGGTGATGCCGCCCATATCGCGCTCCTGCGTCGGAAGACTCCTGTGTCAACGCCTGCGGCCACGGCAGGTTGACGCGCGGCGGCCAAAGAAAAACCCCGGTGCCGAGGGCACCGGGGTTTCGGAGTGCGGATATCGCTGTCGACTTACTTGATCAGACGCAGTGCGAACGGATAGCGGTAGGCAATCCCTTCGTTCGCTTTCAGGCCAGCAATGATGGTAAGGACAAGCCATGCGATGCCCACCAGCGGTCCGAGGATCAGACCGATCAGCACGAAGGACAGCACGATGCAGATGATGACGGCGATCGCCATCGTGATATTGAAGTTGAGCGCTTCCTTGGCCTGATCCGATACGAAAGGCATGGTGTCCTTCTTAATCTGCCAGACCACCAGAGGAGCGATCACGTTGCCAAGAGGAATCACCACGCCGCAAAACGCGAGCAGGTGAGCGAGCATGCCCCACTGCCTTTCTTCGGCATTGGGCGTGCCCGAGGGCGCCGCAGGCGCGGCGGTGTAATCGTTCAGATCGGACATTAGTTCAACTCCCCAGTAATTAGTCAGTGGATCCGTTTCGTGAGCGCCAGGCTCAAGCCCCCAGATACGGCCCTAGCATACACAAACGTCAATCTCCGCCGGCAACGGTCATCCGCCCCACCAGGATAGAGCCCACCCGCAGATGCGAGCGCAGGTCGACATCGCTGCCGATCGCCTCGATCCCGCGCAGCATCTCGCGAAGATTGCCGGCGATGGTGATCCCGTCCACCGGATAGGCGATTTCGCCGTTTTCGACGTAGAACCCGGCGGCGCCGCGCGAATAGTCGCCGGTGATCGCATTCACGCCCTGCCCCATCAGTTCGGTGACCAGCAGTCCGGTGCCCATGTCTCGGACCAGCGCGTCGAGACTCTCGGCGTTCGCCGCAACTTCCAGATTGAACACGCCGCCGGCGTTGCCGGTGCTCTGCAGGCCGAGCTTGCGCGCGGAATAGCTGCCCAGCACATAGCGCTGGAGAATGCCGTCGCGAACCAGATCGGACTCGCGGGTGGCGACGCCCTCGGCATCGAACGCGCTGGAGCGCATGCCGCGCATCAGGAACGGACGCTCGCGGACGACGCACCAGTCGGGCAGCACCTGGGTTCCGACGCTGTCGAGCAGGAAACTGGCGCCGCGGTATAACGCGCTGCCGGACACCGCACCCAGCAGATGGCCGAACAGCGAGCGGGCGACCTCGGCGTGAAACAACACCGGCAGCGTGCCGGTCGGCAGCGTGCGCGGCTGCAGCCGGGCGAGCGTGCGTTCGGCGGCGCGGTGGCCGATGGCTGCAGGCGTTTCCAGATCCTCGCGGGCCAGCGCGAGGCTGTACCAGCCGTCGCGCTGCATGTCGTCGCCTTCGCCGGCGATCAATCCGCAGGAAATGCTGTGGTGGGTGTCGCGCTCGCGGCCCAGGAAACCGTGGGAATTGGCGTAGACGCCGATGGATTCGCCGGTGGACGCCGAAGCGCCGTCGGAATTGGCGATGCGCGGGTCGGCATCGCGGCCGGCGGCTTCGCAGGCCAGGGCCAGATCCACCGCTTCGTCGGCCTCCAGCCGCCACGGGTGCCAGCTGTCGAATTCGCGCAGATCGGTGGCCATGCGCTCGGCATCGGCGAGTCCGGAGGCCGGATCGTCCTCGGTGTGGCGCGCAATGGCGCAGGCCTGGGCGACGGTGGCTTCGAGGCTCTCCGGGCGCAGGTCCGCAGTGCTGGCACTGCCCTTGCGCTGTCCGAAATAGACGGTGATGCCGATGGAGCGGTCGCGGGTGGATTCGACGCTTTCCACCGCGCCCATGCGCACGTTGACGTTGAGGCCGCGATCCTCGTCGCAGCTCACCTCGGCCTGGGAAGCGCCCTGGGCGCGGGCGCGGGCCAGCAGATCGCGGGCGAGACCGGACAGACGGTCCAGCCGGGCCTGGCTGTCGTCTTCCGCGGACATGGAAGAAGCAGCGGACGGAGAGGAAGCGATCGCGTTCAATGCATTATCCTGTGGTCATGAGAGGCAAAGACACCGAAACCGGCGATTTTCTGTCCCCGAGCCGCAGTCAGCAGCGGCGCGAGGCCCTTGAAGTACTCGAACTGGCCCGCCAGCTCTCGGCATTGACGCCGCAGCAGGTGGCGCGACTGCCGGTGCCCGAGGGACTGATATCGCATATCGACGACACCCGGCGGATCACGTCGCACGGCGCGCACAAGCGCCAATTGCAGTATCTGGCGAAACAGATGCGGCGGGAAGACGACGACACCCTGCACGCGATCCGCGACGCGCTGGACAGCAGCGGCGAGCCCGCGCGCCTGGAGGCGGCGATGCTGCACCGCGCCGAGGCCTGGCGCGAGCGCCTGATCGCCGACGGCGACGCGGCGCTGACCGAACTGCTGACCGACTTCCCGCACGCCGACCGCCAGCACCTGCGCCAGCTCGCGCGCAACGCGCACGAGGAGAAGCTGCGCAACAAACCGCCGCACGCGTTCCGCGAACTGTTCCGCGAGCTGCGGGAGCTGCTGGCGGGAAGCGGCGATGAAGACGAAAGCGCTGAAGCGTCCGCCAGCGACAGCGAATCCTGAAACAAGCGGGCTTCGCGTTGCTCCCCTCTCCCACCGGGAGAGGGGCTGGGGGAGAGGGTTCGTCCGCAGACGATCCCCGATTGCCGCCGCACCCTCACCCGCCGCGCAAAGCGCGGCGACCTCTCCCGAGGGGAGAGGTGAAAGGCCTCGTTGCGTCACGCCTTCGTCCCACCCACCGTGATCTGATCGATCAACAGCGACGGCTGGCCCACGCCCACCGGCACGCTCTGGCCATCCTTGCCGCAGGTGCCGACGCCTTCGTCCAGCGCCAGATCGTGGCCGATCATCTTCACCCGCTGCATGGTTTCCGGGCCGTTGCCGATCAGGGTGGCGCCCTTCACCGGCGCGGTGATGCGGCCGTCCTCGATCAGGTAGGCCTCGGTCGCCGAGAACACGTATTTGCCGCTGGTGATATCGACCTGGCCGCCGCCGAAATTCACCGCGTACAGGCCGCGCTTGACCGAGCGGATCATGTCCTCGGGCGAATCCTGGCCAGCGAGCATGTAGGTATTGGTCATCCGCGGCATCACCAGATGCGCGAACGATTCGCGGCGGCCGTTGCCGGTGGCGGGCATGCCCATCAGCCGCGCGTTGTGGGTGTCCTGCATGTAGCCGGTGAGCACGCCGTCCTCGATCAGCGTGGTGCAGCGGGTCGGCGTGCCTTCGTCGTCGACGTTGAGCGAGCCGCGACGGCCCGGCAGGGTGCCGTCGTCGACGATGGTCACGCCCGGCGACGCCACGCGCTGGCCCATGCGCCCGGCATAGGTCGAGGTGCCCTTGCGGTTGAAGTCGCCCTCCAGACCGTGGCCCACCGCTTCATGCAGCAACACGCCCGGCCAGCCGTTGCCCAGCACCACCGGCATCGCGCCGGCCGGTGCGTCGACGGCATCCAGATTCACCAGCGCCTGGCGCAGGGCTTCCTGGCCGCAGCGCTCGGGGCGGTCGCCGCCCAGCAGTTCGGCGTAGTCGTAGCGACCGCCGTAGCCGGACGTGGCCGATTCGCGGCGGCCGTTCTGCTCCACGATCACCTGGGCGTTGAAGCGCACCAGCGGCCGGATATCGCCGGCCACCACGCCGTCGCTGCGGGCGACGAACATGGTGTCGACCGCGGCGCTCAGCGACACCGTGACCTGGCGCACGCGCGGGTCGGCGGCGCGCAGCAGTCGATCGACGCGGCGCATCGCCTCGAGTTTTTCGGCATTGCCGTAGGCGTCGATCGGATCGGCCGCGACGTACAGCGGCTCGGCGGCGGCCATGCCGGTGCGCATCAGCGTCGCCGGGGTGCGGCTGTCGCCGTCGCGGGCGATGGCTTTCGCGGTGCGCGCGGCCGCCAGCAGCGCGTCGGCGTTGATTTCGTCGGAATACGCGAAACCGGTCTTTTCGCCGGAAATGGCACGCACGCCGACGCCCTGGTCGATCGCGTGCGAGCCGTCCTTGATGATGCCGTCCTCCATCGTCCAGCCTTCGCGGCGCGTGTGCTGGAAATAGAAGTCGCCGAAATCGATGCCCGGCCCCAGCAGCAGACCGAATCCGCGTTCGAGGGCGGCATCGTCCAGCCCGGCGGGCGCCAGCAGTCGCGATTCGGAGAGTTGCAGCATCGGGGGCATGGGGATTCCGGTGAATGTATCGACAGGACAGGAGTGGTGACGGGCGACGACCGTATCAACCCGCGCCCGGCGTGGAGCGCGCGGAAGCACCGTTGCGTTCGACCACTTCCACTTTCGGATCTTTCCACGGCCCGGTGACGCGGTAATTCTTGGCCGAGGCCTGGCCAAGCGGCTTCTGCAGCACCGCGTTGGCGACCGCGCCGACCGCGGCGCCGACCGGACCGCCGGCGATCGCACCGACCGCCGTCAGCAGATTGCCGGTCTTGGGCAGCACCTCGATGGTCTGATCGAAGGTCTGGGTGCGCATGTTCGCGGCGCCGCGGATGTTGATCGAAGCCGCCGGGCCGTTGATCGCGAAATCCTCGCTGCGCGCGCTGCCGCCGCTGAAGGTGACGGTGCCGCCGAGCTTGTTGAACGCGAAGCCCTTGGAAAAGAAGTCGCGGAAATCCAGGGTGAGGCGGCGCGGCAACTGGGCGATGCTGAGCAGGCCCAGGACGCGGCCGGTGCCGCCCGGCTCGATCTCGACCAGGCGGCCGTCCTTGACGTTCACCACCAGCGTGCCGTCCAGCGCGCCGAGCTGGAACGCCATCGGGCTACCCGCCCACGACGCATCGAAACGCGCATCGCCCTTGCCGCCGTCCAGCCGTTCGCCCAGGCCGAAATCGCCGAGCAGCGCGCCGAAATCGTCGCTGGCGACGGTGGCGATCAAGCGCGTGCGGGTCGCGGCGCCGCGACCGCTCCAGTCACCGGCGACGTCGATCCGACGGGTCGGCGCGCGCGTCTGCAATTGCAAAATTTCCATGCCGTTCGCGGTCGGGCGCGAACGGAACTGGGTGTCGCCGAGCGCCGCGCCGCCGATGCGCAGATCGTCCACGCGCAGATTCATCCCAGGGACTTTCGAGGGATCGATATCGCTACCGGCGGAGGCCGGCGACGAGACCTGTGTCGCCGTCGAAGTCGATGCAGCGCCCGCACTGCGCCAGTGCAGGCGCTGTAATCGCCCGGCGATGCTGCCGCCGTCGGTGTCCGGCACCAGCAGCGCGCCGGCCAGGGCGGCGCCTTCGAGTTGCACGCCCAGTCCACCGCTGGCCGGCGCGATCTGCACCCGGGTGTCGGGGAATGCGGCGCCGAGCAGCAGCAGGCGGTCGGCGGTGACGTCGGCACGTCGCAGCGGCAGCCGGCTGCCGCCGCTGCCGCCGCGGGTCAATGCGACCCAGCCGATGGCGTCCAGCGACGCCGCACGGCCGCCGATGACCAGACCGCTGGCCGGCGGCGCCTCGGCGATGCGGTCGGTGCCGAACGCGGCGCGGATGCCGAGCTGGCCCTGGGTGTCCCTGGCGCGCAGCGCGAAACGCTGGCCGAACGCAAGCGCGATCTCGCCCTTGCCGATCGGCAGTTGCAGGTCGAGCGTGGTCGGCAGCGCCGTCCCAGCGGCCTTGTCCATGGGCGCCGGCAGATCCAGCGCCATGCCGACCAGATCGGAGCGCAGTTGCAGTTTCGTGATCTGCGCGGCGGGCGCTTTCGTCGATTTCGACGCGACGGCGCCCGCGGCCGCTGCGGGGATTGCGATGCCCGCGGTCCAGCGCGAACGGCCGCGCACGAACGGCTTGAGCCAGGCCAGGTCGCTGTCGCGGTCGAGCAGATCGTCGCTGGTCAACGACGCTTCCAGTTCGGCCTCGAAGCCCTGGCGTTTGTCGCGCACGTGGCCCGGGCCCGCGCGCAGCGACAGCCGCCCGTCCTGGCGGTCGTACTGCGCGCGCAGATCGTTGGCGCTGAAGCCGTTCTCGTCGTAGCGCGCGCGCCCGTTCACGCCCGCGAACGCGAGCTTCCACTCCGTTTCGGACAGGCGCACGCCGCGCAATTCGATCTCGCCGTCGATCTCGGCTTTCTGCGATGCCGGACCGTGCAGCGGCAGCGCCAGCGTGAAGCCGACCGACGCCGGCCCGCTGGCGCCCAGGTTCGACAGGATGCCGGCGTGATCCTTGCGCAGCGGACTCTGCCGGACCAGCCCGAGCAGTTTCGCGGCGTCGGCATCCGCGTGCGCGTCGATGCCGAGCGCGCCGTTGCCGTAATCGGGAATGCCGGCCTGGAATTCGTGGATGCCGACCTCGGCCAACACCGCTTTGCCGGCGACCGAGAACCCGTTGCCGATGAAGGCGATGTCGGCGTCCATGTCGGAGGTCGCCGGCCAATCGGCGTTGAATTTCACGCGCATGTCCTGCAGCGTGGCCCGGGCGTCGAACACGCCCGTCGGCACCGCGCCGGCCGGCGACCTGAACGGCCAGTTTTCCAGTTCGCCGGCGATCACCGCACGGCCGTCGCGCACATGTCCGGAGATCAGCGCGGTGTCGAGCCAACGCACCAGCGCCGGCGACATCACGTGTTTGGGCCAGAAGCGCTTGGCGGTCGGCGCCAGCGCATCGTCGAGATCGGCGGCGACATCGATCCGCGGCGCGGTGCCGTCGTTCTGGAACCACAGTCCGCCGCGCACGTCGGCGCCATAACCGTCGCCGTCGATGCGCAACGCCGGGGTTTCGACCCGCCAGCCGCCGTCCTCGCGCCAGCCGATCGCCTCGCCGCGCAGTCCGACGACATGCGCCACCCCGAAACCGCGCGGCCAGTCGAAGCGAAGTTTCGCCTTCGGATCGAACGCGAACGCCATCGCTTCGCCATCGCCGCGCAGATCGCCGCTGAGGCCCTGCAGTCCCGGCGAATCGCCGATCGCGGCGAAATGCAGGTCGCGCACGGTGGCTTCGACGCGGATATCGCCACCACCCGCATCGCTGCCGAGCAGGCCGCCCACATTCACCCGTTCGAGCACCGCGCCGGGCCTGGCGGCCGTCAGCCAGCGGCGCATCTTCGGATCGAGCCGGTCGCTGAGCGCGAGCACCGCGAACAGCGGGCCGGCGTCGATGCGTTCGGCGCGCAGGCCGTAACGCTTGCCGCCCGCGAGGACCAGACCATCGAGGATCTGCGGCTTGCTGTCGGCCTCGGCATGGACCTGCATGCTGGTCGCATCCAGGCGCCAGCCGTCGGCCTCCGCGCGCCAGTGCGCGACGGCCTGCAGACGCGCGAACGTCGCAACCGGCGCGGGGTTCGTTTTACCGGCGGCGGTCTGCCCGGCAGTCATTCCGGCAGCCGCCGCAGCCGCAAATGGCGCGCCGCGCAGGCGCACGCCTGCAAGATCGCCATCGACGCTGATAGAAGCGATACGATGCCGCCGCAGGCTCGCCCAGACTTCTGCGCGGCCGCGGCCTTCGGCGATGGTCACGCCGTTGATGTGCAACAGCGAAGACCACGAGGACAGATCGGCGTTCTTCGCCGACGCGTAGAGCCGGCCGTTGCCGCTGGCGCGGTCGAAATCCAGCACGAAATCGACCGGCGAACCATCGCGCCGGCTGCGCGCGCGCAGCCCGCTGCGCACGCGCTCGCCGTCGACCTGCAGGCGCAGATCCACATCGGGAATCACGGTTTCGATCTTCAGCGACGGCGCGGAAATGCCCAGCCGCGCGTCGATCACCTGCAGCTCGCCCAGACCTTCCAGCGCACTCAGCGGATCGCCGCCCTGCGCCTGTCCCGGCAGACCGCGCACCTGCCAGCGACCGTCGTCGGCGCGTTCGAGCGTCAGTGCGAGATTGCGCACGCGCAGCTCGGTGAACGAACGTCCCGGCAGCAGGCCGGCGTACTGCGACACCAGGATTTCGGCGGCGCCGATCGCCACGGCGTCCTTGCCCGCGCCCACGCGCAGACCATCGAGGCGCAGCAGCGGACCGCGCCGCGTCCATGCGGTTCGAACGGTATCGAATTGCACCGGCCTGCCGGCGCGCGCGCTCAGCCATTCGGCGATGCGGTCCGGATGCCGTTCGGCCAGCGGCAGCAATTGACTGACGATGCCCGCGCACAGCGCCACCAGCACCAGCGACAGCGCAGTGACGTACCACAGCCCGCGTCGCGCCAGACGCAGGCGGCGACGCAGCGATGTCGGCATCAGCGACGGACTCCGTTCGACAGCGCGCAGGTCGCCGCGTCAGAGCAGGACGACATCGAACTGCTCCTGCGTGTACTGCTCGTCCGCCTGGAAGCGGATCGATTTGCCGAGGAATTCCTCGAGTTCGGCCACCGCCGGCGATTCCTCGTCGGTGATGCGCGCGACCACCTTCGGCGACGCGATCACCAGCAGCCGCGCAGCCTCGAACTGGCGCACCGCGCGGGTGATCTCGCGGAAAATCTCGTAATTCACGGTTTCGGCGGTCTTCAGCGTGCCGCGGCCGCTGCATTCGTGGCAGGGCTCGCTGAGCTGCCGCTGCAGACTTTCGACCGTGCGCTTGCGGGTCATCTCGACCAGGCCCAGCGGCGAGAAATCGTAGACGGTGGTCTTGGCGTGATCGCGCGCCAGCGACTTCTCCAGCGTACGCAGCACCTGGCGGCGGTGCTCGGGATCGATCATGTCGATGAAGTCGATGATGATGATGCCGCCGAGGTTGCGCAGCCGAAGTTGCCGCGCCACCGATTGCGCCGCTTCCAGATTGGTGCGGTAGACGGTCTCCTCGAGATTGCGCTGGCCCAGGAACGAGCCGGTGTTGACGTCGATGGTGGTCATCGCCTCGGTCTGGTCGATGACCAGATAGCCGCCGGATTTGAGCGGCACTTCCTTTTCGAGTGCGCGCTGGATTTCGTCTTCCACGCCGTACAGATCGAACACGGGGCGGGCACCGGCGTAATGCTCGATCTTCTCGGCCAGCCCCGGCATGTACTGCGCGGCGAACGTGCGCAGGCGGTCGCAGGTTTCGCGCGAATCGACCTTCACCTTCTCCACGTCGCGGCGGATCAGATCGCGCACCGCGCGCATCGGCAGGCTGAGATCCTCGTAGATGCATTCGCCGACCTTGGCGGTGCGCACGTTCTGTTCGATCAGCGACCAGGCGCGACCGAGATAAGCGATGTCTTCGGCCAGGGCTTCGGCCGGCTGGCTTTCGGCATTGGTGCGGACGATATAACCGTGCGGCTGACCGCCGGCGGAGACCAGCGCCTTCAGACGCTGGCGCTCGGCTTCGTCCTCGATCCGCGAGGACACGCCGATGACCTTCGACTGCGGCAGCAGCACGAGGTAACGCGAGGGGATGCTGACCTGGGTGGTGAGCCGCGCGCCCTTGCCGCCGATCGGATCCTTCACCACCTGGACCACGATCTCCTGACCGTCGCGCAGCAGTTCGGTGATCGACGGCACGCTCTGGGCGGCCGGCGCCTGCACCGGTGCGGCGACCGCGATGTCGCCTTCCAGCGCGTTCTCCAGCCCGCTATCGATGGCCGGAACGACGTTGGCGCGGAAGATATCGTTGGCGTGCAGGAATGCGGCGCGCTCCAGGCCGATGTCGACGAATGCCGCCTGCATGCCGGGCATCACCCGCTGCACCCTGCCCTTGTAGATATTGCCGACGACCCCGCGACGCCAGCCGCGTTCGATGTGCAATTCCTGCAGCATCCCGTTTTCGACCACCGCGACCCGCGTTTCCCGCGGGGTGACGTTGACCAGGATTTCCTCGGTCATCGCGTCGACTCCATCGCGGCATCCGCCCGGGACGGTTGTATCGCGGGCGGCGCGACGGGAGGCCGTACCACGGGAGGCTGTACAACGGGAAACAGTCCGAACTGTTTCAACAACGTCGATGTTTCGTGCAGAGGCAAGCCCATCACTCCGGAATGACTACCGGACAGGTGCGAGATGAAGCTCTGCGCCACGCCCTGGATCGCGTACGCGCCGGCCTTGCCGTCCCACTCGCCGGTATCGAGATAGCTGCGGATATCGTCCTCGCCCAGCGTCGCGAAGGTGACCTGCGACACCGAGACCGCATGCAGCTCGCGCGCCGCGGACACCATCGAGATCGCAGAGATCACCGCATGGCTGCGCCCGGAAAGGCTGCGCAGCATCGCCGCGGCATCGTCGGCATCGACCGGCTTGCCGAAGATCCGGCCGTCCAGCACCACTTCGGTGTCCGCGCCCAGCACTACCGCCTCGGATTGGCCGGACAGGCGCAGCAGGCCGGCGCCGGCTTTTTCGCGCGCGACACGACGGACGTAATCCTCCGGCGGCTCCGACGGTGCCGGTACTTCAGGGAGGTCGAGGTCGAGGATGCCGAAGTCGAGACCGAGCATCCTTAACAGTTCACGACGACGAGGGGATTTCGAGGCGAGATGCAACATGAAGCTAGGATACCCTGCGGACCGCCGCAGCCTGCGCATGGCGCATCTCGGACCCCGAATGGGCTCACCATGCGTTCACTCGCTGGTCTTGAGACCCCTCGGACCACATCACGCCGGCCCCACTCATGGAGACTCGCATGTTCCCCCGCGCCCAGACCCGCTTCCTCTCTGTCGCTTTCGCCACCGTCCTCGCCTCGAGCCTCGCCATGACCGCATCCGCCCAGACCCCGCCCCCAGCCTCCAGCGACGGCACCCTGCTGTCGGTCAGCGCCGAAGCCCAGGCGACCCGCATTCCGGATATCGCCACCATTTCCAGCGGCGTGGTCACCCAGGCCGCCGACGCGAATAGCGCGCTCCGCGCGAATGCCGAACAGATGAGCAAGGTCATGGCCGCCGTGAAGGCCGCCGGTATTGCCGAGCGCGACGTGCAGACCACCGGGATCGGCGTGTACCCGCAATACCGTTATGCCGAGAACCAGCCGCCGGCGATCACCGGCTACCAGGCCACCAATACCGTCAGCCTGAAGATCCGCGATCTGACGAAGCTCGGCAAAGTGCTCGATGCCCTCGTCGCCAGCGGCTCGAACCAGATCAACGGCCCGAGCTTCGAGATCGACGAACCCGAAGCCGCCTACGACGAAGCCCGCCGCAACGCCCTGAAGAAAGCGGAGGCCCGCGCCGAGATGTACGCCAAGACCCTCGGCCTGCGCGTGCGCCGGATCGCCAGCATCAGCGAAGGCGGCGGTTTCAATCAGCCCGGGCCGATGCCGATGATGATGAAGGCGGGGGCCATGGAAGCCCGCGACACCCAGATCTCGCCCGGCGAAACCTCGCTGTCGGTCAACCTCAACGTGGTGTTCGAACTGGGGCGCTGAGCGGCCGATCCGGTCACCCGGAATCGAACCCATCGACACCCGCCGCATGGCGGGTGTCGTCGTTCCGGCCGACGGAAATTTTTTTCGTCCGGCTTAACCCCGCCCGAATCCGAGCCGCGTTCACACCATCGTCCCCAACCGATGGAGGTGTGCCATGGTCCTGATCCAACGTCATCCGCACGCGCAGGCCACGGCCCTGCACCAGGCGATCGCGCGCATCCAGCCCAGCCGGATCTTCGGCATCGCCGGGGCGATCACACTCAACGCCGCCGCACTGATGCTGTTGCTGGTGCCGGTGTCGGCACCGATGCCGACGACTCAGCCCGAAGATCCGCCGGTCATCTACATCGACAACCGCGTCGAGCCGCCACCGATTCCGATCCCGGTGCCCGTGGTCAAGCCGCAGCAGCCGGTCCGCAACACCATCCCGGTGCCGATCAACCCGCCCACGCAGCAGCCCGTGTTGGATCAGGAAGTGATCGTCCCAGACGGCAGCGAGTACGTACCACCTAACAACATCGAGCCGACCCCCGATATCGGCCCGACACAGCCGACCAATCCCGGCCCACTGCCGAGCACGCGACTGGAGTACGCATCGGCGCCGGCGCCGATCTACCCGCGCGAGGCGATGCTGGATGGCATCGAAGGCACGGTACTGCTGAAGGTGCTGGTGGACGTGGACGGTAAACCGCTGTCGGTGGAGATCGAGCGCAGCAGCGGCAATCGCCGGCTCGACGATGCCGCGCGCCGGCAGGTATTGCGCAAGTGGATGTTCCGCCCGGCGATCCGCGACGGTCAGGCGATCCAGGTGTTCGGCATGGTGCCGGTGAGTTTCAGTCTGCAATAACGCCACACGGCGAACGTTTCCGTCGCCTCGGTACAGTTTCCCTCGGAAGGCTTGCCGCCGGTCGTCGACGAAACGACCGGCGGCTTTTTTGCGTATGCAGTTTTTGCCTGTGCGGCTTTTCGCGTGTAAGGCTTTTCAGATGTGCGGGCCATCCGCGCCGCGGGCTTCATGTGCCACGAATACGTTGCATCGTTCTGCAAGTGCGCCCAATCACGCATGGCCATCGCCGGACCCGCTTGCGACACTCTTGCGCCCACCACAAGAGCGACCCCGATGAAACATCTTTTCGCACCGCTCCAGGCCGGCGATCTGGCGTTGCCCAACCGCATCCTGATGGCCCCACTCACCCGCTGCCGCGCGGAAGACGATCACGTCCCCGGGCCCTTGATCGCCGAGTATTACGCGCAGCGCGCCAGCGCCGGGTTGATCATCGCGGAAGCGACCATGGCGATGCCGGGCAATTCCGCGTTCTGGCGCGAACCCGGCATCCACAGCGAAGCCCAGGTGGCCGGGTGGAAGCGCGCGACCGACGCGGTGCATGCCGCCGGTGGGCGCATCGTGCTGCAGCTCTGGCACGGCGGGCGCGCCTGCCATCCCGATCTCAACGACGGCGCGCAGCCGGTCGCACCCAGCGCCATCGCGATCACCAACGACCAGGTGTACACGCCCAAAGGCAAGGTCGATTACGTCGTGCCGCGCGCACTGGCCGACGACGAACTGCCGGGGATCGTCACCGGCTTCGCGCACGCGGCGAGCAACGCGAAGGCCGCCGGTTTCGACGGCGTGGAAGTGCATGGCGCGAACGGTTATCTGCTCGACGAATTCCTGCGCGACGGCGCGAACCAGCGCAGCGGTCCGTACGGCGGCCCTATCGAACATCGCGCACGACTGCTGCTGGAAGTGCTGGACGCGGTGTGTTTCGTGTGGGGCAGCGGTCGCGTCGGTCTGCGGGTGTCGCCGTTCAACAGCTACAACAGCATGCGCGACAGCGATCCGGTCGGCCTCGTGCGTTGGCTCGGCAAGCGGCTCAACGACTACGGGCTCGCGTACTGGCACGTGATGCGCGCGGATTTCCTCGGCCAGCAGCACGGCGACGTGATGATGCCCGCACGCGAGAGCTACGACGGCACCCTGATCGGCAACATGGGCTACAGCGCGGAGGAAGCCGAGGCCGCGATCGCCGACGGCAAACTCGACGCGGTGGCCTTCGGCGTGCCGTTCATCGCCAACCCCGATCTGCCTGAGCGCCTGCGGGCCGGCGCGCCGCTGGCCGAAGCCGATCGCAGCACGTTCTACACCTGGGACGCGAAGGGCTATACCGACTACCCGCGTTTCGCGGGCTGAACGACGCCGGATCTGTCTTGATCGAATCCGTCTTGATCGGATCGATCTTGCTCGGATCCGTCACGAACCGGCGCCGCCTTCGCGGCGTCAGTTCTGCACCCAGCGCACGTCCGACAGACACCACGACAGGCTGCCGCTGGACTTGTAGGTCCAGTTGTAGCGGCGCGGCGGACTGATGCGGTACGCGGTCAAGCCGCTGGCCGGCGCCGTGGGCCGGGTCCATTCGTTGGTTTCGTAGTCGTAGGTGCGGTACAGCTCGTTCGCGGCCACCGCCAGACTGTTGTCCGGCTGGCCGGTGATCTTGCTGAAGTAGTAGGCCCAGGCCATCGCGCCCGCGACCGACAGCACGTGCTCGGGGCCCACGCCATCGGCGGCGTAGGTCGATCCGTTGATCAGGGTCACGTAATCGACCAGGCGCAGATTTTCCGGGACGTTCGTGTACACGCTGCGCTGCGCCGGCGTATACGACTTGGCGCCGTACTTCAGCGCGTTGCCGGTGCGGCGGATGAAGTTCGCGATGTCGGCGCTGTCGGTCAGCGCATAGGCGCGCACCATCGGATCGATCACGAAAGGCGTCTGCCAGAAGCTGACCAGCAGTTGGCTCGCCGGGCCGTTGCCTTCCTGGCTGCCGTATTTCCACAGTCCGCCATCGACGCGATTCGCGGGCAGTGCGCCGCCCGCGCCGTTCTGGTGCCACACCAGATTGTTGGTGAGCGTGACCAGGCGCTCGCGGTAGGTCAGCGCGGAGCCCGACTTGTACGGCACGTCGCCGAACAGTTCGTAGCCGATGATCATCCCAGACAGCTTGATGCCCACGTGGCGCTCGGTATAGCTGCTGGTCGGCGACCAGCGGTCGGGCTCATCGTTGGCATCCTGTTGCGCTTTCGCCGCCAACTTCGCGCCGGCCTTCGACAGATCGTCGCCGGTCGTCCAGTGGGTGTAGGCCAGTCCCTCGGGATAGCTGTACATCGCGCCGTTGGCGCCGATGTAGGCGCCGGGATTCGGATTCTTGAGTCGGAACGCGCCGACCGCGCTGTCCGGCGTGGTGCCCTGCGGATACAGATTCACCCGGTAGTACTCGGAGGCGCGCACCGATTCGCGCAGCGCCTTGAAGAAGCCGCTGCGGAAATACAGGCTGTAGAACGCCGACGTCCGGTCGTACAGCCACGGCTCGCCCTCGGCGGCCTTGTACGGAATCTGGTTGGCGACGGTGACGCGCGGGTCGTCTTCGTTGATGTGCGCGTAGAAGAAATTCTTCGCGCCGTACATCTGTTCGGTGTATTCCGCGTAATGCTCGGTCGCGTCCATCGTCGCCGGATCGTCGCGGGTGGCCAGGATCTGCGGCGCGAACGGCCGCATCGGGCCGAGTTTCAGCAGGCCTTTGCTCAACGTCGACGAGGGCAGCACCGCATAGACCTTGGGCTCCGACACGCCGTCGCCGGCGACGAAACTGCCCGACGTGACCGGCTGCCAGCCGTTGCGCGGGTTGTCGAGCGTGGCGACCGACTGGACGCGATCGCGATAGCCCCACTCGACGCGGATGGCTTCCGAATTCGGATAGCCCGCGGCGAGGGTGTAGCGGATCTGCACGCGGGCGACGCGCACGGAGGTGTTGTCGAGCGCGGCGTTGGTCGCATGCCGCCACGGGGTGAGCTGTTCGACGAACGCAGGGATCTCGATGCCTTTGGCGTCGAGCACGCGCAGCTTCGACAGACCCGCCTGGGTGATCGAACCGCGCGGCAGCGGCACGCCGAAGGTCACCAGCTGCGGCACGCCCGCAGGCACGCCTTCCACCGGATGCAGGCGCACATCGACCACGCCGAAGGTCTCGGCAGCGGCCATCAGCGGCTTGAAGAGGCGAGGACTGACGAGGCCGCCGACCGCATTGCCCACCGGAGGTGCGGCCTGCGGCGCGGGCGGCGCCGCGATGGATCCGGGGCGGACGCGCACCGGCGTCGCGCCGCGCGGTTCGGCCTGGGATGGACGCTTGCCGGCGCCATCGACGATGCGGGCTTGGGCATTGCCGGTGTCACAGGCGTTGAGCGCGAACACCAGCGCTACGATCGCGGCCATTCTTGCGGAGGCATGGAGACGGGCAGGAAACATGCCGTGAGGAAGCATTCCGGGAAGGGACAGGGCAGCGCCACGCCATGCGGACAACGACAGTTGCAGTTTTTGCATACGGATCACCTGGAGCGCGGAGTGTGCGGGGGCACGATCCGACGACGATGCCGAGGGAGAATGCGTGCAGCCGTCGGCAGCGGCCTGCAGCGCCCCGACTGACGCGACGCGCGCGGCGACAGGGGCGAGGCAACGTATGCGTGGTCCCCGCGGACAAACTGTGACCGTCATCGTCAATACCCGCTTAGTGATTGTTCTGCATGATTTTCCTGCGCGGATTCACATCCTCCCGGTGATCTGTGCATGCTCCGGACAAGCCGGGAGACCACGAAATTCGTGACAGAAAACACATTCCGCGCAACTTCCCGTTGCTGCTACGCAGCTCGCAGCGACGACTCATGCACGGTGATAAGGATGGTTCGCCAGCAGCGCCGCGGCGCGGTAGAGCTGTTCAGCCAGCACCAGCCGCACCAGCATGTGCGGCAGCGTCAGTGGGCCCAGCGACCAGCGCTCGTCGGCCTTGGCCAATACCTCGGGGGCATGCCCTTCCGGGCCGCCGATCAGGAACGCGAGGTCGCGACCGCCGCCGCGCCAGTGCTCCAGCCGCTGCGCCAAGTCTTCGGAGCTGTGCATCCTGCCGCGGCCGTCCAGCGCGATGACGTGCACCGGCTTCGATTGGGATGTATTGGGAAGCGCGGCGATCACCCGCGCACCCTCGTCGGCGGTCGCGCGCGCGGCGTCGCGGCCCTTGCCGCGCAGGCCGGGTTCGATTTCGATCAGATCCAGCGGCAGCCAGTAGGACAACCGCTTCTGGTATTCGGCGAAGCCCTGCGCCACCCAGGCGGGGGCGCGTTCGCCGACGGCGATCAGACGGGCTTTCACGAAGCGGCGCTCGGACGGGCGACGCTCAGGCCGCCGGTTCGCTCACGCGCACCGCGGTGCCGTAGCACAGCACTTCGGTGATGCCGGCCATGACTTCGGTCGCGTCGTAGCGCACCCCAATGATCGCGTTCGCACCCAGCCGGTCGGCTTCGCGGCACATCTGGTCGAACGCATCGCGCCGCGCCTGCTCGCACAGTTCGCGGTACAGGCTGATATCGCCGCCGAACAGCGCCTGGATGCCGGCGAGGAAATTGCCGACCACCGAGCGCGAACGCACCGTGAGGCCGCGCACCACGCCGAGATTCTTCAATACCGGCTGGCCGGGCAGTTCGAACGCGGTGGTGATCTGGACGCGCTGCATCGCGGGACTCAGTAACCTGCGTCCGGCGGCTCGTCGCCCACCGTCCACAGCCGCTCCAGCGCGTAATACTCGCGGACCCGCGGCAGCATCACGTGGACGACCACATCGCCCAGGTCGACCAGCACCCATTCGGCTTCGCGCTCGCCTTCGACGCCCAGCGGCATCACACCGACGTCCTTGACCTTGCGCACCGCTTCATCGGCGATCGATTTGACGTGACGGGTCGAGGTGCCCGAGGCGATCACCATGTAATCGCAGACGCTGGTCTTGCCGCGGACGTCGATCTCGATCACGTCCTTGGCCTTGAGGTCTTCCATCGCCAGATGGACATGGCGGAGCAGCGTTTCGGCCGACGGCGCCGGGGTGGGCAGCACGGTCTTGATGACGTGCGCATTGTTGGTGTTGGACAAGAGCGATCCTCGCTTGGAATGCCGGGATTATACGCCCGGCGTCGCCGGGGGCCGGGGACCGGGCGCGAACGGGCCGGCGCCGTACAGACCGTGCTCGACGATGTAGCGCGACACCGGCAGCGGCAACAGGTGGTGCCAGGTCTCGCCGGCGGCGATGCGGCGACGGATCTGGGTCGCGGAGGCCTCGTGCAGCGGCTGGCGCAGGCGCAACACCTTGCCGCCGGGACTGTTGCGGAGAGCCCCGGCGTCCAGGGTCCAGCGCGCGCCCACCAACCGGGCCGCCTCGGGCGGCAGATGTTCATCCAGCGCGCTGCCGGGACGCTCGGCCACCACCCAGTGCGCGCCTGCGATCAAGGCTTCGGGCTCCTTCCACGTGGCCAACCCGTACAGGCTGTCGGCCCCGATCAGGAACGCCAGCGGCGCCTGTTCGCCGTGTTTCGCGCGCAGTTCGCGCAGGGTGTCGATGGTGTAACTCGGTGTTTCGCGGGCGAGTTCGCGCCGGTCCACTCTGAGCCCTGCGTGGCCCTGGATGGCGAGATCGAGCATCGCTGCGCGGTCTTCGGCGCCGGCGCCGGGCGCGGCGCGATGCGGCGGGTCGGCCGCCGGCATCATCCAGATCGTGGTGCCCAGCGCGTCCCGCGCGGCCAGGGCGATGGCGATGTGGCCGTTGTGGACCGGGTCGAACGTGCCGCCGTAGAACGCGCGCAGTGGCAAAGCAAACGACATCAGACCACCGCCCGCCGGGTCAGCAGCGCGGCCCCGCGCGATTCGGCGATGGCCAGCAGCAGGCGCTCCAGCGCCAGCCAGGCGTCGGCCGGCTCCTCGCCGATCCGCGGCCGGCCCTTGGCGATGCGATCGACGCGACCGGCCTCCACCACGAAACGCTCCCAGCGCGCGGCATCGTGACGCTGCAGCGCACGGCGGTAGACCGCCTGCTTGGCGTCCCACACCCGCTGCGCCTTGAATTCGGCGGCCAGATTGCCGCCCTTGGCCTGCACCCGGGCCAGCGCGGCCGCGCGCTGCAGTTCCATCACCAGCATGCCCATCAGCGCCGGCACCGCCTCGCCTTCGGCACGCAGCCCGTGCAGCATGCGCAGCGCCTGCGCGGCTTGGCCGTTGAGGGTGGCGTCGAGCAGCCGGAACACATCGAACCGCGCGGCATCGGCGACGTAGGACTCCATCCGCGCCAGATCGATCGATTCGCCGTCCGACAGCAGCGCGAGTTTGTCGATCTCCTGCGCCGCGGCCAGCAGATTGCCCTCGACCCGCTCGACCAGCCGCTCGATCGCATCGCGGTCGGCGCGCAGGCCGCGCGCGCGCAGGCGGCGTTCGATCCAGTCCGGCATTTCGTGGGGCTTGAGCGCCCAGGCGATGGCGTGATGGCCGACGCGGGCGATGGTCTCGCTCCATTTGCCGCCGTGCTGGCGGCTCCAGTCCTCGCCGGTGATCAGCAGCACCACATCGTGCGGCGGATCGGCGCAGAACCCGGTGATGAACGCGCTGCCGTCCTTGCCTGGCTTGGCCGAGGGCAAGCGCACTTCCAGCAGCCGACGCGAAGCGAACAGGCTCGGCGCGTTCACGCTCTGCGCGAGCTGGTTCCAGTCGAAATCGCGTCCGTCGGCGTCGAAGATCTCGCGCTCGCCGATGCCTTCCGCGCGCGCCTGGACGCGCACCGCATCGGCGGCTTCCAGCACCCGCAGCGTTTCCGGGCCGGCGATCAGATAGGCCGGGCGCAGCGGTTCGGAGGCGAGCTGCGCGGTCAGGCGTTCAGGAGTGAGTTCCATGCGTGCGGGCGCAACGCTTGCCGCGCGTCAGGGCGCCTTCGCGGGCGCCGGGGCGCGCATGGCGGCATCGATGCGGCGCAACATCGCGGCGCTCATGTCGCGACGCATTTCGCTCACCAGCAGCTCGCGCTCGCTGTTGCGGCCGATGGCATCGTTGGCGGGGGCGATGTAGTCGCGAGCGAGCTCCACCGCCTGCTGCGGCACGAGAATGCGGTCGTCTTCCGCGGTGACGCCCGGCTGGCGCAGCCGGAACACCACCGCATATCGCAGGCTGTATTCCTGGGCGCGGCCGAAACCATCGAGCGAGATCGGCAGATCGGCCCATTTCTCGGACAGGATCTCGAGCCGGGTGGACGTCTCGATCGCATCGGCCGCGGCTGGCGTCGCGCCCGCGCGTTCCAGCGAACGCGCCAGCGAATCGGCCAGCGCGCTGTACGGATCGCGCGCGGTCACCGCGACCGGGCCGAGGTCGGGCGGCAGCACCAGGGCGCTGCGCAGGTGGAAGCCGCAGCCGGTGAGGGCCAGCAGCAGCGACAGGCCGAGGACGAGACGGGCGACGTTCGAACGGACGGCGTTGGGGCGGATGGCTTTCGAGCGGGCGGCTTTCAGGCGGACGATTTTCATGGGCGCAGTCTGGCGGAGGCGATGACCGGGGGCAAGCAGCGACGGCCTCAGCCGGCGACGATATTCACGATCTTGCCGGGCACCACGATCACCTTTTTCACGGACATGCCGTCCATGAACCTGACGACGTTGGGCTCGGCGAGGGCCGCGGCTTCGATGTCCTCGCGCGGCGTCTGCACGCCGACCTCGATCGTGCCGCGCAGCTTGCCGTTGACCTGCACCGCCAGCGTCACCGCGTCGCGGGCGAGCGCGGCCGGATCGGCCTGCGGGAACGTCACGTCTTCGAGCAGCGTCCCGGCGTTGCCCAGCACCTGCCACAGGTGGTGACTGATGTGCGGCGTGACCGGATTGAGCAGCAGCACCATCGTCTGCAGGGTTTCATGGCGCACCGCCCGCCCCTGTTCGCTCATGTCGTCGAATTTCGAGACATGGTTGAGCAGTTCCATCAGCGCTGCGATCGCGGTGTTGAAGCTGTAGCGGCGGCCGTAGTCGTCGCCGACCTTCTGGATCGTTTCGTGCAGTTGCCGGCGCAGGGTCTTCTGCGCGGCGTTGAGCTGCGACGCATCCACCTGCGGATGATCCGGCTGTGACGCATGCGTGGTCACTTCCCGCCAGAACCGGCGCAGGAAGCGCGACATGCCTTCGACGCCGGCCTCGTTCCACTCCAGCGACTGTTCCGGCGGCGCGGCGAACATCGAGAACAGGCGCACGGTGTCGGCGCCGTATTTGTCGACCATCGCCTGCGGATCGACGCCGTTGTTCTTCGACTTCGCCATTTTCTCGACTGCGCCGATCTGCACCGGCTGGCCGTCGCTGCGCAGGGTCGCACCGACGATGCGGCCCTTCTCGTCGCGGACCACATCGACATCGGCAGGGTTGAACCACTCCTTCGAGCCGTTGGCATTCTCGCGATAGTAAGTCTCCGCGATCACCATGCCCTGGCACAGCAGATTGATCGCCGGCTCGTCGCTGCTCACAAGGCCTTCGTCGCGCAGCAGCTTGTGATAGAAGCGGAAATACAGCAGATGCAGGATCGCGTGCTCGATGCCGCCGATGTACTGATCGACCGGCGTCCAGTATTTCGCGCGTTCGTCGACCATGCCGCTGGCACCCGGCGATGTGTAACGCGCGTAGTACCAGCTCGACTCCATGAAGGTGTCGAAGGTGTCGGTCTCGCGCTCGGCCGGGCCGCCGCACTGCGGGCAGGCGGTCTTGCGCCACTCGGGATCGGCCTTGATCGGCGACAGCACGACGCCGGCGGCGAACGCGTCTTCCACGTTTTCGGGCAGCACGACGGGCAACTGCGCTTCCGGCACCGGCACCGCATCGCAGGTCGGGCAATAGATCACCGGGATCGGGCAACCCCAGTAACGCTGGCGGCTGACGCCCCAGTCGCGGATGCGGAAATTCACCTTGCGGCTGCCCATGCCGGCGGCTTCGAAACGCGCGGCCAGCGCATCGAATGCGGCATCGAAATCCATGCCGTCGTATTCGCCGGAATTGATCAGCTGGCCGCGTTCGGTCTGTGCCGCGCGCTGTTCGATGCCTTCGAAATAATCGCGCACGACAGACACCGCGGCGTCGATCTCGATCACGTCCACCGGCGCGTGCGCGCCCAGCGCGACGGCCATCGGATCGTCGTGACCGGCGACATGCGAGGCGATTTCCGCCAGCGCATCGCGCACCGACGGCGGCACGATCACCGGCTTCACCGGCAGGCCGTAGGTTTTGGCGAACTCCCAGTCGCGCTGGTCGTGCGCCGGCACCGCCATCACCGCGCCGGTGCCGTAGCCCATCAGCACGAAATTGGCGACGTAGATCGGCACGTCTTCGCCGGTGACCGGATGGATCGCCCACTGGCCGGTGGCCATGCCGCGCTTTTCCTGGGTTTCCAGCTCGGCTTCCGACACGCCGCCCTGGCGCAGTTCGGCCAGGAACGCCGCCAGTTCGGGGTTCGACGCCGCGGCCTTCAGTGCCAGCGGATGCTCACCGGCAACGCTGATGAAGGTCACGCCCATCAGGGTGTCGGGACGCGTGGTGTAGACGGTGAGCGGTTCGTCTTCGCCGTCCACGCGGAACTGGATTTCCAGGCCTTCGCTGCGGCCGATCCAGTTGCGCTGCATGGTCTTGACCGACTCCGGCCAGCCCGGCAGCGTGTCCAAGCCGTCCAGCAGTTCCTGCGCGTAGGCGGTGATCTTGAGGAACCACTGCGGGATCTCGCGCTTCTCGACCACTGCGCCGGAGCGCCAGCCGCGGCCGTCGATCACCTGCTCGTTCGCCAGCACGGTCTGATCGACCGGGTCCCAGTTCACCACCGAGTTCTTGCGATAGACCAGGCCCTTCTTCATCAGCCGGGTGAACATGCGCTGTTCGTGGACGTAGTAGTCCGGGCGGCAGGTCGCGAACTCGCGCGACCAGTCGATGGCGTAGCCCAGCGCCTGCAGTTGGCTGCGCATGTGCTCGATGTTGGCGTAGGTCCACTTCGCAGGCGCGGTCTTGTTCTTGATCGCGGCGTTCTCGGCCGGCAGGCCGAAGGCGTCCCAGCCCATCGGCTGCAGGACGTTGTGGCCGGTCATCCGCCGGAAGCGGCTGATCACGTCGCCGATGGTGTAGTTGCGCACGTGGCCCATGTGCAGCGCCCCCGACGGATACGGCAGCATCGACAGGCAGAAATACTTGGGCTTGTCCGAACGCTCGTCGACCTCGAATGCGCGGGATTCGCCCCAGAAGCGCTGGGCGGCGGCTTCGACGGATCGGGGGGAATACTGGGTGGGATCGATCTGGGCGGGCTCGGCGGACACGGCGGGATCATCGGTTCTGACAGAACCGCCAAGCCTACCGCAGCGCACCATTCGCCGCCAGAAAGGCGCCTCATGCCGACGCGCCAAACCTGTCCACTCGGCCCGCCCGGTCGGATTTGAAGGCGATTCGCCGCGTGCCTGACGCCGGCTCAGCCGCTCCAGGCCCGGTCGAGCGCGATCTCGATGCCCGCATCCGCGTTAAGCGTACCGAAGACCATGCCGCGGCCGCCGCCGAGCCGACTGCGGCAGAACGCCTGTGCCAGCGGGCTGTCGGCGCGCAGCAGGGTCGCCGCCTGCAGCGCCAGCGCGAGGCGTTCGACCAGCGCGCGGGCGCCGGCCTGCGCCGCGTCGGGATCCAGCGTGAGCATCGCCGCAGTGTCGGTCGCGACCGCCATCGCCCAGGCGTCGTAGGCGGGATGCCGCCCGGTCGCGGACAGCAGCGCGGTGCGCAATGCATCCGCTGCGCCCGGCTCACGCTGCAGCGCGCGCAGCACGTCGAGGCACTGGATGTTGCCGCTGCCTTCCCAGATCGAATTCAGCGGCGCCTGCCGGTACAGCCGCGGCAGCATCGATTCCTCGACGTAGCCGGCGCCGCCGAGGCATTCCTGCGCCTCGTTGACGAACGCCGGCGCGCGTTTGCAGATCCAGAATTTGCCGATCGCCGTGGCTATGCGCGCGAATCCGGCTTCCAGCGCATCGTGCGGCGCGCGATCCACCGCGCCGGCCAGACGCAGCACGAACGCGGTGGCGGCTTCGGATTCGATCGCCAGATCCGCCAGCACGTTGCGCATCAGCGGCTGATCGATCAGTGTTTTCCCGAAGGCGATGCGATGCCGGCAGTGATGCAGCGCCTGGATCAGCGCCATGCGCATCTCCGCGGCCGACCCGAGCATGCAGTCCAGCCGCGTCAGCATCACCATGTCGAGGATCACCGCGATGCCGCGGCCTTCCTCACCGATGCGGTGCGCGCGGGCGCCGGCGAATTCGACTTCGGACGAGGCGTTCGACCAGTCGCCGAGCTTGTCCTTGAGACGCATGATCCGCAACGCGTTCTTCGCGCCATCGGGCAGACGACGCGGCATCAGGAAACAGCTCAAACCGCCCGGCGCCTGCGCCAGCACCAGGAAGCCGTCGGACATCGGCGCGGAGAAGAACCACTTGTGCCCGGTGAGCGCGTAATCGTCTCCGCCGGGCAGCGACGTCGCCGCGGTCTTGTTGCTGCGCACATCGCTGCCGCCCTGCTTCTCGGTCATGCCCATGCCGAGGGTGATGCCGGTCTTTTCCGTCATCGGGATATCGCGACGGTCGTAGTGCGCGGCAGCGGCCTTGTCCGCCCAGTCGCGCAGGGCCGGCTCGCGACGCAGCGCCGGCACCGCGGCGTGGGTCATGGTCAACGGGCAACTGCTGCCGGGTTCGACCTGATGGTGCAGGAAACTCAGCGCCGCGCGCGCGACGTGCGCGCCGGCGACCGGCAGCGCCCAGTGCTGCGGCGCCCACGACAGGCCCGCGACGCCGTGCGCGATCGCCGCGCCCATGATCTCGTGGTACGCGGGATGGAATTCGACCGTATCGATGCGATGACCGAAGCGATCGTGAGTGCGCAGCCGCGGGCGGTCGCGATGCGCGTCCCAGCTCTGCCGATACAGCGCATCGCCCGCGAGACGGCCGTAGTCGGCGAGATGTGCGGCGAAGGCCTCGCCGCCTTCGCGGGCCACCGCCTCGCGCAGCGCGGGATCGGTGGCCCACAGGTCGCAGGGTGCGAACTCCGGCGGCTGGTTGCGCACCGTGTGGGTATCGATCGCATGGGTGTCGCTGGTGACGTCGACGGCATCATCGTCGTTGGACATCGCGTGCTCCGCAGTGACCGCAGGAAGTGCGACTTTAACAGGGTGCCCACAGCGGCCTGCTGGCGCGCCCCGACCGGGGCGCTGCCGCGACTCCGTCATTCGCGGAGGATGCCAACGATTCCTACGACGCTATCGACCCAGGCACGCACGACATCGTCAGGGCAAGATGGTGATCGGCGTACCGACCGGCACCAGCCGCCACACTTCTTCGATCTGCGCATCGCTCAGCGCGATGCAGCCATCGGTCCAGTCGCGCGAATAGCCCGGCGGCGTGCCGCCATGGATCATGATGTCGCCGCCGGGATCGACGCCGCGCGCACGCGCCTGCCTGCGGTCGGCTTCGTTCGGGTAGGACACCCGCAGCGAGAGATGGAAGCGGCTTTTGTCGTTGCGGAAGGTGATGCGATAGCGACCCTCCGGCGTGCGCTCGTCGCCCTGCTGGCGCTTGTGGCCGACAGGCGCGTCGCCCAGAAGGATGCGATACGACTTGACGATTCTGCCGTCGCGCAGCAGCGTCATGCGTCGCTCGGATTTGTCGACGCGGATCTCGTCGACGCGCTCTGCCGCGGACGCGAGCGGCGGCGGCCACGGAGCCTTTGCGTTCGCGACAGAGACCATGAGCGCCATCGCGGCAAAGCCGACACGCCACGACCGTCCGATCATTGTTTTCTCCCAACCATCGCAAGAGTTTCGACGAAAGCGTCCGACAACGCGAACGTACCGAACCAGCCGCGGCGGGTACCGGTAAGCACGCGCAACATCTGCCCGCGGCCGCCGGGGATGCGCGACATGGGATGGAATACCGCATCGCGCATCATCGCGATACGGTCGTGTTCCGACTGGAACATCGGCGTCAGCCAGCGGCTCCAGAAATGATAGGCGCTCAGATGCGTGCGGCGCCCGCGTTCATAGACGTGCAGCGCGGCCGGCACGCTGTCGGCATCGCGCAGGGCATCGCGCAGCGTCAGCGCATCGACCAGCGCCATGTTCGCGCCCTGCCCCAGTTGCGGGCTCATCGCATGCGCCGAATCGCCGACCAGCACCGCGCGACCGCGATGCCAGCGCCGCAGCACGGTATCGCGGTAGCGCGCCTGCGCCAGTCCGTCGGGAATCGCGGTATCGCGCAGGCAATCCAGCGCTTCCGGCCACACCTCGGCCAGTTCCTCGCGCCAGCGCGCGGCATCGCGGCCCGCTTCGGCAAGCGCTGCCGCCGGCAGGCTCCAGAAGAAACTCAGCCGCGGCACCGGATCGTCCGGGCGCGTGCCCACCGGCAGCATCCCGGCCATTCGCCGCGCGCGGCGATAGCGCTGACGCAGTTCGTCGCGCCACGGCCAATCGCCCGCCGGTACCAGGCACCACTGCGCGCCCCAGGGATACGGTCGATCGAATGCGATCTCGCCGATCTCCGCGCGCAGCTTCGACGCGGCGCCATCGGCGACCGCGATCAGATCGTATGCGCCGTGTTCGTCGCCATGCGCATCGCGCAGCACCCCGCGCTGGTGATCGACGTGCGCAATCTCGCGACCGCAGTGCAGTTGTCGCTCCTGCGTCCACGCGGCGTCGAGCATCCGGAAGATCGCGCCGCGCTGCATGCCCAGCCCGAACAGCGCCGGATGCAGTTCGCGGTAGCGCATATCCATGACCGGACGCGCGGTCGGGGTTTCGCCGAACAGGCGCTTCACCACCGCGCCGTGCCGCAATGCGTCATCGAGCAGACCCAGTTCCCACAGCGCGCTCAGACCGGTGGGCTGCAGCAGAAATCCGGCGCCGACCGGACCGGGCTCGGGCACGCGCTCGAAGACCTCGACGCGGTGATCGTCGCGACTCAGGGCCAAAGCCAATGCCTGTCCGGCGGTCCCGTATCCGACGATGGCGATGCGCATGCTTGTCTTCATTCCGGCAACGACTCGATGACATGTGGAAAGCAATGAAAAAGGCCCCGCCGAAGCGGGGCCTGATCACGAAAGATGCGACACGGAGGCGTCGACTTCAGGCCGTCACGACCGGCATGACGCTGGCGGCCTGGGCGCCTTTCGGGCCCGTCGTCACTTCGTAGCTCACACGCTGACCTTCCTGCAGGCTGCGAAAGCCTTTGGAGTTAATTGCCGAAAAGTGGACGAACACGTCGTCCGAACCATCCTCGGGGGCAATAAAGCCAAATCCCTTGGCATCGTTGAACCACTTCACTGTTCCGTACGGCATTTCCTTTGACCTCGATTGGGATACGGTGGCGTGCGTCGTCGCGGGGCGGCGGCCGCACAGCCGGGAGTATGCCTGAGCGGAACTCCGACGCAAGAGTACGCAACGCACAACTGTCACGCGCGGAAGCGCGCCGCGAGGATGTTCCGAGACGCGCGTTCTCAATCGCGCGCGAGCATTGCGTGCAGCAGCGCTCCGAGACCGGCGCTCGCCGCTTCGACGTTGCCTAGTACTTCTTGCAGGGTGATCTGTTCGTCCGGATCGGGTCCGGCGCCGGCCGCCCAATTCGCGACGATGGCGAGGCACGCATAATCCAGACCGAACTCACGCGCCAGACCGGCTTCGGGCATGCCGGTCATGCCGACCAGATCGCAGCCGTCGCGCCGCATGCGCGCGATTTCGGCCTTGGTTTCCAGCCTCGGACCCTGGGTCGCACCGTAGCAACCGCCATCGACGATGGCCACGCCCGCGCGCACCGCCGCGGCCAGTATTTCGCCGCGCAGCGCAGTCGAGTAGGGGTCGCCGAAATCGACATGCAGCACGTCGGTACCTGTCTCTTCGCACAGGGTGGAAATACGGCCCCAGGTGTAATCGATCAGTTGATCGGGACAGCCGAGCGCGCGCGGAGCAAAGCGTTCGGTGATACCGCCGACGGTATTGAGCGCGAGTACGCGCTGGGCGCCGATCGCCTTCAGCGCCGCGAGATTGGCGCGGTAATTGATGCGGTGCGGCGGCACCGAATGGCCTTCGCCGTGGCGGGCGAGGAACGCCACGCGTCTGCCGCCGAGCGTGCCGACGCGGATCGGGCCGGACAGCGCACCGTAACGCGTGACCGGCTGATGCGTGTCCACGTCCTCCAGCGCCGCGAGCCCGTACAGGCCGGTACCGCCTATGATGGCGAGAGCGAGATCGGGGACGAGTGTCATCGGTTCACTCCTTCAGCGCGTAGATCGCGGGCAGATTGCGTCCCTGCTCGCGGTAGTCCATGCCGTAACCGAACACATAGCGGTCAGGCACTTCGACGCCGATGTAGTCGGCCTCGACGCCTTCGACGCGGCGATCGTGCACCTTCACCGCCAGCACCGCGACGCGCACATCGGCGGCGCCCTGATCCTCGCACCAGCGCTTCACCGCCAGCAGCGTATGTCCCTCGTCGAGGATATCGTCGGCGAGCAGCACGCGGCGCCCGCGCATCGGCGTGGCCGGACGATGCAGCCACGCCAGTCCCGAGCCCGAGGTATTGCCGCGGTAGCGCGTGGCGTGGAGATAATCGAATTCGAGATCGAGCCCGCGTTCGCCCAGCGCGAACGCCAGCTGCGCGGCGAACGGCATGCCGCCGTGCATGATCGTGATGAACAGCGGCGGCGCCGGTTCCGCGGCGTAGGTGTCGCGGATGTCGTCGGCGATGCGCAGGATCGCGGCATCTAACGTCGCGCGATCGTGGATCACGTCCGCGGCCGGCAAGACATCGGCGAGACTCGGCACGGGCGTCATGCGAATGCGCCGGATTCGCCGGCCAGACGCGCCTGCGCCTCGCCGTAACGCGCTTCCGCGAGCAGGCTGTCCCAGCCCATCGCGCCGCGCCCCATCAGACTGGCGCAGACCGTCATGTCGAGCGTACGTCCCTGCACCGCGGCCAGCGACTCCTCGACCAGTTGCGGGTGGCAGACCAGCACGACATCGCAACCCGCATCGAGATGCGCATCGATACGCTGCTTGATGCCGCCCGCGGAGAACGCCGCGGCCATGCCGATATCGTCGGAAAACACCACGCCGCGAAAACCCATTTCCTCGCGCAGGATGGTGTTGATCCAGTATGGCGAGTAGCCCGCAGGCTCCGGCGCGATCTCGGGATAGGTCACGTGCGCCAGCATCACCGCCTCGGCCTTCGCTTCGATGCCGGCGACGAACGGCACCAGATCGGTGGCGCGCATCTCGTCCAGCGAGCGCTGATCCACCGCCACATCGAAGTGGGTGTCTTCGCGCACCGTACCGTGGCCCGGAAAATGCTTGATCGTCGCCGCCATGCCGGCGCTGTGCATGCCGCGTACGTAAGCGCGGGCGAACTCGGCCACGATATCGGGCTCGGTCGAAAACGCGCGATCGCCGATGGCGAGATTGCCGCGCCCCAGATCGACCACCGGCGCGAAGCTCAGGTCGACCCCGGTAGCGCGGATTTCGCTGGCCATCAGCCAGGCGTGCTCTTCGGCCAGAGCCAGCGCGCGCACCGGATCGGCGGTGTAGATCCGGCCGAAGCCCTCCAACGCTGGTAAGGCGCTGTAGCCGTCCTGGAAACGCTGCACGCGGCCGCCTTCCTGATCGACGCAGAGCAGTTGCGGGCGCGGCGCCGCCTCGCGGATCGCGGCGGACAGCTCCGCAACCTGTGCTTTCGAGGCGAAATTGCGCTTGAAGAGGATCACGCCGGCGCAGGCATCGTGCTGCAGCCAGTCGCGCTCCTGCGCGGTCAATTCGGTACCGGCAACGCCGATTACGAGCATGTAGCGGACTCCAGGTCGGTGCCGGCCTTCTCCGCTTCGCTCCATTGCGAATACGGGCGCGATGCCAGCGCGAGGTTGTAGTAACGGCTGGCTTCGGTGACTTCCATGCCGAGCCACGACGGGCGCTCGAACCATTCGTCGCCGGAATCGAGTTCGATCTCGGCGACGACCAACCCGGCATTATCGCCGAGGAATTCGTCGATTTCCCACAAATGACCTTCATGCTCGACCAGATGCCGGCGTTTGTCGATCAGCCCGCCGACCGCCAGCGCAAGCAGTGCGCGCGCATCGGCGACCGGGATGAGGTAATCGAATTCCTGCCGGGTATGGCCCAGTTCGCGGGATTTCATGTTCAACCGGGCCTCGTCGCCTTCCAGCCGTACCCGCACCGACACCCGCTGCGCGCCCGAGTCCATGGAAGCCTGATCGTTCAGATATCCCTGCGCCATTGGGATCACCCGCCTGGCCTGCGTGCGCCAGGCATCGTCGACGACGAGGAATTTCCGTTCGATTTCGAGGGCCATCGGCGGCTCCGGACATGCCCGTAGGCTGGGGCGACATTGTAGGCGTTCGCAGGCCGGGGCTCTGCTCCGGACAACGTCGCGGCCACGGTCTGCGGCGTATTCCGCACCCCATTCCCCGTGCTACGATGAATACGGTTGCCCGGCCTTTAGCGAATTCTTAACAATTCTCGGCCTTCCGGGCGAAACTGACGAACGCCGATCGTCCACCCACAACTTGCAAGGAATATCGCGATGACCAGCGAAACTCCAAAAGACGGCACCCCGGCTGTAGATGCGGGAGCTGCCCGTCGGCCCGGTACACAGGGCGAAGACACCCCGGGCTCTTTGGGCCTCGAGAACCTCGAACCCTCCTCCGCCGAAGATTTCGACGATACCGGCTACGGCATCGGCATGGACAGCGACGGCGAGAGCGTGAACTTCCTGACCGCTGGCGAACGCAAGTTGTCGCTGGGCGAACAGCGCCAGATTCTCGCCGGCCGTCGGCGCACCAACGACGACGACATCGAAATGGAAGTCCTGGAAACGCGCACCGGGCGGCGCGAGATGCGGGAAAGGATGCACCAAAAGGCCCGCGGGATAGTCAAAGCAGACGGCACCAAGGCCGAAGAGCCCGGCGCAGCCGAACCGGGAAGCCCTGGAGCTGTATCCGCAGCCGTCGCCGAGACCTCATCGCCCTCCTCTGCAACTGCAACGCCTACGACGAATCCCGTGCCCAGCCCCGGCACTGCGCCGGGCGGAACGGCGCTCCTCAACGACCCCGCCAATCCCAACAAACCATTGTTCGATGCGGTTTTGAAAGGCGTCGGAGACCTCGATCCGGCGCGCGTCGCGCTGACGCCGGCCGAGCAGACCAATGTCGCAGCGGCCCTCACCGCCGGCATGACCCAAACCCAGGGCTTCCCGCGCGAACAGAGCGATGTCGTGCAGGTTTCGGTCGCGGCCAGCGACAAGGGCGATCGCGTGTTCGCGATCAACGGCCAGAATCCCGACGCGCCGAATGCGGTGTATATCAGCGTCGCCGTGGAACAGGCGCGCGCTCAACCGCTCGACGTCAGCACGGCACAGGCGATCGCACCGCAGCAGCAGGAACTGCAACCGCCCAAGCCGATGCAGGAACAATCCGCGACCATGGAGACGCCGGTGCCGCGCGCCGTCGTCTGAGGATTGTCCGGCGACACTTTGGAAGACGCCCGCGCCAGACAGCGCGGGCGTCTTCCTGAAAGCCGCTCCCGATCGAGCGGCTTTCATCCTCCCCTACATCACTTCGGCTCGAACACCGCGATCGACTCGACGTGGGCGGTATGCGGAAACATGTCCATCACGCCCGCGGACTTCAGCACCCAACCGCGTTCGTTGACCAGATAGCCCGCATCGCGCGCCAGCGAGCCCGGATGGCAACTGACGTAGACGATCCGCTTCAGGCCCTTCAGCGACAGCTGTTTCAACACGCCATCCGCACCCGAGCGCGGCGGATCGAGCAGCAGCTTGTCGAAGCCCGCACGCATCCACGGCAACCCGGACAGATCCTGGGCCAGGTCGGCAGCATGGAACTGCACATTGGTCAGCGCGTTGTGCGCCGCGTTGTCCTTCGCCCGCGCGACCAGCCCGGCCTCGCCTTCCACACCCACCACTTCGCGCGCGACGCGCGCCAGCGGCAGCGTGAAATTTCCCAGTCCGCAGAACAGATCCAGCACCCGATCCTCCGGCTGCACATCCAGGAGTTCCAGGGTTTTCGCGATCATCTTCTGGTTCAGGCCAGCATTGACCTGGATGAAATCCAGCGGCCGGAAGTTCAATTCGACATTCCACTGCGGCAGCGCGAACGCCAGACGCGGCGCATCGGGCCACAGCGCATGCACCGAATCGATCCCGCCGGGCTGCAGAAAGATGGCGAACCCGTTCTTCTGCCCGAAATCGATCATGGAGGCCTGATCCGGCGCGCCGAGCGGCTTCAGATGACGGAACACCAGAGCGATACCGCTGTATTCGGGCGTGGCGTCGCCAGCGATGAATTCGATCTGCGGGATATCGCTGCGCGCGTCCAGCCCGTCGACTAGCGCCGCCAGCGCCGCGATTTTTTCGCCGATCTGCGGAATCACCGTGCGGCAGACCGAGAGATCGGCGACGAAACGCGGATCGGCTTCGCGGAAGCCGACCAGGGTCTTGTCCTTCTTCTCGACCCGACGCACCGAGAACCGGCCTTTGCGGCGATACCCCCAGGCCGCGTCGGTGAGCGGCGGCAAGCGCGTACCCGCCTCCACGTGGCCGATCCGCTGGAGATTGTCGAACAGCACCTGCTGTTTCGACAGGATCTGCTGGTCTTCGGCCAGGTGCTGCAGCACGCAGCCGCCGCAGACGCCGAAATGCGGACAGTGCGGCTCGACCCGGTCCGGCGATGCGCTCAGCACCTCGACCGTCGTCGCCTCGTCGAAATGGCGCGAGCGCGCCGTCTGCTTCGCCATCACCCGCTCGCCCGGCAACGCACCCGCGACGAAGATGGTCTTGCCTGCGTGCGCATCGCCTTCGGGTCTGCGCGCCACCCCGCGGCCGTCGTGGCCGAGGGAAACGATGTCGAGTGCGAACGGGGTCTGGTCGATGCGGGCCACGGGTCTGCGGATGTTGAAATCGGCCGGAGATTGTCTCACGACACCGGAAAAGACGACGCCCGCCGAAGCGGGCGTCTTGCTGGGATCTCGGTGACCCGTTTCTACATTCGGGACAAGAGCATCGCGGCAGTGCTTATTTCTGCTTCCATGCCCCACCGCGCTGGTACCACCAACCGCCGCGGGCGCTGTCGACCCACTGCTTGGCGAAGACGCTGCGGATCTGGCCTTCCCACTCCGGGTGGCCATTGGCCACGGCGATTTCGCGATAGACGGCCTTGCGGTCGCGATTCTCGTCGGCGACGGCGGTATTGACCGGCACGCGGTCCTTCAACGCCAGCGCAGCGGCGTCGCGCACCACCACCAGGCCATCTTCGGTGAAGCCGAGCGCGCCGGAATCGAAATGCGGGCGCAGGGCGCTGTCGAAGCGCTGCTTCATGCGCGACTGGATCGCGGTGATCGCCGGGGTCTGGATATTGAAGTCGGGCTGGCTCTGGGCGTAAGCCGGGGAGATGCCGATGAGCATCAGCGGATCGAAACGCGGCAGATCGAGGCGCGGCGCTTCGAACGCCATGCCACCGCCGCCACCTTCGGGCTTCGGCGCCTCGACGGCATCGTTGATGACCTTCTCGACGAAGACCTTGGCGGCTTCTTTCGCTTCAGCCGCCGGGAAATACACGTTGATGGTGACGCAGGCGGTGAGGACCACCGTGGCGACCATGGAAAGCCCCAACAAACGACGCATGTTCGTATCTCCCGGAAAGTGTGTGGATGCCAATGGATGAAAAGGACGATCGACGGAAGCTTACTCGACTACAGGCTTCAGATCGCCGCTGCCGACCGCCTGCAGGCGCTCCACAAGCGTCGGCCAGTCCACCTGCCGGTTGAACCCCACCACGTTCAAGCGCGGAATCCCCGAGCCTTGGACGATAGTAAATCCGCCGCTGTCTGAACCGGGGCCCGCCGCAGTCGCGTCTACGCTGCCTGCATCCACGCTTTCGAGACCGCCCATGGCGCAGACCTGATTGTGCAGCCGACACGAAATGCCGATGCGGCGATAGCCGAAATCGTCGAACAGGCCGATCAGCTGGCCCTGCAGGCTGGTCACGAAGGAAGCGTCGCCGACGCTGGAAATGTTCTGTACCGCGCGCTGGCTGATCCGCTGTTTTACGCCGCGGCGTCGCTGGGTCTGGAATCGGGCATCGAACGCGGTGGCGGTCCAGTCCACCAGGCGTAGTTCGCGGATGCTGCCGTCGAGCCGGCCGCTGATGCTGCCGAAATCGAAGACTTCTGTGACCGACAGCAGATCCAGATCGTCCAACGCAAGATCCGCCGACAGCGTCGGTGCCACACCGAAGGGCCGCTCCATGGCCAACGACGACACCTTGACGCTGCCATCGAACACGCGCATCTCCAGCCCACCCTCGAAGACCAGCGTATCGTCGACGTAGCGCGCATTCGGAATGCTGCCGCTGAGCGTGCCGCGGAACGCCGGCCAATCCATGCTCTGCGCGAGTTTGCCGATATCGAAGCTGTCGAGCGTGAGGCCGAAATTCGCCTGCAGGCCCTTCTCGTCGTTCGGTGGCTGCAACCGGAAATGATCGAATCGCAGGGTGCCGCCGATCGCATCGACCGCCGTCGCCGCGCGCAGCGCGATCGAGGCCTCGGCGCTGCGCAGCGGCAGTTCGGCGGCGCCGAAATCCAGGCCGTACAGCTGACCGCTCCGCCAGCGCAGCGCGCTGTCCACCGGCGCATCGGCGGAATAGCGCAGGTCGCCATGCAGTCCGTCGAAACGGAACATGCCGCCCGGCTCGATGACATCCACCTGCTCGAAGCGCGCATCGAAGCCACGCATGCCGGCAGCGTCGATCCGCAAACGACTGTGGAGACCTCCCTTCAAAGCGAGTTCGCCGAGACCGAAACCGCCGAGCCAAGCGGACAGATAGCGGCCGGTCACCGGCGCAAGATCGTCGCTGTCGATCTCGATGTCGAGCGCATTCAACGCACCGTCCGGCGCGAGCGCGGCGCTGCCGCGCGCGCGCAGCGTATCGCCATCGCCCCATACCAACGTCGGCAGGCGCCAACCGCCGGCAGCATCACCATCGGCATCGACGCGCAGCGTCACCGGCGTCGCCGGCAGCGCGACGTAGGCGCTGCCGAACAGCAACTCGCCGCCGCGCAATTCGCCGCGTATATCGACGCGCTGTTCGTCTGCGATGCTGCGGTAATCCAGTGCGAGATTCGCACCGAGACCTTCGGCCGCGATGCTGCCGTCCGGCGTTTCCAGCGCCGCGCCGGCCAGCGTCAGCGGCCCCGTCACACGCAGCGGTTGGTTCGTGGGCGCACTGACCACGAGACGGGCGTCGAGTTGGCCGGTCTTCCAACGGCCGTCGGCCCAGGCGCGGCTGAGCAAGGCCTGCGACCAGATCAACGGCACCTTGACCAGATCGATGCGGGTGTCGTCGGGCGCTGCGGCCTGGCGATGCACTTCCAGCCGCGCATCGCCCTGACGCAGCACGACATCGGTGAACGCTGTCGCCAGATCGATGCCCAACCGCATCGGCCGCGCATCGCCGCTGCGCAGTTCGCCGTCGCAGCGCCAGCCGCCCTCGCCGTCGCGCTGCAGCGGACACTGCCAGGTCAGATCGCGGAAGGCGTAACCCAGGCCCGGAGCATCGAGTCTGCCGACGCGCAGTCGCAGGGTGCCGCGGTCGGCCGTTTTCGACCAGTCGAGGCGGACGTTGACCTGCTCCAATGTCGCCAGACCGGTGCGGATGCGCGCGATATCGGCCGTGGCAGTCCGCGCCTGCGCTGTCTGCGGCCAGCACGGCGCGCACAGCACGAGCAACAACAGAATGCGTAAGATCGGGGCCGACATGGCCGTCAGCATAAATGACCCGCAATGAACGCGTCCGCTTCCATCTCCCTGCCCCGCATCCTGCTGTTGGAAGACGACCCGGTCAGCGCCGCGTTCCTGTCCGCCGCCATCGAGGCATTGCCGGCGCAGGTCGATGTTGCCGGCACCTTGGCCGAAGCGCGCGCGCTGGCGTCTGCCCACATGCACGACCTCTGGCTGTTCGACGCCAACCTGCCCGATGGCCGCGGCGCCGATCTGCTCGCCGAGCTTCGCGGGTGCGGCATCGCCGTCACCGCGCTGGCGCACACCGCGGATGCTCGTCGCGATGAACTCGACGCGCTGATCGACGCGGGATTCGAGGAAGTGCTGCAGAAGCCGCTGTCGGTGGCGCAGTTGCAGGGCGCGATCCGGAGGTTCTGCGGACAGGGCGCACCGGCCGAAGCGGACCGCGCACAGCGGGATGCGGCACGCTGCGGCAAGCTGCCAGTCTGGGACGACGACGCAGCGCTGCGCGCGCTCAACGGCCACCGCGCGCATGTCGACGCGATGCGCGACCTGTTCGTGCAGGAACTGCCGCTGGTGTCGCTGCGGGTGTCGGTCGCGCTCGCGAGCCGGGATACGACCGCGTTGAGCGATGAACTGCACAAGCTGCGGGCGAGCTGCGGTTTCGTCGGCGCCGCGCGGCTGGGGGGCGCGGTCGCGCACCTGCGCGATGCGCCGGCGTCCGCGGACGCGGCGAAGCAGTTTGAAGCCGCGCTTCAGGACACGTTGTCGTCGCTGTCCGCTTGAATCCCGACCGTCGGCTCGACCGACGCGCGCGGCAGCGCCGCGATCAGTTCCCATGATTTCAGGCCGCGACCGCCGAGATGATGCAGCAAGAGCATGCGGATCACCCGGCGCAGGCCGGGCATGTCCTCGGCGCAGGGCTCGCGGTCGGCGGCGAGATCCAGCAGCGCGCGACCGGTGGCGGTATGGCTGCGATCGTTGCGGCCGCTGTCGCCCAGCACGCGACGCGGCCCGTGTTCGGGATCCAGCCGATAGCGCGCGGCCGAATCGATGGCGGTGCCGTCGCCGTCGCAGTCCCAGGCGAAACCGACGCCCAGCGCTTCGAACAGGTCGCGCTCGAACCGCCGCAGCGTCCACGCCAGCGGCAGTTCCAGCCCGAGCCGCGCGCGGGTTTCGCCGTAGATCGCGTACAGGATGCCGGCACCGTCATGGCGCGGCGCCAAACGCAGCATCAATTCGTTGAGATAGAAGCCGGCCAGCATCACGTCGCCGTGCAGACGCGGTGCTTCGTCGATGGCTTCCGCTGACGCCAACTGCGCCAGCTCGCCGCGCTGCATGCCGTCGAAGCGGATGTGCTGCAGCGGCTGTAGCGCCGCACGCAACTGTTGTTTCTTCGGCCCATGCACGCCGCGCGCGACCAGACCTACGCGCCCGTGCTCGTGGGTGAGCACTTCCACCAGCAGACTGGTTTCGCGCCAGGCTCGGGCGTGGAGGACGAAGGCGGGTTGGGCGGTGTAGCGCATCAGATCAGGAATCGCCCGCGATCTCGTGCGGATACGGTCGACGCACATGGGGCAGATCTTGTTCGCGCGATGCGCCGAACAGCCTGAAATTGGCGCGGCCCGCAGTCAAACTCAGATCGCCGTTGGGGCCGCCCAACGTTTCATCGGCATCATCGTCGTCCTGTCCGTCGTCTTCCCAGAAACACACCGGACAAATGTCGTATGCACCTCGCGTCGCAAGCGTTTTGCAACCGCAGCATGGACAGCGAAGCGGTAGATTCGCCACCACCGACATGATTACTCCGTATACCCGAACGCCTTCAACGCCGCCTCGTCGTCCGACCAGCCCTCGCGCACGCGGACCCAGGTTTCGAGGAAGACCTTGCTGTCGAACATCCGCTCCATCTGGATCCGCGACTTGGTGCCGATCTCGCGCAGGCGGGTGCCGCCCTTGCCGATGACGATGGCTTTCTGGCTCTCGCGCTCGACGAAGATCACCGCGCCGATGCGCAGCATGGCGCCGTCGACGACGAAGCTTTCGATCTCCACCGTGGTGGCGTATGGCAGCTCGGCGCCAAGCTGGCGCATCAACTGTTCGCGCACCAGTTCGCCGGCGAGGAAGCGCTGGCTCTTGTCGGTGATTTCGTCCTCGGCATACAGCGCGGGCTGTTCCGGCAGATGCGTCAGCACCGCTTTGACAAGCGCTTCCAGGCCCTTGCGCTTGAGCGCGGAGACCGGATGCACGCTGGCGAATTCGCGGCCTTCGCTGGCCGTCTGCAGATACGGCAGCAGCACGGACTTGTCGGGATAGCGGTCGACCTGATTCACCACCAGGACCACCGGGATGCCGGCGTCCTTCATGGCGTCGTAGGCAAAGGAATCCTCTTCGCTCCACTGCCCGGCGCGCACGACCAGCAATGCGACATCCACGCCTTCCACCGCACCGCGCGCGGCGCGATTCATCATCTTGTGCATCGCGGACGCGGTGGACTTGCCCTGGTCGCGATGCAGCCCGGGTGTATCGACCAACAGCAACTGGCCTTCCGGAAAGGTGGCGATGCCCAGCAGACGATGGCGGGTGGTCTGCGGCCGCGGCGAGACGATGCTGACCTTGCTGCCGACGAGCGCGTTGATCAGGGTGGATTTGCCGACATTCGGACGGCCGAGGACGGCGACGTGGCCGGCGCGGTGGGGAGAAGTATTCATGCCGGCATTGTACCCGCCGGGATTCCCGGGACGACCAAAGCCGGAAAGCAGGATCAAGCCCCTGCCGCAAGCACCTGAAGTACGGCTTCGGCCGCCGACTGCTCGGCAGCGCGGCGCGAACCGCCCTGGCCTTCGCGCGTCATCGCCGGATCGGCCAGGGTGCAACTCACACGGAAGGATTTGGCGTGATCCTCGCCGCTTTCGGCAAGCAGCGCATAGGCAGGCAGCGGGTACTGGCGCCCCTGAAGCCATTCCTGCAGACGGGTTTTGGCGTCCTTGCCCAGCTTGTGCAGCGGCGGCAAGGCGTCGATGGATTCGGCGAACCACGGCAACACCGCGGCCCGGCAGGCGTCGAAGCCGGCGTCGAGATAGATCGCCGCGACCACCGCTTCCAGGGCATCGGCCAGGATCGAGTCGCGGCGATGACCGCCGGATTTCATCTCGCCAGGACCCAGCAGGATCCGCTGGCCCAGTTCGAGCTTTCGCGCCAGTGCGGCGAGGGAGGATTCGCGCACCAGCTCGGCGCGGGCGCGGGTGAGATCGCCTTCGGGGGCCTTGGGCCAACGCTGGTACAGCGCCTCGGCGACGAAAGCACCGACCAGAGCGTCGCCCAGGAACTCCAGACGCTCGTTGTGCGCGGCGGCGGCGCTGCGATGGGTCAGCGCCCGTTCCAGCAGGCTCGAATCGCGGAAGACATGCCCACCGAGGCTATGGCTTCCGGTTGCGTGGGCGACGTTCACCGCGGCGTTCGACTTCAATACGAGGCGGTGCCGCCGAGCGGCTGATCGACGACGAACCTGCCGACCGCATCGAGATTCCCGAACAGGGTGACGCGCACTTCGTAATTGATGTGCATGACCTTGCTGCCGCTGGCGGTGTCGATCTTCACGTGTTCGGGTTTGACCGAATTCACGTAGCCGATGTTGAACCGCTTGAAGAGCTTGTCCTTGATCTGCGCGGGTTCCTCATTGGCGATGCCCACTTCGCCGGCCAGACTTTTCGCCGCCGACTTCACGCCGTAATACTCCTGGTACATCGGAAAGAGCTTCATAGCGATGAACAGGAAAGACCCGACCACTGCCGCAACGATGACGAAACTGATCAAAGTCATACCACTCTGAGTGCGTCGCATATCCAATCCCCCGGAACGATGATGTGGTTGATGACGGTGCGCGTGACCGCGCGAAGTGTTACCGAAGCCCGGCTTACGGAATTCCGTTGCCGATCCTGGAGGGTTCGAAACTGTCCGTGCAGAACCAGCCGCTGCAGTTCAACCACACCAGGAATGCCTTGCCGCGAAGCCGATTCTCGGGCAGGTACCCCCAGAATCTACCATCATCGCTGCGGTCGCGGTTGTCGCCCATCACAAGATAGTGACCGGCCGGAACCACCCACTGGCCTTCGCCGCGCGGGTCGGCGAACTGGTCGGGCATCTCCAGCACTTCATGGTCGTGGCCCGGGAATTTTTCGGTCAATCGCGCAGCGCCGTTCATTTCGGCATTGCGGCCGTTGCCGCTGAACGCGCCGTTCTCGACGTATTCCAGAGTCTGGCCATTGATCTTCAGCGTGCTGCCGGCGTACTCGATGGTGTCGCCCGGCAACCCGATCACGCGCTTGATGTAGTCCGCGCCGGTATTGGGGTCGTCCGGTCCCTTGCCGGGATAGCGGAACACCGCCACATCGCCGCGACCGGGTTCGCCGACTTCGATGATCTTGCTGTTGGTGACCGGCAGGCGCAGGCCATAGGCGAACTTGTTGACCAGGATGAAATCGCCGATCAGCAGCGTCGGCATCATCGAACTGGACGGGATGCGGAAGGGTTCGGCGACAAAGCTGCGCAGCATCAGCACCAGCGCCAGCACCGGGAAGAACGCGCGTGCGTAATCGACGATCACCGGCTCCCTGTTCTCGTCCAACAGGCCGTCGGCCCTGGCCCTGCGCTTGGCGAAGAACAGCCGGTCCAGCAACCAGATCAGACCGGTCAGCAGGGTCAGCGTGACGAGGACGATTTCGAACCAGACCATACAGTCTCCAAATGAAAAGCCCCTCTCCCACCGGAAGAGGGGTTGGGGTGAGGGTACGGAAAAGTGGCGGACATTCAAGGTTCGCCGCTTCGCCGCACGCTCATCCGCCCTGCGGGCACCCCGTATCGAGTACGGGGCAAGCTCTTCTCCCAGCCGGAGAAGGTAGAAATATCACTTGCTGTCCATCTGCAACACGGCGAGGAAGGCTTCCTGGGGGATTTCCACCCGCCCGACCTGCTTCATCCGCTTCTTGCCTTCCTTCTGCTTTTCCAACAATTTTTTCTTGCGGCTGATATCGCCGCCATAGCACTTGGCCAGCACGTTCTTGCGCAGCGCCTTGACGGTGCTGCGGGAGATGATCTGCGAACCGACCGCGGCCTGGATCGCGACGTCGAACATCTGCCGCGGAATCAGGTCCTTCATCTTCTCGCACAGTTCGCGGCCGCGGCGGTCGGCGTAGTTGCGATGGACGATGATCGACAGCGCATCGACCTTGTCGCCGTTGATCAGCGTGTCCACGCGCACGAACGGGCCTGCGTCGAAACGCAGGAAGTGATAGTCCAGCGACGCATAACCGCGCGATACCGACTTCAGCTTGTCGAAGAAATCCAGCACCACTTCGGCCATCGGCAGTTCGTAGCTGATCTGCACCTGGCCGCCGAGATAGTTGATGCCGATCTGCGAGCCCCGCTTCTCTTCGCACAGGGTGATGCAGTTGCCGACGTAATCCGGCGGCGTGAGGATGTTCGCGCGGATGATCGGTTCGCGGACTTCCTGGATGTGATTGGTCGGCGGCAGCTTGGCCGGATTGTCCAGCGGCATCACGGTGCCGTCGGTCTTCAGCACTTCGTACACCACCGTGGGCGCGGTGCTGATCAGATTGAGGTTGTACTCGCGCTCCAGGCGCTCCTGCACGATTTCCATGTGCAGCATGCCCAGGAAGCCGCAGCGGAAACCGAAACCCATCGCTTCGGAGCTTTCGGGCTCGAAGCGCAGCGCGGCGTCGTTGAGCTGCAGCTTGTCCAGCGCTTCGCGCAGGTCCGGGTAATCCTCGGCATCGACCGGAAACAGGCCGGCGAATACGCGCGGCTGCATTTCCTGGAAGCCCGGCAACGGTTTCTCGGCGGGATCGCTGGCCAGCGTCAACGTGTCGCCGACCGGTGCGCCGTGGACATCCTTGATGCTGGCGTTGATCCAGCCCACTTCGCCCGCGCCGAGCTTCTTCAGCTCCTTGCGCTTGGGCGTGAACACGCCGACCTTGTCGACCAGATGGGTGCGACCGGTGGTCATCACCAGGATCTTGGTGCCGGGCACGATCTCGCCCTGCATGACCCGCACCAGCGAGACCACGCCGAGGTAGTTGTCGAACCACGAGTCGATGATCAGCGCCTGCAGCTTGTCGGTATCGCGCGGCTTGGGCGGCGGGATGCGGTGGACGATGGCTTCCAGCACATCGATCACGTTCAGGCCGGTCTTGGCGCTGATCGGAACGGCATCAGTGGCGTCGATGCCGATGACAGCCTCGATCTCGGCCTTGACCTTCTCGATGTCGGCCGTCGGCAGATCGATCTTGTTGATCACCGGAACCACTTCCAGGCCTTGCTCGACGGCGGTGTAGCAGTTGGCGACCGACTGCGCTTCGACGCCTTGGGCGGCGTCCACCACCAGCAGCGCGCCTTCGCAGGCAGCCAGGGAGCGGCTGACTTCGTAACTGAAGTCGACGTGGCCGGGCGTGTCGATGAAGTTGAGCTGATAGGTCTGCCCATCCTTCGCCTTGTAGGGCAAGGACACGGACTGGGCCTTGATGGTGATACCGCGCTCGCGCTCGATCGGATTCGAGTCGAGCACCTGCGCCTCCATCTCGCGCGCCTCCAGCCCGCCGCACAATTGGATGATGCGGTCGGCGAGCGTGGACTTGCCGTGATCGACGTGGGCGATGATGGAAAAGTTGCGGATGTTCCGCATTGCGTCAGACATGGGGAGCGGCGCGTGCCGTCATGGCCTTGTGGTCAAACGTTGGATTATCGCACAGCGCGAGGTCCGACCCGTCGGGAATGGCACCCGACAGGCCGGACCAGGGTTTCGTGGCGCCGCTCGGGACGCGACCTGCCGTTTCTGACTGTGTAAACCTAGCTTTCGTCGGGCGTCACCGCCAGAAACTGGGTCGCTGCGCCGCGGCGGACCAGCAGCATCGCGGTCTGATCTTCGCGGACCTTACCCAGCTCGCGCTCGAGTGCGGACACGCTGCCCACCGGGGTGGTGCCCACCCGCAGGACGATATCGCCCGGCCGCAGACCCGCCTTGCGTCCGGCCTTGCCCTCGATCCGGGCAAGGGCCACGCCCTCGCCGGCCTTCAGACCCAGTTCGCGGCGCTGGTCGGCGTCGAGATCCTCGCCGACCAGCCCCAGCCGGTTCTCGGCCTTGGCGGCGGCGGGCTCGCGTGGGGCGACGCGGCGCGGGTTCCCGGCGACATCGGTTTCATCGAGGCGGGTCAGCGTGACATTGCGCTGGATCGGCTTGCCGTTGCGGAGGATGTCGAGTTTGGCGGTGGCGCCCGGCGCCATCGCGCCGATCACCGGCGGCAGGTCGCTGGAATCGTCGATCGCGATGCCGTCGACCGAGCGGATCACGTCTCCGGGTTCGAGGCCGGCTTTTTCAGCGGGACTGCCCGCCAGGACATCGTTGACAAGCGCGCCGCGGGTATCGGGAAGACCGAAACCCTTGACCATGTCCGAGCTGACGGCGCCGACCGACACGCCGATCTGTCCGCGGCTGACCTTGCCGGTGGTCTTGATCTGCTGGGCGACATTCATCGCAACATCCATCGGAATAGCGAAGCTCACGCCCATGTAACCGCCGGAATTGCTGAAGATCTGCGAATTGATGCCGACCACTTCGCCGCGGGTGTTGAGCAGCGGGCCGCCGGAGTTGCCGCGGTTGATCGCCACGTCGGTCTGGATGAAAGGCACGTAGCGCTGCTGGTTGTTGGCGGCGCGGCCGACCGCGCTGACGATGCCGGCGGTGACCGAATGGTCGAGGCCGAACGGAGAACCGATCGCCACCACCCATTGGCCGGGCTTGAGCGACCTGGACTCGCCGGTGCGCAGATACGGCAGGTCGGTCGCCGCAATTTTCAGCACCGCGACGTCCGACTGAGGATCGCTGCCGACGACCTTGGCCTTGAACTCGCGGCGATCGGAGAGTTTGACCTTGACCTCGTCGGCGCCGTCGACCACGTGATGGTTGGTCAGCAGATACCCGTCGTCCGAGATCATGAATCCGGTGCCGATGGACTGGCTCTGCGGCCCCTCGTTCCCGTCCGGGGACTGCGGGCCACCCGGCAGAGGCACCCCGCCCGGACCGAAGAAGCGCCGGAAGAATTCGGGCATGTCCTCGTCATCGGGCATCTCGCCGCCGCGCATGGCCGCGCCGCGCGCGCTGCCGGTGGCTTCGATGCTGACGACCGCCGGGCCGACGCGTTCGACCAACTGGGTGAAATCGGGCAGGCCGGTGACCATAGGCGCATCGATGGCCTGGGCGGCCGTGGCGACGGCCGCGGACGATGCCGCCATCGGCAAGGCCGCAGGCACGGAATGGCCGGCGCCGATCGGAAGCACCACGGTTGCCGCGGCGGTCGCTGCAGCGGTGGCGGTCACGAGAGCGAGAGTGCGAAGTGTCGGTTTCATCGGGGAAACGTCCTCGATAAAGAGTGGGATGGAAACGGATATTGACCGCGTCGGCGACGGGCGACGTCGCCGGCTGCGATCAATGGGATGGCGCTGCGGCTTCGGCCGACGGTGTCGCGCTCGGCGGCCGCCATTCGGGCCGGGGCGGCTGGAAAGGCTGAAATGCCGGTGATCCCTCGAAACCTGCGGTCACTTCGCCGCCAGCGGATGCGCCGGGTACCAGCGCCCGTGGCCAGGGCTTCGACGTCATGTGGGCGCCCGGGGCAAGATCGCGACCGTAGGTGGCGCTTGCGACCTGGATCGATTGCGGCGATGCCGTCTTCCGCGATTTGGCGGCAGGAAGACCGGAAGCGGAGGGACCAACCGAAAGCGCCTGGGCGCTGGCGACAAGATGCGGCCGCGCGGCACGTTTGTCTTTCGTGGCGACCGCAGCCGCGGCGATGGCAGCGGCGCCTGCTTCGGCCATGCCTGCCGGCAATACCGGCTCAGGAACCCGCACCGACACCACCGGGACAGGAACAGGCACGGCCGGGGCCGGCGTGCTGGCGATCTGCGGCGGCGCGTCATCGGCAGAAGACAGCGTGCGCGAACCGATCAGCGCGGCCAAGGCGACCGATGCGGCCAGCGCTGCGCCGCCGCCCCAGCGCAGTAGTGGCCGGCGCGCGCCCGGGGTGGCGGCCGCTGCAAGTGTCTGTGCTTCAACGGCATCGGCCAACGCAATAGCGTCGGCGATCGCGCGGCCGACACGGCGCGAGAAATCGGCGGGCAAAGCGCGTCCGGCAATGCCGCGCATGGCATCGCCGGCGAACTGCCAGCGTTCCCAGCAGTCGGCGAGTTCGTCGTCGTGTTCCATTCGCCGGAGAAGGAATCGGGCTTCATCCGCCGACAGCGCGCCGTCCATCATCGCGGAGAGCTGTTCGCGGTGGAATTCCCGGGAATTGGCGTCGCGTGCAATAGAGGTTTCGTGCAATCCGGTCATGGGGCTCGATATCGGGATTGTGGGGGGCTTGTCGCTGGGATCATTTTGAAGCGGGCATCGTTCAGGAACAGGGTCATGCAGTGCGGATCGGCGTATCTCAACGCGTCGCGCGTTCGCGCGAGTCGGGCGCGTCCATCAACGGCCGCAGCTGCGCGTCGATGGCATCGCGGGCCCGGAAGATGCGCGAGCGAACCGTGCCGATGGGGCACTGCATCTGCTGCGCGATCTCCTCGTAGCTCAAACCATCCACCTCGCGGAGCGTGATCGCCACCCGGAGTTCCTCGGGCAAGGCTTCGACCGCGCGCATCACCGTTTGTTCCATCTCATGACGCATCAATTCGCGCTCCGGAGTGTCGTTGTCGCGCAGGCGCAGGCCCGATTCGAACTGCTCGGCGTCGTCGATGTCCACGTCGTCGCCCGGCGGGCGGCGTTTGTGGGCCACCAGATGATTCTTGGCGGTGTTCACGGCGATGCGATGCAGCCACGTTGAGAACTGCGCGTCGCCGCGGAAGTTCCCCATCGCACGATAGGCGCGGATGAAGGTGTCCTGGGCGACGTCCTGGGCCTCGCTCCAGTCATGGACGTAGCGTCCGATCAGCGCCACGACCCGGTGCTGATGCTTGCGCACCAACAGGTCGAAGGCCGCGCTGTCGCCGCGCTGCACCCGCCGGACCAGTTCGAGGTCCACATCCTGCAATGTCGTTGCTTCGGCCATCCGGCCGGCTCTCCTGAGTGTGGATCGGGCCGGAACGGTAGCCGGGCCATCGGACAATACACGCCGGCGAAAAGTTCCCGGCCCTCGGCGACCCACGCAGGGCCGCCTGTGCAACATGCATTCATCTGGGGGCTGCATGCGACTGCCACAAGCCATGCACCATGGGACCGTGCCGGCGCAGAGCCAACGACACGGATTTGACGCCATCCCTCAATGGTCCGGATCATAGGGACATTCTCCAGCGTATGGATTCCCGCTCATGACCTCCTCCACACCCAGCTTCGACGGCCTGCGTCTGCGCCACTGGAAGACCGAATTGCGGCCGGACGGCGTGCTGGTGCTGTCCTTCGACCGCGAAGGCGAGTCGGTGAACACCTTCGGACAGGGAGTGCTGATCGAATTGAACAGCCTGCTCGAACGCATCGCGCTGGAACCGCCGAAGGCGCTGGTGCTGCGCTCGGCCAAGGAAAAAGGCTTCATCGCCGGCGCCGACATCCGCGAATTCCAGGAGTTCGACGCGAAAGGCACCATCGGCGACTCGATCCGCCGCGGCCAGAACCTCTTCCAGCGCATCGCGGAACTGCCCTTCCCCACCGTCGCAGCGATCCACGGCTTCTGCATGGGCGGCGGCACCGAGATCTCGCTGGCCTGCCGCTATCGCGTGGCCTCGAACGATCCGTCGACGAAGATCGGTCTGCCCGAAGTGATGCTGGGCATCTTCCCGGGCTGGGGCGGCAGCGCCCGTCTGCCGCAACTGGTCGGCGCCCCGGCCGCCATGGACATGATGCTCACCGGCCGCAGCCTCTCGGCATCGGCGGCGCGCGCGATCGGCCTGGTCGACAAGGTCGTGGACCCTGCGGGCCTGATCGACGCCGCTGCTGCGCTCGCGCTCAAGGGCGTCGAACGCCCCTTCAAACAGCGTTTCATGGCCTGGGCGACCAACACGTGGCCCGTGCGCCAACTGATCGCGCCGAAAATGATCAAGATGACCGCACGCAAGGCGCGCAAGGAACATTACCCCGCGCCATACGCGCTGATCGAGACCTGGCGCCGAAGCGCCGGCAACGGCATCCGCGCACGCCTGGATGCCGAGCGCAAAGCCGTAGTGAAACTCGCCGCCACGCCGACCGCACGCAATCTCACCCGCGTGTATTTCCTGCAGGAACGGCTGAAGGGCCTGGGCGGCAAGGATCACGGCATCGCCCACGTCCATGTGGTCGGCGCCGGGGTGATGGGCGGCGATATCGCCGCCTGGGCAGCCTACAAGGGCTTCCAGGTCACGCTGCAGGATCGCGAACAGCGCTTCATCGACACCGCCATGACGCGTGCGCAGGAATTGTTCGCCAAGCGCGTGAAGGATGCGGGTAAGCGACCGGAAGTGGCAGCGCGGCTGGTCTCCGATCTCGACGGTGCCGGCGTCGCCAGCGCCGACCTGCTGATCGAAGCCATCATCGAAAGGCCAGATGCCAAGCGCGATCTCTACACCGCGGTCGAGCCGAAGATGAAGGCCGACGCGCTGCTCACCACCAATACCTCATCCATTCCCCTGACCGAGCTGCGCGAGCACATCGCGCGCCCGGCGCAGTTCGCCGGTCTGCATTACTTCAACCCGGTGGCGATGATGCCGCTGGTGGAAATCATCCAGCACGACGGCATGGCGCCGGATACCGCGAAGCGTCTCGCCGCGTTCTGCAAGGCCATCGACAAGCTGCCGGTGCCGGTCGCCGGTACGCCCGGCTTCCTGGTCAACCGCCTGCTGTTCCCATACATGCTCGAAGCCGTCACCGCCTATTCCGAAGGCATCCCCGGCCCGGTCCTCGACAAGGCCGCGGTGAAGTTCGGCATGCCGATGGGGCCGATCGAACTCATCGATACCGTGGGTCTGGACGTCGCCTCCGGCGTGGGCGCAGAACTCGCGCCCTTCCTCGGCCTGCCGATTCCAGCCGCGCTGGCGGCGCCGCCGGAAGCCGGCAAGCGCGGCAAGAAGGACGGCCAGGGCCTCTATCGATGGGAGAACGGCAAGGCGCAGAAGCCGGAGATTCCAGCCGACTACAAGGCCCCGGACGATCTCGAAGACCGGCTGATCCTGCCTTTCCTCAACGAAGCGGTCGCCGCTCTGCACGAAGGCGTGGTCGCGGATGCCGAACTGCTGGACGCCGGCGTGATCTTCGGCACCGGTTTCGCGCCGTTCCGCGGCGGCCCGATCCAGCACATCCGCGACAGCGGTGCGGACGTGCTGCTGGCCAGACTGAAGGTGCTGCAGGCCAAATACGGCGACCGTTTCGCCCCGCGCCCTGGCTGGGACAACCCGGCGCTGCTGAAGGAGTAACCGCGCTTGTCCACGCGACGCCCCCGAAACCCCGCCCCGGCGGGGTTTCGGCGTTCAAGGCTTGCCATCCAGGCGGAATCGACGGTATAACATCCGTTACCACTACCTTCCTTGTGATCGCCATGAAACTGAAAATTACAACCGTAGGCAATTCCGCCGGTGTGATCCTGCCCAAGGAGCTGCTGACTCGGATGCGTCTGGAAAAAGGCGACGAACTGTATGCGCTGGAAACCCCAGGCGGCATCGTGCTGACCACCTATGACCCGGAACTCGCCGCGCAGATGGAGGTGGCCGAAGAAGTGATGCGCGAGCGCCGCACTCTGCTGCATAAGCTCTCGCAGTAGGTGACTCGTGGTGATCTGGATCAGTAAACGCCTGGCGCTCGCTATCCACGACCGACAGCTCGCTGAGCATGGCGGCAGCATCGGTGTGCGCGACGAGACTCTGCTCGACTCTGCAATCGCGCGTCCGCAGCAGTTGTTCGCTTACGGCGATCCCCCGCCGGATCTGGCGGCACTGTCTGCCAGCCTGGCCTATGGGTTGGCGCGCAACCATCCATTCATCGACGGAAACAAACGCACCGCCGCCGTGGCCTGCGAAACCTTCATCCGCCTCAACAGCGCCAGACTGCAGGCGGACGACATCGAACTCTACCCAGTCTATCTTGCGCTCGCCGAAGGCAGCCTCTCCGAATCCGGATTCGCCGAATGGCTGCGCGAACGTCTGGCGCTGAATGCCAAAGGCAACGTCAACGAACCGCAGGCGGCGTACCAGCGCTGATGCAAGCGACGGTCCGGACTTGTGCACTGCCACCATCGGCCCACACCATTCGGCCAGCACTCATCCCGATATCGAGGACCGCCGGCATGGCGGCCTCCACCACCCAGCCTTCAAGCCCCTCATGCACGATGACACCCCGTTCGATCCTTTCGGCTCCGCCCCACCCCCGGCTTCGGGGAAGAAATCGCTCGCAGCCAGCGCTGTGGCTGCGAAGCGTTCGCCGCTGCAACGCGAGTTCGATCGCCTGACCGGGCAGATCGAAGAGCGTCAGGCATTGCTCGGCGCATGGCAGCAACAGCCGGCCGTGATCCTGCAGAAGTACCACGCGGAATTGGAACCCGTCCTGCGGCAGCTCACGGATGTGCAGAAAACCCTGGTCGTACAGCTCGACGCGCTGCTGACCTCGCCGCCGAAAGGTCTGCGCATGACGGCGCGGCGTCGCGACGCGCTGACCGACTGCCTGCTCGATCTGATCGACAACGTCATGACGCACGGCGCCGACGACACCCTGATCGATATCCACGACCGTCACAGCGACACCCCCATGGTCGAAATCGAGAAGGAGGATGAGGCCGAGCGGGAGGCCGAGATCATCGAATTGTTCCGGCAGCTCGGCGAAGCCGGCATCGAGCGGCGTGCGGACGAATCGCACGAAGCCTTCGTGGAACGCGCTCAGGCAAGGCTGTTCGAAGCACTGGAAGCCGAAGAGCGCAGAAAAGATGCCCAGCGCCAGAAACGCGCCGACAAGCGCTCCGCGAAAAAGAACGCCAGGCACGCGAAGACGCCACCGCCGTCAGGCAACGACGACGATGCCGCATCGCCCAAGCCGGACCTGTTGCGCGCCCTCTATCGCAAACTCGCCAGCAGCATGCATCCAGATCGCGAACCCGACGCCGACGAAAAGCTGCGCAAGACCGAAGCGATGCAGGGGCTCAACACCGCCTACCAGAACAAGGATCTGCTCTCGCTGCTGAAACTGCACAATCGCACCCTGCAGAGCGACCCGGTCTCCGATACGCTGGCCGAAGATACTTTGCGCGAGTACAACGCGCTGCTCAAGGCGCAGCTGAAATCGCTGGAATCCGCGATCGCGCGCGCCATCGAAGACGTCACGCCGCCCGCCATCGCGATGATGCATGGCCGCATCAAGCGCCCGGAACAACTCGAACAGCTGATGGACGCGGACATCCGGAAGATGGCGCGCACTGTCGAAACCGTGCGCATCACCGTGCGCGATCTCGATAATCCAAAACTGCGGGCCGATGTGATCAACGAGCTGGTGGAGATGGCCGAGGAACGCCGCATGCTGGATGCGCTCGACGAGATCGCGGGAGATTATTTCCGTTGACGAGTGCGACGCACAACATTCTGCGCACGCCCTGAGCAGTATGCCCTGACCAGCAGACGCTTACCCACATCTGCGCAGCGCTACCGTTTTTCCTGCACGCAGCCCGCTGCCTCCAGCCATGCGTGACTCTGCAACGCCGCAACCATCACATCGCTACCCAGCGCCAACTCGGTGTCCTCGGCGCGCTCGGCCAGACGGCGCAGGCGCACGAGACGCGGATGCAGCGCATCCGCCGCAGCCAGGTCGGCCTGCGCTGCGGCGAGATCCAGGTCGGGCACCATGGCCTGCGGTTGCGCAGCCATCGTCGTCAACGTCCGCCGACAGAACGCCTCGGACTTCTCGCCCATTCTGGCCAATCCCAGCTGGATATCGGGTCGCAGCGAAATCAGCATGGCCAACCGCGATTCCAGCGCATCGAGCGCCGCATCCACTGCCGCCAGATCCTCGGCAGCGAACGTCAGCGACAACTTCGTCTCCGACAAACGCACATCCATCCCACACCTCCCGTCGTTCACGGGCGAATTCCCGCGGTACAGACAGCATCGCGAAACGATGCATGGCCCGATATCGGAGGACCGCACGGCATCGTGTAGGAATTATCCGATTCGCCGCGCCAACCGTGCCCGGCGAATACCAGCAGAAACATCATCGCCACTACACCAGCAAACCTTGCGCCTTGTGCCTGCCTCTAGGAGCGACGGAAGTCGCGATGTACATCCGACCATCCCACAGCAAGCCCACAAACCCATCATCGCCAGAGTAGAAGCTTCTGGAGGCGCGAAAACCCATTATCCCCAGACCCGCAAGCCCCTGTGAGGGCGACGCAAATCGCGACGCTCTCTCCGTTTGAACCGCGTAGACCGACGTGAGAACGCGACACCTGGTGTTTTCAGCGCACCGCCGCGACCATCATCCCGAAACAATCGATGATGACTTCAGGGCGAACGGCTGCGGGCCCTACCGGCCGTCGCGATGCGACGGCCGGGCCATGAGACTGCCGCGTCGACTCCGCTGCGCGGAGCCGCCTCCCTTTCGCAAACGGGGTGCGGAGCGTCGCGTGCGGCGATGAGCGGCGCGCCTGCTTATACGGCCCACATCGGTTCCGGGGCCGGCGCTGCTTTTCTTCTTCCCATACGCTGCGGCCGGGTGAAGACGAGCAGGGAAAAGCGCTTGCGGGCCGGCGGTTAGAATGCCGGACGGTGCCCGCAGCGGGCTGCGGAGGATGCGATGTTCGAGATTGCAGTGGTGTGCCTGGTGTTGACGGCGCTGTTGGCGTACGTGAACCACCGGTTCGTGGGGCTGCCGACGACGATCGGGGTGATGGTGGTGGCGTTGCTGTTGTCGCTGGGGCTGATCGCACTGGACAAACTGGGGTTCAGCGCATTGCACGATTACGAGCAGTCGCTGCTGCAGTCGATCGATTTCTCCGAGCTGTTGATGCAGGGCATGCTGTCGGTGCTGCTGTTCGCAGGGGCGCTGCATATCGACCTCAGCCAGTTGCGGGATTACCGCTGGCAGGTGGGTACGCTGGCGGTGGTGGGGACCGCGCTATCGACGGTGATCGTGGGCGTGCTGACCTGGTGGCTGCTGCCGCTGGTGGGACTGTCGCTGCCGCTGGCGTATTGCCTGGTGTTCGGCGCGTTGATTTCGCCGACCGATCCGATCGCGGTGATCGGCATCCTGAAATCCGCGGGCGCACCGCAGAACGTGAATCTGGTGGTTTCGGGAGAGTCGCTGTTCAACGACGGCGTGGGCGTGGTGCTGTTCTCGCTGCTGCTGGCGGTGGCGACGCGGGGCGAAGTGCCGGGTTTCGGCGAGGGCGCGATGTTGCTGCTGCACGAAGCCGGCGGCGGGCTGCTGCTGGGCGCGGTGCTGGGCGGCATCATGTTCGCGATGCTGCGCAGCATCGACAACTATCAGGTGGAAGTGCTGTTGACGCTGGCCGGGGTGCTGGGCGGTTATGCATTGGCGGGCCGGCTGCACGTTTCGGGGCCGCTGGCGATGGTGGTAGCCGGGTTGATCGTGGGCAATCAGGGCCGCGCGTATGCGATGTCGGATGCGACGCGGCACCACGTCGATCTGTTCTGGGAATTGCTGGACGAAATCTTCAACGCGGTGTTGTTCGTGCTGCTGGGGCTGGAGATCGTGATGGTAGCGTTCAACGGGCAGATTCTGCTGGCGTCGATCGGGGTGATCGCGATCGCGCTGCTGGCCCGCCTGATGGCGGTAGGTTTGCCGGTGGCGCTGATGCGCAATGCGTTCAAATTACCCGCGGGCGCATGGAAGGTGCTCACCTGGGGTGGGCTGCGCGGGGGGATTTCCGTGGCGCTGGTACTGTCGCTGCCGCATGGGCCGCAGCGCGAGCTGTTGCTGGCGCTGACCTACGCGGTGGTGGTGTTCTCGATCCTGGGCCAAGGGCTGACGATCAAGGGACTGGTCACGCGGACATTGAAGCCGGCGGGGTAAGCGGGCGAAGAGCGCCCCTCATCCGGCCTTCGGCCACCCTCTCCCGCGCGATGACGAGCTGCGCCGAAGCTGTCTGGTGGATGTTGGGCTTGCCCGACCGGGAAAAGCGAAGGCCCCGCGGTGCGGGGCCTTCGTGGATGCGCGGATCTGGATGCTTGCAGCAGGTCCCTCGCCTGCGGCTCGGGATGACAGCTCTGGTTTCGATCTTTCGAGCATTCCGATCGTCAGATCATTCAGATCACGCGAACGGATCCCGCAGGACGATGTTCGCGTCGCGGTCCGGGCCGGTGGAGACGATGGCGAGCGGGCAGCCGGCAAGTTCTTCCAGCGATCGCAGATACGCGCGGGCGGCGGCGGGGAGTTTGTCCCATTCGGTGATGCCGGCGGTGGATTCGTTCCAGCCCGGGAATTCGAGGTACACGGGCGTGCACTCGTCCCAGCCGTCGGCGTCCAGCGGCGCGTATTCGGTGCGCTTGCCGCGGTATTCGTAGGCGACGCACATCTTCAGCTTGTCCATGCCGTCGAGGATGTCGAGCTTGGTGATGCACAGGCCGCTGATGCCGTTGATGGCGACGGCGCGCTTGAGCGCGACGATATCCATCCAGCCGCAACGACGCGGACGACCGGTGGTGGCGCCGTATTCCTGACCGCGGTCGCGGATGCCCTGGCCGATCTCGTCGTCGAGTTCGGTCGGGAACGGGCCGCCGCCGACGCGCGTGGCGTAGGCCTTGGCGATGCCGAGGACGTAGTCGATCGCATCCGCGCCCACGCCGGTACCTGCCAGCGCGCCGCCGACGGTGGTGTTGCTGGAGGTGACGTACGGATAGGTGCCGTGGTCGATGTCGAGCAGCGAGCCTTGCGCGCCTTCGAACAGCACGCGTTTGCCCTGCTTGCGCAGCTCGTGGAGGATGCCGGCCACGTCGAATTTCATCGGTTCGACGTATTCGCCGAACGCGAGCGCTTCGTCGAGGGTTTTCTGGAAGTCGACTTCCTCGACCTTCAGATAATTCTTGAGCACGAAGTTGTGGTAATCGAGGGTGCTGCGCAGTTTTTCCGCGAGTTCCTTCGGATAGCTGAGATCGGCGACGCGGATGCCGCGACGCGCGACCTTGTCTTCGTAGGCCGGGCCGATGCCGCGTCCGGTGGTGCCGATGGCGCTCTTGCCGGCGGCCTTTTCGCGGGCCTGATCCAGTGCGATGTGGTACGGCATGATGATCGGCGTGGCCGGGCTGATCTTCAGGCGGCTGCGCACCTCGACGCCGTTGGCTTCGAGTTCGGCGATTTCCTTCTGCAGCGCGCCGGGATGCAGCACCACGCCGTTGCCGATCAGGCACAGCGCATCGGGACGGAGGACGCCGGAAGGGATCAGATGGAGGACGGTTTTCTTGCCGCCGATCACCAGCGTGTGGCCGGCGTTGTGGCCGCCCTGGAAGCGGACGACGGCGCCGATGTCCTGCGTCAGCAGGTCGACGATCTTGCCCTTGCCTTCATCGCCCCACTGGGCGCCCAACACTACGACTGACTGACCCATTTCGTACTCCGAAACCCGTTGTAGGAGCGGCTTTAGCCGCGAATCCGGTCGCCGGCAGCTGTGCTCGCGGCTGGTTTTCAACAGCCGAATGGCTGGTCAACCGCTCCTACAAACCACGCGTCCGACACGGAAAAAGCCGGCGGGGCAGATGCCCCTTCCGGCTTTTGTGCATTCTCCGGGTTTCGGGAGGCCGAGGCCACCCTTTCGACGGATTTCTTGCGATGCGTTAAGACAAGACGGATCGGTATGGCGGCAGTTCCCGCATCGGAAACCCGGATCGTTCCAGCGTCAATGGCGAACGAAGTACAGCGCCACCAGCCCGCCGATCAACACCAGACCGCCGATCAGCCGCAGTTGCTGCGGAGGCATGGCCAGCAGTTGCTCGGCGGCCCGCCTCCACACGTTGGGAAAGGCGAACAGCGCCAAGCCTTCGAGCACAGCGACGAGGGCGAGTGCGGCCCAGAGGTCGGTCATGCGCGATGCAACGCGATGCGCTTAACGATCGCTGCGCATGTACTGCAGGAACGGATCGTCCTTGTCGAGCACGATCACCGCGTCGCCGTCGGAGAACGAGCCGCGGTAGGCTTCGAGGCTGCGCTGGAAGGCATAGAAACCCGGATCGGCGTTCGCAGCGGTACCGTAGATGCGCGCGGCTTCGCCGTCGCCCTCGCCTCGCATCACCTGCGCGTCGCGCTCGGCTTCGGCCAGGATCACGTTGCTGTCGCGGTCGGCCTTGGCGCGGATCTCGTTGGCCTGCTCTTCGCCTTCGGCGCGGAGCTTGCTGGCGACCTGCTGGCGCTGCGCGCTCATGCGGCGGTAGACGTCGCGGATGACCTGGCTGTCGGTAGGCAGATCGATCTGCTTGATGCGCAGGTCGATGATGCGCACGCCCAGCGTGGCGGCAGCCTTGTTGATGGCGGCGAGCTGCGTGCCGGCGATCTTGCTGCGCTCGCCCGACACCACCTCGGACAGTGTGCGCGCGTTGATCTCGTTGCGCAGCGAATCCTTGATGATCGGTTCGAGGCGCGCGATGGCCACGGTCTCGTCGCCGGCGGTGGCGCGGTAGAACGCCTGCGTGTTGCGGATCTGGCCGACGGCGAAGAAATCGACGCTCACGTCCTTGCGTTCGGAGGTGAGATAGCGCTCGGGTTCGGCCGGCAACACCTGGAAACGGCCGTCGAAGATGCGCGCGCTTTCGACCAGCGGCACCTTGAAATGCAGGCCGGGGCCGAGATCGCTGCGGACGACCTTGCCGAGATTCAGCACGATGGCGGTATGGCCTTCGCGCACGATGAAGACCGAGCCGAGCAGCGTGAACAGCACGGCGACGACCAGTGGAACCAGGACTGACATTTTCATCGGCTGCCTCCTCCGTTGCGACCCGCGCTGCGGGCCTTACGGGCGGTCGTGGGTTCTTCGGGTGTTGCGGTGACGGTGGGTGCGATCAGCTCCGGCGGCGGCGCTTCGGCCCCGGTCGGCGCCGCGCCGCGACCCGGCGCGACCGGCAGGTACAGCAGTTGGCGACTGTCGCCGCCGACGATCTTGCGGTTATCGGCCAGCACCTTCTGCACGGTTTCCAGCCACAGACGCTTGCGGGTGACTTCCGGCGCACCGCGGTACTGCTGCAGCAGCGAGGTGAAGCGCGATGCGTCACCGGTGGCGCGGGCGATGGAGGCGGTCTTGTAGCCCTCGGCCACGGTGCGGGTGCGCGCGGCCTCGCCTCGGGCTTCCGGCACGATCTTGGCGGCGTAGGCACGGGCCTCGCTGATCAGGCGGTCCTTGTCCTGCTGGGCGCTGTTGACGTCGTCGAACGCAGGCTTCACTTCTTCGGGCGGACGCGCGTTGGGGAGGTTGAGTTCGGTGACGGCCAGACCGGTTTTGTAGTTCTCCAGCGATTTCTGCAGGCGGATGCGCGCGGCGACGGCCAGCGCATCGCGCGCGCCCAGCACGGTATCGAGCGTAGAGCGACCGACCTGTTCGCGCACCGAACTGAGCGCGGCCTGCTTCAGCATTTCCTCGGCGTCGCGCGTGCCGAACAGCGAAAGGCGCGCATCGCTGATGCGGTATTGCACGTTGATCTCGACCTGGACGATGTTCTCGTCGCTGGTCAACACCGGCACGCTGTCGCTGTAATTCTTGATCTCGGTGGCGTTGACCTTGTAGACGCTCTCGATCGGCCAAGGCAGCTTGAAGCCGGGACCGGGGTTCATCGTCCGCGAATACTTGCCGAACTGGAGCACGACGCCGCGCTGTTGTTCGGTGACCAGCACGAAGCAGCTGAAGACCAGCCAGAGCGCGACCAGGCCGCCGATCCAGCGAAAGGGGCTGCCGCCGCCGGCGCCGTCGAAGAAGCCGCGCAGGCGCGCGACGATATCGTCCATGCCCCCGCCACCGCCACGGCCGGTCTGGCGGGGTTTCCACGGGGAGCGATTACCGCCGCCACCGGAAGAAGAGTCGTTGTTGTTACCGGGAGTATTCCAGGCCATGCCCGCTCCAAAGCGAAGGTGTCAAAGCGAATGCGCTCCGCAGGAATGCGGGCGGGGGTTGCATATTACAAGGGAAGGTCGTCGTCGCCCGGCGGCAGCAGCGCCTCGAAGGCGTCTCCACCGGGGCCGGCGGCCAGTTTCTCGGCATCGCTGAGGGCCAGATCGACCTCGATCGTCCAGCCGCCGTCGTCTTCGTGCGTTTCCGCGCGCACCGCTTCCAGTTCGTACAGACGCGCGCGCAGGCGCCCGGCGCGTGACGGCAGGCGGATCGTGCCGGCGATGCGGCGCAGGCCCAGCCGCGCGACCAGCGCCGCACGCAACAGGTCCAGACCCACGCCGTCGCGCGCCGACAGCCAGACCCGTTCGCGTGCGATCTCCTCCAGGCCATGGTCGGAGACCGGCTCGCCTTCTTCGATCGGAAGCACGGCCGGATCGTGGCGCGGTACAGCGCCTTCCACCCGGTCGATCTTGTTGTAGACCAGCAACTGCGGGATGTCCCCCGCGCCGATCTCGGCCAGCACAGCGTCGACCTGGGCGATGCGCTCGTCGCGCAGCGGGTCGGCGGCGTCGATCACATGCAGCAGCAGATCGGCTTCCCGCGCTTCGGACAAGGTCGAGCGGAAGGCCGCGACCAGATCGTGCGGCAGGTCGCGGACGAAGCCGACGGTGTCGGCCAGCATCGCCGCGCCGCCGGGCAGCGTGATCCGGCGCACGGTCGGGTCGAGGGTCGCGAACAGACGGTCGTCGGCATAGGCATCGGCGCCGGTGATCGCATTGAACAGCGTGGACTTGCCGGCATTGGTGTAGCCGACCAGCGCCACCCGCGGCAGCTCGCTGCGGACGCGCGCGCGACGCATCTGCGTGTGCTGCACCTCCACTTTCTCCAATCGCTTCTGCAACTGCTCCACCCGCTTCTGCAGCAGGCGGCGATCGGTTTCGAGCTGGGTTTCGCCGGGGCCGCGCAGGCCGATGGCGCCGCCGCGCTGGCGTTCCAGATGGCTCCAGCCGCGGACCAGACGGGTGGCCATGTGCCGGAGCTGGGCCAGTTCGACCTGCAGCTTGCCTTCGTGACTGCGCGCGCGCTGGGCGAAGATGTCGAGGATCAGGCCGGTGCGGTCGACCACGCGGCGGCCCAGCGCCTTTTCGAGGTTGCGCTCCTGCACCGGGCTGAGCCTGTGGTTGACCAGCACCAGATCGGCGCCGGTGGCGTCGGCCGCGGCCTTCACTTCTTCCAGCTTGCCGCTGCCGATGAGGATGGCGGCGTTGGGGCGGTCGATGCGGGCATGCAGCAGCGCCGCGACCGTGGCGCCGGCGGAGCGGGCGAGATCGGCGAATTCTTCCAGCACATCGGGTTCCGGCGGGCCGCCGGCATGGGTCTGGATCAGCAGCGCGATTTCGCCCTTGCGGGATCGTTCGAACAAATCGGGGATATCCGTGGGGGAAACGGGCGCCCAGTATGCCGCGCGCGGGGACGCCGCGCGCGTCCGCATGACGAATGGCGGGAGACGGACGTCGCCCGCCGGCGGCGGAATCACTTCATGGCGTGGCCGGCAGCGTCGGAACGCTGCGGGCCGCATGACCGTCCTTCAGACGATCCCCTGCAGCAGGATCAGTCGGCCGTGGCAGCGAGGACGCCGCTGGTGTCGTCGTCGGTTTCGGCCGAATGCACATAGCCGCCGCCCGGGCCCACGCGCACGTTGCGCGCCGGCACCACGGTGGAAATCGCGTGCTTGTAGACCATCTGGCTGACGGTGTTGCGCAACAGGACGACGAACTGATCGAACGATTCGATCGTGCCCTGCAATTTGATGCCGTTGACGAGATAGATCGAAACCGGAACGCGCTCACGGCGCAAAGCGTTCAGGAAAGGATCCTGCAAAGACTGCCCCTTCGACATGGTGTTCCCCATTTTTGGTCTTGTTATTGGATGCAACATGATCGTGACGATCGCATGATGGATTGCATGATTGGACGTTCGCCGGCGGCCCGGTCGCATCGCGACCCGCATCCCCTGCCGGACACCCGGATGGTTACACAACTGCGCGTGAACCGGAAGCCGGCCGAAGGTCGCACGTGGCCGCATCGCGACGGTCGTCGCAGCGTCAGCCCGTTCAGCTTTTCAGGAACCCGCGCAGCGCGTCGTCCAGTCGCGACGCGTCGATCGCGGGATCGAACCAGCGCAGATCGAGCGCGCCGCGCAGCCAGGTGAACTGGCGTTTGGCGAGCTGGCGCGTGGCGAAGATCGCGCGGTCGCGGAATTCGTTCGTCGACAGCGCGCCGTCGAGATGCTCCCAGGCCTGGCGATAGCCGACCGCGCGCAAGGCGGGAAGGTCGAGGGGCGCCGGATGCGTGCGCAGTTCCGGCAGCGCGCGCAGCGCACGCACTTCGTCGAGGAAACCGGCATCGAGCATCGCGTCGAAACGACGCTCGATGCGCGCGTGCAGAATCGCGCGATCCTGCGGCGCCACCGCGAGTTTCAGCACGCGGCAGGGAAATGTCCGCGATGCCGCAGCCGACTCGCGCTGCCAGTCGCTGATCGCCCGGCCGCTGAGCCGATACACCTCCAACGCACGCTGGATCCGCTGCGGATCGGTGGCGTGGATGCGCGCGGCGGCGATGGGATCGACCTGCGCGAGTTGGGCGTGCATCGCCGCCCAGCCGCGTTCGCCCGCTTCCGCCTCGAGCTGCGCGCGCATCGCGGGATCGGCCTCGGGCATCGGCGATAGTCCCTGCAGCAAAGCGCGGAAATACAGCCCGGTACCGCCGGCGAGGATCGGCAGGCGGCCGCGCGCGATGATGTCTTCAACTGCGTCGCGCGCATCGTTGGCGAAATCCGCCGCCGAATAGCGCTGCCATGGATCGCGCAGATCGATCAGGTGATGCGGCACCGCTGCGAGTTCGTTTTTCGTGGGCTTCGCCGCGCCGATGTCGAGGCCGCGATACACCAGCGCCGAATCGACGCTGACGATCTCGCCGCCGAAATGCTGCGCCCAATCCAGCGCGAACGCGGTCTTGCCCGAAGCGGTCGGGCCCATCAGGGCGATGGCGAGCGGGCGGGTGTCGGTGGTCATGAAAAATCCAGAACTCCCGTAGGAGGGGCTTCAGCCCCGAGCTCTTTGGCTGCGATCGGCCTGACTCCAATTACTGCGGCCGCGAGCACGATGGCCTCGATCACTGCGGCACCGATCATCGAAGCGGTAGAAATCGGGGCTGAAGCCCCTCCTGCAAAACTCAATATCCATGCACCTTCAGCGTTTCCATCACGCCCTTGTGCCGGAACTGAACTTCGTCGGATGGCGCCTTGCCGATGCGGCTCACCAGCAGGATCGCGACGCATGCGGCGATCACGCCCGGCACCATTTCGTAGAGTTGGCTGTCGTGCTGGGCCACCGCGATTTCCTTCCAGAGGACCACGGTCACGGCGCCGGCCACCATCCCGGCGAACGCGCCGTTGCGGGTCATGCGCGCCCAGAACAGCGAGAACAGCACCACCGGGCCGAACGCTGCGCCGAAACCGGCCCACGCGTACGACACCAGCTCCAGGACCTTGCTCGACGGATCGCGTGCGATCCAGATCGCCAGCAGCGCCACCATCAGCACCATCGAGCGACCGAACCACACCAGCTCGCGCTGGCTCGCGTTCGGGCGCACGAAACCCTTGTAGAAATCCTCGGTGAGCGCGCTGGAACACACCAGCAGCTGGCAGGACAGCGTGCTCATGATCGCGGCGAGGATCGCCGACAGCAGCACGCCCGCGACCCACGGGTTGAACAGCACGGTCGCGAGCTGGATGAAGATACGCTCGGAATTCTCCGCGACCGGGCCGACCTGATCCGGATGGGTCGCAAAATAGGCGTTGCCGAAGAATCCGACCGCCATCGCGCCCAGCAGGCACAGCACCATCCAGGTCATGCCGATGCGGCGCGCCTTGGGAATGGTGGTCAGCGAATCGGCGGCCATGAAGCGCGCGAGGATATGCGGCTGCCCGAAATACCCCAGCCCCCAGGCCAGCAGCGAAACGATACCCACGAAACCCAAGGTGCCGCCCTTGAACCAGTCGAGCTTGCTCGGGTCGGTCTGCTCGATCAGCGCGAGACTCGCGTCGACGCCGCCGCTGCCCAGCACCACCATGATCGGCGTCAGTACCAGCGCGAAGATCATCAGCGACGCCTGCACGGTGTCGGTCCAGCTCACCGCCAGAAAACCACCGATCAGCGTGTAGAGAATGGTCGCCGCTGCGCCCCACCAGATCGCCTGCGCATACGGCACGCCGAACACGCTCTCGAACAGCCGCGCGCCGGCGACGATGCCGCTGGCGCAGTACACCGCGAAGAACACCAGGATCACGACCGCCGAGAACACCCGCAGCACCTTGCTGCGGTCTTCGAAGCGATGGGTGAAATAATCCGGCAAGGTCAGCGCGTTGCGCGTGCGCTCGGTGTAGATGCGCAATGGCCCGGCCACGAATTTCCAGTTGCACCACGCACCCATGACCAGGCCGATCGCGATCCACGCCTCCGACACGCCGCCGAGATAGAGCGCCCCGGGCAGGCCCATCAGCAGCCAGCCGCTCATGTCCGAAGCGCCCGCAGACAACGCAGTGACCAGGCTTCCCAGCGAACGACCGCCGAGGATGTAATCGTCGAAACTGCGGGTCGAACGCCAGGCCCACAGGCCGATCAGGATCATCGCGATCAGGTAGAGGCCGAAGGTGATGAGGAGCGGCTGGCCAGCGGTCATGTCGAGGTCCGGGAGCGTTGCGGATGGCGCGCAGCATACCCCGACGCGCACTGGCGACGCCGCTGCCGGGCGGGCTTGCAACCGCTGCGGGTTTGCGTACGCTTGGCCCATGCCTCTGTGGAAGCGCCTCGGTTTCCTGTTCGTCTTCGTGGTGCCGGCGTTGATGCCCGCGGCCGCATGGCTCGGCGCGCGCAGCGGTCATCCCGACCTGATGGCCTGGTTCCCGCTGTTCTTCCTGTTCGTGCTGCTGCCGCTGGCCGACTACGGCCTCGGCCACGATCCGCGCAACCCCGATGCGGAACAGGCGAAAGCGCTCGAGGCCGACCGCTGGTTCCGGATCATGACGCTCGCGGCGCTGCCCGCGCAGCTCGGCGTGCTGGCATGGTCGGCCCGGCATTTCGCGCACGCCGATTTCGGCGCAGCGGGCATCGCCGGCTGGCTGCTGTCGCAGGGCATCGTCGGCGGCGTGCTGGCGATCAACGTCGCCCACGAACTGATCCACAAGGACACCGCACTGGAACGCGGCGCCGGCGGCCTGCTGCTGACCAGCGTCGGTTACCACGGTTTCAAGATCGAACACGTCCGCGGACACCACGTGCATGTGTCCACACCCGAAGACGCGTCCAGCGCGCGTTTCGGTCAATCGCTGTGGCACTTCCTGCCGCGCGCCCTCGTCCGCAACACCGCGAATGCATGGGCGCTCGAAGCGCGTCGTCTGCATGCGCAGGGCAAGCGATGGTGGAGCATCGACAACGAATTGATCCGCTGGACGGCGCTGTGGCTGACGCTGGCGGCGATGTCCGCGATCTGGCTGGGGCCGGTCGGGCTGGCGTTCTTCTTCGTCCAGGGCTTCTTCGCCGCGTGTTCGCTGGAGATCATCAACTACATCGAGCATTACGGCCTTGAACGGCAGCGCATGGGCGAAGGACGCTACGAGCGCACCACGCATCTGCATTCATGGAATTCCGATTATCTGATCAGCAACCTGCTGCTGTTCCACCTGCAGCGTCATTCCGATCACCACGAAACGCCGCGTCGCCGCTATCAGGCCCTGCTGCACCACGCCGACAGCCCGCAGTTGCCGGGCGGCTACGCCGCGATGTTCCTGCTCGCGCTGTGCCCGCCGCTGTGGTTCCGGATCGTGGACCCGCGGGTGCGGGCGTTCCGCTCCGGCATCGGTTCGCGCTGAGCCCTGCTTTGCGGCCGCTGAAGCTTCACCGCGAGACCGATACCGCAACGATGGGGATTTTTCGTCGTCGATAGCGCAGCACGTCAATCATCGTCCGGCCAACGGATCGCCGGCGTTGAAGACGCGCCGCCGCGCGGGACGGGCACCGCATTCACCGCATTCCAGATCTTCAGCGCATCCACGGTCGCGGCCACGTCGTGTACGCGCAGCAGCTTCGCGCCGCGCTGCGCGGCGATGAGGTGCGCGGCGACCGAGCCGTGGATGCGATCGTGCGGATCGGTACGGCCGGTCAGCTCGCCGATGGTCCGCTTGCGCGACAGTCCGGCGAGTACCGGCACGCCGAGGTCGGCGAAACGATCCAGCCGTGCGAGCAGCGCGAGATTGTGCGCGGTGTTCTTGCCGAAGCCGAAGCCGGGATCGACAACGATCTTCTTCTTGGCGATGCCGGCCATTTCCGCCGAGAAGATGCGCTCGGCCAGGAAGCGATGCACGACGGCGACCACATCGTCGTATTCCGGCGCAGCCTGCATCGACCGCGGTTCGCCCTGCATGTGCATCAGCACCACCGGCACGCCGAGCGCGGCGGCGGCATCCAGTGCGCCTTCGCGGCGCAGCGCATGGACGTCGTTGATCAAGCCGGCGCCGGCGGCGACCGCCGCGCGCATCACCTCGGGCTTCGAGGTGTCGATGCTGATCGGCAGCGCGGTTTCCCTGGCGAGGCGTTCGATCACCGGGATCACCCGGCGCATTTCTTCCTCCAGCGACACCTCGTCCGCGCCGGGACGGGTGGATTCGCCGCCGATATCGAGGATGTCCGCGCCCTCCTCCGCCAGGCGCAGCGCGTGCGCCACCGCGGCGTCGACGCTGTCGTGCTCGCCGCCGTCCGAGAACGAATCCGGCGTGACATTGACGATGCCCATCACCCGCGGGCGATCGAGGATCAGCGCGCGACCGGCGCAGTCGAGTTGCGGCGAGACATCGAACATCGGGACATTCCGTATGAAGTGTGCGGACAGGAAAAAGGCCAGAGAAACTCTGGCCTTTTCCGGTGTACGAGGCAAGCGTCGCGCGGGGCGATCGCTTTGCTGAAGGAAGATCCCGGCGTCAGGTCTGCTCCGCAGGCCCGCCGATCATCGGCGCCGCGGGCGGACGCGCATCGTCCTTGGGATTGTTGCGGCCCCAGCCCATCGGCGGCGGCGGGTCGCGACCTTCCATCACCGCATCGATCTGCGGCACATCGATGGTTTCGTACTCCAGCAGCAGCTTGGCCATCGTGTGCAGCTTGTCGATGTTGTCGGTCAGGATCTGCGTGGTGCGGCCATACGCCTTGTCGAGGATGCTCCGCACGACTTCGTCGATCTTGCGCGCGGTGTCGTCCGACACGCTCTTGGTCTGCGACACGCTGCGGCCGAGGAACACCTCGCCTTCGTCCTCGGCGTAGGCGATCGGACCGAGCTCATCGGACAGGCCCCACTTGGTCGCCATGTTGCGCGCCATCTTGGTCGCGCGCTCGATGTCGTTGGACGCGCCGGTGGTGACCTTGTCGTTGCCGAAGATCAGTTCCTCGGCGACGCGGCCGCCGTAGAGCGAGCACAGCATCGATTCGATCGCGGTGCGGTTATAGCTGTATTTATCGCCTTCCGGCAGGTACATGGTCACGCCCAGCGCGCGGCCGCGCGGAATGATCGTCACCTTGTAGACCGGATCGTGTTCCGGCACCAGGCGGCCGACGATGGCATGGCCGGCTTCGTGATACGCGGTCAGCGTCTTCTCGGAATCGCTCATCGCCATCGAGCGGTTCTCGGTGCCCATCATGATCTTGTCGCGGGCCCTGTCGAAGTGATCCATGCGCACTTCCTTGCCGTTCTCGCGCGCGGCGAACAGCGCCGCCTCGTTGACGAGATTGGCCAGATCGGCGCCCGAGAAACCGGGCGTACCGCGCGCGATCACCATCGGCACCACGTCGTCGGCCAGCGGCACCTTGCGCATGTGCACGCGCAGGATCTGCTCGCGACCGCGCACGTCCGGCAGGCCCACCACGACCTGGCGGTCGAAGCGGCCCGGGCGCAGCAGCGCCGGATCCAGCACGTCGGGACGGTTGGTCGCGGCGACCACGATCACGCCTTCGCCGCCTTCGAAACCGTCCATCTCGACCAGCAACTGGTTGAGGGTCTGCTCGCGTTCGTCGTGACCGCCGCCCAGACCGGCACCGCGATGACGGCCGACGGCGTCGATTTCGTCGATGAAGATGATGCAGGGCGCGTGCTTCTTGGCCTGTTCGAACATGTCGCGGACGCGGCTGGCGCCGACGCCGACGAACATCTCGACGAAATCGGAGCCCGAAATGCTGAAGAACGGCACCCGCGCTTCGCCGGCGATGGCCTTGGCGAGCAGGGTCTTGCCGGTGCCGGGCGGGCCGACCATCAGCACACCACGCGGAATCTTGCCGCCGAGTTTCTGGAATTTGCCGGGGTCGCGCAGGAATTCGACCAGTTCGGCCACTTCTTCCTTCGCTTCGTCGCAGCCGGCGACATCGGCGAAGGTGGCCTTGGTCTGGTCTTCGTTGAGGAGCTTGGCGCGGGAGCGGCCGAACGACATCGCGCCCTTGCTGCCGCCCTGCTGCATCTGGCGCATGAAGTACAGCCAGACGCCGATCAGCAGCGCGATCGGCAGCAGATTGAACAACAGGCTGAGGAAAAGGCCACGGCCCGTGGAAGGCGGCGTCTGTTCGATTTCGACATTGTGGTTGATGAGATCGGCCACAAGCTCATCGTCGCCGGGGCTGAACGTATGGAACTTGGAATTGTCCTTGTTCTCGCCTTCGATGGTCATCTTGTCGGCGCTGATGACCACCTTCTTCACTTTGTCGCTCTGCACCTGTTGCACGAACTGGTCGTAGGTCAGGGCCTTGCTGGCCGTGCCCATCCCGGGTGGGGTGAAGCTCTGGAACACCACCATCAGTACGATGGCGACGATCACCCACAGCATGAGATTCTTGGCCAAGTTCTTATCCTTCGCTATCGCCACGGAGGGCGCTGGTTGTGAACACGTTACCCGTAACGTCTCTGGTCATCCGGCCGAGGCCGGGAGCCTGCCCTGGGCGAGGGCATACACTTCCGTCGATCGCTTGCGCGAGGCCGCCGGTTTGCGGATCACGACACGGGTATAACGCTTGCGCAAGGCCCGGACGTAATCGTCGAATCCCACGCCCTGGAACAGCTTGATCAGGAAGGCGCCGCCGGGCCGTAGATGGCGGTCGGCGAACTCCATCGCCAGCTCCGCCAGATGCATGGCCCGGGGCAGGTCCACGGCATCGACTCCGCTCATATTGGGGGCCATGTCGGAGAGCACAAGGTCCACTGCATGCCCGTTCAGCATGGCCTCGAGTTGGGCAAGCACCTCGTCTTCGCGGAAATCGCCGTGGATGAAGTCCACCCCCGCCAGCGACGGCATCTCGAGAATGTCCAGGGCCACCACCCGGCCGCTGTCGCCCATCGATTGGCGGACCCACTGCGACCAGCCGCCGGGGGCGGCGCCCAGATCCACCACCACCATGCCCGGCTTGAGCAGCCGGTCGCGTTCGACCAGCTCTTCCAGCTTGTACGCCGCCCGCGACCGCAGCCCTTCCGCCTGCGCCTTTTTGACGTAGGGGTCGGAGAAATGCTCTTTGAGCCAGCGTTGGCTGCTCTTGCTGCGGGTGGCCATGGGAAGGATTACGGAGGCGGACGGCGGAAGGAGGCAGAACCCGGAGGAATCGGGCCGGTTGCGGGCCATGATACCCTGCGCGCCAGTTCCCGCCCGCTTTCCAAGACCCTGCCCCGCATGTCGATCACGCTCAGCAACGCCCAGAATCGCTTCCTCCGCGGCCAGGCCCACGGCCTGAAGGCGATGCTGCAGATCGGCGCCAAAGGCCTCACCGATGCGGTCGTCGCCGAGATCGAGAACGCTCTGGAACACCACGAGCTCATCAAGGTGAAGGTCTCCGCCGAGGACCGCGACGCCCGCGACGCGATGGTGGCCGGTCTGGCGGAACGCTGCGGCGCGGCCCTGGTGCAGCGGATCGGCAACGTCGCCATCCTCTATCGTCCCAGTCAGGATCATCGCCAGATCGTGCTGCCGCGAAGCTGAGATCGGCTACCCGGCATCGACGGTTCCTGCCGCTCTCACTTCCGACCGCCGACAGCGTCCATGCAACTCCATCTCGATCGTCCCGATCACGAATTCCTCCTCCGCGGCGCCGATGGCGCCATGGCGCTGGTCAACGACCGCCGGCTGACCGCGAGTTTCGTCCTCGCGCCGAACACGCTGGTCGAAGGCTGGTCGGTCCGCGACGTGACCGCGATGACGCCCGCCGACCTGGAGCCGCTCCTCGCGCTGCAGCCGGAGGTGATCCTGCTGGGCTGCGGCGCCACCCAGAGCTTCCCGCCGGCGGCCACGCTGGCCGCCTGCCTGTCGCGAGGTATCGGCCTTGAAACCATGACCAACGCCGCCGCCGCGCGCACCTTCAACGTGCTGGCCGGCGAAAGCCGGCGCGTGGTCGCGGGCTTCGTACTGAACGGCTGAGGGTTTCCCCGGCGTGTCGCGCATGCCGAAAGCCGTTGTGATCGCATTGCTGGCGCTGCTGACGGCGTGCAATGCGGAATCGCTCAAGTCACTGTCGTCGCGATCGCCCGAAGCGCGATACGAGGCCTGGCTCGCCGATGGCCATCGCGCCGAAGTACGGGCGTATGCGAACGAATTGCGAAGGCATCGGGTTGGCGGTGTAGTGCCGATGGCCGCGCTGTCGCGCACGTCGCGACGCTGGCGACTTTGCCGGCACGACGAATTCGCGACACCGCCCGAAGATCTCCGGAAGAACATGCCGCCGACCCTGCGCGTGGTGGCGCGGCTGCGCGACGCCGGCATCCTCGACCCGGCGCTGGCGCGATCGGTCTATCGCGATGAAGCCGTCAACCGCTGCGCCGGCGGCAGCGGACGCAGCAAACATCGGGAAAACCGCGCGATCGATTTCGATCTGGCGTCGAATCCGCAGAATGTCGAGCGGCTCTGCGCGTTCTGGCGCGAATACGGACCGGCGCTGGATCTGGGACTCGGTTTCTACACGCCGACCGCGATCCACCTCGACACCGCCGGCTTCCGCACCTGGGGCAACGATCATCGCCGCGGGACGTCGCTGTGCGTCGATCCCGCGCCCGCAGCGAAGCGCTAACGCGGCTGCAATCGCACCAGCACGCCGTAGTGATCGGACGGCCAGGCACCGCCGGCGTCGGCGCGATCGAGGATGATCCGCGCTTCGACGACGCGGAAGGCATCGCGCTGGAAGAACACGTGATCGATGCGCAGCGGCGCATGACCCACATGGGTGTTCAAGGTGCTGCGCGCCGACGCATCGACGGCTTCGCCCGGATGCGCTGCGGCGTAGCCGTCGGCGTAAGCGTCCGTCAGCGACGCCAGTTCCGCGGCATCGGCACGGGTATTGAAGTCGCCGCCGATCAGCACCGGCGCATCGCCACGGGTCGCCGCGACGAACGCCCGCAGGTCGTCGATCTGCCGCGCGCGTATCGCGGCGCCCTCGGCGGTGTGGTGCAGATGGGTGACGTACACGGCGAGCGGCCGGCCATCGATCCGGACGTGGACATACCCGGCGTTGCGGTAATCGTCGAGAGGCGTGAGCTTCGCCTCTTCCGACGCGAGCGGCGCATCGCGGGTCAGGATCGCGTTGCCGTAACGGCGCGCGCGTTCCGGCGGATCGACCGAGAAGAACCGGTAGCGATAGCCGAGTCGTTCGGCCAGCGTCTCCGCCTGGTTCGGCAAGCCCGTGTCCTGCAGCACTTCCTGCAGCAGGATCGCGTCGGGCGACAGCCGCTGCAGTTCGGCGACGATCAGATCCTGCCGATGCGGCCAATCCTGCTTGTCGTGCCAGAGATTCAGGGTGACGATGGTCAGCGGCGCGGCGGGACGCGTATCGCGATGGCAGCCTGTGGACAGCAGGATGAACAACGTAAACGCGATCATCGCTCGCGAGACAGCGCTGGGAACGCAGCGAGCGCAGACCGGTCGCATCACCGGGATTTCACCGCGTCGGTAGCGCCAGCAGCGGGTCCTGCGGCTTGCCGTTGTAGCGGATCTCGAAGTGCAGCATGTCGCGGGAGGCACCGCTGCGGCCCATCTCGGCGATCTGGTCGCCGGCGTTCACGCGCTGGCCTTCGTTGACCAGGCGCGCACGGTTGTGGCCGTAGGCCGACAACCATTGTTCGTCGTGTTTGACGATGATCAGTTCGCCATAGCCGACCAGACCGGCGCCGGAATACACCACCACGCCGTCGGCGGCGGCGCGCACCGGGGCGCCGCTCTTGCCGGCGATATCGATGCCCTGGCGGGTCGGATCGCCCGCGGCGAAGCGACCGACGATGGCGCCGTCGGCGGGCCAGCGCCACGCGAATGCGGCGTTAACCGGCGGCTGCGGTTGCGTGGGCGGTCTGGTCGGCGTGGCGACGGGTGGCTTCGTCGTGGGCGTGCCTGCCGATGGACGCGTCGCGGGCGGTTTGGTGGGGGTACCGGCGAACGGCGGCGGATCGTTCCGTCGCGGCGGATCGGTGCGCCGCGCGCCGGGCGGAGTCAGGCGCAGGCGCCTGCCGGGATAGATCGTGTACGGCGGCGGGATGCGGTTCCAGGTCGCCAGATCCAGCGGGCTGACGCCATGCGTGGTCGCGATCCGGTACAGCGTGTCGCCCTTGCGGACCAGCGCGGTGGATCCGGGTTTCGGGGGCGGCACCTGACGCGTCGCAGGCGGCTTGCCGCGGGTCGACGTGCGCACGACGGTCGTGTTGGCGCAGGCCGCCAACAGGGCCGACATCAGCAGGCAGGCGAAGATCCGCAAAGCCGTCCGTGCCGGGCGGCGCGCATCGTCGGATCGCAGGGTTCGTATCGTCATCGCGTGCGCCTCAACCGCCGAACCGCTGGAACAGCTCGCGCACCGCCAGACCGCCGCCGCCGATCAGCACGCTGAAGTAGACGATGGTGCCGATGTTCGCCAAATGCCCCAGCAGCACCGCCACGCCATCGCGCTGGATGAAGCCGATCGCGTACAGCAGCAGGGCCAGGGCCGGCAGCGTATTGCTGAAGGGGACGAGACCGAACGGCGCCATCAGCAGGATCGCGGCCAGGATGAACGCGAGATTGTTGAACACGTCCACGACGCGTCCATCGACCAGCACGCGCACGCGATGCGGACGGCTGATCTTCTCCAGCCGGCGCACCCACAGCAGCCCGGAGGTCAGCCCCGGGCGCAATTTGTCGGCGGGCAGCGCCTTGCTGCGCAGGCGTGCGGGCAGCCACAGCGGCCGGCCGATCAGCCGGCTGATGCCCACCAGCAGGATCGCCGCGCCGAACACGGTGCTGACGCCGGGGATCGACACCGGAATCAGGAAGATCAGGGTCAGCAGGATCGTCAGCAGCAGCAGGCCTTCGTCGCTGAAGACATCCAGCAGTTCCTGCAGGCTCATGGCGTCCGCGGGCAGGCTGTCGATGATGCCGGCGAGCTGTTCGCCGAGCGAGCCGCTTCGGCTGGCCGCATCGACATGGAGCGTGCGCGCCATGCCGTCAATCCACCATGCCGGACAGCAGCGGCACGAACACCACCGGCGCCAGATCGGTACGTTCGATGTTGCCGTCCGCATCCTTGCGCAGCTTGATCAGCGACTGTCCGCCGCTGCCGCCGACCGGCGCGATGAGCGTGCCGCCGACCGCGAGCTGTTCGGTCAGCGCATCGACCAGCGCCGGTGCCGCGGCTGTCACGATGATGGCGTCGAACGGACCGTTCTCCGGCCAGCCGATGCGGCCGTCATCGTGTTTGCTGCGGATATTCAGGCCGAGGGTGCGGAAACGCTTGCGCGCGGTGCGCAGCAGATCGCCGATGCGTTCGACGGTATGCACTTCCAGCCCCAGCGCCGCCAGGATCGCGGCCTGGTAGCCCGAACCGGTGCCGATCTCCAGCACCTTCTTCGGCGCGACGCCGTCCTCGAACAGCGCCTCGGTCATCCGCGCGACCACCCACGGCTGCGAGATGGTCTGGCCGTGGCCGATGGGCAGCGCGTTGTCCTCGTAGGCGCGCGCGGCCAGGGCTTCATCGACGAACAGATGCCGCGGCACGGTACGCACGGCGTTGAGCACGTTCTCGTCCTGGATCGCGCGGCTGCCGGGCGTGCCTTCGCGCAGGCGCTCGATCAGGCGGTCGCGCACGCGCTGCGAGGTCATGCCCATGCCGATGGCTTCGGGCTGCAGACGCATGCGCGCGGTCATGCCGCGTCTCCGCCGGTGGGCGCATCGCCGCCGAGCGCGGCGGCGAGCCCGCCGACCCAGCTCGCGACGTGGTCGAGCGCCTGGTAGCGGGTCAGATCGACATGGATCGGGGTGATCGAGATGCAGCCGCGACGCACCGCGTCGAAATCGGTGCCCGGGCCGGCGTCCTGCTCGGCGCCGGCGGCGCCGATCCACCACCACTGGCGGCCGCGCGGATCTTCCTGCTGGGTGCAGGCTTCGGCGCGATGGCGGTTGCCGAGGCGGGTGACCTCGAAGCCGGCGATCTCGTGCCACGGCAGATCGGGCACGTTGACATTGAGGATGGTGTCGGCCGGCAGCGGATCGGCGCGCAGGCGGGCGACGATCTCGACCGCAGCGCGCGCGGCGGTCTCGTAATGCAGGCCTTTGTGATCCGCGGTGACCAGCGACACCGCGACCGCGGGCAGGCCCAGGAAGCGGCCCTCCATCGCCGCGGCGACGGTGCCGGAATAGATGACGTCGTCGCCGAGGTTCGCGGTGTTGTTGATGCCGGAGACGACGATGTCGGGTTCCTGCTCCAGCATGCCGGTGATGGCGACGTGGACGCAGTCGGTGGGCGTGCCGTGGACGCGCCAGGTCGTGTCGTCCTGGCGTACCACGCGGATCGGCATGTCGAGGGTCAGCGAATTGCTGGCCCCGGAACGATCGCGGTCGGGGGCGACCACCAGCACCTCGTGCCCGGATTCGCGCAGACCCGCGGCGAGGACGCGGATGCCGGGGGCGTCGACGCCGTCGTCGTTGCTGACCAGAATGCGCATGGGTTCGGAGATTCGCCTTGTCGCGGAGGAAGTCCCGGCCATGATACCGGAACCCTCCGTCCGATCCGCGACAGCGCGCCGCGTCGCGGGTCCCTGCTAACCTCGACCGCGATGAGCGCCCGCAAAGATCCGCCCGACGATAACGAAGACGACGCCGACGACGCGGCGCTGTTCCGCGCGGCCATCGGCCCGGTGCGCGAGCTGCCGGCGGCGCCGGTCGCGCCGCAGAAACCGCGGCCCAGGCCGCAGGCGCGCATGCGCGACCTCGACGAAGCCGACGCGCGCAGCGAATTCCAGCGCGCGCTGGAGGCGACGCCGCTGTTGGCCGGCGATGTCTCCAGCTATCGCCGCGACAACGTGCCCAAGGGCGTGCTGCAGCGGCTGGCGCGCGGCGAATACGCGGCCCAGGACGAACTGGACCTGCACCATGTCACCGCCGCCACCGCCGAAGCGATGCTGCGCCGGTTCATGAAGGAATCCTTCGACAACGGCATGGGCTGCGTGCGGGTGATCCACGGCAAGGGCCTGAACTCGCCCGATGGCGTGCCGACGATCAAGAATCTGGTCGATCGCGTGCTGCGCCAGCGCAGCGACGTGCTGGCCTTCCACTCGGCGCCGCCCGCGCAGGGCGGCACAGGCGCGGTGCTGGTGCTGGTGGGAAAGCCGCGGCCCGCACAGTCCTGACGCGATCCTGCGTCATCCGCACCATGCAGACGCCATGCGGAAGCGCCGACCCCGCGATCACTGCTGATCGACGTGACGCTTCACCGGCTTGTTGACCCAGCGCACGGTCACGCCACGGCGGCGGGCGACGCTCTGCACGTAGGCCACGTATTCGGCGTTTTCCTCGATGCGCGGCTCGTAGGTGGAACCGGGCGTCACCGGCTTGGCATCCGGGACATGGCGGGCGGAACTGTCCGTGGTCCGACAGCCCGGTAGCGACACGGCGGCGGCGAGGACGAGGAGCGAACACAGCTTGACGTTCATGGAAGACCTCCGGGACGACGACTGCGAGGCGCCCGGCGGCTCGGGAAATCCTGCCGGGCGTTCAATCGGCTTATACGCCTGCCCCGGGAGGGTGGCTTTACGCGCAATGTTTTTCCGATGAACGGTCGATTCAGTGCCCGGCCGCCGTGCCCACGACGGTTCCGAGCTCGGCCAGCACCGTGGTGGCGTAACAACCGACCGGCAGCGAAAACCGCAGGCGCAGCACGCCCGGTTCGGGCCAGTCGAAGTCCAGCCCCTCGGGCCGCAGCCGCAGCGCCCGCCGTTCCTGATCCATACCGGCGCGCTCCAGTCCTTCGCGCAGCGCTAGTAGGTGTTCGTCGTCGAGCGTCGCAAGCTCCAGCGCACGCGCGTCCGCCTGCGTGCGCAGCTCGCCGCGGCCCCACAGCGGGCCGCTGGGGTGGATATCGAACCGCGCCAGCCGCTCCGCCAGCACTTCGCTCCACGGCTCCGGCCCGAACACGCTGCGGCTGCCGTCGAGCACCCAGACTTCACCGTCCAGGCCGGTGTCCCAGCACGACGCCGCGACCCGCGCGGCGAGCACGCGGTTGAACAGTTCCGAGCGCGCCGCCGACAGCAGATGGCCGCGCTCCTCGCGCGCGACGCGACGGCCGGCGAACATCGACAGCGCCTTCGACACGTTGTCGCCGCCGCGCCCGAAGCGCTGTTCGCCGAAATAGTTCGGCACGCCGCGTTCGGCGATCGCCTGCAGGCGCGATTCGATCGCGGCCGCTTCGCCTTCCACCTCGCGCAGCGTCAGCGCGAAACGATTGCCCGCGAGCGCTCCGCGCGGCAGTTTCCGCGAATGCCAGGCATGTTCGAGGACGCGAAGATCCTCGGACTGCAGCGCTTCGATATCGGGCGCGATCTTCTTCGGAATCCAGACGCTGAAACGCTGCCGCGTCAGCGCGTGGCGATCCTTGAGGCCGGCGTAACCGATCGCCGATTCGGCGACGCCCGCCCAGGCCGCGATGCGCTTGGCCGCGAACGCGGTGTTCATGCCGCGCTTCTCGACCGTCAGCAGCAGATGCTCGCCCGCGCCGCTGGCCGCGAACGCGTCGATCTCATCGACCGCGAAATCCTCGGGCACGCTGCGGATGCGCGCCGTCAACGCCGCTTCGCCGTGCGCGCGCGCCGGCAGCGCATCGTTCATGCGCCGACCGCGCTCATGTCCTGACCAGGAGACAGACCGCCTGCGCGGCGATGCCTTCGCCGCGCCCGGCGAATCCCAGGGTTTCGGTGGTGGTGGCCTTGACGCTGACCGCATCGAGTTCGATGCCGAGGTCCAGCGCGATGACCCGACGCATCGCCTCCGCGTGCGGCCCGACCTTGGGCCGTTCGCAGATCACGGTGATGTCGACATTGCCGGCCATCCAGCCGCGATGGCGGATGAGATGGTCGCAATGGCGCAGGAACGCGCGACTGTCGGCGTCCTTCCACTGCGGATCGGACGGCGGAAAATGCCGGCCGATATCGCCCAGCGCCAGCGCGCCGAGCAGCGCGTCGCAGATCGCATGCAGCACCACATCGCCATCGCTGTGGGCGACGATGCCGCGATCGTGCGCGATGCGCACGCCGCCCAGCATGACGTGGTCGCCATCGCCGAAGGCATGGACGTCGAACCCCTGGCCGATCCTGATCGATACGCTCATCGGGACGAACTCACTTTCCGAGGATCGCGCGCTGGATGCGCGCGGTGTCGGCGTGCTGCATCAACTCTGCCACGCCCGCCATCACGTCCGGATCCTGCAGCAGCGCGCCCATCGCGGTTTCGCCGAGCCGCTCGAAACTCTTGCCGACCGCATCGGTCCCCGATCTACGGACCGCTGCGCGAAGCTGCAGCGCGCATGTGTCGGCCATCAGGGTCTCGAATACCGCGCCCGCGTCACGGACGATCTTTTCGTCCTGCGCGGCATCGATGTCGGACAGCGGCTTCACGTCGGGATGCCGCGCCAGCATCGCGAAGATCCATCGCACCAGCGCGCGCTTGTCGTCCTCGGAAACGGAAGCCACGAGGCAGTCGCCCAAGGCCTGCTGGGCCTGTGCACCCGTGTCGACGGTGCCGTTGGGGGCGGAGGCGGCAGCCGCTTGCGACGCGGCAGAAACCTGACCGGCGGCGAGCAGACAGGCGGCGAAAATGGCGGTCCTGATCGAAGTGCGTGTCATGTTGCTCTCTGCGTAAGGCGCGCCTGCGCCAGGATGAATTCGAACCGCGCCAGATCCGCCGGCGTGGTGATCTTGAAATTGTCTTCGCTGCACTCGATCAGCAACGGGCGCAGACCCTGACGCTCCATCGCCATCGATTCGTCGGTGATCGCGATGCCCGCCGCGTGTGCCGCAGCGAGCGCGCGGCTCAGCTGCATGCGCCGGAACAGCTGCGGCGTGAACGCGCGCCACAGACGCTCGCGCGGTTCGGTGCGGTCGATGCCGCCATCGTCGCCGGCGCGCTTGAGGGTGTCGCGCACCGGCGCGGCCAGGATCGCACCGACCGGATCGCCCATGCCCACTTCCAGCAGCCGGTCCAGATCGCCGTGCGAAAGATTGGGACGCGCGGCATCGTGGACCAGCACGAACTCGTCGGCGCGCACCGATTCGGGCAGCGCATCCAGACCCGCCAGCACCGAGTCCGCGCGTTCGGCGCCGCCGGTGCAGGTCATCAGCGGTTTGCCCTCGATCGAGACCGTGGCGTGCGCGAAGAAATCGGCCCAGCGATAGTCGTCCGAGGCCAGCACCACCATCACCCCGGTGATCGAAGGATGCGCCAGCAGCGCATCGAGGGTGTGGGCGATCAGCGGCCGGCCTGCGACCTCGAGATACTGCTTCGGCATGTCGGCGCCGAAGCGCGTGCCGCGGCCGGCGGCCGGCACCACCGCCCACAGCCTGCCCCGGAGTTGATCCGCGGTCATGGCGCGTCGCCTTCATCCAGCGGCGCATCGATCGGCTGCGCATCGATCGTCGCGGAGGGCTCGACCACGCGATAGAAGGTCTCGCCGGGCTTGATCATCCCCAGTTCGCTGCGCGCGCGTTCCTCGGCGGCGGCTTCGCCCGATTTCAGGTTCTCCACTTCCGCCGCCAGTTGTTCGTTGCGCTGGCGCAGGCCGCGGTTTTCCACGACCTGACGATCGACCTTGTCCTGCAGCCCGCCGGCGGCGGACGCGCCGCCCTCGCCGAACCACAGTCTGTACTGCAGCCAGCCCAGCAGCGCCAACAGCAGCAATGCCAGCAATCGCAGCGTCCGCGTTCCGTCGGTCATCGATGCCGTCATCGAGTCCGTATCAATCCCGGCCGATCGACACGAACGCGGCGCGACCGGCGTACTTCGCCGCGGCGCCGAGCTGCTGTTCGATGCGCAGCAGCTGGTTGTACTTGGCGACGCGGTCGCTGCGGCACAGCGAGCCGGTCTTGATCTGGGTGGCGGTGGTCGCGACCGCGATATCGGCGATGGTGGTGTCTTCGGTTTCGCCCGAGCGGTGCGAAACGATCGACGCATAGTTCGCCGCGTGCGCCATCGCGATGGCTTCCAGCGTTTCGGTCAGCGTGCCGATCTGGTTGACCTTGATCAGGATCGCGTTGGCCACGCCCTTGTCGATGCCTTCGCGGAAGATCTTCGGATTGGTGACGAACAGATCGTCGCCGACCAGCTGCACCTTGCCGGCGAGACGATCGGTCAGCAGTTTCCAGCCGGCCCAGTCGTGTTCGGCCATGCCGTCCTCGATGGTGACGATCGGATATTCGCGCGCCCAGTCGGCGAGGAAATCGACGAACTGTTCGCTGGTCAGGCGCTTGCCTTCGCCGGTGAGGTTGTACTTGCCGTTCTCGAAGAATTCGCTGGACGCCACGTCCAGGCCGAGCAGCACGTCCTCGCCGGCCTTGTAGCCGGCCTTGCCGATGGCTTCGATGATCGTGTCCAGCGCCTCGGAATTGCTGCGCAGGTCCGGCGCGAAGCCGCCCTCGTCGCCGACCGACGTGCTCAGGCCGCGGCCCTTCAGCACCGATTTCAGCGCGTGGAAGATTTCGGTGCCGCAGCGCAGCGCTTCGCTGAAAGAATCGAAACCGACCGGCAACACCATGAATTCCTGCAGATCGACGTTGTTGTCGGCGTGCGCGCCGCCGTTGATGATGTTCATCATCGGCACCGGCAGGGTCACGTCGCGGCCGTCGGCGAGGTATTGCCACAGCGCCTGCTTGCGCGACGCGGCGACCGCGTGCGCGGCGGCCATCGACACGCCCAGCAGCGCGTTCGCCCCGAGCCGGCCCTTGTTCTCGGTGCCGTCCAGATCGATCAGCCGCTTGTCCAGGCCGGCCTGATCGGCGGCGTCGAAACCGGTCAGCGTCTGCGCGATGGTGCCGTTGACGTTGCCGACGGCCTTCAGCACGCCCTTGCCCATGTAGCGGGTCTTGTCGCCGTCGCGCAGTTCGACGGCTTCCTTGGTGCCGGTGGAGGCGCCCGACGGCACCATCGCGCGGCCGAAACTGCCGTCGGCGAGCGTGACTTCGGCTTCCAGCGTCGGATTGCCGCGGCTGTCGAGGATTTCGCGGGCGTGGATCTTCGTGATCGTGGTCATGGGCGTGTGCTTGAGTGAGAGGTCGAAAAGTGAATCGGCGTAGGCTGGGCTGACAAGCCCGGCTCGGTAAACAACCCGAGGCTGGGCTTCTCAGCCCAGCCTACGAACAAATCTGGCTTGGTGGGAAATCCGAGGCTGGGTTTGGCAGCCCAGCCTACGGAAATGCGGCGCGGGAGCGGCTCAGACATCGGATTCAAGGAAGCCATTGCGCTTGGTCACCGCATCCAGCGCCTGCAGCGTTTCCAGCAACGCGCGCATCTTGCCGAGCGGCCACGCGTTCGGGCCGTCGGACAGCGCCTTGCTGGGATCGGGATGGGTTTCCATGAACAGGCCGGCGATGCCGACGGCCATCGCCGCGCGCGCCAGCACCGGCACGAATTCGCGCTGGCCGCCGCTGCTGTTGCCCTGCCCGCCCGGCAACTGCACCGAATGGGTGGCGTCGAACACCACCGGGCAGCCGGTATCGCGCATCACCGAGAGGCTGCGCATGTCGCTGACCAGATTGTTGTAGCCGAAGCTGGCGCCGCGCTCGCAGACCATGATGTCGTGGTTGCCGGTGGACTTCGCTTTCTCGACGACGGGCTTCATGTCCCACGGCGATAGGAACTGGCCTTTCTTGATGTTGACCGGCTTGCCGGCGGCGCAGACCTTGCGGATGAAGTCGGTCTGGCGCACGAGAAACGCAGGCGTCTGCAGCACGTCGACCACGCTCGCCACTTCGTCCATCGGCGTGTATTCGTGGACATCGGTGAGCACCGGCACCCCGATCTGGCGCTTCACTTCCGCCAGCACGCGCAGGCCTTCCTCCATGCCGGGGCCGCGGAAGCTGGTGCCCGACGTGCGGTTGGCCTTGTCGAAGCTCGACTTGAAGATGAAGGGAATGCCCAGCGCCGAGGTGATCTCTTTCAGCTGGCCGGCGACGTCGAGCTGCAACTGCTCCGACTCGATGACGCAGGGACCGGCGATCAGGAAGAACGGTTGGTCGAGGCCGACGTCGAAGCCACAGAGTTTCATCGCACGACTCCTGTAGGAGGGGCTTCAGCCCCGATGCTTTTCTCGGAAGGGATCGGGGCTGAAGCCCCTCCTGCAAGATTGGCTTTATGCTCGCGCGCGGCGCGGATGAAGCCGATGAACAGCGGGTGCCCGTGACGCGGCGTCGACAGGAATTCGGGGTGCGCCTGGCAGGCCAGGAACCACGGATGCATGGCCTGCGGCAGTTCGATCATCTCGACCAGCAGATCGTCCATCGATTTCGCCGCGATCACCAGACCGGCGTCTTCCATCTGCGTGCGGTAACGATTGTTGAATTCGTAGCGATGCCGGTGGCGCTCGCCGACCACGTCCTTGCCGTACATGCGGTGCGCCAGCGTGCCCGGCTTCACGCGCTGTTCCTGCAGGCCCAGGCGCATGGTGCCGCCGAGGTCGCTCTTCTCGCTGCGGCGCTCCACTTCGCCGGTGGCGGTGCGCCATTCGGTGATCAGGCCGATCACCGGATGTTGGCTCTGGCGGTCGTTCTCGGTGCTGTTGGCGTCGGTCAGGCCCAGGACGTTGCGCGCGAAATCCACCACCGCGGCCTGCATGCCGTAGCAGATGCCGAAATACGGTACGCCGTGCTCGCGCGCGTATTGCGCGGTGAGCACCTTGCCCTCGAAGCCGCGATCGCCGAACCCGCCCGGCACCAGGATGCCGTCGACGCCGGCCAGCGTGGCCGCGGCGCCGTCGCGCTCGATGTCCTCGGATTCCAGCCATTTCAGCGCGACCTTGCTGCGCTGGCGCAGACCGCCGTGTTTCAGCGCCTCGGCCACGGACTTGTAGGCGTCCTGGTGATCGACGTACTTGCCGACGACGGCAATCGTAACGGTATCGATCGGATGCTCGGTGGCATCCACCACCGCCAGCCATTCGGACAGATCCGCGCCGGCCGAAGCCTTGTTCTGCAGATGCAGGTGTTCGACCACGATCTGGTCCAGTTCCTGCGTGTGCAGCCACATCGGGATCTTGTAGATGTTGTCCAGATCGACCGCGGAAATCACCGAGCGTTCCGGCACGTTGGTGAACAGCGCGATCTTGCGGCGCTCGCCGTCGGGAAGCGGCTGTTCGCTACGGCACAGCAGCACGTCCGGCTGGATGCCGATGGAGCGCAGTTCCTTCACCGAATGCTGGGTGGGCTTGGTCTTCAACTCACCGGCGGCGGCGATGTACGGCACCAGCGTGAGATGCATGAACATCGCCTTGTCGGCGCCGCGCTCGGTGCGGATCTGGCGGATGGCTTCGAGGAACGGCAGCGATTCGATGTCGCCGACGGTGCCGCCGATCTCGACCAGCGCCACGTCGAAGCCTTCGGTCGCCGCATCGATGCAGCGCTTGATCTCGTCGGTGATGTGCGGGATCACCTGCACGGTGGCGCCGAGATAGTCGCCGCGGCGTTCCTTGCGGATCACCGATTCGTAGATCTTGCCGGTGGTGATGGAATTCCTGCCGGACAGGCGGGTGTTGACGTAGCGCTCGTAGTGGCCGAGGTCGAGATCGGTCTCGGCGCCGTCGTCGGTGACGTAGACCTCGCCGTGCTGGAACGGGCTCATGGTGCCCGGATCGACGTTGATGTACGGATCGAGCTTCATCATCGTCACCCGCAGACCGCGGGCTTCGAGGATGGCGGCAAGGGAGGCAGCGGCAATGCCTTTGCCGAGCGACGACACCACGCCGCCGGTAACGAAGACGAGGGGAGTCGCGGAGCTGGGGGGGTTCATGTCGGCAGCGGGTCGCTGGAAAGCGATAGTCTACCGGGATGCGTGCGCCGAGGCGACCTGCCGCGCGCAAGAATCTGATTTCCCTGGAAAAAACAACGCCCCGGCATTGCCGGGGCGTCGATGGCTGCGAAACCGGGGAATCGACGGTTTCGGAACGGGTGAATCGGGGAGAGGCGGCTTCAGAAAAGGAGGCTCAGATGTCTTCCTCTTCCTCGAGTTCGCGATCCGATCCCTTGTCGTCCTTCGACTTGTCGCGCTTGGCCTTGCGGGCCTCTGCGGCTTCGGCCTGACGACGCTTCTCTGCTTCTGCCTTTGCCTGCTCAGCCTTGATTTTTTCTGCCTTGGCCTTCTCGGCGTCCTGCGCGGACTGCTGGGTCGGGTCCTGCTGCGTGGCGGCCGGGTTCTGGGCGAACACCGCACTGGCGGCGAGCGCGAGGCCGGCGACGGCGAGCACGCCGAGCAGGGAACGGGGGCGGAACATACTCGTGGTATTGGTCTTGCGGATCATGATGTCTGCTGCCCGCGGCGCCACCGGGAGGGGTGGGCTTCGGTACGGACGGCGGCACCTTAGCGCCCGGGGGCCCACTCCGCCATGAACACCCGCTTCCACCGCGGCAGCGCCCGAACGGCTTGACCCTGTCACGCCGGACCGCCAAGCTCGCCGGCCTCGGCGTCGCCAACCCGGCGCGCGCCCGTCCGGACCCCCGCCCAACGCCCATGAGCAGTCGCTACAACGCAGCAGATATCGAAGTCCTCTCCGGCCTGGATCCGGTCAAACGCCGGCCGGGCATGTACACCGACACCACCCGCCCGAATCATCTGGCGCAGGAAGTGATCGACAATGCGGTCGACGAAGCCCTCGCCGGCCACGCGCGCAGCATTGACGTGGTGCTGCACACCGACGGCAGCTGCGAAGTGTCCGACGATGGCCGCGGCATGCCGGTGGACATCCATCCGGAAGAGAAGATTCCCGGCGTCGAACTCATCCTCACCCGCCTGCACGCGGGCGGTAAATTCAGCAACAAGAACTACACCTTCAGCGGCGGCCTGCACGGCGTCGGCGTGAGCGTGGTCAACGCGCTGTCGAAGCAGGTCGAACTGTTCATCAAGCGCGACGGCAACGAATACCGCATGGCGTTCCGCGACGGCGACCGCGCGTCGGACCTCGATATCGTCGGCAGCGTCGGCAAGAAGAACACCGGCACGCGGCTGCGGTTCTGGCCGGACCCGAAATATTTCGATACGCCGAAATTCAATCTGCGCCACCTCCGCCATATCCTGCGCGCCAAGGCCGTGCTGTGCCCGGGCCTGACGGTCGCTCTGCTCGACGCCGCGACCGGCGAAAAGGACCAGTGGCATTACGAGGACGGGCTTCGCGATTATCTGAAGAGCGAACTCGGTGCCAGCGAATGCCTGCCGCCGGAACTGTTCGTCGGCCAGCTCAAGAAGGATTCCGAGATCGTCGACTGGGCCGCCGCCTGGTTGCCGGATGGCGATCTGGTGCAGGAAAGCTATGTCAATCTGATTCCCACCGCGCAGCACGGCACGCATGTCAACGGCCTGCGTACCGGCTTCACCGACGCTTTGCGGGAGTTCTGCGATTTCCGCAACCTGCTGCCGCGCGGCGTGAAACTGGCGCCGGAAGACGTGTGGGATCGCGTCGCCTTCGTGCTGAGCGTGAAGATGACCGACCCGCAGTTCAGCGGCCAGACCAAGGAGCGGCTTTCGTCGCGCCAGGCCGCCGCGTTCGTGGAAGGCGCCGCGCACGATGCGTTCTCGCTGTGGCTCAACCAGCACACCGAGCTGGGCGAGCGCATCGCGCAGCTCGCGATCGAACGCGCCGCCGCGCGTCTGAAGACCGAAAAGCAGATCGTCCGCAAGAAGGTCACGCAGGGTCCGGCATTGCCCGGCAAGCTCGCCGACTGCATCAGCCAGGATCTCTCGCGCACAGAACTATTCCTGGTCGAAGGCGACTCGGCCGGCGGCTCGGCGCGTCAGGCGCGCGACAAGGATTTCCAGGCGATCCTTCCGCTGCGCGGCAAGATCCTGAATACGTGGGAGGTCGCTTCCGGCAGCGTGCTCGCGTCGCAGGAAGTCCACGACCTCGCGGTGGCGATCGGCTGCGATCCGGGCAAGGACGACATCAGCGGCCTGCGCTACGGCAAGGTGGTGATCCTCGCCGACGCCGACTCCGACGGCCTTCACATCGCGACCTTGCTGTCCGCGCTGTTCCTGAAACATTTTCCGGCGCTGGTGATTGCCGGCAACATCTTCGTGGCGATGCCGCCGCTGTTCCGAGTCGATGTGGGCAAGCAGGTGTTCTACGCGCTGGACGAGGAAGAGAAGCGTTTGTTGCTGGAGAAGATCGAGCGCGAGAAGGCGGCGAACACCAAGGGCTTCGGCGGCACGGTCAACGTCACCCGCTTCAAGGGTCTGGGCGAGATGAACCCGCAGCAGCTGCGCGAATCGGCGATCCATCCCGACACCCGCCGGCTGGTGCAGCTCACCGTCGACGGGGGCACCGAAACGCATGCGCTGATGGATATGCTGCTGGCGAAGAAGCGGGCGGGCGATCGGAAGACGTGGTTGGAAACGAAAGGCGATCTGGCGACATTGGAGGTCTGAGTGGCCGTTTCATTGTCATCAGCCGTTGCGACGGCATCCATGTCGATGCGACGGCATCGCCTGCGTGGCGCAGTCTGAGTGGCCATCCAGATCGCACTGTTCCGAGGCATCAACGTCGGCAAGGCCAAGCGCATCGCCATGGCCGACCTGCGCACGATGTTCGAAGCGCTGGGTTTCACCAACATCCGCACGCTGCTGAACAGCGGCAACGTGGTCTTCGAGGCCGGCCGCAGCTCGGCCGCGTCCAATGCGAAAAAGATCGGCGGTGCGCTGATCGAAGCCACTGGCGTCTCCGCCAACACCCTCGTCCTCACGGCAGCGGAGCTCGACGCCGCCGCGGCCGGCAATCCGTTTCTGGATCGCATGGACGACCCGTCGCGGATGCTGGTCGGCTTCATGACTGCCGGCGCCGACCGCGCACCGCTGCAGGCGCTGGTCGACGCAGCAGGTGCCGACGAACACGTCGCGCTGGGCCCGGATGCGCTTTATCTCTGGTGCCCCGACGGCATTCTGGACAGCGCGTTCGGCGCGAAACTCGTCGGCCCGAAATTTCGCGATCTCATCACCAGCCGCAACTGGTCCACCGTTTGCAAGCTGCAGGGACTCGCCGCAGCATGACGAACGATCGCGACACGCCGCCCACCGCTGCCGAGGGCCATGCCGAATCCGCCCTTCATTACGCGGCGTGGTCTGGCGACCTCGCCGAGGTGAGGCAAGTGATCGAAGCGGGGACCGACCCGAACCTGCTCGATTCCACCGGCGAAACCGCGCTGTTCGGCGCGGTGGCTGGTGCGAGGATCGACGTCGTCGCGTATCTGCTCGCTGTCGGCGCACGGCATGATCTGCACGAAAGCACGGCCGGCTTGACGCCACTGCACTGGGCCGCCAGCCACGGGGGCGTGGAAACGATGCGCTTGCTGATCGAAGCCGGCGCGGATCCCGCCGCCGAGGACCATAGCGGCCGATTGCCCGTCGATCTGGCGCACCAATATGGCAAGGGCGAGCACGTCGCCTATCTGAAGACCGTGGGGCCGCCGATCGCGTCGAAGCGCTCCATTTCGAAATACGAACCACGCTGAGCGCGATTGCCTATAGTCGCCGTGATGAAGTTTGTCTTTTTTGTAGAGCGGCCTTCAGGCCGCTGCTTCTGGATACGTAACCGTTTCATTTTCGTCGGCCGTGGGCACGGCCCCGATGTCGTGGCGGGCCGGGTTCTGCCTGGGCCGGTCTGAAGGCCGCTCTACGACGGCTAGAGGGTCATTGGTGCAGCGGCACTGAAGGCCGCTCTACGAACTTGATCGGCAGATTCCGAACGGATACTTATACCGACGTCACATACAGCTGCGCATACAGCGGGTGGTCCACTTCGCCCAGCAGCCGCAGGCGCTGCGATTCGGGCAGCGCGGCGGAGATCTTCTCGAAGGTGTCCAACGGCGACAGCTCCTGCGCCAGCACCCGCTCGACCATCGGTTCTATGGCCGAGTAGTCGCAGTTGCTGCGCGCAAGGCCGGCCGCGTCTTCGCGACTCAGCAGGTCGTGGACGATGGCCAGCCGGTCGCGCACGCGCTCCCACTCGCGCGCGCCGATCTGCCCCGACTGCAGATAGCGGTCGACGATCGCTTCCTGCAGCGCGGCCAGGCGGGTATCGCGCTGCATCTCGACCGCGCGCTGCATCTGCTCGTCGTCGAGCTCCGGCGCGGGCACGCCGGTCGCTTCGGAAACGCGCGCGCCGACGGCGCGCATCTCGTCGGCGTCGGGCATCTGCTTCGACAAGATGTGATCGATCGAGCGCGCGTACAGCTCGATGAAGACCGGCTCGAAGTTTCCGGCGTCCAGCGGCAGCGGGTTTCCCGCCACGGGCTGCGCGCGCAGCATTTCCAGCGCGGTCCGCGGCCGCATCGCGGGGTCGGCGATGCAGCGGCTGCCCGGCGGCACGTTGGTGGGATCGTGGATGGGATTGGTGGTGACGGTGCAGGTGGCGTGATCGTCGTAGACCCGCAGCACATCGAAGAACACCGGCATCGTGCCGTGGTCGTACACCGCCGCGGCCACCCCGTCCTGAGGATGGCTGCCTGCCCAGAACTGCATCGTGGGCATTTCCGGCACCGCGAAACGGCCGACTTCGTCGAACCCCAGCGCCAGCATCTCGTCGATCAGGCCAGCGGTGCCCGGTTGCTGCCACGCCTGCGCGGCGGTCACCAGGGTGATCCGCGCGGCGAGGCCGGGGTTCTGCACCATGCCCGCCATCGCCTCGATTTTCCGGCGTAGCCACCAGGGCAGCGCGAACCGCAGCAACAGCCACAGCAATACCACGCAACCGATCAGGGTCGCCGCGACGACGACCAGCATCAACATCAGATTCATTCCCCAACCTCCCCCCTGGCCGCAGAGACCAGCGGGCACGAGTGTACGAAATCCGGAGGCTGGCGCGAACCCCGTCACGGTTTGGCCGCCAACCCGCTCAAATCGTGCGAAGAGATGCCGACGCACGCGCCGTAATTACGATCAAAAACGGCAAATCCCGCCCATCGAGATCAATCGGCCGGTTTTTTTTCGTCGACCGTCATCACGCTTTTTCAAGCGTGAATACTGCGCCGCGCTGGCACGGATCATGCTTTTTGCCTGATCGCTTGACACTCGTCACGCCCCCGACCGGACCCGGTCGGGTGCTGCGATTCCATACCCAATCCGTCCTAAAGGTCACGTCGAACATGTCGAACAGCCGCAAGATTTTCAGCACCGCCAGCCTGCTCATTCTGGCCATGGCAGCAGCGCTTCCCGCCTCCGCGGAATCCGATTTCCAGACCGGCGCTGGCGCGCTCAACGCCAATGCCCGCCTCGATTTCCGGGTGGTGATTCCGAAGTTCATCCGCTTCCAGGTCGGCAGCGCCGGCGGCACGGTCGACCTCGTCGAGTTCGCGGTTCCGGCCGCCAACGTCGGCGACGGCACCGATATCGCCCGCACCAACGGCGGCGCCATTCCGGTGCTGCTGCAGAGCAACAACGGAAACGTGTCGCTCACCGGCACCACCCTCGGCCAGCTCAACAACGGCGCCGGCGAAAACATCTCGTTCGCCGAGATGCTGTCGACCAGCTCCGACCCGAACCTGAACGTCCCCACCCTGATCGACGGCGGCACCAGCGCAGCGATCACGGTGACGCCGAACGTCGGCACCCGCGTGGTCAATCGCACCGCCAACTGGTCGTTCGCGTACAGCAACAGCAATTTCGTCGGCGCCGGCAGCTACGGCGGCGTGAACGTCAACAACGGCCGCGTCACCTACACCGCTGCCCTGCCGTAATCGAAGCCAGCCTCGAACCCGTTCCGGCGAAGGGGCTGCCTTCCAGGCAGCCTCTTCTTTCGAGCGGCATCGGTCCGTTCCGCATGTTTCGGCAGCAAATGAAGTTCCCGGCAATACGCCGGTTTCGAGAGGAATACGTCATGGAATCGCGTCTCGCGCATGTCGCGGCTTCGCGTCGCGCATCGCTGCCGGTCATCCGGATCGCGCTGCTGATCGCAGTGCTCATCGCGGCCATGTCCGGCAAAGCCCACGCCTATACGGTCACCATCGGCATCGGCACCAAGGCCGCCTATCTGCGCATCGGCGACGGCACCATCGCCGGCGGCAACTACAACGCCGGCGGCACGCCCGTCGACAACACCACGGTCAATCTGGTCAGTGCGACCGTACCGGCTGCCGCGGTCGGCAACGCGACCGTGCAGAACATGACCGGCACCGGCCGCGTCACCAGTGATTTCGACGGCTTCGCGTTCTGCAACGCGGGCCAGGTCTATATCGGCGCCTTTTTCCGGCTGCCAACGACCGTCAACCAGAGCGCGACCCTGCGCGTCACGACGCCCGCAAACCTGACCAGTGCCGGCGGCGACACCATTCCGATCACCCAGATCAGCTGGACCAGCAGCGGCAACGGCGACGCCGGCGTTCAACCCTTCCCGGCGGGCGCGTTCACCGGCGGCACGCAGACGCTGTCCACGCTGCTGCGCAACACCTGGGCGGAAAGCTGCCACAGCTTCCGCTACGCCAACGCAGCCATCCCCGCTGCGGGCACGTACAACGCGCGCGCCACCTACACGCTGGCCACGCCATGAGCCGGAACCTGCTGGCGCTGCTGCTCTCCATCGCCTGCGCGATGCCGGCGACGGCGGATGCGCAGACCTTTCCCGTGGACGACAGCGCCAGTCAGGTGCTGCAGTCCGCGCCGCTGAAGATGCGCTGGGATTCGCTGGTGCCGCGTCCCGGCCAGGCCGCGACCATGAGCGGCGAAGTGGTGGTGCAGGTGCGGCTGGACGTCTCGGCGTGGCGCGGACGGCGCGGCCGCATCTATCACAAGCTTCCGGCGCTGCCGTCCGGCCCGGTCACCGTGCGCTGGAGCGCGAACGGCCCGCTGCTGCCCGGCACGCTGCGCGACGGCGAGCGCACCCTGGTCTACAGCGGTCCGATCGCATCGAACCGGCTCGAAGACACCTTCCGCATGACCATCCAGGCCGATGGCGAGCGCGTGCTGCGCCCGCAGGACCTGGTGTTTTCGTTCGAGATCGAACTGGAGTCCCCGTGATGTCATCCCTCCGTCTGCGCCGCGCTTTGGCGCTGGTCGCCCTGCTGCTGCCGGCCGCGGTGTCCGCACAGGAATTCGCCGTGGTGGTGACGCCACCGCGCTTCGAAGACCGTGCGAAAGCCGGCGCGATCTATCGCAACGTCATCGAGATCAACAACACCTCGTCCAGGGCCGCGCGCTACACCGTGCAGACCGCGGACTGGACCCTGGACGCGCAGGGCGCGCCGGTGTTCACCCAGTCGCTGGTCGAGAACAGTTGCCGCCCGTGGGTGGGCGTGGAAGCGGCGGAGATTTCGGTGAAGGCCAACGGCAAGCGCCGCTATCGTTTCGAGGTGGCGGTGCCGGCCGCCGCGCCGCGCGGCGAGTGCCGGTTCGCGATCATGATCGAAGGCGAACCGCAGGTCATCCAGGGCAATGTCACCCTGCCGGTGAGCGGCCGGATCGGCGTCATCGTGTACCTGGCGATCGGCGACGCCGCGCCGGTGCTGGAGGTGCTGGAAACCCGCAGCACCGACGTCCAGGGGCGGACGCTGCCGGTGCTGCGCGTGCGCAACCGCGGCGACATGCACGCCCGCCTGGACGGCTATCTGGGCGGCGTGGACGCCAAGGGGACGAAGATCGTGCTGGTCCCGGACAGCAGCCCGCTGCTGGTCGACGCCACCCGCGATATCCCGCTCTATCCGCAGCCGGAAGACCGCGACGCGCAGCCGCCTGCCATCGTCTATCCGCTGCGCATCAAAGGCCGGCTGGATGCTGGCGGTCAGCGTCTGGATATCGACACCACGCTGGATCGATGAGCCGCATGCGGAAGCCATCGGACGGTCGTGGGCTGGCACGGACGGCGCTGGCGCTGGCGCTGATGTCGGCACTGGCGCCTGCCTGGAGCGCCGCCGCGTCCGGTTCCGCATCCTCATCCGGCTCCTCATCTGGTTCCTCGTTCGCGGAATCCTCTTCCGACGCGAATTACGATCCGTTCTCGGAACTCGGCGTCGCCGCTGACAGCGACGACGGCGCCCCGGCCTATCGCGACCGGATCATCGCGCCGGAACGGCTCGCGCCCCTGCCCGCCGACGAGGACGAGGAAGACACCGCGTCCGGCCCGCCGCGCGCCGTGCATCTCGAACTGATCGCGCACCGCAGCCGTTTCGGCGGCGAACGCAGCGTCGAACTGGGCGCCGCGTTCGGAGGCTTCTGGGACACCGACGGTTTCGGCGCGATTTCCGCAGACGCCCTGCTGTTCCGCAGCGACCGCGAGCGCGACGGCGGCGACCGTTGGCGCGGCAGCGCCACGCTGTGGCAGCGCGGCCTGGCGATGCCCGGCGGCTGGTCCGTCAACAACGGGCTGGGCGTGCTGAACACGCCGATGCCCGGGCTGCTGCGCGAGCAATATCGTTTTTTCCTGCCCAGCGTGCCGATGCTCGGCGCCAGCAGCGAATGGATCCAGCGCAGCCGCGGGCTGCAACTGCAGGCCGCCATCGGCCGCGGCGGCACCTACAACGGCGCGCGCATCAATGGCTTCGAACCGGGCGACGGCACGGTCGCGACGATCGGCGCGCAGTGGGCCTGGTCGAAACAATGGACCGGCGCGGCCTCGCTGCTGGTCACCGACGGCCGGATCGTGCCCGACGATCAGGGTCTGCCCGCGTTCCAGAACGGCCAGACCCGCGCGCTGGTGTTCGGCAACCGCTGGCAGGGCGCGCGCGACAGCATCAACGTGAATCTGCAGGCCAGCGACAGCGATGGCGCGCAGGCCGCGGGCGTGTGGCTCGACGCCCGCGCAGACCGCGGCCGTTTCAGTCACCGCTACGGCGCGTTCCACCTGCAGCCGGATCTGGCCTGGGGCGCATGGCCGATCAACAACGACGTGCGCGGCGGTTACTACCGCGTCGATTTCAATCGTGCGCGCTGGAGCTGGAACGCGGGCATCGATCGCATCGACTCGATCTCCGGCACCGGCTTCGACGGCTGGTACGGCAATGCGTTCGTGCGCTATCAGGCCAGCCCACGGCTGGGCTACGGCGGCGGCCTGTCGGCGCGCGACAGCAGCGACAGCGCGGACAGCGCAGCGCAGGCGCTGCAGTTGTTCGTCGACACCGGCACGCGCATAGGCCAGACGCGATTGCAGTTCGACCTCGCCCGCGCCGAACGCGATGCCGACAGTTGGCAATTCCTGCTCGATCACGCGCTGCGCCTGCGCGAAGGTTCGCGACTGTCGGTTTCGGCCGGCATCGGCGAACTGGCCGACGGGTCGTCCGCCGCCAGCCGGACGATGACGCTGGCGACCTACGGCGGCTTCGACCTGACCGACGATTTTTCGCTCGACGGCACCGTCCGCTGGAGCCGCAGCGAAGGCGACGACGCGTCGACCGGTGGCGACGCCAATGGACTCGATCTGAATCTCGGCTGGCGCTGGCGGATCGCCTCGCGCTGGACGCTGCTAGGCAACCTCAGCGAAAGCCGCGGTTCGCGCCGCTCGCCGTTCGCGCTGGATCCGCTGACCAACCAGCCGGTGTTCGGCACCCTGCCCCACGATCGCGCGGTGTACTTCAGCCTGCGCTACGACTACAGCGCGGGCCGCGCGCGCCAGGTGCTGGGCGGCGTGCCCGGCGCGGCCAGCGGCCGCATCACCGGCAGCGTCTTCCTGGACGAGAACGCGGACGGCGTGCGTTCGGCGTCCGAACAGCCTGCGGCGAACATCACCATCGTCCTCGACGATCGCTACAGCGTCCGTACCGACGACCAGGGCCGTTTCGTCTTCGAACGGGTCGCGGTGGGCGCGCACCGCATCGAAGCGATCCCGGACAATCTGCCGCTGCCGTGGTCGATCGACGACGAAGGCGCGCGGCGGCGCGTGCAGGTGGACGTGCGCGGCGACGCATCGGTGGAGATCGGCGCGCAGCGGCCGCGTTGATCGCGGCATGGTATGTCGACATCCCGCAAAAAAAACCCACGTAAAGCGGCCTTCAGGCCGCTGCTTTGTGTCTTCAAGGGAATATCGAAAACCGCCGATTCATTGCCGTCGCCCGCAGGCGCGGCTTCGATATTGCGGCGCTTCTGGTTCGTCCTGGGCCGGCCTGAAGGCCGCTCTACAGCCCGCTACGTCAAAGCCGCTTCGATCAACGCCCGGATCGCGCGCTGCGCGTTCGCGGCCCGTGTTTCGTCGTAGTCGAACGTGTCTTCTTCCATATAGATGCGCTGCGCGATTTCCAGTTGCACTGCGTCGATGCCGTTCGCGGGGTCGCCGTAGTGGCGGGTGATGAAACCGCCCTTGAAGCGGCCGTTGAGCACCCAGTCGTAGCCGGTCTGCGCATGCAGGGCGGCTTCGATGCGCGCCTGTCGCTCCGGCGCGCAGCTGGTGGCGGACGCGGTTCCGAGATTGAGATCCGGCAGCCGTCCGTCGAACAGGAACGGGCATTCGCCGCGGATCGAGTGGCCTTCCCACAGCAGCACCCGCGCGTGCTCGGCGCGCAGACGGTCGAGTTCGCCGCGCAGCGCATCGTGGTACGGGCGCCAGTAGGTTTCGATGCGCACGTCGATCTCGTCCGGCGTCGGTTCCTCGCCCGGCAGATACAGCGGATCGCCGGAGAAGCGCACGATCGGACACAGCCCGGTGGTGTTCTGGCCCGGATACAGCGACACGTCGTCCGGCGGGCGGTTGAGATCGATGACGTAGCGCGAATGCTGCGGCGCGATGATCGAGGCGCCGAGTTCGCGAGCGAACGCGTACAGCCGCGACACGTGCCAGTCGGTGTCCGGCGCGCCCCGCGCTTCCGGCGTCATCCGCGCGGCCAACACTTCGGGAATCGCGCTGCCGTCGTGCGGCAGGCTGATCAGCAGCGGCGCGGTGCCCTGGTGGAGTTGGAAGATCGGCGGCATCGGTTCGGCGGTCGGCATGTCGGGGGCCATCGGTGTATTCGTCGGGATTCGATAGAGCTGGATGGCGCTCAGCGCATCAGCACCACTTCCTCGGCGCTGGTCGGGTGGATCGCCATCGTGTCGCGCAGATCGTCGAGGGTGATGCCGCGCTTCAGCGCCACCGCGAAGCCCTGCAGGATCTCGTCGGCACCCTCGCCCAGCAGGTGGATGCCGACGACGCGGCGCTCATCGCCCACGCACACCAGCTTGAACAGGCTGCGCTGCGGCGAATCCGCCAGCGCATGCAGCATCGGCCGGAACCCGGCGCGATAGGCGCGCACCGCATCGCCGTGCTCCGCGCGCGCGTCCTCTTCGGTCATGCCCACGCTGGCCAGCGGCGGATGCGAGAACACCACTGTAGGAATGTCCTTGCGATCGAGCAGCGACTTGGCGCCGGCGTACAACCGGTCCATCAGCCGGCGCGCGGCGGCGATCGCGACCGGGGTCAGCGCCGGATCGGTGGTGACATCGCCGACCGCGTACACGCTGTCGATATTCGTCGCGTTGGCCGCGTCCACGACGATGCGGCCCTTGTCGTCGAGCGCGACGCCCGCCGCGTCCAGACCAAGATCGGCGGTGTTCGCGCGCCGACCGGTCGCGAACAGCAGCGCGTCGAAGCGCTCGCTCACGCCGCCCGCGATGTCGCGCAGGCGTAGGCCTTCGCCGTCCGCGTCGCGCTCGACCGATTCCAGGCCGTAACCGAAATGCAGTTGCACGCCGGCCTGGCGGTAATCCTCGGCCAGCTGCGCGGCGAGTTCGGCATCGAATCCCTCCAGCAGGCGGTCGCCGCGGCCGAACACCTCGACCCGGCTGCCCAGCGCCTGCAGCACGCCGGCCAGTTCGGTCGCGATGTAGCCGGCGCCGACGATCGCCACCCGCGGCGGCGGTGCGGTCCAGTGGAAGAAATCGTCCGACACGCCACCGAGGTGGGCGCCGGGCACGTCGGGGCGATGCGCTCGGCCGCCGGTGGCGATCAGCAGCCGCTTGCCGCGCATCGCGATGCCGTTGGCGCAGACCACGGTGTGCGCGTCGCGCAGCCGCACGCGGCTGGCGGACACCGCGATGCCGGCCTCGTCGAGCCGGCGGCGGTAACTTTCGTGGATGTTGTGGATGTAGCGCTGGCGATGGACGACGAACGTCGGCCAGTCCAGTTCGGCCGCAGGCAGATCGAAACCGAGCGCCCGCGCCAGTTCGATCTTCGCGCCGACATCGGCCGCCAACCACATCGCCTTTTTCGGCACGCAGCCGACATTCACGCACGTGCCGCCGAGTGCGTCGGGCTCGCACAGCGCCACGCGGGCGCCGTGTTCGGCGGCGCGGAAGGCCGCGGCCAGGCCGCCGGAGCCGCCGCCGATCACGATCAGGTCGTAGTGCGTTTCCGTGCTGGCGTTCATGCGAATCGCTCCGGTCGGTAGGGTGCGGGATCGATGGCCGGCGCGCGTCCGGCCATCATGTCGGCCAGCAGTTGCGCGCTGCCGGCGCTCATGCCCACGCCCATCATGCCGTGACCGGTGTTAAGCCAGGTGCGGCGCGCGCCGGGCGCGCGGCCGATCAGCGGCATGTCGTCGCGACTCATCGGCCGCCAGCCGTACCAGCGTTCGCGCACCTCCGGCCCGACCGGTTCGTGCAGATACTCGCGCGCGCCGCGCTCCAGCGCAGCCAGCCGGCGGGCGTTGAGGCTCTCGTCGAAACCGGAGAATTCCATCGTGCTGCCCAGGCGATAACCGTCGTTCCAGGCGGTGACACAGACCGAGCGCTCGCGCAGCACCAGCGGCCGTTTCGGCACGCGGCCGGGCGCGCGATAGGTGATCGAATAGCCCTTGCCGGGCTGGATGATCCGCTTCATCCACGGCATGCCCAGCGCGTCGGCCGATTTCGCCGACCAAGCGCCCAGCGCCAGCACCGCGTTGCGCGCGCGCAGCACGCCGTGGTCGGTGTGGGCCAGCACGCCCTCGCGGTCTTCGCGCAGTCCGTGCAGGGCGCAGTGTTCGACGATCTCGCCGCCGCGTTCGCGCACCGCGCGCGCGAGTTCGGCGAGATAGCGGTCCGGTCGCAGCGCGGCGTCGCCGCTGAAACGCAGCGCACCGGCCACGCCGGCTTTCAGCGACGGCTCCTGCGCTTCGTACGTGGCGCCGTCGATCGCTTCCACCGCCACGCCCAGTTCGCGCAGCAGCGGCAGTTCGTGCTGGCCGTGGGCGAAGGCGCGGGCGTTGCGGTAGACGTAGTCCTCGCCGCATTCGAGGAACTCGCACTGCAACTCGTAACGTTGCACCCACTCCGCGAGCCTGCGACGGGAATCGTGGAGCAGCGCATATTTGCCGCGCGCGCTGGCTTCCCAGTCGCGCGCATTGCAGCGTCCGGCGAAACCCAGCAGCCAGCGCCACAGCAGCGGATCGAAACGCGGCGGGATGTACAGCGGCGCATCCGGCGTGAACATCCACCTCAGCGCGGTGGCCACCGTGCCCGGCGCAGCCAGCGGCGGCGCGTGGCTCGGAGTGATGGTTCCGCAGTTGCCGTGCGAGGCGCCGCTGCCGATGGCGTTGGCTTCGAGCACGCGTACGCCGCGCCCGGCTTCCAGCAGCGCGAGTGCGGCGGCCAGGCCGTTCACGCCGCCGCCGGCGATGAGGACATCCACTGTGGCTGTTGTTGCGGTCTGCGACATCGTCTGCGCGGCGAAGGGAGGAGCCGCATTATGCCGTCGCCCAGCCCGGGCTGCGGCCGGTCGATGTCCGCTTCGGGCAGACATCAATCCAGAGATCAATCCGCAGCGGAGATCCGCATCGCCGGCACGCGCAGATAGGTCGCCGCACGCCATACCCATTCGGCCGGTCCATACCGGTAGCGCGCCAGCCACCAGTGGCTGAACAACACCTGCAGCGCGAACAGTGCGAAGACGAACGGCACCTGCCACGCGCGCGGCAACTGCTCGAAATACCCCAGGCCGTAGCCGTAGAACACCAGCGTGCAGACCAGCGACTGACCCAGATAATTCGTCAGCGCCATGCGCCCGGCCGGCGCCAGCCAACGCAGCCACCGCACGCCGGCATCCAGCAGGCGTAGGATCCACGCGAGATAGCCCAGACTCATCGCCTGCGATCCCATCAACACCAGAACGGCAGCGGTGCCGCTGACCAGATCCAGCCTGTCGAAGGCGACGGTCGGCACCATCCAGAACGAGAGCAGCATCAGGCCGAATCCCACCGGCAGCGCCACCCAGCGCAACGCGGCGTAGAGCCGGGGCCACGCCTGCCGCTGCACGATCGCGCCGCTGCGCACGAACCACGAGCCCAGCACGAACATCGCCAGGATCTGCCCGCCCATCAGCAGCGTGTACGGCAGCATCACCGCAGCGTCCAGCACGCGCTGCCACACCGCCTGCGCATAGGTACCGCTCCCGTACGCGGCGCGTTCGCCAGCCATGAGCCGCGCCATCTCGGCCGCCTGTTTCTGCAGTTCGTCCTGCATGATCGCGCCGACCGCCGGATCCAGCTGCGCCAGCGCGCCCATCGCGCTGAGGCCCGCCACCATCAGCAGGGTCAACCCGAACAATCCCAGCGCCCAATACGGCAATTGCCCGGTCGGCACGTGCCGGAAAATCACCAGCAGCGGCAGCGCGATCAGCGCGTACACCGTCAGGATGTCGCCGGACCAGATCAGCAGCAGATGGATCAGCCCGATGACCAGCAGCGCCAGCGTGCGGCGCAGATACAGCGCGCCGAACCCATGCCCGCGCGCATCGGCGCGCTGCATCATCACCGCGAAGCCCATGCCGAACAGCAGCGAGAACAGCAGATAGAACTTGCCCTGGACCAGGATGTAGATCGCGGCATCGACGATTTTGTCGGCGCCGGTCAGCGTCGGATTCAGGCCGTCGAGCGACGCGACCAGCGGGCCGACGAAGGCTTCGATATTCATCAGCAGGATGCCTAGCAACGCGAAGCCGCGCAGCACATCCATCGCTTCGATGCGTTCGCTGGCGGCGATCGGGCGCGGTTCGGTCGATTCGGTCATGGAGGTCGGTGGCGTTCGGGCGATGCCGCGATCTTACCCGCGATGTCCGCATGGAATGTCCTGCGCCCATACGACGACGGTCCGCCGAAGCGGACCGTCGAGGTCGATCAATCCATGGCGATGCGGAGAATCAGTGGTGATGACCGCCGTCGCCGTGCACGTGGCCGTGCTCGATCTCTTCGGCGCTGGCTTCGCGCACGTCCACCACTTCGATGTCGAAGTGCAGCGACTTGCCGGCCATCGGATGATTGAGGTCGACATCGACCACGCTCAGGCCGACCTTCTCGATGGTCACCGCGCGCGGGCCGTATTCGGTCTGCAGCACCACCTGCATGCCGGGGGCCAGGCGCTGGTCGCCGAAATGCTTCTTCGCGATGCGCTGGGTCAGGCCTTCGCGGCGCTCGCCGTAGGCCTCGCCGGGGGCCACATCGACGGCGAACGTTTCGCCGGCCTCGCGGCCTTCCATCGCCTTCTCCAGGCCCGGAATGATGTTGCCGTGACCGATCAGGATCGCCAGCGGCTCGCCGCCCTGGGAGCTTTCGGTGGCGGGCTGGCCGACTTCGCCGACGGTGTAGTGGAAACGGACAGCGCGGTCTTTCTCGATTTTCATGGGTCTGGCTCGATCTGGTTCGGGTCTGGGCCGCGGCGTGGCGGCAGGGGGCGGCTTGATCGCCACCCGGCGATGCAGCCAAGATGGCCGCCGTGAAGTACATGACGCAAAACATGACGCAAAGCGCGGCCGCGCATTATCCGCACTCCGCCGCCCCGGCGCCATCGGCCCCGGCCGCATGGGCATCGCGCACGGCGGTCTGCGCTGTCGCGCTGCTGGGCCTCGCGCTGGCCGGTTGCGGCGGTCCGGAAACCGTGCGCAGCTCGCCGCCACCCGCGCCGTCCCGCGACTGGTCCGGAACCGCGCCCAACGATCCGGCCGCCGCCAACGCCGTGCTGATGCGGGCGATCGGCCTGGTCGGCACGCCATACCGCTACGGCGGCAACACCCCGGACGGCGGCTTCGATTGCAGCGGCCTGGTCAATTACGTATTCCGCGACATGCTCGACCTGCGGCTGCCGCGGACCTCGCGGGAGCTGGCCGCGATCCAGGGGCCGAAGATCGCTCCAAACCGGCTGGCCACGGCGGATCTGGTGTTCTTCGGCAGCGGCGGCAACGTCAGCCACGTGGGCATCTACGTCGGCGAAGGCCGCTTCGTCCACGCCCCCAGCACCGGCGGAACGGTCCGCCTGGATCGCCTGGACGGCACCTACTGGCGGGACCATTACACCGGGGCCAAGCGCGTCCTGAAGTGACGGCCGGGCATGGCGGATGCCCCGTTTCGCGATCTCGATCACCTTTTCGGCCCTGGTCCTAACGAAATGTGAACCCGCCGCCGGCCGTCGTCGTGCACTATCCATCCTCCTTTTGCAAAGTGCATGACGCGTGACGACCCCAGCCCAAGGCTCCGGCCGCCCCACTGCCATCCACCGTTCCACGCTTGGCAGCCCCCGATTCATGCTCACCTGCCTGCTCGCCCTCGGCAGCCTCCCGGCCTTCGCACAGCAGCGCATTGAAGTCCCCACCCCGCAGGACCCCCTCGAATTCTCGGCGGGACTGCTGTCCGTGGACATGTTTCCGGCCAGCGACGCCATGCTCCACGGCCCGCTGACCCTGCCCGGCCGCAGCGTCATGTTCGCCAAGGACATCCGCAGCATCTTCGATGCCTCCCCGGTCGCGCTCAGCGCCGCTGGTGCCGAAGTCCCGGCCCAGGGCGAAGGCCGCATCAAGACCATGCTCAAGCGCGCCCTGGCGCTGCTCGGCACTCCGTACCGTTGGGGCGGCACCAACCCCGAGGGCGGGTTCGATTGCAGCGGTCTGGTCGGCTACGTCTTCCGCAACACCCTCGGCATCGAACTGCCGCGCGTTTCGCGCGACATGGCCAAGGTCGGCGAACTGATCCGCGACCCCAAGGCCCTGGTCGAAGGCGACCTGGTGTTCTTCAGCCGCCGCGGCAAGCATGTCGACCACGTCGGCATCTATATCGGCAACGGCCAGTTCGTCCACGCCCCGCGCACCGGCAAGGACGTGGAAGTCGCCAATCTGATCACCGGCTACTGGAGCCAGAAGTTCTTCCAGGCCCGCCGCGTCGCGACCCAGTAAGCGCAGCCGACCGTCAGGTGTTTCCGCAAAGGCCGCGAAAGCGGCCTTTTGCTTTCCTGACGCACAAACCACAGTCGACGGCGATCCGCTCCTCCCCTTGCGCATAGCGCAGGGGGAGGCTGGGAGGGGGTTGTTTTCAGGTCCGTCGCCGCGTCGTCGAAGCAGTATTGATTTCCGCGTATTGATCCATGCTGCCCAACCCGCAGTCGCTCGCATTGCGCATAGGGTGCGCCTTCGGCGCACCGATCCCACAGGGCCTCCGGAAAGAACGGTGCGCCGAAGGCGCACCCCATGAAGCCTTCCATCACGTGTCTGTTGCGTCTCCTTTAAAGGCCCGACCGCTTGCGGGCCCGCCCCGGCAAGCACATGCTTCGTCGACCGTGTATCGACGAGGGGACAACGACGATGGGCCGCACGATCCTGGGCATGCTGTTGGGCGTGGTGACGATGATGTTCACCATCTACGCCATCGAATCCATCGGCCACCTCCTGTATCCGCCGCCTGCCGGCCTGGACCCCGGGAACCCCGACCACCTGCAGATGATCGTCGCCGTCGCCCCCGCGGGCGCCATGGCCATGCTGGTGCTGGGCTGGACCGCCGGCGCCTTCGTCGGCGGTTGGGTCGGCGCCCGCGTCGCCCGCCACGCGCGCGCCGCGGCGATCGCCGTCGCCCTCTTCGTCATGGCCGGCGTCGCCGGGATGATGGTCATGGTTCCCGACCATCCGAAGTGGGTCGCCGTACTTGGATTGGTGCTGCCGATTCCGGTGGCGTTGGTAGCGGCGAGGTTGGCGGGCAGGCGGGAAAAGACCCTGCCGGCCTGAGCCGTTATAAACGGCTCAGGCCGCGAGCGGGAGAGAGCCGCACCGTCTTCCGCAGCGTGAGCCATCGGCTAGACGCCGCGTTCAGATGATCACCCCTCGCCAGCCACCGGCGGCATCGACTCGATCGCCTGCAGCAGCAGTTCGTGTTCCTCCGCGAACTCATCGAACCGGTATTTCTGGCGAAGCTGCAGCAGCCCTTCGTCGTAGAGCTGGACCTGTTCCTGCGATAGGTTCTGCACGCCGATCGGGCCGTTGCCCTTCGGGCTGGAAACCATGTATCCGTTGAAGCCCGAATGGCATTGGCAGAAACCGACGCCGGGATTCGGGTTGTGCGTGTAGCCCATGTTCGTGAATATCGAAGCGTTGGCGTAGCAGGTCGAAGCGCTGTAGCCGGAAGCCATGTGATACAGCCACTTCACGTTGCCGTACTGGTCGAGGCCGTCGTACAGGCGCAGGTGCGCGGTGCACAGCATCACGCCGCCCCACGGATCCTGCGGCGTGGGCGTGACCGGACCGGTGGTGTCGATGCTGATACCGCCGATGGCGCGGGCGGAGGCCTGCGGCGTGGCCAGCGAGGCGAACGCCACGATGGCAGCGAGAACGAGAGGATAGACAAACGAACGGATCATGAGATTCACTCCATTGAATGGCATTGGACATCGCCGGAAGGCGAGCGCCTTCCTGGCGTTCTATGTCCGGCGGCGGGCGCCGTTTTTCCTTGGCTTACCGGAACGGCCCGTCGCCGGGCAGGCTCCAGATAGCACTGTGGCTTGGCCGACGTCCAGTGCCGCCCCTCGCATCTGTCCGCCCGGCAACACGGGTATATCGGTCTTCACGGCGTTTGTGTGACCCGGACACGCCCGCAACGGCAACTGCGGCGTTATAACAAGACGGATGATCGCAACGGATGCGAGCCGTCAGGATACGGGGGCATCCGTCGCCATCGGAAGTGGTCATGAGTGATGACCATTCGTGTCACCGGAAACGCGACCGCGTCCCCGGCATCGATCCACATGGAGAAGGACACCATGAAACTCAAAAATACACTGAAACGTCGCACCCTCGTATTCATGGCCTGTGGGCTTCTGCTGGCCTGCCTGTATGGCGCGACGACGCTGGCATCGAGCGCGTATGCCTACGAATTCGAATATTACGACGACGCCGGTAACCAGGTCGGCCTGAGAGGCTACGAGTGCGGTATCGGCTACTACCGTTGGGGCAGGATCACCGAAAACGTGGTGATCTACGATTACGGTCCCTGCTGGTAAGCATCGCGGCCTGGCCCGCATCCACAGCAAATGCGGATGCGGGTACCCCGCCTCAAGCGGGTGTCTCATCCTCCAGGCCGACGTTGGTCGACGCGCGTTCGTAGATCTCGCGATCGAGCAGCCCCGTTTCCTTGGCCACCAGCACGGGCACCAGCATCTGCCCGGTGACGTTGGTCATCGTGCGCATCATGTCGAGGATGCGGTCGATGGCGTAGAGGTAGCCGATCACTTCCAGCGGCAGGCCGGCGGCGCTCAACACCACCGTCGCCATCACCACCGCGGTGCCGGGCACGCCCGCGGTGCCGAAGCTGCCCAGAACCGAAGCGATCAGCACGATCAGGTATTGCTCGGGCGTAAGCGGGGTGCCGGTGTATTGGGCGATGAACACCGCGCACAGCGCCGGGTAGATCGCGCCGCAGCCGTCCATCTTGATGCTGGCGCCCAGCGGTACCGCGAACGCGGCGTAGTCCTTGTCCACGCCGAGGTTGTGGGTGACGCTGCGCAGCGACGACGGCAGCGATGCAAAACTCGATGAACTGACGAACGCCACCTGCATGCCCGGCGCGGCGCCGCGGAAGAATTTCAGCGGATTGAGGCCGTGCGCCATCAGCAGGCCGCTGTAGACGACGATGAGGTGGATCGCGCAGGCGACGTACAGCGCCAGCACGAAGTTGCCCAGCGGCAGCAGCTTCTCGAAGCCGTAGGCGCCGACCAGCGCGGCGATCAGGCCGAAGGTGCCGATCGGGGTCATCTCCAGCACGAAGCGCGTGAGCTGGATGGAAATCTCGGCGGCTTCGCCCACCAGCTTGCGCGCCAGCGCGACCTTCTCGCCGAGTTTCACCATCGCGAAACCGATCAGCGCGGCGAAGAAGATCACCGGCAGGATCGAGCCCCGGTCCGCCCGCAGCACGGTCTCGCCGGCCGCGTTCTTGACTTCGCCGATGCCGGTCAAAGCGTGGAACGGATTGGCCGGCACCACGTTCAGCAGCACCTGCACCGGGCTGGGAATGTCCTTCGGCACGTAGTTCGGATCGACCGCCAGCGGAATCTGCACCAGACCCGGCTGCATGACCGTGCCCACCGCCAGCCCCACGCCGACCGCCAGCACCGCGGTGATCGCGAACCACAGGAAGGTGCGGCCGCCCAGCGCGGCCATCGACTTCTGCCCGTGCAGCGAGGCCACTGCGTTGATCACCGCGAAAAAAACCAATGGCACCGCGATCATCTTGATCAGGGTGACGTAGAGGTCGCCGAGCGGACCGAACCAGGTCTCGGCCGCCGGCCCCATCAGCCAGCCCGCCAGGCCGCCCAAGACGAAGCCGGCGAGCACGCGCTGCCAGAACGGAATGCGGAACCAGGCCGAGATCAGGCGCATGAACGGTCTCCGGCGCGCTGCGCGCCCAAATCGACGATCACGCACGATAGCCGAGCGCGGCAGCCCGGGCGAGCGTTCGCGCGACACGAGCGCATTCCACGATTGCAACGTTGGCCGGGCATAATCGGCCTTCCCGTCCGAACGCAGCGCCCATGCCCCATCGTCACGTGTCCTTTCGCCACGCACTGCTCGCCTTCGCCTGCACGCTCGCGGCCAGCGCCTGCACTACCGCACCACGTTCGGCGGCGGGCGCCGCACCGCACGACGACGCACGACCGGTCGCTGCGATCGATGTCCCGCAGATCCGTCATCCCGAGGGCGAGACCCCGGCCTGGTGGTTCCGCGCGGGCGCCGCGCAGGCCGCCGAGCGCGGCGCGATGTCCGGCAGCGCGAAGAACGTGATCCTGTTCGTCGGCGACGGCATGAGCCTGCCCACGGTGGCCGCGGCGCGCATCCTGGACGGCCAGCGCAGGGGCGGTCCCGGCGAAGAGAACGCACTGGGCTGGGAGCGTTTCCCGCACACCGCGCTGAGCAAGACCTACAACACCGACAGCCAGACGCCCGACTCCGCCGGCACGATGACGGCGATGGCCACCGGCGTGAAGACCCGCGCGGGCGTGCTCGGCATCGGCCAGGGTCCCATGCTGGGCGACTGCGCCGGCGCGCTGCGTTCGCCGCTGCTGAGCCTGTGGGAACTGGCGGCCGGCACCGGGCTGGCGACCGGCGTGGTCACCACGACCCGCCTCACCCACGCCACACCGGGCGCGACGTTCACCCATACGCCCCACCGCAACTGGGAGAACGACGCCGAGATGCCGCAGGACGCCGTCGACGCCGGCTGCACCGATATCGCGCGGCAGTTGATCGAATCGCCCCACGGCAACGGCCCCGACGTACTCATGGGCGGCGGCCGCAGCAATTTCTTGCCGGCGACCGAGCGCGATCCCGAGTACGACGACAAGGTCGGCCTGCGCCTGGACGGCCGCGACCTGGTCGCCGAATGGAAACGCCGCCACCCTGCCGGCCATTACGTCTGGAACGCATCCCAGTTCGCCGCCGCGCCGAAGGACGCGCCGCTGCTGGCGCTGTTCGAGCCCAGCCACATGCAGTACGAACACGACCGGCCAAAGGACAAGGCCGGCGAACCGTCGCTGGCGGACATGACCCGCAGCGCGATCGAACGCCTGCGCGGTAACCCGCAGGGCTTCGTGCTGCTGGTCGAAGGCGGCCGCATCGATCACGCCCACCATTCCGGCAACGCCTATCGCGCGCTGACCGACACCATCGCGATGAGCGAAGCGGTCGCGGTGGCCGCGCAGATGACCTCGACCGACGACACCCTGATTCTGGTCACCGCCGATCATGCCCACACGATGACCTTCGCCGGCTATCCGGTGCGCGGCAATCCCATCCTCGGCAAGGTCAGGGGCAGCAGCGGCGAAGGCGCCAGCCCCGGCAACCTCGCTTCGGACGCCACCGGCCTGCCGTACACCACCCTGGGCTACGCCAACGGCCCCGGCCATGTCGGCGCCACCGACCAGCAGCCCGAAGGCCCGAAAACCTTCCTGCACGAAGTCAGCGGCTATCAGAAAGCGAAGGATGGGCGGCCGGATCTCGCCGACGTCGATACCGAGCACCCGGATTACATGCAGGAATCGACCGTTCCGATGTCGAACGAAAGCCACGGCGGCGACGATGTGGGCATCTGGGCTCGCGGCCCCGGCGCGGACGCAGTGCGCGGCTCGCTGGAGCAGAACGCGATCTTCCATATCCTGCTGCAGGCCACGCCCGCGTTGCGCGCCCGCCTGTGCACGGCGAAGCTCTGCAACACCGACGGCGTGCCGGTGACGTTGCCGAAGCCGGAGGAATTCAGGACGAGGTGATGCGGATATCGCACGCACTGTCATCCCGGACATGGGCGCAGCCCATGGAGGGATCTTCTTCGGTTCTGCTTTTACATGGAGCAAAAAGCGGATCCCTCACCCGATGAAACCGGGATTCGGGATGACGATGGCCGTATAGCGGCCTTCGGGCCGGCGGAAACAGAACCCGGTCGGCGACGACATCAGGGCCGTGCCCACGGCCGAGGAAAACGATGCGTATCGGCAGCAGCAGCCTGAAGGCCGCTCCATACGGAGACGGAGCGCGTTTCAGGTGGCTGCCATCACAAGCGCGCCGAGCGTTCGAACCGGCGCTCAGAACGGCTTCGCGAGCACCAGATAGACGATCGCGACCAGCACGAACACGGGAAGCTCGTTGATCCAGCGCATCGCTTTCGCGGACGGCAGCGCGCGGCCCTTGTCGACGCCCTTCAGCCAGCGGCCGCAGACGATGAAATACGCCAGCAGCAGCGCCACGAGCGTCAGTTTGGCATGCATCCAGCCGCCGCCGATATCGAAGTGCAGCCACAGCGCCAGACCGAACAGCAGCGCGATGCCGAACATGATGTGGCCGAAGCGATACAGCCTGCGCCCCATCAGTAGCAGCCGCTCGCGCACGGCCGGCGCGTCGCCGACCTCGGCGATGTTGACCAGGATCCGCGGCAGATAGAACACGGACGCCATCCAGGCGATCACGAAAACGAGATGCGCGGTCTTGGTCCACAGGTATGCGGTCATCGGTGCTTCGGCATGCGGAGGGCGGATATCACGATAGCAGAACGCATCGTCCGATCCGCGTGCGGACCACGAACCGCCGCTCGGATGCCATCGCACAACCGTCGCCTGCCGTATGGCGTCACCCCGATGAGGAAATTCAACACCCCGCCGCCCTTGCAGCGGAACAAACTGACTCGCTGCGTCCAGAATCCAGACTGGCAACGTTTTCATCGCAGCAATTCATAGGGTCCGAGCCGCGCCAATCCTGCGTTACCCGCCAAAAAGACACCGGGGGACATGGTTGGCATGGAAAATGCTTTAGGCATCGCATGTCCGCAACCACATTACAGCCGCAGGCGATCGCAACACAGATGGATCATCCGAAGCCCGCGCACTCAGCAACCGGCACGCACGCGAAAATGGAATGCCAGACCGTGCTTGCATCCCTCGTCGGAAAATCGCCCGCCATCCGTTTCGCATCGGTAGCGCTGGTCGATGGGCGCAGCTTCGCGCACGCGAACAGCGCATCCCACGACGCCGACCCTCAACGCTCCGCTGCGTTGATGAGTTCCCTTCTCGGCCTGGTCGAATCCTTCAGTCGCGAAGCGCTCGGCAGCAAGGCGCTCTACAACAGCACGTCGACCGAACACGGTTCGATCGTGATGGTCAGAGTGCCGACCAAAGCGAAGATGCACACGCTGTGCATATGCGCGGATGCGAGCGACAACCTCGCGATGACGATCCGCACGGCGCTCGACACCGCCGCCCAATTGGCGCTGCTGATCGACGCCGACCACTGAATTCCGATCTCCGCCGACACGGCGACCAGACCGGTGTGTGTCCCACGCATCGAAGTCTTTTCGACTTCGACCGCTGGCAAGTACCCCCGCAACTCCCTCCGCAACCTCCAACCTCCAAAGGATCCATTTCCATGGCAAAAATCTCGCTCGAACCCCTGCGCAGCCTCGATGGTTACGTCGCTTCCGCCCTCGTCGATACCGAAAGCGGCATGCTGCTCGCCGGCGACGGCTCCGGCCTGGATCTCGAAGTCGCCGCGGCGGGCAACGCCGAAGTCGTTCGCTCCAAGCGCAAGGTCGCCAACAACCTCAAGCTCAACGACACGATCGAAGACATCCTGATCAGTCTGACGAAGCAGTACCACATCATCCGTCCGCTGGAATCGAACCAGAAGCTGTTCCTGTACGTGGTGCTGGATCGCTCGAAGTCGAACCTGGCGATGGCGCGTCACGAACTGCGCACGTTCGAGAAGAGCATCGACTTCTCCTGAGTCGCATGATCGATTCCTGCGAACGATCCGCGCGCATCTATCGCGCGGATCGTTCGCGCGCATCAGCAGCAACCCGCACGGCCGGCCGCAAGGGCCGGCTTCCCCCCGTCTCCACCATCATCGCAACGGTCATGATCCGAGCCGACATCGCCACCGCAGCACTGAACGAACAAGTGGAACAGCGCATCCGCATCGCGGCATCGTTGTTGCCCGCTTACAGGATCGGCGCCAAGGTCCGTCCGTGGGACGGTACGCGCTGCGGTCTGCTCATCACCGATCTGTCCGACGCCTACGGCCGCCAGGCCTTCGCGCTCGCGAAGAAGCGCGGCACGCCGATTCTCGCGATCTCCGACAACCCGACGGACATCGAAACCGAATGCGTCATCGTGTCGGAAAACAGCCCTGCGCCAGTGCTCGCCCAGTATCTGCGCGAATTGCTGACGCGCGACCTGCCCGCCGACAGCGAGGATGTCGTCGATGCCAACGGCAGCCTCCCCGCGCTGTGCAGACTCGCCGCTCCTGAATATCGCGGCAAGCCCGTCGATGCGATCTGCAACGGCAGGACCATCCATATCCGGCCCGTCGAAGGCCGCGTCTACGCGAACACGCTCAGCGACCTGCTGTCCGCATGCGACTCCTTCTCCAGCAGCGCCTGGGAACTGCAGATCGCATCCGCATCGGATCGCGCCACGACCGCCGACGGCGCAAGCCGCAGTCTGGAAGCCTTCCTGCTGCAGACCGCTTACCAGGGCCGCGATCAGCTTCCCTCTTTTCCCGCAGGCCGTTTCCAGCTGAAAGACTGGCCCGACGTGGGCACCGCGCCGGAATTGATAGGCGCGCTCAAGGTCGCCAGATCGCTGCTGCGCGCGCCCGCGAGCGAGCGCGAACTGCGGCTCGCGTGCGACGTGAGCGAACAGGAAGTCAAAGCCAGTCTGTGGGCTTATCAGGCATCGAATCTGCTCTCGTCCTCGGACAACAGCGTCGACGCGATACGCCCGGCGCCGGCGCCGACCGCGCGTTTTTCCGGAATCCTCGGCCGTCTCGCCAGCCGGTTCGGGCTCGGCAGGCACTGATTCGCGGCACCCGTATCGCAACCGGTCGGGATGAACCACCCGACCTCCATCGCAGAAAAGAAATGGAACCTTACGTGGCATTCGACAGCGCAAAACTCGTATTCGCAGGTCCGGTCGGCGCGGGGAAGACAACCGCGATCCGATCGCTGTCCGACGTCGCCCCGATCTCCACCGAAATGCCCATGACCGACGGCCCGATGGGCGACAAGACCACGACCACCGTCGCGCTCGATTTCGCGCCGATGCTGCTCGACGACGGCACGCCCCTGCATCTTTACGGTCTGCCCGGGCAAGAGCATTTCTCGCACATGCGCGCGATCGTGCTGGAAGGCGCGGTCGGCGTGATCGTGGTGCTGCCCGGCGACAGCGATCGCATCTCGGAAGAATGCGAAGAATGGATCAACTCGATCCGCAGCATCACCCGGGATGCGGGGCTGGTGATCGGCATCACCAGGACCGATCTGTCGCGCGGTTTCCGGATGGACAATATCCGTCACGCGGTGCGCCGCTGCGGGCCGCCGATCCCGGTCTTCACCTTCGACGCGCGCGATCGCGAGCAGACGACGCATCTCGTCCGCGCACTGCTGCTGACCCTCGATTGACGGGCGGATGAACGCGCAGAGCCACGAAGTCGTGGTCGCATTCGAGCAGGCCGGTCTGGGCCTGCACAGGACCTTGTGCGAGATGCTCGATGAGCATCCCACGCACCGTACCGAGCGTCGCGGCTGCGGCTACACGCAGGCGACCCGTTTCCTGTCGACCTACATCAACCGGCCGCGCGCCGCGGATGAAGCCTCCGATCTGGGGATTTTCGCCGACTGGCCGAAGCATCAGACCGAATCCCTCGCACGTCAGGCGATCGCCGCGGGATGGCCGCTGGGGTGGCGGGGATTGCATCAGGCCCAGCCGGATGCGTTTCAACGTCTGGCGCCTACCGCACTGGCCGGAACCCTGGCGTCGCTGCCGACGCGGCTCTCCGCAATCGAAACCGGATTGCAGCGCGAGGAAAGCCGGCTGCTGCTGCGCTTGATCCGCGGCATCATCGAACCCGGGATTGCAGATGAGTACGGCACGCCGGGCATTCCCGCGATGCCGGAAAAGCCCGAAATCGGCAGCTGTTCGCAGGCCGAGGAATTCTTTCTCGAAATCGCCCACGGCCGCATCCGTCGCGGCGGACGCGTCAATCTGTTCGTGGACAAGGACGACCGGCCGCTGCTGGTGGAAAAGATCGGCCTGGGCGAGTCGCATTCGGCGATGGCGGTGGCGCCGGTCTCGATCTGCGGCGTCGCCCTGCCTCCAGGGGCGCTGTTCGCGCTGGCGTATCCGGACGATGCAACGCCCTTGCGCACGCTCGCCTGCGGGTACGCCATGAGCGTGGATACGATCATACAGGCGCGCTTCCTGCGACTGACCTCGCTCGCGGTGTCGCCCCAGGTGCGGCAGCGCGCGTTCAGCGCGCAGCTCGACGCGCAGATTCGCGGCGACATGTTGTCGCCGCGGACGACGACGATCGAGGATCTGCAGGCATTCGCGTCCGCCCGACTGCGCGGCGAATGAGCATGCGCATCGCCGCGTTTTTCGACGATCGTTACGCGCCCGCCGAAGAACCGCTGTTCGCGCGGCTAGGCACCACGGCATCGAAACTGGAGCGTCTCGGGCTGGTGGAACTCAGGGCGCCCGCGGCATTGCCGGTGCCGCTGCTGCGCGGCCTGCATGACGACGCTTATCTGGACGCGTTCCTGAGCGGCGAAGAACCCATGGCCTCGCGCCAGGGCATCCGCTGGTCGCCGCGCATCCGCGATGCGACGCTGGCGATGCTGGGCGGGCAACTGACTGGCGCCGAAGAAGCGCTGCGCAGCGGAATCGCGATGAACATCGCCCGCGGTTTCCATCATGCCGTGCACGCGTCCGGCAGCGGATTCTGCCCATTGAACGGGCTCGCGCTGCTCGCGCACGCCTGGCCGCAGCGCAGGGTGATGGTGATCGACTGCGACGAGCACGGCGGCAACGGCACCGAGGAATTCGCCGAGCGCCTGCCCAATCTCTACAACGTCTCGGTGTTCGGCACGCGCTTCGGGTGCCGCGGCGGGACGCGCTCGTGGGCCTTCATGGTGCGGGCGCGCAGCGACGGCTTCGAACGCTATCTAGAGGCGCTGCGCGAAGCGGAAATACTCGTCGATACGCATCGCCCGGATCTGCTCGTCTATCAAGCGGGTGCGGATTGCCACGAGGACGACCCCAAGAGTCTCACCGGGCTGACCACGGCGCAGTTGTTCGAACGCGATGTCGCGGTGTTCCGGATCGCGCGCCAGCGCAGCATTCCGATCCTGTTCGTGGTCGCCGGCGGCTATCAGGGGGCAGACCGCGTCGCCCGTCTCAATGCCAATACGGTGCGTGCCGCGCGCTGGGTGTGGCAGCGGCATTCCGCGGACCATACTTGAGGCCTCGCCGGCATCGGCCCGGCAGCGTCCGTCCGGAACGATCGTGACGTCCACGACGCCAACGTCCCGGCACCAACACGGATAAGCAACATGCACAGCGCTCCCACGCAGACACTGCCGGTGCTGTTCCTCGGCCACGGTTCGCCGATGAATGCGATCGAAGACAACGTCTGGTCGCGCGCATGGCGTGCGCTCGGCGCGCGCCTGCCGCGACCGCGCGCGATCCTCTGCGTGTCGGCGCACTGGGAAACGCAGGGGCCGTGGGTCACGGGCAGCGCTGCGCCATCGACCCTCCACGATTTCGGCGGCTTTCCGCAGGCGCTGTTCGATGCGCGATATCCCGCCCCCGGCGATCCGGCGCTCGCGCAGCGCGTGGTCGATCTGCTGGGCGATGCCCGGGCCCGCATCGATCCCGAACGCGGCCTGGATCACGGCGCCTGGGGCGTGCTGAAACCGATGTATCCCGATGCCGACATCCCGGTGGTGCAGCTCGGCATCGATTCGCGGCGGCCCGGCGCGTGGCACGTCGCGCTGGCGCAACGCCTCGCGCCGCTGCGCGACGAAGGCGTGCTGGTGGTCGCGAGCGGCGACATCGTCCACAACCTGCGTCTGTTCGATTTCCGCGATGCCGCGCCGCTGCCGTGGGCCTCGCGCTTCCGCGACCGGGTCAACGCGCTGATCGTCGAAGGCGATCTGCCGGCGCTGGCGGACTGGCCGGCGCTGGGCGATGATGCCGCGCTGTCGATCCCCACGCCCGAACACTATCTGCCGCTGCTGTACGCACTTGCGCTGGCGCGCGACGGCGACGCGCTGCAGTTCTTCAACGACGATGTGATCGGCTCGCTGTCGATGACGTCACTCATCATCGGTACCGCATGAACGCTCTCGACAAGACCTACGACCGCGGCTATTTCGACCGCTGGTATCGCGATGCCGGCATCGGCGGACGCCAGCGCCTGCAGCGCAAGGTCGCGCTGGCGGTCGCGAACGCCGAATACCATCTCGAACGTCCGATCCGCAGCGTGCTGGACATCGGCTGCGGCGAAGGCGTGTGGCGCGCGCCGCTGCTGAAACTGCGGCCGAAGCTGCGCTATCTGGGCTTCGACAGCAGCGAATACGCGATCCGCCGCTACGGCCCGCGCCGCAACCTGCATTTCGCGCGCTTCGGCGATTTCGAACTGCTGCGCCCCTGCCCACCGGTGGATCTGCTGATCTGCAGCGATGTGCTGCATTATCTGCCGACGCGCGAACTCGACCGCGGCCTGCCCGGCCTGGCCGAACTGTGCGGCGGCGTGGCCTTCCTCGAACTGTTCACGTCGGCGGACGAGACCGAAGGCGACGATGTCGGCTTCGTCGGCCGCCCGCCGAAGTTCTATCGCGGTCGCTTCGAAGCGGCCGGCTTCCGTTTCGCCGGCGCGCACTGCTGGCTGTCGCCGGCGCTGGCCGGCGATGCGGCCGCACTGGAAATCGCATGATCCTGTTGTAGAGCGGACTTCAGTCCGCTGCACCGGCTTTGATCAAAGACAGCGGACTGAAGTCCGCTCTACAGTCCGCTCTACAAAAGCCGCGACTCAGCGTTTCGGCTTTTTCGCCGCATCGCGCAGCGCCGCATCCAGCGCCAGCCGCGCCCATGGCCGCATCGCTTCGGCCGAATCCATCGCCTCCTCCGGCGGCGTCCAATAGCGCATCGTGATCGGCTTGCCCTTGCCGTCGTACACGAAGGGATGACCGCCCGCATCGGCGAAGGCCTGGCGGTTGATTTCATCGGTCTTCAGATACAGGGCGCCGTCCACTTCCAGACCCACGATCAGGCCGTCGGCGTACAGCCCGGCGCCGCCGAACATGCGCCGGGCGGCGATCCGGCCCAGCGGCGCGAGCAATTCGCAGAACCAGGCGATGTCTTCGTCTCGCGATGTCATGCGACCAGCCTACCGCAGCGGCGGGAATGCGGCAGCCGTCTCACCCGCCAACCGGGGATCGGGTATGCTGCGTCGCAGCATTACACGTGGTCACAACAGGGGTTCCCCGATGTTGTTCTATCAGATGCACGAACTGGGCCGCGCCTGGATGGCGCCGATGACGTATTGGGCGGAAGCCAACGCAAGGATGTTCTCCGCGCCCGGCAGTTGGCTGTCCGGCCTGCCGCACGCGCAGCGCGCCGCCGCCGGTTACGAACTGCTGTATCGCATCGGCAAGGATTACGAAAAGCCGAAGTTCGGCATCCACAGCGTCACCGGCAGCGGTCGCGACGGATCCGAAATCACCTATCCGGTGGTGGAGCGCGAAGTGCTGCGCACGCCCTTCTGCCGCCTGCTGCGTTTCAAGCGTTTCTCGGACGAAGCCGACGGCATCGTCGACCTGAAGGACGACCCGCCTGTGCTGGTGGTGGCGCCGCTGTCGGGCCATCACTCCACCCTGCTGCGCGACACCGTGAAAACCCTGCTGCGCGACCACAAGGTGTACATCACCGACTGGGTCGACGCGCGCATGGTGCCGAGGGATGCGGGCGCGTTCACGCTCGACGATTACGTCGCCACCATCCAGCAGTTCATCCGCCATATCGGCGCCGAAAGCCTGCACGTCATCAGCGTCTGCCAGCCGACGGTGCCGGTGCTGGCCGCGGTCTCGCTGATGGCCGCGCGCGGCGAAACCACGCCGCGTTCGCTGGTGATGATGGGTGGGCCGATCGACACCCGCGAATCGCCGACCGCGGTCAACAACCTCGCCACCGAAAAGCCGATCGCCTGGTTCGAGCAGAATCTCATCCACAACGTGCCGGCGAATTATCCGGGCCGCGGCCGCCGCGTGTACCCGGGCTTCATGCAACACATGGGCTTCCTGGCGATGAATCCCGAACGCCATGTGATGTCGCACTGGGATTTCTATCAGGACCTGCTGAAAGGCGACCTCGATGATGCCGATGCGCATCGGCGTTTCTACGACGAGTACAACGCCGTGCTCGACATGCCCGCCGAGTATTACCTCGACACCGTGCGCACCGTGTTCCAGGAACACCTGCTGCCGCGCGGCCTGTGGGATGTCGCCGGCGAGCGCGTGACGCCTTCGGCGATCCACAACACCGCGCTGATGACCATCGAGGGCGAACTCGACGATATTTCCGGCCTCGGCCAGACCCGCGCCGCGCACAAGCTGTGCACGGGCATTCCGGAATCCCATCGCGTGCATCTCACCGCGCAGGGCGCCGGGCATTACGGGATCTTCAGCGGCCGGCGCTGGCGCGACCAGGTGTATCCGCAGGTGCGCGATTTCATCGCCACCTATGCGGCACCGGCGGCGTCCACGACAGCCGCCGCGGCGCCCGCGAAACCGGCTGCGCGCCGCCGCAAGACCGGCTGACCGTTTTCTCACTGCCGGAACGACAAAGCCCTTCCGCCATCGGGCGGAAGGGCTTCTTTGTGGAGACTTCCTGCGGATCAAGCGTACTGCGAGGTCTTCACCAGCAGATGCTTCGCGAACTGGCCGTGCAGATAGCCGATGCCGCGCACCAGATGCAGGGTCGCGAACAGCAGCGCCACCCCGAACACCAGCGCCAGCGGCAGCCCCAGATAGCCCAGCGAACTGCCGAACACGCCGTTCTCGATGCCGAGCAGCATCCAGCCGTCGTAATTCTGGTTCACCACCGCATAACCGGTCAGGACCATGACCGGCGCAGCGATCAGGCTCAGGGATGTGCTCAGCAGGGTGATCGTGATCGTGAAATAGATGATCCCCAGCGGCAGCATCAGCAGCATGTAGAGCAGCGTCGTCCAGGTGCGCGGGTCGGCGAACATCTCGCCGATGCGCGTCATCCACGGTTTGCCGCGACTGCTGTACAGCGGCCGGCGCGGCATGCGTTCGCCCAGCATCACTTCGACGATGCGGCCTTCCAGCAGCGAGAACATCCGCACCGATCCCAGGAACAGGATCGCGAACGGGATGCCGATGATCAGGATCGCCAGTCCCACCGACAGCGATAGCCCGGTGACCACCCACGTGAAATAGAAGATGCCGGTGGCCAGCGAGAGCAGCATGTAGAACAGCGCCGCGTAGGTGCGCGGTTCCGCGATCACGCCGAAGAAGCGCCCGAACACCGAACGGTGCGGACGCGGCGGCGGGGTGCGCAGCGCGGCCTGCACCTTCACTTCGGTGTCGCGGTAGATGTCGGCGACCTCGTCGGGCGCGCCGTAGCTCGACGCCACCTGCGCGATCACCTGCGCCTCGCTCATGCTGGGGTTCTCGGCCATTTCCGAGCGCAGATACTCCTCGGCGTCGTACAGCGCGTCCTGGATCAGCGCCGGATCGGCGCCGGCCAGCGAACGCCGCAGGTGTTCGAGGTAATCGGGAATGTTGGTCGGCAGCGACGGCTGCGCGGTGGCGGACTGCGCGATGACAGGCTTCGCAGCGGCAGGCTTCACAGCGGTATTCATGGCTGGCTCCCCTTGAGGACGGAATCGACGGAATCCCGGGTGTCGCCCCAGGCGGAGGTCCATGCCTCCAGCACCGTGCGGCCATGCGGGGTGATGTTGTAGTAGCGGCGCGGCGGACCGCTGATGGACGGCTCCACCAGGCTTTCCAGCAGCCCCGCGCCTTCGAGATTGCGCAGCACCGGATACAGCGCGCTCTGCTTGCCGCTCAACACGCCATCGCCCTGTCGCTCCAGGGTCTTGGCGATCTGGTAGCCGTACATCGGCTCCTCGGCGGCGCCCAATACCGCCAGCAGCGCCAGCGAGACGGTGCCGGCCGAAAGCTCCTTCTGGAACTTCCGCAGCAGCGCCTCGGTGGCTTCGTCGCTGATCTGTACCGTGCTCATCCCGGTGTCCCTCATGAGGTCGCCTGCAGCGATCTGCTGGATATCGTGGAGATCACTCTATGCATAACTTCATCATAGTGGACGTGCCAGAGGTCACGCCGGGATCGTCTCTCCGGATCGGCGGCGTCCCCGGCGGAAAGGACGGGTGGCCGCAGGCCGGCTTCTCGGCCAGAATCGCAGCCATTCGAAAGGAGAATCGTCATCGTGAATCTGTTCCGCCTCCCACTTGCCGCCGCCCTCTTGGCCGCCACCCTCGCCGCTTCCGCGCAGAACGCGCCGCAGGCCGAATCCGCCAACAGGACCAGATCGATGCAGGAACTGCTGGACGCTTCGAAATCCAGCGACTGGCGCAATCTCGACCCCGCGCGGACGCTGTACATGGATCTCGCCAGCGGCCGGGTGGTGATCGAACTGGCGCCCGAGTTCGCACCGGCCCACGTCGCCAACATCCGCGCGATGGCCAAGGCCGGCTACTGGAACGGGTTGAGCATCAACCGGTCGCAGGACAATTTCGTCGTGCAATGGGGCGATCCGGCCACGGAGGAAAGCATGCGCAAGCCGCTGCCGAAAACCGCGAAAGCGAAGCTGCCGGCCGAATTCACCCGCAGCAGCAAGAACATCCCGTTCACGCCGCTGCCGGATGTCGACGGCTGGGCGCGGCAGGTCGGCTTCAGCGATGGTTTCCCGATCGGCCTGGACACCACCGACAGCACCGCCTGGCTGGCCCACTGCTACGGCATGGTCGGCGCCGGCCGCGACACTGCGGCCGATTCCAGCACCGGCGCCGAGCTGTACGTGGTGACCGGCCAGTCGCCGCGCCAGCTCGACCGCAACATCACCAGCGTCGGCCGCGTCGTGCAGGGCATGGAGCTGCTGAGCGTGCTGCCGCGCGGCACCGGGCCGCTGGGTTTCTACGAGACGCCCGAGCAGCGGGTCGCGATCCAGTCGATCCGCCTCGCCGCCGACCTCAAACCCGCCGAGCGCCTGAAACTGCAGGTGCTGCGCACCGACACCCCGTTGTTCACCGCGCTGGTGGAAGCCCGCCGCAACCGTCGCGACGATTTCTACAAGCGCCCCGCCGGCCACATCGATCTGTGCAACGTGCCGCTGCCGGTGCGGACGGCGCCGCAGCCCGAGACGAAGCCGAAGCGCTGAGCCACTACGACCAATCGCCAATCGCGGGCCGCATGACGACGCTCTAGGATGGTGGCGATCTTCCGCCGGCCCATCGCATGCGCCTCGCCCTGCTCGCAGATCTGCACGCCAACCGCGAGGCGGTCGAAGCCTGCCTCGCGAAACTGCGCAGGCTCGGCTTCGACCGCGCGGTGATCCTGGGCGATATCGTCGGCTACGGCGCAGATCCCGAATGGACCGTGGACGCGGTGCGGGCGCTGGTGGCCGATGGTGCACTGGCGATCTACGGCAACCACGACGAGGCCGCGCTGCGCGACGCGCGGGACGATGCCGCGAATACCAGACACCCGCATGCGCAGGCGGCGATCGACTGGACCCGCCACCGCCTGGACGCGGACCAGCGCGCGTTCCTCGCCGCGCTGCCGCTGAGCATCGACGACGGGGACCGGCTGTACGTCCACGCCAACGCCTGGGCGCCCGGGGAATGGAGCTACATCTCGAATCCACTGGCCGCGGCGAAAAGCATCGCCGCGACGCGACAGCGCATCACCTTCTGCGGACACGTGCACGACCCCGCGCTGTATTACTCGCAGCCGGAGGGCGGCGCGCGCCATTTCGCGCCGTCGCCAGGCGTGGCGATGCCGCTGATCGACACCCGCCGCTGGCTGGCCCTGCCCGGCTCGGTGGGACAGCCGCGCGACGGCAATCCCGCCGCCTGCTGCGCGCTGTTCGATACCGCGACCAACACGCTCACCACCTTGCGCGTGGCCTACGACCACGACGCCGCCGCCAGGAAGATCGTGGCTGCGGGATTGCCGGACATGCTCGCGAAACGCCTGGTGGAGGGCTGCTGACATGCCGGTAGCGCTGAAACCCGGTCTGATCATCGATGGTTTCGAACTGATCGCGCCGCTGCACGAGGGCGGCATGGCCACGCTGTGGCGGGTCCGCCATCCCCACCACGCGATGCCGCTGCTGATGAAACTCGCGCGCATCGGCTACGGCGAAGCCGCGACACAGATCGTCGGTTTCGAAGTCGAGCGGATGATCCTGCCGCAGCTGAGCGGCCCGTACGTGCCGCGCTACGTGGCCGCCGGCGATCATCATGACCAGCCCTGGCTGGTGATGGAGCATCTGCAGGGCGAAACGCTGCGCCCCCTGTTGGACGCCGCGCCGCTGCCGCCGCAGCGGGTGGCCGAACTCGGCGCGCTGGCGGCGATCGCGATCCATGCCCTGCACCAGCAGGACGTGATCCATCTCGACATCAAGCCGAGCAATCTGCTGCTGCGTTCGGACGGATCGTCCGAGAAAGGCACAGCACAGATGGGCACCGCTCAGCCTGGGACGGCTCAGCCAGGAACGGCTCAACCAGGAACGATCGCGCTGATCGATTTCGGGCTGTCGCATCATTCGCATCTGCCGGATCTGCTCAGCGAACAATTCCGCGTCCCGATGGGCACGGCGCCGTACATCGCGCCCGAGCAGGTGCTGGGCCAGCGCGACGATCCGCGCAGCGATCTGTTCGCGCTGGGCGTGACGCTCTATCACCTCGCGACCGGCGAACGCCCGTTCGGCAATCCCGCCAGCCCCGCGGGGCTGCGGCGCCGGCTGTATCGCGACCCGGTGCCGCCGCGCGCGCTGCGCCCGGACATTCCGCGCTGGCTGCAGGAACTCATCCTGCGCTGTCTCGAAGTGGATCCGGATGCGCGCCACGCGACCGCCGCGCAGCTCGCGCACGATCTGCAGCATCCGGAACAGGTGGCGTTGACCGAACGTGCGGACCGCAGTCATCGCGATGGCCGGCTGACCGTGATGCGTCGCTGGTGGCGCAATTTCGGCCGCGACCGCGACCCGCGCAAGGCGGTCGGCGAACATCTCGACCAGGCGCCGCTGCTGATGGTCGCGATCGACCTCAAACACGAAGATGCCGCACTGTGCGCCGCGCTGCGCGGCAACCTGCAGCGCATCGTGTCGACCTTCCCGCATTCGCGTCTGGCCTGCGTCACCGTGATGCGCATCGCGCGCATCGGTCTGGACAGCAATCTCGACGCCGAAGGCCGCAACCGCCACGTCAAACGCCTGCTCGCGCTGCGCGACTGGATCCGGCCGCTCGCGCTGGACGAACACCGCGTCACCGTGCATGTGCTGGAACACAGCGACCCCGCGCACGCGCTGCTCGACTACGCGCGCGACAACGGCGTCGATCACCTCATCATGGGCGCCCGCGGCGTCACCGGCGTGCGCCGGATCCTCGGCAGCGTCTCCGCGCGCGTGGTCGCGGAAGCGCCGTGCACGGTCACGGTGGTGCGGGCGCCGACGACCCACGCGGCCGGATCGGAAGAAGCGTCGCAAGGCGGAACCGCCGAAGGCGATTCCGCCATCGGACCGGTCATCGCGACGGAGCGCGGCTGAAGGATTCCGCTCACCCGGCAGGGTTCACTCTTTTGCCGCCTTGCGACGACGCAGGAACCGGATCAACCGCTTCAACACCCAGATCGCCAGCGCCAGCGCCAGCAGCACCGGCAGCAACCCGGCCACGACGCGGATCACGCCCGCAGTGCTGGACGCCATCACCCGGCCGGTATCGCCGAACGCGATCGCGACTTCGCTGCGCCCGGCTTCGCCGACATGCGGCAAGAATTCGATGGTCAGCAGTTGGGTCTCGATCCGGCGTTTGTGGATCGCGCCCTCGCGCTCGGCCGCTTCCAGTTCCGATTCGACCTTCGACAACTGCTCCGACAGCGCGATGACGTCGGCGACCTTCAGATCGCTGCGCCCCTGGAATTCCAGCAGCCGCGCGTGCTGTTTGGTCAAGCGGCTGCGCAGCAGCGTGTTGTCGCGCACCGCCACCGCGAGATCTTCGGCGCGCGTGCTGCGATCGCCGATATCGCCGCCCGCGCCCGCGGCCGCGATCAGCGGCTCGATCGCCTTCGGTTCGGCGCGGACGCGCAGCGATGCGCGCGGATAGCGTCCGCCGCTCTGGCTGACGCCCAGCACCAGACAGGCGCCGAATTTTCCGCTCTCGCAGGCCTGTTTCGCCGCCTTCACTTTCGCCGCGATCTTGTCCGCATCGAGGCGGATTTCGACCTCGTGCTCGTAGGCCAGCATGGCCTGCTCGCCGTTGGTCGGCCGTCGTTCCGCCGGAGCAGGAGCGGCGCGGCTGTAGTTCGCTTCCGGCACTTCCACGAATTCCTGCAGCATGTGGTCGGCGCCCATCTGGCGCAGCGCGGCAGCATTGCCGCCCTGGGCAGTACCGCCAGCCGACTCTGCCGCAGCCATCGCTGCATCCGCTGCGGCACTCGCGGCATCGGCTGCGGCAGCGGTGTCGTATGCCGCATAGGACGCTTTATCGGCACTGCAACCGGCCGTCAGCGCAGCCACGACGAACAGGATCAGACATGGAATGCGACGCATGACGATTTCCCCCTTCAGGATCGGGCCAAGCTAACCGCGCCATCGCGCGTGCGCAAGCCGATCCGGCGGATCTCGCAGAAAGAATCAGGCCGCCCGGAGGCGGCCTGATTCGACTTGCTGGCGCGACCTCGCGTCCGGTCAGAACTCCTGACTGAACTTGATGCCGAACGTCCGCGGCTGGCCTGCCACGGAATACACCTGCGCCGCGCAGACCTGTTCCGGGCACTGCACGTTGCGGCCGTACTGCGCGTTCTCGTCGAGCAGATTCTTGATGTAGAAATCCACCGACCAGTTGTTCTTGCGCGCGCCGATCGCGAAATCGACCAGCGTGTACGAAGGCAGATCGCCGAGGATGTTGCGTTCGATGATCCGCAGATCGGACGTGCGGCGGCCTTCGTGCACCACCGAACTCTGCCAGTAGGCTTCGTAATCGGCGATGTCGAAGGTGTAGCGCGCGGTCAGGTTGCCCTTGTAGTCCGCAGTGACCGGCAGACGGGTGCCGTCCGGCCCCTGCGGATCCGCGCATACGGTGATCGGATTGCCGTTGGCGTCGATGTCGCCGCAGTAGTTCTCGGTCAGTTCGGCGTCGTAGAAACCCACCCCCGCCGACAGGCGCAGGTTGTAGCTCGCGGCCCAGTTCACGTCCATTTCCAGCCCCTGGATGCGCGCCTGGTTGGCGTTGCGGATCTCGGTCAGGCCGTTCTGCCCCAGCACCGAGAACTGGAAGTCGTCCCAGATCTGGTGGAACGCCGCGCCGTTGAAGGTCAGGCGGTTGTCGAGCCAGGACGTTTTCCAGCCGAGTTCGTAATTGGTCAGGAACTCGGTGAGGTACGGCGGCAGCGTGCCGCGGCGGTTGATGCCGCCCGGGCGATACCCTTCCGACCAGGTGAGATACATCATCTTGTTCGGCGCGAACTTGTACGACAGATTCGCCTTGCCCAGCGTGTCCTTTTCCTGCACGTCCTTGTCGAACACCTTGCAGGGCGCGCCGTTGAACGACGGCCAGTTCGCCGGATCCGGGCCGAACTGCACGATGCACGCCGCTTCGCCGTAGCGGTTCTGCGGCAACTGGCTGCCCTGCGATGAATAGCCGTTGGCGAAGCCGAAGAAGCCCGCCAGCGCATTGTCGGCGCGGAAATGGCGGAAACCGACGGTGCCGGTGAGCTTGTCGGTGAAGTCGAACGAGAGTTCGCCGAAGATCGCTTCGTCGTGATCCTTGCGCTCCTGCTGGGTCAGCCAGATCGTGTCTTCCCAGCCGCGCACGGACAGGCTGGACGCCAGATTGTCGATGCGATAGCGCTGTTCGATGTCGTGCGACTGGTCCATCCAGAACAGGCCGGCGACGAAGCGCAGACGGTTTTCCTGCGACGAGGCGATACGCAGTTCATGGCTGGTTTTCTTGTAGCCGTCCTGCGCCTGGATGTACTGCGCCGGATTCACCAGATCGCCGTTGTCGTCGTAGAAATAGGCGCCGTAGCCGAACAGCGTGTCGTACCAGAAACCGTAATCGCTGTAGTCGGTGTCGGTATCGACGTCGCGCTTGAGATGGGCGAACGCGTAGGTCAGGTCGAAGTTGCCGATCTTGCCCTGCACGGTCAGCGCCGCCTGCGCCCAGCGGTCTTCGCCGCGCTCGGGATAGGCATGGCTGATCTTGTCTTCACCGATGGTGTCGTCGTACGCGAAGTTGCCGTTGACCCGCTGGCGCTGGCCCATCACCGTCGGGGTGATCGTCCAGTTGTCGTTGAGATCGATCTTCAGCGCGAGGCGCGCGCCGACGGTATCGACATCGTTGTAATTGTCTTCGACGCGGTCGGCGTTGTTCTGGGTAATGCCGGAGGTCGGATAAGTCCGCTCGCCGTACACATTGTCGATCCAGCCGGCGTCCTTCTTCTGCCAGCCGACCAGACGGATCGCGGTGTTGTCGGAGACCGGGATGTTGACGAAACCTTCGGCGACGTGACCCATGCCGCCGCCATCGACGGCGTTGACTTCAAGGCCGTAGCCCGCGGAGAAAGCGGCGGTATCGGGCTTGCGGGTGATCAGGCGCAGGGTGCCGGCTTCGGAACTGGCGCCGTACAGCGTGCCCTGCGGGCCGGACAGCGCTTCGATGCGTTCGATGTCGTAGACGTGCAGGTCCAGCGCGCCCTGGATGGTGGTGATCGGCTGCTCGTCGAGATAGATGCCCACGCTCGGCAGCGGGCCGGAGTGGTTGCCGTCGCCGCCGCTGGCGACGCCGCGCATGTAGACCTGGCCGAAGCCCGGGCCGTTGGGCGTGATCGACACGCTGGGCAGCAGCTTGGCGAAATCCTCGAAATCGTTGACCTGCAGCTCGTCGAGCTGCTGCGCGCCGATGACGTTGAGGCTGATCGGTACGTCCTGCGCGTTCTCGGTGCGCTTCTGCGAAGTGACGGTGATGGTTTCCAGCGACGGCGTGGCATCGTCGGCGTCCTGTGCGATTGCGGCACCGGCAAACGCCATGCTGCCGAACGCGACGTAGATCGCGGCGGTCAGCGGCATCCTCGCCAGCCCGGGCGTTCGGCGGATCGCGGTGTTACGGGTCCCTACTCGGTGTTTCTGGCGCATGACTCTCTCCCCAGGTCGTGGTGTATCGGTGCGGTGGATGACTTACGTGTGGATCAAACAGGGTTGGAACGAAACGCTTTGCGATCTCCGGCGCTTCATGCGCCGGCGCTGAACTCGGGTACGGCGGGATACACCTCCAGCACTGCCCCCAGTGCGGATTTGAGCGGATCGAGCCACGGCTCGTAATGACGCCATTGGTCGATACCTTCGCGATTGATCGGGCGACGCACCTGTTCGGAGCTGGCGGTGCGCACCGGACGATCGTTCTCGAAGAAACGCAGGCAGCCGTCCTCGAACGGCAGTCCGCAGTAGTCCAGCAGGCGGCGGACTTCGGTTTCGGTGTCGTCGACCATGCGCTCGTAGATCACGCGATGCACGCGGCCCGGCAAGGCATCGTCGAAGTACGCCATCAACTCGACGTAGTCGCGGTAGTAGCGGCCGAGATCGTCCAGGCCGTAGCTGAAATTCTGGCCGCGCGCGAAGTGCTGTTTGAAACCGGAAAAACAGCAGGCCAGCGGATGCCGGCGCGCATCGACGATCTTCGCATTGGGCAACATGAGCTGGATCAGGCCCAGATGCAGGAAGTTGTTCGGCATCTTGTCGATGAACAGCGGCGCGCCGGTCTTGCGTTGCACGCGGGTGCGGTCGAGATACTGTCGGCCGAGTTCGGCGAAGGTGTCCGCCGGCAGCGCGGCCAGCACGTCGTGATAGCTGGTGGAGGCCTCGGCGCCGCGACGCAGCGCGCGGGTCATCGCGATGATCTCCGGCAATTCCATCGTGCCTTCCACCGCGGAATGGCTGGAGAGGATCTGTTCGAGCAGCGTCGAACCCGAGCGCGGCAGGCCGACGATGAAGATCGGGTCGGGCGACGGATCGCCGCAGCCGGCGCGTTCGGCGAAGAACTCCCGGGTGTAGAGCTGTTTCGCCTTGGCGACCCGCGCGCTGGTGTCGCCGGCGCGGTAGGGCATGGTCTTCAGGCGCAGCGCATTGCCCGCGGCGTAATGCGCGAACGAATCGGCGTAATCGGCGCGATCCTCCAGCGCCTTGCCCAGCGCGAAATCGAAATGGAAGCGATGTTCGGCGTCGAGGTCATCGCGAAGGAGCTGCGCGCGCATCGCCGCGATCTCGTCGTCGCCGAAGCGGAAGGTCTTGAGATTGGCCAGGCTCCAATACGCCTCGCCGAAACCGGGATCGAGCGCGATGCTGCGGCGGTACGCGGCGATGGCCTCGTCCTGGCGTCCGGCGGTTTTCAGCGCGTGGCCGTGGCTCATCCATACCCGCGGATTGTTCGGGTATTCGCCGAGGATCGCTTCGTACAGCGCGATGCCGGCGTCGTATTCGCCGAGACGGCACAGGATCGCCGCCTTCAGCGTGCGGCAGCCGGGATTGCGCGGATCGTCGGCGAGCAGGGTTTCCAGCTGCGCCAGCGCGGGCTGCGACTGCTGTTCGCGGTGCAGCACCAGCGCGTAGTGCTGGCGCGCCTCGCGGAACCCGGGCGCGAGTTCCAGACAACGTTCGAGCAGATGCAGCGCTTCCTCGCTGCGCCCCACCCGCACCGCCAGTTCGGCGAGCATGCGGATCGCGGCGACATCGGTCGGGTGTTGCTTCAGCCAGTCGCGCAGCAGCGCTTCGGCATCGGGCAGACGATTGTCGGCCAGGGCTTCGGCCGCCTGCAGCACGCGCGGGTCGCGCGCGGAGTGGCGGACGTAGGCCACGTATGCGGCGTCGGCGCCCTCGGCATCGCCGATGCCGCGCAGGTGGTCGGCCAGGGCCAGCCAGGCCTGCGGCAAGGCTGGATTGAGCGCCAGCGCCCGACGCAGCGCGGCGATGGCGTCGTCGCCGCGACCGGCGCGGCCGAGTGCGAGCCCGAGTTCGCAGTGCACCTGCGCCGCGCGCGGCTGTTGCCCCGAAAGCGGTTCCAGGATCGCCAGCGCGTCGTCCACGCGACCGCGGAGGCGATGCGACGCCGCCAGCACCAGCAGCGCGGCCGGGTGCTCCGCGACCACGCGCAGGATCTCGACGGCCTGCTGCCCGGCCAGTTCGGGGTCGCTGCCGAGCAGGCGCGAAGCGTGGTTCAGTGCGACATCGAGACGGGCGGTGGCTTCAGACAAGAACGGTCCTGCTTCGTCGGATCCGGGCAAAGGCTTCAGGGCAAGCGCCGCGGGGGGAAAGCGCCGCGGACGGAGGCCGCAGGCGAAGAAATCGCGGGGCGATGGACACGTGCCGCCATCCATGTCCGCGATCAAGCGGACAATCTACGATGCGGGCGTTCGCGGCGTCCAGCGACGGAGCGCCGCCGCCGGCGATCCCCTGCGTTAGCATGGCCGGATGGCAGATCAACCAGACAACGACGCCCCGATCCGGCCCTACGACAAGCCTGCCGGCGGCTGGGATGCGCTGAAGTCCTCCTGGCAGGCGCTGCGCCAGCAGGATGCGGTGCTGCGCGGCCCCGGCACCCTGCTGCGCACCAACCAGCCCACCGGCTTCGACTGCCCGGGCTGCGCCTGGCCCGACCGCAACCCGCATTCGACCTTCGAGTTCTGCGAGAACGGCGTCAAGGCGGTCGCCAACGAGGCGACATCGAAGCGGGTGACCGCCGATTTCTTCGCCGCACACAGCGTCGCCTGGCTGGCCGAACAGAGCGACGAATTCCTCGAAGCCCAGGGCCGCCTGACCGAGCCCATGGCCTACGACCCGGCCAGCGACCGCTACGTGCCGATCGGCTGGGACGCGGCGTTCGCACGGATCGCCGATGCGCTGAACGCCCTCGCCTCCCCCGACGAAGCGATCTTCTACACCTCGGGCCGCACCTCCAACGAGGCCGCGTTCCTGTATCAATTGTTCGTGCGCGCCTACGGCACCAACAACATGCCCGACTGCTCGAACATGTGCCACGAGCCCTCGGGCGTGGCGATGAGCGAGCAGATCGGCAGCGGCAAGGGCACGGTCACGCTGGACGACTTCGAGCTGGCCGACGCGATCTTCGTGTTCGGCCAGAACCCCGGCACCAATCATCCGCGGATGCTGGGCGAACTGCGGCGCGCGGCGAAGCGCGGCTGCCGGATCGTCGCGTTCAATCCGCTGCGCGAGCGTGGCCTCGAACGCTTCACCGATCCGCAGTCGCCGACGGAGATGCTGGGCGGCGGCTCCACCGAAATCGCTTCGCACTATTTCCAGCCGAAGATCGGCGGCGACCTCGCGGTGGCGACGGGCATCGCGAAGGTGGTGATCGAATCCGCCTACAGCGAGCACGATCCACATGCGGTGGACACAGACTTCATCGCCGCCAACACCCATGGCTATGAGCACTTCGTCGACTGCGTGCGCGACGCCGCATGGCCGGACATCGAGCGCGAATCCGGCCTGAGCCGCGCGCAGCTGGAGCAGGCCGCGCGGATCTATCTCGACAGCCGCGCCACGATCTTCTGCTGGGGCATGGGCATCACCCAGCACCGGCGCAGCGTCGCCACCATCCAGATGCTGACCAATCTGCTGCTGGCGCGCGGCAACATCGGCAAGGCCGGCGCGGGTCCCTGCCCCGTGCGCGGCCATTCCAACGTGCAGGGCGACCGCACGATGGGCATCTACGAAAAGCCGGCGCCCGCGTTCCTCGATCGTCTCGGCGCGGAGTTCGCATTCGATCCGCCGCGCGCGCACGGCTTCGACACCATCGACGCCATCGAAGCGATGCGCGACGGTCGCGGCAAGGTGTTCTTCGCGATGGGCGGCAACTTCGCCGCGGCCACGCCCGACACGGAGGTCACCCACGCCGCGCTGCGTCGCTGCGCGCTGACGGTGCAGGTCAGCACCAAGCTCAACCGCTCGCACCTGGTGCATGGCCGCGAGGCGCTGATCCTGCCCTGCCTCGGCCGCACCGAGATCGATCTGCAGGCCGGCGGCCTGCAGGCGGTGACGGTGGAGGATTCGATGAGCATGGTGCATCTGTCCTCGGGGATGAACGCGCCGGCATCGCGCGAGCTGCTGTCGGAGCCGGCGATCGTCGCCCGGCTCGCGGCGGCGACGCTGCCGCGCAGCACGATTCCATGGCTGGCGCTGATCGAGGACTACGACCGCATCCGCAAGCGCATCGCGAAGGTGATTCCCGGCTTCGAGGATTTCAACGCGCGCGTACGCCATCCGGGCGGCTTCCATCTGCGTCATCCCTGCCGCGAGCGCATATTCCCGACGACGTCCGGCAAAGCGATGTTCTTCGCGCATCCGCTGGTGGACACCGCTGTTGTAGGAGGGGCTTCAGCCCCGAGCAAACCATTGCAGCATTTTCCGGAAAAATTACCGGCAGCGTCATCGGGGCTGAAGCCCCTCCTACAGTTGATGACGGTGCGTTCGCACGACCAGTACAACACCACCGTCTACAGCAGCAACGACCGCTACCGCGGCGTGCACGGCCTGCGCCGCGTGTGCTTCATCTCGCGCACCGATCTGGATGCGCTGGGTTTCGGCGACGGCGAACACGTCGATCTGGTCTCGGTCTGGAACGACGGCGAGCGCGTCGCGCGCGATTTCCGGCTGGTCGAATACGACATCCCCGCAGGCTGCCTCGCCGGCTATTTCCCGGAAACCAACGCGCTTGTGCCGCTGGGCAGCCACGCCGAACGCGCACGCACGCCGGCTTCGAAATCGATCCCGGTCTATCTGCGCCGCGCAGAGCGCACCGCAATGCCATGAGCGAGGACGCCGCCCTCGCGCTGATCCGCCTGCTCGCCGCGGAAAGCGAACTGTCGCTGCCGCGCGCCGCCAAGCGGCTGTCGTTGAGCGCCAGCGAATTACAGCGGGTATTGGTTGCGCTGGGCGACGACCCTCGCTTCGATGGCCTCGATCTGGTGGCGCAGCGCCGCGATGGCGAGCGCGTGCTGCTGCAGCTGACCGAACGTGGCCGCGCGCTGTGCGCGAGCGCCGCATGACGACCGGTCTGCGCGCCCGCGAGGCGCTGCACATCGGAGGAGACGCCAGTCGTCTCCGCGAAGAATGGGTGATCGAGGAAGTTCCGGTCGCCATGCTCTACAACGATCTGTCGTTCGCGGTGATGATGACCACACCCGCGGATCTCGAGGATTTCGCGCTGGGTTTCGCGATCTGCGAGGGCATCGTCGGGTCGGCGCAGGAATTCTCGCTGGTCGACATCGTCCGCAGCGACGACGGCATCGCACTGCACGCCGCCATCCCGCAGCGCCGCTTCGACGCCATCGAACAGCGCCAGCGCGGCCTCGAAGGTCGCAGCGGCTGCGGGCTGTGCGGCACGTCGAGCCTGCAGGCCGCCATGCGCCCGGCGCGGAAAGTCGGCATCGGCCCGCGCCTCGGCGTGGACAGCATCCACGATGGCCTTGCGCGACTCGCGCAGCAGCAGCCCTTGAATGCGCGCAGCGGCGGCGTGCATGCGGCCGGTTTCGTCGACGGAGAGCATCTGCTCGTACGCGAAGATGTCGGCCGCCACAACGCCGTCGACAAACTCATCGGCGCGATGCTGCATAGCACGCCGCACAGCGATCCGGACGACGGCTTCCTCGCCATCACCTCGCGCGCGTCGTACGAGATCGTGCACAAGGCCGCGAACGCGGGCATCGCCGTGGTCGCGGCGATGTCGGCGCCGACCGATCTGGCGATCCGCCACGCCGAAGCCGCCGGCATCACCCTGATCGCCTTCGCACGCGACGCGCGGATGAACGTCTATTGTGGACGCGAACGCTTGAATCAGTTGTAGAGCGGCCTTGAGGCCGCTGCCTCGCTCCCTCCCATTCGCGCTACGCTCGAATCTCCCTACCCCGCGATGCGTGGGAGGGTTGGGGTGATGGCAGCGGACTGAAGTCGGCTCTACGAAAATTGTCTCTCGTCACCGCGGCAACGCCTTCAAAGCAGCGAGCACGCCGGCCTTCATCCGTGCGATGTCCGGATCGTCGCTGAGGTGGATTTCGACATACAACACATGCAGGAACGCCGCGAGATCGTGCCGCCGCGCGAGCCATGCCTCATCCTTCCACGCCAACGCCGGGTCGCCCAATCGCGTCGACAGCGCTGCGAACCAGGCCGTCCATTCCGCTTCAGTGTGCAGTTTGCGTTTACCGACGAACAGCAGCGGCCTCGCGAGTCGTTCGGATTCGCCGAAGACATAAGCATGCCCGGCAGCGGGTACCGCCTGCACCGCTATCGCCTGCAGCAGGCGATCGAGCTGATCGCGATCCAGCGTCGGATTCAAGGTCAGCTGCATCGCCCAGTCGGCGCCGTGCGCAACGCCATGACGCCAGCCGACACTGACGTCGAAACCACGATGATCGTCGACGGATTCGAGATACTGCGCTGCGCGCTCGACCAGCGCGGCGCGCTCGTCGTCGCGCATCCACGGCTCGATGCGATCGGTGCGTGCGACCTCCGCCAGCGTCAGCGCGGCGAACGGTCGCGCGACACCTTGCGGATCGGGCGCATCCAGCATGGCGAACAGGCGCGTGCGCAAGGCACGCAGGGTTTCCGGCGCAATCGCTTTGGCACGCAGCCAATGCCGCAGACCTTCGTAGGCGATGCCGTCGCGTAGCGAAGGATCCGGCGATGCGAGGCAATCGATCAGAGCGAAGGCGAGCGTTTCCCGCGTCCGCGCATCGACGACCTCGAAACCAGCGTCCTTCAGCGCGACCAGCGACGCATCGGACGCGCACTGCGGCGGACAACCTGCCCATGCGGGCATCTGCATGCATGCGATAAAGAGTGCGATCGACATCGAAAGCCGCCTGCAGCGGATCATGCGCATTGCCCGCTGCAATCTGCTGCGGATTCATCTGCGGATGCGGATCCGGATGCCATCCGCAACGAACAGCGATGTCTTCGATACTGCATCGATCCGCCCTGAAGCGATGATGTCGGGGACAGCAGGATTCCGGCACCCAGCCGCCTGCCGCAGCATTCCGACGCGAGCATGGCAGATGCGGGCGATGGCGTTCCAGCCTATCCTTGGCGTCTTCGTTCAGCCGGAATAATCGACATGCGCATGACTCCGCTCGCTGTTGCCCTGCTTACCGCCACGCTCGCCGCCGGCACGGTGACGGGCGCTTCCGCCGCGTCACCCGCCACGCCGACCGCCGCGAAGGCGACCGCCGACGCCGCCGTCGATGCCAGGTTCGTCGACCTCAGCAAACGCTGGCTCGACGGGTTCCTGAAGCTCAACCCGGTCGGCGCCACCCAGCAGGGCGACCATCGTTTCGACGCCGAGATCGAGGATCTCAGCGCCGCAGGTCGCACGGCATACGTCGCATTCGCGAACACGATGCTGGCCGAACTCGACGCCATCGACGCGGGCAAGCTGTCGCGCGAGAATCAGATCGATGCGGCGATCCTGCGCAACCAGCTCAGGTCCGACGTCTGGGGCATGGAAACGCAGCAGGCCTGGGCGTGGGATCCGCAGATGTACAGCGGCCTCGCCGGCGGCGCGATCTACAACCTGATGGCGCGCGAATTCGCGCCGCTGCCCGAGCGCCTGAAATCGGCGACCGCGCGCATGGAGAAACTGCCGGCGCTGTTCGCGCAGATGCGCGCGAACATCGATCCGGCGCGCGTCCCGAAGATCCATGCCGAAACCGTCGCGAAACAGAACGGCGGCGTGATCTCGCTGGTCGAGCAGTTCATCGTGCCGAACGCGGGCCAGTTGCAGGGCGAGGACCGCAAACGCCTCGACGCCGCCATCGAAGGCCTCCGCAAGGCGGTCGCCGAACAGCAGCTGTGGCTGGACAAGACCCTGGTGCCGAACGCCAAGGGCGACTTCCGCATCGGCCGGAAACTCTACGACGAGAAACTCGAGTTCGCGCTGATGTCGACGCTGTCGCGCGCGGAGATCAAGCAGCGCGCCGAGGCCGAAGTCGTACGCGTGCGCGCCGAGATGTACAGGATCGCGCGGCAGGTGCTGAAGGACAAACCCGGCGCGCCGGAGATGCCGGAATCCCCGAACGCCGAACAGCAGCAGAAAGCCATCGAAGCCGCGCTGGAACTGGCCTATGCCGACAAACCGGCGCGCGACGCGGTGGTCGAGACAGCGAAGCAGACGCTGGCGCAGGCGACCGCATTCACCCGCGCGAAGGATCTGGTGACGGTGCCGGACGATCCGGTCGAGATCATCCTGATGCCGGAATTCCAGCGCGGCGTGGCGGTGGCCTACTGCGATTCGCCCGGCCCGCTCGACAAGGGGTTGAAGACCTATTACGCGATCTCGCCGATTCCCGACGAATGGACGGACGCGCAGAGCGATTCGTTCCTGCGCGAATACAACACGCGGATGATCCATCTGCTGTCGATCCACGAAGCGATGCCGGGCCATTACCTGGAAGGCGCGTTCTCGGCGCGCTACCCGTCCACGCTGCGCGGCGTTCTGCGCTCGGGCATGTTCGCCGAAGGTTGGGCGGTCTACACCGAGTCGGTGATGATGGATGCCGGTTATCTCGACAACGATCCGCTGTTCCATCTGGTGCGCCACAAGTTCTATCTGCGCGCGGTGGCCAACGCGATCCTGGACCAGGGCGTGCACGTCGACAACTGGAGCAAGGAGCAGGCGATGGAACTGATGGTCAAGCGCACCTTCCAGCAGGAGCGCGAGGCCGAAGGCAAGTGGGTGCGCGCCCAGCTGAGCATCGCGCAGTTGCCGACCTACTTCGTCGGCGTGCAGGAGCACTTCGACCTGCGCAAGGCGATGGAGCAGAAGCAGGGCAACGACTTCAAGCTCAAGGCCTACCACGACCAGGTGCTGTCCTACGGCGCGCCGCCGGTGCGATTCGTACGCGCGATGATGCTGGACGAGCCGATCAGGTAAGCAAGATCGGATAAACCCCGGCCCACCGGGCGTCGCCAGGAACGTGATGGCCCTCGCATCGGGGCCATCGCCGGCTTGGCCCGCCCGGCCCGGGGCCGTTATGCTTCGCGCGTCCGCCCCGGACCGTATTTGCCGTTCACTGGCTTGATGCGGACATCGCCTTGATGCAGGGCATTTCGATGCACGGCATGGGGGCATCCGGCAACCGGTCATGGGAGCACTGCTTGAGTATTTTCGATTCAGTCAAACGTTGGCGCGACACCCTGCGCGGGCGCGATGCGCCTGCCGCACAGGTCGCCGCGCCGCAGCCCGTCGCCATCCCGCTGCCGCCGCGCCCGCCGACGCCGACGCCCGAAGAACTCGATGCCCTGGCGGAGACCGCCACGCCCGAGGAACTGGTCGAAGCCGCAGTGGCGCCGCCGCCGGTGGAAGACGAATACGAAGGCCCCGAACGCCGCGAGAAGCCGCGTTCGAACATCCGCCCGGGCACCCGGGTGCTGATCGTCGACGACTCGACCACCATCGTCGCCGTGCTGCGCAAGATGCTGCAGCAGAATGGATTGCAGACGTTCGAGGCATACACCGCCGAGGAGGCGCTGGAACTGGCGCGCGATCTGGTGCCGGACCTGATCTTCCTCGACATCGTGCTGCCGGGCATGGACGGTTTCGCCGCCCTGCGCGCGCTGCGTCGGGAGCCCGCCACCAAGCCGGTGCCGATCATCATGATCAGCGGCAACGCACTGGCGACCGAGCAGTTCTACGTACAACGCATCGGCGCCGACGATTTCATGAAGAAACCCTTCTCGCGTCCGGAAGTGTTCGCACGGATCGAACGTCTGCTCGACGATGAAGGCGTGCCGCGCCGGGTAGCGACGCCGGCTGCGCCTGCGGCCACGTGGTGACTCGGCGGGACATGCCGTCGGTGCCGCGCATCGCGCGGTAGCACACCGTACCGATCAGGCCATCGGCTCGCCGCGATACCAGCGGTGATCGGCGATCTCCAGCAGCGCGAAATCTTCCGGCGTGTCGCCGTACGCGTGGATCGCATCGAAATCGCTGGGCGTATAACGTTCGCGAACACGCCGCGGCTTTTCTTCGCGCACGCACTGCGCGCCGTCGTAACGACCGGTGAGCGCACCGCTCACAACTTCGAGTGTCGAGCAGATCAGCTCCAGTCCGTGCGCGCGACACCAGGGCGAGAGATAGACATCGAATCCGCCGGAGACCACCACGACCGTATCGCCGCGTTCCTTGTGCCAGCCGATGCGCGCCATCACTTCGGGCCGCAGCACCGGCGGTAAAGCCTCGCGCGCGAAGCGTTCGCCGGCCGCAAGGTAATCCGCTTCGGGCATGCCGCGGAAAGCGGCATACGCGATTTTTTCGCGGATCGAGATGCCCGACACCCAGCCGAGCCTGTAACCCGCGATCCACGGCGCGAGCCGCAGTCTGCCGATGCGCAGCCGCTGCGGCGGGACCGCCGAATACACGAACGCCGGCAGCATCTCGTGGGTGGTGATGGTGCCGTCGAAGTCGAAGAGCGCGAGATTCATCGCAACGACGAATTCATCCGGAGCGGAGGTTCGATCTCAGCGAGTCGTCATCTCGAAAGGCAGACGCCCGGTGCCGGCGACGCCGGGCTTGAGCTTCAACTTCGTTGCCCATGCCACGATGGCCCTGTCGATCGCGTCGACCGTCGACGTCTTGACGAACCTCACCGCGGTGACGTCACCGGATGCGCTGTAATCGAGCTCGATCTCGGCATTCGCCCTGGAAAGATTGGCGTCGGCGATCGCACGCAACACCGGCTGCAGTGGCGGTTTTTCGACCACCATTGCCCGGACATCGATCTCCGGGACCATGGCCGTTTCAGATGCAACAGCTGCCGGCATATCTGAGGACGGCGGGGCGGATGCGGTTTGCGCGGAAGCGATATTGTTGAACGAGAGGATCAACAGCGCGCACATCGAAAGTCGAAACATGGGTATTCCTTCAATAAGGGGTCGGCAACCATCGTTAAAGCGTAGAAAGCGACGGAAGAGGGTCATCGCGACCCGGCTGCATGCATTGCATCCATCCCTGCGCATAAGCACGTGCGTGCCACGCGCCGGGACACACGCTTCACCCCCGCCCATACACATCCTCATACCGCACGATATCGTCCTCGCCCAGATAATCCCCGGACTGGACTTCGATCAGCTCAAGCATGTCTTCGCCCGGGTTTTCGAGGCGATGCTTGGCGCCGATGGGAATATATGTGGACTGGTTCGCGAACAGCTCGAACACGTCGTTGTTGCGGGTGACGCGGGCGGTGCCGCGGACGACGATCCAGTGCTCGGCGCGTCGTTCGTGCGATTGCAGGGACAGCGTGGCGCCGGGTTTGACCTTGATGCGTTTGACCTGGAAGCCGTCGCCCACGTCCACCGAGTCGTAGCTGCCCCAGGGACGGCTCACTTCGCGGTGCAGCGCGGCCTGGCTGCGCTGTTCGGCCTTCAGCCGCGCGACCACGTCCTTGACCTGCTGCACCTTGTCCTTCGCGGCGACCAGGATCGCGTCGTCGGTTTCGACTACGATCAGATCGTCGACGCCGACCAGCGCGACCAGGCGGCGCGCGTAGGCATAACTGTTGCGGGTGTCGATCGCGATCACGTCGCCGTGATGGGCGTTGCCGTCGGCGTCCTGCTCGCTCACGCCCCACAGCGCCGACCACGAACCGACATCGTTCCAGCCGATGTCGACCGGCAGCACCATCGCGGCGGCGGTGTTCTCCATCACCGCGTAGTCGATGGATTCGGACAGCGACGCGGCGAAGGCTTCGCGATCGAGGCGCAGGAATTCGATGTCGTGCAACTCGCCGTCGCGGTCCAGATGCGCGCAGGCGGCGCGCGCGGCGGCGAGGATGTCGGGACGATATCGTTCGAGTTCTTCCAGATAGCGCGAGGCGCGGAACAGGAACATGCCGCTGTTCCAGTAATAGCCGCCTTCGTCGAGATACGCCTGCGCGGTGGCGGCATCGGGTTTTTCGACGAAACGCAGCACCTTGCGCACGCCCTCGCCCACATCCGCCTGGATGTACCCGAAACCCGTTTCCGGGGCCTCCGGCACGATCCCGAACGTCACCAGGGCGCCCGCGTCCGCGGCGGGTACAGCGGCGATGACCGCGGCACGGAAGGCGGCATCGTCGCGGACCACGTGATCCGAGGGCAGCACCAGCAGCAGCGGATCGCCGCCGTCGAGCAGGGCGATCAGCGCCGCTGCGGCGATCGCCGGGGCGGTATTGCGGCCGACCGGTTCCAGCACGATCCGCGGTGTCGGCGCGCCGATCACCCGCAGTTGCTCGGCCACCAGGAAGCGGTGCTCCTCGTTCGCCACCACCAGCGGGGCGCGCCGGGACAGCGCCGCCACCCGGCGCCAGGTGGCCTGGAGCATGGTGTCGTCGCCCACCAGCGGCAGGAACTGCTTGGGATAGGCCTCGCGCGACAGCGGCCAGAGCCGGGTTCCGGAGCCGCCGGACAACAGGACCGGCAGCACGTCCGGCGGTGCTTCGGGCCGTACGTGGGGCGGTACGTGGGGCGGAACATCCGGCGACACTTCAATCATGGGGCCCGCTCCCGAAACGATGCCCGGCAGTTTACCCTGTCGTCTTTGCCGCCTCCGACCCGCGCATGACCCTGCAGACCCCGGTTTCCGTTTCGCCCGAAGACCTCCGCGCCGCGGACCCGCGCGCCGCCGCCCGCACCTCCTGGGCGCGCGCCGCCACCGGCGACCCGGCGCTCGACGTTCAGCGCGCCTCGATGGACGCGGGTTTCCGCAGTTACTGGCGCGGCCATCCCGCGGCCGGGCCGCATGCATCGAAAAGCGTGATCGTCATGGATTCGCCGCCGGACAAGGAAGCGGTATTGCCGTGGCTGGAGATCCGCACCCTGCTGAAGACCGGCCACGTGCGCGTGCCGGACGTGCTGGCCGAGGACGTCGAGCACGGCTTCCTGCTGCTGGAGGATCTGGGCCATCACACCTATCTGCATGCGATCGATGCCGACAACGCCGACGCGCTGTTCGACGCTGCCATCGGTCAACTGCTCAAACTGCAGCAAGTGGCGACGCCGGAAGGCTTCCCGGTCTACGACGAGGCGCTGCTGGCGCGCGAGCTGCGGCTGTTCGACGAATGGTTCCTGGGCCGTCATCTCGGCGTGACGCTGGACTGCGGCGATCTGGAGCGGCTGGAACTGGTGTACCGGCGTCTGATCGACGCCGCGCTGGCGCAGCCGCAGGTGCTGGTGCATCGCGATTTCATGCCGCGGAATCTCATGCCCTCCGCGGACGGCCCGGCGGTGCTGGATTTCCAGGACGCCGTGCTGGGACCGATCGCCTACGATCCGATCTGCCTGTTCAAGGACGCCTTCCTGAGCTGGCCGCAGACGCGTATCGACGCCTGGCTGGACCGCTACCACGCCCGCGCGCTGGCCGCCGGGCTGCCGGTGCCGCCCCTCGAGCGCTTCCGCCGCGATGCCGACTGGATCGGCGTGCATCGGCATCTGAAGGTGATCGGCATCTTCGCGCGGCTGAACCACCGCGACGCCAAGCCGAAATACCTGGCCGACGCACCGCGCTTCCTCGCCTATCTCGATGGCGTGGTGCCGAAGTATCCGGAGCTGGCACCGCTGGGCGAGCTGCTGGACCGCCACGTCAGGCCCGCGTTCGCCTGACGCCTTCGATTCGCCACGACGCCCACCACGTGCCGAACGGCACAGTCCGCGCAGCACGGTCCATGGCACAGTGCGCGACAGGTTCCTGGGGGGATCCAGCAAGATGAAAGCCTTGATATTCGCCGCTGGTCTGGGCGAACGCATGCGGCCGCTCACCGACACCACGCCCAAGCCGCTGCTCGCGGTCGGCGGCAAACCGCTGATCGTGTGGCATCTGGAGAAGCTGGCCGCGATCGGCATCCGCGAGGTGGTGATCAACACCAGTTGGCTGGCGACGCGCTTCCCGGAAGTGCTGGGCGACGGCAGCGCCTTCGACCTGCGCATCGAGTATTCCTACGAAGGCCCGACCCCGCTGGAAACCGGCGGCGGCATGTGGCACGCGCTGCCGCTGCTGGGCAGCCAGCGCATCAGCGAAGAACCGTTCATCGCCATCAACGGCGACATCTGGACCGACTACGATTTCGCCCTGCTGCCGCAGCACCCGGCGGGCGACGCGCACCTGGTGATGGTCGACAACCCGGAACACAACCCGCGTGGCGATTTCGTGCTGCTCGGCAGCGGCGCGCTGCGGAGCACCGCCCCGGACCCCGAGGAGTTCGCCGAAACCGGCGATGCCGGCACCCGGCTCACATTCTCGGGCATCGGCGTTTACCGGCCGAGCCTGTTCGACGACTGGCGCAGGATCATCGGCGGTGCGCCCGGCGCCCGCGACACGCCCCCGCGTTTCAAGCTGGCGCCGCTGCTGCGCGCAACGATGGGGCGCGCCAGCGCGACCGGCGGACACCACACCGGGCGCTGGACCGATGTGGGTACGCCGGAGCGTTTGGAGGAAATTGATCGCCTAATCTCGGCCGGCAGACAATGACTATCCAGCACCACATGCAGGGCATTAAAACATGGCGAATACATGGCTCGACGGGCAAGGTCCATGGTGGTTCAACGCCTACACTTGGCCCCTCAACGGCAGTGCTCACGCCCCGGATGCGTGGGGACGGTACGCCTACAGCTTCAAAGAAGCCGGAGATAGGCTAACCGGCGATATCCTTGCGGGAAAGCGTGCCAGCCTAGACCTGCTTCTCATGCCGATTCTTTACCTCTACAGGCATTGGATCGAACTGACCATCAAGTGTTCTCTGCGTGATCTTCATCGCCATCTTGGTCAGCCCTCGTCAATCAAAACCGGGCATACATTGAACGGATGGACGGCGATGTTCGACGCTGCTGGGCAGTTGGCGGGAGGCGCACCGCCCACATTCCCCGAAGCGGACGCATTCGTGAATGAACTGATCGCCATGGACCCCGGCGGAGAAACCTTCCGTTATCCGGAAAAGATCAACGGCGCGCCGACATGGTCTGGACCAGACTGGATCAACATCGAACGCCTCGCGTCTGGGATCGAACACGTACAAGAGGCTATCTACTGGGTAGAAAGCGTACTTAACGACGTAGACCAGGCAAACTCTGCCCCATAGCCTAGATGAAGCGGTGCCGGCTACGGACGATTAGGAGTTGTTACTCAGCGACTGCCGCAGAAACGGCACCGTCAACCGACGCTGCGCCGCCAGCGACTCGCGGTCGAGGCGGTCGAGCAATGCGGTCAGGCTGACGAGATCGCGATCCACGCGCTTGAGCAGCCAGTCGATCGCGGCATCGTCGATCTGCAGACCGCGGCGCTGCGCGCGCAGGCGCAAGACTTCGGCGCGACCGCTGTCGTCCAGCGGTTCCAGCGCGATCCGCGCGCACTGCGACAGCCGCGAACGCAGATCGGGCAACACCAGTTCCAGCGCGTCGGGCGCGACCCGCGCCGCGTAGAGCAGGCTGCGACCGGCGTCGCTGGCGCGATTGTGGGCATCGAACAGCGCCACTTCGTCTTCGCGATTACCGGCGACTGCGTCCAGACCGTCCAGCGCGACGACATCCGCATGCTCGAACGCATCCAGCGCATCGCGCAGGCGACCGGCGGCGGCGGCGAGGGGCAGATAGGCGGTGCGCCGGCCGGCGGCTTCGGCCTCGGCGCAGGCAGCGAGCAGCAGATGGGTCTTGCCGGTGGCCGCAGGCCCGGCGATGAAAATACCGGCGACCGCGCCGCCGGCATCATTCCTGCCGCACGCCAAGGCATGCAGCTGCGCGAGCGCGCCTTCCGGTGCGGCGACGAAGGATTCGAAACGCTGGTCGGGCGGGAAGCGCAGCGCCAGCGGCAGTTGCGCCGCGGGGCCGGAAAGCGAACGCTCGTTCACGCGGGGTCCGACGGCTCCGCGGCGCCCGCTTCGCGATTGTGGTGAGCGGTTGCGATCTCGATCCTCGGGCCGTGCGATTCGTCGCCGAGATAGAAACGACTCGCGGCGTACTGGCCATGCACGTGGCGGATCAGCACATTCGCGACCGCCGCCACCGGCAGCGCCAGCAGCATGCCGAGGAAACCGAACAGGGTGCCGCCGGCCATCACCGAGAACACCACGGTGACCGGGCTCAAGCCGACGCGGTCGCCGACCAGTTTCGGGGTGAGGACGTAGCTTTCGAGCAGCTGACCCACGCCCCAGACCGCGATCACGCCGACCAGATGCTGCCAGTCGCCGAACTGCATCAGCGCGGCGGCGGTGCCGCCGAGCAGCACGGTGGTCGGGCCGATGTACGGAATGAACGTGAGGATGCCGCCGAGTACGCCGATCAGCACGCCCACTTCAAGACCCACGCCCCACAGGCCGACGGCGTAGAAGATGCCCATCGCCAGCATCACCAGGAACTGGCCGCGCAGGAAACTGCCCAGCACGGCATCGGATTCCTTCGCCAGATGCGCCACGGTCGCGTAGCGATCGCGCGGCACCAGACCGCCGACGCGCTCCACCAGCTTGTTCCAGTCGCGCAGGAAGAAGAAGGTGATGAACGGGATCAGCACCAGATTCGCGAACCACCCCAGCACGGTGAAACCCGACCGGGTGACATAGCCCAGCACCTGGGTGGCGACGCCGCTGGCACCCTGCCAGTTGCGCTTGAGCATGTCCAGGAGATAGTCGGGATCGAGCCAGGTGGTGACTTCCAGCCCGGACTTGGCCTCCAGCCACGGCAATCCGGTCCGCACCACCCATTCCATGTAGGCCGGCGCCGACTTGGCCAACACCATGATCTGGTTCTGGATGACCGGGATCAGGATCAATACCAGCGCCACCACCATCAGCACCATCAGTGCGAACACCAGCACGACCGCGCTGTTGCGCGACAGGCCGCGCCGCTGCAGGCGTTCGACCACCGGATTGCCGAGCCACGCCAGCAGCGCGGCCGCCGCGAACGGGGTCAGCACCGGCGTCAGCACCCAGATCAGGGCGCCTACGCCGATGAACAGCAACGCCCATTGCAGACGCCGGAAAAAACGGGCGATGTCGTCGACCGACTCGGGTTTCATGCCACTCGATCCGTGTGAGCCCGCTGGATCGGAGCCTGCGGGATGGAAGTCGGAGTTCATCAGGTCGCCTCAGCGAAGATCGAACGTGGGGAGCGTGGTTTCGCCGGGTTCGGCATCGGCCGCGCTTTCGCTGCCGACCAGCATGCCGCGGCTGCCGATCATCTTGCGGAAGCCGGGCAGACCGCTGATCAGGTCCAACTCAAGCACCAGACCGTCGATACCGGCGCTGATCGGCCGCACTTTGCGCACGACCGAAATGTCCTGCAGATGACCCATCAGGCGGATGTAATCGTCGGCGCTGTCGATGCCGGTGAAGCGGATCCGGTACGCGCCGGCCGGGCCGGACGCGCCGCTGCTGCGGGCGTAACGGCGGATCAGGGCGTCGGCGGCGCCGTCCGCGCCGCCCGACATCGCCGCGCGCGCATCGGCGTTCTCGGTCGACCATTTCGACAGCTCGCGGCCGTTGTCGACGAAGATCCAGTCCGCCTTCCAGCCATTGCCTTTCCGATAGAGCTTGCCGATGAGCTGCATCGGCGGGCTGTAGCGCGCCGACACCCGTGCGATGGATCCGGTATCGCCGCGCCAGATCGCGCCGACCGCGGCCTGCTCGGCGGCGTTGCCCGAGGGCAGGCCGAGCCGATAGCCGCGTTCGATCGCGCGGTCCAGAACTGCACGGGCTGCGTTGCCTTGGCCCACGCCGACCAGGCGCGGGCCCTTGCCGTCGTCGATCGCCAGCCACAGCACCGGCTTGGGCCGCGGCTGCGGCCAGATCGGGAGGCCCAACGCGCCGATGACGCCGTCGACCTTCGCCTGGTCGAAACGCACCACCAGCTTGGTCTTGAAGGTCGGCGCGCCGTTGGCGGACACGCCCTGGTCCTGGCGGTAGTCGTAACCGGCGACATAGTCCTTGGCGCGGCGCAGTTCCTGGCCGACGCCGGGACGGCCGGTCGCGCTGCGATCGCCGCTGATCTTGGCCAACACCTGCGCCAGGGCCCGGGCGAAGCCGTTGTTGCGCTCGGTATCGGTCTGGCTGTTGACCGGGACCTCGGCCTCGTAGATGCCGCTGGCCGCGGCGCGATCGCCTTCGACCCGCTGCGCCTGGGCGACCGGCGCCACCATGGCCAAGGCCAGACACAGCCCCGTCATCCAACGCATTCCGGCCGACCACCGCACCAACCATCCACTCGACTGCCGCATTTTCACGTCCCAACCGTTGTTCCCAGTGGAAATGGTGCCACAAGTAGGGCGGGCCTTGGCCCGCCATCACGACCTTTCCGGTTGTTCCGGGCATCAAGGCAGAAGCTTTTGGGATCATTACGAGGCGCGATCGGAAAGTCCGCAATGGCGGGCCAGGGCCCGCCCTACTACAATTTCGCCTTTCCAGCGTACTGCGAGCCGCCGTGACCCAGACCCCGCCCGACTCCAGCGGCTCCGCTGCAAACGTTCCCGCCGCCGGCGGAATGACCTATCGCGATGCCGGCGTCGATATCGACGCGGGCAACGAAGTCGTCGAGCGCATCAAACCGCTGGTCAAGCGCAGCTTCCGCCCCGAAGTGATGGGCGGCCTGGGCGGCTTCGGCGCGCTGTTCGACCTGTCCGGCAAGTACAGGGAACCGGTGCTGGTCTCCGGCACCGACGGCGTGGGCACCAAACTCAAGCTCGCGCAGCAGCTGAACCGTCACGACACCATCGGCATCGATCTGGTGGCGATGTGCGTCAACGACGTACTGGTGCAGGGCGCCGAACCGCTGTTTTTCCTCGACTATTTCGCCACCGGCAAGCTCGATGTCGACACGACGGTCGCGGTCGTCGGCGGCATCGCCAAGGGCTGCGAACTGTCCGGCTGCGCGCTGATCGGCGGCGAAACCGCGGAAATGCCCGACATGTACCCGCCGGGCGAATACGACCTCGCCGGTTTCTGCGTGGCGGGCGTCGAGAAATCGAAGATCCTCGACGGCGCCCGGGTCCGCGAAGGCGACGTGCTGATCGGCATCGCCTCCAGCGGCCCGCATTCCAACGGCTATTCGCTGATCCGCAGGATCTACGACCGCGCCGGCCGGCCGGCCGACCTGGATCTGGACGGCACGACGCTGGTCGATGCGTTGATGGCGCCGACCCGGCTGTACGTCAAACCGATCCTCGAACTGCTGGGCGGCGCGCAGGGGAACGACATCCATGCGATGGCGCATATCACCGGCGGCGGCCTGACCGAGAACATCATCCGCGTGGTGCCCGACGGTCTGGGCCTGGACATCGATGCATCGAGCTGGCCGCAGCCGCCGGTGTTCGCGTGGCTGCAGCGCGAAGGCAGTGTGTCGAACGAAGAAATGTGGCGCACCTTCAACTGCGGCATCGGCTTCGTGCTGATCGTGCCGCCGGCCGCGTTGGACGCCATCGACACCGAACTGGACCGTCTCTCACTGCCGCACTGGCGGATCGGCGAAGTCACCGCTGCCGGCGACGGCGAACGGGTCCGGATCGGCTGAGCAGCCGCACAAGAGCAGCGGATTGGACATCCGGAAACGCATCGCGTTCGGCATGACCATCGCGATCTTCGCGATCACCTGGATCGCGCCGATCTGGCCGCTCGAACAGGCGCTGCACAGCTCGTTGACCGTCGTCGGATTGATCTGGCTGGTAGTGCACGATCGCCGCTGGCCGATGCGCAATGCCGACTTCATCGCGATCTGCGGGTTCATCGCAGTCCACTGCATCGCTGCGCGCTGGCTGTATTCGAACGTGCCGTACGACGCCTGGCTGCGCGCCGCGACCGGCTGGTCGCCGCAGGCCGCATTCGGTTGGGAACGCAACCATTTCGACCGGCTGATCCATCTGCTGTTCGGGCTGTGCTTCGCGCCGATGCTGGCCGCGCACGCGCGCCAACGCTGGGCCGTGAGCATGATGCAGGGATTCGCGCTGGCGGTCCTCGCGATCATGGCGGTCAGCCTGATCTACGAATGGCTGGAATGGGGCATCGCGTTGCTGCTCTCGCCGGATCAGGCCGAGGCCTACAACGGCCAGCAGGGCGATGTCTGGGACGCGCACATGGACATGCTGCTGGCCACGATCGGCGCCGTTGTATCATGGCCGTGGCTCGATCGCAGGCCGTTTCCGGGCGGAACACCCGCCGCATCGACATGAGCGAACCCGTCAGTATTCCCGAGGTTTCCGCGCAGGAGATCGAGCATCTGCGGATGCTGTCGATCTTCCATTACATCGTCGGCGGCATTACCGCGCTGTTCTCGCTGTTCCCGGTGATCCATCTGGTGATCGGACTGGCCATGGTCACCGGCAGACTCGAGCACAGCGATCCCGAGGCCCGGCTGGTCGGCTGGTTTTTCGTGGCCTTCGCCGCGGGATTCATCGTCTGCGGCCTCACGCTGGCCGGATACATCGCCTACGCCGGCCGCTGCCTGCAACAGCGACGCAGGCACATGCTGTGCCTGGTGGTCGCCGCGTTGAGCTGCATGATCATGCCGTTCGGCACCGTGCTCGGCGTGTTCACGCTGGTCACGCTGACCAAGCCGTCGGTAAAAGCCCTGTTCGCGGCGCGTTGACGTGCCGGCATTGCGGCTCGCCGTGCTCGCCTCTGGCGCCGGCACCAATCTGCAGGCGTTGATCGACGCCATCGCATCGGGCGCACTCGACGCCGACATCGTCGGCGTGTTTTCCGACAAACCGAAATCGCTGGCTTTGCAGCGCGCGCGCGAAGCCGGCCTTCCGGCGGCCGCGCTTTCGCCGAAATCCTTCGCTTCGCGCGCGGCATTCGATGCGGCGTTCTTCGCGGCCGTGGATGAGGCGCAGGCCGATCTGATCGTTTGCGCCGGCTACATGCGGCTGATCGCGGCCGTGGAAGTCGAGGCGCGACCGGGTCGCATGATCAATCTGCATCCCTCGCTGCTGCCCGCGTTCAAGGGCCTGCATACCCACCAGCAGGCGTTGGACGCGGGCGTCGCCGAGCACGGTGCGAGCGTGCACGTGGTCACCGCCGATCTCGACGGCGGCCCGGTCATCGCCCAAGCGCGGGTACCGGTGAGGCCGGGCGACGATGCCGACATCCTGGCCGCACGGGTGCGCGAGGTCGAACATCCGCTGCTCGTCGATGTGGTGCGGCTGATCGGCGAGGGCCGCTTGTCGCTGCGCGATGGACGCATCCACCTGAACGGCGCGAGCTTGCACGCCCCGCTTCAGCTTGGGGCCAACCGGCGGCTTGCATGATGCCGCCCGTCATGCGCCCATTCGCCGCCCTCCTTCTGCTGTTCTGCGCCCTGCCCCCGGCAGGCGCGCAGACCGCGTCCGTGTCTACAGCGCAGGAAACTGCGGCGGTACAAGCGCCGGTACTGGAACCTTTCGTGGCCCGCTATGAAGCCCGATATCGCGCCAAACCCGCCGGCGACGCCACCCTGAAGGTGGTCCGCCTGCAGCCCCCGCAATGGCGCGTGGACCTGGGAATCGAAGGCCGCCGCGGCATGGCCGGCGTACTCGGTCTGAACGTGCAGCAGAGCACCGTGTTCGACGCCGTCGACAGCCTCTATCGCCCCTTGAGCCAGAGCACCGTCCGCAAAGGCCTGTTCCTCGGCCGCAAGACGGTGGGCAGCTACGACTGGGCCAAGGCCAGCGCACGGTGGCAGGGCGACGTGAAGAAGCGCCATCAGCAGCCCGTCGCGCTGATGCCGGGCGACATGAGCGGCCTGTTGATCAATCTCGCGATCATCCGCGACGCGCGCCCCGGCGCCGTCCTGCGCTATCGTTTCGTCGAAGGTGGCCGCGTCCGCGACCACGTCTATCAGGTCGCCGCGGTACCGGAAACGGTGCAGGTCGGCGAATTGAACTATTCCACCCTGCGCGTGGCCCGCACCAACGGCGGCAACGACGATACCGTCGTCTGGGTCGCACAAGGCGTACCGACCCCGGTACGCATCCTGCAGCGCGAGAACGGCGAAGACGCCGTCGACCTGCGTCTGATCGAATATCAAGGAACACCATGAGCCTCGCCCCGACTTTCGCCAAACCCTCCTTCCGCATCGTCCGCGGCCTGCTGCTCTCCGTCGCCTTCGCCGCATCGGCTGCGCCCGCGCAGGCGCTGGAGCCCTTCGCCGCCGATTACGAAGCCAATTACATGGGGCTGTCGGCCACCGGCAGCATGACCGTCGAACCGCAGGGCGGCGATCAGTGGAAATACACGCTGAAGATCAGCAACCAGATGGCGCAGCTGACCCAGACCACGCTGTTCGAGGATCGGAATGGCCAATGGCGTCCGCTTTCGGGCACCGACGCTTCGCTGCTGTTGATCAAGAAGATCCGCCGCAATGCGGTGTACGACTGGGCGAAGGGCGAAGCGCGCTGGAGCGGCGACGTGAAACCGGAACGCGCCGGCCCGGTGCCGTTGCAGTCCGGCGATGTCGATGGCCTGTTGTTGAATCTCGCCATCGCCCGGGACGCGCTGGCCGGCAAGCCGCTGCGCTATCGCATGGTCGATGAGGGCCGCGCAAAGCCGATGAACTTCACCGTCGCCGGCAAGGAAAACATTACCGTCGGCGGCAAACCGCGTCAGGCCACCAAGCTGGTCAGCACCAGCGGCAACAAGCAGATGCTGATCTGGGTGGTCGACGGCCTGGCCTTGCCGGCGCGCATCCTGCAGCGCAAGGACGGCAAGGACGATATCGACCTGAAGATCGTGTCGGTGCGTTGATCGCGTTCGACGGCGCGGATCGGCACTCACACGATAACGACTGTAGTAGCGGACTTCAGTCCGCTACTCTTTTTACGTATGGACAACAGCGGATTGAAGTCCGCTCTACGAGAGCAGGATCAATCGATGCGCTTGATCTTCGCGCCCAAGGCCGACAGCTTCGCCTCGATGCGTTCGTAGCCGCGGTCGAGATGGTAGATACGGTCGATGATGGTGTCGCCATCGGCCACCAGTCCGGCCAGGATCAACGACGCCGACGCGCGCAGATCGGTGGCCATCACCGGCGCTCCGCTGAGTTTCTCCTGACCGCGCACGATCGCGGTGTGGCCTTCGATGCGGATATCCGCGCCCAGCCGCTGCAGCTCCTGCACGTGCATGAAACGGTTCTCGAAGATCGTCTCGCTGATGATGCTCACGCCGTCGGCCACGCAGTTCAACGCCATGAACTGCGCCTGCATGTCGGTGGGGAAACCCGGATGCGGCGCGGTGCTGATATTCACCGCTTTCGGCCGTTTGCCGTGCATGTCGAGGGTGATGCTGTCGGCATCGACCGTGATCTTCGCGCCGGCCTCGGTGAGTTTGTCGATCACCGCGTCCAGCGTTTCCGGGCGCGCGGCGCGGGCGACGATGCGCCCGCCGGTCATCGCCGCGGCGACGAGGAAAGTACCGGTTTCGATGCGATCTGCGACCACATCGTGACGGCCGCCGTTGAGGCGCTCGACGCCGTGCACGGTGATGCGGTTGCTGCCGGCGCCCTCGATCTTCGCGCCCATCGCGATCAGGCAATCGGCCAGATCGACGATCTCCGGTTCCATCGCCGCGTTTTCCAGCACGCTCACGCCATCGGCGAGCGTAGCCGCCATCAACACGTTCTCGGTCGCGCCGACGCTGACCATGTCGAACACCACCCGGCCGCCGCGCAGGCGCTCGGCTTTTGCCTTGATGAAACCGTGATCGACCGACACCTCGGCGCCCAGCGCCTGCATGCCCTTGATGTGCTGGTCCACCGGACGCGAACCGATCGCGCAACCGCCGGGCAGCGACACTTCGGCGGCGCCGTAACGCGCGAGCAGCGGCCCCAGCACCAGCACCGACGCGCGCATGGTCTTCACCAGCTCGTACGGCGCGATGTGACTGTTGACGCTGCGCGCATCGACGCGCACATGGCCGGCTTCGATGTCGTGCTCGACGGCGGCGCCGAGCTCGCGCAGCAGCTTGATCGTGGTCACCACGTCGTGCAGATGCGGCACATTGCCGATGTCCACCGGCCCGTCGGCGAGCAGCGTCGCGCAGAGGATCGGCAACACCGCGTTCTTCGCGCCGGAAATGCGGACTTCGCCCTGGAGCGGCACGCCGCCGGTGACTACGATTTTCTGCATGGGAGTATTGGAATATCTTCGAGGAGCGGCGCAAGACGGCGGCGCCAGCCGGTTCAGAACGCGATCCGATGCATCAGGACCGCTGTTCCATCAAATCACTGTTCCATGTATTTATAGCGGTAGATACGGAACCCGGGATACTGCTTGAAATCATCCGGTTCCCAGCCCTTGTCCAATATCCGATCAGTGATGATCGCCATGTGGACACCGATCGGATCCAGGAGCTCATCGGCAATGGCGAGTTCGAAATCGACGGGATCTCCAACAAATGCATCGATCGCGTCGCACGCGGCCTGCACACGGGAATAAGGCGTTGGTTTCATGCTCGATTCCAAGTGTTCGTGGGCGGCGTCGCGGCTTTCGCCGCTCCCACAGGCAACGAAACGATCAGCCCGCTTCTTCGGGCGTCAGCGTCTTCAGCGCCAGCGCGTGGATCGCGCCGCCCATCAACTCGCCGAGCGTCGCATAGACCATGCGGTGGCGGGCCAGCGGCAATTTGCCACGGAAGGCTTCGGCCACGACCAGCGCCTCGAAATGCACGCCGTCGTCGCCCTGCACGTGGACCTGGGCGCCGGGCAGGCCCTGTTCGATCAATTGGCGGATGGTATCGGGGGTCATCGGAGGGTCGGGATCCTGCGCAGCGCGCGCTGCGTTCATGGGAGGTGCGGGCAATCCCGGGGTCGGGTGCGTAGAATTGCCCGCTTAGCGTAACGGAAAGCCGTCTGCTCCCCAATGGCGAATGCCTCATTGCCCCAACCCATCCCGACCCGGGGCGCGTCCTCGGATGCAGCCCTGGCCGATAGCGGCCGCCGGGTATTCGAGGTCGAACGCGACGGCCTCGCCGCGGTTGCGGCACGGCTTGACGGGCAATTCAGCGCCGCCTGCCGCACCCTGTTGGCCTGCCAGGGACGCGTGGTCTGCATCGGCATGGGCAAGTCCGGCCACATCGCGCGAAAGATCGCCGCGACCTTCGCCTCCACCGGTACTCCGGCCTTTTACGTGCATCCGGGCGAAGCCGGTCACGGCGACCTGGGCATGATCACCGACCGCGACGTGGTGCTGGCGCTGTCGTATTCCGGCGAATCCGACGAAATCCTGACCCTGCTGCCGGTGCTCAAGCGCCAAGGGAACCTGATGATCGCGATGACCGGCCGGCCGCAGTCGACGATGGCGCGCGAAGCCGACATCCATCTCGACGTCAGCGTACCCGCCGAAGCTTGTCCGCTGGCGCTGGCGCCGACCTCCAGCACCACCGCTTCGCTGGCCATGGGCGATGCGCTCGCGGTCGCGCTGCTCGAAGCCCGCGGCTTCACCTCGGAGGATTTCGCGCGCTCGCATCCGGCCGGCGCGCTCGGCCGCCGACTGCTGCTGCACATCGCGGATGTGATGCATTCCGGCGACGACATTCCGCGCGTCGGCACGGATGCCAGCCTGAGCGACGCGCTGCTGGAAATGAGCCGCAAACGCCTGGGCATGACTGCCGTGGTCGACGCCGACGGCCGGCTGATGGGGTTGTACACCGACGGCGACCTGCGCCGCTCGCTGGCGGACCCCGCCACCGACGTGCGCGAAACCCGGATCGAGAAACTCATGACCCGCAGCCCGGTCACCATCGACGCGGATGCGCTCGCGGTCGAAGCGGCGCAGTTGATGGAAGCGCACAAGATCAACGCGCTGCTGGTGATCGACGGCGAGCGGCGCGTGGTCGGCGCGCTGAACATCCACGATCTGCTGCGCGCGCGGGTCGTCTGAGCATGACGTCGTCTGTCGAAGTCGCGCCCGTCGAACATCTGCCGCTCAACCGGCGCGCAGCCGTCGACAGCACGCTGATGGCGAAGGCGGCGAACATCCGCCTCGCCTGTTTCGATGTCGACGGCACCCTCACCGACGGCCGCCTGTTCCTGGACAGCGAAGGCCGCGAAATGAAGTCGTTCCACGTCCACGACGGCCAGGGGCTGGTGCTGCTGCGCGAGGTCGGCATCGAAGTGGCGCTGATCACCGCCCGCCTCAGTCCGGTCGCGGTGCATCGCGCACGCGAACTGAAGGTACGCGTGCACATCGGCGTGAAGGACAAGCTCGCCTGCGTGCGCGAACTCTGCGCCGAACTCGGCATCGGCCTGGATGCAGTGAGTTTCATGGGCGACGACCTGCCCGATCTGGCGGCGATGCGCGCGGTCGGACTGTCGATCGCGCCCGCCAATGCGCATGCGTTTACCGGATCGCGAGCCCAGGTACGCACGCAGGCGATGGCCGGCGATGGCGCCGTGCGCGAGCTGTGCGACCTGCTGCTGGCCGCACAGGGCAGCTTCGACGAACCCATCGCGACGCCGCCCACCGGAGAGCTGTCGTGAGCTGGCGCGGACCGGTCATCCTGCTGCTGTTGCTGGGCGCGCTGGTGAGCGGCTGGGCGGTGTGGAAACACCGGCGCCCGCCGCCGGTGGTCGGAACCGCCAGCGATCGGCCCGATTATGTGCTGCACGACTTCGAACTGATCTCGCTCGACAGCGAGGGCAAGGAATCCTTCACCCTGCGCGCCCCGCGCCTGGAACGCCGTCCGGACGACGCCACCATGTCGCTGACGACGCCGGTGTTCAAGGTGCCGGACGGCAGCGGCAAATACTGGGACATCCGCGCGAAGCAGGGCTGGGTCAGCGCCGACCAGAAGGAAATCCGCATGATCGGCGAGGTCAAGGCCAACAGCCCGGCCGACGACCTGCGCCCGATCACCATGAATACCGGACGCCTGAACGTGTTTCCGCGCCAGAACCGCGCCGCCACCGACGACGTGGTGACCATCGTTCAGCCCGGCTCTATACTCCGCGGACGCGGTTTTGCGGTGTCCACGGCCACGAAACGCTACGTGTTCCGCTCCGAGGTCCAATCCCGCTATGTCACTGTCCGCCGCTGAATCCAAGTTCCTCCATCGCCCGCGCGCGTCCCTGCCGACGCTGTTCGCGACCTTGGCGGTCGCCTGCGCCCTGCTGTCGGGCGCAGCGTCCGCGCGGGACTCGGATCGCAACCAGCCGATGGACATTGAGGCCAGCCGTCAGGAAGGCACGCTCGACGGCAACAGCGTCAACACGCTGTCGGGCAACGTCATCATCAAACAGGGCACGCTTGATATCCGCGCCGCCAAGGCCGATATCCACCAGCGCGGCGGCGAAGTCGTCCGCGCGGTGCTGACCGGCAGCCAGGCATCGCTCAAGCAGCAGATGGAAGACGGCTCGCCGATGACCGCCAAGGCGGACCGCATCGATTACGACATGAACACCGACGTGATCGTGCTCACCGGCAATTACACCGTCACCACCCCGCGCGGCACCACCAGCGGCCAGCGCCTGACCTACGACCTCAAGAGCGGACGCGTCGAGAGCGGCGGCGACAGCGGCCGGATCAAGATGACCATCCAGCCGACCGCGCGCAAGACGCCGGCACCGACACCGGCGCCGGGCAAACCCTGATGCTGGTCGCGGAAGGGCTGCGCAAGCGCTACAAGTCGCGCGAGGTCGTCCGCGACTTCGGCCTGACCCTGGACGCCGGCGAAGTCGTCGGCCTGCTCGGCCCCAACGGCGCCGGCAAGACCACCTGTTTCTACATGATCGTCGGTCTGGTACCGGCCGATGCCGGCCGTATCGTGCTGGACGGCCATGACATCACCGGCGATCCGATGTACGCCCGCGCCAAGCGCGGCGTCGGCTACCTGCCGCAGGAACCCTCGGTGTTCCGCAAACTCAGCGTCGCCGACAACCTGCGGCTGGTGCTCGAGCTGCGGTCCGACCTGGACCGCGCCGGCCGCGAGCGCGAACTCGCTTCCCTGCTGGAAGAACTGCAGGTGGCGCACGTCGCCGAACAGAGCGGCGCCAGCCTCTCCGGCGGCGAACGCCGGCGGGTCGAGATCGCCCGGGCGCTGGCCGCGAAGCCGCGACTGATCCTGCTGGACGAGCCGTTCGCCGGCGTCGACCCGATCTCGGTCGGCGAAATCCAGCGCATCGTCCGTCATCTGAAGAACCGCGGGATCGGCGTACTGATCACCGACCACCAGGTTCGCGAAACCCTGGGCATCTGCGATCGCGCCTACATCATGAGCGAGGGCGCGGTACTGGCCCAGGGCGCACCCGACGCCCTGCTGGCGAATCCGGACGTACGCCGCGTGTATCTGGGCGAATCCTTCCGGCTGTAGCGGCATGCTTCAGCCGCAACCGGCAACCGCCGCCGAGCCCATTCTGGACGCATAGCGTGCCGGTCGTCTCACAAATTCCTGTAATCACCACGAAATTTCCTCGCAAGGATCGCGCCAAGGGCAGCCAAGCGGGTGCGACAAGCCCTAACATAGGGACATGAAGCCACGCCTGCAGACATCCTTGGGCCAACAGCTGATCCTGACGCCGCAACTGCGTCAGGCGCTGCACCTGCTGCAGTTGTCGTCGCTGGAGCTCGAGAACGAAATCACCCTCGCGGTCGAGAGCAACCCGCTGCTCGACTGGGACGAGAGCGAGAACGACGCCCCCGCCGGCGATGGCGCCCCGGACGGCATGCCCGAAACCCCTGTCGTGGCGGAAACCGTGAGCGCGGACGAAGCCGCGGAGCATGATCGCGGCGGCGAGGACGACAGCTGGGAGCCTCCGGACAGCTGGAACACCACCAGTGGCGGTAGCCACAGCGGCAGCGACGAGGACGGCATGGACCCGATGGACCGACTGGTCCGCACCGAGTCTCTGCACGACCACCTGTCCTGGCAACTGCACCTTACCCGCCTGTCGCCGCAGGACCAGCGGATCGGCGCCGCGCTGATCGATGCCATCGACGACGACGGCTATCTGCGCGAATCGCTCGACGACATCGCCGCGATGCTGCGGCCGGAGCTGAACGTCGGCACTGCCGAAGTCGGCGCCGTCCTGCACCAGATCCAGCGCTTCGACCCGCTGGGCATCGGCGCCCGCGATCTGCGCGAATGCCTCACGCTGCAGCTCGAACCGCTGCCCGACGACACGCCGGGCAAGGCGATGGCGCTGCAGATCGTGAACGGACCGCTGGAACGGCTGCCCAAGATCGGCGCGGACGGTCTGGCCGCGGAACTCGGCGCGCCGGCCGACGAAGTCGCGACCGGCCTGCACCTGGTACGGTCGCTCGACCCGCATCCCGGCGCGCAGTACGGCGGCATGAGCGCGGACACCTACATCACCCCGGATTGCGTGATCTGGCGGCATCAGGGGCTGTGGCGGGCGGCGCTGGCCGGCAGCCACACCCGGCTGACCATCCATCGCGGCTACGAGGGCATGATCCAGCACGCCAGCAGCAGCGATGCCAGTTATCTGCGCGGCCGCCTGCAGGAAGCGCGCTGGCTGCTGAAACACCTGGAAGCGCGCGGCGACACGCTGTTGAAAGTGGTGCGCTGCCTGATCCGCCAGCAGTCGGGCTTTCTCGAATTCGGCGAGCAGGCGCTGCGTCCGCTCACGTTGCGCGAGGTCGCGGCCGAAGTCGGCCTGCACGAGTCCACCGTTTCGCGCGCGATATCGCGCAAATACGCGGTCACGCCGCGCGGCACGCTGCCGCTACGCAGTTTCTTCGCCTCCGGCATCGGCACCGAAGGCGGCGGCGAAGCGTCCAGCACCGCGATCCAGTCGATGATCAAACGACTGATCGAAGCCGAGAATCCGCGCAAGCCGCTGTCCGATGCGAAATTGGCCGACACGCTCAAAGCCACCGGCGTGCCGGTCGCACGTCGCACCGTGGCGAAATATCGCGAAGCGATGAATATTCCCGCTTCGCACGAACGCGTGCGCATGGCCTGAACCGGCGCATCGAAAACAACGGTTCGCGCACTTGCTTCCGCGTCCCGCTGGGGTACCCTGTCGATAGAGCGAAGATCAGGACGACCTGCCCTTGCACTCGGCGCACGTCGACCCGATGTTCATCGATACGGAGCTTCCGGCACGTAGGGAAGCACCGGCATCGCGGTATCGGCGGGCTGGGCCCGGTGCCGCGCTGCGCGACCAATGCCCGGCAAACAGAGGACACTGTCGATGCGTATCGAAACCCACGGTCACCAGATCGAAGTCACCCCCGCCCTGCGCGAGTACGTCGAAACAAAATTCACCCGACTGGGCCGACATTTCGAACATCCGATGGACGTCGTCCGCACGCAACTCAGTATCAGCAAGCCCGATCACTGCGCCGAAGCCACCGTCCACGTGTCCGGCCGCACCCTGCACGCCAATGCCGCAGGCCAGGACATGTACGCCGCCATCGACCTGCTTGCCGACAAACTCGACCGCCTCCTGCTGAAGCACAAGGAAAAAATGGTCGATCATCATCGCGGCGAAAGTCTCGTCGTGAATGGAGAGCTCGGCTGATCGGCTGACGCGCGAAAACACCGGGATCAGCAGCGACTGACATCCCGCCCGACACGACCGCGGCTGGACAATGCGGCTTGCGCCGCACGTCCCCGCGGTCGTTTTTTCTACGGCCTGTTCGTATCCTGCACTCCCCACACCTTTCAGCGAACGCTCCGTCCACATGAACGCCAGCATCAGCGCACGCGACCTCTACGACCAGCAGCAGGAACGTCTCGACCTGCGCTGGATCGCCGGCCAGCGCGGCGAGCACCGGGTGCTCGAAGCCGTGGAAACCGTGGCCCGGCGGCCTTCGCTCGCCGGTTACCTCAACATCATCTATCCGAACAAGGTGCAGATCCTCGGCACCGAGGAACTGGCCTGGCTGGATGCGCTCGACGCGCGCCAGCGCTGGGAAACCATCGAGAAGATGATGCAGTTCCGGCCGCTGGCGATGGTGATCAGCAAGGGTCAGCCCTGCCCCGAGGATCTACGCTCCGCCGCCGAGGAATCCGACACGCCACTGTGGGCGTCGCCGCGCCGCGGCCACGAACTGTTCAATCATCTGCAATATCACCTCGCACGCAAACTCGCGCCGCGCCTTACCGTGCACGGCGTGTTCATGGAGATCTATTCCATCGGCGTGCTGATCACCGGAGATTCCGGCGCGGGCAAGAGCGAGCTGGCGCTGGAACTGGTGACCCGCGGTCACCGCCTGGTCGCCGACGACGCGCCCGAATTCACCCAGATCGCGCCCGACGTGCTCGACGGCGCCTGCCCCGATCTGCTGCAGGATCTGCTGGAACTGCGCGGCTTGGGCATCCTCAACGTGCGCCAGATGTTCGGCGACACCGCGGTGAAGCGGAACAAATACCTGCGCCTGATCGTGCATCTCACCCGCCCGCATCTCGAACCGCAGGCGACCGGCGGCATGGGCATGGAGCGTCTGGTCGGCGACCTGGGCTCGCGCCGGCTGCTCGACCTCGACGTGCCGATGATCACCCTGCCGGTCATGCCCGGCCGCAACCTCGCCGTACTCGCCGAAGCCGCCGCGCGCGCGCACATCCTGCGCATCAAGGGCGTCGACCCGGCCGCGGCGTTCATGGCGCGTCATTCGCATTTCCTGGAGCGCTCGTCGTCATGAGCACACCGGATGCGCCCACCGCCTCGCAGGATTCCAGCCTGATCGTCATCAGCGGCATGTCGGGCAGCGGGAAATCCATCGCCCTGAACACCTTCGAAGATCTCGACTACTACTGCGTCGACAATCTTCCGGCCGATCTGCTCGCCGAATTCGTGCGCGGCGCTACCGGCAAGAACGATATGCCGCCGAAGCTCGCGGTCGGCATCGACGTGCGCAACCGCAACACCGACCTGTCGAAACTGCCGTCGTGGCTGTCGCAGGCCGGCGCGCTCGGGCTCGATCCCAAGCTGGTGTTCTTCGACGCCAGCGACGACATCCTGCTCAAGCGTTACGCCGAAACCCGCCGCCGGCACCCGCTGAGCCATCTCGGTCTCGCGCTCGCGGATGCGATCGCGCTCGAGCGGCGCATGCTCAAACCGTTGCGCGCGCTGGCCGATGTGATCATCGACACCAGCGAACTCAACGTCCATCAGATGCGGCGCCGGGTGATCGCCGAACTGGACCTCACTTCCGACCGCACCGTCTCGCTGCTGTTCGAATCGTTCGCCTACCGCCGCGGCGTGCCGAGCGACGCCGACTTCGTATTCGATGCGCGCGGCCTGCCCAATCCGCACTGGGACGCGCGCCTGCGCCCGCTTTCGGGTCGCGACCGCGAAGTGCGCGAATATCTGGACACCCAGCCCGACGTGAACGAATACACGACCCAGGTCGCCGCATTCCTCGACAACTGGCTGCCGCGCATCCAGGCCGATACCCGCAGCTACATCACTGTCGCGTTCGGCTGCACCGGCGGCCGCCACCGCTCGGTCTATCTCGCCGAAACCCTCGCCGCGCACGCCCGCGAACACGGCTGGCGCGATGTCGCGACGTATCACCGCGAGCTGGAATGATCGTGACGTTCCGGGGCTTGGCTCAGCCCCGGAACGCTGCGACCAGCAGTCGCTCGCACATGCGCTCAGGTCGCGAGTGCGATGCCTTCCGGCAGTTTCCACACCTGCCCAAGCTTGACGATATACGTGTGGCCGAACGTGATGTAGGCGCTCACCGGTGTCGGCGAAAAACCGAAGCCCAGAGCGAAACAGAATCCGGCCGGCAACGAATGATTGCGCGGGCTCATCTCCCAATAAAACGAGACGGTGACGCTTGGGCCGAGCGGAAATTTGGGGCCCAGGCTTCGCCCGACCGAAATATTGATCCCGAACGAGCTGCCGCCGAAGCCCTTGGTTCCGGTCCAGAAGACATACACCGGAATCGAGAATGAAATCCCGGCGAAGAGTCCAAGATCGACGCCGCCGCTTCCGAACCAGCCGACTTCGCCGCCACCGGTGATGTAGAAACCGGTCGCCCCGGCGATTCCCGCGCCGACACCGGCCTGTCCCGAGATGCCGAACGCCAACAGCAGCTTGTTGGGATCGAACGCTTCATCCTCGGCCTGCAGTGTTTCCGCGCTGATCCTGACCGCGTCGATATAGCCAACCGCATTGACCAGCCACAACATCGTGCGTACCACCGCCGATGTCACCGGATCGTTCTGGATGAAGCCAGGATTCGGCGCGGGATACTGCCGCTCCGGCGTATTCCGGATATTGGCCGCCAACTCCGACGTGATGCCATCGGCAACGATCCTGCCTGGTTCGAGCTGCGGCCACGGACGACCATAAGCGATCGTCAGTTTTCCGCCCAGGGTGTCGTTGATCGGAAATCCGCACTTGAGCCGCGCATCCACGAACAATTCGCACTTCGAAATCTCCACGCCAGCCGTCAATCGTGCCTGATATCCCAGGATATCCGGTCCTTCGATCGTGATCGTGGGATTGTCCTGATTGATCGTCGCCGAGCCCAGATCGCGGGTCTCGCCGAACAGCTTGAGCCGCATGCCGATCGTGATGCCGCGCATGCCCAGTGCCCAGTACACGTGCAACCCGCCCAACCATCCAAGATCGATGATCGGAATCTCGCCGTTCGTCATGATGTGGGGAATGACGGTGGACTGCATCCTCTCGATCGCGCGGATCTCGCTGCGCGTCGGAATTCTGTCGATATCGAGACCTCGTTCGAGGATCTCCGCGGGGACTTCTTCAATCGAAAAGCGATCGCTCTGCATCATCGAATCCTTTCTGTCGGATGAAACACGGTCGAGCCGGACCGTTGGCCGCTTCCTGCAGCAGACGCAAAAAACGAAATACTGGAACGTCCCCTGTCGTCAGCACCGTAGACCGGTCGGCCCTTTCGCCGGTCTCCCGCCATCGAATCCCAATGATGGCGCCAACACATCGAACTCTACTCCACCCGCACCCGCGTCAGCCGCGCCGCAACGACCAGAACGGGATGTCCCGACGCAGCCGATAGCCCATGCGTTCGTACATGTTCTTCGCGCGCGGGTTCTCGTGGCTGACATGCAGATACGGCGTGCGCCCTTGCGCGAGGATGTCGTTGGTCAGCGACGCGGTGATCCGGCGGGCGTAGCCGCGACCATTGAAATCCGGATGGGTGCAGATCGCGCTGACTTCCTGGAAGTCGCCGGTGCCCAGTCGCTCGCCTGCCATCGCCGCGAGCCGGCCATCGACATAGATGCCGAAATAGCGACCCATCTCCATGGTCCGTGGGCGGAAATAATGCGGATAGACCAGCGCGGTCAAGGCGAGCACATCCGCGCGATGCTCCGCCGTCGACAGCGGCACGATGTCGGGCCCGTCCTCCACCGGCAGCGCTCCGGCGCGGATCATCTGCGCGAGGTCGCCCAATGCCTGCAATCGCCAACCCTCCATCACGCACGGCGCGACGCCGAGCAGATAAACGCTTTCGTTCGCAGCGATCAACGCATCCAGCGCATCGCGGACATCGGCCCCGTCATGCGCCACGCCGAGAAAGGGCGCGAACTCCGCTGGATAACGCGCGGCCTCGCCGACGCGATGCGCGATATCGGCGTGCCGGCTGCGCAGCGCCGACCAGAACGGGTTGTCGAGGTCGGAGGACATGCGAAAAGCATAGCCCGAACCGCGTCCGGCTTCATGCACCGCCATCGCATGCCGGAACCGACGCATCCAGCGCGCCCGCGGTCCCATTCGGCTCACCAAGCAATGCCCAGTCTTTACGCTGCAGGACGGAAATTGCGGGATTACTGTCGGCCGGGTCACGAGTGGTCGACGACGACACTTGCAGACTCAGCCTTCTCCGGTCGAATAAGCCGCCTGGAGCGCAGATACCAGTCTCTGTACGTCCGCGGCGTAGAAGCTGGATGAATTGAGCGTATTGATTTCGACGATGCGCATACCGTCCGGCGTATCGCAGACATCGATCACGAAGCTCTCGTGAGGCATCCATTCGGCGATGCGCTTCTCCACGAATTCGCCCAGGCGCTGATCGACATCCTCTGCATAATGGATTTGCCCCCCGCGACGATACATCGAGCAGGTCGCGACCTCCCCGGCGACCACCCAGAAACGATACTCGGCGTGAATGCACAGCGGCGCGTTCAACTGCACGAGTGTGTCCGGCGCGAGGCTGGTGACATGCGCGGCATCCGCGGCGCAGATAGAGGCGCGCCACTGCAGGAACTCGTCCCGCGCGAACACCTTTCCGGTGAAGTGCTTGTTGTCGGCGACCGGCCGCAAGAAAACGCGATCGCCCTCGAACTCCGCATCGCGCAACGTCTCTACGCGCGAATCGAAGTTGAGCATGTGCCGTCCCCAATGCGCACGCTGCCGCTCGAAATCCTGATCGATCAGATCGAAGACGCCGGGCGACCAGCCATGGTGCGCCGCCGTATGACGCATGGAGTAGCTACCGATGCAGATGGCATTCCGGTGTCCGATATCCGCGGGCGGAACCAGTTCGCCGATGCGCGGCACGACTGCGTGCGTGGAATAAGGAACACCGAAGCGCTGCAGCGCCGCGAGCAGCGACGACCAGCCTGCTTCGGCATGAAAACCCGTCTGCAGGATCCAGTGCACGAGTATGCTCGCGAAGACCTAGCGCTTCGGCCGCCCGGGCACGAATCGCGGCGTGCTGAGCAGATAATCGCGATACGCCGGGCTGCGCTGCTGTAGATCGGCTTCCAGCAACGGCACACCGGACACCCGCGTCAGCAGCCAGGTCATCAGCAGCGGCGAGAACACCGTCCACGCGCCGCCCATGCTGGCCGAGCCGATCCAGACGCCCCACCAGAACACGCTCTCGCCGAAGTAATTCGGGTGCCGGCTGTAGCGCCAGAGCCCGCGATCCATCACTTCGTCCTGCGCCGTGCGCGTCGCCTTGTCGCGCTTGGCTTTGAACTGCGCCATCTGCCAATCGGCCACGGTCTCGAACGACACGCCGAACGCGGCGACGGCGAAGCCGATGTACGTCAGCGCGTTGGCATCCTGCGCACCGTTGAGCACCGGCACGACAGGCAGCACGACCAGCGTGGCCAACACCGCCTGCAGCAGAAAGATCAGATACAAACTCTTGAACTCGAAATTGGGCTGATTGCGCGCGCGGATGGCCTGATAGCGTCGGTCCTCGCCCTTGCCGTGATTACGCACGGTGATGTAGATCGACAGCCGCAGTCCCCACGCCAGGATCAAGGCGATCAAAACGTACGACGCCATGTCGTCGCTGCCCATCCGCCATGCGAACAGCACGGTGAACACGATGAAGAAGATCGACCACAGACTGTCGACGATGCTTACATCGCGCAACTTGATGCTGAGCGCCCAGACGGCGACCGCGAGGAAAACCATCGCCGACAGCGGCAGCCACGCTTGATCGAGGCCGGTGAAGTTCATCGATTCAGACCCCGAGTTTCTGCGCGATGGCGTAACTGATCGTGCAGACCGACGCCGACAGCACCGTGCCCCACGCCAGATCGACCACGGTCACCAGCACCGGGAAATCCTTGATCAACGCCAGGCTGGTCAGATCGAACGTGGCGTAGGTGACGAAGCCGAACGCCGCACCCGCGAACAGCGCGTACCGCCACGAGCCTTTCTCCAGCGCGGGCGCGATCACGAAGAACACCATGCCGGCGATGAAGATCAGATAGAACAGCACCGCGGCGAACCAGTTCACATCGGCCTTCATCAGGCCGCCGATCTGCTCGCGATAGAAATTCTTCGCCAGCACGCCCAGCCACAGCATGTCGATGGCGAAGAACACCGGCAGGGCGATGGCGTAGAGTTTGATCCACATCGGTATTTCCTCATCTTTTCAGCGACGAATGCAGGGTGGCCCGCCGCCAGGGGCTGGTCAAGGCCGTAGGCGCGAGCGATATCCGTGCGTGCAAAATGCGTTGCCCGCGATACCTCCATACGGCATATCGCACTCTGTGGATGCAGGCGGACCAGCGGCGAGCCCAGCGCACCGCGGAGAGGTCGCACCGGGTAAGTAGCCGGGTGTCCGCGAAGAGGACACCCGGGTGGGATGAGGCGTGTCTCACACCGAAAGCCCCGGCTCTCGCTTGCAGCGAGAACCGGGCTACATCACTGCATTCCGATTTTCGTCATTTCCGCGCAGGCGGAAACCCAATGACTTCAGGCCCTCCCGTACAAGCGAAGACGCTGGATCCCCGCCTGCGCGGGGATGACGGGGTCCAAGTCGGTGCCCTTCGGCGACGTCACAGTTTCAGAACAGCGTGACCGTGCAGGCACCGAGATAGGCACGGGACCCATAGAGCGCACTCACAGGCGCATTCGCGGCCACCACGGCCGGACCCAACGACGTGTAGACGCGCCAGGGCGAGCCGGCCAATGCCGCCTGGGTCGTGTAGTTGCCGCCCGATCCGGTGATCTGGCGCACATGACGCAACGGCCCGTAGCCGCTCGGATACGTCCAGTACTTCACCGTCGCGGTGCCGCTGCCGCAGGCCGCGCTGCCGGCGTGATCGGTGGTGGTGAACCAGGATGTCTGCGCGTTGGCGCCTTCGCGGGTGAAACTGAAATGGATGTGGTCGTAATGCGGACCGCAGCTCGGGCATGGACGAAAGCCCTCATAGGCGCGATCCGAGGTCCAGATGACGTTTTTCCAGATGATCTCGACGATGCCGAGCCGTCGCGCCTTGGCATGCGGATTACCGTATTCGTCGGTCGCCAGGATCCAGTCGACGATGGCCTGCGCGCGCGGCTCGGTGGAATTCACGTAGAAATCCAGCGCCCGGCCTTCGCGATGATACGAGGTGGCGCTGACGTTGCACGGCCGACCGATATGCCAGTTCGGGTTGAACTGGTTCGGCGCGCCGAACCAGAAGCCCAGCAGCTCGCGGAGGCGATTCGGGCCCGGCTTGTTGGTCGGATCGCAGAGCGGACTCTGATTGCGGGCCGCGTGCGGCTCGAGATTGTTCGGCGGATACGGCCAGCCGAGTTCGTAGACCTCGGCCCTGGCCACCGGTACCGCACCAGCAAGAACAACCAGAAGACCCGCAACTGCGGAAACGCGTACGACAGACATCATGACTTGCTCCTTGTCCATGTCACCCCCTGCCCGCTTTACGCTACGTCGATCGTCGTTAAAGAGGCGTTAGAACATGCCGCAGAACATGTCGTAGACATGCGCGAACGCGACCGCACGACGCTGGAGCATGCGCTCCTGAAGTTCCCGGGTACATCGCTCGGCCACACCCGGACTGCGGCATTTTCATGATTGCAGATCTTCCGGTGGAGTCTTCGGCTCAGCATCGGCAGCAAGTGGACGGGGGGCCGCAGGTCCCACATCGGAAGCCTCCGGCTCTCGCTGGCCGCAAGAACCGGGCTACGTCACTGGAAGCAGCATCCCCGGGATCCGACGAATCGGATTATCGGGGTTGGGGTGGCGTGGAAACATCGTCGGCATCCAGGGCAGCGGCCGGACCGCCTGATGGATCATTTCCGGCGATAGATATGCATGAACCACAAAAGACCGAAGAAGAACGCGAAGAGACCGGCCGCGCCGTACAGCAGATCCGCACGGAAAACATTCCCGGCAAAAGCATCCGGAAGCGCATTCACGATCCGGCGATACATGCTGGTTGTCGCCGGAGGCCTCACGCGGGCGACGTAGGGCGGACCTGCGGAATACGCGCCGAGCGTTCCCGAAGGACCGGTCGCCGGGCCGGCCGGTTTCCACGGCAACAAGGGACGACTGCCTTCCGCGGACGTGACGCATCGCTTGCCATGCATCACGATCAATCCATAGTTGTAGTCGGCCATCGCGATATCCTTGCAGCCGTCGGCGTCGAGATCGCCCACCGCCAGTGCCGGCAATCTGGGATTGCCGGACTGCACGGTGAGATTCTTGACCTCGGTATCCAGCCCGGTATCGGTCTGCTGGTGATAGCCGATCGAACTCCAACCGCCATGCACCACAAGCAGATCGTCGCGGGCATCGCCATCCATATCCGCCGCGAGCAATTCATCTGGAAGGTCGAACGCGCGCCAGTCGCGGACCTGATCGAAATGGCCCTGCGCATTCTGGCGGAAGTGCACATACGACGCATGCGGCGCATTGCCGCGCCTGGAAAGGATGATGTCCCGCAGCCCATCATGATCGAAGTCGCCGACGGCATAAGCGCCGCTCAGTCCACTTTGCGACACGGCAGTCACGCGGATCGGCGCGCGGAAGCCAGCGACGCCGTTGTGCAGCATCACGTCGACGCCGCCATTCGGGGACGCGGACCATGTCTTGATCAGATCCGGGATGCCGTCGCGGTTCATGTCGACCGCTTTCAGATTGCCGCCGACTTCCGGCCCGGAGGGATACAGGACCTTGCGCGCAATGCCGCCGGCGCCATTGCCGTAATGCACGGTCATTCCGAAGGTATCGAATGTGCTGCTGCCTCCTTCGGGCCTGCAGCAGCCGAGCGTGACGATGTCGATATGCCCATCTCGATCCACGTCCATCGCCGCGATGCTGTTCACGCCCTGCGCGTTCCCTACCCCTGCAGAGAGGACGGCATTGGACACGCCGCCCGGATTGCCGCGGAAGATCGCGACGCCATAGAGCGTTCCGACGAAAACATCCTTGAAGCCGTCGCGATCGAGGTCGGCGGTCGCCAGACCCGTTCCCGCACGGATCCCATCGCTTGGATAGGCATACTTCAATGGCGGCGCCAACGTGCCATCCGGCCGCTGCACGAAGACCCACAGCCGCATGTCGTTGTCCGGTTCGACCCCGAAGCCGGGCCATGCGCTGGTGGTCAAGAGCGCATCGTCGCGCCCATCGCCGGTCACGTCGGCGACGGCGACGTGCTGTGTGAAGCTGCCGACCGGATTGGCCTGGTAGGGACGGAACGCATCGACGCCGGCCGGCGTGCGCGGCGTCGCGTACTGCGCGACCTTGCGGACGCGACCGTTGCGGCCATCGGCGACATACAGGTTCTGCTGCGCGTCCAACGCCAGATTCATCGGTTCGTAGAGCAGCGCCTGGTCCGCAGGCCCGCCATCGCCGGCGAAGCCCCATGGTGCGCCTTCGCTCCCGAACGTAGTGTCGTTGAACTGCCCGGCCGCGATCTGCACGATCCCGTTCGGGCTCACGATGCGCACGAGATTATTGAATTCGGAGATATACACATTGCCGCGGGCATCCACCGCTACGCCGGTGGGATTGAACAGCACGCTGTTCGCGGCGACGGGATCGCTGCGGAAGCGTCCGCCGCCTGCGAACGTGGAGATGATGCCGGCGGGCGTCACACGCCGCACCCTGTCGTTGCCATGATCGGCGATGAAGAGATTGCCGGCCGCATCTATCGCGATGCCTCTCGGATCGCTGAAGCTCGCCTGCGTGGCTGCGCCGCCGTCGCCGCTGAAACCGCTCTGTCCGTTGCCCGCAACGGTGCGGATGATGCCATCGGCTCCCACCCGGCGCACCCGCACGTTGAATGCATCGAGGACGTACAGATTGCCTGCGGCATCGATCGCCACATCGGCCGGAAACGAGAGCGTCGCATTTTTCGCCTGGCCGCCGTCGCCGGTGAAACCCGACGTCCCATTGCCGGCCACCGTCGAGATCATTCCGTTCGGCGCCACCTTGCGGATACGTTGATTGTGCGCGTCGGCGATATACAGATTGCCGCCCGCGTCGACGGCGATGCCCTTGACGGAAATGGCGGCGCTGGTCGCGGCGATGCCGTCGCCGTTGTAGACGTTGTCGCCATTGCCGGCGACGGTGGTGATGATTCCCGCAGTATCGACCTTGCGTACCTTGAATCCATCCTGCCCGACGAACACCGCGATATCGGCGATGTAGACGTTCCCGGAAGCATCCACCGCGACATCGACCGGGTTGGTCAGACGCGCGCTGGTGGCGGGACCGTAATCGCCGTTGCCGGAGGCGGGGCTGCCCCCACCGGCGATCGTGGTAATGGTGGGCGACGACAGGACTGCCGAAATGGCCGTACCGACGCAGTAGACCAGCGCCACCGTCAATAACACCGGTCGCCAATAAGAACGCATCCGACTGCGCATGCGAGACGATGATTTCGACATGACTCTTCCCCATTAATACCTGCGATCAATATCGCCATTCTAGCCCGCAGGCGGAATCATCGGCTCGGCAACCATCAACAGAAGAGGTTCAGCGGGCCAGATGATCCACCTGCGGCATGGTACCGCTTCACACCATCGGCAACTTCAGCCCCTGCTCTTTCGCACACGCCTTCGCGATCTCATACCCCGCATCCGCATGCCGCATCACGCCGGTGCCCGGATCGTTCCACAGCACCCTTGCGATGCGCTTGTCGGCTTCCGCCGTGCCATCGCAGACGATCACCACGCCGCTGTGCTGGCTGAAGCCCATGCCGACTCCACCGCCGTGATGCAGCGACACCCACGTCGCACCACCAGCAACGTTGAGCATCGCGTTGAGCAGCGGCCAGTCGCTGACCGCGTCGCTGCCGTCCTGCATCGCTTCGGTTTCGCGGTTCGGCGAGGCGACGCTGCCGGAATCGAGGTGATCGCGGCCGATCACGATCGGCGCCTTCAGTTCGCCGTTGCGCACCATCTCGTTGAACGCGAGGCCGAGTTTGTCGCGCAGACCCAAGCCGACCCAGCAGATGCGCGCCGGCAAACCCTGGAAGCTGATGCGCTCGCGCGCCATGTCCAGCCAGCGGTGCAGATGCGCGTCGTCGGGAATGAGTTCCTTCACCTTCGCATCGGTTTTCGCGATGTCCTCGGGATCGCCGCTCAGCGCGACCCAGCGGAACGGGCCGACGCCGCGGCAGAACAGCGGACGCACGTAGGCCGGCACGAAGCCCGGGAAATCGAAGGCGTTCTTGCAGCCCACCTCGAACGCCATCTGGCGGATGTTGTTGCCGTAATCGAAGGTGGGAACGCCCATGGCCTCGAAGGCCAGCATCGCTTCGACGTGGACGCGCATCGACTGCTTGGCGGCGTCGACCACGACCTGAGGCGCGGTGGCCTGCTTGTCGAACCACTCTTCCAGCGTCCAACCGGCGGGCAGATAGCCGTGCAGCGGATCGTGCGCGGAAGTCTGGTCCGTGACCGCATCCGGACGCACGCCGCGGCGCACGAGTTCGGGCAGGATCTCGGCGGCATTGCCGAGCAGCGCGATGGATTTAGCTTCGCCGGCCGCGCAGTATTTTTCGATGCGTGCGAGCGCGTCGTCGAGGTCGGTCGCCTGTTCGTCGACGTAACGCGTGCGCAGGCGCATGTCGATGCGCGACTGCTGGCATTCGATGTTGAGCGAGCACGCGCCGGCCAGCGATGCGGCCAGCGGCTGCGCGCCGCCCATGCCGCCGAGACCGGCGGTGAGGATCCACTTGCCGGTGAGATCGCCGCCGTAATGCTGGCGGCCCATTTCGACGAAGGTTTCGTAGGTGCCCTGGACGATGCCCTGGCTGCCGATGTAGATCCAGCTCCCGGCAGTCATCTGCCCGTACATCATCAAACCCTTCCTATCCAGCTCGTGGAAATGCTCCCAGGTCGCCCAGTGCGGCACGAGGTTGGAATTGGCGAGCAGCACGCGCGGCGCGTCGGCGTGGGTGCGGAACACACCGACCGGTTTGCCGGACTGGATCAGCAGGGTTTCGTCGTCTTCGAGATTGCGCAGCGATTCGAGGATGGCGTCGTAGCAGTCCCAGTCGCGCGCGGCGCGGCCGATGCCGCCGTAGACCACCAGATCTTCGGGCCGCTCGGCCACTTCCGGATCGAGATTGTTCTGCAGCATCCGGTACGCGGCTTCGCTGAGCCACGATTTGCAGGTCTTCTCGGCGCCGCGCGGGGCGCGGATGACCCGCGACGGATCGTGACGGTTGCTCGATGAGGTCATGTCGATGTCCCTGCGCCGCGGGCGCGCTGTGTGCGATGGAGAAAATAGTGCGCCGCGACGTGGCGCATCGCCAGCGGCCCGTGGCCCGGATCGCCGGCCGGACGCCCGTTTCCGGCATTTTTTGCCATCCCGTCCGCGAAATGTATACGCTGTAGACATGAGCCCGCCCAGCAGCCGGTCCAGCCACCTGTCCTCGACCGCCGATCGCATCCTTCACGCCGCCCGCAGCGTGTTCGAGCGCGAGGGCGCGGCGGCGATGAGCATGCGTCGCATCGCGCTGGAGGTCGGACTGACGCCGATGGCGATCTATCGCCATTTCCCGAACCGCGACGCGCTGCTGAAACGGGTCTGCGACGACACCTTCGAGGAGATCGCGCATCACTGGCACGCGCGCAACCGTGGTCCGGACGCGATGACCCGCATCGTCGCGCTGCAGGAGATCTATCTCGACTACGCCCTCGCATATCCGCATCTGTTCGATCATGCGTTCTCGGCGCGGCGCGAAGACGCCCGGCGCTATCCCGAGGACTTCCGCGCGCGGCGTTCGCCCACGTTGAACGAAGTCGCCGACGCGGTGGCCGATGCGCAGACCGCCGGCGTGCTCAAACCCGACGATCCGTGGGAAGTCGCACTGACGCTGTGGGCGCATTCGCACGGATTGATCGCGCTGTATCGCGCCGGCCGTTTCAGCTGCGACGCGAAGGAATTCCGGGCGCTGCACAAGCGCGCGCTGCAGCGGCTGCTGGAGGGGCTGGCGATCGAAGGCCGGCACGAATGATGCGCAGCGGCAGCGCGCGAACGCATTGCCGATGTTGCCGTCGTCCCCGCGCAGGCGGGGACCCATGCCTGCAGTCGCTCAGTTGGATTCGCATCCTGCTTCATGTTTGCAGGCATGGATGACCAGCTTTCGGCTGTTGTGACGCGCTTCCCGCCTGCGCGGGGATGACAGGCCTGACAATCCGGACATTCGACCGGAAAGATTGATGTCCGAAAACGGCGAGTCCGGCCCGCTGCGCGGGTCTATCATCGCGCCATGGCCACCGACTCCACGCACAGCGCAACGCTTCCGCCCCGCGAGGTCTGCTTCCGCGCGATGGCCGCGAAGGACCATCGCTTCGACGGCCTCTTCTTCATCGCCGTGCGCAGTACCGGCATCTATTGCCGACCGGTCTGCCCGGCGCCGCCGCCCAAACGTCAGAACATCAGCTTCTATCCGAACGCGGCGGCGGCCACGACTGCCGGCTATCGCCCCTGTCTGCGCTGTCGCCCGGAACTCTCGCCCGAAACCTTTGCCCAGGTGCGTGAAGATGCGGTACGGCGAGCGCTGGAGATGATCGCCGAGGGCGCGCTGCAGGACGATTCGTGCGGGACGCTGGCGACGCGCGTGGGCCTGAGTGCGCGCCAGTTGCAGCGTGTCTTCCTCGCCCACGTGGGCGCGACCCCGCACACCGTGCACGCCACGCGCCGGCTGCTGCTGGCGAAACAACTGCTGACCGAAACCGCGCTGCCGGTGACGGATGTCGCGCTCGCCGCCGGTTACAAAAGCCTGCGTCGCTTCAACGCCGCATTCAAGGATGGCTGCGGCATGCCGCCCGGCGCGATCCGCCGTCAGAAGGCGGCCGCGCTCGCGCCCAGCGGCACGCTGACGCTGCGTCTGGGTTATCGCCCGCCGCTGGATTTCCCGCTGCTGCTGGCGTTTCTCGGCAAGCGCGCGATTCCGGGCATCGAGCGCGTGAATGCGGACAGCTACGAACGCGTCGTCGGCACCGCGGACGCCCCGGCGTGGATCCGGGTGAGCGCGAGCGCGACGCGGCCGGAACTGCAGCTCGACATCGACGGCGCCGACCCGCGCGCGATCCCCGACATCGTGCGCCGGGTGCGGCGGATGTTCGATCTCGATGCCAACCTGCAGGCGGTGCATGCGGCATTCGAGGACGATCCGCTGCTGCAACGCGCGATCGCGCTGCATCCGGGCCTGCGCGTGCCCTGCGGCTGGGAGGGTTTCGAACTGGCGGTGCGCGCGGTGCTGGGGCAACAGATCAGCGTGGCCGGCGCGACCACGCTGGCGCGTCGGCTGGTCGATACGTGGGGCACGCAGTGTGCGGACACCGCGACGCCGCATCCCGGGCTGGATCGCGCATTCCCGTCGCCGGAGCGCCTGCGCGACGCGCCGCTGGAAAGCATCGGCCTGCCGCGCACGCGCGCCGCGACGCTGCGCGCGCTGTCCGCAGCGGTGACGGAAGGGCGACTGTCGTTCGAAGCGGGACAGACGCTGGACGCGTTCGTCGAACGCGCGACCGCACTGCCCGGCATCGGCGCATGGACCGCGCAGTACATCGCGATGCGCGCGCTGGCATTGCCCGATGCGTTCCCGGCTGGCGACCTGGTGCTGCAGCAGCGGTTGGCGCCGCCGGGGCTGGCGCGTCTGGGAGAACGCGCGACCGAAGCGCGCTCGCAGGCGTGGCGGCCCTGGCGCGCGTACGCGGTGCTGCATCTTTGGCATCTGCCGCCCGACATCGCACGCACGGAGGCGGCATGAGCGCCCTTTTCTTCGAACATGTCGACACGCCGATCGGCACGCTGACCCTCGCCGCCGATACCGACGGCCTGCGGCATATCGAATTCCCCGACAACCGCCATCCGGTCGATCGCGAAGATTGGATTCCCGGCGCAAGCGGCGCGGCTGCGGACGTACTGCGCATCACACGCGAACAGTTGCGCGAATATTTCGAAGGCACGCGCCACGCGTTCGATCTGCCGCTGCGGCCGCAGGGCACCGCGTTCCAGATGGACGTGTGGCGGATGCTGGCGACGATTCCCTGGGGCGCGACCTGGAGCTACCGGGACCTTGCCCGGGCCATCGGCAAACCCGAAGCGGTGCGCGCGGTAGGCGCGGCCAACGGACGCAATCCGCTGCCGATCGTGCTGCCCTGCCATCGGGTGATCGGCGCCGACGGCAGCCTCACCGGTTTCGGCGGCGGCCTGCCGATCAAGGCCGCGCTGCTGCGGCTGGAAGGCGCGCTGCCCGCGCAGGGCAGCCGCGATCTGTTCGGCTGAGCCCGCGACATCGATGATTCCAGCCAGCGCCGAAAACGGAACGCCCGGCACGGGGCCGGGCGTTGAGTGCGGGGCGGAACCGGCGACGATCAGCGGATCGAGGTATCCAGGCTCCGCAGCGCATCGGCGATATTGATGTGGCCGGTGCGGTCCAGATCTTCGCTGCTGTACACGCGACCGGAGCCGTTGGCGCAGCGCTGCGGTTTGCCTTCTTTCTCGGCACGCATGTTTTCGGCGGCGACGATGCGCGAACCGGTGTGGCGCATGCAGTTGCGGATGGGCTCGCGCGCCGGCGCTGCGGCCTCGGCGGTCTGTACGGTGTCGGTTTCGCCGCTTTGTTTCGTGATGGTCACCGTCTGGGCGGCGGCGGTTCCGGCGAAAGCGGTCAGCAGGGCGGCAAGCAGAAGGCGGGTCATGGCGGCGGCTCCGGTATCCAATCAAGCGATCCCTGCACCTTACGCCCACCCGCGGCCAATTGCCTGAACACGGCGGCGCCGTTAAGTCGCATGTCAGGCGCCGACAGGCACTCGGCAGAGACGCACCAGCGAAGCATTCCCCGGAGCAGAGGCATAGTGGAAATACCGCAGCCATCCGCGGCGTTTATCATCGCAGGATGACGCCAGACGCCCCTCGTCCCTCTTTGCCCGCACGCTGCGCCCGGCGGATGCCGCTTTCGATCGTATTTTCGATGGCGTTTTCGCTGGCGCTCCTGCTCGCCGGTTGCGCCAGCCGATCGCCCTCCTCCGCGCCGACGACGGAGACCGACGCCAAGCCCCCCCGGATCGTGCTGCTGGTGTCGATCGACGGGCTGCCGGCTTCGATACTCGGCAGCGGGATGCTGCCCACGCTCGACCGCGTCGCCGCCGAAGGCGTGCGCGCCGAATGGATGAATGCGAGCTATCCCACGCTGACTTTCCCGAATCACTACACGCTGGTCACAGGGCTGCGGCCCGACCGTCATGGCGTGATCCACAACAACATGATCGACGCGCACCTGGGTCGCTTCATCTCGAAGGAAGCGATGGCCGACGACGGCCGCTGGTGGGGCGGCGAGCCGATCTGGTCGACCCTGCAGAAACAGGGCGGCATCGCGGCGACCATGTTCTGGCCGGGTTCGCGCGCCGAAATCGCCGGGCAGCGGCCGCGCTACAGCCGCGCGTTCGACATGAAGGTGACGCCCGAGGCCCGCGTGCGGCAGGTCCTGGCCTGGCTGGATCTGCCGCAGGCGCAGCGTCCGCAACTGCTGACCCTGTATTTCGAGCAGTACGACGTGGCCGCGCACAACGACGGTGTGCGAGGCGACCTTGCGCGCGCATCGCTGCGCGGGATCGACGCCGCGCTGGTACAACTGCGCGAAGGCCTGCGCGCGCGCGGGCTCGACGGCCGGACAGACATGATCGTGGTCTCCGATCACGGCATGGCCGATGTGCCGCAGGCGAACCGCGTGCTGCTGGATGATGTTCTCGATGCCCGGCATTACGACGTCGAATGGTGGGGCACATTCATCGGCCTGCGGCCGCATGCTGACAGCGCCGATCTCGTCGCGCGCAGCTTCGTCGGCAGACACGATCATTACGAATGCTGGCGGAAGAGCGACCTGCCCGCGGCTTGGCATTACGGCAGCCACCCGCGGATCGCGCCGATCGTCTGCCAGGTCGATACCGGCTGGCGCGTACAGAGCCGTCGCCATGCGCCGCCGACGCAGCCGGTCAAGGGCGAGCATGGGTTCGCGCCGGAAGATCCGACGATGCGCTCGGTGTTCGTCGCCAGCGGCCCGGCGTTCCGCAGCGGCGTGGTGCTGGCGCCGTTCGACAACGTCGACATCTACCCGCTGCTGGCGCATCTGCTGGACGTGACGCCGGCAGCGAACGATGGCGATCTGTCGTCGACGGCGGCGGCGCTGAAATAACGCGTCGCGATGGTATCGATCGTCCGGCGACGACAGAAGATGCTGTCATCCCGAACGCATGTGAGGGATCTGCTTCTCTTTTGATGCGCGGACAACAGCAGATCCTTCACATGCGTTCGGGATGACAGGATTTATTTCGCGGTTGTTTCGTGCACACGACAACGACACCGCGCCCGAACGCTCACATCCCGCGGAAACGATGCAGGAATGCGCTGCTGACCGGCAGCGCATCGCCGCGTCCGCGCAGTTGCAGCGTCGACTTTCCGAACTCGTCCTTGCGCACGCGGTCGATCGCGGACACGCGCACCACCACGCCGCGATGCACCTGCCAGAATTCGTCGGGATCCAGCCCCGCCAGCAGTTCCTTGATCGGCGTGCGGATGATCGCTTCGCCGCCCGCGCTGACCACCCGTACGTATTTGTCCTGCGCCTGGAAATACAGCACTTCATCGATGCCGATCATGCGCACGCTGTCGCCGACCGCGGCGCTGATCCAGCGGATCAGACGCGCGGCGGACGGCCGCAGTGTCGCTTCGAGGGCATCGACCGCCTGCAGCGCATCGCCCGCCTGCGCAGGCGACGCCAGCAGACGCTCACGGATCCGTTCCATCGCGCGCCGCAGGCGCTCGGGTTGCAGCGGCTTGAGCAGATAATCGACCGCGCCGGCCTCGAAGGCGCGCACCGCGTATTCGTCGTACGCGGTGGTGAACACCACCAGCGACTTCGCCGCGACCGCCGCCCGCGCCACGTCCAGGCCGCTGACGCCGGGCATGCGGATGTCGAGGAACGCCAGCGTCGGCCGGTGCGCGGCGATGGCTTCCATCGCCGCGATGCCGTCCTCGCATTCGGCCACGATCCGCAGTTCCGGCCAGACGGTGCCCAGCATCGCGCGCAGCGCGTGACGCAGCGGCGCTTCGTCTTCGGCGATGATCGCGGTGATGTCGTTCATGCGCTGCCGCTCATGTTTTACCGGCGTGCGGCGCAGTGTCGTCGAGCGGAATCCGCAGCTCGGCGCGCGCGCCGCACGCAGCTTCGCCGATCAACTGGAAACCCGCGCGCGCGCCGTAGCGGGTCTCCAACTGCGCGCGTACGTTGGCCAGACCCAGCCCGCCGCCGATGCCCGGCTGCAGGCCGATGCCGTCGTCGATCACGCGCACGGTCAACATGTCTTCATCGCGTGCGGCCATGATCGTCACCTTGCCCGGCCCGCGCTTGGGCTCGATGCCGTGTTTGATCGCGTTCTCGACCAGACTGATGAGCAGCATCGGCGGGAACGGCAGCGCACGCAGCGCGGCATCGGCCTCGATCGCATACCGCAACCGCCCGCTGGTGCGCAGGCGCATCAGTTCGAGATAACTCGCGCATAGATCGAGCTGCTGCCCGAGCGTCGAATGCAGCGCCGTTTCCTCGTCGCGAAGACGCGGAATGGTGGCGCGCAGGTAGTCCACCAGCGCATCCAGCGTGGCCTCTGCCTGCGCAGGGTCCTGGCGCACCAGCGCACGCACCGATGCCAACGTATTGAACAGGAAATGCGGCTCCACCTGCGCCTGCAGCACGCCGAGGCGCAGATCCGAATTCTGTTTTTCCGCCTGCAACGCCGCCATCGCATCCGCGTGTCGCGCGTCCTGCCAGCGGCCGAGTTCGCGGAAATAGGCGCGCAATGCAAGACCGCCGCCGAGCGCGCCGTAGATCAACACCAGGGTCGCCAGATTCAAGGCCTGCAGTGCGGCTTTTTCCACCGGCGAGAACTGCGGCGGCTTGAGCACCATGCGCACGTCGTCGCTCTTCGGGATGTTCTGCTGGAGATAGTTCGACGACCACGAATCCGCGAAATAACTCACCACGATGCCCAGCAGCATCGCCAGCACGATCCCGAAGCGTTCGCGGCGCAGCGGCCAGCCCGCATGGCGCACCAGCGCCGCCAGCAGCGGCCCAGCGGAACACATCAGCATGAAACCGGCGGCGAAATGCAGCGCCGCCATCAGACCGCTGCGACCGCTGCCGGTCGTGATGCCCAGGCCAGCGCCGACGAAACATGCGAACACCGCAATGACCGCGCCGAAGATCAGGCTGCGCCCCCGCAGCCAGCGCCAGCCGAAGACCGGATAGCGGCGATAGCCCAGCCACGCGCCGCCGGCGACGACTTCGGTCGGCAGCGGGCGGTCCAGCGGATAGGGCGTGCGGTCCGACATGCGGTCTGGCGCGAAGTCCGAAGATGTCATCGACGCGTCCCATCGAGGGTGTGTCCGCCCTGTTCGAGCTTGAGCGCGGCGACTTTACCAGCCGCGTCGCGCTGGAAACGGATGACGATACCGAAGCCCGGCGCCTCGAAGACATCCTTCGCCGTCGCCGCGAGCGGAAACGCGCCCTGCCCGGTCGCCTGCGCGGTCAGCGTATCGGCTTCGGCGCGCACGGTCAGCACGAAGTTCGGCATCAGCGGATATTCGCCGGCATAGGCCTTCAGCTCGTCGGCGGACAACCGCTGCGTCGGTTTGGCTGCGGATTCGCCGGTGTCCGGCTTGCCCAGCGGCACCTTCGCATCCAGCAGATGCAGGCCGAGGCTGCCGAGACCGCCGCGCGCGTGCAGTGCGGTGTCGGACAGGATCACCACCCCGGATTCCGTGCGCGGATCGAAGGCGACGAACGACGAGAACCCGCCGGTACCGCCTTCGTGCGCGAGGAACGTGCGGCCGTTCAGCGGCGCCAGCATCCAGTGCATCGCGATCGGCGCTTTCGCATCGTTGGCGACCGGTGCATGGGTGAGGCGGAAATCGGCGTCGAGCGGCTTCGGCGCGCCGCCGAACTGGCCCTGCACGTAGCGCACCATGTCGTCGAGCGTCGAGCGCACGCCGCCGACGCCGGCGAAATCGGTCGGGAAGGTCCAAGCCGGCGTGACCTTGGCGTCGGGCGTATGGCCCACGGCCGCTTTCACCGTGTCGGGTTTGCGGTTGATGTAGCTGCTGTCCATGCCCAGCGGCGTGAATACGCGGGTGTCGAGCAGGGTTTCGAAATCGCTGCCGGCGCGACGCGCGACCGCGTACGACAGCAACATCGCCGCGAAATTGGAGTACTCGAACTTCGCGCCCGGCGCCTGCGCCAGCGACGTGGTCGACAGTGCCTTCAGCAACGCGGCCTCGTCGAGCTTCGAGTACGGATTCTGCAGGTCGTAATCGATGCCTGCGGGAATCGCCGGCAGGCCCGAGGTGTGGGTGACGATATGCCGCAGCAGGATGGGCTTGCCCTCGAACGTCGGCACCGCGCTGTCCTTCGGCAGATACGCCGACAGCGGATCGTCCAGCGAAGCCTTGCCTTCGCGGATCAGGCCGGCCAACAGCGCCGCCATCATCGGCTTGCTGACCGAGCCGATCTCGAACGCGGTGTTCGCGTCGATGCGCGGCGCAGGATCCTTGCCGTCGGCGCAGACATAGGTACGGTGGACATTTTTCCGGTCGATCAGCGCGACGGCGAAGCAGGCGCCGGTGCGGTCGCCGTGCAGGCGCTTGCCGACGATGGCCTGCAGTTCGGCATCGGTCCTGGGCGCGGTCGCGGCGACAGTCGCGGCTTCGGCGGCGCCGCCGATCATCAGTGCGGCGGAGAAGAGAATGGTCGGATGGAACAACATGGCCATGGCGGATTCCTGGGGTCTGACGGGGATGGCATCAGACTGCCCCGCACCTACGGGATCCGCCGGGGTTTGCGACGAAACCCCCGCAGACGGCGACGAAACAGGCTCCGCCCCGATCAGCCGGCCAACAACCCGCGCATCGCGGGCGCGAACCGCGCGGCGATGGCGGCGCCGTCGCGATGGCGGCCGCCCGTCACCACTTCGCGGCCGGCCACGGACACCGCGTCCACCGCGCTGCGGTTGCCGCTGAAGATCCAGCGGTCGGCGATGTCGCCCGGCGTCGCGCCGACCAGCAGCGGCGATGCGCCGTCGAGCGTCACCGTATCCGCGGCCAGCGCAGCGTCCGCGAACCCGCAGGACTGCGCGGCGCTGGCGCGCACGCCCGCCAGCAGCACCTCGCCGACGCTGGGCTGCGCTTCGGTCGCGGCGATATTGCGGTGGCGGGTCATCAGCCGCTGGCCGTATTCCAGCCAGCGCAGCTCTTCCACCGGCGACACCGAGATATGCGAATCCGAGCCGATGCCCCAGGCGCCATCGGCGTCCAGGTAATCGCGCAGCGGGAACAGGCCGTCACCGAGATTGGCCTCGGTGGTCGGACAGATCGCGACCGTCGCGCCGCGGCGCGCGATGCCGACGACCTCGTCCACGTCGAGATGGGTCGCATGCACCAGCGTCCAGCGCGCATCGACCTCGGCGTTGTCCAGCAGCCAGTGCACCGGGCGGTCGCCGCGGATCGCGAGGCTGTCCTGCACTTCGCCGATCTGCTCGGCGATGTGGATATGTACGCGCGCATCGTCCGGCAATGCCGCCAGCACAGTATTCATGGCGTCCAGCGGCACCGCGCGCAGGCTGTGCAGGGCGCAGCCGATGCGCAGGGTGTCGTCCTGTTCGCGATGCAGGGTGTCGAACAGGCGCAGGTAGGCATCGACCGTGTGCCCGAAGCGACGCTGGCGCTCGTTGAGCGGACGGCCGTCGAAGCCGCCGGTCATGTACAGCACCGGCAGCAGGGTCAGGCGGATGCCGGTCTCGCGCGCGGCCGCGATCAGCGCTCGCGACATCGCCGCGGCATCGGCGTAAGGACGGCCGTCGGGCGCGTGATGCAGATAGTGGAATTCGCAGACCGTGGTGTAGCCGGCTTCCAGCATTTCGGCATAGAGCTGCGCGGCAACGGCCTGCAGGGTGTCGGGATCGAACCGCGCCGCCATCCGGTACATGGTGTCGCGCCAGGTCCAGAACGAATCGGACGGGTGGGTCATGCGCTCCGCCAATCCCGCCATCGCGCGCTGGAACGCGTGCGAATGCTGGTTGACGATGCCGGGCAGCGCCCAGTCGCCGGCGGGCAGGCCGCGAATCTTGCGGTGGGCGGAGACAGGCTGTGTGGGATGCGCGGGTGCTGTGCTCATGCGCGCATTCTCGCCGATCGGGTGCGGATATCGGAGAGGTACGCGCGAAGAGCAAATCCCCCCGGCGGCTGCGAAGCAGGCGACGGGGGGATTTGCTCCTGGCGTCCGATAACCAGCCACCCGCTACACTGCGCAGAATTCAGACCACGGGCGGATCCATGTCGGCGTTGGCGGGAATCAAGGTGTTGGAGCTGTCGCGGGTATTGGCCGGCCCGTGGTGCGGGATGACCCTCGCCGACCTCGGCGCCGAGGTCGTGAAGCTGGAGCCTCTGGAAGGCGACGACACCCGCGATTACGGCCCGCCGTTCCTGGACGATATCTCCGCGTACTTCGCGAGCTGCAACCGTGGCAAACGCTCGATCGCCGCCAATCTGCGCCACCCCGACGCGCGCCCGCTGCTCGAAGCCCTGATCCGCGACAGCGACGTGCTCATCGAAAACTTCCGCACCGGCGCCGCGGAATCGCTGGGCCTCGATTACGCGCACGTCCACGCGCTCAATCCGCGGCTGATCTATTGCGCGATCTCCGGCTACGGCCGCAGCGGTCCCGGCGCGCAGCGACCGGGCTACGACTTCGTGGTCCAGGCCGAGTCCGGTCTGATGTCGATTACCGGGCCGGCCGACGGCGCACCCAGCAAGGTCGGCGTGGCCACCGTCGATCTGGCCACCGGGCTGAACGCCACCATCGCCATCCTCGCCGCGCTGCACCAGCGCGCGCGCACCGGCGAGGGCCAGTACATCGAACTGAGCCTGTTCGACGTGCAATTGCAGGGCCTGGCGAATATCGCCAGCAGCGTGTTGTTCACCGATACCGAGGCGCGTCGCTGCGGCAATTCCCACCCCACCATCGTGCCTTACCAGAGCTTCGATGCCGCCGACGGCACCTTCGCGATGGCCTGCGCCAGCGACGGGCTGTGGGCGCGGCTGTGCGCGTTGATCGACCGCCCGCAGTGGATCGACGATCCGCGCTGCGCCGGCAATGCCGAGCGCGTGCGCCATCGCGACTGGCTGATCCCCGAATTGGCGCAGTGCTTCGCTGGCGGCACCGTCGCTTCGTGGCTGGCGCGCTTCGAAGCCGCCGGCATCCCCGCCGCGCCGGTCAACAGCGTGCGCGACGCGGTGATGGGGCCGCTGGCGACCGCGCGCGGCCTGCGTATCGACGCCGATGGCATTCCGATGATCGCCAGCCCGCTGCGGATGTCGGCCTCGCCGATGGCCGCAGCGCAGCGCCCGCCGCGGCTGAGCGAACACGCCGATGCGATCTGCGCCGCGCACGGCATCGATGCGGAAGCACTGCGAAAGGCAGGAGCGATCCGATGAATACCGCAACCCGCTGGGACGGCCTGCTGATCGGCGCATCGTTGGCGACGCTCGACGGCGACCACGGCTATGGCGGCATCGAAGACGGCGCACTGGGCTGGAAGGATGGCGTGCTGACCTTCGTCGGCCCGCGCAGCGCGCTGCCGGATGCGCCCGAAGCGCTGGCGAACGATGTCATCGCACTCGATGGAGGCTGGATCACGCCCGGCCTGATCGATTGCCATACCCACGTCGTCTTCGCCGGCGACCGCGCCCACGAATTCGAACTGCGGCTGCAGGGCGCGAGTTATGAAGACATCGCACGCGCCGGCGGCGGCATCCTGTCGACGGTGCGCGCGGTGCGCGAGGCCAGCGAAGACGAACTGTTCGCGCAGTCGCTGCCGCGCGCGCAGGCGCTGCTGCGCGACGGTGCGACGACCCTGGAAATCAAATCCGGCTACGGCCTGGATCTCGACAACGAACGCAAGATGCTGCGGGTCGCGCGGCGGCTCGGCGACACCCTGGGCGTCGGCGTGCGCACGACCTTTCTCGGCGCGCATGCGCTGCCGCCGGAGTTCGCCGGCGATCCCGACGGCTACATCGATGCCGTCCTCGACTGGCTGCCGGCGCTGCATGCCGAAGGTCTGGTCGACGCGGTGGATGCGTTCTGCGAAGGCATCGGCTTCACGCCCGCGCAGACCCGGTGCGTGTTCGAAGCCGCGCGCTCCCTGGGCATCCCGGTGAAACTGCATGCCGATCAGTTGAGTGATCTCGATGGCGCAGCCTTGGTCGCCGGATTCGGCGGACTGTCGGCCGACCACGTCGAATACACCAGCGAAGCCGGCGTACGCGCGATGGCCGCTGACGGCACGGTCGCCGTGCTGTTGCCCGGCGCGTTCCACTGCCTGCGCGAAACGAAACTGCCGCCGATCGACGCCTTCCGCGCCCACGGCGTGGCGATGGCCGTCGCCACCGACTGCAACCCCGGCACCGCGCCGCTGCTGTCGCTGCGCCAGGCGATGTCGCTGGCGTGCACGCATTTCCGGCTGACGCCCGAGGAAGCGCTGCGCGGCGCGACCGTGCACGCGGCGCGCGCGCTGGGGCTGCGCGATCGCGGTGCGCTGCGCGTGGGCCTGCGCGCGGATCTCGTCCATTGGCGCGTCCGTCGCCCCGCCGAGCTGTGCTACTGGCTCGGCGGCGATCTTGCCGGTACGGTATTCATCGCCGGCCGGCGCGTTCTCCATCCGCATTGAACGCCGCGAAATCCGGCATCGCCCAGGAGATTGTCATGCGCATCGAACTGTCCGCACTGCTTGCGCTCTGCATGATGCAGCCCACGCATGCCGCATCCGCGGCGGAAGCCACCCCGGCCGCACGCAAACTCGCCGAGGATGCGGTCATCGTCGACACCCACATCGACTCGCCGACCGAACTGATGAAGCAGTGGCTGGATCTCGGCGAAGCGCAGGCGCGCGAGTTCGATTTCCCGAAAGCACGCACCGGCGGCCTCGATGTGGCCTTCATGTCGATCTACACCTCGCCCGGGCAGGACGACGACGGCACCGCCGAAGCCGTCGCCAACAGAATGATCGACGCCGTCGAGAAGACCGCCCGCGACAACCCCGACAAATTCGCACTGCTGCGCTCGCCGCGCGATGTCGAAGCGCTGCGCCGGCTCGGTCTGGTGCTGCTGCCGCTGGGCATGGAAAACGGCGCGCCGATCGGCGACGACCTGGGCAAGCTGACGTTCTTCTTCGACCGCGGCATCCGTTACATCACCCTCGCCCACAGCGCGAACAACCGCATCGCCGATTCGTCCTACGCACAGGAGAAGAAGTGGAACGGGCTGAGCCCGTTCGGGCGCGAAGTGGTCGCGGAAATGAATCGGCTGGGGATGATGATCGACGTCTCGCATCTGTCCGATGACGCGGTCGCGCAGGCGGTGGAACTGAGCCGCACGCCGGTGGTCGCCACCCACTCGGCGCTGCGGCATTTCACGCCGGGTTTCGAACGCAATCTCAGCGACGAACTGGCGAAGGCCATCGCCGCGAAAGGCGGGGTGATCCAGATTCCGTTCGGCAATGCCTTCGTCGATACCGCGTCGGCGGCGAAGACCCAGGCGTATTTCGTCGCCTACAACGACTATCAGCGTCAGCGCACCGCCGGCAAGACCGCGCAGACCGTGGCCGAATTCGACGCGGAGTGGGACAAGGCGCATCCGCCTCTGCCGGTGAAGATGGACGCGGTGCTCAACCAGATCGATTACGGCGTGAAGCTGGTGGGCATCGACCACATCGGCATCGGCTCGGATTTCGACGGCGTCGGCGGCGCGCTGCCGGAAGGCCTGAAAACGGTCGCCGACTTCCCGAACCTCATCGCGGGCCTGCAGGCGCGAGGCTACAAGGACGCGGAGATCCGCAAGATCCTCGGCGACAACCTGCTGCGGGTCTGGCGGCGCGTGGAGTCGGCGGCGAGCTCCGCCAAGACTCCGGCTGCGCCCACCCGCTGACCCCGAAAAGCGGAAACCCCGCCGGAGCGGGGTTTCAGAAGCAAGCAACCGGAACGGGTCCGATCACTCCTTGGCAGCGACCTTCTTGGCCACGGCCTTCTTGGCGGGCGCCTTGACGGCCGGCTTGGCAGCGGCCTTCTTCACGGCCGACCCGGCAGGAGCACCGGTGGCTTTCTTCGTGGCCTGCAGACGGGCATTGCCGTAGCTGGAGTTGTAGCGCTTGCCTTTGGCTGTTCTGCGGTCGCCTTTGCCCATGTGCAAATCCTCTTTCGAATCAGTGTGTTGATGTGGCTTCGTGGAAGCCGGATCAGTAAGAACCGGGGTCGGGCAAGCCGACTCAGTATCGGATCGCGGTTTTATCGCGAGGCGCGCATGCTACCACGCCGTGCAGATGGTTTCGCGCGATTCCGAACCCTGGGCGCCCCGACGAAGCCCGTTGCCGGACACAGGGTTGGAATTCAGGGAGATCCCACCGCACTGGCGGCATGGGTCAGGCGCAGATTGATCATGTGCGCCGCCGCCAGCAGCAACCCGCCCATCGTCATCACCACGGCGTGCGAGATCGAATGATTGTGCAGCGGCGAGAACGCGCCCGCCCAGACCAGCGCCAACCCCGGAATCAGCAGCATCCAGGCATGGAAACCGCGATGGCGGCGCCAGCCCAGGGCCAGCGTGGACACACCCAGCAGGGTCGCGAACACCACGAACGCCTGATCCAGATCGATCCAGCCGCCCAGTTCCAGGCCGAACGCCGGCGCCAGAGCGAGCAGCCACGGCCACAGGGCGCAGTGGATCGCACATAAGAATGAAGCGGCGAAACCGACGCGGTCGGCTTTGCGCAGAGTGAGGCTGGGGCTATGCATGACTTTTGGGGGGTTGGATTTATTTTGGAACATTATAACATTCCTGTGTCGCCTACCAGTGTACCCGCAACTCATGCACAGTTCCTCCATCCATTTTCACCGCCGCGCGCTGCGCAGCCGACTCTTCATCGCCCTCGCACTGGCGCTGCCGGTGATGGCGTCCGCGCAGGACACCGCCGGCAAGGATCCCCGCCACGACGAAGCGAAGGATCTCGATCGCGTGGTCGTCACCGCCAGCCCGCTGCGCCAGACCGCAGAGGAACTGAGCCAGCCGGTGGACGTGCTGTCCGGCGAGAAGCTCGACCAGGCCAAGTCGGCCACGCTCGGCGAGACGCTGAACAAACTGCCGGGCGTGCAGTCCTCGAACTTCGGCGCCGGCGTGGGCCGGCCGATCATCCGCGGCCTCGACGGTCCGCGCGTCGGCGTGCTGTCCGGCGGCCTGAGCAGCCAGGACGTCTCCACGATCAGTCAGGACCACGCGACCGCGATCGAGCCCTTCCTGGCGGACCAGATCGAAGTGCTGAAAGGCCCGGCCACCCTGCTCTACGGCAGCGGCGCGATCGGCGGCGTGGTGAATATCGTCGACGGCCGTATCGCCGAGCGACGCCTCGACGAAACCGTCCAGGGCCGCGCCGAGCTGCGCTACGACAGCGTCAACCGCGGACGTACGGCGATGGCTCGCGTCGATGCCTCGGGCGCCGATGGCGCGCTGGTGCTGCACGCCGACGGCGTGTATCGCGACCAGGACGATTACGACACACCCGATGGCGAACAGCTCAACAGCTTCATCAAGACCCGGACCGGCGCGATCGGCGCGTCGTTCATCGGCGACGACGGTTTCATCGGTTTCTCGGCGTCGCGTTACGACAACCGCTACGGCAATCCCGGCGAACCGGGCGACCCGGCCGCGGGCGAAGCCGGGGTTTCGCTGGACATGCTGCAGAACCGCTTCGAAGTGAAAACCGGGATCAATCGCGACTTCTGGATCTTCGACGGCCTGCGCGGCAGTTTCGCCAGCACCCGTTACGAGCACACCGAATTCGAGGGCGCCGAAGTCGGCACCTTCTTCACCAACGAAGCCGACGAAGGCCGTCTCGAACTCACCCACCGAGCGTTCGGCAACTGGACCGGCGCGATCGGCTTCCAGGCCGGCGACCGCACCTTCGAAGCCATCGGCGAAGAAGCCTTCGTGCCGCGCACGTCGACGCGCTCGCAGGGACTGTTCTGGATGGAGCACGGCCAGTGGGATGCCTTCCAGGTCGATCTGGGCGTGCGCGCCGACCGGGTGAACACCGATGCCGATGGCCTGCCCGGCCGCACCTTCACGCCGCTCAGCCTGTCGGCCGGTGCGCTGTGGCGCTTCAACGATGCGTGGCGGATGACCTTGAATCTGGATCGCGCCGAGCGCGCGCCGGCCGAGGAAGAACTGTTCGCCGACGGCCCGCACGTGGCCACCGCGTCGTACGAGATCGGCGACCCGACGATGCGCGAAGAACGCGCGGACCAGGCCGAAATCGGTCTTCACTACCACGGCGACCGCTTCGATGCGAAGGCTTCGGTCTACGCGACGCGCTTCGACGGCTTCATCTATCTCGCCGACACCGGCGCGTTCACGCCGCCGGAACCCGGCGAGGATCCGCTGCCGATCCGCCAGTGGTCGCAGGCCGATGCGAAGTTCCGCGGTATCGAAGCGGAAGTCACCGCGCATCTGCTCGACAACGACACCGGCAAGCTCGCGCTGCGCGCGTTCGGCGATCACGTGCGCGGCGAGTTGGACAGCGGAGAGAATCTTCCGCGCATCGCACCGTCGCGCTTCGGCCTGGATCTGAACTGGAACGCCGACCGTTGGCGCGCCGCGCTCGGCGCGACCCGGGTGATGCGTCAGGACGACGTGGCCGCGGACGAAACCGAAACCGCGGGTTACACGCTGGTCGACGCCCACTTCGCGTGGCACTGGGACACGGACAACCAGGGTTGGGAAGTGTTCGTCGACGCCAACAATCTGACCGATGCCGACGCCCGCGTGCATACCTCGTTCCTGAAGGACAACGTGGTGCTGCCCGGCCGCAATTTCGCGGTGGGCGTGCGCCTGTTCTTCTGATGCCGGGCTTCCCCGCAAGCGTCATGTCCCACGCATAAGCTCACGCTACACGCGATCACGCTACACACGGCGCCCCCGCATCCGCCGCAGGCCGTCCACTCTCTCCCGGACCGTGCCTGCGGCGGGTGCAACTACCTTCAGCCGCGCTGAACTTCAGCGCGGCTTTTTCTTTGCGGCGACGGTCGCCTTGGGCTTGGGCAGCGGCTTCGGCTTGCCGGGCGCCTTGCCGAGCAACTTCAGGTTCTCGGCCACGCTGCGCGCGGCGGGGCGCTTGCCGAGCAGGGAAAACTCGTTGCCGGCGTCTTCGAGCGCGCGCTCCAGATGCACGGCGATCGCTTGCTCCGCCGCCTTCAGGCTGTCGGCGATGGTGCCCAGCGCGATGCCGTCGTGATCCTTCATGATCGCTTCCAGCTCGCGCTCGTTCCTGGGCAGTTTTTCGGCGAGCAGATTCACCAGACTGGCGAACACCGCGCGACGCATGTCGGCCACCGGCAGCAGGCTTTCGTCGCCGTCCTTGCGCTGGCCCAGGCGGCGGCTGTCGAGCAATGCCGCAAGCCCGGAGCCTTCGCCCAGCGTGGCGAGCATGTCGTCGACGGCACCGGTGACGGTGCCCGCCCCGAACTGGCCGTCGATCACGTCCTGTAGCGTGCGGCCGATCTTCACCAACGGCTCCCACGGGCACGGATGCGGGTGCGGCAACTGCAGTTCAATCGCTTCGATATCGAAACGCGCCACCGCTGCGATCAGGAACGGCCAGCAGTAGCGACGATTGCGCGGCGCCAGCCAGCGCACGGTGTTGCGGTAGTAGGTCTGGATCTTCAGATATTCCGGCGTGGGCACCCCGCCCGGTTTCAGGCCTTGTCGCGGCAGACCGGTCAGCGGATCGTTGCCGGCGCCCACGCCGTTGAGATTGATGTTGACGAAGTGATGCCAGGTGGCGTCGCAGACGATGCGGCCGACGTGCGCGGGATCGCCGTCGTAAGCCGAAATCGCGCCGAAACTGCGCGGAAACACGGGCGGCTTGAGGCTGTCGGTCACGAAGCGACCGGCGGAAATCGACACCGCGGCAACCACCGGAGCGATACGGGACCCGCCGCCGATCGGCGCCGGCCATTCCTCGAAAGCGATGAAATTGCCGGCGGCAGGCGTCGGTGCGAAACACTCGCTCTCGTGCGGATGATCGGGCAGGAAATCGACCGCGCCGGAGGCATGACGCAGGACCGGATGCACGGCCCAGGTCGACGCCGACGAACTCGGCCCGCCGTTGGAGAAGAACACCGGGAACATGCGCTGCGGGATCGCGTCAGCCTGATCCTGGAATTCCTTGATGTTGTTGGTGCCCGGATCGATCACGGTATCGAGCCGCTGCGGCGAACTCATCGGCACGCTGGACCAGTCGCGCATGCTGCGCGCGCGCGGAATATGCGCGCCCATGCCGAAGCCCAGGCTCGAATGATCGCCGGTGGCGAACACGCCGCCGCCGGCCTGCATGAAGGCTTCGATTCTGGTGCGCTCCGCCGCCTGCAGCGGCGTCGCATTGACGCCGAACAGCCAGATCTGGTCGTAGTTCGCGACCGTGACCGGGATCGCGGCGGTGTTGAAATTGAAGTTGCCCGGAATCGTCGCGAACGGATCGCCATTGCGATGCGCGGTGCTGATGGTATGGCCGCTGGCCTGGATGACCGAAATGAATTCGGTGAGGCCGAAGTCGTCCGCCGGATTGAATCCAAGCCCGCCGTCGGTCACCACCAGCACGCGCTGTGGGCACGGATATCTGAAAACCACTTCGATGAAGCGATTCCTGTTGATGAAGATATCGCCTGGCATGTCGCTCTCCTTGTCGGATCCGGCTGGACCGTCCTCGCGCTGCAGGTAAAGGAATGCGCGGCGTCGTGCCGGTGAACCTGCCCATCAGTCAACGCGGCGCTGTGCGGGCAACGGACATGCGCGGAAACGCATGCCGCAATGACCGGCTTCGACGAAAAGATACGTTTTCGACGGATCCGGAAATGCCCGGAAACCCCGGAAAATACAGGGGCTCCAGCAACTCCGGCGACGTCAGTCCGCCTGCACGCAGCGCGCGCAGATGCCGTGGACTTCCAGCGTCTGCGCCTGCGGCACGAAGCCGAGCGCGCGGGCTTTCTCGTCGAGCTGCGCGACCACGCGCTCGTCTTCCAGTTCGACGGCGCTGTGGCAGCGATCGCAGATCAGGAACGGCACCGAATGCTGCGCGGTGTTGGGGTGATGGCAGGCGACGAAGGCGTTGACCGATTCCAGTTTGTGGATGAAGCCGTTCGCCAACAGGAAATCCAGCGCCCGGTACACGGTCGGCGGCGCGGCGGCGCCGGCACTGTCTTCGTCGAGCGCCTTGTCGGCGCGGATCCGGTCCAGCAGGTCGTAGGCCTTGATCGGTTTGCCCTGCTCGGCGATCAGCGTCAGTACCCGGGCGCGGATCGGCGTCAGGCGCAGGCCGCGCTCGCGGCAGGCGTGCTCCACCGCATTCACGAAGCTCGGCGCGTCGTGGACGTGATGGTGCGGATCGGTGCAGGCATGCGACATGACTGGATGATGGCGTCGGGCGGGTCAGGACTCAAGGCGCACGTTGATGCGCGATGCGTCCGGTCCGGGCGCCTCAGCCTGCGATCTTCGCCAGCGCGGCGTCGATGCGTGCCACCGCCTCGCCCTGCCCGGCCAGATAGACGGTGTGCGAGATGTCGGGGCTGACCTGGGTGCCGGTAATCGCCACACGCATCGGCTGCGCCACCTTGCCCATGCCGAGACCCAGCGCTTCGGCGGTCGCGTGCAGCGCCGCGCCGACGCTTTCCACGGTCCACGCGTCGAGTTTGGCGAAACGGTCGCGGGCGTCGGTCAGCGCGGCCGCTACCTCCGGCTTGAGGTGTTTGGCGACCGCGGCCTCGTCGTATTCGGCCAGCGGGCGATACCAGACCGCCGCGCGCTCGGCCATGTCCTTGAGCGTCTGCACGCGGTCGCGCAGCGCGATCACCACATCCGCCGGCGCCGGGCCGCGCGACAGATCGTAACCTGCGTCCCGCAGATGCCATTCCAGATGCTTCGCGACCGCGGCCGGATCGTCGCTCTTCAGGTATTGCTGGTTGAGCCAGCCGAGCTTGGCCATGTCCAGGCGCGAGGCGCTGGGGTTCACGTCGTGCAGTTCGAACAGCGCGATCATTTCGTCGATCGAGAAGATTTCCTGATCGCCGTGCGACCAGCCCAGCCGCACCAGGTAATTCAGCAGCGCGTGCGGCAGATAGCCGCCGTCGCGATATTGCATCACGTCGGCGGCGCCGGTGCGCTTGGACAGCTTGGCGCCGTTCTCGTCGAGGATCATCGGCAGATGCGCGAAATTCGGCAGCGTCGTGCCCATGCCCATGCCGATCAGCGCGCGATAGATGTTGATCTGCCTCGGCGTGTTGTTGACGTGATCGTCGCCGCGCACCACGTCGGTGATGCCCATGTCCAGATCGTCCACCACCACCGCGAAGTTGTAGGTCGGATAGCCATCGGGGCGGAAGATCACCAGATCGTCCAGCTCGGTGTTGGCGAACTCGATGCTGCCCTTGACCTTGTCGTCCCACGACACCGTGCCGTCGAGCGGATTCTTGAAGCGGATCACCCGGTTCGGGTCGTCCCGGTAACCGGCGTTCCGCTCGCGATAGGCGCCGTTGTAGCGCGGCTTCTCCTTCGCGGCGAGCGCGGCCTCGCGCACCGCGTCGAGTTCCTCGCGGGTCTCGTAGGCGTAATAGGCAACTCCGGCGGCGACCATCTGCTCGGCGACCTCGCGGTAGCGGTCCAGACGCTGTGTCTGATAGATCGGACCTTCGTCGTAGCCCAGACCCAGCCAGTCCATCGCCTCGAGGATCGCGTCGATCGCCGCCTGGGTGCTGCGCTCCCGGTCGGTGTCCTCGACCCGCAGCACGAATTGTCCGCCGGTATGGCGCGAGGCCAGCCAGCAGTACAGCGCGGTGCGGGCGCCGCCGATGTGCAGATAACCGGTCGGGCTGGGAGCGAAGCGGGTGCGGATGGTCATTCTGGTGTCGCCGGGTGCGTAAAGGCGCGCATTTTACCTCAGGCAGCTCAATGGCTTGGCTGCGCTCGACACCGACAGAAACAAAGGGCCGTCGTCCCGGCGAAGGCCGGAAGCGCTTTACAACAGTCGAAGGCTGGTCATCCAGCAATTGCGTTGAATCCGGATGTCGATTCAACCACTGGATCCCGGCCTTCGCCGGGACGACGGCCTCGAGTATTCGTCCGACTGAGCGTTCTTAAATGCTGCCCGCTCGCTGCCCCCGCCACTACAATTCCCGGATGACCACCCTCTTCATCTCCGATCTCCACCTCGACCCCGAACGCCCGGAGATCACCCGGCTGTTCGGCGAATTCATCGACGGCGAGGCGCGCAGCGCCGACGCGCTGTACATCCTCGGCGACCTGTTCGAAGCTTGGGTGGGCGACGACGATCCGTCCGACACCGGCGCCTTCGTCGCCGCAAAGCTCCGCGCGCTCAGCGACAGCGGCGTGCCGGTGTATTTCCAGCACGGCAACCGCGATTTCCTGGTCGCCAGCGATTTCGCGGGCCGCGCCGGCGCGCAGCTGCTGCCCGAAAACGCGGTCGTCATGCTGTACGGAAAGCCGGCGCTGCTGATGCACGGCGACACGCTCTGTACCGGCGATCTCGCCTATCAGGCGTTCCGCGCGCAGACCCGCAACCCGGCCTGGCGCGCGCAGTTCCTGTCGCAGCCGCTGGCCGCGCGCCTCGCCTTCGCCGCGCAGGCGCGAGCCGCCAGCCAGCAGCGGCAGCAAGCGATGAAACACGACGATCGCGCGCAGTTCGAGAGCGTCACCGATGTCGCCATCGACGCGGTGCGCGACACGTTCGCGCGCTACGGCATCGACACCATCATCCACGGCCACACCCATCGCCCCGCGATCCACGCGCTGGAGGTCGACGGCCGCGCCTGTCGACGCATCGTGCTGGGCGACTGGTACACGCAAGGGTCGGTGCTGCGGGTGGATGCCGACGGCGCGCGGTTGCATATATTGGAATCCAAGCAGATGCCGGCCGAATCCGCGCACTGAGCGCCGCTGCATCTGCCGATCACAGCGCATCGAGCGGCCTTCAGGCCGCTGAAATCCGACACGGCCGTTGGCCCGGCAGCCTGAAGGCCCCGCTACAGGATCGACAATGCCTGTTTGCGGTTGCGGTAGCGCCGCGATCGCGACGCAGATCCATGCCCGCGCGCATCGGGTTCAGGCCTGCGCGTTCCGTCGCCACGCGCGCTTCGTCCGCGAAGAAAGCGTTTCCGTCAGCAGCAGCACCACGTCGCGATCGAACGCATCGAGCATGCGGAAAGCGATGAAAAGACGCTCCTCTTCGTCGTCGCGCGCGAAGCAGCGCAGGGCGACGGCGGGTGTGGTGCCGTCGTCGGCGAAAGGCGATGGATCGTCGTCGCCCGGAAGATCGGGATGGTGCGCACCGATACCGGTCGGGCCACCCGGCTCGTCGTTTTTACCGGGCGCCAGCCGCCGGCCTCGCCCGGTGGCCAGCCATTCGAACGTGCATCCCAGCACCTGCGCCAGGCCGATGAAATGCGCCATGGCGGGCGTCGAACCGGACGCGTTCTCCCATTGCGCGACCGCACTGCGGCTCACGCGCAGGCGCGCGGCCAGATCGGTCTGGGTCAAGCGCGCTGCCTGTCGGGCGCTGCGGATCCGCAAAGCGACGTTTTTCTGCACGGTGAACCTCCTCGTTATCGGATCTGTCATGTCGCGCGACGCTGACGCGATGTTGTAGCAATCCGCTGACGCAGCGCCGGAGACGCCAGTCCTGCGGGGACGCGCGGAATGCCCGTCAACGGCTCTGTCACCGGAGCGGCAAACGGCGTGGGAACGGTTCGATATGGTTCGGTTCGCCGCCGCGCGAAGCGGGCGGCGCATCCGCCGAAGAAGGGATCGACCATGCGCAAGGACGTCGCAGCTGCCGGAAATGCCGATGAAGGCTTCGAGCCGAGATTCGCGCGCGATCCGCTGGCGTTCCTGGATGCGCACCATCCCGATCGCGGCGCGATGCTGCAGACCGGCCCGGGCGAGTACCTCCTGGGCGACCCACTCGACGCGCGCGGCGTGCTGCGCAACGAGGCCGGCGAGTACGACGAACACTCGGATTTCTTCCATACGCGCTACGGCCTGTTCGAACCGCAGCAGGCGCGACTGGAGATCCGCCGCGAGACCCGCGCGCTGCTGCGCGCATACCTGCAGGGGCGTCCACCGGGCGATGTACAGGCGTTCGTGACCGCGCAGTTGCCGGCCGCCAGCGACTGGCCGGATGCCGGCAACCGGCTGGTGTACCGCTACCTCTCGCCGATTCTCTTGGCGACGGACAGCCCGTCCTCGCTGCGCGGGCTGCTCGATCGCATCGTCGAACGCGCGGTGCTGGCCGGCGCGAAGGCGCGCCAGCCGCGCTGGCGGCGGATGCTGCTGCAGTTCGACACCACGCTGCGGCTGTCGTCCGCCATCGAAGCGCGTCAGGCGCAGGCGGATGCGCCGCCGCGCGACCTGCTGGACGTGGTGGCGCGCGCAGGCGCCCGGTGGATCGCGCCGGGCCAGCGCCTGGACGAACTGACCGAGGTCTACCTGTCGCTGCTGTTCGCGGTGGCCGGGTCCGTGGGCTTCGTACTGGCGTGGTCGCTCTACCTCTCGGCCACGCACCCCGAGTGCGAGGCGCCGCCGGAATGGCGCGTGCAGGAAGCCCTGCGCCTATGGCCGGTGGCCTGGCAACTGGGGCGGCATCCGGCCACCGCGCATCGGGTGTCCGGCGTGGAAGTGGGGCCAGCCGACGAAGTGGTGGTGTGTCCGTATCTGGTCCATCGCCATCCGGCGTACTGGGACCGGCCGACAGCGTTCGAACCCGGGCGTTGGGCCGCGCCGGAGGCCTGGCGCAATCCGGCCTTCATCCCCTTCGGCCACGGGCCGCACCGCTGCGTCGCCGCGGACCTCGCCACGGGTCTCGTCGGCGAAATGCTGGGTGCGATCCTCGGGCCGCACGCCATCTCGGTGCAGATCCGCGATCCGCAGCCCACGGTCGCCGCCGCGATGGCCCCGCCGCCGTTCCGCCTGGCGATGGCGGTGCGCGCATGAGCGCGGCCGAACGCGCGGTTGCCCGCTGTGCGGGCCGCAACCCCACGCGCTGCAGGCGCGCGACCGCCGGAACCACCACTGCCGCGAACGATCGCCACGAATCCGGGGACGGCCGCACGCCGGACGTCCCGACCCCGCACCACGACCGGCGCCGCGCTGTCCGGCGACGCCTGCCGTGGCGTACACGCAATGCGTTCACACACACAACAACGACAAGGAGATCGACATGAAGAAGACCCTCTGCGCGATGAAGGCCGCTCTGGGCGTCCGCGGCATCGGCGGCTGCTTCGGCTGGCGCTGGGTGTACTACCACAACATCTGAGTGGTGCCCCGCGGGAGCGCGGCTCGCCGCGCTCCCGTTGCAACGTGCCGACACGGCGCGACTGCCGCAGGCACATCTCTACCGTCCGGCCGCCACGTCCATCGGCGCGACCGGACACACACCTCAATCTCAAGGAAATCGACATGAAGAAGACCATTTGCGCGATGAAGGCGGCTCTGGGCGTTCGCGGCATCGGCGGCTGCTTCGGCTGGCGCTGGGTGCACTACCACAACATCTGAGTGCGGCCCGTCGGAACGCGGCTCGCCGCGTTCCGGTTCCGGCAGGCCGGCTCGACCGGCCTGCCATCCCGCCGACCGCCGCGCGCTGCGGCAGGTCGGTCTCGACACCACTCATCCATCCAGGAGTTCGGCATGAAGAAGACCCTCTGCGCGATGAAGGCCGCCCTGGGCGTCCGCGGCGTCATCGGCTGCAGCCTCTGGCGCTGGCTGCAGTACCACAACATCTGAGCTCGACGGCCGGGATCGGGCCGATGGCCCGGTCCCGGCATCCCGTCGATCCGCCCGCGAACGTCTTTCCATCCCCTCCCAGGAGCGCGCCATGTCCGACCCCGCCACCACGGAAGTGCAATCGGTGCAGACGCTGCGCCGCCGTCGCCGGGAGGAAGGCCGGATCTTCTGGAACGACGAGAACCAGCTCGCGGTGCTCGATCCGCCGGTGGTGCAGCGCCTGGAGGCGGCGAATTTCGCGGATCTGACGATGTTCGACGACGTGGCCGACGCGGTCCGCGGCAAGACCAGCGCGCCGTTCGACTGGACGCGGCTGCGCGCGGTGTGGACCGCGCAGATGCGCCGGCTGGTCGATGCAGACGGCCTGCGCCGGTTGGCCGGGCGGATGGACGCGGTCATGGCCGCCGAAGCCGGTCGTCATCAGGATCTGGTGTGGCTGGCGGAGCGGATCAGCATCGAAGCGCTGGTGCCGGCGCTGATCGACGGGCTGTCGCCGCGCGCGCACCGGTACGTGGTGGAGGAAGTGTTCTCGAAGGTGGCCTGGGTGCTGTCGGACATCGACGATCACCGCATCGGCCGCCTGCACAAGCCGAAGATGATCGCGCTGCAGGTGCTGGCCGGGCTGGCGGTACGGCGCGAACTCAAGGGCCGCGCGCGCGGCACGCGTCCGCGCCGGCAGGATCTGGCCGATCCGGTGATCGATCTCATGCCCACGCTCGGCCTCGGCCGTGCGGTGGACGCGGTGACCGCGCTGCTCACGGCGATCACCGGCTCGCCCGGCGCCGCCGCGGCGTGCCTGCTGTTCGAACTGCACCGCCAGCCCCTGTGGCGCGCGCGGCTGGAAGCGGAGCTGTCGACCATACCGCTGGAGACGCTGTGCGCCGCGCCGATGCGGTCGGCGCCGGTCACCGCGCGCTTCGTGAAGGAAGTGCTGCGGATCTGGAGCTCGCCGCCGGTGGTGATCCGCCGCGTACGCACCGACATCGACCAGGACGGTATCGCGTTGAAAGTCGGACAGAGCTACATGCTCAGTTCGTTCCTGATGCATCACGACGAACGCGACTGGGGCGATGCCGAGACGTTCGACCCCGACCGCTGGCTGGCCGAAGGCCGCGACGGCGAATGCCCGCGCGGCACCTACGTGCCTTTCGGCTGGGCGCCGAAATCCTGCATCGGCGCGAATCTGGGGATGGCGCAACTGGTGCTGCTGGCGCATCTGGCCTGCACCCGCTACCGCATCGAGGTGGTCCGGCCGGAACGCGCGCACATGGCGGTGGCCTCGCTGGCGCGGCCGAAGGATTTCGAAGGCGTGCTGCACCGCCGAGAACCCGGTGCCGGTGCCGCCGGCACCGGCACGGCGCCGACGAGCGCGAACACCGTCGCCCCCCATCCGCCGGAGACCGGGCGCGCCGCCGCACGCGCAGCCTGCCCGCATGCGTCTGCGTTGCTGGCCGCCGATGGGGCGGGACGCCCATGAAGGACCTCACCCAGGGCCGGATCGAACCCCACCTGCTGCGCATGTCCGGTGCCTTCCTGCTCAACATGTCGATGGGCGCCCTGTTCACGCTCGCCAATCTCTATTGGGTCGGCCGGCTCGGCGCGCATGCGCAGGCCGCCGTGGTGCTGGCCGGCCTGCCGGTGATGCTGCTGCTCACGCTGATGCCGGTGGTGAGCGTCGGTGCCGGCATCCGCATCGCGCACGCGGTCGGCGCCCAGGACCGCCCGCTCGCCGAGCGGATCTTCAACGAAGCCTTCGGCGCGGCGCTCATCGGGATCGCGATCGTCGGCGCGGTGGCCTGGACGCAGCGCGATGCGGTGGGCCGGCTGATGACCGGAGACGCGCGCACCGTCGCGCTGATCGCCGAGTACTACCGCTGGTTCATCCCGTCGGTGGTGGTGCAGCTGCCGGTGTTCGTCATGGCGATCGCGCTGGAGTTCACCGGCGACGTGCGCGCCGGCACCGTCGCGCAGACGGCGGTGGTGGCGCTCAATGCGGCGCTGGCGCCGGTGCTGATGTTCGGTTGGCTCGGCCTGCCGCCGATGGGGCTGACCGGCACCGGACTGGCGTCGTTCCTCGCCTGCGGGCTGACGATGCTGGGGCTGGTGGCCTATGTGGCGCGTCCCGGCGCCTACCTGCGCCTGCGGCCGGCGGTATGGCTGTCGCGGCCGCGGGAACTGTGGGGCGCGCTGAAGATCGGCCTGCCCACCGGCATGGAGGGCGCGCTGGTGGCGGCCTACCTCATGGTGATCGCGCTGCTGCTGCGCCCGTTCGGGCCGGAGGAGCAGGCCGCTTTCGGGATCGGCCAGCGCGTGTTCCAGGCCGCGCTGTTGCCGCTGATGGCGCTGAGCACCGCGCTGAGCGTGCTGGTCGGCCAGAGCCACGGCGCGGGGCTGCACGAACGCGTGCGCGCCAGCCTGCGCAGCGGACTGGTTCTGGGCCTGGCGGTGGCGCCGCTGCTGCTGGCGGTTATCGAACTGTTCGCACCGTGGATCTGCGCGCGTTTCTCCGACGACGCGGCGGTGGTCGCGGCCGGCGCCGTGTTCCTGCGCATCGGCGCGCTCACCCTCATTCCCTCGGCCATCGCCTACGTGGCCTTCGCGGTGCTGGCCGGCACCGGCAACACCCGTCCCAGCCTGTACACGCAACTGGTCTATGCCTCGCTGGTGGTAGTGCCGGCCCTGCTGCTGGCATCGGTGCCGGGCTTCGCGCCGCACTGGCTGTGGGTGGTGATGGTGGTCGCCGGCTGCGTGCAGGCGACGATGGCCGCGTATTTCCTGCGCCGGCAATTCGGCGCCGGTGCGCCTGCAGCGGCCTCACCTTCGACGCCGGAACCGTTGCCGACGGCCGGGGCGCTGCCATGAGCGCGACGCATGCCCGCCCGCCGGACACGGCGTCGATGGCGGCAGCCCCCGTGCGCCCGCGACCGGCGCCGGGCTTCGAACCGGTGCGCAGCGTCGGCGGCATCGAGGAACACCGTCTGGCCGCCAACGGAATGCGCGTGCTGTACATGGAGTGGCGCGCCGCGCCGGTCGCCCTGCTGATGCTGACCTACGACGTGGGCAGCCGCCACGAGCCTGCCCACGCCAGGGGCGCCAGCCACATGCTGGAACACCTGATGTTCAAGGGCAGCGTCGGCTTCAACGCCGAGGCCGGCACGTCGATCTTCGACCTGCTGCAGCCGGTCGGCGCGCAGACCAATGCGACCACGTGGCTCGATCGCACCCATTATTTCGATCTGGTGCCGGTCGAGCACCTGGACACGGCCGCGCGGATCGAGGCCGACCGCATGCGCGGCCTGCGGCTGGCGCCGGCGGATCTTGCCGCCGAGCGCGAGGTGGTGCTCAACGAACACGACCAGTGCATGAACGAGCCGCTGGAAGCGCTGAACCAGGCGGTGTGGCGCACTGCGTTTCCGACGCATCCCTATGGTCATCCGGTGATCGGCTGCCGCCAGGACATCCTGGGGCTGACCCGGGAAGCGCTGCGCGCGCACTACGATCTGCACTACCGGCCGGCCCACGCCACCCTGACGGTCATCGGCGACGTGGCCCGCGACGAGGCGCTGGCGCTGGTGCGCCGCCGTTTCGAGGCGATTCCCGCCGATGGACCGGCGCGTCCGCCCGACGTCGCGCCCGAGCCGCCGCAGCGCGGCGAGCGCCGGGTCGCGGTCGCCCATCCCGGGCAACCGGGCTGGGCGATGCTGGCCTACGTCGGGCCGGAAGGCGCCAGTCCCGATGTCGATGCGCTGGAACTGCTCGGCGGCATCCTGCTGGGCAGCCGGTCCTCGCGGCTGCAGGCGACCATGATCGCGACCGGACTGGCCGCCGGCGGCGGATGCATGGTGTCGAGACTGCGGCACGCGGGGCTGTTCCAGATGCAGGCGCTGTTGGGCGCCGGGCAGGATCACGCCGGGGTCGAACGCGCGATGCGCGAAGCGGTGGCGTCGATCCGTCGCGACGGCGTGACCCGGGCCGAGCTGGACCGCGCGCGGGGCCGGGCGCGCGGCGCCCTGCTGGCGTCGCGCGACGGCCCGCTGGCGATGGCGATGCAGCTCAACGAAGCCATCGCGATGGGCGACTGGACGACGTACGCCACGCATGCCGCGCGCCTGGACGCGGTCAGCGTCGACGACATCCAGCGCGTGGCGCGCCGTTACCTGACCGACGAAGCGTTGACCGTCGGCCATCTCGTACGCACCGCGGATTCCGCGGTCGCGCGCGCCGTCGCCGGAGCGCCCGGCTGATGGCCGCCGACGGTGCCCGCGCGCGGCACGCGGCGGTCGACACGCCGCTGGCGGACGGCGGCGTGCATGCGTTGCGCGTCGCCACGCCCGGCGTCGCCGTACTGGTCGGTTCGCTGCGCGTCGCGCACGCTGGCGACGACGGCGATGACGGCGATGCGGCGCTGCAGGCGCTGGTGGCGGCTCTGGCGACCTGCGCCACCGCCCGCCGCGACGCCGATGCATTGGCGGACGCTCTGGACTCCCGCGGCGCATCGCTTTCGTTCGAGGCCGATGCAGGCCGCATGACGTTCCGCGCGCAGGCCGCGGAAGCGGATCTGCCGCACGTGATCGCACTGTTGGCCGAATGCCTGCGCGAACCGGCGTTCGATGCCGAGGCATTCGACAGCGAACGCGCGCGGCTGGCAGCCGAACTGGCGTACGCCGCCTGCGATCCCGCGTCCATGGCAGCCGATGCCTTGGCGCGCGCGCTGTATCCGCCGGGTCATCCTCGTCGTCCATCCTCGCCCGACGAAGCGCTGGCGCGGCTGGAAGCGCTGACCGTTGCGGACGCCGAACGTTTCCATCGCGAACGTTTCGGCGGGCGCGATCTGCGCGTGGCGATCGTCGGCGATATCGATCCGGAGCGCAGCGGCCGTCTGGTCGAGCGTGCGCTCGGCGACTGGCCGGCGCCGGCGTGGACGAACGCCGCGCGACCCGATGCGGGGCCGACGATCGCCATGCCCGCCGCGCCGATCCGCGACCCATCGGCAATGCGGATCGACGCCCCGGGCAGTGGCCGCTTCGAAGCGGCGCTCGGCCATCGCATCGCCATTCGCTGCGACCATCCGGACTACATGGCGCTGCGGCTGGCCAACCACATCCTCGGCGGCGGCTTCGGTTCGCGTCTGGTGCGCGCCGTACGCACGGAACGCGGACTGACCTACGCCATCCGCTCGCAACTGGCCAAGCCCGTGCTGGATTTCGACGGCCACTGGCAGGTCGATGTGTCGCTGAGCCCCGAACATCTGGACGCCGGTCTGGCCGCGACCCGCGAGGCCATCGCACGGTTCGTCGACACCGGCGTACCCGAGGAAGAACTGGCGATTCGCAAGCGCGAGATCGTCGGCGCCTTCCAGATCAGCCTGGCGACGCTGCACGGCCTGGCCGAAACGCTGCTGTTCGGTGCCGAACGCGGACTGGGCGCGGGCTATCCGCAGGTGTTCGCCGAACAGGCCGCGGCCGTCACCACAACGCAGCTGGCGCGCGCGATCGCCGAACACCTGCGCCCGGACGATGTGCGCATCGCCATTGCCGGACCGTTCGACGGAGTCTGATCCGCGTCGGGCATCGCCCGCAGCGTGCGCTGCCGGACCTTATCGCGATGGTGCATGAAAAAAGCCGGCGGATACGCGATCCGCCGGCCTTCGATCGATGCGCTCAGGTCAGGACGCTGAAGGCGTGGAAACCGGCGCCGTGGGCGTGCCGCTGCGGTGCTTGCGCAGGAACAGCAGGGTCATGCCGCCGCTGATCAGCGAACCGGCGAGATACGGGATCGCGATGAACAGACCGAGCAGCAGGAAGACCACGGTCACCGTGTGGAGGACCAGCAGGATTTCGCGCTTGTGGGTTTCTGCGGACTTCATGACGTTCTCCTTGTGTCGGCGTCCGGTTGCGGACGTCCGAATGATGTCCGGCCGCGGCGCGGTCCGGTGCGGATATTCGGGGCATTATGGTCATCCCGGGCGCGATTGTTCCAGCCCCGCCCGTCGTCTTGACGATCCAGGCCGTGGCTTCAGCGGCTATGCCCGAACCGGCTGATCCAGACCGGCCTGCGCCTGCAGCGAAGCCAGTTCCCCATCGCTGAAACCCGCGGCGCTGCGCGCGTCGAGATTGAAGGGACCGTGGAGCACGCCGCGGCCGTAGTCGGCGATCAGTTTGCGGAAGGTCGGTTCGGGATCGACGCCTTCGCGTTCGCAGTACCAGCGGAACCAGTGCGAGCCGGCGGCGACGTGGCCGACTTCCTCGCGCAGGATCACTTCGAGGATATCGGCGGTGTCGTCGTCGCGGTGCTGGCGGAGCTTCACGATCATCGCCGGGGTGACGTCCAAACCGCGCGCTTCGAGCACGCGCGGCACCAGCGCCATGCGTTCCAGCCCGCTGTGCGCGGTCTTCTCGGCCATTTCCCACAGACCGTTGTGGGCGTCGAAGTCGCCGTAATCGTGGCCGAAGTCGGCCAGTCGCGCGCGCAGCATCGCGAAATGCCGCGCCTCGTCGTTGGCGACGCTCACCCAGTCGGCATAGAACTGCGCCGGCAGGCCGCGGAAGCGATACACCGCGTCCCAGGCCAGGTCGATGGCATTGAATTCGATATGCGCGATCGAGTGGATGAACGCCGCACGGCCTTCATCTGTACCGAAGCCGCGCTTCGGCAGTTCGCGCGAAGCGACGAGCTTCGGACGCTCGGGGCGGCCGGGCATGCGGATCGGCTCGGGCGGCGGTGCGCTGTCGTCGATGGCGAGTTCGCCGCGGGCGAAAGCATCGGCGGTAGCGAAACTCAGCGCGAGCTTGTCGTCGGGCATGGCGGCGCGGAGGCATGCGTGAGCGGCGGAGTACAGGGTCATGGACGACGAATCTTCGCGCGCAGGAAGGCATCGGCGTCGTGGACACAATCCAACGGGCCGAAGCGACCAGTGCCTCCCGAGTCACGCCAGTCCAGGTCGATCGTCGGGCAGCGACCGACGAACGCAGAGGGTTCGCCGGGATCGATCGAGAGATCCCAGTCGAATTCGAGTTTCCAGTAGCGCAGATCCGCATCGACTGCGACCACGTCGCACCAGAATGCATCGGTCCCCATCACTCCGACGCCGAACCGCACCGGTTTCCCGCGCGCAATCGCCTTGCGAGCGCAGGCGACGACGCGTCGCCGCGCGAAGGGCTTGCCCTCCTCCGCAACGCCACAATCCACAGCGTCCGGACCCGCCAGCGGCAGGCCGAGTTCGGGAACGATACAGTGGGATTCGGCAGCGCGAGCCGCAGGCAGAGCGGCTGCCGATGCGATCGCCAGTGCGGCGGCGAGCGCAAGCACATTCAACTCGCCAGCCGCCGTTTCTTCTTCGCCTCGTCAGAACGCAACTGCTGGATGCGCTCGAAATAGCCCGGCTCGATGCCGGTGACGTATTCGCCGTTGAAGCACGAGCTATCGAATTTGCGGCCGGGGAATTTCGGACCGGCGACGGCGGCTTCCAGATCGGCGAGATCCTGATAGATCAGCCAGTCGCAGCCCAGCAGGTCCTGCACTTCCTGTTCGGTGCGGCCGTGCGCGACCAGTTCTTCCGGCGAGGGCATGTCGATGCCGTAGACGTTCGGGAAGCGCACCGGCGGCGCGGCGGAAGCGAGATAAACCTTCTTCGCGCCTGCGTCGCGCGCCATCTGCACGATCTGCTGCGAAGTGGTGCCGCGAACGATGGAATCGTCGACCAGCAGCACGACTCTATTCCGGAACTCCAGCGGAATCGGATTGAGTTTGCGGCGCACGGATTTCACGCGCTCGCCCTGCCCCGGCATGATGAAGGTGCGGCCGACGTAGCGGTTCTTGATGAAACCTTCGCGATATTTCACGCCCAGCGTGTTGGCGATTTCCAGCGCGGCGTCGCGCGATGTGTCGGGGATCGGGATCACCACATCGATGTCGTGGCCGGGGCGCAGGCGCAGGATCTTCTCGCCGAGGGTCACGCCCATGCGCATGCGTGCCTTGTGCACCGAGATCTCGTCCATCATCGAATCGGGACGCGCGAAATACACGAATTCGAAGATGCACGGGCGCAGTTCGCCATCGGCGCACTGGCGCGAATGCAGCTCGCCGCGCGGCGTGATCACCACCGCTTCGCCGGGCGCGATGTCGCGGATGCGCTCGAAACCGAGGACATCCAGCGCCACCGACTCGGAAGCGATCGCGTATTCGGTGCCTGCGTCGGAATCGCGGCGGCCCAGCACCAGCGGGCGGATGCCGTTGGGGTCGCGGAACGCGACCAGGCCCAGGCCCAGCACCAGCGCAAGCACGGCGTAGCCGCCCTTGGCGCGGCGGGTCACGCCTTCCACCGCGCGGAACGCGGCGTCGGGCGTGAGCACCCGCTGCTTGTCCAGCTCGTGCGCGAACACGTTGAGCAGCACTTCGGAATCGGATTCGGTGTTGACGTTGCGGCGGTCCTGTTCGAACACCTCGCGCCGCAGCGTGTCGGTATTGATCAGGTTGCCGTTGTGCGCCAGCGCGATGCCGAACGGCGAATTCACGTAGAACGGCTGCGCTTCGTCGCTGCCTTCGCTGCCCGCGGTGGGATAGCGGCAATGGCCGATACCCACGCGGCCGTGCAGCAGCACCATGTCGCTGGGTTTGAACGCGTCGCGCACCAGACCGTTGCCCTTGATCACGCGCAGCGCGGTGCCGTTGGCGGTGGCGATGCCGGCAGCGTCCTGGCCGCGATGCTGGAGCACGGTCAGCCCGTCGTAGAGCGCTGCCGCGACGTCGGAGGTACCGACGATGCCGAGAATGCCGCACATGATGATGACTCCGGAAACGCGAACGAGCGGGTGGAACGGATCGGATGACACATGGCTCGAACCGACGGCTCGAACCGAAGTTTTCGCGACTCAGGGATGCGGACGCACGATGCCGTCCACGCCGACCTTGGCCTGGATCTGCGACTTCAGCTGGTCGGCCGCAGCCCGGTCGATGACCGGGCCGGCACGCACGCGGGTGAGCTTGCCCTTGTCGGTGTCGACCGTCTCGGTGAAAGCCGAGAAGCCGGCGGCGCGGAGGCGCTCGCGGAGCGCGCCGGCTTCGGCGGCATCGCTGAACGCGCCGACCTGCACCGCGAAACCGACCTTGGCGGTCGCGGACGGTGCGACGACAGGCTTGGGTGTCGGCGGTTTCGGCGCGGCCGGCTTGGGCTCGGCGGGCTTCGCGGCGACGGGTTTGGGCTCGGCCGGCTTCGGATCGGCCGGCTTGGTTTCAACCGGTTTGGGCGCGGCGGGCTTCGGCGGCTCCACCGCGGCGGCCGGCGCCGGTGCCGCGGCGACGGCAGCCGGTTCGGCATCCAGTACGACCACCTTCACCGGGACGTCGCTGCGGACTTCCAAAGCCTTCAGGCGGACCGATTCGGCCTCGGCGCGGGTGGCGTACGGGCCGATGCGCACCCGGAACGCCGATTTGCCGTTGACGGTCGCGGCTTCGCTGTAGGCCGGAAGCTGCGCGGCCTTGGCCAGTGCGACCACGGTGTCGGCGCCCTTCTGGCTGGCGTAGGCGCCGAAATGCACGGCGTAATCGCCGCCGGCCACGCTGGGCGGCAGGGCTGGCGCCGCGGGCGCGTTCGGGTCGGTTGAAGCGACCGGCGCGTTGGAATCGATCTGGGCCGGATCGGTCGCCGCGGCACCCGGCGACGGTGCGGACGCCGCTGCAGGGCGGTCGATCGGGGTCGAATCCATGCCGACGGCGCCGCCCTTGGGCACGTCGCCCGGCATCACCAGCGGCAGTTCCCGGGTCTCGAATTCGCCGTCGGGGCCTTTGGGCATCTTGATCGAAACGTCGGTGACGCCACTGTCGGGCGCCGGTCCCTTGACCAGCATCGGCAGGAAAATCACCGCCAGGGCAACGAGTACGGCGGCGCCGATGAGGCGCTGCTTCAGTCCAGTGTCCATCGGCATCCGGAGAAAGAGGGAGCGGGCGAATTATACGCCGCGACCGGCCGTGCCCGACCGGGCCGCCGCGCGCGGGCCGTTCAGGCGGCCAGCGCGTCCAGCGCCGCGGCGGCGGTATGGAACGAGCCGAATACGAGGATCCGCGCGCCCGCCGGGGCCTCGCGGCGCGCGGCGGCCAAGGCTTCGGCGACGCGGGTCGATCGCGCACCGGTTGCTGCGGCGGTGCCGGCGAGCCGTTCGGCGAAGGCGTCCACGGTCAGGCCGCGCGGCCCGGCATCGTCCAGACCGGCCAGCCACCAGCGATCGATCCGGTCCGCCAACGCGGCGACGACGCCCGCCATGTCCTTGTCGCCCAGCGCCGCGAACACCGCATGCGTGGGTCCGGCGACGGGCGTCGTTTCCAACCACGCGGCCAGCGCGCGCGCGGCCTGCGGGTTGTGGCCGACATCGATCACGATCTCCACGCCGTCGCGCTCGAAACGCTGCAGCCGCGCCGCGACAGTGGCTTCGCGCACGCCTTCGACGAATGCTGCCTCCGGCAGATCGACCGGCAGCGCGCGCAGCGCGGCGATGGCCACGGCAGCGTTGCGCAGTTGCACCGGCGCAGCCAGTCGCGGCATCGGCAGTTCCAGCTCGCAGCCGATCTCGCGCCAGTGCCAGCGCCCGCCGTCGTCTTCGTCGCGCTCGAAAAAGAAATCGCAGCCGATCCGCACCGCCGACGCGCCGATGGCGTAGGCGTGGCCGAGCACGCTCGACGGCGGATCGTCGTCGCCGATCACCAGCGGCTTCCAGGCGCGGGCGATGCCGGCCTTCTCGGCGCCGATGGCCTCGATGGTGTCGCCGAGCCAGTCCTGATGATCGAGATCGACGGTGGTGATGACCGCCACGTCGGGATCGACGATGTTCACCGCGTCCAGGCGGCCGCCGAGCCCGACTTCGAGGATCGCCAGATCCAGATCGCTGCGCGCGAACAGCCACAGCGCGGCGAGCGTGCCGTATTCGAAGTACGTGAGGAGGGTGTCATCGCGCGCGGCCTCGACCGCCGCGAACGCTTCGACCAGCGATGCGTCGTCGGCGTCGGCGCCATCGATGCGCACGCGCTCGTTGTAGCGCAGCAGATGCGGCGACGTGTAGGCGCCGACCCGCCAGCGCGCGGCGCGGGCGATGGCTTCGACGAACGCGACGGTCGACCCTTTGCCGTTGGTGCCGCCGATGGTGATCACATGGCGCGCGGGTTTCGCCAGCGCCATGCGTCCGGCCACCGTGCGCACGCGCTCCAGGCCCATTGCAATCGTTTTCGGGTGCTGAGCCTGGATGTACTCCAGCCATTCGGAGAGGGTGCGCTGCGTCATGCGGCTATTATCGCCCTGCCCCCGCCTTTCCGGCCATCGCGAGCGTCCGCATGAGTACGACATCGACACCCATCCTCGGCTCGATGCGCTTCGGCGAATGGGGCGCACGACTGTCGCCCGCCGCGGTGGCGGATCTGCTGGAAGCCGCGCTCGACCTCGGCATCGACACGCTGGATCTGGCCGACATCTACGGCGGCCACACCACCAACGCGCTGGTCGGCGCCGCGTTCGCGCTTCGGCCCGGGCTGCGCGCGCGGTTCAAGCTGATCGCCAAGATCGGCATCGTCATGACGGGCAGTCCCGGCAATGCGCGCGGCGTGGCCTACTACGATCTGTCGGTCGACCATCTGCGCGCCGCGCTGCACGAGACGCTGTGCGCACTGGGCACGGAGCATGTCGACACGCTGACGTTGCACCGCTTCGACCCGCGTATCGATCCGGCCGCGATCGCGGATTGGGTGCGCAAGGAACAGCGCGAAGGCCGCGTCGGCGATTTCGGCGTATCGAATTTCGACGCGCATGCGATCGCGCTGTTCGACGGTCATCTGCCGGTGGTCGCGAACCAGATCGAACTGTCGCTCGCCAACAGCGGCGTCATCAACGACGGTACGCTCAACGCGACCCGCGCGCGCGGCGCCGAAGTGCAGGCGTGGTCGCCGCTGGGCGGCGGAGATCTGCTGAACCTGCATTCGCCGGTCGGCGGCCGCGTGCATGGGCGACTGCCGGAAATGGCGAGCGAATTCGGGATGGATCCGGCATCGCTGCTGCTGCGCTGGGTGGCGTCGGTGCCGCAAACGCGCGTCGTGCTGGGCAGCACGAAGATCGAACGCATCCGCGACGCCGTGCACGCCTGCGCCGAACCGCTGCCGCGCGACGCTTGGTATGCGCTGTGGGAAGCCGCGCGGGGCAAAGCCGTACCGTAACGTTGATTGCACCGGCATGTCATGGCGGGCCAGGGCCCGCCCTACAAGGCCCTGCGTGATTACAACGCCCGATGCACCGCTTCGCCGAACAGCGCGGTGTGATGCGCGCAATCGTTGAGGCGGACGATCTCCAGCGTATCGGCGGTCGGGCCCTGCAGCAGATTCAATGTCGTCGGCGCCTGGCGGAACGTCCACAGTTTCGCGAACGGAATGCCGAGCAGATGACACAGCAGCACGCGGTTGACGGCATCGTGCGCGACCACCAGCAGCGTGTCGTCGTCGCCGAGCCCTTCGGCGGCGCGCGCGAACGCGGGCCATGCGCGATCGAACACCATCTGCAGCGATTCGCCGCCGGCGCCGGGCATCAATACGGTGTGCGGCGCATCGCGCCACGCCTGCAGACGCTCGCCGTCGCGGTCACGGATTTCGCTGGCCAGCAGGCCTTCCCACGTGCCGTGGGCGATTTCCATCAAGCCCGGATCGGTGACGAGCTGCGTCTTGCGCGCGTCGCCGAGCGCGAACTCGGCGGTGGTCTTCGCGCGCACCAGCGGCGAAGCAACGGCGCGATCGATGCGTACGTCGGCGAGTCGCGCGCCGAGCGCGCGTGCCTGGGTTTCGCCGACTGGCGATAACGGAATGTCTTCCTGGCCCTGGTAGCGGCCTTCGGCGTTCCACGGCGTTTCGCCGTGGCGTGCGAGGAGGATTTTCATGGATGTTCTTCCTGGAATGTCGCCACGCTGCGCTGCGGCGATGTCTCCTCCCCTCTGCGCGCAGCGCGAGGGGGAGGTCGGGAGGGGGTGGGACTTTGCGAAGGATGAAGTGACGCCGGCAAGCTAGAACTGTGTCGCTCTAAAAGCGACCCCACCCCAACCCTCCCCTGCGCTACGCGCAAGGGAGGGAGGCCCTGGTCACACCTGCTGAATCGACAGCACGCCCGGCACCGCCTTGAGGATCGCGATCTGCGCCTCGTTCAGGGGTTTGTCGACGGTGATCGCCGCGCGGGCCTGACCGTCGCCGGCGGCGCCGAGCGCGAAATTGACGATGTTCACGCCTGCGGTGCCGAGCTGCGAACCGACCTGGCCGATCATGCCCGGGCGGTCTTCGTTGCGCATCAGCAGCACGTGCGCGAGCGGATCGAATTCGATCTCGACGCCGTCCAGACGCACCACACGCGGACCGCGGTGCAGCGTGGCCTCGATCTCGCGGGTGCGGCTTCCGCCGGCGCCGTTGTCGCCGACCACGCGCACGCGCAGCAGACGGTCGAAGCCGTCGCCGTCGCCGCCGACGGTTTCGGCCACGGTCAATCCGCGCGCCGCGGCTTCCTGCAGTGCGTTCACCGGCGTGACACGACCTGAGGATGTTCCGAGCAGCGCGGCGACCAGCAGGCGCGTCAGCGGGCGGGTATCCAGCGCGTCGGTGCGTCCGGCGTAGGTGATTTCAAGACGCGTCGGCGCCTGCACCAGACGCACGGCCAGACGGCCGAGCGCCGACATCAGCGGCATCCACGGGCCGACTTCGCGCGCGGCTTCGGCGGTGAGCGGCGGCAGGTTGACGCAGCCGGCGACCGCGCCGGTGGCGGCGAAATCGATGATCTGCTTGGCGAGGATGGTGCTGACCGCCTGCTGCGCTTCGCTGGTGGACGCGCCGAGGTGCGGCGTGAGGATCAGCTTGGGATGCGCGCGCAGCGGCGAATCGGCCTGCAGCGGCTCGGTGGCGAAGGTGTCGAGCGCAGCGCCGGCGAGATGGCCTTCGTCGAGCAGGCGCAGCAGTGCATCCTCGTCGACCAGACCGCCGCGCGCGGCGTTGACCAGATACGCGCCCTTCTTCATCGCGCGCATCTGCGCTTCGCCGATGAGGTTGGTGGTGTCCTTGGTGCGCGGGATGTGCAGGGTGATGATGTCGGCCCAGGCCAGCAGATCGTCCAGTGATTTCAGCGCGACGCTGCCCTTGCCCGCGGCCGAGGCCGGCAGGAACGGATCGAACGCGGCCACGTCCATGCCGATGCCCTGCGCCTTGCGCGCGACGGTGCTGCCGATGCGGCCGAGGCCGATCACACCCAAGCGCTTGCCTTCGAGTTCGAAACCGGTCAGACCGGCCTTCGGCCACTGCCCGGCCTTCATGCCGGCGTCGGCTTTCGGCACGTGGCGGGCCAGCGAAAACAGCAGCGAAATCGCGTGCTCGGCGGCGGCGAGCGTGTTGCCGTCGGGGGCGTTCATCACCGCGATGCCCCTGGCGGTGGCGGCATCGACATCGATGGTGTCGACGCCGGCGCCGGCGCGGCCGATCACCTTCAGCTGCTTCGCGCCTTCGATGGCCTCGGCGGTGATCAGCGTGGACGACCGCACGAGCACGGCATCGACGCCCGCGAGCGCGGCGGCGAGTTTGGCGGGGTCTTTGATCGGATCGGAAATTTCGACGGACCAACCGGCGTCGCGAAACATCGCCAGGCCGTCTTCGTGGATTCCATCGCATGCCAGCACTTTCATCAGTCAGCTCCTTGAGTGGGGAAGGTATCCCGCGGAGCCCCGGCAGCCGGCAAAACGCATCACGATGAAGCTGAATGAGGGGAAGGCCGCCTGCGTCGATGGAATCCATCGATGGATCAGGGGCGATCCACTTGCGGTCGGGAGACGGGGCCGGCTGGCATGGGAGTCCGCGACAGGCAGGCAGCCTAGCAGACGATTCCGGCGCTGCAAAGGCCGGCGAGACCGCGGCGGCCGTGGCATGCTCCTGCAATCGAAATCATCGCGAGGTCCGGTCGGATGCCCAAGGTCAAAGGCGAATTCGAGGTCAAACGCGGCGTGGAGCCGTCCTGCGACCTCGGCGGCGGGCTGGAGGCCATGCATGCGCGCTTCGACAAGGTGTTCCGCGGCGCGCTGGACGCCGTCAGCGTGGTCCACATGCTGGCGGTGATGACGCCGACGCCGGGTTCGGGCGCCTATGTCGCGGTGGAACGCATCGAGGGCAGTCTGGCGGGTCTGGAAGGCAGCTTCTGCATGCAGCACAGCGGCACCCTGGACCGCGGTGCGCCGTCGCTGAGCGTCACCGTGATTCCGGACTCCGGCACCGAAGCGCTGACCGGCCTGCGCGGCACGCTGGCGATCGATATCGTCGACGACCGGCATTACTACGTGTTCGATTATTCGCTGCCCGGATAAGCGCCTGCGCGGTGTGGGCAGCGTCCGCGTTCGCGGACATGAACCCCGGGAGCGGGATGCGCAGGGTTTGCCGATTCACGCGATTCGACGCGCATCGGGCGTCCATCGTCACAAAAACACGTTTTGTTGGCACCTGCGTCCCACACGGCGAGATCGCGAGGCGTTAGCGTCGCCGTGTCGGCAATGACGCCGGCACGGTTCGCTCAAGGAGTACCACATGCGCAAGACCGCTCTCGCCCTGGGCCTGTTCGCGGCTACGGTGGCCGGCATCGCGTTCGCCGCCGTCGGCCCCACCGGTCCGGGCCAGTTCTATTACTACTTCGACAACGCCGGCCAGGTGGTCGGATACCAGGCCATCGATTGCCAAGGCAACCACACCTCGTGGGGCAAGTTCACCCGCAACTACGCCGACGGCGTGTTCATCTGCGATCCGGATCCGTTCTGAGTCGCGATCGTCACGGACTGACGTCGCGTCGACCGATGTCCGTCCACCCGCGTCGCGCGCATCCGATCGGACGTTCGCGACGCGACAAATGCTTCAAGACCAACCTTTCAAGGAGATCCACATGCGCAGATTGATCGCACTCGGCCTCGGTGCCGCCCTGTACGCCGGCAGCGCCCTCGCCATCCCCCCGGGTCCGGACGAAATCGGCGAGTTCTACGTTTACTTCAGCCGGACCGGCCAGATCGTGGGCCAGGCCACGATGAGCTGCGAAGGCGTCCTGCACCAGACCGGCGTCCGCACCAACCTCTTCGGCAACGGATATTTCGTCTGTAATCCCGACTGATCGCCGGCGGTATTCGTCACAAGAAGAAACGGCGGCCTTTGGCCGCCGTTTCCGTTTCGCGAAACATCATGGCGCGCGTCGCGCCACGATCACTTCGCCGGCACGCCCATTTCCTTGAGCAACTGCGGCGCCGGGAACACTTCCTGCATGATCCAGCGCATGTAGCGCTGATCGACCGAAATCATGCGGGTGACCGCGGGGTCGAACACCCAGTTGGAACTGACCGATTCCCAGTTGCCGTCGAACGCCAGACCGACCAGCTTGCCCTGCGCATCCAGCACCGGCGAACCGGAGTTGCCGCCGGTGATGTCCAGATCGGCGAGGAAATTGACCGGCACCGTGCCGAGCTTCTTGTCGGCCAGACCGCCATAACGCTTGGCGCGGATCGCATCGAGCTGCACCTGCGGCGCGTCGAAGGGTTCCTGCCCGGTCGCCTTCACCGCGACCTGCTCCAGCAGGGTGAACGGCGCCTGGCGGCTGCCGTCGCGCTTGGAATAGCCGGTGACGTTGCCGAAGGTGATGCGCAGCGAGCCGTTGGCATCGGGGTACACGCCCTCGCCCTTGCTCTTCTTGTAGTCGGCCACCGCCTGCAGGAACACCGGACGCGCGGCCATGCTGTCGCCGGCGCGCGCCTTGCGCGCTTCCTCCAGCCGCAGCAGGGTCGGCATCATCGCCACCGCGTAGCGGATCGCCGGATCCTTGCTGGTCTCGAACGCCTTGCGGTCGGCCTTCATCCAGCGCAGGCGCTCGTCGGTGTTGCCGAGCTTGGTCGCGGCCAGCGATTTCAAGACCGCGGCGACCGCCTTGTCGTCGTTGCCTTTCAGCCAGGTATCCATCGCCGGAAGACGCTGGTCCTTGGGCAGACGCACGTACTGGTTGAGCCAGTAACGCATCAGCTCGCGGTCCATGGTCGGATGGTAGCGACGCTCCATCTGGCGCATCCCGCCTTCGATCCCGGCGAGGTCGCGCTGCTGATAACCGGGCTCGCGCTCGGCGTCGGCCTTTTCGCGTTCGATCGACAGGCGATACAGCTGCACCGCGACGCTGAGCACGCCGCTGCCGCCGAGACGGCCCAGCACCAGGTCGCGCTCGCGGGTCGCCTGGGCCTGGGCGTTCAGCGAAACCAGGGTCGCGTGCGCTTCAAGCGCGGCGGCGCCGGCCTTGCCGCGTTCGCGTCTGCCCAGCCAGGTCAGGACCGCCTGCTCCTGCTTCTGCTTGATGCCCGAGGCGCCCATGCGCTCGAAGCCTTCCAGCTGGCCGTCGTAGTTCTTCAGCACGTTTTCCCAACTGCGGACGATGCTGGCGTACTTCACTGCGATGTCCGGGGTCTTCTTGCCTTCGGCATCGACCAGCGCGACCAGCGCCTTGTTGTGGCGGCTGATGGTGGGATACGCCCAGTCGGCGGTATTGGCGAATTCCTCGGCCAGCGCGTAACGGTTGGTGCTGCCCGGATAGCCGGCGACCATCACGAAATCGCCGGCGGCCAGCGGCTTGTCGGCGATCTTCAGCCACTGCTTCGGCTTGTACGGCACGTTGTCGGCCGAATAGGCGGCCGGACGGCCGTCGCGGCCCACATAGGCGCGGTAGAACGCGAAGTCGCCGGTGTGGCGCGGCCACATCCAGTTGTCGACCTCACCGCCGTAGTTGCCGATGCTGCCCGGCGGCGCGTAGACCAGGCGCACGTCCTTGATTTCGAGATTGCGGAACAGGCGGTAGGTGCCGCCGCCGAAGAAGCTGTAGAGCTGGCAGCGGTAGCCGGCGGTGGCTTCGCAGTCGGCGACGAGACGTTTCTCGACCGTGTCCCGGGCCTTGCTGCGGGCCAGCGCATCGGGCGCGGCGGCGATCGCGGCGCGGACCTGGCTGGTGACGTCGTCGATGCGATCCAGCACGAATACGCGGGCGTTCGGGCCGGCGCTGAGTTCTTCCGCCTGGGTGGCGGCGTTGAAGCCGTCCTTGATCAGGTTCTTCTGCGGCGTCGAATTCAGCTGGATCGCGCCGTAGGCGCAGTGGTGGTTGGTGGTGACCAGGCCCTGCGGCGACACGAAGCTGGCGGTGCATCCGCCCAGCGAAACCACCGCGCCCAGCGGGTCGCCGGTCAGGTCGCTCAGCTGTTTCGGCGTGAGCTTGAGGCCGGCGGTTTTCAGCGGGCCGGAAATCTCCGGCAACTGCTGCGGCACCCACATGCCTTCGACGGCCTGGGCGGAGGGAGACATCGCACCGGCGGCGACGGCGAGGGCCGCGGTGGCGGCGAACACGACTGGGGAGGTTCCGTGGCGGGACATGGGTCTCTCGGGCAACGAACAAAGAGGCCGAGTGTATCGGCTGGCTCCCGCCCTTCGCCATGTCCAATGGTCATGTTCGATGGCCGTGCGCCTGCGACTGCCGTCGCAGTGCGGGACATGCCCGGACCGTACCTGATCGCATGGTTCGCCCCCGCCTCGCCGTGCGCCGGGCGTCGTGGAGCCGCAGCGTATAATTCGCGCCCCGACTCCGAACGATGGGCGAGCGATGGCTGCGACGATGATGAAAGCGCTGGTGAAGCGCGAAGCCGCCAAAGGCATCTGGATGGAAGAGGTGCCCGTGCCCTCCCCCGGCGCCAACGAAGTGCTGATCAAGCTGGAGAAGACCGCGATCTGCGGCACCGACCTGCACATCTATCTGTGGGACGAGTGGAGCCAGCGCACGATCAAGCCCGGCCTGGTGATCGGCCACGAATTCGTCGGCCGCATCTCCGAAATCGGCCCGGGCGTCACCGGCTACCGGATCGGCCAGCGGGTGTCGGCGGAAGGCCATATCGTCTGCGGACACTGCCGCAACTGCCGCGCCGGGAAGCAGCATCTGTGCCCGAACACCGTCGGCATCGGCGTGAACCGCAACGGCGCATTCGCCGAATACATGACGATGCCGGCCAGTAATCTCTGGCCGATTCCCGACCAGATCCCCAGCGAACTCGCCGCATTCTTCGACCCCTACGGCAACGCCGCGCACTGCGCGCTGGAGTTCGACGTGGTCGGCGAGGACGTGCTGATCACCGGCGCCGGCCCGATCGGGGTGATGGCCGCCGGCATCTGCAAGCACATCGGCGCGCGCAATGTCGTCGTCACCGACGTCAACGACTATCGCCTGAAGCTGGCCGCCGACATGGGCGCCACCCGGGTGGTGAACGTCAGCAAGACATCGCTGAAGGAAGTGATGGCCGACCTGCACATGGAAGGCTTCGACGTGGGTCTGGAGATGAGCGGCAACCCGCACGCCTTCAACGACATGCTCGACTGCATGTACCACGGCGGCAAGGTCGCGCTGCTCGGCATCCTGCCGCGCGGCGCCGGCATCGACTGGGACAGGGTGATCTTCAAGGGTCTGACCCTGCAGGGCATCTACGGCCGCAGGATGTACGAGACCTGGTACAAGATGACGCAACTGGTGCTGTCGGGTTTCCCGCTGGGCAAGGTGCTGAGCCACCAGTTGCCGATCGACGACTTCCAGCAGGGCTTCGACCTGATGGAATCCGGCAAATCCGGCAAGGTCGTCCTCAGCTGGAATTGATGCTGCGCAGGGGTTCCGGCCGATAGCGGATCCGGATTTCCTTGCCCGATCGATCCTGCCATAGGCGCATGCAACGGAAGGACCGGGCGCCTACGGAAGGCGCCCGGTCCGACGTACTCAGAAGTCGTACCGGAACCCCACCGAGATCGGATAGGACACGCGCTTGCCCGTGTCGTTGATGCTGCCCAGGCCGAGACCGCCGATGGCGCTGTCGTCGCCTTCCAGATCGGCGACATAGCGCACGCCGGTCTGCGCGGTGATGCTGGCCTTCTCGCCGAGCGGGAACAGCAGACCCACATCGATGCCCGCGCTGGCGGACCACTTCTTCCCGGTGAACGGCACATCGGCGATGAGGATGTCCGCGTCGGGAATCTCGAACGTGGCGCGGATGTCGTCGGTGCGGGTGGCGCCCAGCCGCCCGGCCACGAACGGACGCGTCGGCCCCAGATCGCCGAAGAAATAGCGATAACCGCCCTCGACCGTCAGGGCCTTGTAGTCGCTGAAAGTACCGTTGACCGGCAGCGTGGTACTCAGCGCCGGGACGAAGGCGCCGCCGACCTGGACCGTGCCCTCGTCGGCATCGGTGTAGCGCAATTGCCCGAACACCTCGGCGTTGGCGCTGAGGCCGTAGCTGAATTCCAGACCGTAGGACGCTGCCGATCCGTAGATATCGTCGTGCGAGCGCGAACGGATCCGCAGTTCGGCGCTCACGCCAGCCAGATCGGGGTTCAAGGGACCGAGATCCGGCACCGCCGCGGTAGCGCCGTCGTGCACATCGCCGCTGAGCGGCTGGTCGATGCCACCGAAAAAGGACATCGAGAAAGCGCCTTCCTGCGGACCTGCGGCATGGGCGACGGGCGCGGCGAGGACGATGGCTGCGGCAACGGCCAAAATCGATCTATTCATGGGGAAACATCCTTCTGCTGATTCGGGGGAATGCCCGCGCTGTGCGGGCATCGCATCTACGGACCGAATCGATATCCGGATGCGCCGCGCTCATCGCCCGGATTCATGCTTCGATAACCGGAAAGCATGTGCGGGGGAGCATGCCTCGCCGTCCAGGAACGAAAACGGCACGGTGCCGAGGCACCGTGCCGTCGAACGAGCGGTAAGGCGGGCAGCGTAGAAGCCGCCTGCCGGCCCTGCTGTCAGCCGCCGATCGCGAAAGTCAGCACGAACTTGTCTTCGGCGTTGTCCTTGCCGAACAGGTTCTCGCCGCTGCTGTCGGTGCCGGTGTAACCCAAGCCGATGTTGACCGGACCGAAGTCGCGGTTCACGCCGATCGAGTAGTCGAGATAACCATCTTCGCTCGACAGATCCTCGTCCACCGTGGTGTAGCCAAGACCGGCGGTGAGGTTGATGTCGTTGCCGACTTCCCAGCTGCCGCCCACCGCGACATAGATGCTGTCGGTCTCGGTCGCCAGGAAATCGTTGGTGTAGCCGAGGGTGGCCGAATAATTCTCGGCGAAGCTCAGCTTGCCGATCAGCTCGTTGTAGGCGTAATCCACGCCGTCCGGCTCGCCGACGTAGTTGTAGCGGACCAGTTGCACGTCGAGATTGACGGCATCGCTCAGGTCGCCGTTCCAGCCGACGAAGGTGTCGACTTCGGCATCGGTGTCGTCGCCGAAGTCCACGTTCGACGCCCAGGCGCCCACGTAGAGACCGTTCGACCAGCTGTAGCCGGCGCCGGCCTGGATCGCCGGATGGTCGTCGGTCTGGGAAATGCCACGGAACATGTATTCGGACGTGGCTGCGGCATTCCAGTTGAAGCCGGAATCGTCTTCGTCCTGGGCCTGCGCCGCCAGCGGCATCAGCGCCAGCAACGCCAAAGAAATCAGCTGTTTACGCACAAGAACCTCCTCGGTTCGGGATCGGATGGGATGGGACTGGGGGAGAGTCGACGCGGTTTTGGCCGTGTCGAAACGAGATTAACTCAACTTTAACCCCCGGGGCGAGTCATGAAACCGTAAAAATCGTGGCCAACGCCCGAACCACAGGCCCGGTCGCGCACTCGGAACAGGCCCGGATCGGGCTGCGCGTACACTAGGCGCCCGTTTTCAGCCTCTCGAATGCCCGCCATGTCCGCATCGCCGACCACCCCACTTTCGAGCACCGCCCCGCTGACCCGTCGCTACGCCGAAGAGCTGGAGAGCATCCGCAGCCAGGGGCTATTCAAGGCCGAGCGCGTCATCACCAGCCCGCAATCGGCCGAAATCACCTTGGCCGACGGCCGCACGGTGCTGAACTTCTGCGCCAACAACTATCTGGGCCTGGCCGACCATCCCGACATCATCGCCGCCGCCAAGGCCGCCCTGGACACCCACGGCTTCGGCATGGCGTCCGTCCGTTTCATCTGCGGCACCCAGGATCTCCACAAGCAACTGGAAGCGAAGATCGCGGCGTTCTTCGGCACCGAAGACACCATCCTCTACGCCGCGTGTTTCGACGCCAACGGCGGCCTGTTCGAGCCGCTGCTCGACGAAAACGACGCGGTGATCTCCGACGCGCTCAACCACGCCTCGATCATCGACGGCGTGCGCCTGTGCAAGGCCAAACGCTTCCGCTACGCCAACAGCGACATGGCCGATCTCGAAGCGCAGTTGCAGGCCGCCGACGCCGCGGGCTGCAGGACCAGGCTCATCACCACCGACGGCGTGTTCTCGATGGACGGTTTCATTGCGCCGCTGGACGAAATCACCGCGCTGGCGAAGAAGTACGGCGCCCTCGTCCATATCGACGAATGCCACGCCACCGGTTTCCTTGGCGCCACCGGCCGCGGCTCGGCCGAAGTGAAAGGCGTGCTCGACCGCATCGACATCATCACCGGCACGCTGGGCAAGGCGATGGGCGGCGCACTGGGCGGCTTCACCACCGCGAAGAAGGAAGTGATCGAAATGCTGCGCCAGCGCTCGCGGCCGTATCTGTTCTCCAATTCGCTGCCGCCGCACGTGGTGGCCGCGGGCATCGAAGCGTTCGACATGCTCGCCGCCGCCGGCGACCTGCGCGAGCGCCTTGCCGACAACACCCGCTATTTCCGCGAAAAAATGACCGCCGCCGGCTTCGATATCAAGCCGGGCGTGCATCCGATCTGCCCGGTGATGCTGTACGACGCGCCGCTGGCGCAGCGTTTCGCCGAACGGCTACTGGAAGAAGGCATCTACGCGATCGGCTTCTTTTTCCCGGTGGTGGCGAAGGGCCAGGCGCGCATCCGCACGCAGATGAGCGCCGCACACACCCGCGCGCATCTGGACCATGCGATCGACGCCTTCACCCGCATCGGCCGCGAACTGGGCGTGATCGAAATCTGAGCGGCGTCCCGCGCTGCACAGGTTGTTCCTGATCGGATTGCTCTGATCGCATTGCGCAGCGATACCGAGGCGCAATCGCACGACGACGAATGGAAAACCCGCTGCCTGTACTGTAGTCGGCGTCTTGACGTACGCGCCGACGGCGAAGCCTTGTAACGCGACGCTCGAACACGTCGTGCCGCAGGCCTGGTTCGGCAAGCGCGCGGCCGCCGCATTGACCTCGCTGGTCGGCGACGACACCAAGGATCCTCGCAACCTCGCCCTCGCCTACGCGTCGTGCAATCACGGCAAAGGCATGAGCCACGATGCGCGCGGGCCGGGCGACGACCGGGCGCGGGCGGTGGTCGCGCGATTGCTGCAGAGCCGGCTAGTGCGGTGGCGCGAGCCGGAAGACGTCGGCGACTGAATGTCCTCGCTGGGCGCCTCGTGGATCCGGTTCGGCGATTCCGATCAGCGCCGTTTGGGCGATGACCCTTTCGTCTGGGCCTCGGCCTGCGCTTTCGGCAGAGGCCTCGCCTGCACCTGCAGTCCCGATACCGGCCCGGGCGAGCGCTTCGCGACCTGCGGCCCCTTCGCTACCCGGATACCGCGCGCCTTCATCCAGGCGTCGAAATCGTCGGCGCTCATCTGCCGACCGTTCTGGGTCATCTGGAACCGGTTGGACTTGCCGACCGCGATCGGCACGGTGTTCGGCGACGAAATTCCGCTTTCAGGCAGGCCGGCCGAGGGCTGACGGCTGGCGCAGCCGGACAGGGCGACAACGGCGAACAACGCCGCAGGCAGAATCATGCGCATCGATTGGAACCTGTGTTGACCGAAGGATCGCCCCCCGCCGCAGTGTAGGCAGCCGCATCGCGTAAAGCCCTGAATGCGAGCGTGAAAGGATTCACAGATCGGGCATCTGCTTGATTACCTTGCGGATTCAACCACGAAGGCGCTGCAGATCGGCTTCGGTCAATGCACGCCATTGGCCCTTGGGCAGATCGCCCAATGCCAAGCCGCCGATGGCCACGCGGATCAGGCGCAGCGTGGCGATGTCGAACGCGTCCAGCAAACGCCGGATCTGACGGTTGCGCCCCTCATCGAGCACGATCTCGACCCAGGCATTCTTCTCGCCCGCACGCAGCAGCGTGGCCGAAACCGCAGACAGCCGTTCGCCCGCATCGTCGATGCCGCGGCACAGTGCAGCCAGCAGATCGGCATCCGGAATCTGGTCGATCTGCACCCGGTAGGTCTTGGCCGGCCCGGTCTGCGGATCGGTGATGCGTGCCGCCCACTGCGGATCGTTGGCGAACAGCAGCAACCCTTCGCTGGCCTTGTCCAGCCGCCCCACCGGCGCGATCCACGGAAGCGGCGCGCCGCTCGGCGTCGTCGCCCCATCGAAGCAGCGATAGACCGTGTCGCGGCCGCGCTCGTCGCTGGCGGTGGTGACCAGCCCGCGCGGCTTGTTCAGCATCAGATAGACCGGTGCGGTCGCGGCGATGGCGTTGCCGTCGATGGCGATGTCGTCGCGGTCCGGGGCGGTCGGGTATTCGGGGTCGCGCACCACCCGTCCGCCAATGCTCACGCGCCCCGCGCGCACCCACTCGGCCGCCTGCGTCCGCGAACATACCCCGCGTTTGGAAAGGATGCGGGCGATGCCGAAACGGGGTTTGGGCGTCATCGAATGAAGCACGGCGCCGGTGTCGATGGACCGGCCTGTCGTCGCCGCGCGAAAATCAGCGCTTTTTCTTTTTCGGAGGTTCCGGCGCCGGCGCCGGAGGCGGCGGTGGCGCAGCGACTGCGGCCGGACCTTTCACCACGCGCACGCCACGCGCCTTCATCCAGGCATCGAACTCGTCGGCAGTCATGCGCTTGCCGTTCTGGGTCATGTCGAAACGCCAGGCGGTGGCTTCGCCGGGCTTCGGCTGATAAGCGCCTGCTGCGTCCGTCAGCGGCTTCGCGGCGGCGGTCGTCGCGCGGCATTCCTGATGCTGGACGCGCGACAGCACCACTTCGACGGTCGTGCCGGCGGAAAACAATTCCGAGAAACCGACGCCGGTCCCGAGCTGTCGATTCGGCGCTGCCAATTCTTCAGCGATCGGCACGATTTGGAGGCTGTTGCCCGTGGACGGGGAAAGCGGCTTGAAGGACGCGCAATCGATAGCGGCCTGGGCGTCTCCGGCGTAACACAGCGCGGACAATCCGATCAGACCGGCGAGACCGCTCGTGAACAACGTCTGCGGAGAGACGGCTACCGAAACTGGACGCATGGATGTTCTCCGCGAATTCTGGTCCCGGAGTGTAGGCCGGGCATGGTGCGCCGGACAACCACGACGGACGATCGATCGCGAGAGATCGTGACCGCAAGCCGGAAAAACCGGCGCCGATGGGTGCCGGGCCTGAAAAGCCGAAGCCCGGCACGAGGCCGGGCTTCGGGATACTGCTGCGAGCTTGTCCGCAATTACTGGACGTTGAGCTCGGTGCGACGGTTGGTCTCGTTCTTGCATTCCGGCAGGGTCTGCGCGGTGGCAACGAGCGGACGGCTCTCGCCATAACCGTTCGGACCGGCCAGACGGCCAGCGTCGATACCATTGCTGGTCAGGTAGTTGTACACAGTGTCCGAGCGACGCTGCGACAGCGACTGGTTGTAGTCGTCGTTACCGCAGAGGTCGGTGTGACCGGCGACTTCGACGCGGAGGTCGGGATAGCGCTTCAGGATTTCAACGGCTTCGTTCAGGATCGCAACGGCGTCCGGACGCAGGGTGGCCTTGTCGAAGTCGAAGTTCACGCCCTTCAGATCGATCGAGATCTGGACTTTGCAGCCGTCCGGACCGATCGCTTCACCGGCCTGCGAGTTCGGGCACTTGTCGTTGCAATCGTTGACGCCGTCACCGTCGCCATCCTTGTCGGCGCAGTTCGGGGCCGGCGGCGGCGGCGGGGCTTCGGTCGGAGCCTCGGTCGGTTCCGGACCCAGCGGGACAATGAAGCCGACCGATGCGAGCACGTCGCCGAACCAGCTTTCGTCGGCAGCATTCACGCTGCTGTCGTCGGCGTCGAGGCGATAGGCGAGTTCGGTACGCACACCGACGCGGCCGAGATCGCCCTGCAGACCCAGGCCGAGCTTGCCGGCGAGGTTGCCGTCTTCACGCTGACCGGGCGAATTCACGCTCGGGAACGCGTCGAACTCTTCTTCCGAACGCTGATAGCCGAGGCCGGCCAGCACGTACGGATTCCAGTTGCGGCCTTCGGCGACGAAGTGGCGACGGAGGTCGATCGACACGCCGTACTGGCTCCAGTTCAGGTTGCCGGCACGGTCGAGCGGATTACGGATGACGTCCTGGTTCTCGAAGTGCGGGTTCTGGTAGTTGAACTCGCCGTCGAGCGACCACTTGTCGCTGATGAACTTGCCGAAGCCGAGGGTGCCGAACGGGGCGGGGCGGGTGCCGCGCGAACCATCCTGGATATTGAAGCCCGCGGAGGTCGTGAGGTACCAGCGATCATCGAAGTCCTGCGCGGAGACAGTCTGGGCCACGGCCAGCCCACTCAGCAGCGCGGCACAGAGAAGTTTCTTGTTCATGAATGGATGCTCCTTGGAGGAAATTGAAAGACTCGGTGGTGTCTGTCCGAACAGAGCGCCGCCTTGGGGGCGACACGATCGCGTTCATTATGATCCGGCCGCGTCATGGCCTTGTTAACACTAGCATAACAGTTGGGTGAATCCAAGCACAGTTCAGGTTTCAGGGGAACCTTCCGGCGCGCCGGTGGTCGGGTTCTGGGCGCTATCATTCATTGTGGAACCTGAACCGCACTCGGTCATGCGGAAAACAGCCCCAACCATGCAGAAAGCGGCATGGCGTCCATTTCGGCCGGATTCGCGGCCAGACGCATGATTTCAGCGGCCTGATCGGCCGACAGGTGGGCCTCCAGAGCAGCCTTGGCCTTGGCCATGAGCACCGGGATGCCCTCGGCGCGGCGCTTGCGGTGGCCGATCGGATAGTCGATCGACACCTTGTCGGTGCTGCTGCCGTCCTTGAAGAATACCTGGATGGCGTTGCCGATATAGCGCTTGTCGGCGTCGAAATAGTCCTTGGTGAACTGCGGGTTTTCCTTGACCACCATTTTGTCGCGCAGGGCATCGATGCGCGGATCGGCGGCGATGTCGTCGTTGTAGTCGTCGGCGGTCAGGCGGCCGTGGATCATCGGCACGGCGATCATGTACTGCAGGCAGTGGTCGCGGTCGGCGTAATTGGCTAGTGGGCCGGTCTTGTCGATGATACGGACGCCGGCTTCCTGGGTTTCGATCTCGATGCGGTCGATCTGGTCCAGCCGGTCCTTCACCTGACCATGCAGCTGCATCGCGCACTCGACCGCGGTCTGGGCGTGGAACTCGGCCGGGAAGCTGATCTTGAACAGCACGTTTTCCATCACATAGCTGCCGAACGGGCGCTCGAACGCGAATTCCTTGCCCTTGAAGGCCACGTCGTAGAAGCCCCAGGTCTTGGCGGTCAGCGCCGACGGGTAGCCGACCACTTTCTTGTGCGCGGCGTTGAGCGCGTGGGTGACGGCGCGACGGCAGGCGTCGCCGGCGGCCCAGCTCTTGCGCGGGCCGGTGTTCGGGGCGTGGCGATAGGTGCGCAGCACCCCGTTATCGATCCAACTGTGCGAGACCGCGGTGATCACCGCTTCCTTGTCGCCGCCGAACATCGCGGTGGACACGGCCGTTGAGGCGAGACGCACCAGGATCACGTGATCCAGACCGACGCGGTTGAACGAGTTCTGCAGCGCATACACGCCTTGGATTTCGTGGGCCTTGATCGCCCAGGTCAGGGCATCGCGCACGGTGAGACCCTTGCCGCCGTCTTTCTCGGCCTTGCGGCTGAGGTAATCGCCGACCGCCAGGATGGCGCCGAGGTTGTCGGAGGGGTGGCCCCATTCGGCCGCCAGCCAGGTGTCGTTGAAGTCGAGCCAGCGCACGAGGGTGCCGATGTTGAACGCGGCCTGCACCGGGTCGAGTTCGAAGGATGTGCCCGGCACGCGCGCGCCGCCCGGCAGTTCGGCGCCCGGCACCAGCGGGCCGAGGTGTTTGACGCAGCCCTCGAACTTCATGGCCAGCATCGCGCAGGCCAGCGAGTCGAGCAGCATGTAGCGCGCGGTGTCGTAGGCCTCCTGCGATTCGATCCGGGTGTCGATGACGTAATCGGCGATGTCGACCATCGGCTGGTCGGGATCGGGGCGGACGGCGGAGCGGATATCGTGGTGACCCATGGTTCGCGGCTCGGTAGTGGCGTGGGAAGCCGGCTATTTTGCCAGACCCGGCGCCCACCCTGCCCTGCGCCTTACGTCGAATCGACAGATCCGGCGGTGTAAAGTCCGGTGGAGACTCCCGGAAACGCAGGATCGCCGGCCCGCTCGCAAGCCGGACGACACTGTCGATCGGACCTCCTGATCGAAACCTCTTGAGCACGGCCGTCTTTCCCGGCATCGTGCGCGCTTCCATACGTTTGCGTATTGGCCGATGACCACCCAGCCTGCTGCCGCCCCCTACCCGCATCTGTTCTCGCCGCTCGATCTCGGCTTCACCACCCTGCGCAACCGGGTGCTGATGGGGTCGATGCACACCGGTCTGGAGGATCGCGCCAGCGATTTCCCGAAGCTCGCCGCGTATTTCGGCGAGCGCGCGGCCGGCGGCGCCGGGCTGATCGTCACCGGCGGCTTCTCGCCGAACATGATGGGCTGGCTGAAGCCGTTCTCCAGCAAGCTCAGCTGGCCGTGGGAAGCGCGCAAACATCGCCTGGTCACCAGTGCCGTACACGCGCACGGCGCGAAGATCTGTCTGCAGTTGCTGCATGCGGGGCGCTACTCCTATCACCCGCTGTCGGTGGCGCCGTCGAAGGTCAAATCGCCGATCAATCCGTTCACGCCGCGCGCGCTGACCGGCTTCGGCGTGGAACGCACGATCTCGGCCTACGCCAACGCCGCCCGCCTCGCCCGCGACGGCGGCTACGACGGCGTCGAGGTGATGGGCTCGGAAGGCTATCTGATCAACCAGTTCCTCAGCGCCCGCACCAACCGGCGCGGCGATGGCTGGGGCGGCGATCTGCAGAAGCGCATGCGCTTCGCGACCGAGATCGTGCGCCGGGTACGCGAAGCCTGCGGCCCGGATTTCATCATTATTTATAGACTGTCGATGCTGGAGCTGGTGCCGGAAGGTTCGGGCTGGGAGGAGATCGTCGCCCAGGCCAAGGCCATCGAAGCCGCCGGCGCGACCATCCTCAACACCGGCATCGGCTGGCACGAGGCGCGGGTGCCGACCATCGCCACCTCGGTGCCGCGTGCGGCGTTCGCGGGCGTGACCGCCAAGCTGCGCCCGGAAGTGAAGCTGCCGCTGGTCGCCACCAACCGCATCAACATGCCCGACGTGGCCGAAGGCATCCTCGCCGGCGGCGGCGCCGACCTGATCTCGATGGCGCGCCCGCTGCTGGCCGACCCGGAATGGGCGAACAAGGCCCGCGCCGGCCGCGCCGATCGCATCAATACGTGCATCGCCTGCAATCAGGCCTGCCTGGACCATGTGTTCGAGCAGAAAACCGCCAGTTGCCTGGTCAACCCGCGCGCCTGCGCCGAAACAGAACTGAACTACACGAAGACCGCCGCGCCGAAGCGGGTGGCCGTGGTGGGCGCAGGCCCCGCCGGGCTCGCCTGCGCCACGGTCGCCGCCGAACGCGGCCATCGCGTGACCCTGTTCGATGCCGCCGACGAGATCGGCGGGCAGTTCAACCTGGCCAAACAGATCCCGGGCAAGGAAGAGTTCCACGAGACCCTGCGCTATTTCCGCCACCGCATCGCCGACACCGGCGTCGAACTGCGGCTGTCGACATCGGTCGATGCCGATGCGCTGAAGGGCTTCGACGAGGTGGTGCTGGCCACCGGCATCCGCCCGCGCAAGGTCGCGCTGGCGGGGATCGATCACGCCAAGGTCGTCAGTTATCTGGATGTGCTCAGCGGCCGCGTCGTCCCCGGCGCGCGGGTGGCGATCATCGGCGCCGGCGGCATCGGCTTCGACGTGGCCGAATACCTGGTGCACACGCCGATCCTCGACGCGACGGCGTTCGACCTGAGGCCGCCGCACGACGCGGCAGAACATCGCTCGTCGACGCTGGACCCTCAGCGCTGGATGGCCGAGTGGGGCGTGGACCCGACCTTTTCCGGCCCCGGCGGCCTGCGCAAGCCGGAACCCGAGCCGCCGACCCGCGAGGTCTGGCTGCTGCAGCGCAGCCCGGGCAAACCCGGCGCGAAGCTGGGCAAGACCACCGGCTGGATCCATCGCGCCGCGCTCAAGGCCAAACAGGTGGCGATGCTGGGCGGCGTGGAATATCTGGGCATCGACGACAGCGGGTTCCGGATCCGCGTCGACGGCAAGGAACAAACGCTGCCGGTGGATCACGTGGTGATCTGCGCCGGCCAGGAACCGCGCCGCGAACTGTTCGACGCCCTGCAGGCCGCCGGTGTCGCCGCCCATCTGATCGGCGGCGCCGACGTGGCGGCGGAGCTCGACGCCAAGCGCGCGATCGCCCAGGGCAGCCGGGTCGCGGTGGGGCTGTAGAGTCTTTTGTAGGAGGGCCTTCAGGCCCGATGGTTTATTTCAGGGCGGGCCCGGGGCAAAGGGATCGGGGCTGAAGCCCCTCCTACACGTCGAAACCCGCGCAATCCGGGATTGCAGTCGCACTCCTCCATGTCGCACCGCAACACCGTTGGCACGAGTCCGCGGCGGGCCGAGTCCTTGTGCCGACAGCGACTTACGTCGCCTTCCGAACAAAAACTCCAATCGAATCAGCCATTTCCAAAATATGATTCAGCTGGCGTTATGTTTTGCTGACTACCCTACGCCCGCTTTCCCGCCAACCGGATGCGGGACCAGCGCGAGATCGTGTCGGGAGATGACGCTACCCCTTTGGTGGGTCCCCCGCCCCGGTCCACGTTTGGGCTACAAGCGGCCATAGAGCCCGCAGCCCCTTGTCTTGCGATCCCCGCAAGCGCCCGGCGTCACGCCGGACTGTCTATCGCCATGTCGCACCCGAATCGATGTTCTGGGCCCTTACCCGTGCACCGTTTCGGCCGAAGCAACGAAGCAAGGAGTTCCAATGAAGCTCGCATGGATCCTCTGGATCGCATCGGTGTTGCCCCCGCAGGCCGCCGATTCGCTATGTCTCAGTACTACGCTGTACCTGGAAGCACGCAACCAGCCTGTCCGCGGACAGCAGGCGGTCGCCGAAGTCGCGCTGCGTCGCGAGGACAGCGGCCTGTGGGGCGACTCGATGTGCGATGTCGTCACCGCCCGCAAACAGTTCGCGCCGACCATCGTGTCGCCGCGCACGCAGCTCAGCAATGCCGAAGCCTGGTCGCAGGCGGTCACCATCGCGCTCGAAGCCGAGCGCAACTGGGCGCTGCCGGAAGGCGAGCGTCAGGAGATCGTTCCAGGCGCCAGCCACTTCGCGGCCCTGTCCATCGCCCAGCCCAGCTGGCGCAATGCGTATCAGGTCGCGAAGATCGGCGACCACACCTTCCTGAAGGTGCAGTCGCTGAAATCGCAGAAGGACAAACCCGGCCGCGGATGAAACCACGGCCGGTTTCAATACCGGAATCGAAACAGTTTATGGCCGCAGTTCCTGCGGCTTTTTTTTGCGCGTTTTCCTCATCGGTTTTTCATGCCGAATTTCGCTGCATCTATTTTTTCGCGCATCGTTTTTTGCGCGGATCGCTTCGCTGCCATGACGCGACGATCGTGCGTCGGCACACCGACGACACTGCATTCCACATGTCCCGGTTGAACCGCACGGTCGGCGACACCATCATCCGGCTTCGTTACGCACTTCATCCCCCACTTCATCACTCAGGGAACCGCGCATGAAACTCTATTACTCCCCCGGCGCCTGTTCGCTCGCCGACCACATCGTGCTGGAATGGATCGGCAAGCCGTACGAAGCGGTGATGGTCAGCCGCGAAGACCGAAAAAAACCCGAATTCCTTGCGATCAATCCCGCAGGCGCGGTGCCGGCGCTGGAACAGGACGGTTGGGTGCTGACCCAGAATTCGGCGATCCTCAACTATCTCGCCGACCTGCATCCCGAAAGCGGTCTCGGCGGCGACGGCACCGCGAAAAGCCGCGCGGAAGTGAACAAGTGGGTCGCGTTCTCGAACGCCGACGTGCATCCGGCCTTTCATCCGCTCTTCGGCAGCACGGCCTATCTCGAGGACGCTGCGCTGATCGACAGGACCAAGGATGCGGCGCGCGCGAAAGTACGCACGCTCTTCGAACGCGCCGATGCGCACCTTGCCGACAGGGAATGGCTCGCCGGCAGCCGCTCGGTCGCCGATCCTTATCTGTACGTGACCTGGCGCTGGGCGCACAACAACGGCGTCGATGTTTCAGGCCTGGGCAATCTCGCAGCATTCGCCGCGCGCATCGAAGCGGATGCGGCGGTGCAGAAAGTGCTGAAGGATGAAGGCCTCAGCTGACGCAGGGTTTTGCGATATCGGCAGGACAGAAAGCCGCGCGGTGCGCGGCTTTTTTTGCGGGCGAATAAAATGCCGGGCTGCGCCCATTCACGCGTCGGCATCGCGCTCGATCACGATGGCCGCACATGCCGCGACGTCATGCAATGCACACGACATCGTGCAGAACGCCATGCAAGGAAGTGTTTGCACCCAGGGGTAAGCACAAGCACCAGCGTTCGCATCCCGCAGCGCAAGGCCATGCATACTTCGCGCGCAAACCATGCGCATGGGCATGGAATTTGCTGCGTAATCCGGACGCAAGCCTGTTTGAAGCGCCGCGCCCATTGTCTTCATGCGCATCTTCTTTCTCCCAGCCCCACGCCGCACCCATGCGGCAATCTTCATGGAAAACACCCGCTTGGCCATCCAATCGTCCTCCCCCCTTGTTTCATCCTCCGGCGCATCGCTGCTGTCCAACCCGATCCTGTGCAGACCGGTCCTGTGGCTGAGTATGCTGTGCCTGTCGATGGCCGCGCTGAACGCGCATGCGGCCAGGCCCATCTGCGACAAGCGCACCGACCTGCCGCCGACGGTGAACTTCCGCGTCGACAACGACCTGTTCGGCAATCAGGATCAGGGCTATACCAATGGCGTGCAGCTCACGCTGGTGTCGCCGAATCTTGTCGATTACACCGACGATCCCTGTCTGCCGCGTTTGGCGCGCTGGGCCAACCGGAAGCTCAACGCGCTTACGCCCGAAGGCTTCGAGCAACAGAACATGGTCACCACGTTCAATCAGTCGCTCTACACGCCGAAGGACTTCACCCGCACCGACCTGATCGAGGACGACAGGCCCTACGCGGCGGCGCTGTTGATCGGGCTGGGTTACAACGCGCGCAACGGCGACCGGCTGCGCACCACGCAATTGCAGTTCGGCATCGTCGGTCCGTCGGCGCTGGGCGAACAGGTGCAGAACGAGGTGCATCGCATCACCGGCGACGCGCCGTTCGAGGGTTGGGACAACCAGTTGCGCGACGAACCGGTGTTCCGGATCGTGCATGAGCGCATGCGGCGATTCTCTGCCGTAGAGCATGGCATCTGGGGCTGGGACGCGATCGTCCATTACGGCGGCAGCGTCGGCAATCTGGCCACCTACGCCAACACCGGCGCGGAGGTACGTTTCGGGCGACATCTGCCCGACGACTTCGGCAGCACGCCGCTGCGTCCTGCCGGCGAGAACACCGCCCCCACCCGCGGCCCGCGCACGGGCGGGCCGTTCGGCATCCACGCGTTCGTGACGACCGACGGCCGCTGGGTGTTGCGCGACATCACGCTGGACGGCAACACCTTCAAGGACAGCCACAGCGTCGACAAACGCCCGTTCGTGGGCGAGGTCGGCGCGGGTTTGGCATTGACCAAGGGACGCTGGAAGTTCGCGCTGGCACGGTATTACCGCACCCGCGAATTCGAAGGCCAGGCCGAGGCGCCGGTGTTCGGCAGTTTCACCATCAGCCGCTCGCTGTAGCGCCCACTGCTGTCGACACGAAAAAGCCGCGCACTGCGCGGCTTTTTCGTTCGGAACGACTCAATCAACGATCACGCGCACTGGTCCACAGCCTGGACATTTCCAGATAAGTGAACGATGCCGACCACGTGATCAGCAACAGCCCGGTGAGCGATTCCATTCCCGACACGAAGCGGATCGCGCCCACCGGCGCGAGATCGCCGAACCCCAGCGTGGTGTAGGTGGTCGCCGACAGATAGATCGCGTCGAACAAGGTGTCGAACCCCTGCTCCCCATGGATGGCGCCCGCATCGGGCACCACCAGCAGGCCCCAGTAAGCGAAGCCGTAGCACCAGATCTCGACGATGTGCAGCGTCAGCAGCGCGAAGATGATCTCGAGCATCGCGCGGCGGTCGCGCTTGGGCTCGCGCACCGCGTAGCGCCGCGCGAGCCAGTGCAGTCCTTCGTAATGGATCACCACCACCAACGCGGTGACCGCAAGCGTGACGAGCACGACCAGCGCGTGCTCGCCCCACTGCTCCGCAGGAATGAGCCATTCCGCATTCATGAACCGTCAGCGCTCATCGCATGCCCATCGTCGAAAATCTAGCGACGCTCGATCGCCACGTAGTCGCGATCTTCCGGCCCGACGTAATTCGCGCTGGGGCGGATGATCTTGCCGTCCTCGCGCTGTTCGATGACGTGCGCGCTCCAGCCGGTGGTGCGCGCGATCACGAACAGCGGCGTGAACATCGGCGTCGGGATGCCCATCATGTGATAGGCCGACGCGCTGTACCAGTCGAGGTTCGGGAACATCTTCTTGGTGTCCATCATCAGCGTTTCGATGCGCTCGGACACGTCGAACAGCGTCTGATTACCGCCGTCGGCGCAGAGCGTGCGCGAGAGTTCCTTGATGATCGGGTTGCGCGGATCGCCGATGGTGTACACCGGATGGCCGAAGCCGATGATGATTTCCTTGCGCTCCATGCGCGCGCGGATGTCGGCTTCCGCCGCATCGGCGGTGTCGTAGCGGCTGATGATGTCCATCGCCACTTCGTTGGCGCCGCCGTGCTTCGGCCCACGCAACGCGCCAATGGCGCCGGTGATGCAGGAATGCAGATCGGAACCGGTGCCGGCGATCACCCGCGCGGCGAACGTGGACGCATTGAATTCGTGTTCGGCGTAGAGGATCAGCGACTTGTCGAGTGCGTTTTCGTGCAGCGCGCTGGGCGGCTCGCCGTGCAGCAGGTGCAGGAAGTGCGCAGCGACGGAATCGTCGTCGGTCTGCGTATCGATGCGGTCGCCGTTGCGCGTGAAATGCCACCAGTACAGCAGCATCGAACCGAAGCTGGCGATCAGGCGGTCGGCGATGTCGCGCGCTTCGCTGGCCGGATGGCCTTCGCGCTCCGGCAGCACCGTGCCCAGCACCGAGCAACCGGTGCGCATCACGTCCATCGGATGCGCGTTGGCCGGCACCAGTTCCAGCGCTTCCTGCACGATCGCCGGCAGCCCGCGCAGACGCTTGAGCTTGGTCTTGTAGGCCTTGAGCTGCGACGCGGTGGGCAGCGCGCCGTGCACCAGCAGATGCGCCACTTCCTCGAACGTCGATTTCGTCGCGAGATCGTGGATGTCATAGCCGCGATAATGCAGATCGTTGCCGCTGCGGCCGACCGTGCACAGCGCGGTGTTGCCGGCGGCGGTGCCGCTCAAGGCGACGGATTTCTTCGGCTTGGGAAGGGATTGGTTCGTGTTGTCGCTCATGGTCTGGTCCTTGTTCATTTCTTCGCGGCGAACAGCGCGTCGAGCTTCTGTTCGAATGCGTGATAACCGATGCGGTCGTACAGCTCCTCGCGGGTCTGCATGATATCGACCACGGCCTTCTGGTGCCCATCGCGGCGGATGTTTTCGTAGACGCTCTCCGCGGCCTTGTTCATGGCCCGGAACGCGGATAGCGGGAACAACTGGATCGCGACGCCCGCCGAGGCCAGTTCGTCGCGGGTGAACAGCGGGGTCTTGCCGAATTCGGTGATGTTGGCCAGTACCGGCACCTTCAGCGCATCCACGAAGCGGCGATAGGTGCCGAGGTCGTAAGCGGCCTCCGCGAAGATGCCGTCGGCGCCGGCTTCCACGCAGGCGATGGCGCGCTCGATCGCGGCGTCGACGCCGTCGACCTGGATCGCGTCGGTGCGCGCGATCAGGAAGAAATCGGCGTCGGTCTTCGCATCGGCCGCCGCCTTCACGCGATCGACCATTTCGCCCTGCGACACGATTTCCTTGCCGGGACGGTGACCGCAGCGCTTGGCGCCGACCTGGTCCTCGATGTGGCAGGCCGCGGCGCCGGCCTTGATCAGGGACTTGATGGTGCGTTCGATGTTGAACGCGCTGGGTCCGAAGCCGGTATCGATATCGACCAGCAGCGGCAGGTCGCAGACGTCGGTGATGCGGCGGGTGTCGATCAGCACGTCTTCCAGCGTGTTGATGCCGAGATCCGGCAGCCCCAGCGAGCCGGCCGCGACGCCGCCGCCCGACAGATAGATGGCGCGATAGCCGGCGCGTTTGGCCAGCAGGGCGTGATTGGCGTTGATCGCGCCGATCACCTGCAGCGGGGTTTCTTCGGCGAGGGCGGCGCGAAACATTGCTCCTGGAGAGCGTGGTGCCCCTGCGGATGGGTTGCTCATTGCGGACGACTCCTCATCTGTAGTCATGCCCGGTGCGGAGCATCGGGCCGGGCGGCGGCCTCTGCCATTGCCTCCCGTGGGGCGCAATCTGGCACCATCGCGATGGTTGATCAATCTTGATCCTGTCGATCAATCTATCGACATCCCACCGCCGGCATCGCCATGACCACCGATCTGCTGACCGCCCGCGACACCTGCCGCCTGCTCGGCATCAGCCAGGCCACGCTCTATGCCTACGTGAGCCGCGGCCTGCTGGAGTCGCGCCCGGGCATGGATCACCGCAGCCGCCTGTACCTGCGCCAGGACGTCGAGCGGCTGGCACAGCGCAAGCGCGCCGGCCGCGGCGCCGCCAGCGGGGCCGCGCAGAGCCTGGACCGCGGCCTGCCGGTGCTGGAGACGCAGATCTCACTGATCCGGCCCGACGGCCCCTACTACCGCGGGCGCTCCGCCATCGGCGCGCTGCGCGACGGCGCCGACCTGGAAGACATCGCCCGGCTGCTGTGGGACTGCGGCGATCACGACCCGTTCGCCGCCGCCTTCGCCGACGCTTGGCCCGCGCACGTTGTCGGCATCGCAACCAACAACGATCTGCCGCCGCTGGAGCGCGCGATGGCCGCGATCCCGTTGCTGGCGCTGGATGTGCGCCATTCCTTCAGCTCCGCGCCGCGGGTGCGGCATGACATCGCCGCGGCACTGCTGCGCCAGAACGCCGCCCTGCTGGTCGCGCAGCCGCCGTTCGCCGGGCCGGTGCATCGCCTGCTGGCGGGATGCTGGAAACCCGGCGACGAAGGTTTCGCCGATCTGGTCCGCGCCGCGCTGGTGATGTGCGCCGACCATGAATTGAATGTATCGGCCTTCGCCGCGCGCGTCGTCGCCTCCACCGGCGCGCATCTGCACGCGACCGTCTGCAGCGGACTGGCGGCGCTGTCCGGCCCGCGCCACGGAGGCGCGACCGCGCGGGCGTATGCATTGATCGCGGATGCGAGCGAGGCATCTTCCCCACACGACGTCATCGCCGCCCGCTGGCAGCGCGGCGACGACCTGCCGGGGTTCGGTCATGCGCTGTATCCGCACGGCGACCCGCGCGCCGCGGAACTGTTGGCGCGGGTGCGCGTATTGCACGCGGGTTCTCCGGAACTCGCGGCGTTGGAGACGATCATTGCCGCTACCGAAGAGGTCAGCGGGCAACGGCCGAACATCGACTTCATGCTCGCCGCGATCTGCCGCGTCAACGGCCTGGCGGCCACGCCCGCACTGGTGATGTTCGCGGCCGGCCGTCTCGCGGGCTGGCTGGCGCATGCGCTGGAGCAGCAGGCACAGGGGAAATTGATTCGACCGAGAGCGAGGTATACGGGGGTGGAGCCTTGAGGGGCGGCCTCAAAAAACCTGTCTTTTCTGACAGGTTTCCCTGGCGCCTGCCGGGCGAGTACAACAATATCGCCAGCACTCCTGAAATGGGGGCAGTCATTGACCGGGCTTTTTATCGAATCGGAAAAATGAACCTGACCCTGGGATTTCGACCACGCCGGAGCGGATTCTGCGGATGGCATGCAATTCGGTCACCGAGGTTCGACGCTGATCAGGACTTCCTATTCGCTACACCTGTGCACCGCCCGAAAACCTTCGGGCCGGCTCGCGCCCCTCGTAATACTCATGGAGTACCAGATGACTGTGTTTCGAAACCTGATGAATCCCGTTGCGCTCCTGCTCGCCGCGGTCGCCTGTGCGAGTCCGGCATGGGCCGGCAAGACCGATATCCCGATGCCCACGGCGGAATACGGTGCGGCGCTGGCCATGAGCAGGAACGGCAGCACCTATGTGTGTGCCGGACAGTACGTGCCGGCCGGCAACGTCATCACCGCGATCGACAATCGCTACTGCGGTGCAGTGGCGACCTGGCATATTGCCCCGGCCGCCGAGGCGCTGCGCGTCTGCAGCATCTCGCCCATTCCATCGGGTTGGGTATTCACGCAGATCAATGCCGTCTCGAACTGCGCCGGGCTGACCGCGTACACCATCTACCGTGCGGCTTCCGGCCTGGCGGTGTGTTCGACGTCGCCTATCCCGAGCCCCTTCGGCATCAGTGCGGTCCAGTCCACGTCGATGTGCATGGGCCTCGCGCGCTACACGCTCGCCGACGTGAGCCTCGGCGGACAGGTCTGCTATCAGTCGCCGGTGCCAACGGGATACAACCTGGTGGTGACATCCGTGGCGCTGACCTCCACATGCGGCGGCGCCAACCGCATGACGCTGGCCGTTGCGCAGGATGGCGTGGTGGTCTGCACGGTTTCGCCGGTGCCGGCGGGCTTCGTGATCGAACGCATTGCTGCGTCGAGCCAGTGCCGCGGCGCCAATGTGTGGACACTGCGACTGCCCTACAACGGCATCGCCATCTGTCCGATCTCACCAGTTCCCGTCGGTTGGTACATCGGCGGCACCGCGGCCACGAGCAAGTGCGCCGGTACCGGCCGCGCCAATCTGATTTATCGCTGAGCCCGCATTGCGCCGGATGCGGCTGGCAATCGCGACTGCATATCGTGTCGCTGCCGTGAATGACGGGAGAATGCCCTGCATGCGCGAGTCAGTCGATCCGGCGCAAGCGTCTGACTTCGCAAGCGAGTAGCCATCAGCAAGTAGCAAGTAGCCCCGGGTAAGGCCGTAGGCCGCACCCGGGGCTTTTGAGTGAACCGCAACGGATTTTCCGTGGCCTGCGTTTTCCCGGGTGCGCGCGGCGCGCTTACCCGGGCTACTCATTCCGCTGTGCGCTTGAGGGTCATCGCCACCTGAAACCTGCGATGGCGCATGACGCCTTCGGCTTATGCGCTCTACGGCATTCCGGGGCTATCGATCATCAGTCTGCCGGCAGAAACGAAAACGCCAGGCATTGCCCGGCGTTTTCGCTGCAAATCTCAACGTCGCGATCAGAGCAAATGCGCCACGCCCGCACGCTCTTCTTCCAGCTCCGCAAGCGTCTTGTCCATCGCCGCGCGGCTGAAGTCGTCGACCGGCAGGCCTTCGATGCGCGTGTATTCGCCGTTGGCGCAGGTCACCGGCACGCCGTACATCACGCCTTCGGGGATGCCGTAGCTGCCGTCGGACGGGATGCCCATCGTCACCCACTTGCCGTCGGTGCCCAGCACCCAGTCGTGGATGTGGTCGATGGCAGCGTTTGCGGCCGATGCGGCCGACGAAAGACCGCGGGCTTCGATGATCGCCGCGCCGCGCTTGCCGACCTGCGGGATGAACGCGTTGGCATTCCAGTCGGCGTCGTTGATCCTGTCTTTCAGCGACGCGCCGTCGACGGTGGCGAAGCGGTAGTCCGGGTACATGGTCGGCGAATGGTTGCCCCACACCACCATGTTCTGGATGTCGCCCACGGCCACGCCGGCCTTGGCCGCCAGCTGCGACAGCGCGCGGTTGTGGTCGAGGCGCAGCATCGCGGTGAAGTTCTTCGCCGGCAGATCCGGCGCCGACTTCATCGCGATGTAGGCGTTGGTGTTCGCCGGGTTGCCGACCACCAGCACCTTCACGTTGCGGCTGGCGACATCGTTGAGCGCCTTGCCCTGCACGGTGAAGATCTCGGCGTTCTTGAGCAGCAGATCCTTGCGCTCCATGCCCGGGCCGCGCGGCATCGCGCCGACCAGCACCGCGACGTCGGCGTCCTTGAACGCGACCCGCGGATCGTCGGTGCCGATCATGCCGGCGAGCAGCGGGAACGCGCAGTCTTCCAGTTCCATCATCACGCCCTTCAGCGCGGCCTGGGCCTTGTCGAGCGGCAGTTCCAGCATCTGCAGGATCACCGGCTGGTCCTTGCCCAGCATTTCTCCCGAGGCGATGCGGAACAGCAGGGCGTAACCGATCTGGCCGGCGGCGCCGGTCACGGCGACTCTCATGGGGGCTTTCATCAACGCGACTCCGTCTATCGAAAAGAAAGTAGGGTGGGCCCTGGCCCACCGTTGAAATTTCCCGGCGCGGTGGAAATGATCGAAACCACTTCGCCATGCATCCACCGCAATCGGCAGCATCGCAATGGCGGGCCTGGGCCCGCCCTACGACACCCGGTTATTGAAGCTCGGCGAAGAATTCCTGGATCCGCTGCAGACCCGGCGCCAGCTGCGGCGTCGGGCAGGTGTAGCTGATGCGCAGCGCGCGCGGCTCGCCGAAGGCCGAACCCGGCACGCAGGCCACGCCCTTGGCGTCGAGCAGCGCATTGCACAGCGCCACGTCGTTGTCGATCTTCAGCCCGGTGGGGCCGTGGGTCTTGCCGAAGTAGGCGCTGACATCGGGGAATACGTAGAACGCGCCCTGCGGCTTCGGGCAGACGATGCCGGGAATCGCGGTGATCGCCGCCATCACCTGGTCGCGCTTGGCCTGGAACTCGGCGTTCTTCTGGGTCGGCACGTCCTGCGGGCCGCTGAGCGCGGCGATGGCGGCGGCCGTGGTCATCTCGGGGATATTGGTGATGTGGTTCGAGTTCATCGTCACCACCGCATTGGCCACCGATTCCGGGCCGGCCATGAAGCCGACGCGCCAGCCGGGCATGCCGTAGGTCTTCGACAGCGAGTCGAGGAAGATCACGCGATCGCGAAGTTCCGGGCGGAAGGTGACGAAGTTGTGATAGCCGACGCCGTCGAACACCATGCGGTTGTAGATGTCGTCGGTGATGATCCAGGTATCCGGATACTTGGCGATCACATCGGCCAGCGCCGAGATTTCGTCCTTCGTATAGACCATGCCGGTCGGGTTGGACGGATTGTTGAACAGGAACACTTTCGGCTTCTTCGCCAGCGCCGCATCGAGCTGCGCGGGCGTGAGCTTGTAATCCTGTTCGGCGCCGCAGGGCAGCAGATCGATCTTCGCGTCGACGATTTCGGCGATGTCGAGGTAGCTGGTCCAGTACGGGGTGGGGAATGCAATGGTGTCGCCTTCGTCCAGCAGCACTTCGGCCAGGTTGTAGATCACGTGCTTGGCGCCGATGCCGGTGGCGATGTTGGCGCGGGTGTAGCCGCTCAGGCCGGTGTCTTCCATGTGCTTCAGGAACGCGTCGAGCAGCGCATCGGAACCGCGGTTGCTGCCGTACTGCCCCGAATCCTTCGCCAGCGCTTCGCGGACGGCTTCGTACACGTGCGGACCGGGCAGGAAATTCGGAACGCCGATCGAGAAACTGACGATATCGCGGCCTTCGGCCTTGAGACGCTTGGCCTTTTCGGCCACAACCATAATGGCGCTGGGCTTGGCGCGACCGACGCGCCGGGCAAGAGAGGGCATGTGGGGTTGGACCTGCAGAAGGTATGCACTATTGTAGCCGCGCAGCTTCCGGACCGCAGCACCGGGCGGGTCCGGGCGGCCGGTGCCGCGACGAAAGTCGGATGCCTGGCATGCATGACCGTATGAAACATGACGACCGGACAGAGCGCCGGAAGGGGAATCGCCCGTGAAGATTCGTTTCCTTGCTTCGATGACGCTGCTCGTGCTCGCCCTGGTGTCTACAACCGCAACCGCGGCCAACCGCGCCCGCGTGGCGACCGACGCCACCGGCAGTCTGGTCAAGGTCGACGGCAGCATCGTGGTGATCGAACCGGACATCGAGCTGTATCTGGTCACCGCCGGTGGCCTGCAGGAGCCGCGCAAGGCCTGGTCGGACACCGCGCGCACCCTGTATCCGGCCGAAGTCCACGCCCAGCTCGCCGGCAGGAACGTCGACCTGAAGGCGGATTACGACATCCCCGACGACCTGGATCCCACCTCGCAGCTCGGCCAGCTCCTGCGCCTCAACCAGGCGGTGGCGATGAGCATCACCCAGTATTCGATCTCCGGCACCGTGCTGGCGACCAAGAAGGACGCCAGGGGCCGGCCGCGGATGGACTGGAGCCTCGGCCCGGGCGTGGCCACGCTGCGCGAGCAGACCGGCGCCGACTACGCGCTCTTCACCTATGTCCGCGACAGCTACGCCAGCGGCGGCCGCACCGCGCTGCGGGTGTTCGGCCTGCTGATGGGCGCGGCGCTGGGCGGCGCGCTCGACATCGGCGGCGGCGTGCAGGTCGGCGTGGCCACGCTGGTCGATCTGCGCACGGGACAGGTGGTCTGGTACAACCTGCTCGCCAACCAGTCCGGCGATCTTCGCGACAAGGAAGGCGCGAACAAGACCGTCCAGCGGATGCTGCAGAAACTTCCCCTGGAGTAGGCCATGCCCGGCTTCCGTCATACCTTCGCCGTCGCGGCGCTGACCATCGCACTGACCGCATCGCCCGGGTCGGCCCGGGCGGCGGATCGGCCGCCGCATCTGCAACCCGGCGAACGCCCGGTGCCCGGCTCCACCGAGTCCGAACTCTGGTACGGCATGGATCAGGCCGAGAAGGAGATCCGCAATTCGCCGCTGATCGTCCGCGATCCCGAACTGCAGCGCTATGTCGAAGGCGTGACCTGCAAGGTGGTCGGCGATTACTGCAAGGACCTGCGCATCTACATCGTCGACATCCCGGTGTTCAACGCCTCGATGGCGCCGAACGGCGTGACGTTCGTCTTCAGCGGCGCGCTGCTGCGGATGCGCGACGAATCCGAACTGGCGGTGGTGCTGGGCCATGAGTTCGCGCACTACAAAGCGCGGCATTCGCTGGAAGGCTGGCAGTCGGCGAAACGCACCACCGCGGTTCTGAGCACCTTCGGGCTGGTGACGCTGGGCGTGGGCGTGCCGATCGCCGGCAATATCGCCCTGCTCGGCGGCATGGCCGGCCTGTCCAAACAATCGCGCGACAAGGAACGCGAAGCCGATACCCTGGGCTTCGCGGTGGCCACCGCGCACGGCTACGACCCGCAGGCCGGCGTGCGCATCTGGGAACGCTTGAATCGCGAGGAAAAGGCCGACCGCACGCACAGGAATCGCGCGGTGTTCGCCAGTCACCCGCAGACCGAGGAACGCATCGCCGATATCCGCGCTGCGGCGACGAAAGCGGGCGTGCCGGATCCGAAAACCTACGCCGAGGATTATCGCGCCGCGATCCGGCCATTCCTGCAGCGCTGGATGGAAAGCGAACTCTCGCGTCGCACCTACGACACCAGCATCCACGTGCTGACCGAATTCAAGCAGGACGCCACGCCGGACACCGCAGCGCTGGCGACGTTCTATCTGGGCGAAGCCCATCGACGCCGCAACAAGGACGACGACATGATCAAGGCCGGGCAGCTGTATGCCGAAGCCTTGGCCCTGCCCGACCCGCCCGCAGCGGCATGGCGCGAACAGGGCATGCTGCTGCGCGCGAAGAACGACAGTGCCGGCGCGGCCGAATCGCTTCGCAAATACCTGCAGGCCGCGCCCGCGGCTACCGACGCCGCGCTGATCCGACACTATCTGACCCGACTGGAGCCCACCCCATGACGCTGCGCTTGCAGAAGGTAACCTCGAAAAACTGCCATCCCGGCAGTTTTTCGAGTCGCCAAGTCCGGCGCATGTCCGGACTTGGCTCCGCCGATCAAGCACTAACGTGCTTGATCGCGAGCGCCACATCCTTGTGCCGCAGGGCACCTCGAGTTTCTCGAGGTACCCTGAAGTGGCTGTTGCCGATCGCGCTCGCCCTGCTGCTGACCGCCTGCGCCTCCAGCTGCGGCAGACTGCAGACCAAGGGCGAAGCCACCGCGTTCGACATGACCCTGACCAGTTCGCTGGACTGGGCGCGGATCAAGAGTCGTCGCAACGAGCTGTGGACCATCGACGGCGTCGCGCTGAACCGGCTGATCATCTTCTCGAAGATCAAGCCCAACGAACACGTGTTCCAGCTGGTGCGCGAGCGCCGGTCGCGTCCGGACGGCCCGTGGTATCGCGTCGGCATGCGCCTGGACGAGTTGCAGAAACTGGTGGCCGACGGTTTCGTCGATCAGCAATGGATCGGTATCCAGACCAGCAACCTGCGCCCGCACACCTTCGGCAGTGTCGAAGGCATCCGCTTCGATGTCGAAATGACCAATCCCGACGGCCTGATCTACAAGGGCACCGCCGCGGTCGCCGAGCGCAACGAATTCCTCAACGTACTGGTCTGGATCGCGCCGAAGGAGTATTACCACGGCCGCGACGTGGCCGCGGTGGAGTCGATGCTCGACGGCATGCGTTTCAGGTAACCGCACATCCGTCTACGCGGGAAACAGAAAGAGCGCCGCAGGGCGCTCTTTCTTCATGTCGATCCGACGAAGCCTGTTACGAGTCCAATGCTGTCGTAGGAGGGCCTTCAGGCCCGAGCTTTTCGCGGAACATCCATCGCCGTGCTGGCCATCGGGGCTGAAGCCCCTCCTACAGGGAACTCAATCCCCACCGCCATCACCGCCACCGGAATCGCCGTCGTAGCCGCCGGAATCGTGATGATCGTTGCGATGATCGCCATACCAGTGCCCATCGCCCGACCCACTACCCGAACCGCCGCGCCCTGCCCGCGCCGTACTCGCGATGAACAACAACCCCGTCGCCGCGGACACCAGCGCGACGATCTGGAAACCGGCGACCAGCGCGGCCAGGCCCACCGCGAACAGCAACAGACCCAGGACTCTTCTCGACACCACGGCACCCCGCAAGATGGTCAACGTGGGCGGCAATGTGCCACGAAATCGACGTGGTAGTGCTCATCGTGCCGCCACCACACCTTTCCACGCACGAAGTCGATGTTCCTGCGCAGATACGGGCCGCGGCGGGTGGCGAAGAGCTTCGGCAGATAGGTCGGCTCGAAGATCACCCGGCCGATGGGCGCACCGGAACGAAGCCCCGCCTGATCCAGCGCGTACAGATGTTCGGCCAGCGCGTCGAAATCGATCCTGAGATCGCGATACCTTGCGCGCGCATCGAATTCGATGTCGTAGCCGTAGCGGTTCGCGGCATTGCCCGGCAGCGGCACCGAGCGGCCTTTCGCATCGATCACCGGCACCATGAAGTCCACCGACAGCCCGTTCTGATGGGTCTTGTGCGGCTTGAACGGGCCGCCTTTTGCGAATCCTGTTTCGCCGTAGACGAACATCTTCGCGGGCGCGCTGCGCGCGAGCGCCGCGTACGCATCCACGATCGCGTCCGCAACCCGCGCATGCGTATGGGTGCGCCCGAGCGAAACGCCGACGCGGCTGTAGGCGCGGAAGTTTTTCCCGCTCGCGGGCAATTGTGCGGCGCGCTCGATACGTCCCTTTGCGGACGTGCCGTAGCAGACGCTGTCGGCGTCGTTCGCGGACGCCATCGCGATCAGCAGGAACGGCAGGAGAATGAGTCGGCGCATTGCTGGGCAATCAGGACGATGGCGGAATTGCAGCATAAGCGCTGTCGCAGAGCATGCGGCTCACGCTGCTCGCAGAATTGCATTACCAGGAAACCGGCTGGAACCGGCGCATGAAAAACGCGGCCTTCGCAGGCCGCGTCCGGATAACGTCGAAACCCCGGGTTGTCGCGCTTCGCGCGCAACCCGAGCTACACGAATTCAGGCAGCCAGAATCCTGTTCCACTCCGCCACGCGATCGGCCTTCGCGGCCAACGCGGCCTCGGCATCGCCTTCGATCTTCAGCGACTTGATGATGTCGTCGCCGCGGATGCTGTCGACCACGTCCATGCCTTCCAGCACCTTGCCGAAGACGGTGTGCTTGCCGTCCAGCCAGGGCGTGGCGACATGGGTGATGAAGAACTGGCTACCGTTGGTGTTGGGACCGGCGTTGGCCATCGACAGCACGCCGCGCTCGTGGCGGACGCCGTTGTTGGCCTCGTCCTCGAACTTGTAGCCCGGGCCGCCGGTGCCGCGGCCCTGCGGGCAGCCGCCCTGGACCATGAAGTCGGGGATCACGCGGTGGAAGGTCAGGCCGTTGTAGAAGCCGCGCTGGGCGAGGTTGACGAAGTTGGCGACGGTCAGCGGCGCCTTGTCGGCGTGCAGCTGGACGCGGATCGGGCCGCGGTCGGTGTCGAAATGGGCGATGAGGCTCATGGTCAGGCTCCGGGAGTGGGCGGAAGGCGCGAAGTCGACACGACATGGTGTCGAAACGACGCGGATAAAAGGGGCCACACCCTACCATGCCCGCCGTCTCCGACGGGCATGGTCATCGCGCGCTGGAAGCCCGGATGGAAACCCGGGTCAGAGGGCTTCGTCGGCCGCCACACCGGCCTTGAACACGGTGTAGACGATCACCGGAATCCCGGCGTCGGCGAGGAATTCGTGCACCAGCGGCTGCACATCCACCCAGTCGAGGCCGCCCACGCCGGTGGCGAGGCGCGGAATGGCGATGCTGGCGATCTTCTGCTCGTCGATTTCGGCACGCAATGCCTTCAGCGCATGGCGCACGTTCTGGAGGCTGGCCTTGCCGGGCTTGCCGCCGTGATGGCCTTCCGCGCCGCCTTGGGTGAACAGGTTCACGATGCGGCGCCCGTCCGAGCCGGTCCACGTCCACAGACCGCCGGGTTTCGGATGGGTGGACTGGCAGAAATGGCGGAAATCCTTGTACAGCGCCGGGGCGTGTTCGCGCAGGGACAGCGCCAGACCGGTATGGAAGTCGTCGTTCGGAGCCACGCCGTGAGCGATGGCCTGGGCCCGGGTCTTGAGGATGTCGCCGGTCACTTCATGGATCATTCGAGTCGCCTTCTGGGTGGGGTTGGATGCAGTCAGCATCCCACGGCGATGCCCGGGCCGCCTTGTCGCGAGGCAGGCGCGCATCGCGCGAAATCCACTAGAATCAGAAGGTTTTGCCGTGAAAGGCTTACCGCTTGGCGGCGTTGCCGTCCGCTGGTTTACCGCACGCCTTGGCGCGACGGTGCTCAGCCGCGACGATGATCCAGCACCGACATTGCCAGGCCGGCCCAGCAGAACGCGAACAGCCCACCGCCGACGGCCAGCAGCGGCAGCCGGAACGTCGCCGGCAAGGCCTGCGCCACCGCCGAATCCGGGGCGAACTGCATCGCCAGCCCCAGGCCCAGCAGCGCCAGACCCACGAAATCGAGGGCGATCAGCCACATCGGTGGCTTCCACGGGGTCTTCGGTATCGGATTTCCTGAAATCTGAACAGGGGAACCGAGCCATTACTCCCGGTCGCCGGCTATAATAGCCGGCTTCCTTTCACGAAAATTCAGCGTCCGGCCACACCCGGGCGCCCATCGCCATGTCTATCGAACGCCTGCGCAATATCGCCATCGTCGCCCACGTCGACCACGGCAAGACCACCCTCGTCGACCAGTTGCTCAAGCAGTCGGGCACCTTCAGTGAGCGCACGGTCACCACCGAACGCATGATGGACAGCAACGATCTGGAAAAGGAACGTGGCATCACGATCCTCTCGAAGAACACCGCGATCCGCTGGAAATCGCCCGAGGGCGAGGAGTACCGGATCAATATCGTCGACACCCCCGGACACGCCGACTTCGGCGGCGAAGTCGAGCGCGTGCTGTCGATGGTCGACTCGGTGCTGATCCTGGTCGATGCGATGGACGGCCCGATGCCGCAGACCCGCTTCGTGACCCAGAAAGCCTTCGCGATGGGCTTCAAGCCGATCGTCGTGGTCAACAAGGTCGACCGCCCGGGCGCGCGCCCGGACTGGGTGCTGGACCAGACCTTCGACCTGTTCGACCGCCTCGGCGCCACCGATGAGCAGCTCGATTTCCACACCGTCTACGCCTCGGCGCTGCACGGTTACGCAGGCCTCGACCCGAGCGTGCGCAGCGGCGATATGACCCCGCTGTTCCAGACGATCGTCGATCACGTGGCGCCGCCGCCGGTCGATCTGGACGGCCCGTTCCAGATGCGCGTGACCTCGCTGGATTACAGCAACTACGTCGGCATCATCGGCGTTGGCCGCATCCAGCGCGGCAAGATCCGCACCAATCAGCAGGTCACGGTGATCGACCGCGAAGGCAAGACCCGCAACGCGAAAGTGCTGCAGGTGCTGGGCTTCCTCGGCCTGGAACGCCATGAAGTGAAAGAAGCGCAGGCCGGCGACATCATCGCGATGTCGGGCATCGAAGGCCTGGGCATTTCCGATACGATCTGCGACCCCTCGGCGGTCGAACAACTGCCGGTGCTCACGGTCGACGAACCCACGATCTCGATGACCTTCCAGGTCAACGACTCGCCGTTCGCCGGCGTGAAGGACCGCAGCGGCGGCAAGTTCCTGACCTCGCGCCAGTTGCGCGACCGTCTGGTGCGCGAGACCCAGCACAACGTTGCGCTGAAGGTCGAAGACACCAGCGACGCCGACAAATTCAAGGTCAGCGGCCGCGGCGAGCTGCATCTGTCGATCCTGATCGAAACCATGCGTCGCGAAGGCTACGAGCTGGCGGTGTCGCGTCCGGAAGTGATCATCAAGGAGATCGACGGCGAGAAGATGGAGCCGTTCGAGTCGCTGGTGGTCGATCTCGAAGAGGCCTACCAGGGCGGCGTGATGTCGCGCCTCGGCGAGCGCAAGGCGCAGCTGACCAACATGGAGCCGGACGGCAAGGGCCGCGTGCGCATCGATTTCATGATCCCGGCGCGTGGGCTGATCGGTTTCCAGACCGAATTCCGCACGATCACCGCCGGCACCGGCCTGCTGTTCCACGTCTTCGACCATTACGGCCCGAAGACCGAGGGCGACATCGGTCAGCGCCAGAACGGCGTGCTGATCTCCAACGGCACCGGCCCGTCGCCCGCCTACGCGCAGATCGCGATGCAGGAACGCGGCCGCCTGTTCATCGAGCCGGGCGACGAGATCTACGAAGGTCAGATCGTCGGCATCCATTCGAAGGACAACGACCTCACCGTCAATGCCCTGCGCGGCAAGCAGCTCACCAACTTCCGCGCCTCTGGCAAGGACGACGACGTGGGCCTGATCCCGGCGATCAAGTTCTCGCTGGAACAGGCGCTGGAATTCATCGACGACGACGAACTGGTCGAGATCACCCCGAAGGCGATCCGCCTGCGCAAAAAGCAGCGCACCGAGAACGACCGCAAGCGCGCATCCCGCGCCGCGTAAGCCGCGGGACGCCCACGCCGACATGCCACGCGATGCGCCGAAAGACCCGGGTCGTCGCGCGCATCGCGGCCTGCATGCCATCGCGCTGGTCGAACTGGGCAAGGGCGTCCTCGCCCTGCTCGCGGCCGGCGCCATCGCGGGCTTCGGCGCGACGCGGATCGACGAGGCCATCGGCCGGCTGTCCGCACTGGCGCATTTCGATGCGATCCATCGAGCACTCGCCTCGGTCGCCGACAAAATCACCCCGGCATCCGTGCATCTGATCGTGGCCGCGATCGCGGCCTACGCCGCACTGCGTCTGGTCGAAAGCTGGGGCCTGTGGCGCGCGCGGGCCTGGGCGTCCTGGCTCGGAGCGGTGTCGCTCGCGCTCTACCTGCCTTTCGATCTGTACGCAGCGATCCGCTATCCCGGCTGGATCGCCTTCCTCGTGGTCGCGCTCAACCTCGCGATGCTCTGGATCCTGACGCGCGACCTCCTCGCCCGGCGCAGCGTCGGCCGAATTCCTCCCGTCCGCGACAAACCCGCGTCGAGCGGGATGTCGGACGTTGCCTTCCGACACGATCCCGCGTCACGTCCCGAGAACAGATCACGATGACCCAGCCGACATCCTACGACCCGAGCCCGCGCGCGCATCCGGGGCTGCATGTCATCGCCCTGATCGAACTGGCCAAGGGGCTGGTCTCCATCTCTGCGGCGACCACACTGGCGCTGGTCGGCCCATCGCCGATCCGCGCCTTCATCGCCGCCGTCGGCGAACGCCTGCATTTCGATACCCGGCACAGCGCGCTCGCCCGCTTCATCGAAGGCATCACCCCGGAGACCGTGCATTTCGCGGCCGCGGCCATCGGCGTCTATGCCTTGCTGCGTTTCCTGCTGTTCTGGGGACTGTGGCGGGTCAAGGCCTGGGCATCGTGGCTGGGCGCATGCGCGGCGGTGCTGTACGTGCCGTTCTGTCTGTTCGCGCTGTGGCGCTACCCCGGCTGGCCGACCGCGGCCGTGCTCACGCTCAATTTCATCATCGTCTGGGTGCTGGTACGCGACCTGCTCAGGCGCAGGGCCGCGAAACATGCGGCCATCGGCAACTGAGTATGCAAAGCCGCTGACTTGGACCTCGCGCTCGACCCGCAGCTGTGGCTTCTCACCGCGCTCGCCGGCTTCGCAGCGGGCCTGATCGACAGCATCGTCGGTGGCGGCGGGCTGGTGCTGACGCCGGCCATGCTCAATCTGCATCCGGGCCTGCACATCCTGCAGGCCATCGGCACGCAGCGCACCAGCTCGATCTTCGGCACCTCGGTCGCGGCCTGGAATTATCTGCGCCGTATCCGCATCGAACGCCGCATCCTGGTCTCCGCGTGCGTCGCCGCGCTCGTCGCTTCGGCGGGCGGCGTGCAGTTGGCCAAACGCATCGATGCCGACGTATTGAAATGGACCGTGCTCGCGATCTGCGTGGTCCTGGCCGTGTACACCGTGCTGCGCAAGGATCTCGGGCTGCGCGAGGAGCGCCGTTTCCATCCGAAACACGAGGCCATCGCCGCCGCTTCCATCGGCGCGGCGACCGGTTTCTACAACGGTCTGATCGGCCCGGGCACCGGCACGATCATGGTCTTCGCGTTCGTGAGTTTCCTTGGCCTGGATTTCCTGAAGTCGTCGGCCGTGTCCAAGTCCGCGAACGTCGCCGCCGACCTCAGCTCGTGGACGGTGCTGATGCTCAGCGGCTTCGTGCTGTGGGCGTTGGCGATTCCGTTGATCGTGGGCAACGTGATCGGCAGTTACATCGGCAGTCATCTGGCGATCAAACGCGGCCAGGGCTTCGTCCGCGCGATGTTCCTGATGATCGTGCTGGCGCTGATCGCACGTCAGGCATGGCAGCTGGCGACGTCGTGAATGCCCGCAACGGCGCCTGTTGTTGCGATCATGCCTGCTTGCGTCGGTCACATTCGCCGCCGGCGCCCGTCATGGTCGCAAGCGATCCGGACACGCATTCCGAACCGCAGCATTCCGAACCGCCGCAACCCGCATCGCCGGCATCGACCTACCCTCTTCTCTCAGGAACCGTTCGCTCATGAAGTCCGCCATGAAATCGCTTCTGGCCGTTGCCCTGTCGCTGGCCGCGCTCGTCCCGAACGCCGCGCAGGCCGACGATCTCCGCGCCGGGGACACCTTCGCGGTGATCTGGGAGCGCCTGCAGAACAGCGGCTTCAAGGGCAAGCACGAGGGTCTGGACTGGACGGCGCTCAAGACCGAGCACCAGCCCGACATCGAGGGCGCGAAGGACATCGCCGGCCTGCGCAAGGAAATCAACGAACTGCTGGAATCGCTGCGCGCTTCGCATCTGGTCCTGATCCCCGCGGAAGCCATGCCGCAGCCGGGCAAGACGGCGCCGGTCGGCAAAGGCGAGATCGGTCTGCGCCTGACCCTGATCGACGGCAAACTCTACGTGGCGCGCGTCATCGACGGCTTCCCCGCGCAGCGCGCCGGCATCCGCCCGGGCTGGCAGGTCGACCGCATCGGCGATTTCGATGCCGCGGCCGCGATGTCGGCGCTGGCGAAAGCCACCCCGGAGGCCGCACGCCGCGGCGCGACCATGCTGCAGCTGCGCGCGAACGGTCTGGTCGATCAGGTCCAACCGGGCGCCGAAGTGACCCTGCAACTGCGCGACCCGGACGGTGCGGTCAGCACGGTGTCGCTGGCGGCGGTCCTCAATCCGAACGTGCAGGAAATGACGCTTCCCGGACTGCCGCCGATGGCGCTGCGCTTCAGTCGGCACACCGTTCCGACCGCCAGCGGCGGCTGCGTGCTGTACGTGGAATTCAGCCAGTGGGCGATGCCGGTCTACGATCAGTTCGTCGAAGCGCTGCGCGAGCACGGCGGCTGCAGCGGCGTGGTGATCGACCTGCGCGGCAATTCCGGCGGGCTCGCGGTCTCGATGAGCGCGGTCGGCGGCCTGTTCTTCGACAAGACCGTCTCGCTGGGCACGCTCACCACGGCGGGCGGCGATCTCAATCTGGTGGCATTGCCCCGGCAGGTCACCAACGATGGCCGCGACGTGCGCCGCTTTTCCGGCCCCCTGGCGATCCTGACCGATCGCGCGTCGGTCAGTTGTTCCGATATCTTCCCCGCCAGCATGCAGGCGCTCGGTCGCGCGCGGATCTTCGGCGACACCAGCGCCGGCATGGCGCTGCCGTCCGGGGTCACGCCGCTGCCCTCGGGCGACCGTCTGATGTATCCCACCGCCGACTTCACCGATCCCAATGGCCGCCGCATCGAAGGCGTGGGCGTGGTGCCCGACCAGCCCGCATCGCCCACCGTCGACGCCCTGCGCGCCGGACGCGACCCGGCGATGGATGCAGCGCTCGCATGGATCGCGAAGGCGAGCTGACGATTCCCTTTCCAGGCATCGATGGCTGTTCACAGCGCTGCCTTTTCGCTGCATCCTTCCTCAATCACATCATCGTTCATCGCATCGGAGTCGCCCATGACACGTTTCAACCGCACCGCAATCGCCCTCGCTCTCGCGCTTTCGCTCCCGCCGCTGGCCAATGCCGCCAATGAGCCTGCAGCCAACGCGCCCGTCGCCGAAAAGTCCGCCGCTGAACTGCCGGCCGCGCGCAAACTCATCGACGCGCATGTCGCCGCCGTCGGCGGTCGCGAAGCCGCGCTCGCGAGCACCGAAGGCTCGATCAAGTCCTCCCTGGAAATCGTCGAAGCCGGCATGAAAGGCGATCTCGTCATGTACAGCCGCGGCGACGACCGCCTGCTGAGCATGACCCTGCCCGCCATGGGCGAAACCAGGATGGGCCGCACCGACGGCGTGGTCTGGTCGATCGACGCGATGTCGGGTCCGCGCGTGCTGGAAGGCAAGGAGCGCCAGCAGTTGAACGAACAATTCGAGCCGCTGTACGCCTTGCGCGACGCCAGCCTGGTCGAAGACGCCACCACCATCGCGCTGTCGGAGTCGGAAGGTCGTGCCTGCTACCAGGTCCAGATCAAGTGGAAATCCGGCAGCAACAGCACCGACTGCTACGGCACCGAAGATGGGCTGCTGCTGTCGACCGAATCCACCGCCAGCACGCCGATGGGCGAGTTGAAGCAGATCACCCATTTTTCCGAATACACCGCCTACGGCAAGAGCAAGGCCGCGAAAGTCTCCAAGATGAAAGTCGCCGGCATGACCCAACTCGTGCGCATCGAATCCTACGAGGAGAGCCCGCAGGACGCGAAGCTGTTCGCGCTGCCGGCGGCGATCGAAGCGCTTGTGAAGAAAGCCGCCGCCCCCGCTGAAACCAAGGCAGAGCAGGCGCAATAAGCCGGAATCCGCCCTCGGGGCGGCGGCAGGCGACATAAACAAAGCCCGCGGATCTCCGCGGGCTTTGTTTTGCGCGACGCTTTCCTGCGAAGCAAGGTGCTCAGGACGCAACCGTCGTCGTCGCGTCTGCGGAAGAGCCTGCGGCCCTGGGCGTGACCAGCGCCAACAGATCGCCGATCCGGCAATGCGCTTCCAGCGGGTGGCGCAGCGGCGCTTCGGGATCGATCGCATAGCGGTTCCTGCGGCCGTCGCGCGCGCGCGCCAGCACGCCTCCCTGCTCCAGCTCGGCCACGATCCGCAACACCGCCCGCTCGGTGATTCCCACCTTCTGGGCGATATCGCGCACGGTCTGGTCGCCATCGGCAGCCAGACAGACCAGCACATGGGTATGGTTGCTGAGGAAAGTCCAGGTGGCGCCGGCATCTTTTTCGGCCATTCGCGATCTCCGCTTGACGGCGGCATTCTAGCGACAAACAATACATGACATTTTATTCATGCATTGGAGATCATGAAATGTCGGTCGCACCTCAAGTCGCTCCCCTGTCGCCGCTTGCCTTGCCCGCCAACGATCGCCTGCCGGCGCGCACCATCCCCGTCGCGGCCGGCGACGGCATCGGCCCCGAGATCACCGAAGCGGTGCTGTCGGTCCTTCGTGCCGCCGATCCCGCACTGGATTTCCGCCCCGTGACCGTGGGCCTGGAAGCCTATCGGGCCGGCGCGATGTCCGGCTTCGGCCCGGAAGTGATGGCCGCGATCGCCGAGCACGGCGTCATCCTGAAAGGCCCGATCACCACTCCGCAGGGCGGCGGCTACAAGAGCGTCAACGTCAGCCTGCGCAAAAGCCTCGGGCTGTACGCCAATCTGCGCCCCTGCGTGGCCTATCACCCGTTCATCGAAACCCACCATCCGGGCATGGACGTGGTGATCGTGCGCGAGAACGAGGAAGACACCTATGCCGGCATCGAGCATCGGCAAAGCGACGAGGTCTATCAGTGCCTGAAGCTGATCACCCGTCCCGGCTGCGAGCGGATCGTGCGCTACGCCTTCGAGTACGCGCGCGCGCACGGCCGACGCAAGGTCACCTGCATGACCAAGGACAACATCATGAAGATGACCGACGGCCTGTTCCACAAGGTCTTCGATGAGATCGCGCTGGAGTATCCGGAGATCGGCAACGAACACATGATCATCGACATCGGTACCGCGAAGATGGCGGTGCAACCCGGACGCTTCGACGTGGTGGTGACGCCCAATCTCTACGGCGACATCCTGTCCGATGTGGCTGCGGAGGTCGCCGGCTCGATCGGCATGGCGCCGTCGTCCAACATCGGCCACGCCTGCGCGATGTTCGAGGCCGTGCACGGCTCTGCGCCGGACATCGCCGGTCAGGATATCGCCAACCCGTCCGGGCTGCTGCTGTCCGCGGTGATGATGCTGGTGCACCTGGGCCGCAGCGGCCCGGCCACCGCCATCCACAACGCCTGGCTGCGAACCCTGGAAGACGGCGTGCACACCGCCGACATGTTCCATGACAGCCGCAGCCTGCAGCGCGTCGGCACCCGCGCGTTCGCAGAAGCCGTGATCGCCAGGCTCGGCCAGCGGCCGCAGCGGATCGCAGCGATCGACTACCCGGAGCGCGAGCCGGAGACGCTGGTGCATCCGGACACGTCGCTTCCGCCCCACGTCGCCGCGACCAAAGCGCTGGTCGGCGTCGATGTGTTCCTGAACTGGGACGAGTCCGGTCGCGACCCACACACGCTCGGCGGGCGCCTCGAAACGCTGGCCGGCCCGCAATTCGAACTGGCGCTGGTCACCAACCGCGGCGTGAAGGTGTATCCGCAGGGCATGACGCAGACCCTGTGCACCGACCATTGGCGCTGCCGCTTCCAGGCCGCCGGGGGGCGCGCGCCGCGTCCCCACGACATCCCCGCACTGCTGCTGCGTCTGGCCGAAGCCGGCTTCGATGCGGTCAAGACCGAGAACCTCTATACCTTCGACGGGGTGCGCGGGTACTCGCAGGCGCAGGGCGAATAACCGCCGCGATGACCGAACCTCATCCCTACGCCGGCGCGACCATCGCGCTGGCGACGATGCACGGCAAGGCTGAAGCCCTGGCGCCGGCCTTCGCCATGCTGGGCGCATCGCTGGTGGTGCCGGACAGCATCGACACAGATGCGCTGGGCACCTTCAGCGGCGAGATTCCGCGCCTGCATCCGCCGCTCGAAACCGCGATCGCCAAAGCCCGCCTGGCGATGGCCGCGACCGGACTGCCGCTTGGCCTGGCGACCGAAGGCAGCTTCGGCCCGGATCCGGTGATCGGATTCGTGTCGATCCACCGCGAACTGGCGGTCCTGGTCGACGATCTGCATGGCCAGATGGTTTGCGAGTGGCGCAACTGCCACGAGACCAATTTCGCCAGTCGCGTGGTCGCTCATGCCTCCGAATTGGACGCGACGCGATTGGCGCGCTGGCGATTTCCCTCGCACGCGCTGATCGTGCGCGCAGAGCCTCAAGGCCCCGTGGTCAAGTCCCTGCAGGACCGCTTCGCGCTGGATGCCGCGATCGCGGCGTGCATCGCGCGCTCGCCCACGCGACAGGCGCGGGTCGAAACCGATATGCGCGCGCACCTCAATCCGACCCGCATGAACCAGATTGCAGCGCTGGGCGAGCGCCTCGTCGAACGCCTGCGCTGCCGCTGCACGCGCTGCCGGGCGCCCGGCTTCGGCCGGATCGATGTGGAAACGGGTCTGCCGTGCGGCTGGTGCGGGCGGCCGACCGGCGCGGTCGTCGCAGAAATCCATGGTTGCGCGGCATGCCCGGAACGCCTGCGACTCCCGCGCAGCGATGGCCTGCGACAGAGCGACCCGGCGCACTGCGAGACCTGCAACCCCTAGCGCAGCGCCCGGTGCGACCGCAATGGGAACCCGGACCACGCGATCACGCCGAAGCGGCCCTGTCCGGCATGCGGCACGCTCGAAAACCGCCGCCGTGACCGTCGGCGATTCCCTACAGCGTCGCCGGTGCGTTGATCTGCGCCTGCTTGCGTACGATCAACATCGCGATCTCCAGCGCCTGTTCGTAGTTCAGGCGCGGATCGACCGTGGTGCGGTAAGCGCGCTCCAGATCGATGTCGGTGATGTCGCGCGCGCCGCCGGTGCATTCGGTCACGTCCTCGCCGGTCAGCTCCAGATGCACGCCGCCCAGGCGGGTGCCGGCTGCGGCGTGCAGCTCGAACGCCTGTTCCAGTTCGCTGCGGATGTTCACGAAACGACGGGTCTTGTAGCCGTTGCTGGTCGACTCGGTATTGCCGTGCATCGGATCGCAGATCCACAGCACGCGGCGGCCGTCGCGCTTCAGCGCTTCCAGCAGCGGCGGCAGTTTTTCGGCGATCGAGCTGGCACTCATGCGATGGATCAGGCTGAGCCGGCCGGGCTCGTCGTTCGGATTCAGGATGTCGATCACCCGCAGCAGCTGGTCCGGGGTCACCGACGGGCCGACCTTGATCGCGATCGGATTGCGGATGCCGCGGAAATATTCCGCATGCGCGCCATCCACCGCGGCGGTGCGCATACCGATCCACGGAAAATGCGTGCCGAGGTTGAACCAGCCGGCCTGACGCGGGACCTGCCGGGTCACGCCCTCCTCGTACGGCAGCAGCAGCGCTTCGTGCGAAGTGTAGAACTCGACGCTGCGCAGGTTATGCAGCGACTCGCCGGACAGCGTTTCCATGAAACGCACGGCATCGCCGATGCCCGCGACCATCTTCTGGTATTCGTCGGCGAGCGGCGAATGGCCGACCCAGCCGAGGTTCCAGTATTCGGGGTGGTGCAGGTCGGCGAAGCCGTCGTCGATCAGCGCGCGGATGAAGTTCATCGTCATCGCAGAACGCGCATGCGCCTTGATCATCCGTCGCGGATCGGGAATGCGCGCCTCGGGCGTGAATTCGGGACCATTGACCATGTCGCCGCGATAGCTCGGCAGGGTCACGCCATCTTTGGTTTCGGTATCGGTCGAACGCGGCTTGGCGTACTGGCCGGCGAAACGACCCACGCGCACCACCGGCAGCCGCAGCCCGTGCACCAGCACCAGACTCATCTGCAGCAGCACCTTGAGGCGGTTCGAGATCACCTCGGGCGTGCAGTCGTCGAAGATCTCGGCGCAGTCGCCGCCCTGCAGCAGGAAGCGCTTGCCTTCCTGCGCCTCGGCGAGCTGCTGCTTGAGATTGAGCACTTCGCGCGAAGTCACCAGCGGCGGCAAGGCATGCAGTTCGCCCAGCACGCCTTCAAGTTCATCGGCATCCGTGTAGGTCGGTTGCTGCAGTGCCTGGCGCTCGCGCCAACTGGCGGGGGCCCACCCGGCAGGAGGCGGAACGACGGCTTGCAGGGGTTCGGGGCGGGTCATGGCGTTGTTCTTCATTCGTGGGGGACGACAGGATTCATTTGATTCTGTTTGTTTCGCATCGCTTGCGTCGCTTGCCGGTGCTCTGCCTCAACACTTCCGGCTCAGCGCGACCGGAAGGCCGCATACGAGGCCCATCCGGCCAGCAGCACGAACCACACCAGGCTCCAGGCCGGCATCGACAGGCCGAGGAAAGACCAATCGACCTTGGCGCATTCGCCCGAGCCGGTCAGCACTTTCCTGATCACGTCGGTCAGCGGGTTGGTATCCATCATGAACTGCAGCGGCGGCCCGCACTCGGGCACCTTGCTGGGCGGCAACGTGGTCAGCCAGACGTGCCGTCCAGCGATGCCGGTGCCGATGCCCGTCGGAATCAACGCCAGCAGGCCATAGGCCCGACGGCCCAAGACGCCCTTCGGCGCATGCAGACCGCCGATCAGGAACACCACAGCGATGCCGGCGAACGCGATGCGCTGGAAGATGCACAGCGGACACGGCAACAGGTCCCACTGGAACTGCGAGAACAACGCGAAGCCGATCAGACCCGCGCAGAGCAGGAAACCCAGCAGGAACTGGGAACGGAACGACCAGCGGAAAGGATTCGATTGCATGCGCACGCGTCAACCTGAAGGGAATGTCACGGAATGACCGGAATGCAGCACCGGAGTTCCGCCGCGACCGATAACACCATAGCAAAAACCCCGGCACGGGCCGGGGTTTTCGTCATCACTGCTGCGCAGAACGTGATGCCCTGCGTGATGTCCGGCCGTGCGATCGCGCAGCCGGCAAGGCGCGATCAGGCCGCGGCTTCGGGGCGGTCGACCAGCTCGACGTAAGCCATCGGAGCGTTGTCGCCGTCGCGGAAGCCGCACTTCAGGATCCGCAGATAACCGCCCGGACGGGACTGATAACGCGGACCGAGGGTGGTGAACAGCGTACCGACCGCTTCCTTGTCGCGCAGACGCGAGAAGGCGAGACGACGGTTGGCAACGCCATCGATCTTCGACAGCGTGATCAGCGGCTCGGCGACGCGACGAAGTTCCTTCGCCTTCGGCAGCGTAGTGCGGATCAGGCCGTGCTTGATCAGCGAGGCCGCCATGTTGCGGAACATCGCTTCGCGGTGGGCGCTGGTACGGCTGAATTTGCGTCCGGATTTCAGGTGGCGCATGGTTCTGATTCCTGGTTATCCCCGGCACCCTGGTGCCGGGATCATGATTCGTATGCTGGCGATGCGTGGTCGAGCGAGGGCTCAGCCCAGCATCCCGTGGGCGGCAATACCGGCCGGCGGCCAATTCTCGAGCTTCATACCGAGCGACAGGCCGCGCTGGGCCAGGACTTCCTTGATCTCGGTCAGCGACTTCTTGCCGAGGTTCGGGGTCTTGAGCAGCTCGACTTCGGTCTTCTGGATGAGATCGCCTACGTAGTAGATGCTCTCGGCCTTGAGGCAGTTGGCAGAACGCACCGTCAGTTCGAGGTCGTCGATCGGGCGGAGCAGGATCGGATCGACACCGGTTGCGGCCGGCTTCGCAGCGCCGCGGTCGCGGTGCGTGAAGTCGCCGAACACCGACAGCTGATCGGTCAGGATGTCGGCGGCGGTGCGCACGGCTTCCTCGGCATCGATCGTGCCGTTGGTTTCGATGTCGAGCACGAGCTTGTCGAGGTCGGTGCGCTGTTCGACGCGGGCCGCTTCGACTTCGTATGCCACGCGGCGGACCGGCGAGAACGATGCGTCGAGCATCAGACGGCCGATGGCGCGGGTTTCTTCGTCCGGACGGCGACGCGCGGTGGCCGGCTGGTAGCCGAAACCGCGCTCGATCTTCAGACGCATGTTGAGGGCCGCGTCCTTGGTCAGGTGCGCGATCACGTGGTCGTTGTTCAGGATCTCGACGTTGTGGTCGGTCTTGATATCGGCGGCAGTCACGACGCCCGGGCCCTGCTTGTTCAGGCTCAGGGTGGCGGTGTCGCCGGTGCCCATGCGGATCGCGACATCCTTGAGGTTCAGCAGCACTTCCAGCACATCTTCCTGCAGGCCTTCGACCGTGGTGTATTCGTGCAGCACGCCATCGATCTCGACCTCAGTGATGGCGTAGCCGGGGATCGAAGACAGCAGCACGCGGCGCAGCGCGTTGCCGAGGGTGTGGCCGTAACCACGCTCCAGCGGCTCGATCACAACCTTGGCGCGGTTGCCGGCAAGGCGCTCGATCTGCGGAGCGCGCGGACGCAGGACCTGGTTGGCGGATACCGTCATCTTGTGGTGTCTCCTGGAGCCGGGTCTCGCGACCGCGGCGGTGTTTCTGGGGGCCTTCCGGGCAAGGAAGGCGGCCGAAACGCGGTGCGCAACGGCCGTGGGGGTGGGAGTCTCGCCGCCGGCGGAACCGGCGGCGCCTCACCGTCGCTTACTTCGAGTACAACTCGACGATCAGCGCTTCATTGATGTCGGCAGGCAGATCGCTGCGATCAGGAACCGCCTTGAACACGCCGCTGAATTTCTTGCTGTCGACCTCGATCCAGCCCGGGGTCAGATCCATGGTCGACGAGACGTTCAGCGCTTCCTGCACGCACATCTGCTTCTGGGCGCGTTCGGACAGCGTGATCGCATCGCCGGCCTTGACCTGGTACGACGGCAGATTCACCGACTTGCCGTTGACCAGCACGCCACGATGCGAGACCAGCTGACGTGCGGCGGGACGCGTGACGGCGAAGCCCATGCGATAGACCACGTTGTCGAGCCGGGTTTCCAGAAACTGCAGGAGGTTCTCGCCTGTGTTGCCTTTCTTGGTCGAGGCCTTCTTGTAGTAGTTGCGGAACTGACGTTCCAGCAGACCGTAGATACGCTTGACCTTCTGCTTCTCGCGAAGCTGGGTGGCGTAGTCGGACAGCTTGCCCTTGCGCGAAGCGCCGTGCTGGCCGGGCTTCTGCTCGAGCTTGCACTTCGAGTCGAGCGCACGTGCGGGCGACTTCAGACTGAGGTCTGCGCCCTCGCGACGGGCGAGTTTGCAGGTGGGACCGATATAACGAGCCATGGTGTTTTCTGCTCCTCAGGCCGCCGCGTTAAACGCGACGCTTCTTCGGCGGACGGCACCCGTTGTGCGGGATTGGCGTCACGTCGATGATGTTGATGATCTTGTAGCCGACGCTGTTCAACGAACGCACGGCCGATTCGCGACCCGGGCCGGGGCCCTTGATCCGCACTTCCAGCGCTTTCACGCCGTAGTCGAGAGCGGCCTTGCCGGCCTTCTCGGCTGCGACCTGCGCGGCGAACGGGGTCGACTTGCGCGAACCGCGGAAGCCCGCGCCGCCCGAGGTCGCCCACGAGAGCGCGTTGCCCTGACGGTCGGTGATCGTGATGATCGTGTTGTTGAACGAAGCGTGGACGTGGGCGATGCCGTCGGTGACGACACGCTTGATCTTCTTCTTGGTTTTTGCTGCTGCCGGCTTGGCCATGGTCTATGCCCTTACTTCTTGATGGCCTTGCGCGGACCCTTGCGGGTACGGGCATTGGTCCGGGTGCGCTGACCGCGGAGCGGCAGGCCACGACGATGACGCAGACCACGATAGCAACCCAGGTCCATCAGACGCTTGATCGCCATGCCGACTTCGCGGCGGAGGTCGCCCTCGACCGTGATCTTGCCGATCTCGGCGCGAATGCGCTCGACTTCGGCTTCGGACAGGTCGCGGATCTTGGTGCTCGACGTCACGCCTGCGGCTTCGCAGACCTGCTTCGAACGGGTACGGCCAATGCCGTAGATGCTTTGCAGCCCGACCCAGACGTGTTTCTGGGCAGGCAGGTTGACACCTGCAATACGCGCCATGCGCGGATCTCCAACTGGTTTGACGGCCGGGTTCCCCCGGCAGATAGGGCACTTGGGCTAAGTGAACTAGAAATTGTAACAGGGCCTCGGCAATCATGGAAGGGGTCAAGCAGAAGCTCGACACCGCCGGCACCTGCAAGAGGTACCAGCGGACCTTCCGGCATGGGGAGAGTGCCCATGCTCCGGCGACGGATCGATGCTGGCGGACAGGCATGCTTCTTTCGAAGCCCCCTGTTCCACCGGCCGGCACTCCTCATGTGCCGACATTGGCTTCGAACCACCCACGCCCGAGACCGCTGCGCAAGTCGCCCATCTTGCTTTCCCATGAGAGGGGGAAAGCGGAAATGCTGTGTTTCCATCCATGTGGCAGGCTGTCGAGCCTGCCATTCATGCCCTGCCCCATCCTGTGGGCAGGCGATCGTACACCAACCAGCGGGACAACGCTTACGCGTCTCAACGCCCGCGCGAACCGCCCTTGAGATTGGCCTTCTTCAGCAGGCTCTCGTACTGATGCGACATCAGATGCGCCTGGATCTGCGCAATGAAGTCCATCACCACCACCACCACAATGAGCAACGAGGTACCACCGAAGTAGAACGACGTCCCGAGCTCGGTCTGCATGAACGTGGGCAGCAGGCAAACGATCACCAGGTAGATCGCACCGGCGGCCGTCAGGCGGGTCAGGACGGCATCGATGTAGTCCGCCGTCGCCTTGCCGGGACGGATGCCCGGAATCAGCGCCCCCGACTTCTTCAGATTGTCCGCGGTCTCCTGCGAGTTGAAGACCAGTGCGGTGTAGAAGAACGCGAAGCCGATGATCAGCGCAGCGAACAGGATCATGTACAGCGGCTCGCCCGGCGAAAGTGCCTGCGCGACCTTCTGCAGGACGCTGACGTTACCGCTGGCGCTGAACCAGGTCGACGCCGTGGCCGGGAACATGATGATCGACGATGCGAAGATCGCCGGAATCACGCCCGACATATTGAGCTTGAGCGGCAGGAACGAGGTCTGGTTCATGTACGCATTGCGGCCGCCTTGGCGCCGCGCGTAATTGACCGTGATCCTGCGCTGTCCTCGCTCGACGAACACCACGAAGTAGGTGAAGACCATCACGATCACCAGGATCGCGATCACCGTCAACGAACTCATGTCGCCGTTGCGGGCCTGTTCGAGGGTATTGAGCACTGCACCGGGCAGACCGGCGACGATGCCCGCAAAGATGATCAGCGAAACACCGTTGCCGATGCCGCGCTCGGTAACCTGCTCGCCGAGCCACATGAGGAACATCGTGCCTGCCGTCAACGAAACGACAGCGGTCAGGATGAAGCCCATGCCGGGCGAGTAGACCACCGGGATACCGTTATTGGCGCCGGATGCCTGCAGCGCAGTGGCGATACCGGCAGCCTGGAAGACCGCCAGCGGAATCGCACCGATTCGCGACCACTGGGTGATCCGACGACGGCCGGACTCGCCTTCCTTCTGGATCGCCTTCAGGCTGGGCACGATCTGCACAAGCAACTGCACGATGATCGACGCCGAGATGTAAGGCACGACATTGAGCGCGAACAAGCTGAAACGTTCCAGCGCACCACCGGAGAACATGTTGAACATGTCGACGATGGTGCCTTCCTGGGACTTCATCAACTCCAGCATCGCATCTGGATTGACGCCCGGCACCGGGATATAACAACCGATGCGGTAGACGATCAATGCCCCGACGACGAAGAGCAGGCGGGAGCGGAGCTCACTGAATTTACCGAGCCCACCACCGACGCCACCGATTGCGTTCGCGCTTCGCGCCATACCCGGATTACTCCTTGGCTTCGAGCGGCTCGAGGCTGCCGCCGGCAGCTTCGATTGCCGCCTTGGCGCCAGCGGTCGCCAGAAGGCCCTTCAGCACGAGCTTCTTGGTCAGCTCGCCCTTCAGAACGATCTTCACCTTCTTCGCGCTCGCGGGAATCAGCTTGGCGGCGCGCAGCACAGCGATATCGACCGTGCCTTCCAGTTTGTCCAACTGGTAGAGCATCACTTCGGCGCTCTGCTTCGCCATCTTCGACCGGAAACCGATCTTCGGCAGGCGGCGCTGCATGGGCATCTGGCCGCCTTCGAAACCGGCCTTGATCTTGCCCTTGCCGGCGCGAGCGAACGAACCCTTGTGACCACGACCAGCGGTCTTGCCGAGGCCGGAACCGATACCGCGACCGACGCGGGTGCGCTCTTTGCGAGCGCCGTCGGCGGGCTTGAGTGTATTCAGACGCATGTGATTACTCCTCGACGCGAACGAGATAGTGCAACTGCGTGATCAGGCCACGCACCTGCGGACTGTCCTTCAGTTCGCGCACATCATTCAGTTTGTTCAGGCCCAGCGCCTTCACCGAAAGACGGTGACGGGCTTGGGTACCGCGCAGGCCTTTGACCAGGCGAACCTTGACGGTTCCATTGGAACCGGCGGTCTTGGTATCAGCCATGTTTGATCTCCTCGGTCTTCTTGCCGCGCTTGGCAGCGATGCGGGTCGGCGACTGCATGGATTCGAGACCCCTCAGCGTGGCCCGGACCAGATTGATCGGATTGCGCGAACCGGTGGCCTTGGCCAGCACGTTCTTCACGCCGACCGCTTCGAGGACAGCGCGCATCGCGCCACCGGCGATCACGCCGGTACCTTCCGAAGCAGGCTGCATGTAAACGTGCGCAGCGCCGTGGCCCGACTTGACGGCGTGCCACAAGGTACCGCCATTGAGATCCACGCTGCTCATGTTCTTGCGCGCGTATTCCATCGACTTCTGGATCGCGACCGGCACTTCGCGCGCCTTGCCGTAGCCGAAGCCGACCTTGCCGGAGCCGTCGCCCACCACCGTCAACGCGGTGAAGGTGAACTGGCGGCCGCCCTTCACGGTCTTGCTGACGCGATTGACCGCGATCAGCTTTTCGATCATGCCATCGTCGACTTCTTCGCGGTTGCGATCGCGGTCGCGTCCGCGCGATTCACGTTGTTCTGCCATTGCCTTATCTCGGTTGTTGAGGAATTTGCGGCGTGGCCGCTTATGGTTGTGATGTGTTTCGGTTGCTTCGCGCCGCCCGGAACCGGAGGACGCGCCCAATGTCGCCTACATCGGCAGGTCGAACAACGAGTGGGGACAACACCCCACCCCTTTCAACAGACGCTTAGAACTGCAGACCGCCTTCGCGGGCAGCATCGGCGAGCGCCTTGATGCGGCCGTGATAGCGGTAGCCCGAACGATCAAACGCGATCTTCTCGATGCCGGCAGCCTTCGCCTTCTCGGCGATCATGCGACCCACCTTGGCGGCGGCTTCGCTGTTCTTCTTGCTTTTCAGGCCATCACCCACGTCGGTCTGCATGGTATTGGCCGCAGCCAGCACCTTGGAGCCGTCGGCGGTGAACACCTGGGCGTACAGATGCTGGCCCGTGCGCAGCACGGTAAGGCGTGGCACGCCGAGTTCGCGGATGTGCGCGCGCGTTGATTTGGCGCGGCGCAGACGGGCGGTATTCTTGATGCTGCTCATGGTCTTGATCCTTCGGAAGCTGATGGGCCCGATTAGGCTTTCTTGGCTTCTTTGCGAATGATGGTTTCGTCGGAATACTTCACGCCCTTGCCCTTGTAGGGTTCCGGCGGACGGAACGCGCGGATCTTCGCCGCGACTTCGCCGACGCGCTGCTTATCGGCACCCGAGACCAGGATTTCGGTCTGGGTCGGCGTGGCGATGGTGATGCCTTCCGGGGCCGGGAACACGACCGGGTGCGAGAAACCGAGCGCGAGATTCAGGTCGCTGCCCTGCATCGAGGCGCGGTAACCGACGCCGACAAGGTCCAGCTTGCGCTGGAAACCTTCGCTGACACCATGCACCATATTGGCGATGATGGCGCGCAGGGTACCGGTCAGCGGAACCAGCGAATCGTCGTTGGCCGAAAGCAGCGCAGTGCCGTCTTCGATCTTGACTTCGATGCCGGCCGGCTTGGCAATCGACAAGGTGCCCTTCGGGCCCTTGACGCTCACATTGTCGGACTGGATGTTGAGTTCGACGCCCTTCGGGAGGGTGATCGGCTTTTTGGCGACACGAGACATGGGCGAGCTCTCCTTACGCCACGAAGCACAGGACTTCGCCGCCGACGCCATGCTGGCGCGCCTGCGTATCGGTCATGATGCCCTTGGAGGTTGAAATGATGGCGACACCGAGACCGCCGAGCACTTTCGGCAGGGCTTCTTTGCCACGGTACTGGCGCAAACCCGAACGCGAGACGCGATGCAGGCGCTCGATGACCGGCTTGCCTTCGTAATACTTGAGTACGATTTCCAGGGTTGCCTTGGCGCCTTCCTGGGTCACGCGGATGTCGCCGATGTAGCCTTCGCTGTTGAGAACGTTGGCGATCGCGACCTTGATCTTGGACGACGGCATTTTCACCGTCTGCTTGCCCACAGCGGCCGCATTCCTGATGCGGACCAGCATGTCGGCGATGGGATCAGTCATGCTCATTAGAGAGTCACCTTGATGAGTAGCACCGATATCCGCTTTCGCGAAATCTGTATGTTTTGGATGGCGGATCGGAATCCGCCGGAAATCCGGTTGCCCGGCCTGCAGCACCGCCGGAGACGGCTGCAGGCCGGACGTGCCGGCCTGCGGAACCCACTGGATGTAGCAGCCAACTAGTCTAGCAGCCCCGGGGGGTTGCTTACCAGCTTGCCTTGCGCAGACCCGGCACGTCGCCGCGCATGGTGGCTTCGCGCAGCTTGTTGCGGCCGAGGCCGAACTTGCGATAGACACCGCGCGGGCGACCGGTCAGGGCGCAGCGCAGGGTCTGGCGGGACGGCGAAGAGTCGCGCGGCAGCTTCTGCAGCTTGGCGGCTGCGGCCATCTTCTCTTCGAAGTCGCCATCCTGGCTGTTGATGATCTTCTTGAGCGCGTCGCGCTTGGCGGCGAATTTCTTCGCCAGCTTCTTCCGCTTGACTTCGCGGTTCACCATCGATGTTTTTGCCATGAATGCGTGTCCTGAGATCAGTTGCGGAACGGGAAGCGGAAGGCTTCCAGCAAGGCCTTCGCTTCGGCGTCGGTCTTGGCGGTGGTGGTGATGGCGATATCCATGCCGCGGATCGCGTCGACGGCGTCGAAGTCGATTTCCGGGAAGATCATCTGTTCCTTCACGCCCATGTTGTAGTTGCCGCGACCGTCGAACGCGCGACCCGAGACACCGCGGAAGTCGCGGACGCGGGGGAGCGAGATATTCACCAGGCGATCGAGGAACTCGAACATCTTGGCGCGGCGCAAGGTGACCTTGCAGCCGATCGGCCAGCCGTCACGGATCTTGAACGAGGCGACCGAAACGCGGGCCTTGGTCACGATCGGCTTCTGACCGGAAATCTTGGTCATGTCGGCAACCGCGTTCTCAAGCACTTTCTTGTTCGCCGCGGCTTCGCCGACACCCATGTTGAGCGTGATCTTGCTCAGCTTCGGCACCTGCATCGGATTGGTGTAGCCGAACTGCTTCATCAGCTTCGGCACCACTTCATTCTTGTAGAACTCTTCCAAACGAGTCGTCATTTTTGCATTCCTCAGGCGTCGACCGCCTCACCGCTGGAGCGGAACACACGCAATTTGCGTCCATCCTCCAGCTCTTTGATACCGATGCGCTCGCCCCTGCCGGAGGCAGGGTTGAACAGCATGACGTTGGAAATATGGATCGAGGCTTCGCGCTCGATCACACCACCGGGCTGCCCGACCTGCGGGTTGGGCTTGGTGTGGCGCTTGATGATGTTGATGTTGGCGACGACCACACGGTCACCGGCAACGCTCACGACATCGCCCTGCTTACCCTTGTCCTTGCCGGCAGTGACGACCACGCGGTCGCCTTTCTTGATTCGATTCATGTCTGTTCCTCCGCTCAAAGCACTTCGGGCGCGAGCGAGACGATCTTCATGAACTTCTCGGAGCGCAGTTCGCGCGTCACCGGTCCGAAGATACGGGTACCGATCGGTTCATGCTTGTTGTTGAGCAGCACGGCGGCGTTGGCGTCGAAGCGGATCAGCGAACCGTCGGCACGACGCACACCCTTGCGGGTGCGCACCACGACGGCGTTGTAGACCTCGCCCTTCTTGACCTTGCCGCGCGGAATGGCGTCCTTGATCGACACCTTGATGATGTCGCCGATGTGGGCGTAACGACGCTTGGAGCCGCCGAGCACCTTGATGCACATCACTTCCTTGGCGCCGGAGTTGTCTGCCACTTCGAGGTGGCTTTGCATCTGGATCATGGTGAGCCTCCTCGGTTATTCGGCTGCGCGTTCGACGATTTCGACGACACGCCAATTCTTGGTCTTGGACATCGGGGCACACTCCGCCACGCGCACCACATCGCCTTCGTTGCAGCTGTTTTCGGCGTCGTGGGCGTGCAGCTTGGTCGAACGGCGGATGTACTTGCCGTACAGTTCGTGTTTGACCTGACGTTCGACCAGCACGGTGACGGTTTTATCCATCTTGTTGCTGACGACGCGGCCCTGGACCGTACGCTGCTTCTTTTCGGTGTCCGGCTTGATTTCAGTATTCATGATGTCAGTCCTTACTTCTTCTGACCGAGCAACATGTTGACGCGGGCGATTTCACGGCGCACGCGACGAATGTCATGGGTCTTGGCGAGCTGGCCGGTAGCCTTCTGCATGCGAAGCGAGAAACGCTCCTTGTGCAGATCGAGCAAATGGGTCTGCAGCTCTTCGGCCGACTTTGCACGGAGTTGTTTGAGTTCCATCAGCGCACCGTCCGGGTCACGAAAGTGGTGGTGACCGAAAGCTTGGCGGCGGCCAGGCGAAAGGCCTCGCGCGCGGTTGCCTCGTCTACGCCCTCGATCTCATAGATCATGCGGCCGGGCTGGATCTGGGCGACCCAGTACTCGACACTGCCCTTACCGGAGCCCATGCGGACTTCGATCGGCTTCTGCGTGATCGGCTTGTCGGGAAACACGCGGATCCACATCTTGCCGCCACGCTTGACGTAACGACTGATGGTGCGGCGCGCGGCCTCGATCTGGCGGGCGGTGAGACGGCCCGTCGCGGTCGCTTTCAGGCCGTATTCGCCGAAGCTGACCTGGTTGGCGCTCCAGCTCAGACCTTCATTGCGGCCTTTGAAAACCTTGCGGTATTTGGTTCGCTTGGGTTGCAACATGATTAGTCCCTCGCCTCGCGATCACGACGCGGGCCACGCGGGCGGTCGCGATCATTGCGGTCGTTGCGATCGCCACGCTCGTTGCGCGGAGAATCGTCTTGCTTCTCCTGGCCGACCTGGGAGAAATCGAAGATCTCGCCCTTGTAGATCCAGGTCTTGATGCCGATCACGCCATAGGTGGTGTGAGCTTCGGCGAAGCCGTAATCGACGTCGGCACGCAGGGTGTGCAGGGGCACGCGACCTTCGCGATACCACTCCGAGCGAGCGATTTCGGCGCCGTTGAGGCGGCCGGCGACGTTGACCTTGATGCCGAGCGCACCCAGGCGGATCGCATTGCCGACCGCGCGCTTCATCGCGCGGCGGAACATGATGCGGCGCTCGAGTTGCTGGGCGATCGATTCGGCCACCAGTTGGGCATCGAGTTCCGGCTTGCGGACTTCGGTGACGTTGATGTGGGCGGGAACACCCATCAGGTCGCTGATTTCTTTACGCAGCTTCTCGATGTCCTCGCCTCGCTTGCCGATCACCACGCCCGGACGGGCGGTGTGCACGGTGACGCGCGCAGTCTTGGCGGGGCGCTCGATCAGGATTTTGCTGATCCCGGCCGCGGCCAGCTTCTTGCGCAGCATCTCGCGGACGCGGAGGTCGGCGGCGAGGTACTCGGCGTATTCCTTCTTGCCCGCGTACCACTTCGAATTCCAGTCTTTGGAAATGCCGAGGCGGATACCGGTGGGATGTACTTTGTGGCCCATACTTATTTGCCCTCGCCCACGACCACAGTGATGTGGCTGGTACGTTTCAGAATGCGGGTTCCGCGGCCTTTGGCGCGGGCCATGAAACGCTTCAGCATCGGACCTTCATCGACCATGATGGTCTTGACCTTCAGCAGATCGATGTCGGCGCCCTGGTTGTTCTCGGCATTGGCGATCGCCGATTCCACGACCTTGCGGATCATGGCAGCGGCTTTCTTGTCGGAAAACCTGAGCAGGTTGACGGCGCGCTCGGCGGAGAGACCGCGGACCTGGTCGGCGACCAGGCGGGCTTTCTGCGGAGAGATGCGCGCGGTACGCAGGACCGCTCTCGCCTCGTTAGCATTTTTGATAGTGGCCATGTCTTACCTGCCCTTCTTGTCGCCGCCGTGACCCTTGAAGGTCCGGGTGAGCGCGAACTCGCCGAGCTTGTGACCGACCATGTTCTCGTTGACCAGCACCGGCACGTGATTCTTGCCGTTGTGCACGGCGATCGTGAACCCGATCATTTCCGGCAGGATGGTGGAACGACGCGACCAGGTCTTGATCGGCTTCTTGTTGTTGCCCGCAGTCTCCACCTTCTTGATGAGATGGTGGTCGATGAACGGACCCTTCTTGAGTGAACGTGCCATGGTCGATTAGCTCCTGCGGTCGCGCACGATGAATTTCTGCGTGCGCTTGTTCTTGCGCGTCTTGTAACCCTTGGTCGGGACGCCCCAGGGCGTAACCGGATGCGGGTTACCCTGGCCGGCTTTCGCCTCACCACCGCCGTGCGGATGGTCGACCGGGTTCATAGCTGCGCCGCGAACGGTCGGCTTGACACCGCGCCAGCGCGAAGCACCGGCCTTGCCGAGCTTCTCGAGGTTGTGTTCGGTGTTGCCGACTTCGCCGATGGTAGCGCGGCATTCGGACGGCACCTTGCGCATCTCGCCCGAACGCAGGCGGAGCATCGCGTAGATGCCTTCGCGAGCGACCAGCTGGACGCCGGCACCGGCAGCGCGCGCGATCTGCGCACCTTTGCCGGGCTTCATCTCGATGCAATGCACCGTCGAACCGACCGGGATATTGCGAAGCGGCAGGGTGTTGCCAGGCTTGATCGGGGCATCGTTGCCAGCGATCACCTGGTCACCGGCCTTCAGACCCTTCGGCGCGATGATGTAACGGCGCTCACCGTCGACATAGCACAGCAGCGCGATGTGCGCGGTACGGTTCGGATCGTATTCGATCCGCTCGACCTTCGCCGGAATGCCTTCTTTGTCGCGCTTGAAGTCGATGATGCGGTAATGCTGTTTGTGACCGCCGCCGATGTGGCGGGTGGTGATGCGACCGTGATGGTTGCGACCACCGGTCTTGCTCTGGCTCTCGACCAGCGCGGCATGCGGGGCACCCTTGTGCAGGCCCGGCGTGACCACGCGGACCGCGCTACGGCGGCCGGGGGAGGTCGGTTTGAATGTCATCAATGGCATCGGTGAGTCCTCAGACCTTGACCGTAGTAACGTCGATCGACTGGCCTTCGGCCAGCGTCACGTAGGCTTTGCGCCAGTCGCCACGGCGACCGTTACGGTTGCGGAACGCCTTGTTCTTGCCCTTCACGTTGAGCACGTTGACCGACTGGACCTTCACGTCGAACAGCTTCTCGACGGCGGTCTTGATGTCGGCCTTGGTGGCCGTGGTGGCGACTTCGAAGGCGTACTGATTGGAGGTTTCCTGCGCGCGGACGGTCTTTTCGGACACGCGCGGCGCACGGATCACGCTATAGAGCTTGGCGTCGTTCATGCCAGCCACTCCTCGATCTTCTTGACCGCGTCGGCGGTCATCAGGACGGTATCGGCACCGACCAGCGAGACCGGGTCCAGACCCTGCACGTCGCGGACCTGCACATACGGCAGATTGCGAGCGGACAGGAACAGATTCTCGGACGCGTCTTCGGTGACGATCAGCGGGCGCTTGCCGAGCTCGAAGCCCTTGAGCTTCGCGACGAGACCGCTGGTCTTCGGGCTATCAATGTCGAACGACTCGACGATCGTGATCCGGCCCTGGCGATTCAGCTCGGACAGGATCGCGGCCATCGCGGCGCGATACATCTTGCGATTGACCTTCTGCGCGAAGCTCCGCGGCTTGGCCGCGAACGCACGACCGCCGCCGACGAAGATCGGGGCCGTCAGCGCGCCATGACGCGCACCGCCGCCCTTCTGCTTCTTCGACTTCTTGGTGGTGCCGTTGACTTCGGCGCGGGTCTTCTGCGCCTTGGTGCCCGAGCGACCGGCGTTGCGATAGGCGACGACGACCTGATGGACCAGATCTTCGCTGAATTCGCGGCCGAAGACGGCTTCGGAGACCGAGACGGTCTTGCTGGTGTTATTGATGGCGAGTTCCATTGTCGTCTCCCTTACTTCGTCGTCGGACGGACAATGACGTCGCCGCCCGGGGCGCCCGGGACCGCGCCTTTGATCGCGATCAGGCCGCGCTCGGCGTCGACCTTGACCACTTCAAGACGCTGCGTCGTCTGCTGCTCGGCGCCCATGTGGCCGGACATCTTCTTGCCCGGAAACACGCGGCCCGGCGTCTGGCGCTGGCCGATGGAGCCCGGTGAACGATGCGACAGCGAGTTACCGTGCGTCGCGTCGCCCATGGTGAAGTTCCAGCGCTTGATGGTGCCCTGGAAACCCTTGCCCTTGGTGATGCCCTGGACGTCGACGATCTGGCCGACTTCGAAGATGTCGGCCTTGATTTCGCCGCCCACCTGGAAATCGCCGATCTTGTCGGCTTCGACGCGCAGCTCCCACAAACCACGACCGGCTTCGACCTTCGCCTTGGCGAGGTGACCGGCTTCCGGCTTGTTGATCAGCGCTGCGCGCTTAACGCCAGCGGTGATCTGTACGGCGCTGTAGCCGTCGGATTCCGGGGTCTTGATCTGGACGATGCGATTCGGCGTGGCTTCGATCAGGGTCACCGGAATGGACTTGCCATCTTCGGTAAACAGTCGGCTCATGCCGGCCTTGCGGCCGACGATGCCCAACGAATATTTCTTCGCGGTCATGTTGGCGGCCTCAGGTCAATTTGATCTGGACGTCGACGCCGGCCGCGAGTTCGAGCTTCATCAGCGCGTCCACGGTCTTGTCGTTGGGGTCGACGATATCGAGCACACGCTTGTGCGTGCGGGTTTCGTACTGGTCGCGAGCGTCTTTGTCGACGTGCGGCGACACCAGGACGGTGTAGCGTTCGATCTTGGTCGGCAGCGGGATCGGGCCGCGCACTTGCGCGCCGGTCCGCTTCGCCGTCTCGACGATCTCACTGGCCGAACGATCGATCAGACGATGATCGAACGCTTTCAGCCGGATCCGGATCTTTTGGTCCGCCATGACGGAATTCCTCGTAGAAAGAGCGACAGGCCCGGCGGCTAGGTGCGCCGAACCCCCTTATTGTGAAAACACCTTGAACACCAGTGACGACAAGTAATTGAAAATCCTGCAATCTTCCGAGAAGAAACGACCTCGGGAACTTCACGACTTCAAAAACGAAAGCAGGCCGGAGAACCGGCCCGCCAGACGGGGAATCGAGGACGCGACAACATGCCCCTGCCGCGGTTGCCCCGAATCAATTCGAGGCGGGCGGGGGCGATGCCGTTGCGACGTTTCCCTGTCCGGCGAAGACGAAGCGCATCCTGCACTTCATTTCGCTTTACTTGCGCGCCGCCCGAAGACTGCTCGCGAAGTGGTCTTGCATTATAGAGGGGCTTTGGAGGGCCTTGCAAGCTATCGCTGCTTTTTTTGTATGAACCCGACCGAAGGCCAAGCTTCCGAAGCGCCCCCCTCACCCTCTGGATCCCCGCCTTCGCGGGGATGACGCACTGACAAAGGCGAGCGTGCTTTTGCACGCTCGCGTCAGCCCGTCACTTGACGATCTTGGCCACCACGCCGGCGCCGACCGTACGGCCGCCTTCGCGAATCGCGAAACGCAGACCTTCGTCCATCGCCACCGGGTTGATCAGGCTCACCACCATCTTCACGTTATCGCCCGGCATCACCATCTCCACGCCTTCCGGAAGCTCGCAGGCACCCGTGATGTCCGTGGTGCGGAAGTAGAACTGCGGACGGTAACCCTTGAAGAACGGCGTGTGACGGCCACCCTCGTCCTTCGACAGCACATACACCTCGGCTTCGAAGTCCGTGTGCGGCGCGATCGAACCCGGCTTGCACAGCACCTGGCCGCGCTCCACGTCGTCGCGCTTCGTGCCGCGCAGCAGCAGACCCGCGTTGTCGCCCGCCTGGCCCTGATCCAGCAGCTTGCGGAACATTTCCACGCCC